>BNJV01000907.1_pt1 | contig 218565 bp, 184 predicted proteins | sample 8540591 | NCBI WGS metagenome assembly BNJV01 (sample SAMD00202457, study PRJDB9452) | human saliva metagenome | host: Homo sapiens
ACGCCTTTGAACGTAGGAAGATGTCATGCAAAGAGAGGTTTGTTTGAATGGGAATCTTGCATGTTAGGTTGGCAAGATAGCTATCTCCTTTCCGTTCGTAATGCTTGATAAGGTTGATATGTGGCTCATACTCTTCCCTTGTGAGGGCTTCGATATGCCATTCAACAGCCTCTTGGTCGTAGGATTCGTTTGTTGGAACGTTGTTAAAAGAGGGAAAGGAACATAATAACTCCGTAGGATCTATATTGGAAGTTTCGGCTATGTATGCTCCATTGGCTTCATAGTTAATGATGAAGACAAAGTCTTTATTCTCTTTTGCTAGTCTGTTCATGCACTCTATGGCAGACTCCCTATTGTATAATCTCATGCCCTGTTTTTCTTTGGAATAGTCTTGTGTTGTGTGGAAAGACTCGCTATTTAACCATGGAAAACATATCTTTTGCCTCAAAGACACCTGATTGTTTGCTCTTTGCCAATTCAATCATACAATGTGCTACAAGCTCTGTTTTCATGGGGCGTTGGCTCATGAAGAGCCCGAAGCGATTGAGATATTTAAAAACAGAAACAGCTATTTTCTCACTCGTCTTAGTGGTGTTCTTGCGTATTAACGAGGGTGGTCTGAGGATGGAAATCTGCTGGTAAGGTAATTGATTAACGGCCTCCTCTAGTTCACCTTTCATCCTTGGATAAAAGAAATGAGCCTTTGGATTTGCCATAGCTGCCGATACGAGGACGTAAGCCTTTACTCCCTGTTCTGCAGCAGTGCGTGCGAATTGATATTGATAAGTGTAGTCTACCTTGTATTGAGCGTCCTTTGAGCCAGCAGTCTTGCGTGATGTTCCCATGCAAGAGAATACGATGTCGCCATGAATCTGTAGTCTCCAATTATCCGGTTGGTCAAAGTCAACGATGTGCGTCTTTACTTTCTTATGCTGAATCCCTGCATCTCTTCTTACGAAGAGGTCAATCTCTTCAAAGGTGTCATCGCTGATGAGCTGCTGAACAAGGTCTTTTCCTACGGCTCCAGTAGCTCCTAATATGATAGCTTTCATACTTTGTTTTTATTGTTCATATTGGTTATTTGCACTCAAGATATAGCCTTCTTTTATTATTTATAAGGTGTGATTGTAATCTTGGTGCGGTAGGTATTGCGGTCAATTACCTGTTGTATCGTATAGTGTTCGGGGTATATTAACTCTAACCGACGGCACATATTCTCTAGTCCAATGCCTTTCCCACTCTTGTCAGTGGCGTTCTTTGGATAGTTACTATTCTCTGATAAGAAGATGATGTCACCATTCTCTTCAATGATAGAGATGTGTATAAACGATGGTTTACTTGCACTGATACCATGTTTAAAAGCGTTTTCAACAGGCGTAAGGAATAACAGTGGGGCTATTACTAGCTGTGAGTTCTGAATTGTGAACTGGCTGGTTATCTCTACATTAGCCCCCGAACGAAGGCGCATGAGGTTGATGTAGTTCTTGATAAAGGCTATTTCGCCTGTTAAACTCACCTCTTTTGGTTGCGTAGCATACAATGTGTAGCGTAATAACTCTGATAGTTGACCTATCGCCCGTTGTGCATTTGCAGGGCTAGTCTGCGTTAGTGACGCTATATTGTTTAGTGTATTAAAGAGGAAATGAGGGTTAAGTTGGTTCTTCAACCAGGCTAGCTCAGCCTCTGTCATCTTCTGTTTCTGTTCTCTTAGCTGTCTTTTCAATGCGTTGTGACGTATATAATACCGCACAAAGATGGCTGCTACGACCATAGCATAGTTGAGTATCATCCATAGAACACCGAACTGATAGAATCCAATTCGGGTGGTTTCGGAGGGCAGTGTGGTGTTATATATATTGAAAAACTGCTTGTCCCAGAGGATAATAAATACTAAGTTGATAATCCAGAAAGTCCATTGTTTGACTCTATCTTTTGCTTCGAAGAAGTAAGGAACAAGTAGATAGAAATTAATCATGAAGACAATTAAGAGCAAGAAGAGTACTAAGGCGTTGATGCGAATTGACTCTTGAATGGTGTTGATATCATGTTCTAGGAGCATGGTGACCAATGTCCAAATGGAGACAAGAGCTGCATATACGCCTACCTGTGCGCCTAATATAGATAGATTGTAGCGTCTCAGGTGTTGTATCATAAACCTCTTTAGTACCTTCATGATGCAAAGATAGACTTTTAAAAGGAAAGATACAAGCGTTTAATATACTACCTTTTTACTTTATCAACATTATTACTATTTTTAACACATACGCCTAATTTGCTCTATACAAGTGCCTTATACATGATGAATTCATTACAAAAAGCCCCTTTCAGGGGGCTTCTCTTGATGATGGGATAGCTATTACTTATTCTTTTCTGCTTGGTCTGCTCTGATCAAAGCAAGTAGATGCTCGACCGCTTCCTCTTCTGGTATATTATGTTCAACACACTCTTGTTTACGATAGAGACTCACCTTCTTTGGTCCAGCACCAACGTATCCATAGTCGGCATCAGCCATTTCTCCAGGTCCATTAACGATACATCCCATGATACCCACTTTAAGTCCTTTCATGCCTTTAGTGGCTTCTTTAATGCGAGCAATGGTGGTTCTGAGGTCGTAGAGGGTTCGTCCGCAACCTGGACAAGAGATGTATTCGGTTTTAACCATGCGTAATCTGCCTGCCTGAAGGATAGCGAAAGCAGTCTGTTCCACATCTTCCTGTGCTAAATCTCCATTGTTCATGAGCCATAAACCATCGGTGAGTCCGTCCATCATGAGTGCTCCCATGTCTGCAGCAGCTTCTAGTTGGAATTGCTCTTTGGGGCTAACTATTAACGAAGCAGGCGTATTGGCTGGTTGTATCGGTGCATCTGTCGTAGAGTGTTGATACATTTGTGCGAAGATAAGAGGGTTCTTCACCCCTGCAATCATCAGTTGATGAGCCAGTGCGCGTTGGTCTCCAAGGCGGTTCTGATGGTTAGTCATGCAGATAACAACCACCTCTGGATGAGCTTTCAAGCATGCTAAGAACTCCTCGGAAGGTGTTCCAAACTTCAAAACAAGGAACTTCACATCCTTATTAATTGCACTGATGAAAGGCATACCAGTGACAGGAAAGATGGGATAAACGTTCTCCAACGATTGACAACCACTATTGGCAAGATTCATATAGGCATCATAATCGAGGATATACCTTTGTTTCTTCTCTTGTTTCTCTGGTAGTTCGCCCTGCACATAGATGTAGTCTGGACTCGGCAACTCGGCTGATGAAACCTCAACAGCAGCTTGTTTAGGGTGACGAGTAGCAATGACAACGGGCACGTTATCGCCTCCTATGTTACCAGCAGGCACTGTCTTACGACGTTCGGGACGCAAGAAATCAAAGCCAGTATAGGCTTCGCCAGGGATAAGAAGATGTTTCTCGTGACGGCGAAGATACCATGCAAGGTACTTGGCAACGGGTATCTCACATTCAGGTTCCTCACTTAATGATACGCGAATGGTGTCTCCTATGCCATCAGCAAGCAATGCGCCAATACCAACTGCACTCTTAATTCGACCATCTTCACCCTCTCCAGCCTCTGTAACACCTAAGTGTAATGGGTAAGTCATGCCCTCTTTCTCCATCTCGGGAAACTAATAATCGGACAGAGCGAACCATCACTACGGTATTAGAAGACTTGATGGAGATAACGACATCATGGAAGTTATACTTGCGAAAGATGCGTAGGAACTCCATACAACTTGCCACTATGCCCTCCGGAGTATCGCCATATCGATTGCGAATGCGGTCTGATAAGCTACCATGATTTACTCCTATGCGTACTGCCGTATGGTTTTCTTTACAGATATTGATGAATGGAACGAGTCGATCCTCAATCTTCTTCAACTCCTGCGCATACTCTTCATCAGTATATTCAAGCTTTTTGAATGTTCGAGCAGGGTCCACATAATTACCTGGATTGATACGTACTTTCTCTGCATAGAGCGCTGCCACGTCTGCAACATTCGCATTGAAGTGAACGTCGGCACACAGAGGTGTGTTGTAACCAGCAGCTCTCAACCCAGCATTGATATGTTTTAAGTTCTCTGCCTCACGCTTTCCTTGTGTGGTAAGGCGCACGAGTTCGCCCCCAGCATCAATGATTCTTTTGGCTTGAGCCACACTCCCTTCTGTGTCATCAGTGGATGTTGTGGTCATAGATTGTATACGAACTGGATTCTCACCACCGATGTTCAATGCCCCAACATGGGCTACGGTGGTCTTCCTCCTGGCATAGTTAAATAAATCAATCATTGTCTTTTATCTTCTTAATTCATACCCCATCACTCAAAACTCACACTTCTCTCTATGCTTAATAAGCGATGATAACAATCATGAAGGATGAGTTTTGAATGATGAGTTACGGCTAATAAAGTTGCTTAGCACTTATACTTATAGTCCTGAATGGCTGCTAGTTCCTTATTAGCCTTCTCTATCTTCTGTCCTAAAGACGCCTTCCAGTTATCAATCTTTGTGCAATAGCATCGTTACCAAGCGCTATCATCTCTGCAGCAAGTATCGCCGCATTCTGTGCGCCATTAACTCCTACGGTTGCAACAGGTATCCCTGGAGGCATTTGAATTATCGATAACATCGCATCGAGACCGTCAAGCATACCCTTGATAGGCACTCCGATGACTGGTAATGGGGTTGATGCGGCAATGACACCAGGTAAGGCTGCTGCCATACCAGCACCTGCGATGATTACTTTTACGCCTCTTCCCTTAGCTTCTTTAGCAAAGGTTTCAACAGCATCAGGCGTTCTGTGTGCTGAAAGAGCATTCACTTCGAAAGGAATCTCTTGCTGTTCTAACCACTTACAAGCCTTTTCCATTACTGGTAAGTCGCTTGTCGAACCCATGATAATACTAACTAATGGCTTCATATTTAATTCTTGTTTTAGATGAGTTGATGCTTATCTCGTTTACTTATAAGTTTATAATCGTAAGGAAGGAACTGATGATACCAAGGAAGAAACCCGATGTCACTTGTTCTAAAGAGTGCTGTCTTAGAATCATCCTACTGCTTCCAACCATTCCAGAAACTATCAGTGTAAGGCATAGCCACCACATTGGATCAAAGTTATACATCAATGAGAAGGCTATCAAAGAACCTGTTACTCCACCAATAGCTGCCGTATGCGTCGATATTTCCACCATATATTAATGATGGCACAGAGTATCTGTATGACCAGAGCAACTATGAGTATCGAGGTCAGCATGTGCGGTAGATGAAGTAAGTTCATGATGTAGAAGCACGTAAAATAGCACACAATGGATAATATATAAGGTACTACTCGCTTCTCTTTCTGCCCTAATTGTATAGGAGTCCACCCCTGATACTGACGGTAGAGATGGATAAGAACGGTGGGAAAAAGCACTGTAAAGGCATAAACCAATAGGATATAAGAGAGCTTAGCTTGCCACGGGAACATGCTAAGATAGCTGAAGGTAAAGATAGCAAGAATGCCTACTACGGGTAAGTAAAAGGGTGTGAGCACCATACTCACTACTCTTGCGGTTAATATAATATTCTTTTCATTCATCTTAAATGGTTCTTCTAATACCTTTACAATCATTTTTTTCTAAGCCTTGCAACCGGTAAGCCCAGTTGTTCTCGATACTTAGCAACAGTGCGCCGAGCTATCGGGAAGCCCTTTTCTTTTAGTTGTTTTGCTAATGCGTCATCGCTAAGAGGCTTACTCTTATCCTCTTCCTTGATTAGATCTCGCAGTGCTATCTTGATCTTCCGAGTAGACATTTCCTCGCCATCAGTGGTTGTGTAGCTATCAGAGAAGAAGAACCTAAGTGGGAAAGTACCCCACTTTGTTTGCGCATACTTGATGTTGCTGACTCGAGAAATCGTCGAGATATCTAGTCCGGTGCGGTCAGCTATATCCTTAAGAATCATTGGCTTCAATTCAGCCTCATCCCCGTCTTGGAAGAATTTACGCTGAATATCAATGATGGCACGCATTGTTACTTGTAGAGTATGGCGTCTTTGCTTCACCGCCTCGATGAATCCTTGTGCCTTATCAACCTTCTCTTTGGCATAAAGCAAGGCTTCCTTCTCTTGTCGATTCATACCTGCTTTATTGTTCCGATAGGCTGCCAGCATCTCATTAAAGCTCGGTGAGACGTGTAACTCTGGTAGATTACCATGATTAAGACTAAAGGTAATGGTGCCATCATCCTCTGTTTCGATGATAAAGTCAGGTGTTATCTGTTGCAGGTTACGCCCTTGTGTTTCGCCCATAGACGCTCCCGGCTTTGGATTTAACTTGCGTATCTCCTTTTGCAAGGTCTCCACTTGAAGATCAGAGAGCCCCATTGCAACCTTAATCTTATCCCAATGCTTCTTCGTGAAAGCATCGAAATGGCGTGTGAGAACCTGTTTCACATACTGATATAACTGTCCGTTGCGTTTCCACTCGCCGTTTTCAACCTTTCGTTCTACTTGTAGTAACAAACATTCCTGCAAACTTCTGGCACCGATACCAGCTGGATCAAAGTCCTGCAATAGCTTTAGTACATCCTCAATCTCCTGTGTTGTAGCATCAATACCATGGTAGATTGCAAGTTCATCACTGATGGTGTCCAAGTCTTTCCGCAGTAGTCCATCATCGTCCAAACTACCAATAAGATACTCCAGAATATCCCTTTGCCGTTCAGTTAGCTCCAGTTCGCCCACTTGCTCATTGAGTTTATCGATAAAGGAAGTGGTATCTCCGTAAACAATCTCCTCATAGTCAGCATTGTTGCGTTGCTGTCTTGAATCGTAAGTCGGCAAGTCGTCATCCGATTGCATACGTTCCAAAGCAGAGTCAAGGGCGTCTTGTCTCTCCTCACGTTCCTGTTGTGAGTCGAAATCATCATCCTCTCTCTGTTCTACGGAATCGTTTGTATCAATGCTATCAGACTCCTCTCCACCTGCTTCTAACGCTGGGTTATCATCTAACTCGGCGTTCACAGACTCTTCCAGTTCGGTGAGTGGCATCTCTAAGAGCTTCACTTGCAACATTTGTTGCTGTGAGAGACGCTGCACCTGTTGCTGCTTTGGGTCTGAATCTGTACTTGTTCTTGTGCCATTACTATACCTGAATTACGCTACAAAAGTACTAAAAAAAAGCATGAAAATCACTGGAAGTAATCTTTTAATTGTGCAGCTAGGGCAGAAAGTCTATCTGGGTTATCATTACCATATCGGTTCCATATATCCTGACAAGGCAATAACAGGGGCGTAATCATTAGGTCATCATGGTTGAGATAAGGGTCACAAAACTGGAAGACATCCATTACCTCCACCACAGAATGGGCTTTTATCTTCATCAACTTAGCCATTTCTCGTATCTCGGGAGTCTCTTCTACCATCGTGATAGGCGTCAGTCGGAAGTAAAGATCTAATATTATCACGAGCATGAAAGGTCTCAATTCATTATAACCATCTATTGGAAGGAAGTCATGCTCAAATGTTTCCCTTAGTTGCACACCATTATAAAACTCCTTCGCTTTGCCGAATCCCTTCATTGAACGCAGTTTCTTCACATCCTTATTGAGCTTGCGTGTGTTCTCAGCGTAGGTTTCCCAGATAAGTTGTAACACTGGTGTGTCACGGTGACGCAGCTTGAATTGCTGTTCATAGAGGCTCTTTGGCGGTATATGAAGTTCCAAACTAAGCTCTACCAACGCATGGGAATACATTGGCTTCATGCCCTCCGGCTTCTTTAAATACAGCTGGAGGAGGAGTAACCAGTAGTCGTCAGACCATAAGGGATGTGTTGCCATATATAGAAAGGAGTATCTTTGTTTTTCGCAAAGATACTCCTTTTTATATTAATAAGCAAATTTTTGCTCACTTCTGATAGCCCTCTTTATTGCTTCGTACCGCCCCACTAAGTCATCATTCTTTATACTCCTATCAACTTTCTTCACGTTTGCACGCAGCTTTCCGAAGTTCCATGAGAGGCTAATACCAAACTCTCTTGGCTTACCCCAAGACTTCTCTTGTCCTATAAAGTCTCCTTTCACGGTACGCGTGTTATACTCCTGTCGTTTCGTGAAAGGCATTTGCTATAAAGTGTAAGGGTAAGTTTATCTTTGAGGAAACGTCTGGTAAGATTGAATACATAGTTGTTCCAGCGTTCCCCATATAGGTAAGGCGTATATACAGGGCGTCCGAATTGCACATAAAGGTTCGCCTCGAAAGTCAATTTCCATGGTAACTTCTGTTCCACATCGAAGTATATATCCCCCCAACAGCCTCTGTTCTGTATCGCAGGAGAGGGGATGCTGATCCGTGAATAATTAACCGAACCATTCAAACGAAGGCTCGTTCCTGTGAAAGGTTGCCATTGCGTGTAAGAAGAGAAACCCAAACTTTTTTTCTTCATAACGTTAGAGTATGTTGCAACAATATCCTGTCCATCAGTGTAACGGGTTCCTGTTATATCGTTATTAGTGAAGGAGTAATAAGGAGAGAAGCTCCATGTCAGTTTCGGAGTGATTAATGTATAGGTCATTTGGAGCTTCTGGTTATGACTACTTCCTAAGTTGGCATTACCATAAGATACATAGTTTGGTGTGCGAACAACAGCTGGATTGAGGTAATGGATACCGGGTCTATTGATGCTTGTACTATAACTGAACTTTAGCGTTTGGGCGTCTGTTATCTTGTATTGAACGCTTGCGGAGGGCACCCAGTCATGGAGATTGGCATGGAAACCAGTTGCGCTTCCATCTGGAAACTCGGCTTTCATATAGCTATACTCGTATCTCAAGCCAGCCCGAGCAGACCAATTACCAGCCGTAAAGAGGTAAGACAGATAGGCAGCAGCCACCTGTGTGTTATGCTTAAACTCCTTGTCTTCGTTTGGCATAGAGCCTGTGTAATCTGTACGTGTGTGACTATTATTGTTGCGAAGGATGTATTTTAGACCGCTTTCGAGCTTATGATGTTTACCAAAGGGGCGCACGTAATCCAGTTGGAAGGTGTGTTCAGTGAATCGTTCACGTGAGTGTAAGTCACAAGCAGTGTAGTTGAAGGGTGCATTCACAAGGTTACTTAACTCTATGTGATAGGTATTCCTATTTCGTGTAGCAGCCAACATGTAAGACAGTGTGAGCACTTCTCCATCCAAGTGAGTCTTGTGCTGATAGTCTAATCGCCCTCCGATGTTGAAATAAGAGTAGTGAGGTATCGTTGTGGATCTGTCATATTGATAGAGAAGATGGTCGTTCTTGTCCCATCGTTCATAGTTCGATGTAACAGTATTGCCCACCTTATAACCAAAAAGAGAGGCAGATGCTGTCAAGAGATTCAGCGAGTCAAGCTCATAGCTGGCACTGACGTTACCGATATGAACGTTCCCTCTCGTGGCGTGGTGTTTCTTTTCAAGAGACCTCTCACCCGTCTTGAGGTATGTAAACGAGCTTTCTTCCGTCATCTCCGCTTGCTTCCCTGCCTGATAAAAGTCCGTGTAATTGATGGTAGTAGTGAGCTTTCCCACCTGCGTAGTGAGCGATGTTCCAAGTCTAGCAGAGCCGTATGAACTTACATTTGTTTGTATATTGCCTGATAATCCTTGCATTCGTACATTGCTCATCGTTACGATGTTGAGTATAGTTGACGTCCCTTCGGCATCATACTTAGCACCGGGATCGGTGATAACCTCAATCCTCTTGATGGTAGAAGCAGGCATTGCTTTCAGTATTTCTTTGAGACTTTGCCCTGCAAAAGCAGGGTCGGGGTGCCCGTTCTTATATACTTTGAAGTTTGTAGAACCTTGTACTTTGATATTGTCCTGACCATCAACAGTGACGAAAGGAACCTTTTTCAGCACCTCTAACGTGTTCTTCGTCTGTGCCGTCACATCGTCTTTCACGTTGTAAGTCAGCTTGTCAATATCATTCTTAATCAGCTGTTTTTGATGCGTCACAACGACTTCTTTCAACTTTTGCGTCTTCGTTGTGTCACTCTTAGTGGCTTCTTGTGCCGATAAAGGGGTTGTCAAGAAGAGGATTATTGATAGTAGGATGGCGTTTCTTCTCATAATGGTATCCTTTCTAAGATATAGTTAATAATCGGAGACAAAGATATGTTTTTTTCTTTCAACTTGTCAATAGTTACTACTTGTTTTTTTACGTTTTTTTACCCTTCCCAGCCTCCCCCAAGGGGAAAGAAGAAGCCTCACTCGCCCCCCTCTCCGACTAGTAAAACCTCCCCAACCCCTCCCAAGGGGAGAAGAAGCCTCTCCCCAGCCCCTCTCCGAATGGAGAGGGAGTAAATACTACTATTAGCAAATAAAGAGGGCGTTTCTTCGATGTGAAGAGACGCCCTTTTCATGGCAAGGAAACGCCCTCTTTGCATGGAAGAAACGTCCTCTTCAAATCGAAGAGAGCCTTTCCTTGTGTGGAGCCTTGTTGTTCTTGCTAACGAGGTGGGGGCTGGTTATACAGCGATGAGGCTTCCCCTGACTTGCTCCCGTTAGGTTTCTGTGCGTTTGATGACCTTTAGGTCTCGGTGTCATAATGCCTCTGTGAACTCCTTATATTCGTGTATTCCGTGATAAAAATATGTACGATCCCTATTTATTCATCGTGTACCTCTTGTCTAAAACCATGTTCTTTCTGTTCCAATCCATCCTTTTTAGTGTTTTAATCGTTGGTCGTTAAGCGAATTAAAGACTGGTAAATAGCATTAGTATCGAATACTTTTTGTAAATTTGCACATTAGTTATAACAAGTGAAAAGAATGGAATACAACTTCAGAGACATTGAGCAGAAATGGCAACAGAAGTGGGTTGATTTGAAGACTTACAAGGTTGTTGAAGATAAGAATAAACAGAAGTTCTACGTGCTAAACATGTTCCCTTACCCATCTGGGGCAGGCTTACATGTGGGTCACCCGTTGGGTTATATAGCCAGTGATATATATGCTCGCTATAAGAGACTCAATGGTTTTAACGTCTTAAACCCTATGGGTTACGATGCTTATGGGCTCCCCGCAGAGCAGTATGCCATACAGACTGGACAGCACCCAGAGGTTACGACGAAGAAAAACATAGCCCGTTATCGTGAGCAACTGGATAAGATTGGCTTCTCATTCGACTGGGATAGAGAGGTAAGAACGTGTGATCCGCATTACTACCATTGGACTCAATGGGCATTCGAACAGATGTTTAACTCCTATTACGACAATCGTTTGCAGAAGGCGCAGCCTATTTCTCAACTCGTAAAGCACTTTGAAGAGGAGGGAACTCTCAATCTCGACGTGGCTAAAAGTGAGGAGTTTGTATTCTCAGCACGCGACTGGATGAGCATGGATGAGCATGAGCAACAGGAGAAACTGATGAACTATCGCATTGCTTACTTGGGTGAGACGATGGTGAATTGGTGCCCTGGTTTGGGTACAGTGTTGGCTAATGACGAGGTTGTCAATGGTGTTAGCGAGCGTGGAGGATACCCAGTTGTGCAGAAGCTGATGAAGCAGTGGTGCCTAAGAGTGTCTGCTTATGCTCAGAGACTATTGGATGGTTTAGAGAAAATAAACTGGTCTGATTCTATTAAAGAGACCCAGAAGAACTGGATAGGACGCTCGGAAGGAACAGAGGTGGAGTTTAAGTATGTTACTCCAAATGGTTCTGAAGGACAGAAAGAAGGAAAGTTTACCATCTTCACAACGCGTGCTGATACGATGTTTGGCGTCACTTTCATGGTACTTGCACCAGAGTCTGAACTCGTAGCAGAGCTTACCTCGGATGCACAGAAAGCTGAGGTGGAGGATTATCTGGCTTATGTAAAGAAGCGCACAGAGCTTGAACGAATGTCAGATCGTAAGGTGACGGGTGTCTTCTCAGGCTCTTATGGCATTAACCCATTCACTGGTGAGCAGCTTCCTATATATGTGTCTGAATACGTACTAGCGGGTTATGGCACTGGAGCAATTATGGCTGTGCCTGCTCATGACAGCCGTGATTATGCCTTCGCAAAGCACTTTAACTTGCCAATCGTACCTCTGATTGAGGGCGCGGACGTGTCGGAAGAGAGCTTCGATGCGAAAGAAGGAATCGTTATTAACTCTCCTGCGGAAGGTAAGGAGGCAGCTTTGGAGGGTTTCTCTCTCAATGGGCTTACGGTGAAAGAAGCTATTGCAAAGACAAAGAAGTTTGTTAGTGAGAGAGGTATCGGACGTGTGAAGGTGAATTACCGACTGCGTGATGCCATCTTCTCACGCCAACGCTATTGGGGAGAACCATTCCCAGTCTATTATAAGAAAGGGATGCCTTACATGGTACCAACGGACTGCTTGCCGCTGGAGTTGCCTGAGATAGATAAATATGAGCCTACCGAGAGTGGCGAACCACCATTGGGTCGTGCGAAGATGTGGGCTTGGAGCGAGAAAGAAAACAAGGTTGTTGATAAGTCACTAGTAGATGATGAGACCGTATTCCCGCTTGAGTTGAATACAATGCCAGGTTTCGCAGGTAGCTCGGCATACTATCTTCGCTACATGGATCCGCATAATAACGATGCACTTGTGGGTCGCGAGGCTGATGAGTATTGGCAGAATGTGGACTTATATGTGGGTGGTACCGAGCATGCCACAGGTCACTTGATATACAGCAGATTCTGGAATAAGTTCTTATTCGACTGTGGTTGCAGTTGTAAAGACGAACCATACGAGAAGTTAGTGAACCAGGGTATGATTCAAGGACGCTCTAACTTTGTTTATCGAATCAATTCCGATGACCACTCAAAGGCTCCTGTCTTTGTTAGCTTAGGGCTTAAAGACAAGTATGAAACGACTCCTATCCATGTCGATGTGAATATTGTTCATGCTGATGTACTCGATGTTGAGGCTTTCAAGGCATGGCGTCCTGAATACAAAGATGCCGAGTTTATCTTTGAAGATGGTAGTAAATCGGCTGATAGAACATCGAACGATAGTACCGCAGGTAACGCTGTTTACAAGTGTGGTTGGGCGATAGAGAAGATGTCAAAGTCCATGTTCAACGTTGTCAATCCAGATGATATTGTGGAGCAGTATGGCGCTGATACACTTCGACTCTACGAGATGTTCTTAGGTCCAGTAGAGGCTAGTAAGCCTTGGGATACCAATGGTATTGATGGATGTTTCCGCTTCTTAAAGAAGTTCTGGAAGCTTTATCAGCAGGAACTGAACGATGAGGAACCATCGAAGGAGTCGTTGAAGAGTGTGCACAAGCTCATCAAGAAGGTGACAGGAGACATTGAGCAGTTCTCTTACAACACTGCTATTTCAGCGTTCATGATATGTGTTAATGAGCTAAGTCAGCAGAAGTGCGCTAACAAGGAACTATTGAAAGCTGGTAATTGTCATTGCGCCATTTGCACCACACATGGCAGAAGAGTTGTGGGAGCAGTTGGGTGGTGAGACAAAGAGCGTTTGTGATGCTGCTTGGCCAGCTTGGGACGAGTCTTACTTGGTGGAGAATGAGGTGCAACTGACAGTTTCTTTCAATGGTAAAGCACGTTTCCAGATGACCTTCCCAGCTGATGCTACAAAGGAAGACATCGAGAAGAACGCATTAGCAGACGACCGCAGTAAGCATTACATAGATGGTAAAACGATTGTAAAGATCATCGTTGTACCTCGAAAGATTATCAACATCGTTTGTAAGTAACTAATATCTAAACCAGAGTGGATGTGTGTTTACACTGCACGCATCCCCTCTATATACCTTTTAAGACCTATGACTATTAATCAACAGCTTATCCGCTCTGAAGCAAAGGACTATCTCTTTCTTACGATGGGACTGCTTCTTTATGCCGTTGCCTTTACTATCTTCCTCCTTCCTTATGAGATTGTTACGGGTGGAGTAACGGGTATGTCCGCCATTGTTTACTATGCAACTGGATTCAAGATAGAGAACACTTACATGATAATCAACATCTCCCTGTTGGTTGTCGCACTAAAGATTCTGGGCTTCAAGTTTATGATGAAGACCATATATGCTATCTTCGCACTCTATTTCATGCTGAAGTTTGCACAAGACCTGATGCCTGTTGATGCCCATGGACACTTTATTAAGGTACTCGGGGAAGGGCAGGATTTCATGTCATTGATTATTGGCTGTTGTATAACTGGTACTGGTCTTGCCATCGTCTTCTTAAATAATGGAAGTACAGGAGGCACTGATATCATCGCAGCTTGCGTCAATAAGTATCGTGATATATCGTTAGGACAAGTGTTGATGGGCGTCGATATATTGATAGTAGGTAGTTGTCTCTTCTTCCCACAGTTTGGTTCTATGGTCGACCGATTGCATAAGATGGTCTTTGGATACTGCACTATGTTCATCGAATGCTTCATGCTTGACCACGTAATGAACATGAGAAGGGAGTCAGTACAGTTCCTTATCTTCTCATGGAAACATGAGGAAATAGCCAAAGCTATCGTCGATGAGACGGAGCACGCCCTTACTATACTCGATGGACATGGTTGGTACACAGGCAATGACATGAAGGTTATATGCTTACTAGCGAAGAAGAACGAGAGTAAAACTATCTTCCGTCTTATTAAAATGGTTGATCCTACGGCCTTCGTAAGCCAGAGTTCGGTCATAGGAGTGTATGGCGAAGGCTCGATCAGATAAAGATTAAGGCAAAGAAGGATAAGAGGAAGCAGATAGAGAAGCTGCAACAAGCTGCTGAGAGTGTGCCTGTAAATAAAGAATAAATGGCTTTTTGACATGAAAATAGTATTCGCAACGAATAATAAACATAAGTTAGAAGAGATCAAGGACATCTTAGGTAAGGACTTTGAGATTGTTTCTTTGGCTGAAATAGGCTGTCATGAGGATATTCCAGAGACGGGTTTAACATTGGAGGAAAACGCTCGCCAAAAGTCAACCTACATCGTTGAGCATTATAATCACGATTGTTTTGCGGATGATACGGGGCTTGAGGTGGATGCTCTCAATGGTGAGCCAGGTGTTCATTCGGCTCGTTATGCTGAAGGAACTGACCACGATAGCGAAGCAAATATGCGTAAGTTGCTATCGAAGATGTCGAATGTTAAGGATCGTACAGCACGTTTCCGCACGGTTATCTCATTAATCATCAATGGTGTAGAACATCAATTTGAAGGACGTGTCGAAGGGCGTATTGCAACCGAGAAACATGGTACAGAAGGCTTCGGATATGACCCTATTTTCATCCCAGAGGGCTATGACAAGAGCTTTGCAGAGCTTGGCGAAGAGGTGAAGAATCAGATTTCTCACCGTGCAAGAGCCGTTAAGAAGCTCGCAGAATACCTTTCCTCATCTTGCTAAAGCATTCATCTACGTGCTATCAATACTCCTTCCTGTTTATAAATGTAGCTGTGTGGCTTTGGTAACAGAGCTACAACGGCAATGTATGGAGTGTGGTATTGCGTATGAGATCATCGTGGCTGACGATGGGACAATGGCTGATACTGCGAATCTGTACATCGTTGAGCATAACAAAGTCATTGGTCAGTTAGAGGGCGTGCGGTATATTATAAGGCAGGAGAATGTCGGTCGGTCAGCCATTCGCAACTTCCTTTTCTCACAGTCAAAAGGTGATCGCATCCTCTTCATAGACGGTGATTTATCCCTTGATAACCCCGATTTCATTCGTAGATACACGCAGGCTGAAGGTGATGTGGTCGTTGGTGGCATCAGAATTGGTGGCAATCCAGAACAATGGAAAGGGAATCTTAGATATAAATATGAGTGTGCTTTCGAACGAAAGAATAGTTTGAGTGATAGACAGAAGAGACCTTTTCAAAGTTTCCGCACTACTAACTTTATGGTAAAAAGAGCGGTCTTTGTCCAACACCCATTTGACGAGAAGCTCACTCATTATGGTTATGAAGATGTATTGTGGGGTAAGGCTCTTGAAGAGAACGGGGTTCAGATAACCCATGTTAATAATCCCATAACCCTAACCGACTATGAGAATAACACTTTGTTTATAGACAAGACGGAGGAGTCTTTACGAACTCTTTATGAGTACCAAATGCTATTGAAAGGATATTCTAAGTTGTTAGAAATGAAAGATAGGATGGTACGATTTCATCTAGTGAAGGCTATTCTAATAGTTCATAAATTGTTCGGTGAGAAGGTAAAGATGCTTTTGCAAGGCAATAAACCAAGTGTCTTTCTGTTTAATGTATATAAGCTCATGTATTATATAAGCCTTGAGCAGCAAGCAAGATAATATTCATTTCGACAAGAACCCACTATGACAATAAAACGAATTATCCTATCTTTTATCATTCTCATATCCTCTCTCTCTACTATTGCAGGAGGTATTGGGACATGGAAGTCTTACCTTTCTTATGCCAACATACAATGGGTTGAGCAAGGAGGTAATCGGTTATATGTACTTGCATCTAATGCCCTTTACACCTATAATAAGGCTGATCAAAGTATTCAAACATACGATAAACAGAACGGATTAAGCTCTATTGACATCCGATTCATTGGTTGGAACGAAGTCGCCAAGCGCCTTGTTATTGTCTACGAAGACAATAATATCGACCTAATGGACGCTAAGGGGAATGTTACGAACGTACCCGACTATTATTTAAAGGCTTTGACTTCCGACAAGACTATCTATAGTATTGATATGAATGGGGCTTATTGTTATCTCTCAACAGGCTTCGGACTTGTCAAACTGAATGTTGCTAAGGCAGAAATAAGCGATAGTTACAACCTCTCTTTCCCAGTTAATTATAGTTATCTGGATGGTTCTTATATCTATGCCGCAAGCCAGTCTAATGGGCTATATCGTGCTCCGTTAACGGCAAACTTGCTCGATAAGAACAACTGGACACGAGTTGGTGGCTATGTGGAAAGACCGAAGACGATGGATGCAAACCTCCTTAATCAAGCGAAAACATTGAGTCCCGGAGGTCCAAAGTATAATGGTTTTACCTATATTCAATACCTTAATAACCGCTTATATACCGTCCCTGGTATGTTTAAATCAGGTTATGGAGATTCTAATACACCTGGTGCTGTACAGATTCTACACGATGATGAGTGGACGAATTATCAAGAGAATCTATCGTTAAAAACGGGCTATGACTATCTTGATAACAATGTTCTTGCAGTCGATCCACGCAATGCTAACCATGTATTTGTTGGTGGAAGGACAGGCTTATACGAGTTCCTTGATGGGCAGTTAAAGGCTTATTACAACAAAGACAACAGTTTGTTGCAAGGCGCAATGGACCGAGGACGAGAGTTAGGAAACAACTATGTGCTTATTAATGGACTTTGTTTCGATAATAAAGGAAACCTTTGGATATTAAATAGTCAAGCCTCCAGAGAGAATCTCTTGCGTCTTTCGGCTGATGGACAGATGACTTCTTTCAGTAAACCAGTCCTTATGAAGGATGGAGTAGGGGGCTCGGTTCTAACAAGTATGGTCTTCGATAACCGCAACAACTTATGGTTCTGTAATGATCACTGGGGCTATCCTGCTTTGTTCTGTTACCAACCAGCAACCGACAAGTTGCTTTCTTTCACTCGATTTGTCAATGAGGATGGTTCGAACCTAGACTTAGTACCCCATAGCGTGACGCCTTTGTCGAATGGAGATGTGTGGGTTACTACTACTATAGGACCACTTCTCTTGTCTCGTTCGGCTATTGATAACCCTGAAACAGCCGTTTTTACGCAGGTAAAAGTGCCCCGTAACGATGGTACCAACCTTGCCGATTATCTTCTGTCGGGCATTGATGTCACCTGTATGGCTATTGATGGAGGAGGCAGGAAGTGGTTTGGAACAAAGGCAAATGGTGTTTATCTCATCAGTGCCGATAATATGACACAGGTGAAACACATCCTCTCTTCAAATAGTCCGCTCCTATCGGATAATATCCTTTCTATCGCTATCAACAACGCAACAGGTGAAGTCTTCTTCGGCACGGACAAGGGTTTATGCTCTTACATGAGCGATGCGACGACACCATCCGACCAACCGAGTGAGGACAAAACATACGCTTATCCAAATCCAGTTAAGCCCGGTTATACAGGTTCAATCACCATTGTTGGACTCTCAATGAACGCTGATGTGAAGATTGTCACTACAAATGGTGTACTCGTTGCAGCAGGTACTAGCAATGGTGGTAGCTTTGTTTGGGATGGCAAGGACAAGTTCGGCAAACCCGTTGCATCAGGTGTTTACATGGTTGAAGTGCTGACGAAGATGGCAACAATGGTGTTGTTTGTAAGGTGGCGATTGTGAGATAGAGAGGAAATATTAGTGAATTTATAATAATCTGACTATAGGGACACTTATAATGGAGGGTTGTCAATAGAGCAAATGATGGTAGAGAGGGAACTTTGGATAGACATACTGCGAGGTTTCTGTATGTTGGCAATATTGTTAGACCATACTGAAATCTATTATACAGGAGGTAACCTTATTCCTTATGATTGGTATGTTTCGAATGTTCTAATCGTCTTTTTCTTTCTGTCAGGATACCTCATGTACAAACAGCAAGGCTTTTCTTTGAGGCATAAGCTGACTTCGATAGGGTGTAGTCTACTTCTTCCTTACTTCCTTTTTACTGCTGTTTTGGCACTTCCGAAAGCCTTTGTGCATGGGTGGAGTATAGACTGGGAAAGCGTATTATTGCCTATCTTGACTGGTCGATCCTCTTGGTTTATTGCTGCCTTGATCGTTTCTGAAGTTGTTTTTAGCCTTTTCTTGTGGATAACTCGTGGAAAAGTTATACCCTTATTCATTCTCTCCTCTTGTGCTTTTGTTGGTTCGGTACTTTTAACGAAACAATCCACTGATTATCCCTGGTGTATCAACAATGCCTTGCAAGCAGTCCTTTTCCTTTATATCGGATGGTTTTATCATTGTCGAAAAGATGTTTTCAACCATATCAACACACCATTATATACGTCATTCCTCTTTATATTTCTTATAGTAATAAAAGGTTATGCAACGTGGAAAGGGGTGCATACGATGATATACCCAATGGGTATAGACTCTTATTTCATCTTCTTCCTTGATATGTTAACGAGCATTTTCTTACTTGTCAATGTTTGTAAGCAACTGCCAAGGTGTAAGCCTTTAGAGTGGGTTGGAGCGCATAGTATTGTTTATTATTTCGTCTGTGGAGGTGTTCCCCTTTGCTTATCTTAGCACTTGAGAAGGTGGGTTTAGGCTATCATGGAGCTTATTATAGTGTGCTGATAGCCTATGCTTTGGTCTGCATAGTGGCAAGCTGTATTGTTGCAATCGTCTATCGATACTTGCCATTTATGCTTGGAAAGCTTCATTAAGTCCTTTCTTTACCTTGTATGAGGCTATAACTGCTATAGACGTATAAACTCACAACAAATGAAGAGACGCCCTTTTGAGGGCAAAGAGAGCCTCTCCTTGATGCAAAGAAAGCCTCTCTTCAAATTGAAGAAAGGCTCTCTTTGTTTTTTAAAGCTGGTTTTCTCTTATTTCTTTAGTTATTAAGAGGGGGTATAGATGAGGCTTAGGATTGGGTGAAAATCTACTTTTTAGGCTCAGACCTCTTATCCTTTACCTTCTTAATCTTTACCTTCCCTTGTAGTATATCTTCGCTTGGGAGGTCTATACCGAGGCTGCGGGCACGCTCCAGATTGCGACTTCTTGCCTTACGCTGCGTATCTGCCTTCTGCTTAGTAATTGCTCCAGGCTTCTGTTGATAGAGCGGTAGAAGGCGCGGATTCCACGTTCCTTGCACATCACGTTTCGCCTTGCACTCTATGGATTTAGGGTAGTAATACACCGCCTCAGGCTCTCGCTGCGTTGCATAATCGCCTCCGTCCCACTTGCCGTTATCGTTATCATCGACAATGAGACGCATGTAGTACGTGCCAGGCTTGATGTAGTAGAAGGTCGCCTTATCGTCTTTTGCGATTGTTTCCCTTACTGGTTTATCGCTTTCGTTGAGCAGTTGTACGAGGCAGTTCTTGCCCTTCATACCCTCAAGAGACATCACCAAGGTGCCATACTCATCAATGGAAGGGATGCGAATACCCTGTTTGTACTTCTTAGAAAGCCTCCCGTAGATATCCGTGAAGGCTGCTGAATCAAGCTCCAAGCTGTATTCTTTGCCCGTATCCCACGCACTGACGAGTTGTAACTGACGTGGTTTCCGGGTTCAGTACCCAACTGGTACTTCGCTCGATACCATGAGCTGTCCACCTTCTCATAGAGTTGTATCTTGGAAGTATCGATCTTCTCTATTGGAGCAGCAATCTCGAAGGATAGATTCTGGTCTGGACTCATCTGCGACGGGACGTTATATTTCACATCAAGAGGCTTTGCTGGCATTGCAGTCTCATACGCTTTCCCACGTTCCTTAGCCTTATCTTGCTTCTTTTTCCACTTGTCGTATTCCTCTTGTTGGCTCTTCAAGCGCTTTGCATAAGGGGTTTTGGCAAGTAGCTCAAGCGTCTCGGTCTGTGGAACAAGCCTTCCCGTGCTGTCCGTCATATTGTATGTCATCTTCATACGTAGGGTGTCTTGATTGATAAGTGCAGAGTCACGAAGCCAATAAGTAATGGTATCTTGGTTCATACTAGGCTCTTCCAATAAGGCATCCTTAGCGTTGAAATTCAGTGGAGTAAGCTGTGGTAGGCTCGCATCTCCATAGCTAAAGAAGAGCGTGAAGTGGTCTGCATCCTTTCGTTCTGACTTTATGAAGTATCGATCCGTTTGTACTGCTGTGAAGGCAGAGAGCGTTACGTCGTCTGGAAGAAAGTGGGTGTAAGGCACCTGCTTAATGTCTTTGATGTGCAAAGAGTCCGTCCATAGCGTGTCTTGTCGTATGTCTGGCTTCCACGAAGGCATGATAACTTCAGGCGTGAAAGCTATCTCCTCACTCTTTTGATTGTACATGTAATTGCCGTCCGCATCCTTTAGTGCATAGATACGATAGTCTCCTTTAGCAACACCACGTATCACAAAGTGCCCCCGACTATCGGTTCTTGAGACGCGTAACATCGGTAGTTTCTGGAAAGCAGTGTCACTTTGATTGCTGTAAAGACCAACAAGTATGCCCTTGATAGGCTCCAGATTCTCTGCTTCCAACACATACCCAGACACTTCGAGAGTATCAATATGATCGCCAGTAGAGAAGCTGTAAGTGTAATTACCTAGTGGATTGCCCTCATTGTTATCGGAGATTGCATCCGAGAAGTCGATAGTGTAGGTTGTATTTGGCTGTAGTTTGTCTTGCAAAGCGACAGAGATATGCTTGCCTTGAGCCTTTATCTCTGGTGCTTCCAGCTGTGGTGGAGACACAACAACCTTCTCTGATGCGTTCTCTAACTTGATGAACTCATCGAAAAAGATGTTCACTTTCTTACTGTTCACATCGGTTGCTCGATCAGAGGGAGAGGCTCCCACGACCTTAGGAGGCGTCTCATCAAACCATCCACCATCGGGTTGTCCCATCTTAGCACACGACACTAACGATAGGAGAAGGAGGGTTATAAGACTATATGCGAGTGTTATTTTCTTCATATCTTATTGAACTTTTGTAGTCAATGAGGGGTGTATGCCGAGCATTCTATGCGGGTATTTACAATCAAGAAGAGCGTATTTACTGGTTCATTGTCAGTAATTCTTCAAGATTGGAACGGCTGTTTGACAAGCGAGGAATCTTGTGTTGACCACCGAGTTTACCCTTTGTTTTCAGCCAATCATTGAAGAGGTTCTTACGAGCAACCATGATTTCGAGGGGCTGAAGGGTCACATTATGATAGCGTTTAGCCTCATAATCAGAGTTGATCTCTTGTAGTTTGTTATCAAGGATAGTGGCAAACTCTGCAATAGACGTTGGCTCTTTAGCAAACTCAATGAGCCATTGATGTCGGCACTTAGCCTTTGCATCCATATAAATAGGTGCTGCGGTATAGTCTAATATTTGCGCTCCTGTAGCCTTACAAGCGGCATCGAGTCCCTTTTCAGCATTGTCCATGATGAGTTCTTCACCAAAGGCATTGATGAAATACTTGGTTCTTCCAGTGATAATAAACTTATAAGGACGGGTGGAGGTAAACTGTACTGTGTCGCCAATCTCATATCTCCAAAGACCGCAGGAGGTACTAATAAGCATAGCATAGTTGTGTCCTACCTCTACACCAGATAGTGGAACGATATTCGGATGATCGTTTCCAAACTCGTCCATAGGCAAGAACTCGTAGAATACTCCATAATCAAGCATGAGCGACATACTGCTATCTGAAGGGTCATCCTGTATTCCGAAGAACCCTTCCGAGGCGTTATATGTCTCCATATAGTTCATTCCCTGTTTTGTTATAAGCTGTTCGTATTGTTCACGATAAGGTGTGAAAGCAATGCCACCATGGAAGAATACCTCCAAATTAGGCCATACTTCTTCAAGATGTTGTTTACCACTTAGCTCCATGACACGCACTAGTACGGATAGCATCCATGATGGTACTCCAGAGATATTAGTGATGTTTTGCGTAAGAGTTTCACGTGCTATTCGATCGCGTTTCACCTCGAAGTCGCTCAATAGAGCAGTCTCTTTCTTGGGGACACGCACGATATTTGCAAGTGGATTAATGTTCTCAATGAGTATTGCACTTAGGTCTCCAACAAGTGAGTTGTGCAAGTTGTAATTGGGAGAATGACTACCACCAAGGATCAAACCTTTGCCGTTGAAGAGCTTACTCTCTGGGTGATTACTAAGGTAATAAGCGATTACATCCTTACCACCTTGGTAATGAATGGTTTGCAGTCCTTCGTGAGTTATGGGTATAAACTTGCTCTTGTCGTTTGTTGTTCCTGATGACTTAGCATACCATCTAACCACTCCTGGCCATAGAATATCACGTTCTCCATGACGCATTCTATCGATGTCGTCCTTCAGTTCTTCATAGGTATTGACGGGCACGTTATGCACGAAATCATCATAAGAAGTGATGGTTGAGAACAGATGTTTACGTCCATATTCTGTATCTTTAGCCCGTTCTATAAGGTATTCCATAACCTCCTGCTGGATAGCTTCACCATCAGTTGTATAGCGATCTAGCTCCTTACGGCGTGGTTGGAAGTATAGTTTGTTTACTAAACTAGTAAGACTCATTCAAATTTCATTGCTTGATTAAATTGCAAAAGTACGCCAAAAATGCTAGATGTTAAGGCTTTTCTATCTTTTTAACATTGCTACAAGTGGTTTAAAAAGGGGTTTATTCGTGTTTTTCACGTCGTTATTAACACGCCATTTAGCCGTTTCTAAGGGTTGGAATGGTTAACGGAAAGTCTCCTAAAGTTCCTCTGAAATAGGGGATGTAAAGCCCCAATCAATCTCGCAAGTAGGGGAGGAATAGTTAACGGGATAATGTACTGTAAAGAAGGAAAGGCTCTCCTCGATTCGAAGAGAGCCTTTCCTTGATTCGAAGAGAGGCTTCCTTTGATGCAAAGAGACGCCTTTTTCAAATCGAAAAGGGCGTCTCTTTGGTTGTACTCTTTTGTCTGTTGCTAACGAGGTTGTGCCTCGTAACATTGGTACTGTTATCTATTTCTGTGTTTCATAGCCTTAATGTGCTTCTAACCAGTTCTTTCCCCACCCAGCATCAGCTATTAGTGGGACATTGAGGGGATAGGCATTCTGCATCTCTTCGAGGACTATTTTCTCCACCTTCTCACGCTCATCTGGATAAACAGAGAAGTTGAGTTCGTCATGTACCTGTAGTATCATCTTTGAACGGATACCCTCTTCTTTGAATCGATTCCATATCCGCACCATAGCAACCTTTATAATATCTGCCTCTGTCCCTTGTATAGGTGCGTTGATAGCATTGCGCTCATCGAAACCTCGAATGGTACCATTTCGACTGTTGATATTCGGTAGGTAGCGGCGACGATGGAACAAGGTTTCTGCATAACCTTTGCTTCTTGCAAGCTCTTTCGCATGTTCCATGTAGGCTTGAACCTTAGGGAATGTGCGGAAGTAGTCCTGTATCAACGCCCTTGCCTCATTGTTGGGTATCTCCATCCTTTGGGCTAATCCAAAGGTAGTTATACCATATATAATACCAAAGTTAGCCTGCTTAGCCTTCTTTCTCTGTGCGTCCGTCACGTCATCAAGAGCCTCATGCCAGATCTTAGCTGCCGTCGCCCTGTGTATGTCATAACCCTCTCTAAAAGCCTCCATCATATTGTCATCCTCTGATAGATGAGCCATGATTCGCAGTTCAATTTGGCTATAGTCAGCTGAAAAGAACATACATCCTTCCTCTGGAATAAAGCACTTTCTAATCTCTTTCCCATCGTCTGTTCGCACTGGAATATTCTGTAGATTAGGGTCGCTGGAGGATAGTCTTCCCGTTGCAGTTAACGCCTGGTTGAAAGAGGTGTGGATGTGTCCTGTACGAGAGTTAATCAGTTTTGGTAAGGCTTCGACATAGGTACTTAGCAACTTCTTCATACCTCTGTAATTCAGAATGTTACGTACAATAGGGTGTTTTGATTCGATACTCTGTAACACTTCCTCACTAGTGACATATTGCCCAGTCTTGGTCTTCTTGGGTTTATCCATAATCTGCATCTTACCGAAAAGGATGTCACCTACCTGTTTTGGACTCGATATGTTAAATTCTTCACCAGCCTCTTTAAAGATATCCACTTCATATTGTCTCTTACGCTCCGTGAATATCTTTGATGTTTCTTTTAATGCTTCCGTATCAATGCGAACACCGGTAAGTTCCATGTCAGCTAGTACACGAACAAGGGGCATCTCAATGCTCCAGAACAACTCTTCAACATTGAGTTCTTTCAGCTTAGGAGCGAGTACATTCTTTAGACGTAAGGTGATGTCGGCATCCTCTGCGGCATATTCATAAATCTCAGAAGGACTTAAGTCGCGCATATTCTTTTGCTTCTTTCCTTTCGAGCCAAGTAAGTCTTCAATGTGTATGGTTCGATATCCAAGGAGCGTTTCAGCCATGTAGTCCATGTTGTGACGAAGTTCGGGTTGGATAAGATAGTGTGCTATCATCGTGTCGAACATCGCTCCTTTCAATTCCACCCCATAGTTACTTAGTACCTCATAATCGTACTTGATGTTCTGACCAACCTTTAGAATCGACTCGTTCTCATATACTGGCTTGAATATTGCAACACGTTTCAAGGCTTCTTCGCGATTCTCTGGAATAGGGATGTAAAAGGCTTCCTTTTCCTCAACAGAGAAGCTCAAGCCCACCAACTCAGCACTAATTGCATCGGTAGAAGTGGTTTCTGTGTCTAAACTAAGCGTTTCTTTTGTTAAAAAAAGCTCACATAAGCGATGCAAATCAGCCTCATTATCAATGAGTTGATAGTTGTGTTGGGTCGTTTTAAGGCTCTCAAAACTCTCGTTTTTTGCTTCGCTTGGGTTATCGGGCGCAAATTCTGCAAATAAATCAAGCTGGTTTTCGACAACTTTTGACTTCTCTTTGTCTTTGTTAAGAAACTTGTTAATAAGTGTCTTAAACTCTAATTCTTCAAATATCGCACGTAGTTTCTCTTCATCCGGTTGCTGAACTTTCATTTCATCTAGTTCCAACTGTAATGGAACGTCCGTACGGATTGTTGCAAGGAACTTAGAGATTTTGATGTCTTCAACGGCAGCTTCGACCTTATTCCGTAGTTTCCCTTTTATCTCATTAGTATGAGCAAGCATATTATCAATGCTCCCGAATTGATTAATTAACTTCGCTGCAGTCTTCTCACCAACCCCTGGACAACCCGGAAAGTTATCTGCTGTGTCACCCATCAACGCCAGAATGTCTATGACTTGGGCTGGGGTAGGGATTCCATACTTACTTTCTACCTCCTTTTCACCAAGTGTTTCGTAACCTCCGCCATGCTTTGGACGATACATGAAAACGTTTGGTCCGATCAGTTGACCATAGTCCTTGTCGGGAGTAAGCATAAATGTATCGATTCCATCGGTGCCGAATCGGGTTGCAACAGTACCTATGATATCATCTGCCTCGAAGCCATCTACCTGCAAGATAGGGATGTGCAATGCCTCTAATATCTGTTTGATTATAGGGACTGAGAGCTTAATGTCCTCCGGCGTTTCCTCCCTTTGCGCCTTATACTGGGGGTATGCATCGTGTCTGAAGGTCTTTCCATGATCAAAAGCAACAGCTATGTGCGTTGGTTTCTCCTTAGTTAACACTTCATTTAAGGTGTTGCAAAACCCCATAATAGCCGATGTATTCAAACCTTTAGAATTAATACGTGGGCTGCGAAGTAGTGCATAATAAGAGCGAAAGATTAGCGCATAAGCGTCGAGAAGGAACAGTTTTGCCATAAAGTAAATATGTAATTTTTAGCTGTAAAAGTACTAAAAATATTCCATAATATGCGATTTATTGACTAAATTTGTATCAAATTTGAAGTCAATAATGGATACCCTTTCACTAATAAAGCAACCGATTGAGACAGAATTAGTCGATTTCATCGACCTTTTTAATCATGCTCTCAACCACGAGGATGGGCTGTTACAGGTGGTTTTGAACCATATTAAGCAGCGCGCAGGAAAGCGTATGCGCCCCATCCTTATCCTCTTGATGGCTAAGAACTTTGGTAAGGTCTCACGTGTAACACAGCATGCTGCAGTTGGTTTAGAGCTCCTTCACACGGCATCACTTGTCCATGATGATGTGGTGGATGAGGCTGCTGAACGTCGAGGGCAGGCTAGTGTGAATGCTGACTACGATAATAAGGTGGCTGTGTTGGTTGGTGATTATGTGCTATCAACGGCACTTTTGCATGTTAGTTACACCCATTCAGAGATGATAGTGCGCCGTTTAGCTGAATTGGGGCGCACTTTAAGTGATGGAGAAATACTCCAGTTAGCTAATATACAGAATAAAGAAGTAACAGAAGAGGTATACTATAAGATTATAGAACGTAAGACTGCGGCTCTCTTCGAGACCTGTGCTGCGATTGGAGCAGAGTCTGCTGGCGCTACAGAAGAGCAGGTTGAGGCAGCAAGACTATTTGGTAAACCTCGGAATAGTGTTTCAAATCCGTGATGATATCTTCGATTACTATGATTCGGAGGTTGAGATTGGTAAGCCAACAGGCAATGATTTTGCAGAAGGTAAGCTCACTTTGCCCATCATATATGCGTTGAATGCAACGCAAGATGAAGATATGATGAGGTTAGTTCATAAGGTGAAAGCACATAATGTGACGCATGAAGAGGTCGAGACCTTAGTTCGGTTTGCAAAAGAAAATGGTGGAATAGAATATGCGGAACGTCGTATGTGGGACTTCCATGCCGAGGCACAGCGATTTATCGATCAATATGTTATCGATGAGAATATACGTACCTCTTTGCAAACCTACCTTGATTATGTCATCAAAAGAAAGAAATAATGATTGGTTAGAGTAGGTTGATTGCAATATAAATAATGCTTATCAAACTTACAAACAGGCTATTTTATAAGTTCTAAAGACGCCCTTTTTCAATGGATATAACAATTAGTTATCTTGAAGAAGGGCGTTTGGCATTTTGAAAAATAATTTATTTATAAAATGATAATAGATTAATAATACTAAATTAATAATCTATTTTTAAAATTACAAAAAGCCTTTTTCTAGTTTTAGGGAATGTTTTCTCTGATAAAGGTAAGTGTTTCTTGCTGTTTAAAGAAGCGTTTTCTCTTATGGTATAGATGTATGGATGGAATAGAGAAATGGGTTACAATGAAAAATCCCCACGCCTTTTATGAAAGGGTGGGGACGTTATATGTTATGCTGTCAGTCTAGAAGAACTTAGTCTCTGAACCGATGATCTCGCTAAGAAGAAGGTTTGTCAATCTACTTGTACCCATCCTAAACCAATAATTAGTAAGCCATTTTTCGCCTAGAACCTCTTTAACTATAGTGTAGTAGATAACAGCGTCCATGACTGTATTAATGCCTCCTGCGGGCTTTAAACCAATCTGTATACCCGTCTTCTTGTGGTACTCCTTGATGGCTTGACAGAGCACGTAAACGGACTCGGGAGTAGCACTAATCTTCTCTTTACCCGTACTTGTCTTTAGATAGTCAGCCCCGGCGTACATAGCGAGGACTGCTGCTGTCTTGATATCGCGCGCATTGCGGAGGTCGCCGGTCTCTAGGATTACCTTCATAGGAACGTCCCCACAGGTCTGTTTCAGTTCTCCGATGGTGTCACAAACTCCCTCATAATCACCAGAAAGGAACTTACCTACAGGCATAACAATGTCTATCTGCGTTGCACCATCCTTTATTGCAAGTGCTGTCTCAATGGTTTTTACCTCAAGAAGAGCCTGTGATGAAGGGAAGTTACCCGTTACGTTGGTAATGTCGACACCATCCACTTCAAGGCTATCAGCGATTAATTTGGTGAAACAAGGGTATGCACAGACAGCTGCAACATGTGGAAGATCAGGATATTCACTATCGAATTTGTTGACTTTCTCTACCATTGCGAGTACTTTCTCTTCGGTATCTGCAGTGCTGAGAGTGGTTAGTTCGACGCTACCAAGCAAGAATTTCTTTACTTCTGGATTATCATTCTCTGATACTTTCTCTGCTATAATCTTTGTTACTGCAGCCTTTACATCCTCATCAGTAATGTTGAGGTCGTATTGTTCTAAGCCTGATCGTACTCACTCTTCTCTACAATTCCATTCGCTTTCTGCGCTTGGATATCCTTTGAAACGGTGTCTTTAATGATTCCCATATTATTATTTTATAATTGTAATGTAGATGTTTTATTTATTAGTTAGAAGTTGGTTTTATTCTTGATTATCAGTAAGTTTTGGGTTGTTCTTATGTCTGTCTCTGTCACGTGACGTCTTCTTCTCAAAGCTGCGTTGTAGTTCTTCTGTGAGATTAACGCCTGTTTGGTTCGCAAGACAGAGTAGAACCCACAAAACATCAGCCATTTCCTCTCCTAGGTTGGGCTTTTCTCCTTGCTTAAAGCTTTGGTCTCCATAGCTTCGAGCTATGACTCTTGCCAGTTCTCCGACCTCTTCTGTAAGACAAGCCATATTTGTTAGTTCGCTAAAATAGCGTACTCCATACTGTTTAATCCACTTATCTACAGCCTCTTGTGCCTCTTGTATTGTCATTATTCTTTGTTTTTAGTATCCATACAAATGGTTACTGGTCCATCATTTAATAGGTTTACTTTCATGTCGGCACCGAACTCTCCCGTACTAATAGGCTTTCCTAATGCTTCGCTTAAGGTCTTGCAGAAGTAATCGTAGAGCGGAATTGATAGCTCATGAGGGGCTGCGTGTATCCAACTGGGTCGGTTTCCTTTCTTGTAACTAGCCATGAGTGTGAACTGAGATACAACTAGGATCTCGCCTTTGATGTCCATAATACTACGATTCATTATACCTTGTTCATCATTGAAAATACGAAGTCCTATAACTTTATTCACCAACCAGTTAGCATCCTCTTCAGTATCTTCTTTGCCAATACCAAGCAAGATAAGCAGTCCTGCTTGTATGCTGGACTTCATCTGTTGGTCAATGGTTACGGATGCTTGAGCCACTCTTTGTATCACAATTCTCATACGGCAAATGTACAATATTTATTTGGTTCTCTGCTTATTCAGCGTGGAAATAATTGTAGATAATGCTAGCTTTGCTTGCACCTATTATATTTGTAAGTAATTGAATATCAGCTTCTTTATATTATTTACGCTCTTCAGTTTCTTTAATAACATGTCCTTTGTCTTCGGACCAATACCTTTTATATCGTCTAACTCGCTGTGTAACTGATGTTTAGAGCGTTTACTGCGATGAAAAGAGATTGCATATCGATGCACTTCGTCCTGTATTTGTGTGAGAACTCGGAATAGTTCACTCTTCACGTTGAGTGCTACTACTTGCTGTGGGAAGCCAAAGAGAAGTTCATTTGTGCGGTGTTTATCATCCTTGGCAAGTCCTGCAATAGGGATTTTGAGGTGTAATTCATCTTCAATAACCTCTCTTACCACTTCCATTTGACCCTTACCACCATCTGTAATAATGAGGTCGGGGAGGGGAGAACCTTCTTCTTGCATACGTGTATAACGTCTTCTAACGACCTCCTGCATGCTTGCATAATCATCAGGACCAACCACTGTCTTTATGTTATATTTACGATAATCTTTTTTGGAAGGCTTCATCCCCTTATAAACAATACATCCTGCAACAGCATCAGAACCAGAGATATTGGAGTTATCAAAGCATTCTATTTGATAAGGAAGCTTTGGTAATTTAAGTTTCTCTTGGAGTTCTCGCATTAAGCGAGTCTGTTTCTGCTGTGGATTTAGCTTTTCCGATTGTTTTAATCGATCAAATTTATATTGCTTGGCATTCATCTCTGATAGTTCTAGAAGGTGCCATTTATCACCCCGTTTAGGTATGACGAACTCTGCATCTTTTATCTTAAAATCAAGCTCAAAGGGTACTATTATCTCCTTAGCGGTGCTTTTGAAGCGTTCGCGAATCTCTAAAATAGCCACGTTCAAGAGCTCTTCATCGGTTTCATCGAGCTTTCTCTTGTATTCATAAGTGAAACTTTGATTGATTGCGCCATTCTTAACATGAATGTAATTAACAAATGCGTTCTTTCTTGTATCATCATCCACGATTGTGAAAACATCGACATCTGTGATAGTATAATTGACTATTTCACTCTTTGCTGCAAAGTTTTCGAGAGCAAGATAGCGCTGTTTACAGAGTTCTGCATCCTCAAACTTCAGTTCTTCTGCATATTTCTGCATTTTTAATCTGAGCATTTGCTGTACGTTACGAGTGTTTCCTTTTAATATTTCTCGTGCTTGCTTGATCGCTTCTTGATAGTCTTCATAGCTCTGTTTGTTGATACATGGGGCACCACAATTATGTATATGGTATTCTAAGCAAGGCTTATATTTGCCCTGTTCTATGCCCTCTTTTGTGATTGGATAGCGACATGTACGTGGTTTATAAACCTTTTTTATAATCTCTAAAATGGCATTCATACTACCAATATGGCTGTAAGGACCATAGAATGTGCCATAATGCTTATTAATTGTACGCGTCTTGAATATGCGTGGGAAATATTCGTTTGTTACACAGATACTCGGATAAGTCTTCCCATCCTTAAGTAATACGTTATACTTTGGTTTGTATTGTTTGATGAGTTGATTCTCGATTAGTAAGGCATCTTCTTCTGTATTGACAACAGTGTAAGTTATATCATGTATTTTAGAAACTAGTACCTTTGTTTTGAATCTATCTACCTCTTTGTGGAAATAAGATGATACACGGTTCTTAAGGTTCTTCGCCTTCCCTACATAGATAATTGTATGTTCTGAATCATAGAATTGATAGGTTCCGGGCTTCTCCGGGAGGCTCGAAACAATACTCTTTAAATATGATAGTCGCTTCAAGTTATCTTCTTTATTCATTTTGTGTAACTGCTTTGTTTAAAGGTCTTTTAGTCTGTTTTGTTTCACGTGGAACGTTAACTATACTGCGTGTGTCGTATTTGCTTTATAAGGACAGAACTTGTTCTTTTGTTTTGCTTGTTGCTTATTAGACGTAATAATGATTCCTGAAATAGAAAAGGAGCAATCCTCTTAACTGGATAGCTCCTTTCTTTTCTTTACTAACTAGATGATTCTTGATTGATTAGAATTGGAGCAAAGATGTGATTTCTATATCTTTGTCGAATTGTTTTCGGCTATCAGGAAATTCGCTATGGAGTTCGATAATGAAGTTACAATACACCTTTTTAGGATTGAACTTCTTAACAAGGTCACATGCAGCCTTCATCGTTCCGCCAGTTGCAAGGAGGTCATCATGGAGCAAAACAACGTCATTTTCGTTGATAGCATCCTTATGAATCTCGATGGTGTCTACGCCATATTCCTTCTGATAACTTTCCTGAATGGTCTCACAAGGAAGTTTACCAGGCTTACGGCAAAGTACGATACCTGCACCCAAACGAGTGGCAACGGCAGAAGACATGACGAAGCCACGACTCTCGATACCCACAATCTTGGTCACACCCTTACCTTTGTAGAGGTCAACCATTTCGTCAGTAATTTCCTGAAGAGCTTCAGGTGACTTGAATAGGGTAGTCACATCACGGAAGTTAACACCCTTAATAGGCCAATCCGGGATACATCTCAGGTTGTCTAATAATAGTTTTTATTCATTTTCAGTTTGTTATATAGTTTTGTTTTATGCTATTGTTTCACGTGAAACAGGCGTCTTTTTGACCTTTAGGCGTGCTCCTTTTATCCACGTGTTAGGACTTATTTGTCCAAAGAAAGTTATCTTCCCATGAGGACAAGCAGGACATTAATGTCGCTTGGGCTCACTCCTGGAATACGACTTGCTTGTGCGAGCGTCTCCGGTTGAATCTGTTCTAACTTCTGTCGGCACTCTGTAGAGAGGTCGTGTAGTTCACTATACTTGAAGTGTCCTTTGATTTTAATGTCTTCAAGACGTCGCATTTTCTCCGCAAATACACGCTCACGATCGATATAGCCTTTGTACTTTAGCTTGATTTCAGCAGCTTCAGCAATCTCTTCTTTACGGTTAGGCGAAGCCTCGATAGCCTCTTTAAGGCTTGGAATTACAGCCGAAAGGTTCTCAAAGTTGACCTGTGGACGTGCAACAAGGTCTACTATCTTCGTTGCTCCCTTGATAGGAGAAGTACCCAAATGCTCCAAGAAACCGTTTACAACTTCAGGCTTAACCGAAGTGTTGTTACTGAAGTCAAGAATACGATTGATATGCTCCTTCTTTTGCATCCACCAGTCATAACGGCCCTGTTTTGCTATACCTATATTATAAGCACGCTCCGTCAGTCGTGCATCGGCATCATCTTGGCGCAAGAGAATACGGTATTCCGCACGCGAAGTAAACATACGGTAAGGTTCATCAACGCCCTTTGTAGTAAGGTCATCAATCAACACACCGATGTAACTTTCGTCTCTATTCATCACGAAAGGCTCCTTACCCGCACAGAGTAGGGCAGCATTAATACCCGCCACTAAGCCTTGTCCGCCAGCTTCCTCGTATCCTGTCGTACCGTTCACCTGCCCAGCAAAGAACAAACCTTCGATTACTTTTGACTCCAAAGACTGTTTTAGCTGTGTTGGATCAAAGTAATCATACTCGATAGCATAGCCAGGACGATAGATTTTAGCGTCACGCAGGGCAGGAATCTTATGTATAGCATCCAACTGTACTTCCCAAGGCATACTTGAAGAAAAGCCATTCAGATACATCTCATTCGTGTCAACGCCCTCTGGTTCGAGGAAGAGAGGATGGCTATTCTTGTCAGGGAAGGTGACGAGTTTCGTCTCAATCGAAGGACAATAGCGTGGTCCTGTACTCTGAATCTGCCCATTGAATAGGGGAGAGTCCGCCACTCCACGTCTCAAAACCTCATGTGCTTCCTCGTTCGTGTTACACGTCCAGCAAGGCAACTGTGGTAGATGACGATGCGGACCATAGAAAGAGAACTGATGATAGTCGGTCTCTCCCGGTTGTGGTTCCATCTCATCAAAGTGTACCGAACGGCGGTCAATGCGCACAGGGGTACCCGTCTTCATGCGATCAGCACGAATCCCATGGCGCGTAATGCTCTCTGTAAAGTTGTGAACAGCAGGCTCTGCACATCGTCCACCCTCCACCTTTCGCTTACCGATATGCATCAGTCCGTTGAGGAAGGTTCCCGCAGTGATAACCACTGTACGTGCATAGATGTCAATACCCCATATCGTTTTGATACCCAATACCTTACCATTCTCTACCAACAATTCGTCAGCTTGATCCTGAAAGATGTCAAGGTTATCCGTATGGTCGAGTATTGTGCGCCATTCCCAGATAAATTTACCACGGTCACACTGCGCTCGTGGACTCCAAACAGCAGGTCCCTTTGATCGGTTCAGCATACGAAACTGTATCGCTGTAGCATCGGTAACCAATCCCATGTAGCCTCCAAGAGCGTCTATCTCTCTGACTATCTGACCTTTGGCGATACCTCCTACAGCAGGATTACAGCTCATCTGGCCGATTTTATTCATATCCATTGTTACCAAACAAGTGCTTGCACCCAAGTTGGCAGCTGCTGTAGCAGCCTCACAACCTGCGTGTCCACCGCCGATAACAAGTACATCATACTTGAATTTCATCGTCTTTTTACAAAAGTATAGGGGCACAATACCCCTAATTTATAACGTCACAAAATTAAGAAATAAAATCGAATTATACCTATATAATAGATAGAAAAGTGGTTCTTCCGTTAAATGCGTAGATTGTTAATAGAATGAGATTAATTCATATACATGGTATGATTACCCCCAATTAGGTGTTTTTACAAGGGGGAATAAACTACATAATAAACGTAATTAGGTGCGATGTCTATCTGTCTTTTACAAACAACTTATTCCCTTATTAGTTGATGTTTGTAAACTATTTTCATTCAACTCAAAACCAAAACATGCTCTTTTGGCTTCTAAAAGACGCCCAATTGACTTGCAATAGGTGCCCTTTTGAGGTCTTACTAACGCCCTTTTGAAGTCCAATTAAGCACCTTTTATTTTACTACTTTATAACTAATTGATTTCCTTATGGTTACAAGTCTACTCCTTATCTATGTTTTTGCCGTTATTTATAGATGTCTTATTTGAAAATATGTAATGATATTTCAAACCCTTGTGTGTATATTTTCGAAGCCTTAAAGTGTAAAGGTTTTCAATGAAAGAGGCTGATAATAGGATAGATAGTTGACTTTCTTAGCTATGTTTTTGCTTAATGAGTAACTTCGGTTCTTCCGTTAAAGCAGTACGAAAAGCATCCACGCATTTAACGGAAGAAGCCAGAAAAGTTCCTCTCTCAATATCCCTTTCCTTTTAGTTCAGTAGCCACGCAATGCCCAAACCAATGTTACTATATCGTGAGAATTCGTTGAAAGAAATGTCGTAGTAAGTGTTTAGGTGCAGTCGTGGTGAAACCTTATAATCCATTCCGACTTCACTCATAAAGTTGAAGTGGCTGTCATGTCCTGGTTTTGCCCAGTCGTCCTGTCGCTTTGAGTTGTATCGGTTATAGCTTTCTACGAAGAAGCTCCACTTGTCAGTAGGCTGATAAGTAAGATTAGCACCAAAGAAAAGGTCAGGACTCTCTGTATCTCCATCCCATTCACCTCCCAAGTCATAACCCAATGTAAACTTACTACTCAATTCGTTTTCGAATAAGAGGTGAGTTTGAATACCTACATGTTTGGGAAGGTAGTGTGCATTACTACCACCAGGAATGAGTATTGTACCCATAAAGGAAACCTTTGGAATCACCTTTCCACCCTCATAAACCTTGATTTTCGTACCAATAGCGGCATTCGCAATACCCCCAAAATTCCCTTCAGGTGTATGGGTTATACATTCGTCTATCTGTAATCTTACCTCCGCTTGTGGAGTCAGTCCAAGACGAAACAAAGATGTGTTGATAGTGAAAGTACGTGCGTGTTCACCGTTTCTTCTGTCCCATTCAAGTACGATACCCGTCTCCCAGTCAATCTTTCCTGGTTTCATGATGCCGACACCAGTCGTAGCACCAGGGGCATCTGGAGAGAAATCTTCAGTGTCTTGTGCCATTGAATGTGCAGAGACGAACGTAAGGAGAGATAGACATAAAGTTCTTTTTAAACCACTTCTAAGATAGGCTATTATAGTCTTCTTTCTTTCTAATAATGTTGTTGTTTGTTTTAATGTGTATTACAGTCCCCTATTCGTAATCTAATCTTTTTACCCTCATCTTTCTATAGGGGAATGTTATATCAGCTACAAAGATACGCATTAATCGTTTGAAAATCCGTATTTTATGGTTAAAGTCTTCCTTATCTGCGAAAACCAATGGCGTTTTGCTATCTTTTTTACGACTGATAGCTACTCATTCCACCCCTTTCTATTGTCGTACTGATACTCCGCACATGATGTGCTAACGCCTCGCACGTGTGGTGCGGAGGCTCCGCACCCTATAAAGAGAGGCTCGTGTCGATGGATGAAATTCAACTTGTAAAAAGCAGTTGATGCTTCATAGTTATACAGGTTTGCATTCTTTGTTTATAAAGATAATATGTACCTTTGCATGTTCGGAGATAATAATCAACATATGAAGCTAAATAATACGATAGAAGAAGGAAACGAAGAACGTACAGCCTTAGGCATTCTGCTCACGATAAGTTTTTGTCACCTGTTAGATGACACAATGCATTCGATGCTCCCAGCAATTTATCCGATGTTGAAAGATGAGTTTGGATTATCCTTCTTTCAAGTTGGAATCATAACATTAGTACTACAGCTAACCTCTTCCATCATCCAACCTTTCGTAGGACTCTATGCCGATAAGCATCATGGTTGGTGGCAGTTGCCTGTGAGTATGGTGTTCACGCTCATCGGTATCTTTATGCTGTCGTATGCCGATAGTTTCCTCGTCATCTTATTATCTGTATCGTTATTCGGTTTAGGCTCTTCTATATTCCATCCGCAAGGTTCGCAAGTGGCACAGCAAGCCTCTGGTGGACGCAATGGTTTAGCACAGAGTATTTTCCAAGTAGGAGGCAATGGTGGCTTTGCAGCAGGACCATTGTTTGCAGCCCTGATAGTGATACCAGTCGGCTTGAGTGGTGTACGCTGGTTTGCGTTTATAGCCCTTCTTTTAGCCGTTATACTGATTTATATAGGAAAATGGCATGTAAAACAATTAAAGGTCGTTCGTAAACGCAGTAGGGCACGATGGACAACAGCAAAGGCATATACGCGTAATCAGATTTATGGATTTGTATTTATTCTCTTCGTGTTGATGTTCTCCAAGAACTTTTATACAGAGAGTATGGTCAGCTATTTTACCTTCTTTCTGATAGAGAAGTTCGGGGTATCTATTCAAACATCCCAACTCTGCCTGTTTGTTTTCTTAGCAGCAGAAGTTGTCGGAACCCTTCTTGGAGGCTGGATAGGCGACCGCTACGGGCGTAAATACGTGATATGGTTCTCTATCTTTGGGGCAGCGCCATTCACAATCATGCTCCCTTATGTGGGTAGTCTTGCTGGAACAATTATCTTATCAGCTATCATCGGACTCATTATAGCATCAGCCTTTTCAGCAATATTGGTTTATGCAACCGACCTCATGCCCAATCATATCGGTACAATAGCCGGTATCTTCTATGGACTTTCATTTGGTCTTGGTGGTCTTGGAAGTACCTTCTTTGGTTGGTTAGCCGATCAGACGAGTATTCTCTTCGTCTTTAAAGTAAGTACATTACTCCCATTGTTAGGTATTATAGCCGTCTATTTGCCAAAGATGAAGCGTGAGTAAGCCGCATCTTTGATTAGCCTTCGCTTTTTATAAATTCACTTTATCAACAATGTGAGGGCTATCTTAGGCAATGAAAAAGGCAAAGAATAGTTTGAAAATACGATAGTTAGAGAATCATCCTTTAGCTAAAGAAATCCCTATTCTTTGCTTTTTGCTATCAGTTAATAGATGAAATTCATTTTAATTCCTTATCTTTGCAAGTAGAATCCCTTTTCCTTAGAAAGGGAAGTAATCATATTACTATTTAATCCTCGGCTTGTTTAATACTAAAGTATATGGGCAGGGCGGATACCAAACATTAAAAACCTACATGATTAAAAAGAAACTTTTAGTTACATTTGCAGTAGGACTATGTGCCTTAACTGCGGCTCATGCGCAGGATAATGAGTTCGATTTAGGTAGTCAGCGTTCGGAGATTCAGTTGGTAAATCCCGTTCCTGGCAATCGGATTGACCATCACGGACTCGTTATTAACCCAACTCCTCGTTCGTTGAGGATGATGAATGGTGAGACAATCGACGTCAGTAATGGTGTTCAACTCATCAATCCTGTTACGAACAAGAAGGTTAAGAGCATTGATTATCAGCCCGACCTCAACTTCATTCCATTGGTTAAGAAGGGGCTACCTCTGCGTATCGAGTTAGTGAAAAATACTGCCCAATTCACAAAGGATATGGCTGGCGTAGCTGCAACTAATGGTGCTTATGTGTTGAAGATAACTAAGAATGGAATCAACATACAGGCTGAGAACGACTTAGGAGTGTTCTATGCCATCCAGACCTTGCGCCAGATGATGGAGAGCCCAGCCGTTGAGATGGGTAAAAAACTACCTTGTTTGGAGATTACCGACAGTCCCGTCTTCCCTTATCGTGGTGTTGTTGAGGGTTTCTATGGTACACCATGGTCACACGCTGTGCGCCTTTCATTGATTGACTTCTACGGTAAGTACAAGATGAATACTTATATCTATGGACCAAAAGATGACCCTTATCACAGTTCTCCTAACTGGCGTCTGCCTTATCCAGAGAATGAGATGAAGGACATCAAGGAACTTGTTGCAGCCTGCAAGAAGAACCGTGTAGACTTCGTTTGGGCTATTCATCCGGGCAAGGATATCAAGTGGAACGAGGAAGATTATCAGAATCTTGTGCATAAGTTCGACCTTATGTATGCGGATGGTGTGCGTTCGTTCGCTATCTTCTTCGATGATATTGAGGGCGAAGGAACCAATCCTAACAAGCAAGTTGAGCTTTGAACCGCTTGACTAAGGAGTTTGTAAAGGCAAAGGGCGACGTTTCCCCATTGATTATCTGCCCTACAGACTACTCCAAACTATGGGCAAAACCAGGTGAGGATGGCCCGTTGAGCATTTATGGAAAGACCCTTGATCCATCCGTGAGAGTGTTCTGGACAGGCGATGTAGTGTGCAGTGACGTTACAAAGAGCACCCTTGACTGGGTAAACAGCCGTATCAAACGACCCGCATTCTTCTGGTGGAACTATGCAGTTACCGACTATGTGCGCAACTTAATACTACAAGGTCCGGTCTACGGATTGGACACCTCGCTCACAGCTAATGATATGTGCGGTCTCGTCAGCAACCCAATGGAGCACGGCGAAGCCTCTAAGTTGTCCCTATATAGCGTTGCCGACTACACGTGGAATCCGTCTGCTTATAATGCAATAGATAGTTGGGAACGTGGATTAGAGGTCATGATGCCACGCGCAAAGGCTGCTTATCGCACCTTCGCCATCCATTCTGCCGATACAGAAACAGGCTATCGTCGTGACGAATCATGGGAGACTGAACCCTTCCGATTGGCTGATTACTCCAAAGAAAGCGTGATAAGCTCTATCAAGAGTTCCAACGTGTGGCAGAGGCACCAGCTACTATCGAAGCAGGATGCACCGATTCGCTATTGCTCAAAGAGTTGAAACCATGGCTTGTAGAGTTTGGTAAGCTCGGAGAAAGGGGTAAGAAGGCGATCGAACTCATGGATCTCTATCGTTCAGGTGACGCTGGAAAGTTCTGGAAAGAGTATGTGAATAGTGGTATGACTGCGGCAGATAAGCAGGCATACGAGGCTCATAAGTCGGGAACAATGAAGTTACAACCCTTCTACGAGCACGCTATGTCCGACTTAGGCGATGCTTTTTACGAGCAGCAATCAGGTCAGAAAGCATTTACCTTGCGTGGGATTGGCTCTTACAAAAGCCTTAGTACTACCCAAAGTAAATTGATGTTAGATGGTGACAGCACCACTTTCTACACCTCAGGAGAGAGCCAGAAGGCTGGAGACTGGATGGGTGTCGCCCTCCCAGAACCTATGTCTTTGCGTGAGATACACGTACTTCAAGGTAGAAACTCTAAGGATGATTGCGACTTCTACGACCATGCTGCGTTGGAGTATTCCGTTGATGGCAAGACATGGAAGCCGCTTTTGAGCGATATGCACAACCAGTATGACATTCAGTGGAAGTCAGATAGTCCTATTGAAGCACGCTTTATTCGTTTGCGTCGACTCGATTCTGACCGTAAGAACTGGGCTTCCATTCGTTCGTTCGTAGTCACTCCTGTGGGTGCTGCTGATACAGCAACTGATGCGCTCCAGTTGGCGTTCGACCATCGTCCAGATACTTCTTTCCATAGCACTGGCAGCCTTTCTTTCGTGGTTCCGAGCGGTATTACGTCTTACACCTTCCTACTTTCATTGACAACAAACGAGCCAGTTTGCTTGCGACAATACGACAAGCGCGGTCGCTTGAAGGCGGAGATAAAGACCAACGAGCCGTTCTTTACTGCTAAAGTTGATAAGAAGGTAACTCGTATGGAATTAGTTGGTAAGGCTGATGTCTACGAGATTATACCTAAGAAATAAGTTCATTCTTTATACGTTTTATCGCCCTTCTGCGATAGAACTAAGCCAAAAACAGGGATACACAAGCGTGTATCCCTGTTAGAACAAGCTTAGAATAGCATACTATGACAAAGAAATATACACAAATAGACCAAGTAATTGATACGATGAAAAGGCTTGGCGGATATTCAACTTTAGGTAGACTCTACCAGGAAGTAGATACTTCTCATTGGGGAACAAAGACACCGCAAGAGTCAATTCGTCGTATTGTTCAGGCTTCTTCAGCGTTTTTTAGAGTCCAACCTGGGCTCTGGGCATTAGAAGAATGTCGTGATGATATTTTATCAAGGTTTGATTTAGCGAGCAAGGAAGACTCTAAGGTAGAGCTATTTACGCATGGTTACTTCCAAGGAGTCATAACAGAAATAGGGAAGATGAAGAACTTTTTGACTTATATACCAGCCCAAGACCAGAATCGTAAGTTTCTTAATCAACCTCTGATAAAGGTTTGTGATACCATAAAAATCCCCCCATTCTCTTATACGGAACTTACTGGTCGAGCTCGAACGATTGATGCAATCTGGTTTAATGACCGTAGAATGCCTCATAGTATGTTTGAGGTTGAGCATTCAACTGATATGCAGAACTCATTTATGAAGTTCTGTGATCTACAAGACTTCAACACACGCTTCATCATAGTTGCACCTCAAAACAGACACTCCCTATTTGATAAAGTGAAAGAGAGAACGGCTTTTTAGAGATATAAGAGATCGTGTATTCTTTCATTCTTATGAAGCAATTGCGAATGAATATAACTCTCTTTGTTTGCAAGAATCCCGTAAAGGATGGATTTAAAGATACTTGTTTAAGCTGTAAGTGATCATTTTTGATCACAAAACTTAAACAATGATCTAATGCCTGTTAAGTGTTTCCTTTTATGGAACTTTGCACTCAGAATGATGTGCGAAGTTGAATTACAGGATAAATTAAAAGGTGTATTAGTAATGGAGAAAGACAACTTTCTCCTTGCTCATGGGGATTGTTTCAAGCTGCTTAAAGCGTTTGATTTTAAGTTTGATATGGTCTTTGCCGATCCTCCTTACTTCTTATCTGGTGGTGGAATAAGCTGTCAGAGTGGTAAAGTTGTTTGTGTTGACAAAGGCAAATGGGATAAACCTATGTCGCAAGAAGGTATGGATTCCTTCAATCTAGGTTGGTTATCTGCATGCCGTGAACACATGAAAGACAATGCAACTATATGGATAACTGGGACACACCATAACATCTTTAGCGTCCAACAACAGCTGTTGAAGTTGGGCTTTAAGATACTTAATGTCATCACATGGGCTAAGACTAACCCTCCTCCTAACATCTCTTGCCGTTACTTTACATATAGTACTGAGTTCATAATATGGGCTCGCAAGTCTCCCAAAGTGGCTCATTTCTTTAATTACAAACTGATGAAAGAACTCAACGAAGGTAAGCAGATGACAGATGTTTGGCGGCTGCCTGCTATCGGGAAGTGGGAGAAGTCATGCGGAAAACACCCTACGCAGAAACCTTTATCAGTGTTAGCTCGATTGATACAAGCCAGCACAGAGCCTGGTGCATGGGTGTTAGATCCCTTTAGCGGTAGTGCTACAACGGGTATAGCTGCTAACTTACTCGGCAGGCGTTACTTAGGTCTTGAGATCGAAGAAGAGTTCCTTTCTATGAGTAAGAATAGGCGAATTGAGTTGGAACAGGCTACGATTCGTAATGAATATATTGAAAGGTTAGTTAAACTAAAGTGTGTTCTTCCGCCCAAGAAAGAAATGTTAGTTAAAGAGTCTGCACCTGTTTATAATGTTCCATGGCTATGAACTCATATTGAGATAGAGCTTTTCTCTCTATGAGTTCCGCACATTCCAGATTATTACAAAAGGCTTGTAATGGTTCTCCAAGTGCTTTGTAATGGTTCTCCAAAGCACTTGTAATAATCTGGAATGATGTTTTCTGTTATTTTAAAAACGTTCTTTGTCCAAAGAAAAGACGGGAGAGTCCGATCTTATCCATCACCCACGTGATGGCAAAAGAGCCCGTTATGGCAAAGAGAACGCTTATGAGAAGGAACAACATACCCGTTGGTTCTATCTTAATCAGTAGGTTTTGATAGTACTTGGCAAGCATGGTGAAGATGGGAGAAAATAGCAATAAGGGGAAGGTGTTGCGCCCAACAAAGAGCATGATACGGCGTAATTGCGTTGGAATTTGTAGGCGATAGAGCCACAATAACGTACTGATTACGAGATAAACGATACATATTCCGCCGTATGAAGCACGATTATAATTGTTGACATCAAGGCTAATTATGATCAAGAGAATGACGATCCACCATTGAGTTGGGAAACTTTTGCGAAAGTCTCCAACCCCTTGTCGGATGATGACACCGCCAAGGAAGTAGGCAGCATTAGCCACTGAAAGGAGTTGACAACCATGGGATAGGAGCCAAAGAAACAAGGTTAGGAGGATAGTTCGACCTATCCAGAGCTGTTGAGGCTGGCTAAGAGTGTTGATGAAGTTAGCTATCTTGCCCTTTTTAGAGCCTTCTCTCGGCTTTAAATCCACATTGGTTGTATCTGTATCACTCGTCTTGAAAACTCGTTCTGACGGCGTTTTAAATGCCAAATAATAGGACAATCCACATAGAATTAACGTGTGTAAGTACCAATAAGGACCTATTGGATGTAGGAAGATATGGTCTAAGAGGATGGCAGGCGTTAGATGATTGATGTGTTCCCGAATGGGTAAGAGTGATGCCATTAACGTGTAACTCGATTCCATAATGGCGTAAGGAATGAATATCCAAAGGAGCGTTTGCCCAAAGCCGACCATGATTTGCGCACGTTAAAGAGGTAACCAGAAACTAAGAGAAAGCCTGGCATGTGAAAAGTATATACATATTGCTTGGCAACGGGATAGGTGTTACCGATGTAAACAAGGTGGAATGCAATCATTAAAGTTATGAAAACGCATTTGAGGAAGTCGAGTTCTTCCACCCTGGGCTTGGCTTTGTGTAATTGAATTATCATTTGCGCAAAGTTATGAAAAAGGTTGAGAATGACAAAGAAGAGCGTCGGTTTTCCTGTAGGAGCGGTTTTTCTTGTGGCTTTATACGATACGAAGAGAAGGACAGTTGTTGCTTTGTTTGAGGATAGATAAAAGGAAAGTGGATGTGTCGAAACCCTTGTTTTGACGCATCCACCTAATTTGTTTGTATGTGTTCAATAGACTTTATCGCCTAGAGAAACGCATGAAATTTACTTTACTTGATATGCTCTTCCGAGTGAAGCATGTGCTCTGGAGAGAGAATCGCATCCAACTTCTCCTTAGAAAGAATATTGTGTTTGAGGACGAGATCATAAACAGAACCACCAGTCTCGAGGGCTTCCTTGGCAATCTTTGTGCTGTTCTTGTAACCGATGTAAGGGTTCAGAGCGGTTACAATACCGATAGAATGCTTCACCATCTCTAGGCATCTTTCCTTGTTCACTGTTATGCCATCGATACACTTCTCACGTAGTGTGTCCATCGCATTAGGCAACCATGTGAGGTCTTCAATGAGGCATTCTGTGATGATAGGTTCCATGACATTCAACTGGAGCTGACCTGCTTCTGCTGCAATCATGATGGTTGTGTCGTTGCCAATCACCTTGAAGCAAGTCTGGTTAGTGACCTCTGGAATGACTGGATTCACCTTTCCTGGCATGATACTTGAGCCTGGTGCCATAGGTGGGAGATTGATCTCGTTCAATCCACAACGTGGACCAGAAGCAAGCAAACGGAGGTCGTTGCAGATCTTAGATAACTTAACAGCTAAACGCTTCAAAGCGCTTGAGTAACTAACATAAGCACCAGTGTCTGGGGTTGCTTCTACCAAGTCTGAGCCTGCAACAAACTGATACCCGGTTAGCTCTGAGAGCTTTTCTGCACAGATCTTAGGGAATCCTGGGGCAGCGTTCAAGCCTGTTCCAATGGCAGTACCACCCATGTTGATCTCATGTAAAAGAGCTGCATTGCGGTTGAGATTAGCGACTTCCTCCTCTAAAGTATTTGCGAAGGCGTTGAACTCCTGACCGCTAGTCATAGGCACAGCGTCCTGTAGTTGGGTGCGACCCATCTTGATGATGTTCTTAAACTCATTGCCTTTTTTGCGGAAGGCATTGATTAAGTGGTTCAGAGACTCAATCAGTTTGCTATTGAGAAGGATGAGAGTTAGACGAATGGTAGTAGGGTAGACGTCATTAGTTGATTGACCACAATTAGCGTGATCATTCGGTGCGCAGTATTGGAACTCGCCCTTCTTATGACCCATAACTTCGCATGCGCGGTTCGCAATCACTTCATTGGCATTCATGTTAACAGACGTTCCTGCACCACCTTGTACCATATCGGTAACGAAGTTCTCATGCAACTTTCCACCAATAATCTCTCGACATGCTTGAGCCATCGCATCAGCTACTTCGTTGCTAATCTCACCTAACTGTCGGTTCGTCTCAAGGGCTGCTAGCTTCACATAAGCTATTGCTGTGACATAGTCAGGATAGTCACACATACGCTTACGTGATATGTGATAGTTATTGATGGCACGCTGTGTTTGTACACCATAATACGCCTCTTCTGGTATTTGAAGTTCACCTAGAAGGTCACTCTCTATACGAAATTTCTTTCTTCCATTGCTTAATTAATATTTTGTTTAGTATTATTTAGTATGCTTTGATACGATACATTAGTATGCTTTAATGCGATACATGAAACCGAGTTCAATGCGGTTTGTATTGTAGTTACTCAATCCGCTAAGAGCTGTGTAATGCACCTTTTTACCTATGTAAGCCAGGAATATGCGTAAGTCTTGGCTCTTTACAGGATAGTATTCAAGGCTCCCAATATAGCCATAACTCTTGCGGTAATCTTTGAGTGAGGTGATATCTTTAGCACTGGCGGTCTCATACATACCCTTTAACATTAGGTTCCATTGTGGTGCGAATTGCCAGTTTAACTTTGTGATAAACGAGTTATAATGTACACCAGCAGCCCATACGTTATCGTTATAGAGGGTTGGATTAGTTGATTGCATGTCTCTAGAGACTATGCCCAAGCGGTCAACACTATCAAAGGAACCGATATAATCGAAGTACCATTGTAGGTTATCTAGGTTTAACTTCTGCCCTAGGAAAAGCATACGACTATACTTATGACGTGCCTCACTCTGTATTCCCCATGCCCAGCGAGTCTGTAGCTTGTTGCCAAGGAAGCTCCCGTTCCAATTGACAATATAGGTCAGTGGGTTGCGGGCGGGCTTTAGCTGATTAAGTGTAAGTCCATTACCATCTTCATACATGGCGTTCTGACCATACACTTCAGCAAACTTCTCGTTATGAGCATTAGATATTTCAACAGCAATCTCTTGCGTTGGTACTGGGTTATAAGTCACTGTCACGCCTGCAACGAAGTTGTCCATGTTGTTAAGCATATCAGAGTATTGATAGATGAACATGGGGTTCTCATCAAATTCAAAGCCTCCCCAAATCTGACACATCTTACCTGCTTCAACCTTCCAAGCGTCTGAGAACTTATAACCAACCATCATGATGTCGGTTGCCTTAGCAAAGTTATCTTCGCTTTTAGCGTCATTTGCCTTGTTTAAACGGTGTCTGAAACGATAGTAGAGTTTGTCTGTAAGGTTGCCTTTCACCTCTATTCTTAGTTGCTTGTTAGCAAAGCGTGAACTCCAGTCTTTGCTTGCGTCTTGTTCTACTTGCGCACTTGCAGCATAATTGAAGTACACATTAAACATGTCATTGTGCTTCTTTAGCTTCGCAATCTCTTCTGACAAAGACTTGAATTGACCATCACTAGCACCATATCCATGGTTGTCCTGCGCTGTAGCTGTTAGTGATAAAGCTAGTAGACAGGCACATAATAGATTCTTTTTCATGCTTTTCAATCTGATTGATAATTGTTTTATATAATAAGTATTAGGGCGCTTATTGATAAGTGATAATGGGTAGAAAGCAACGTTTCAGAGCTTTTTCATTTGTGTTTTTGAGCCTTCTTGGTTCTTAAAATGAAGTCATTTTTATCAGAGAAGTTGCTCTCTACCCCTTATAAATATTCCTATCTAGTATTCATTGAAGTACTGCTGAATCTTTTGCCAATCCTTTGTTTTAGTCAAGGCAAGCATTAGTAGTATTCGAGCCTTTTGTGGATTGAGGTTTAAAGAGGCTACAAAATGATATTTAGCATCGTCTACCTCGCCGTTCAAATTGGTTGGTCCGAACGCAACTCGGCTTGAGCGAACAATCTGGATACCGCTGTTTTGTGCCTTTACTGCTGCTTCGAATACATCTTTATAGAAGTTTCCATCACCTACACCAGCAACTACAATACCATTATACTTGGCATTTACGAATGCTTCAAAGGGTAGTGCAGAAGCGTTAGCATACCCATATACGATGCCAACTTTGGGTAGTGAGGTTAGAGAAGACACGTCGAACTCTGACGAAAGACCCTGTTTTGCAACTGGTTTATGCAAGAAGTAGGGTTTACCATTGTACACATAACCCATCTCACCATACAATCCTCCCTTGAAAGTAGACACATCTGTGGTGTGAGTCTTTATGAGTGCTTTAGCTTCAAAGAGCTCATTATTCATACAAGCCATCACTCCATGACCCTTAGATGACGGGTCTACGAGAGTGCAGACACCATTATATAGATTGGCAGGACCATCTGCGCTGATAGCAGTTGATGGTCTCATTGACCCAACAAGCACTACTGGTTTATCTGAATGAACGGTCAATGAGAGGAAGTAAGCCGTTTCCTCCATCGTATCTGTTCCATGCGTCACCAATACACCATCATATCCTTCTTTATTCAAGAGGTCATTAATGCGTTTAGCTAACTTTAGCCAAACCTCATCATTCATATCTTGACTACCGATGTTAACAAGTTGCTCACCTGAAATATCAGCTATTTCTTTCACTTGTGGTACTGCATCTATCAAAGTCTGAACGCCTACTTGTCCTGCTCCATACGCAGAGCTAGTAGCCGATGCAGATACACCTGCGATGGTTCCACCTGTTGCAATAATGCGAATCTTTGGCTTCTGTGCCATGACGACAGTGCTTATGATCAATGCAATCACTGTCATGAATGTAATCTTGAAGATTCTCATAAGAATTTTATTTATTAGTTAAATGTTATTGAGTTAACTGATAGTTGGAGGATTCTTCCCTCTCTTTTCTGTTCTAGTAAGCTCTACTCTTTACAAGAACTGAATGACGAGTACACCCAAGAGGATGGACACTATCGTTGTTATAAAGCCTGGTAATTGGAAACTATGATTGATGACATACTTGCCAATATGCGTTGTTCCAGTTCTATCAAAGTCGATTGCTGCAACCTCTGTTGGGTAGTTTGGCAAGAAGAAATAACCATTGCAAGCAGGGAACATTGCTATCAATAAGAGGGGATTTACGCCTAGAACAATGCCCACAGGATAGAGTGTTGTGACTGTTGCTGCTTGTGAGAATAACATGATACTAAGCACGAAGAGTGCCACAGCAAATAGGATAGGAGCAGAAGTGATCATACTTGACAATGCTGCATTCAATACCTTTTCGTTCCCCATGTAGAATGTGTTTCCCATCCAAGCAATACCAAAGATAGCTACAACAGCATTCATTCCAGCCTTAAAGATGTTGCCATTTACAGCATTAGCTACCTTTGCTTTACCAACGAAAAGGATTAAGGCTGCATCTGACATCATTATCATTTCAATGGTTTGACTCATAGAGACTCCTTCTGGACGAAGGCTCGGAACGAAGCCAAACACTACAACCAAAGCAACTCCAAAGAGGAATGCGAAGACGGAACGTTTTGCCTCGGAACCACACTCTAAAGTAGACTCTTGAACGTTCTTAGCGTCTTCTTCTGGATTGATAAGACCCTTTGCTATACGTCTCTTATACTCTGGATCGTCTACTAACTCTTTACCTACATGGTTCTGAACAAAGGCTGCCACAATGATAGATATTAGAGCCGTTGGAATACAAATTATTAATACTGTCCCTAATTCAATACCCTTTGCTCCGAGTAAATCTTGGCTTATTAATGCTGCTGTTGCTGCACTAACTGGACTACAAGTAATACCCAAAGAGGCTGCAATAACGCTCAGACTCAAAGGGCGTTCAGGCCTTATTTTGTTTGCCTGAGCAATCTCTGAGATAATAGGTAAGAGTGAATAAGAAGTGTGAGCAGTTCCTGCTACGACACAGAAGAGCCAACAGGTGATAGGACCAAAGTATGTGATATGTGTCGGATGTTTATGTAGAAATTTAGCAGCAACGCCCACTAAGTACTCCAAACCACCAGATGCCTGCAGTGCAGCAGCAGCCGTAATCACTGATACGATAATCATCATTACATCAATAGGAGCATTTCCTGGAGCCAGTCCGAAGCCGTAAACCAAGATGAAAACACCAATCATACCATAAATACCGAGGCCAATACCTCCCACACGAGCACCTATGAAAATAAGTGCCAAAATAATGAGTAGTTGTATAATTACTATTGTTGTAACCATTTAGTAATGTTTATATTCTGTGAAGTGAGTTGTTTTTACAAAAGTAGGAAATTTATTAATACAAGTACTGGAGATGGCTAATAAAGATAAAGTGTTTAACAATCTTTAGTATCAGAAAGTAATCATCAAGATCATAGATAAGTGTTATTTGTGGATTAGAAGTGACATTCTGACAATTATTTTAAGACTCTTCTCGTGTCAAGGATATATACATTAGGAATACAGGTAAAGGTTCTTCTATTGCTTAACTCATATTCTTTACATTACAGTTAGTCAAATGTCAGAATAGAAACGAAGTATCATTAACTGCTAACCGATGGCGTGTTCACCCTTTAAGAAAATGATAAAAATAATATTAAAAACCTATTCGTCTTCAGAAATAAATGCTACTTTTGCCTATAATATGAGATTAATAAGAAAACTTTTCACGCTTTTGTCGCTGTTTGCCTTTGCTTCGGCTGCAATGGCACAAGACCATATTAACCCTGAAGATCGTGTTGTTGACATGAACTCTCCGACGTTTGTTCCGATGGTACACATCGGTAAAGCGAAGGTAGGAAGCGATAGTATTCAATACGTCAGGACAAGTAATGTGTATGTATTTCCGCCTATGGAGTTCAAAGATAAGGCTCAGGAAACGGCATATTATCGCTTGGTTTATAACATCAAGAAGGTTCTTCCCATCGCTAAAGAGTGCCATCAGATCATCCTCGAGACGGGTGCTTACCTCGAAACTATCCCTACGAAGAAGGAAAGAGATGAGCACATGAAACGTGTGGAAAAGGAGATTTGGAACACATATAAGCCTCGCATGAAGAAGTTAACATTCACTCAAGGCAAGCTACTCATCAAACTTATCGACCGCGAATGCAACTCTACTTCCTACGAACTGGTGCAAGCTTTCCTTGGTCCTGTTCGTGCTGGTTTCTATCAAGCGTTCGCTTGGGCGTTTGGAAGTAGCCTAAAGAAGCGTTACGATCCACAAGGAGCTGATCGCCTTGTAGAGCGTATTGTACTGCAAGTTGAGGCTGGTCAATTATAGTGGCAAGCCTTAACTATTACCCTGAATACACTTAGCTATACAGCAGAAGAGACTTATTAAATTTGAAAAATAGACTATTTTATTTTCGCTTTTAGTCTATTAATCTATCGTTTTTAGTCTATTTTTATATCTGATGGACGCTTTTCTCCACTTTACATCAGGTTCTTTTCCTTCGTTGAAGGATGTTTCTTGGAGGATAGAAGAGGGTAGGGAGGATTGTGCAAAGCCTCATTCGGGGTAGCAATAGGGGGGCTTTAATCTTTTGGGGCACGCTTTTCACTTGGCTTGAAAACATATAATACGAAAGAAGGCTAGCGTCTTTGAGATTACTCAAAGAGCTAGCCTTATATGGAAAAAACTTCTTTCTCTTATTTAGTATATAGAACTTGAATGATGGTCTGACCCACTGCCTGCAGTGTATTCTTATCAATGTGTTCCATCGTATCATTGATGGTGTGCCACGTAGGACCAAAGCTGCTCTGTGCGCAATCAGGGTAGTATGGGATAATATCTATCGTTGGTATGCCTGCATTCTGGTTCACTGGGATATGGTCATCAGTAATCATTCCACCTGGAGAATCAGGGAAGTAAGAGCCAAAACCAGCCGACTTTGCTGCTGTCCACACCTTCTCAACAATGTTATTAGCGTATTGCTGCGACATTCCTTCACGATAGAACTGAGCGCCTTCACCGCCTACCATGTCCAAGAGAATGCCGTATTCGGGCTTGATAGTGCCTGGGAAGTGCAGAGAATAGTACTGCGCACCGAGTGCCCAGCTGTCTCCTGTATCCTTATAGTTGGTCTCCCATTGTGGAACTCCCCAATCCTCGGCATCGAAACAGACGAAGTCTACACCCATAGTAAACTTCTTATCTGCCTGTAACTGGCGTGCAATCTCAAGCATAACAGCAACTCCACTTGCGCCATCGTTGGCTGCCATGACTGGTTTACGGTGGTTGGTAGAGTCTGGATCATTGTCTGCCCAAGGTCTACTATCCCAGTGTGCGCAGAGAAGAACACGTTTCTTTGCCTGTGGGTTGAGCCTAGCAATGATGTTAGTAGACTTTAGCACTGTTCCGTCATAGCCCTTTAAGTCTGCCTTTGTTCCTCAACTTCACATCCAAAACGCTTGAATTGCTCCACAATCCACTTGCCGCATTGCTCATGGGCAGTAGAGTTCATGGTGCGAGGACCGAACTCGCATTGCGCAGCAGTGTATGCGTAAGCAGAGTCGGAATTGAACTTTGGACCAATAGGATGCGCTGTTGTAGCAGTATCTGCATCCGATGTCGTATTGTTATTACTTGCTTTTCCTTTGCATCCATAGGCTACGCTCGTCAGAGCGAGGGCTAGGATGCACCCTAAAAGAATCCTTATTTTTGTTTTCATCATTGTTTATTGTAATCAAAAAAACTATCTTACACTCTGCACACGAGCCATGACACGTAGCCAGTTACCACCCCATATCTTCTCAATATCACGTTCGCTATACTTGCGACGCAATAGTTGTAAGGTGAAGTTAATCATCTCGCTGGCATCAGCTAAGCCCCTTATCGTACCATCACCATCGAAGTCGGTGCCTATTCCTACATGGTCAATTCCCATGATATCTATGGCATGTTCGAGGTGAGCAATAGCGTCCATGATGGTTGCCTCACCGTCCTTCTTGAGGAATCCATGATACATAGTTATATGTGCAACACCGCCCTTCTTTGCCAGAGCACGCATCTGATCGTCAGTGAGGTTACGGGGAACGTCGCATAGAGCTTTACTATTGGAATGACTGCAGACAATCGGCTGTGTACTGATGTCAAGAGCGTCATAAAAGCTCTTCTCACCCCCATGACTCAAGTCGACCATGATACCATTTCGATTCATCTCTCTTATGACTTCCTCACCAAACTTACTAACTCCTCCATGCGTATTACAGCCTCGTGCCGAGTCACAAATATCGTTATCTCCGTTGTGACAAAGCGTGATGTAAACCACACCTCTTTGTGCGAAGTGCTTGATGTTCTCGATCTTATGCTCCAAAGCTAAGCCATTCTCTATGGCAAACATAATACTCTTGCGCCCCTTGCGCTTGTCTTCGTAGAGGTCGGAAGGAGTGCGAGCTATACTGATGTAACGCTGGTTCTGCTTCACAATCTCTTCTATCTTGTCGAAGATGAGGTCGGCATATACCGCTGGAGAAAGATGGTCGAGAGCCTTAGAGAGAGTAGGGTTGTAATGCTTCAATCCAGCGACATCAATCTTAGAAGAGAAGCTCTCTCCAATCTTTGGTTGTGGCAGATAAGCAGCCATCGTTACGGCATCTTGATGTCCTTCTGTCATCTTGTGAAGGTCGTAGAGAATACGTGGGTCACGTTGATCGAACCGCACTCCTTGAGGGAAGAACATCGGTGTATCGCAGTGCGTGTCGAGTGTTAGAACACGCTTATGAAGCTGCTTGGCGATATAGAAGTTGTTAGCTTGTGTGACCAACCAAAGGAATAGTTTGCCTCCATCCTCACCCAAACACTCAGGGTGCCACTGCACTCCCATGATGGGTTTAAACTCTGTGCTCTCCATTGCCTCGATAACTCCATCAGGTGCAACAGCCGTTACCCGAAAGCGTTTACCAGGTGTTTTGACAGCTTGATGATGGAAGGAATTGACGTAGATGCGCTCTTCCTTGTAGAGAGCATAGAGTATTGATGACTTGTTTAGCGTAACGCTATGCGTCCTCTCACTGCGTTCTGCGTCTTGAGAATGCTTGATGGTTGCAGCATGGAAGGTTGTGATTGTTTTATCCTTAGCTAATTTCTTCTCAACAGTAGCATCTGTTCTGATATAATCCTCATAGATATCCTGTTGTACAGAACCACCCAAGGCAGCAGCAAGTGTTTGTATTCCTCGACAGATACCCAGTATAGGTATCTGGCGATTGAGGCTAATCTAGTAAGCATGAGTTCGGCTTGATCACGCTCAGCATTGATACCATGGAGATGAGTAGAGGGCTCTTCACCTACCCAAAGTGGGTTAATATCAGCACCACCAGTCAATAGTAGTCCATCAAGATGGTCTAGTGTGTTGACAAGAACATCCTTATCAGCGACTGGCGGGATGAGTATTGGAATGCCACCAGCGGTTACTACTTGTTTATAATAGACGTCTCTTAATGTGGCATCACGCTCTGTAAAGTTGGTCGTGATACCTATTATCGGCAGACGCTTTGCCTCGGGGTAAGTCGCATACACCTTGTCAAGATGCGACTGAAGGTCGTATTTCATCTTTCCGCTCTATGTTCTATAATTCGTTATATCGTTGTTATCAAGTCTAAAGTAGGCTTATAGTTCTTCTGTAATTGGTATTTCACGCTTGATACTCTGCTCTAATGAGATGAGAGTCTCCGTTGATACAACCCCTGGAATGCCCTGTAATTGGTTGTTAAGGAGGTCCATTAATTGCTCATTATCACGTGCATATAGCTTTAAAAGAATGGTATATGGACCAGTTGTGAAGTGACATTCCACCACCTCGGGGATGGCACTAAGACGCTCAACTACCTTTTTATACATAGAACCACGTTCTAGGTTGAGGCCGATGTAAGTACAAGTTGTATAGCCCAAGCTCTTTGGGTTGACATCAAAACCACTCCCCGTGATAGCTCCATTCTCGATGAGGTGTTGTACACGTTGATGTATTGCAGCGCGCGAAACACCGCATTGTGCGGCTACATCTTTGAATGGCATACGTGCATTCTGCGATAGAATGCTTAAGATCTTCTTGTCTAATCGATCTACTTTCTCCATCTCTTTCTATTGATATACTTGATTTGTTATGTTGTTGAAAACGCTTATTTGAAGTAGAGCAAAAGTAGATAATAATTATTGAATAGGCAACAAAATGACAAACAAAATGCACCTCTTGGGTGCATTTTGTCTATATAGAAGCTAATAGTAAGGTCTTTCTTTGCCCATTAGCTTACGTTTCTTAATATCGAGGAAAGAGCCTCTAGACTTTATTTACCAGCCTTTGAAGATGCTTCCTTTGCGCTCTTTGGCTGAGATTTCTTCGCTGTCTTGCTATCCTTCTTAGCCTCGGTTTCCTTAGAGGGAGTCGGCTGTGAAGATTTTACCACATGCACTCCATCAATGTCTTTAAGCTCCAATGTGAAGATAAGAGTTGAATAAGGAGCGATGTCGCGACCTGCTCCACGCTCACCATAAGCCAAGTTGTAAGGGATAAAAATCTCCCACTTAGAACCTACTGGCATAAGTTGTAAAGCCTCAGTCCAGCCCTTGATGAGTCCACCAACGTTGAAGGTGTCGAACTCGCTACCATGTTTTGCGGTTGAATCGAATACCTTTCCGTCGATAGTCTTGCCTTCATAGATCACCTGAACATCGTCAGTAGCCTTTGGAATAGCGCCTGTTCCCTTCTTAATAATGCGATATTGCAAGCCACTGGGGAGTGTTACGACCCCTTCTTTAGCCTTGTTTTCAGCCATGAAAGCCTCGTTCTTTGCCTTATTCTCAGCCGCTTTAGCCTTTGCTTCAGCCTCTTTTTGCTGTTTGATAGCCATTTCTTTTGCTTCAAAGAGCTTTGCTGCAGTGGCTCGAGACATCATTGTCGTGTCCTTGGACATAGCTGCTACGATTCCACTATATAGTATCTCTGTGTCAATTGGGGTCTTTGACTCTTCGAATTGACTAACCATATTTGGGAGCAAACGGCTTTCTATCTGGCGACTAACGGCTATACCTACTCCATGAGCAGCGAAGTTCGCATCCTTGCGTTTGCTGATTCCTTCCTTCAAGCCCCTGATGAAGTCGGGCATTAACTCCTTTGTTATACCGAACTGTTGCTCAAGATAGGCTTCCAAGCCGTTTGACATGGTCATACCTGTTGCGTAACTCAATGAATCGGCAGCACTCTTCAATACGATAGGTGCCGTCTTGCAAGCCTCTGAACACTCTGTTGTAGCTTTGTTCTTCTTATCTTTTTTCTTACTCTGAGCACTCGCTGTGTTTAAAGCTGAACCTGCCGCAATAAGCAGAGCCAGCATAATTACTTTCTTCATAACCTATATTTGTTTAATAAAAGATGTTTCCCTCTCCTATAGACGTTGCTTAATTGGACTCGTGTGTCCAACTGATTATACACGTCTGTATAACTGATTATACTCGTGTGTATAACTGATTATACACGTTTGTATAATTGATTATACTCGTGTGTATAATTCTCTATTCTATAGAAGATGATTGTTTGCTTAAAAGGAAATGATTGAAAGAAGGTCAGGCTATGCACCTGACCCTCCTTATTTATTATCTTAAGATGTCTTGGAATTACTTTGCTGGCTTAGCGCTAACCTGCTCTGGCATACCAGCAGGCATACCTGGCTGACCTTGTGGAGCCTTCTCAATACCCAACAACTCAACAGTGAACACAAGTGTTGAGAATGGTTTGATGTCTGGGCTAGGCTGTTGTGCACCATAAGCAGCACTATAAGGGATTGTAATCTCCCACTTAGAACCAACTGGCATAGTGGTCAATGCAGCTGTAAAACCAGGTATTACACCACCTACAGGCATAGTTGCATCATTGCGTTGATCAAATACCTTGCCCTCGATAGTCTTACCAACATAGTTGATTTTCACTACATCAGAAGCCTTTGGAACAGCGCCATTTCCAGCCTTAAGTTCTTTAATCTGTACACCCTGCGCAATGGTCTTTACGCCTGGTTTCTTTGCATTAGCAGCCATGTAAGCATCGCTCTTCTTCTTGTTAGGACCGTATGTCTTCTCAGCGTTCTTCATCTGAATTGCCTTTGAAGTAGTCTGCTCTATGTTACGAGCCTGCTCAACAGTCATCTTCTGATTCTTGCCCTTTGCACTTGCAGCAAAGCCTGCCAAGAAGTTCTTCAGAGAGATAGTCTTGGTTGAATCATCACCAAAGATCTGGCGGTTAATCTGCTGTTTAATGACCATATTCATCTGCTGTCCAACACCGATACCAGCGTTATAAGCAGCCTTCTTCTTGTCATCTGCACCCTGAACACCATCGTTCATACCCTTGATGAACTCGTCGATGTAAGCGGTATCAATCTGCATCTGCTGTAGATACTGCTTAACACTTTGACCCTGGTCAATACCGAATGCGTAGCTTAAAGAGTCTACATCAGACTTCAAATCCTCCTTAGGAGCAGAATTGCCACAGGCTGTGAAGCCTACAGCTGCCATAGCCATTGCGGCTAAAAGATAAACTTTCTTCATTTATTTTATTGTTTAGTTTTTAGGCATTAATATATGTTCTGTAGGGCTATCATAAGTTATTAAGAGTACTTATAACGCCCTAGCAGATATTCATTTATAATACTTTGAGTAATTCAACATCGAATACAAGTGCTGCAAATGGTGGTATCTGTGCACCTGCGCCACGCTCTCCATAAGCGAGATTGTAAGGTATGAAGAAGCGATACTTAGCCCCTTCCGACATCAACTGTACGCCTTCTGTCCATCCAGCAATGACTTGGTTGAGTCCAAAAGTGGCTGGTTCGTTACGTTGATAGGAGCTATCAAAGATCGTCCCATCGATAAGTGTACCCTCATAGTGGCACTTTACCTGATCAGTTGCACTTGGTTTCTTACCATTACCCTCCTTTAGTACTTGGTACTGAAGACCTGAAGGCAATACAACCACGCCCTCTTTCTTTGCGTTATCAGCCAAGAATGACTCTCCAGCAGCCTTTGCTACCTTTCCAGCCTCAGCCGCCGCAGCACGTTGCTTTTCCTCTTGTTCCTGGAAGAAAGCCTGTACTAAGGATTGTGCCTCAGCGTTATTAACCTTCAAAGGAGTGCCTGATATTACATCTTTAACAGCCTGTGCGAAGTCGTCGATATTTAATCCCTTCGCTCCCATACCAGCGAGTTGGGAACCGATACCGATGCCCAGTGCATAGCTTAATTTATCCATTTTAGTCTTGAAGTTATTTATTATTAGTGTGCAAAGATACTATTTTTTAAGGTATTGAATCACATTAATCGAATTAAAATAACTAAATTTGTGGAATAGAAACAAATGTAAGGTCGTATGAAGAAAGTAGTATTCTTAACGGGTGCAGGTATGTCTGTCGAAAGCGGCTTCAAGACTTTTCGTGGTAACGATGGGCTTTGGGAAGATTATCCCGTTGAGCAAGTAGCCTCACACGAAGGCTGGGAAGCAAATCCAACATTGGTTAACAACTTCTATAATAAGCTCCGAAAGAAACTTTACACAGCATTGCCTAATAAGGGGCATCAGCTGATTAAGGAACTAGAAAAGGCTTACGATGTGGTTGTTATCACGCAGAATGTGGATAATCTACACGAGAAGGCAGGGTCGAAGAAGGTTCTTCATCTGCATGGAGAACTATCTAAGGTGTGCTCAAGTAACGACCCTTATGACTCGAGATATATAAGAGAGTTGCCCCCAGAGGATTGTGAGGTAGCCCCTGGAACACTGGCTGGTGATGGCTCTCTGGAGCGTCCTTTCATTGTCTTCTTTGGTGAGGCTGTGCCCATGATAGAGCCTGCTATGGAGGAAGCTGCACAAGCAGATGTGTTCGTCATTATCGGTACTTCACTGAATGTTTACCCTGCGGCAGGGCTCGTGAGATATGTTCGTCCAGGTGTCCCCATCTATCTCATCGACCCTGATAACGCTCCTGCTGGGAGTGCAGGACACGTCATTCACATTCAAAAGGGGGCTAGTGAAGGAATGGAAGAATTAATAAAGTTATTATAAAAGAACATCCACATTCATTGCAGCTACTCGATGAGTTTCGAAGGAGATGTGGCTTGGATGTGAAATAAAAGAGTATGAAAAGACTATTATCATTAGTTATCATTGCGTTGATGGCATTGCCTATTATGGCGCAGAAGAACGTTTATAAGTTCAGTGTAAAGGATGGCAATGAGAAGACCATCAAGTTGAAAGAGTATAAAGGAAAGGTGTTACTCATTGTAAATACAGCCACAAAGTGCGGCTTCACACCGCAGTATGAGGCCTTACAAAAGCTCTATGACACTTATAAAGATCGTGGTTTTGTCATCCTAGACTTCCCTTGTAACCAGTTTGGAGCACAAGCGCCTGGATCGCTCAAGGACATCCACTCTTTCTGTACGAGTACTTATGGCATCACGTTCCCACAGTTTGCTAAGATCGTAGTAAATGGTAAGAGCGAGTCACCCTTGTACACTTATCTTAAGGCGCAACAGCCTTTTAAAGGTTTCGATACGACCACTCAGATTGGTAAATACCTTGATGAAAAGTTTAAGGCAGATAACCCTAACTATGCAAAAGACCCTAGTATCAAGTGGAACTTCACGAAGTTCCTCGTTGATAGAGACGGTCACGTCATTGATCGTTTTGAGCCTACTGCAGATATGAAAGACGTTGAGGCGGGTGTTAAAGCGGCTTTGAAATTGTAGAGAAAACCCCACTCTGTCGCCCCGAGAAGCCCCACCCAACCTCTCCGAAAGGGGAGGAGTGCCTAACGGAAGTCGGTTGGGTTATACAGAGGGAAGGGGTAGTTAGTGTGTAACAAAGTTGTGCCTCGTAAGCAAGAACGATAAGAATGAAAACAAGGAAACGCCCTTCTCCATCCGAGAAGGGCGTTTCTTTGACATGAAGAGAGGCTTTCTTTACATCAAAGAAAGCCTCTCTTCATGTCCTATTATAATCTTCTCAATTTGAGAAGTATGCCATATTCTATCTAAATCGTCGTTGGTGTCTGTTCTTTATGCGCCTTACGTTTCACCTTAAACTTATCGAATCCCTTACCGAAAACACCCATTACTTGACTCTGTGTAACGAATGCGTCAGGGTCAATCTCATCTATCATACGATAAACATAAGAGGCTTCTCGCTGGCGTGTAACCACGATTACAACCTTTAAGTCATGCCCCGTATAATAGCCCTTAGCGTCAATAATGGTGCTGGTGCGGTGAGGTTGGTCTTGAGATATCATATCGCATATTTCCTTATAACGCTCAGAAATAATCAAGAACTGTACTGATCTGCGACTTGAATTGATGACTTGATCAAGTACGAAGGACGTTATGATAAGGTTTACATAGCCATAAATCACTTGTTCCCAACTGTGAAGAACAACGTAACTACCTGTTACTATCGTCATATCAACCAATAGGATGACCCGACCTAACGATATATCGCGATACTTGTTGACGATAGCTGCAACGATATCGGAGCCACCTGAACTTCCATTATACGATAGTCCGAAAGCAAGACCAACGCCACAAAAGACTGCTCCGATGATTGCTGACATGAAAGGTTGCCCATGCAAGAGCATTGGATGAGGGAAGGCTTGGCTCAAGACATTCACTAAGATGGTAAGAACTACTACACCATAAATGGTGCGAATACAGAACTTTAAGCCGAGAACCTTTAGTGCCACAGCTAGTAAATAGCGTTCAGACAGAAGTAAGTCCAGCTTACGGGGATTCCATTTCCCCAATAGATGATAGATGCAAAACCTGCTACACCACCATTGCCAATGTGGTTGGGCAATAGAAAGATAGTCCAACCGATTGCGTAGAAGAGCATTCCTGCGGCTATCATGATGTAGTCGAGGATCTCACGATAAAGTAGTTTCTTATTCATTCTGTTGATCATACGTATAAGGATAAAGCGTTAGTTCATGTTGCAAATTTAGATAAATTTTCCGAAACAAAGCATCTGCACGGAAAAAATACACTACCTTTGCAGAAAATAAATAGCACTTGTAAAGAGCATAGGTCATATATCCAATTTGATAAAGAGTATATAACTGGAATCTTACAAACACTCAATAGATATTGAACGAGCCGTTTTTTCCCTACATAAGGATGTTTGACACGTTCGCAAGTACTCTTTTTTTCTAAAACAGAAAGATAACATGTCGGAAGATTTTGATATACATGAAGAGAGGCTCTCATCGGCTGAGAAAGACTTTGAGAACGCTCTCCGCCCATTGAAATTCGATGACTTTAGTGGACAACAGAAGGTTGTTGAGAACCTTCGAGTGTTCGTTGAAGCAGCGAAGTACAGGGGAGAACCACTCGATCATACGCTCTTGCATGGTCCACCGGGACTGGGTAAGACGACGTTGAGTAATATCATTGCAAACGAATTAGGCGTTGGCTTTAAGATAACTTCTGGTCCGGTGCTTGATAAACCAGGTGATTTGGCAGGTATTCTGACATCATTAGAACCCAACGACGTACTCTTTATTGATGAAATTCATCGTCTTTCGCCTGTCGTTGAAGAGTATTTATACTCTGCAATGGAGGACTATCGCATCGATATAATGATTGATAAGGGTCCTTCGGCACGTTCCATACAGATTGATCTGAACCCTTTTACACTCGTCGGAGCCACTACTCGCAGTGGACTTCTTACTGCTCCGCTTCGTGCGAGGTTTGGTATTAACCTGCATCTAGAGTATTATGACCCCGAAACAATACAACGTATTATCAAGAGGTCGGCGTATCTTTTGAAGGTTCCAATCGTTGATGAGGCTGCAGTTGAGATTTCTCGACGTTCACGTGGGACGCCTCGTATCTGTAACTCATTGCTTCGACGTGTGAGAGACTTCGCTCAAGTGAAGGGCAATGGAACGATAACTCCAGAAATAGCAATGATGTCCTTGCAGTCATTGAACATTGATCAATATGGTTTGGATGAGATAGACAATAAGATACTACTTACCATTATTGACAAGTTCAGAGGTGGTCCTGTTGGCGTATCAACCATTGCAACTGCCATAGGTGAGGATGCCGGAACGGTTGAGGAGGTGTACGAACCATTCTTGATTATGGAAGGTTTCATCAAGAGAACACCGCGTGGGCGTGTTGCAACTCAGCTTGCTTATGACCACTTAGGACGCAACTCTTTCCATGACAACCCGCTTCAACCCAGTCTATTCGACTGATAAGAAAGTTGTTATCTATTTGGTTTTCTAATGGAAATAAACTATATTTGCGGTAGAAACAAGGAGGTAAACATGAATAGAACAATAAGTATTCCTGCTGCTGATAATGCTCTTTTGGAGATGTTGGCACAGAAGATTAGGTGGGAGATAATAGATGAATAAAGGACTCTTCGTTGGTAGTTTTGATCCATTTACTATTGGGCACGACTCTATAGTACGCCGTGCTTTACCGCTCTTCGACCATATCATTATTGGTGTAGGGGTGAATGAACGGAAGAAGTGTATGTTGGATGCAGAAGAGCGAGTGAAGCGTATCAAGCGTCTCTATGCTGATGAGCCAAAGATTGAAGTACGGGCATATAGCGATCTAACCATTGATTTCGCTCGTAGAGAGCAAGCGACATATATTATAAAAGGTGTTCGCAGTGTGAAAGACTTCGAATATGAACGGGAGCAAGCAGATGTGAATAGACTCTTATCGGGCGTTGAGACAATCTTTCTCTATGCCGAACCACAGCTGTCAAGCATTAGTTCTACTATGGTGAGAGAGCTTCAACACTTTGGAAGAGATATATCGGAGTTCCTTCCAAAGGGGTATTAACAAGAATAGAAACAACTGAAGCAAATGATTACATATAGTGCAGAAGGCGTAAAGATGCCTAAAATCAGGAAACGTGATACTTCTCGTTGGATTAAAGCAGTCGCTGCTACCTACGGAAGGAAGGTCGGGGAAATAGGTTATATGTTTGTTGATGACGAGAAGATACTCGAAGTGAACAATGACTACTTGGGGCATGATTATTATACGGATGTTATTACCTTCGACTATGATGAGGGTGATGTACTCAATGGCGATCTTGTAATTTCACTCGATACAGTGCGTTCCAATGCTGAACTATTTGGTAAGTTGTATGAAGAAGAGCTGTTTCGTGTTATCATACATGGCATTCTTCATCTCTGTGGAATCAATGACAAGGGACCGGGCGAACGTGAGATTATGGAAGAGAACGAGAACAAGGCACTTGCACTTCTCAAGAGAATGCAGACCGAGAAATAATAGGTATTATCCATAATAATACCTTCCACACAGAAGAAAGTAGGGGCAAACACTCTCGTTTGTCCCTACTTTCAGATTGTTTTTTGGATAAGCAATGGCATCTATCCCTACTTTATGGAGATTGAGGAACACCTATCCTAACTAACCCCCGTAGGCACATCCCCTCCTTTGAGGGGCTGGGGTGAGGCCGTACCACGGGAGCGAGAGAACCAAATTAATACACTAGTTTTGAAAGACATTAATTTCACAATTAATATAATCGATTGTCTTATTACAGAACGATTGATACCCTGAATCAATCTAATAAATGCTCCCGTGGTAAAAGCCGACACTAAAGAAAGCCTCCCCAAGCCCCTCCGAAGGAGGGGATGTCCTTATTGCATACAATTTGAAATAGCCAAATATATATGAGCGGACTTAGGGACATCCCCTCCTTCGGAGGGGCTTGGGGAGGCTTTCTTTCCTAACCTGCCACTGGTCCTCCCTCTTCTTTATTCTCCTTTTCTTTTGGCTCGGGGGCGGGGCCTTTTGCTTTCCTCCTCGCAGGATTATCCACATCCACCTGCAACTCCTTTAACGCTTTACGCACCGGACTCTTCCAAGTCAATGTCAACTTCGGAGCTTTGAGGCTCTTGGCACATACATCTTTCTCGTTCTCCTCCATCTTTGAGGGCACGTTCACACGCAAAGAGAAAATGTCACCGAGGTCTAATCCTGTTCCCATGCGTGCACATTCGAGGATTAGGTTACGCAATGTGATAATCACATTACGAGCATCTCCCTCTGTTAACGAGGTCTCACGAACAATACGTTCCAACACCATTTCGGGTGAGATCTTCTGTTGACCTTTTGGTACGGCAATATACACCGTCTTACCCTTCATTTTTCCCATTGTCGCCTTACGAGGCACAACTTTGAATTCAATCATTGTAAATCAGATTTAAATTAAACATTATATTCATAATAACATCATTTTGATGCCTTTTTCATGTGTTTTATACCCAGCCGTTGGGTCGTATTGTACCCAGCTGCTGGGTAGCATCGTACCCATTCGTAGGGTAGTTTCCTACCCATTCGCTGGGTACGATCGTACTTCTTCGCTGGGTAGAACTCTACCCATTCGTTGGGTACAAAACAGACCACGAACAAGCGCAAGGACTACTCGAATGTTGGCTCGACCCTGAGCCCTTCGTAGCGGTCGATGGGGCTCACGCCAACGCGACTAATGTTGAAGTCCAGGTAGTACGCGCGGTTGCTGCCCATCGGGGTAGTACTAGACGACCAATAGTCGCCGTAGAAGCCAACGAGGGTAAGCAAATCAGAGTGGTAGTAACCCAAGGCGGGTAGGTAAAAATAATTACCTGCGTCGGCAGCGGAAGGAAGAGTCTGAGATGCGGGCCAGCTACCATTGTCTCCATATGCACGCCAATCGCGGCCGACATGGTCTTGGTCTGCCCTGAAACCTGTTATATTTGCTTGCTTCAAAAACCACATGCCGCCTTTATGTAAATGACCCATGGTTGTCCATAATTCGTCACCATCCCAACGAGGATCGCCTTTGGCAGCATACCACACCATCTCGTTCACGTTGGGAAGGTCTTTACATGAGGTGTGGGTAGCGGGGATGCTTATGCCCCAACCTGGGTAACTTTCGTTGTACCAACGATTGTTAAGGTCACTACTACTCTGAGGGTAGTCGCTGCTGGCAGACTGAGTCGTCAGCGTTGGCTGACTGCCACCAAGGTTCCATTCATGCCCCTTCCAGTACTGCTCCTGTGCGTCCCACATATAGTATTTGTCGCCCTCGTAGTTCTTTACGTCAAGTTGTGCAGTCATATCGTAGTAGGTGTTTGAAGCATAAGCTGTGGCAGGAAGAGTCTTCGTGATAGTACCCTCTACGTTGGTTGCTACGTCTTTTACCCAGTAACGTACCCTTAAGGTATGAGTGCCTGGCTTAATCACCATGTAAGCACCGTTAGTTGTTACGTTAGCTGCGCTGTTAGTCAGTGGGAAGCCGTTTGGATTGCTACTACTGCCACTTGTAGTCAAGACGATTTGTTTGCTGCCTGCTGAGCCTGTAAGGGCACCCGTGCTTGTGTTGACTGTATAAGTCTCGGCAATATCATTGTCAGAGCTTACCTCCACCTTTGTTAAGTAACAGTTTTGCAGAATTGTGTTACTTGTGTAAGGCTGGAAGACAAGGTAAGCTGGCTGATGCTCTAACTCGAAGCTAAAAGACTTTCCGCCTAAGGTTCCTGTGGCAGTTGCTGTACCATAATCGCCAGCGGTGCCGAAGTGCTCGGTGTTGTCCGGGGCTGTCTGCCTTTGGTCAGTTGAGATAGTTACAGAGTTACCACCGCCGTTCTTACCCAAGTAATAAACCTTATAACTTGTGTGTGCTGTAAACTTGCCCGGTACTTTATACTTAAAAGAAGCTACCTTACTCTTTGGGGCGTTCGTACTCTTCCGCAATACGTTATCATCATCCTTTACGTAGATATAGTCATCTTTCTCCCAAGAGAAGTCGCTACTGTTATAATCCAATGATGTGCGGGTCTTTGTCTCGTCGCCTGCTACGAAAGTCGTGAGGTTCTTGTCGTTATCATCATTGGGGTTCGTTGGGTTCTGGGCTACATCCTCGTTAGCACAGGATGCAAAAGCCAAGGCTACACCAAATACGAGTGCCAAGGGCTTTAGTCGTGATGTGAATGAATGTTGTTTCATTGTTTTCTTCATCTTTTCTTTGTTCTGTTTGTTAATAACTCTCTGTTAGTCTTCCCATGAAGATGTGCTTTCATCTTCTAAGTCTTCATCATTCCATTGACTTGCCTTAGCAGCAGCTGGACCAGTAGCATGGTTTGCCTTTCTGTGCTGACTGGGGAAAGACGTATCCATCAAATAAGTGGCTTCGTTGACTTGAATTATCGTACACGCTGGTGCAGAATAACTCTTCTTTACTTGCTTTTTTCTCATTACTTCATTGATTAAAATAGTTGTTATTTCGTTCTTATTTTGCTTAAAATCGAGTTCGCAAAAGGGCATAAAAAAGCGAACAAAGGAAACTCCTAGAAGTCCTTTGTTTACAGGGGTTACGGCACGCTTCGCGCGCGCGTATGCGAGAAGAAAAAATGTGTTATTAGACGCTAGGTGCGAATGTGTGTGTGTGTGTGTGTTAGCAAATTATTTGGATTGACCAAAGATAAAGTGCAAAAAGATGCAAAGAATTCGATAATTCTTTGCAGTACTTCGTTCACTTGATATGTCATTGCTAATTGTTTCACGGCCGCAAAGGTAAGAAGAATAAATTAAAGGAGCAAGGAAAAGAAGAAAAAAAAGCCTCACCCCCGCCCCCTCTCCGAGTGGAGAGGGGAGTAGAATGTACTGTTTACTAGGGGGATAAAACATCAATTACAGACTCCTGTCCGTATTAGGTGCTGTACAAAGTTTAATGGCCTTATTCACAATGTCACTCTGCTCGTTCCAAATGCGGTAGTATTCGTTCATATCCCACAAATCGCGTGCTACGAGTGCTTTTAATTGAACCTTTATATAAGGCATGGTTGCTGTTAATTCTGCTTTATCCTTTGGTTCTACCTTCTCTTTCTTGCCCTCTGCTATGATCGTGTCAAGCAATGATTGTGGTACTACGTAATTCTTATTGAAGGTGTCAAACGATTTATAAAGTCCTTTCAGAGTTGTTCTGTTTGCATCAACATACTTCAGATAAGCATTCATAATGATATTCTTAGCAGCCAAAAGACGATGATATTTCGTGTATTTAGTTGTATCTAAAGGCACGAAGTAATCGGGCATAATGCCACCGCCACCATATACTACTCGATGGTTACGAAGCGTGTAGAACTTCTGAGAAGTATCAAAGTGAATACTATCAGGATTGGTTAGTTCACCATGTTTCAGGCGTTTCTCAAGATCCATCTCATAGTCTTTCAAGTCGCCTTTCTTGTATGGTTTCTGAATACAACGACCGCTTGGTGTATAATAATGAGCGATAGTCAAGCGCATCATACTACCATCAGGGAAGTCGAACGGACGCTGAACAAGCCCCTTACCAAAGGTTCTGCGCCCAACAACTGTGCCTCGGTCGTTATCTTGAATAGCCCCCGTAACAATCTCTGCAGCCGATGCAGTGAACTCATTCACAAGTACATAAACACGTATCTTTTGTAGTCTTCCGTTGCCAATAGCCTTGTAGTTCTGGCGTCGCACATTGCGTCCTTCGGTATAGACAATCATTTCGTTATCCTTTAGGAACTCATTGGCAATCTGTACGGCAGCCTGAAGATAACCGCCCCCATTGTCTTGTAAGTCGAGTATCAGGCTCTTCATACCTTGCTTCTCAAGCTCTTTTACAGCATCCATGAACTCTTTGTGAGTCTTCATACCAAAGCTTTCTAAGCAAATATAACCCACCCCTGGGCGAATCATATAGGCTGCGTTGAGCGTATGAACAGGTATCTTATCACGTGTGACAACGAATGTTAGGATACCATTGACACCTCGACGCACAATACCTAACTTTACCTTCGTTCCCTTCTTACCCCTCAAACGCTTCATAATGTCCACTCGTGAAATCTTAGTACCCGCTATCGTCGAGTCGTTCACACTAACGATACGATCTCCAGAGAGTATTCCTACCTTCTGAGAAGGACCATTCACGATGGGTTGAATCACCACTAACGTGTCCTCAATAATGTTAAATTGAACGCCAATACCCTCGAAGTCGCCCTGTAAAGGCTCATTCATTGCCTTCGTTTCCTTAGCATCTGTATAAGTGGAGTGCGGGTCTAAGCCCTTTAACATCCCTCTTATGGCATCTTCCGAGAGCTTCTGTTCATTCACAGAGTCCACATAGAAGTTCGTTATTGCCATCTCCGCCAATTGCAACTTACGCAAGGGTGAGTCGCTCTTCAGCTGCGCTGACAATGGTAAAAAGCTAAAGAAGCAAAGGAGTGAAAGATAGATATACCTTTTCATAGACTAATATTGTAATTTAATGAAACTCTATTTCCTTTGAAAGACGACGCATAGGAATAGTGTTCGAGTCCCTGCTCTTGTCTTTCTATCTTGTTGTTGTAATGAATTGCTGTTGCTTGTTTAATAGCGTGTTTATGAGGATTTCGGAGTGAACGGACGACCTATTCTGATAGAAATAACGTCTCCTTTAAGAGAACACTCGACTGATTTGGAAAATTAGTCGAGTGTTTTATAAAATCAGTCGACTGATTTGAAAGCTCCTATCGACTATGCTTTAGAGACGAGAAGATAGTAAATTAGCTTTATGACGAAGCCCTCCTTTATATCTCCCCTTGCTCTTCTGGCAAGTCCTCTTCGATTACGAGGTTGTCAATGATGAAGTTCTGACGCTCCATAGTGTTCTTTCCCATGTAATACTCAAGCAACTTTGACACTTGATCATTCTTATGGAGTGTAACCTGCTCAAGGCGCATGTCGGGTCCTATAAAGTGTGCGAACTCATCAGGAGAAATCTCCCCAAGACCTTTGAATCGTGTTATCTCGGGTTCAGGGCCAAGCTCGTTGATAGCTGCTACACGCTCCTCTTCAGAGTAGCAGTAGCGTGTGATAAAGTCGTTCTTCTTCTCTCCTTTCGCACGACGAGCGTCGGCATCAGCAATAACCTGCTTATCCTTGATTTTTGTCCGACGGTTGCGAACACGGAAAAGGGGCGTCTGAAGGACATATACATGCCCTTTCTTTATTAGCTCAGGGAAGAACTGAAGGAAGAAGGTGATTATCAGTAAGCGGATATGCATACCATCGACATCGGCATCCGTAGCCACTATCACCTTATTATATCGGAGTGAGTCGAGTCCGTCCTCAATATCGAGTGCAGCCTGAAGGAGGTTGAACTCCTCATTCTCATACACCACCTTCTTCGTCAGACCGAAGCAGTTAAGCGGCTTACCACGCAATGAGAAGACAGCTTGTGTGTTGACATCACGACTCTTAGTGATACTTCCACTGGCCGAATCACCCTCTGTTATAAAGATAGAACTCTCCTCCTTTCGATCGTTCTTCACGTCACAATAGTGTACACGACAGTCACGCAACTTACGGTTATGGAGGTTGGCTTTCTTCGCTCTCTCACGTGCCAACTTCGTAACACCAGCCATCGCCTTACGTTCCCGTTCGGTTTCTTTGATCTTACTCTCCAATATGTCGGTGAAATCCTCCTTGTGTATGTGAAGATAATTATCGACATTTGTCTTAATGAAGTCGCCTACGTACTTGTTAATCGTCTCTCCTTCGGGAGCCATAAGGGTTGAACCTAACTTGATCTTAGTCTGTGATTCAAACACAGGTTCCTCAACGTTAACAGCGATAGCAGCCACTAATCCATTACGAATATCACCATACTCGTACTTGCCGAAGAACTCTTTTATTGTCTTGGCAATATGCTCTTTGAATGCAGTTTGATGTGTTCCGCCCTGCGTTGTATGCTGACCATTCACGAAAGAGTAGTACTCTTCGCCATATTGATTGGTGTGTGTGAAAGCGATCTCAATATCTTCTCCTTTCATGTGAACGATAGGATACAATGGATCCCCCCGTCATGTTATCTGTCAGCAAGTCCTTTAGTCCATGCCTACTCAATATGCGTCTACCGTTGTACATGATGGTTAGCCCCGTATTAAGATACGTGTAATTGCGGAGCATCTCCTCGACTATGTCATCATGGAAAGAGTAGTTTTTGAATAGCGTGTTGTCAGGTTCAAAGTAGATGTAAGTACCACTCTCATCGTTAGTCTTCTTTGTTTTATCACCTTGAAGATTACCTTTTTCAAATGAGAGCGCACGCACCTTACCCTCACGGAAGCTCTTCACCTCAAAGTGTGAACTAAGTGCATTAACCGCCTTGACGCCAACTCCATTCAATCCGACACTCTTCTTGAATGCCTTAGAGTCGTATTTACCACCCGTATTCAGCACTGATACCGCCTCAACGAGCTTTCCCTGTGGAATACCACGACCATAGTCACGCACGCTAACACGCAGGTTGTCCTCGATATCTATCTCTATTCTATCGCCCGCATTCATCTTAAATTCATCGATAGAGTTGTCTATGACTTCCTTTAAGAGCACATAGATACCATCCTCGGGCAACTTTCCATCACCTAAACGACCGATGTACATGCCCGGACGGGTGCGTACATGTTCCATATCCGAGAGGTGTCGGATATTGTCATCGGTGTATTCTACGGGTTTAACTAATTCGTCCATAAATATTAAAGCTCACTTTCTATCCCTCTCTGAATGGAGAGGAGAGTCGTATGTTACCATGTGTGAGCAAAGGAACATACACTCTTTTGTCAGATAGAAGCTACTTAGTTAATCTAAAATTAATGTATAACTAAACAATAACTATTATACCGAGACGAGAGGACAGAATATCGAATTATTCACCTCCCTCTGCCCTTGTTTCAGGTGCGAGGGTAAGACTTCTTCTATAGCAACGCCTCTTCTTATGGTTAATTGGGTCTAGTGGTCCCCACTGACTCTGCACTCCTTCGTTGCTCTCCATCTCTACTTGCGTCTCACCCCACTTGAATCCGTAGTTGACATAACGTGGGATAAGGTCGGCAAAGAGCAGTGCATTGGCTCCTTTAGACCTATATTCGGGTAGAAAACCCATCAAGAGAAGGTCCACACCATCGGTCTTATGGAACTTAATAGCGCGTAGTAAGTGCCACCAACCAAATGGGAACAGACGTCCGCGACGGCACTTTTGAAGTGCATGACTCAACGATGGGATTGTAATTCCTAGTCCGGCGAGTTGGTTGTCTTTGTTTCCATCCTCAATAACAGTGACGAGGTCGAGGTCAGCTAATGGGAAGTACATCTTGACATATTGGTCAATTTGACGATCAGTAAGCTCTGAGAACCCATAAAGATCACTGTATGTGAGATTGATGAGGTCGAAGAGTTTCTTACCATAACCGCCTTGGAAGATGTCTTTCTTCGTCAGTTTGCGCACGTGGAGATTGTATCTTTTCTCCACCATCTCGGCTATCTTTGTATATTTCTCAGGTGATTTCTCTGGCACCACGAGGTAGTATTCAACGTAATCGTTGTCCTTCTCCCATCCACCGAGCTTCTCCATGTGTTGTGGATAATACTCATAATTATAGATGGTTGCCATTGTTCCCAGCTTATCAAAGCCCCAGGTCAACATTCCTTCAGGATCCATATCGGTGAAACCAAGCGGTCCAACGATATAATTCATGCCTTTCTTTCGACCATACTCCTCAACAGCTTCAAACAAAGCACGCGATACTTCAATATCATCAATGAAGTCAATCCAACCAAAGCGAACGTCCTTCTTCTTCCATTTCTCGTTTGCTTTATGGTTGATGATAGTAGCTACACGACCAACAATCTTCCCTTCTTTAAGGCAAGATAATACTCTGCTTCGCAAAAGTCAAAGGCAGCGTTCTTGTTTTTTGATAGTGTATTTACTTCGTCACTATAGAGATTGGGCACATCATAAGGGTTCCCTTTGTAGAGGTCGTAATGGAACTCTATAAACCTTTTGAGGTCTTTCTTCGTCTCTACTCTCTTGATTTGAATCGATGACATTATATTATTCTATATTCGTTATATTCCTTTTCTTAAACGTGCAAAAGTACTAAAAAAAAGGTAGATGGGCAAATTTAACGTATCTTTTAACTGATTGGCTGAGGTCTTTCCAAGCTCTATCAGAGTGGCGAGATGTTCCTAATTGTCAGCATAGAACAAATCTTCTTCAATCTAACAATCCTATTTCTAGAATGAAGGAAACGCCCTTCTTACATCGAAGAGAGGCTCTCTTCGATAGGAAGAAAGGCTCTCTTTAAATTAAGAAGAGGCTCTTCTTGATTTCACTTGTTTATGCCATGAGATGATAACAACCGCCAGCCATAGTCCGAATGATACCTTTCATCTCCAAAGAGAATAGAATACCTGTGAGGTGTGAGATGGCTATGTCTGTTTGTACGGATAGCATATTTATCTGTAAGTCATTGTTACTTTGTAAGGTACGAACAATCCGCTCTTCCTCTGGCGACAAATCAGGGAAAAGTTCCCGTTCGATTCCTTGTTGTTGTGCAAGCACTAGTTTCTGTTCATCATCCCATCCCATCGCCTTCACAAAATCGGTTGCTGAAGTGATGAGGGCTGCCCCGTTATCTCGAATAAGATTGTTGCAGCCTTCGCTATAAGTAGCTCCAATGGCTCCAGGGACAGCAAATACCTCACGACCATAGCTGCGGGCAATCCCACAAGTGATAAGTCCTCCACCCTTAGCAGCCGATTCTATGAGGATAGTTGCGTCCGAGCAACCAGCTACAATGCGGTTGCGTTGCACGAAGTTACGGGCTACGGGCTGTGTATGTGTCATGTATTCAGTGAGCAAACCACCCTGTTTTATCATTTTGAGGGCAGTCTCTTGATGTCCACGAGGGTAAAGATCGTCCAGCCCGTGAGCCAATACTCCAACCGTATCAAAGCCATTCTCTAGTGCAGCTCGGTGTGAATGGATATCCACCCCGTATGCTAGTCCGCTGAAGATAAGCACATCTGGGCACAGAGCCTTCAATTCCTTAATAAACAAGCGGATGATGTCTTGCCCATAAGGAGTGCAATGCCGTGTTCCAACAAGGTTGATGGTATGTCTTGCGTTGAGCTTTGTATTACCTTTAAAGTAGAGTAGGAGAGGGGCATCCACACATTCTCTCAATCGCTGTGGATAATCTTCATCATTCATACAAAGCGTTTGGATGTCATGTTGCAGGCAATAATTCAATTCCTGTTCAGCTTTGCACGAAGATTATTGACGTCCTTGAGTGCTTCAACAAGTTGTTTTGACGCATCTGGGAGAATCTCTCGAATATCGTTTTTATGCTCTATTACTGCTGTTGCAGAGCCTGCTCTGCGATATAATTCGGCTATCTCACGGAGGTGAAAACGGGTTAGGCGAGTTAGCAGAATGGCGTTGAGTGCTTCCATAATGGTTAGGTTTTCTTATCGAATTAGAGGTTTATTGTGCAACTCTTATCCCTCTTTTGTCAGAGATAAGAGTTGGACGTCGAAACTACGCATCAGTTTCTAAGACCTTAGCGAAAGCCTCGTCATAGTCAGGACTAGAGCCCAATCGCCCATTGATAAGCACTACCAGGTCAACATCTGCATGGAAACACAGACGCTCATCACTAGCTCGGAAGAGGTCATGAGAGAACACCCAGCGTAGCCCCTGCTTCTTGAGTCCCATGCGAGAGATGATTTCGTCATCACAAGTCAATGGCACTTTGTATGTCAGTTGCATTCTAGCAACGACCGCATCAACGCCTTTCTCGTGTAGAGCAGAGAAGCTCACGCCTAGCGAACGGAGGAATCTATGACGTGTATGTTCGGTATAATGCAAGTAATTGGCATTATTAACTATCCCTTGAATGTCGCATTCGTAATCACGAACCTCCATCCTTGTTTCAAAGATGTAATTAGTCTTCATTATTATATGAGCGTGTAGTCTCGTCAGTACAAGCAATGGTTATAATTTGTTGATAACGCTTTGCAATATACTTGATGAGGCTTTATTATTTGATAATTAATTAGATTCTATTATTTGAAATATCGCCCTTCTCCATCTCACCCATTGTTGGGGTAGATATGGATTGAGCCTTTAGATACTCGTAACCTATCCTGCATCTGAGGCAGTCTTTGGGGTCGCAATACTCTTTCTTGAGCTGTATGAGTGCTTGAGAGTCACCCGCCGTCTCCACTGATAGACCCACTTTTTCCCACATCTGGACAATGTGGTTGTGTTCAGCCTTTAGTGCTTCAAGGAAGTCGAAGGCACGTTCGCAAAGTTTCTCATTGCTTTTGTGCTTGCCATAAGCAAATAGAATGGGAACGACCGTGTTGATAATTTGTAAGTCCAAAGAGGCTTTTGTCAGTCGTTTCTCACTCCTTTTACTCTCAATACCAAACATGTAATGCGTCTCCCAATAGGCTGTTACCTGCGTCGAAAGAAGCTCGCGTGCCTGCTTGATAGTTTCACACTCTAATAGACAAGATAGTCCCGAACGCTGCTCGTAATAGAGGTTTGCTAACTGAGAGATGCGTATGTGGGGGAAATTCTGCGGTCTTAATCGTAGGAATCGCCACTGGTTTGCATCCATTGGATGTAACTGGAATTTATGAGATAGATATTGATACTCCGTCTTCAGGCGCTGATAATAAGAATCATTGAGTGCCTCCTGCTGATAACGCTTAGGTATTGAGGTCTGCTCGAGTAGCCCTGCTTGACCTAAGAAGAAGGCTTCTACTTGCATTAGGTCATCCCTATGATGGCCGACGTCATGCAAGGGAAGAACCTTCGCCCACGTTTCGAAGGCATCACCATTTATGCTGAAACCATAGTTTCGGGCTAAGGTTACGAAGTAAGCAAGCTCCCAAGAGCCATTACATGATTGCAGTCTCTCCGTGATGGCATGTGCTTTTTGCTCTAAACGTTCAGCTTGTAAGGCATTCATCCACGCATGAATCATGAGCTTGGAGAGGTTGGGTATAATCCTGTAACAAGCTGGGTAATCATCGGTTGATAGTAGTTCTTGATAATGCTCACGTACTGTTTCTGGGATAGCAAGCCTCATTTGCGGTGGATAATCGCCTCGGCTGGTCTTTACGGCAAGGTCGATTGACTCTGCAACATGTAGTATTACATTATCATAATGTGGGTCTCTGTCATGATGATGCAGGTACCAATCAGACGAACGGAGGTGTATCTCCACATTGCCCACCCATAACGTCCCACCAATCTTCACCTTTGCATTGAAGAAGTCGGGACCTGCGTTGCGGTTAGGAAGCCCTGGGTCGATAACTTCAATGGCTTGACCATCGGTAGTCTGAAGTCCCTTTAAAGGAAATAACTTATGCTTCCATACATAGTGGATGAGCTGTTCCATCATAGATTCGTGGCTTATTAACAGAGGACAAATATACGAATTTTTTGATTATAAAGCCTTTCTTGTATGCTTATTTTTTATCTTTTGCTTGCTTATACCTTACTTAAAATAAGTGAAGTAATTTTGTTTTATGTCGTAAATCAGCTACCTTTGCATTGTTTTTAATACGTATTAATTATGAAGATAGCACTGATTGGCTATGGTAAGATGGGGCACATGATAGAACAAATAGCCCTCGAACGTGGCCACGAAATCGTTAGTATTATAGATGTAAACAATCCCGATGACTTCGACTCACCGGCTTTCTCGTCTGCAGATGTAGCCATTGAGTTCACCAACCCTACGGCAGCTTTCGGCAATTATAAGCGTGCCTTCGCACACAATGTGAAGGTTGTCAGTGGTTCAACAGGTTGGATGAATGACCATAAGGAAGAGGTAGAACGCCTTTGTACAGAGGGTGGTCAGACATTGTTCTGGGCAAGTAACTTCTCTATAGGAGTAGCCATCTTCTCTGCTGTCAACCGCTATTTAGCAAAGATTATGAATGGTTTCCCACAGTACAATGTAGCAATGGAAGAGGTGCATCATGTGCATAAACTCGATGCTCCATCAGGTACTGCTATTACGCTGGCAGAGGACATCATCGACTGTATTGATCGAAAGGATAAGTGGGTAAAGGGCTTTCAGCACAATGCAGATGGTACAGAGTCTGGCACAAATGATGTGGCTCTTAACGAACTACCTATTGCATCTATTCGACGCGACGAGGTGCCTGGTATTCATAGTATCAGTTATGACTCTGATGCAGATAAGATAACCATTACGCATGATGCTCATAGTCGACAAGGATTTGCATTGGGTGCTATCTTAGCTGCAGAATACACCAAGGACCATACCGGTCTATTGACTACAAGCGACTTATTTAAGTTCTAACTGTATTTCAAGATATGATAGATAAGGAAAGCAGCCCTAGATCCTAAGAAGCAATGGGCGAAGTTTATTAGTGTTACTGTTCTATATCTTCTATTCCTACTATGGGTTGGAAGCTGGTGGGGATTAGTCGTTGTACCATTCATCTACGACTATTATATCACCAAGAAGATACGTTGGCAGTGGTGGAAAGAGGCTGAAGGTCCAGTCCGATTCATTATGGGTTGGGTGGATGCACTAGTGTTTGCTTTGGTCGCAGTGTACTTCATTAACCTCTTTTTCTTTCAAAACTATGTCATCCCATCATCGTCTCTTGAGAAGTCACTACTTACTGGTGATTACCTCTTTGTATCGAAGGTCAGCTATGGTCCTCGTATACCGGAAACACCATTGACAATGCCTTTGACACAGCATACTCTCCCTATTATCAATACGAAGAGTTACATTTCTTGGCCGCAGTGGGACTATCGCCGTGTAAAGGGATTGGGCAAGGTTGAATTGAACGACATCGTTGTCTTTAATTATCCAGCAGGTGACACGATTATGAGCGAACCGAACTATCAGGGTCAAGACTATTATCAAGCTGTCTACACATTAGGCGAGAATACATTGGCACAACAGCATCCGAACATCAAGTTGAATCAGATGAGTATAGCTCAACAACGTGCCTTTTATGATAATGCTTACACTATTGGTCGGAACTACATTATTAATAATGTGGGAACTTATGGGGCATTGGATTGGCGTCCAACTGACCGCCGTGAGAACTTTGTGAAGCGTTGTGTGGGTCTTCCTGGACAAACTCTTCAAATCAAGAATAAGATTATCTATCTTGATGGTAAGCCTAACAAGGAACCTGAAAAGGTACAATATACTTATTTTGTAAAGCTTAATAACATCACAACAGCCAACCTTCTCGGTGCTCAGTATGATGATCTTCGCAAAGAATTAGAGATTAGTAATGAGGACGTTCAGACCCTTACAAACCTACACGGAAGCGATATCAGCAGAGGAATAGTACTCAATAACGCAGCCTTAGAGTATGATGGTTACATGCCATTAACCAAGAGGGCCGCTGCAGAAATGAAGCGTTTGGGACTCATCAAGGCTATTCGTCCTGTCACAGATAAGGACATCTACTCAGGTCCTTACTATCCATTGAATGCTTTCACAGGCTGGACTCGTGACAATTACGGGCCTATCTGGATTCCTGCAAAGGGTAAGTCTATCACGCTCACCCTCAATAACCTCCCTATTTACGAACGCTGTATTAAGGTGTACGAGAAGAACGATTTGCAGGTAAAGAACGGCAAGATCTATATCAACGGACGCCCTGCAACGCGTTACACATTCAAGATGGACTACTACTGGATGATGGGTGACAACCGTCATAACTCTGCCGACAGTCGTTACTGGGGCTTTGTTCCAGAAGATCATATCGTGGGTAAGCCTATCTTTATATGGTGGTCTAGCGATCCAGATCGTAAGGGTTTCGGTGGCATCCGTTGGCATCGTCTGTTCAACTGGGTCGATAATATCAAGTAAAGAATGGCGTCTGCACTTCTCTCTTCGACCTACTTTGGTCCCGTTCAATGGTATCAGAAGCTGAATAGATACGATACTTGTTTGATAGAGCAACATGACCATTTCGTGAAGCAAACCTATCGAAATAGATGTGTGATAGCAGCTACCAACGGACTACAAACGCTCTCCATCCCTGTGGAGAAGTTTGAGGGAGCGAAGTGCGAGATGAGAGATGTGCGCATAAGCGACCATGCCAACTGGCGTCATCAGCACTGGTATGCGTTGCAATCAGCCTATGGGGAAAGTCCATTCTTCGAGTATTACGAGGACGATATACGCCCTTTCTTTGAACGAAAGTGGGACTTTCTCTATGATTTCAACTGGGAGATCACATTGAAGATGTGCGAACTTATCGATATAATGCCCTGCATGAGGCGTACAGATAGCTATGAGCTGGAACCCTCAGAAGGCGTGATTGATTTCCGAGAAACGATTCGCCCGAAGCATCCGGGACGTGATGACGAGTTCTCTCCACGTACTTACTATCAGGTTTACCAGCAGAAGTACGGATTCCAACCGAACTTGAGTATCCTCGACTTGCTATTTAATCAAGGTAATGAGAGTGTCTTATTCTTATAATGAGAAAGGTTGTTTCAACGCATATTAACCTATTGGTTATTGCCTTGAAACAACCTTTGCTTTTCCCTCTAGCCTCATTTGTTCTTCACGCAGAGCTTTTCTCTCTTCCATGAAAGCCCTTTCTATCTTTGTCTAAACGCTCTGTTGAATAATAACCGATACTTATTTCTCCAGTAGAAAACCTCTTGTTAGAGGAAAAATAGATTATTTTTATACTATTATTAATCTGTTAATTATTTATTTTTAGATTAGTTTTTGATGTAATTAATCGTTCTTTCAAATATAAACAAGTATTGCCTACGTAATTCGGGGGCGTTTTATCTTGTTTAAAACATACTTACTTCCCATACATCAATGCGATTATATCCGACAAGAAAAGGACTTTCCTCAATCGTGTAAACGGCTATCTCCTGCAGAATGAATTGTTATTTTGAATGTTAGATAATGAATCTTGCTTTACTAATGGGTGTCAACTTCTATGTATTCTCTTGTTTCTTTAGATTTCCCAAGTGCTTGGGGTAGTTCGGATAATCCGTGTTTTACGTGATAAAAAGGTGTCAGCAAAAAATAAAAGAGCCCTTTTCTGTCCGATTTCTGTTAGTTATTCTTCCCTTTGAAGAGGGCTAAAAGGGGTATAAGGGGCGGTGTTTGGAGGAGCAAAATATCTACAAGATTAATTCTTTCACCACAATCTCTTGCTCCCGATAAAAGGCTTTTTCAGCTGCATCAGATACTGGATTAACTTCTGACAAACTAGCTGCAAGATTCTGCATAGCCCATGTAATGGTGTAACCAGCCTGTCGCCTTGCTTCAAGGCACTTGTCTAGTTCGTAACGCGCACGGGCTTTATCCTGTCTAAACAATAATTCGGCAAGCGTGAAACGCAGGCGTTGTCGGAACTTCTCATCCCTCTGCAATGTGATAGCCTTGCATAATAAGGCTATCTTATAGCGCTCATCCTCCATGAGGTTAGCCAACTCTTGGAACTCGTTTGACTTCTTCGACCTACTTATCAAATGCCGATAAACATTGATGGCTTGTCCTTCTTGCCCATAATCTGGTAGATGATAGCTTTGTAACGTTGGTTATCTCGGTTATAAGGACTATGTTTCAACGCTTCAGCAAGGATGGGGGCAGCCCGTAAAGCCATATCGACAGTAGGGTTAGCAGCTACTTCCTTGAACACTTTCCCTACAATCCTCATTCCTGTGGAGGGCGTCATAAAGCCTTCATGCTGCGTCCCTTTCCAGTCGTCCTCAGTAAGTCGTGTGATGTCCCAATGCGTTATGAAGTCGAGTATGGAGAAACTGTTGTTGTGTTCGAAGACCTGTATTGCAGCCCTCATCATTGCACTCTGTCCCTTTAAATCAGTGTCTTTCATAGTGGGGTAAAGCCTCATTAGACTCTTAAAGATCTTATATGCCTCCTCTAAACGGCGTTGTTGATACCGCAAACGCATCATATCTACACCCACCCAAACATGGCTATCGTTGTATAATGCCCCTTGTGAGCTGCATACAAAGGTAAGATTGCAGCGTAAGCATCCTCTGTTCGCCCTTGTCGTCGTAGTTCGAATACATCCTTCACATCCATAGTAGTAGTAATAGATAGTTGTTGTTGCAAATATAAACAATAATCTTGAAAAATGCAGAAGATGGTGAACTAAATCGTAAGGAACGATATTTTCTGAATGAATTGCAGTACCTTTGCCTTAGAAACAAACAACAGAAAGAACATGAAATATCTATTTGTATCAGACATCCACGGCTGTTTGCCGACCCTAGAGAAGGTGTTGCAATTCTATGATCGAGAGCATTGTGATATGTTATGTATCCTTGGTGACATCCTAAACTATGGTCCGCGCAACTCTATTCCTGCGGGTATTGATGCTAAAGGAATAGTTGAAGTATTGAACAAAAGGGCGCAAGATATAATCGCAGTAAGGGGTAACTGCGATGCAGAAGTTGACCAAATGCTCCTGAAATTCCCCTTGATGGCAGACTATCTCATGCTCGTTGATGAAGGAAAACGGCTCTTCCTCACCCACGGACACATATATAATAAGGAGAAGATGCCCGTAGGAAACATTGATGCCATTGTATATGGACACACACATCTATGGGAGTTAACACATCAAGAAGGTGCTTTGGTCTGCAACTTGGGCTCGATTACCTTCCCTAAAGGAGGCAATGTTCCAACGTTTATGACATACGAGCATGGTGTCTTCACAGCCTATAACTTGGATGGAGAAGTATTAAAGCAAGAATACATATAAGCCGTATCTGGCGCAAAAGAAAAGGGATTGAACGTATAAAGCTAACGTTTAATCCCTTTTTAATTTATCTTTATCAGCAATAAAGCTAACCTATTCTCTCAATCGCTCCCGACAGTCTTCAAGAATTGACATAAGCTCGTCTACCTTCGTAGCACGTAGCATGGAGATACGCATCTGTTTGAAGTCTGGAATGCCTTTAAATATCGGTGAAGCGGCAAGGTGGCGTCTTGTATGCAAGATACCACGGTATTCATCAATGCGTTCAACGTTGATCTTGAGCATTTCTTCTAGGACATCTATCTTCTCATCGAGGCTTATCTCTTCTGCTCGTGGGCTGAAGATCCATGGACAACCGAATGTTGCTCGACCAATCATAACGGCATCTACGCCGTAAGTATCGAACTTCTCGCTTGCTTCTAAGCGATTCGTCACATCCCCGTTACCAATGATTGGAATCTTAATACGCGTGTTCTTCTTCACTTCTCCTATGAGTGTCCAGTCCGCCTGACCTGTGTACATCTGCGAACGAGTGCGCCCGTGAATCGTTAATGCTTGTATGCCGCAATCTTGCAGTTGCTCTGCTAGGTCGGTAATGATGAGGTGTTCGGTGTCCCAACCTAGTCTTGTCTTCACCGTAACAGGTACATTTACAGCCTTAACAACCTCTCTTGTGATCTCTAAAAGCAGTGGGATATTCTTCAACATACCCGATCCTGCCCCCTTGTTAGCCACCTTCTTCACCGGACAACCAAAGTTGATATCTATCACGTCAGGCTTTACTTGCTCCACAATCTTGGCTGCTTCAACCATAGAAGCAACATCCCTACCATAGATCTGTATGCCTACAGGGCGCTCACTATCGTCTATCACCATCTTAGAAAGCGTCGACTTGATACTCCTAATGATTGCATCTGCCGATACAAACTCGGTATATACCATTGCTGCTCCATATCTCTTACACATCTTCCGAAAGCCTATGTCGGTCACATCTTCCATCGGGGCAAGGAATAAAGGACGCTCTCCTAAATCAATCGAACCTATCTTCATGCCTGCAAAGGTAACAAAAAGTGAAAGAGAAAACACCTATTTCTATAAAAAGAGGTGGCATCTTTGCAACTAGGTTGCGAAAGTTTATGTGTAACTTTGCGGCAGAATATTAATCATGTAACAGATTTTTAGCTATGAATAAGAAGTTATTACGCATCATTCTCACCGCTATCCTGCTTGCAGGAGCATGGCTGGTGGAGCATTATGCAGGACTTGCTATGTGGCAGGTACTGCTTGTTTATCTCATTCCTTACCTCCTCATTGGTTACGATGTACTATCAGAAGCAGTGGAAGGAATCATGGATTTGGATCCATTTGACGAAGACTTCCTGATGGCATTAGCAACGATAGGAGCCTTACTCATTGGTTTCTTGCCTGGAGCAGAGCCTCAATTCGTTGAAGCAGTGTTTGTTATGCTCTTCTTCCAGTTGGGTGAGTTGTTCGAAGACTACGCCGAGGACAAGGCAAGAGATTCGATAACTGAGTTGATGGACATACGCCCTGACACTGCAAACATCGAACGGAACGGGCACATTGAGGCGGTTAGTCCAGAAGATGTAAGCGTTGGTGACATCGTAACAGTTAAGCCGGGAGAGAAGATACCACTTGATGGTACGATCCTTGAAGGCACTTCCAGTCTTAATACTGTAGCCCTTACGGGGGAGAGTCTACCACGAGATGTGCAAGAAGGAGACGCTGTTATCTCTGGATGTGTCAATCTCTCGGGCGTTCTGAGGCTCCGTGTCGACAAGTCCTACAGCCAGTCTACAGCTGCAAAGATTATCCAGTTGGTGGAAGATGCAGGTAATAACAAGTCGAGAAGTGAGTCGTTTATCCGCCGATTTGCACGTGTCTATACGCCAATCGTGGTCATTTCTGCCCTTGCACTGGCACTTATTCCACCTTTCTTCTACGATAGTTACGCTCCTGCCTTTGCTACTTGGCTATACAGGGCATTAACCTTCTTGGTTGTTAGTTGCCCTTGCGCACTGGTGATTTCCATCCCATTAACCTTCTTCGCAGGTATCGGTGGTGCCTCACATAAGGGTATTCTTATCAAAGGAGGCAACTATATGGATGCCTTGGCAAGGCTTCAGACCATCGTATTTGATAAGACAGGAACATTGACATACGGCACTTTTGAGGTGGAGGCGGTGCATCCTGACAACTGTTCGGAACAGGAGTTACTACACCTCGCAGCGCATGTTGAGCGTTATTCAAGCCATCCCATTGCCCTCGCCTTACGACAGGCTTATCCCCATGAGGCTGATAATTGCAGTATAGAAAACGTGCATGAGACGGCTGGACAAGGCGTTTCTGCAACGGTCAATGGGCGAGTTGTCTGTGTTGGTAACGACAAAATGATGAAAACATTAGGGCTTTCAATCCCCGTATGTAGCCGTTGTAAGAATCATGTAGGTACTATCGTGCATGTTGCCATCAATGGTGTTTATGCCGGGCACATCCTTATCTCTGATAAACTGAAGGCTGACGCACGTGAGACAATCAGCTCTTTAAAGACCTTAGGAGTGACCCGCACGGTCATGCTGACAGGTGATAAGGAAGATGCCGCACGCCAAGTAGCTGCAGAAACAGGCGTAACGGATTATCATGCCGAGCTGCTCCCAGCTGATAAGGTAGCACGTGTTGAACAGCTGTTGAGCGATGAGAATGAGAACGGAACACTTGCTTTTGTGGGTGACGGAATCAACGATGCACCTGTATTAGCGCGTGCCGACGTGGGGATAGCGATGGGTGCTCTGGGTAGCGATGCCGCTATTGAAGCCGCAGATGTTATCCTCATGGATGACAAACCATCGAAAATCTCGCTTGCAATCAGGCTCTCCCGCCGCACCATCTTCATAGCGAAAGAGAACGCATGGTTCGCTATTAGCATTAAAGTGGCAGTCTTGCTCCTTGCCACCTGTGGCTTTGCAAGTATGGGATTAGCCGTCTTTGCAGATGTTGGTGTAATGGTTTTGGCTGTTCTTAACGCAATGAGAGCACGATAAAGAACGTACTTTATTGGTCGAAATAACACACGACTCGTTTGTCTGAAACCGATTGGGACTTGCAGACAAACGAGTCTTTTTATTCGTAAGATAGGATTTATAACATTCTCAAAAACGCTTATCTTTACTTTAAATAATGTTAGTATCCTTTGTAATTAACCAAAAATTATCAACAAAGGAAAGCACAAATGGAAACTTTTATATAGATTTGCAACAGAGAAGATGAGGTACTTCTCACATCTAAACAGACTATTAACGAATAACAGCTATGGATAGGTTATACTCGGCGATACAGGTTCCTCACATGGAAAGGAACTATGATAACATTCGTGTCATGGCTTTATTGCTGTGGTTATTGTCGGTATCTTCCATGGTAGCACATGCCCAGAAGACATTGGTTTGTGATGGTGCTACACACTTTCCCATACGTGATGTGCTGGTTAAAGTGGATGGTCGTAACCTCGGAATGACCACTTGGCAAGGACTAATCAACCTACCCGATACGTTCCAAACAGCCACTTTCAGCAAGAAAGGATACGTTCCCGAAAAATTGTTTAGAGCCGAGATTCTACGTGATACTGTCTTTCTTTATCCTGCAGAACATTACTTGGATGAGGTTATAGTGACGGGTCGGCAAACTACAGATGGGCGTGCCTTGCTGGAGAAAATGCCGAAACGTGACATCTTAGAAAAGCGTCCGAAGTGTAAGAGAAGCGAGTTTGATATAGGTTTAATGCTCGATAGGAGATACCGAAGAGACAAACAGCACGTGGAGCAACTACGTAAGATTTTCAAGAAGATGGATGGAGTTGAAGACCATGAAGACCCTATTTTAAAGGCTTATAGACAAACGCTATTGGATCAGAGGAACGATTCCCTCAAGCAAAGTATGCAACGAAATGAGGGGAAGAGTGAGCCTTCTAAATAGGAAAAGAGTACTCTTTAAAAGGCTAAAAACACTCTGTTCAATAGGAGAATACGAATGTTTGGTAGGAAAAATAATCTATTTTTAGTTCGTTTTTAGTCTCTTATGTCTTAGTTTTTAGTTTATTTTCTGTATTAAAGAAGGTTTCTTTGCAAGATAGGGTGTTGTTGTTAAGGAGATAGCTAAAGTTCGTCTCTTAGATAGCAGATGGTTGTTATAAAATAATCAAAGTATTTCGTCGGGAAGAAGGAATGGTTGAAAGGAATAAAAACAGCGAAAAGCTAGCTCTGAGAAGAGCTTTTTCTCGTTTTTAATCTATCCTCATTTATTAGGATAGATAGCGTTTCCTTATTTTAAGTCTAAATACTATATATTTTGATGAAATAGCTTTGTTAAATCATTAAAATATAGTACTTTTGCAGCAAAATAGCCCCAGTAGCATACCAACTTTTTGGTATCTCTGAGGGTGAAAGATAGCTTTGAGGTGGGAGTTAATTATTATCTTTCTGCCTAATAACCATTAGAAGTAATAATTCTAACAGTTTAAATATTTAAAATCAAAACATTTATGTGGTTAATCAATTCATCTATTGGTAGAAAGGTGATTATGTCCGTGACGGGTATAGCCCTTATTCTATTCATGACGTTCCACTGCTGTATGAATCTTGTAGCGCTCTTTTCAGGTAGTGCCTACAATATGATTTGTGAGCTATTAGGTGCTAACTGGTATGCAGTTGTTGCAACAGTAGGTCTTGGCGCATTGGCTGTTTGTCACATTGTTTACGCATTCATCCTTACAGCACAGAACCGCCGTGCACGTGGCGACAACCGTTATGCAGTCACAGAAAAGCCTGCAAAGGTGGAGTGGGCAAGCCAGAACATGCTAGTATTGGGTATCATTATCTTGCTTGGTATCGCTCTTCACTTGTTCAACTTCTGGTATAACATGATGTTTGCAGAGCTTGTTGGCATGACAGTAGCACATCACCCGGCTGATGGCTTTGCGTTCATTCAGGACACATTTGCCAATCCTATCTACGTAGTATTGTATGTTATCTGGATTTGCGCATTGTGGTTCCACCTCTCACACGGCTTCTGGAGTGCTATGCAAACAGTAGGTGTCAATGGTAAAGTATGGTTCAATCGTTGGAAGGTAATCGGTCTTGTCTATGTGACATTATTGATGTTGTGCTTCCTTATTGTAGTACTCGCATTCGCTTTCGGATGTGCTCCTAGCCTTGCATAGTTAAGTATCTAAATTGAAAACTAAATTCAAAACAATCATGACAAAGATATTAGATTCCAAATACCAGCAGGTCCTGTAGCCGAGAAGTGGACTAACTACAAGGCACATCAGCGTTTGGTTAACCCAAAGAATAAACTGAAACTGGATGTTATCGTTGTTGGTACAGGTCTGGCTGGTGCCAGTGCTGCCGCTTCTCTCGGTGAGATGGGCTTCAACGTATATAACTTCTGCATCCAAGACTCACCACGTCGTGCACACTCAATCGCTGCACAAGGTGGTATCAATGCTGCAAAGAACTATCAGAACGATGGTGACTCTGTTTACCGTTTGTTCTATGATACAGTGAAAGGTGGTGACTATCGTGCACGTGAAGCGAACGTCTATCGTTTGGCTGAGGTGTCAAACGACATTATCGACCAGTGCGTTGCACAGGGAGTTCCATTCGCTCGTGAGTATGGTGGTATGCTTGCTAACCGTTCCTTTGGTGGTGCTCAGGTAAGCCGTACCTTCTATGCTAAGGGACAGACAGGTCAGCAGTTGTTGCTTGGTGCTTACTCATCATTAAGCGCACAGATTCAGGCTGGTAAGGTAAAGCTCTATACACGTTATGAGATGGAAGACGTCGTTATCGTTGACGGTCATGCACGTGGTATCATTGCTAAGAACCTTGTAACTGGTAAGTTGGAGCGCTTCACTGCAAACGCAGTTGTTATAGCAACTGGTGGTTATGGTAACACTTACTTCCTTTCAACCAACGCTATGGGTTGTAACTGTACAGCTGCAGTTCAGTGCTATCGTAAGGGTGCTTACATGGCTAACCCATCTTACGTTCAGATCCACCCAACCTGTATTCCTGTACATGGCGACAAGCAGTCTAAGTTGACATTGATGTCAGAGTCTCTGCGTAATGATGGTCGTATCTGGGTTCCTAAGAAGCTCGAAGATGCTAAGGCATTGCAGGCTGGTACAAAGAAGGGCTCTGATATTCCAGAAGAAGACCGCGACTACTACTTGGAGCGTCGCTACCCTGCCTTCGGTAACCTCGTACCTCGTGACGTTGCATCACGTGCTGCTAAGGAGCGTTGCGATAAGGGCTTCGGTGTAAACAACACTGGTTTGGCTGTGTTCTTGGACTTCTCTGAGTCTATCAACCGCCTCGGTATTGATACAATTCTTCAGCGTTATGGTAACCTCTTCGATATGTATGAGGAGATTACAGACGTCAACCCAGGTGAGTTGGCAAATGAGATTAACGGCGTGAAGTACTATAATCCAATGATGATCTTCCCTGCTATCCACTATACAATGGGTGGTATCTGGGTTGACTACGAGCTGATGACAACCGTTCCTGGTCTGTTCTCTATTGGTGAGTGTAACTTCTCTGACCACGGAGCTAACCGTCTTGGTGCTTCTGCTTTGATGCAGGGTCTTGCTGATGGTTACTTCGTATTGCCATATACTATTCAGAACTACCTTGCTGATCAGGCACTCTGGGCAAAGGTTCCAACCGATCGTCCTGAGTTTGAAGAGGCTGAGAAGGCTGTCAATGCAGAGATTGATCGCTTGATGAGTATCCATGGTAAGCGTTCAGTTGACTCTATCCACAAGGAGTTGGGTCATATTATGTGGGAGTATGTAGGTATGGGTCGTACCAAAGAAGGACTCGAGGAAGGTCTCAAGCAGTTGAAGGCTCTCCGTGAGGAGTTCAACTCTAACCTCTTTATCCCTGGTAAGAAGGAAGGCTTGAACGTTGAGCTTGATAAGGCAATTCACCTCCGTGACTTCATTCTCATGGGTGAGCTCGTAGCTTATGATGCATTGCATCGTGAGGAGAGTTGTGGTGGTCACTTCCGTGAGGAGCACCAGACTGAGGAAGGTGAGGCTAAGCGTGACGACGAGAACTTCTTCTATGTTGGCTGTTGGGAGTATCAGGGTGATGACACCAAGACCCCAGAGCTTATCAAGGAACCTCTCGAGTATGAGGCAATCAAGGTACAAACACGTAATTATAAAAACTAGTTGACGAGTTGACGGGAGGACAAGTTGACAAGTTGTTAGCTTGTTCTGCCTTAAACATATTCCATTAGTATAATACAGACAATATACAAGATGTAATACAAACAAGGTCGATGAATACTCACAAGGATTTGATCGTCTGGCAGAAAGCAATGGAACTTGTCTTAGAAGTATATAAGGCAACAAAGACATATCCACGGGAAGAACTATTTGGATTAGCTTCCCAAATGCGTAGAGCCGTTGTATCAATTCCCTCGAACATAGCAGAAGGCTATGGCAGAATCCATACTCGTGAAACTGAGAGATTCCTTAGTATAGCATTAGGTTCTGCGTGTGAGTTAGAAACTCAATTGATTCTATCGAAAGACTTAGGGTATATCTCGACAGAACTTGCACAGCAACTATGCGATAAGACCCAAGGCATAATTAGGATGCTAACGTCTTTGATTAAGACTCTGAACAAATAACTTGTTTACTTCACAACTTGTTTACTTGTCAACTAAACATAACACAATGGCAAAGAATATATCATTCACAATTAAGTATTGGAAGCAGAACGGCCCACAAGATCAGGGTCATTTCGATACACATGAGATGAAGAATATCCCAGATGACACCTCTTTCCTTGAGATGCTCGACATCCTCAACGAGGAGTTGATAGAGGCTGGTGATGAACCATTCGTCTTCGATCACGACTGCCGCGAGGGTATTTGCGGTATGTGTTCACTCTATATCAATGGTACTCCACACGGTAAGACTGAACGTGGTGCAACAACCTGTCAGCTTTATATGCGCCGTTTCAACGATGGTGATGTTATCACTGTTGAGCCATGGCGTTCAGCTGGTTTCCCAGTAATCAAGGACTGTATGGTAGACCGTACAGCATTCGATAAGATTATTCAGGCTGGTGGTTACACATCAATCCGTACCGGTCAGGCACAGGATGCTAACGCTATTCTTATCTCTAAGGACAATGCTGATGAGGCTATGGACTGCGCAACATGTATCGGTTGTGGTGCTTGTGTTGCAGCATGTAAGAATGGTTCTGCCATGCTCTTCGTATCATCTAAGGTTAGTCAGTTGGCTCTCTTGCCACAGGGGAAGCCTGAGGCTGCAAAGCGTGCAAAGGCTATGGTAGCTAAGATGGATGAGGTTGGTTTCGGTAACTGTACCAACACTCGTGCTTGCGAGGCAGTATGTCCTAAGAACGAGAAGATTGCTAATATCGCTCGTTTGAATCGTGAATTCATCAAGGCAAAGTTTGCTGATTAATTCGAGATAGTCGTTAGTAAATCACTAACGCAAACATAATTAAGAGGATATGTCGGGGCTTCCTGGACATATCCTCTTTCGTTATATAATAGGATTGAAACAGCACTGAAACCATCAGATGACGCATTGTCAATGAGTTGTAATGCGCTGTACAAAGAGTTGTAACAATGCTGTACAATGAGTTGTAACGTTATTGTACAATGAATTGTCACGCATTGTATAATCAATTGTCACGTATGTGATAATCGAGTATCACGCATATGATAATCCAGTATCATACGTGTGATACAGGGTGAGATAAGCTCATAACGTGGTTTATATAGTATTTATGATGACCTTTACTCCTGCCTAGCTTATGTGCATCATAATGAAATCAAACCAGCGAGTTGGTAATATTGTATGCAAGAAGATGAGGGGTTTCGCACCAAAACCAATGAGATATCGTGCCTTTGGGTGACGTGCATTTGTGGCACGACTGATAACCTTTGCAATTACTTCAGGGCTGCTCATCATGTTACCACTATACAGCTTACGCAGACCTTCAGCCGCCTTCTTCGCCTGTTCCTCGTATGCTCCTCCCTTTGAGCTCTCCTCTAAGTGGTCGGCAGCTATGAAGCCCCAAGGCGTCTTGATACCACCTGGTTCGATGATTGTAACGTTGATTCCGAATCCTTTCGTCTCCATTCTCAAAGCATCGCTGAATGCTTCAAGGGCATACTTAGTCGCATGATACCATGCACCGAAATAGAGAGTCAGACGTCCGCCCATCGAACTGATGTTGATGATAGTACCGCTATGTTGTTTACGCATGAAGGGCAATACCTTCTTCGTTAACATAGCTGCACCAAAGATATTAACGTCGAATTGATTGCGTGCCTCCGCTATGCTAACATCCTCAATGGCTCCAAACGAACCATAGCCAGCATTGTTGACCAATACGTCAATGCGCCCTTCAGCTGCAATAATAGCCTTTACAGCCTTGTCAACACTCTCTTCTATGGTTACATCCATCTGCAATGTCTTCACACCGAACTGCTTTAGTGCATCCATCTTCTCTACTCTTCGTGCTGCACCATATACTATATGTCCTTGCCTCGCAAGCATCTCTGCCGTCTGATAACCTATACCACTACTTGCTCCAGTGAGGATGATTACTTTCTTTTCCATTGCTTAATTCTTGCTCTGTTAATTATTTGCTACCTAAGTGCGGTGCAAAGGTAAGTATTTAATCTAGTATCACATAAGGCACATCAGAGTATGTATTGTCAATGAGAAGGACTGGTAAGGATTGGGTACAAAATAAACCATAGGGTTCTATCTGATGATGTCCAATATTGCTACTGATGCTTACCAGCTTAACATCTATTTATGCTTAAAAGCCTGTAACTATGCCCTATATCAATTTTTTTTGCTAATTTTGCGCACAGAGATACATATTAAGTTATTTAAGTGCGATAGATATTCATGACAGATAAGAACAATACATCCAACCAGTCTTCATTGACAGCTGAGGCTCCTTTGAAAGCTAGTTACACAGATTACGAGGTTATTCCTTCACATGGATATAGTCTAATTGTGAAATGTCGTAAGGACGAACAGACAGTCATCCTCAAATGTTTAAAGGAAGAGAATAGTAAGCGAACGCTACTAAGAAATGCCTTGAAGCGTGAGTTCAAACAATGTCAACGATTGAACCACACGGGTATTGTGCGTTATCAAGGACTTGTGGATGTTGACGGCTATGGGCTTTGTATAGAGGAGGAGTTTGTAGAAGGTCGCACATTGCAGGCTTATCTTAAAGAACAACACACTGACGATGAGAAGATAGCTATTGTAAATCAGATAGCAGATGCGCTCCGATATGCTCATAACCAGGGTATCGCTCATCGCAACCTCAAGCCTTCTAATATTCTTATCACCGCTCAAGGCAATTACGTGAAGTTGATTGATTTCAGTGTTTGTCGCTTGATGACGTTAAAGCAACCGCTGACACAACCCGCTTCATGGCGCCAGAACTGAAAGACGAAACGATGACTGCCGACGGAACAGCTGATATCTATTCGCTCGGAACGATAATGAAAGTGATGGGGCTAACGCTTGCTTATAGTGATGTGATTAAGCGTTGTTGTGCCTTCAAGCGCAGTGATCGTTATGCAAACATCGATGAGTTCCTAGCCGATCTCAATCATGAAGGGTCGTCATTCACCATGCCTACAATAGGTAAAGGCACCGTTATGGTGGCTGTGATTGCGGTGCTTGTGATTGTTCTGGGCATTCTGACATATAATTATGGTGGTGCTTTGCTCAATCAAATGGGCAAGATAGATGTCTCATCTGTCTTTAAGTCGGATGAGGAAACAGCTCCCGAAGATAGCGTAAAGGTCACTACTCCTAACGAGCAGACCAACGATAGCACCCATAATGCGGCTCCAATGACAGGGAAACTCGCTTTCCTCAACACAATGAAACCCGCTCTCTATCACGATTTGGATAACATCTTTGATAAGAACTCAGCCGATCAAGCGAAGTTATCGAAGGCAATCAAGAGTTATTATCGTGGACTTATTCAAGCCAATGATACACTCGACTCTGAGCAAAGAGCTGAACTCGACCGTGTATTCGGTGACTATGTAAAACAAAAGAAAGCTGCTTTGAAATAAGATATAAACGCTATTTCCACAGTGATAGAAATAACAACAGGGCAAGTTCTATGTATTCCTTCAATCCATCATGGTTGTAAGAAAGAATAGAACCTGCCCTTGTTTTTATTCTTATCAATGGTTATTAAAAGAGAAGAATAGAATGAAGCAAATCTATTACGCACTACTCGCACTATTCCTTTCCACCACTTCTATATATGCACAGAAGCCTGCTACGGATCGTCGCTTGGTTGCTAGTCAATCCATGGAGAGGCAAGGTTTGGTGAATATTAAGCACGTTGTACCCTCAATAAAGGTCGCTTTAATGTATGCACGCACCGATAACTTCTGTAACCGACAGCTCTATCACGATCTTCGTGATGCTTATGTCCTCCCTCGTTGTGCAGAGGCTCTGCGTAAGGCACAAGCTGAATTGAAGCGTCGCAGACCTGACTTGAGTTTATGTATATTTGATGCTACACGCCCAATGAGCGTTCAGCAGACGATGTGGGATGCCGTGAAGAACACATCCAAGTACTTTTATGTGTCCAACCCAGCGCATGGTGGAGGTATGCACAACTATGGAATGGCAGTGGATATTAGTATTTGTAAGGCTTCATGGAACGATGCCACATGGCGTGAGGGGGCTGCACGTTGCCATATAGACACAATCCCTATGGGAGCAAAGGTTGATCACATGGGTGCTGCAAGTCATATAGATAAGGAACAAGGATTACTTGATCGGGGTATTATCTCACGTGAGGCACTTGCCAACCGACGGTTACTTCGAGAGGTTATGACCGCTGCTGGCTTCATGCCAATACGCACAGAATGGTGGCACTTCAACCTTTGTACGAGGGAATGGGCGAAGAGTAACTTGAGAGTGGTTAGGTAGAGAAGCCTCAACAAAAGCCCCAACAAGCCTCACCCCCAGCCCCTCTCCGAATGGAGAGGGGAGTAGATAGTATCATTGGCTATTGTTAGATGGAAAGGAAAAGGTGTATAAGTAAGAACAAAAAGAGATGGTAAAACAGCAAAGGAATACGCTACAACAAGGAGAGTTTCCACTTCCGACATACGTGCGAGAAACCCTCAATAAGCATAACATACCATTTCCTTCTTCACTCGGAGATGGTACTGGAGTGAGACTCTTAGCTCTTCAAGCGCATAACTATCCTGACATTGATATGCCCTTCTTGCTTAATCAGCTTACAGGATGGCTGAAGGCGCACACCAAGTTGCCCTCATGGGCTGCACAAGAGGATATTATCTATCCGCCACATCTATCTATGGAGCAGTGCTCAAGTGAGCAGACTGCATTGTATAAAGCTAACTTATTGGAGGAACTGAGTGCCTCTCATGCTACTTCTTCATCTACTCACTTTGTTGATCTCACGGGTGGTTTCGGTGTCGACTTCTCATTTATTGCACGCAACTTCGCCCATTCCACCTATGTAGAACAGCAAGAACAGCTATGCAAAGTGGCACAACATAACTTCAAGGTGTTAGGTTTGAGTCACGTAGAAGTGGTCAATACAGATAGTACAGAATACCTCCATCAAATGCAACCCGCCAATGTTATCTTCCTCGACCCAGCACGTCGTAACGAGCAAGGGGGGCAAGACTGTACTGATAGAAGATTGTTCTCCTGACGTATTGACACTAGAGAAGGAACTCCTAGAGAAGGCAGACACCATTGTTCTGAAGCTCTCGCCAATGCTTGATTGGCACCGAGCTGTAAACGAACTAAACGTTATTGGCAACGTTGTACGTGAAGTTCACATCCTTTCTGTGCGCAATGAATGTAAGGAGTTATTGATTGTTTTGCAGAAAGAAGAGTCCCAGTCAGACACTACAATGGGCTCAATACCAAAACTCCGCATTGTTTGCATGAATGATGGTGAGGTCGTTTCCTATTATGAAGAAGATACAGTAGGCATCTTACCGAGCATTCTTTCAACCCCACCAACAACTGGTCAATATCTCTATGAGCCTAATGCTTCACTGATGAAAGCGGGTTGCTTTGCCCTAATCAGTCGTCGTTATGAGGTTTCTGCACTAAGTGCAAATTCTCATTTATTTGTCTCCAATAGTCTTATAGAGCACTTCCCTGGTCGTAGTTTCCGTCTTGTAGCTGTCTCATCATTTAATAAGAAGGAGTTACGTCGCACCTTATCAGCTATCAAGAAAGCTAATCTTGCCGTGCGCAACTTCCCTATGAGCGTTGCAGACTTGCGTAAGAAACTCAAGATAAAGAAGGAGGAACAGATTATCTCTTCGCTACTACCGATGCAAATAACAATCATCTCTTACTCTTATGTGCGAAGGTGTGAGTGATAAACAACGATAATCTCCTCGTAAAAAAGTATTTATCATTATTCATCAAAATAAACCAATAAGAACTATGAACAGGTTATTTAAAATGGTCGTCGCCACGACATTGATAGGAATCTCTATGTCGGCGAATGCCATCGATCGCCAAAGTCTTAAACAGTATGCCGCTTCTTTAAAAGGACTAAAGAAGGAGCAACTAAAGAATGCACTGCACACTCTGATGGACAAAAAGACTGTCTTGAAGTATGGCAGTGGTAATAAAGGTACATGGTGGGGCTTTTGGTACACCGATCGTGACCCTCAAACCAAGGAATGCTACAACCGTTATAGCGATAAGAAGTTCTATTTTGCCGAAAACAACGGAGTAGCTATTGCAGGCATGAACATCGAACACTCGTTCCCAAAGAGTTGGTGGGGAAAGATCGAGAACCAGGCTTGGTGCGATCTATATAACCTCTATCCATCTGACTCAAAGGCTAACAGCGACAAGAGCAACTACCCGATGGGTGTAGTAGTAAATGTTACTAAGCCTGCTGGAGAAGGCTATGATAAGGTTGGAACAGGCTATGCAGATGGACAACTCATCAAGATGTGGGAGCCAGGCAATCGTTTCAAAGGTGAGTTCGCACGCAGTTATCTGTACATGGCAACCACTTATCAGCACCTAAAATGGGTGAAGACGGGACTGCAAAGCCTTGAGAATAACAGCTGGCCAACGCTTAGGGAGTGGGCTTATAAGCTCTACCTCAAGTGGAGCAAGCAAGATCGTGTAGACCAACAAGAGATTGATCGCAACAATGCAGCAGCCAAGATACAGAATAACCGTAACCTCTTTATCGACTATCCAAACCTCGCTGAATATGTTTGGGGTGATAGTGTGGATGTTGCTTTCAACCCCGATCTATCTATAACGACGGCTTCTGACGATGCACGTTATACTGGTGCAATCATCACACCAACTAATCCAAGTGAAGAGCCAGGTACTCCTGGGGGTGGAGAAGACGATCAAGTAACTCCTAAAGAGAATAAGACTTTTGTGAAAGCTACGGCAGTTCCCGCTGTTAATACACAGTTCCTTCTTGTTGTAAAGGTAGGTGAGAACCTCTTTGCTGGTCAGACTGTTCAGGGCAAAAAGGGCTACGGTTATCTAAATGGATCAGTAGTAACAACTAAGAAAGAGATTGTCTTTACTTCCGATGAAAACCTATTCTTTACATTAGAACAGGCTGCGGGTGGTTACTACATCAAGGACGCTGCGGGTCGTTACTTCTATCAGGACGGTACGCATAAGAACTTTAATGTAGTCAATTCAACCGATAAGGCAACTATATGGACAGTCACTCCAAATGCTGACGGAACATTTGTTATCACAAGTTCTGATGGTCACGTCGTACAGTATTCAACGCAATATAAGTCGTTCGGAGCATATAAACCAGCAAGCTCTGGGAACCTTTCTCCAATGCTATATGTATATGATTTAACAGCAGGAATATCAACACTTAATGTTGTAAAGAGTGATGATGAAAGCGTTTATAACCTACAAGGAGCGCGTATGCCAAAGAGCGTTCAGCTTGCACCAGGTATCTATATCCGTGGTGGAAAGAAGTTTGTTGTAAGATAGAGCGTCGGTTTTAATACCCCGTTCTATGCGTATATAAAAAGAGAGAAAGGCGTCTTCTCCATTTAACAAGGGCGTTTCCTTGCATGGAGAAGAGCCTTTCTTCAATCTCAAGAGAGCCTCTCTTGAAAAACCATCCAGCCATCCCTTGAGGGGAAAGTGGCTACTGGATGCTATGATATAGTATGTTGATACAACCGAGCCAATCGACTTATCGTCTTGCCATGAAGTATGTTGTACCAGCTTGTGCCTGCTGAACTTCTAACAAACCAGATGCATCTGGCGTTACATCAACAGTCAAACCATTATTCAAGAAAGCCTTAACAGAACCATTACCATTAAACTGGATCACCTTTTGTTCTTTGCCTTCTGCATTCATATACCATGTGTTCTCTTGCTTATTGTACGTGAAGTAATAGACTTGACCATCGGGTTTTGTAATCTCATAACCATTCTCCAAGTACTTAACAGCGTACATTAAGCCATCGTCACCTTGATGTTTCGAACCTTACCAACGCGATTGGCAACAGGGTTATCACCAGTCCAGAACTCAATAGAGTTGAGTACTAACGTATCTGCAGCACCGCAGAATGCGTATGCAGGAGATATCACCAAGAAGATAATCTCATTGATAAACTTTGACTTAGTGGCGTGTTTATTCCATTGCGCAAGCTTGTTGAACAAGGCAAATGAACCTACACAAGAACTCATGAGGGTTGCTGCTACTAGCAAGCTAACCACTGTTTTAATACTTTTTGTCGTCATACTTTTTGTTTTAAAGTGAATAATAATAATGTTGTTAATTAATTTGTTGTTTCTTATTAGTCGTTTCCAATCACGCTACAAAGTTTCGATACTTCTGCTTCAAAGTTCGTTTTATCGATGGCTTTGGCTTTAAGTGCAGAGCGATAGTTGTATATTGTCTGTGGAGAATAGAACAGTAAGTCGGCTATCTCGGCACTTTCTTTCACACCAAGGCGTATGAGTGCCATGATACGTTGGTCTGTTGTTAACTCGTTGGAATGGGTGTTTTTTATCTGATAGTCCGCTTTTAGTAATGCGTTTAGCTCCTTTGTGAATGTTGGATAGAGGTCTAGAAACGCCTTGTCAAAGCGTGAAAGGAATGTAGCTGCATCCTCTTCGGACAGCCGACCAGATGAGAGTTGACTCAAGAGTTCGCTTGTTTGGTTTGCTTTTATCTTCCTTTTTACCAGCGTCTGTTGCTGTTTTAGTCTTGTAATGTACTTTGCACAAAGGTCAATATATAGCTTTGCCAATCCTTCCCGTTTGCGATTTGTGTCTATTAATAGGGCATTTAGCTTATGTAACTGTGTGTTTAAGCCTTTCTGTCGAGTGTTAAGTTCCGACAAACTATCATTGTTCTTTTGTAATTCTCGCTGTTGTAAACGCAGTCGTTTGGTCTGTTTTACAATATACGTGATGGCTACGAGTAGGAAAATTAGGAGCAATGAGATGGCAATGATAGCAATCATCTGCACTCGATTACGCGTGTTTAATGTCTGTTGATAGCTGTTGACAATGACTGGTAACTTATTAGATATCTCTATAATACGTAGTCTGTTGTTATAGAAACGAGCATCTTCAAGTGACTTTTTAATATACTCCTGTGCTCGATCAATTCGGTTTTTATCATGCTCAAAGATGTACATGGCAAGCGTTTGTAAGGCGTAATTCTCCATCGTACAGTTCTCTGCATCAGCAATACTGGACAATAGAAGAAACCTTTCTTGCTGATCCGTTCGCCCTTCATTGGCGTAGCTTCCTGACAAGGCAAAGCATGCCATGGCAAAAAAACGTGAGTGGGAGGGAAGCTGATGGATTGCTTTTAGGTAATGCAAGCGTGCTTTTTTCGGGTCATTCAGTACGAAAACGCAATACTCGCCGTAGTAGTATTCGTAAGTTTTGGCGGTTTCATCGCAATAATCCATTGCTTTAATCAATGCTTGCTTAGCCTTTTCACGATGGATGGGAGCGTATTTCTGGTCATTACAAAAGTCTGCCCAATAGGTGTGAATACGAAAGATTGAGAAGTAAAAGTCGAACTTCTGCGTATTATCCAATGCCGTTGTATCCACTAAACTCATGGTTTCTATAGCCTCACCGTATAATCCGCCAATAGAAAGAAGCTCCGCTTTATGAATGAGATTATTATTATAATAATAGGTGTTTGCCGTTTTTTCTGCCAAGGTGATGCCCTTGTCAAGGTAAATCATAGCTGAATCAAATTGGAAAACATAGTATTCTTGATAAAGCAAGTCGTATGTTTGCAATCGTTTTAAAGCCCTTTCTTCCGTAAATAATCCCCTTTTTATCTGGCTAATAGTCTCATTCTTTCTTTTAATATGAGCTGTTTGATGGCTCAAGAGAAGGTCTAACTTCTCTTGTAAATATTGTGTTTCATTGTCAGCAAAGAGGCCTGTTGGCAATGCTAGTAAGGATATGTATAAAAGTAATCTACGCATCTTTTAATCCTTTCTGACTGCAAAGATAATACATTATGATCAATTAAAAGGTATCTACCTGATATAATTATTATACTTATGTAAGGACTTGATTGATAGCATCCTAAGCGATTCTACTTGTCTGATTCGTCTACTTGTTGACTACTCAAAGAACCTTTTATTCACTTTTTTAGCTATCTTTGCAAATAAAGATAATTAAAAATTAAAATCCAATTAATACTTTTAACAAAACAATGAAGAAATTCAATATTGCCCTTATGGGGCTTTTGATGGGTATGGCAAACCTTGCTTCTGCGCAGACGGTTACGTCTCCTAATGGTAAGATTGCTGTTAAGTTCTCACTTACAGGAAATGGTGTGCCAACTTATGAGATGACTTACAAAGGTAAGGAAGTCGTTAAACCGTCTCATCTTGGTCTAGAACTAGCAAAGGACAAGCACGCTAGTAAGGGGATGGATGAGACTAGTTTGATGGATGGTTTTCAGACAACTAGCACAAAGACAACCACCTTTGACGAGACATGGAAACCTGTTTGGGGAGAGACTTCAACGATTCGTAACCATTATAATGAGCTTGAGGTAGACCTCAACCAACCTAGTAGTAAGCGTGACATCATCATTCGTTTTCGTGTTTATGACGATGGAATGGGCTTGCGTTATGAGTTCCCACAACAGAAAGAGTTAAATTACTTCGTTATAAAAGAGGAACACACGCAATTCGCAATGGCTGGTGATCACACTGCATGGTGGCTCCCTGGAGACTATGACACACAAGAGCAAGAGACGCAGGAGAGCAAGCTCTCTGAGATACGCTCACGTTTCCATGATGCTGTGAATTGGAGTAACTCTTCTGTAGGAGTGTTCTCTGAAACGGGCGTTCAGACCTCTTTACAGATGAAGTCAAACGATGGTCTCTACATTAATATACATGAGGCTGCATGTGAGAACTACGCTACGATGCACCTTAACTTGGATGATAAGAACATGGTGTTTGAGTCTTGGTTGACTCCAGATGCAACTGGTTTGAAAGGCTTCATGCAGACACCTTGCACAACACCTTGGCGTACGGTCATGGTGAGCGATGATGCACGTGATATGTTAGCAAGCAACTTGATTCTCAATCTCAATGAACCATGTAAGATTGAAGATACCTCTTGGATCCATCCAACTAAGTATTGTGGTGTATGGTGGGAAATGATTGCTGGTGGTAAGTCATGGGCTTACACCGATGATTTCAACTCTGTTAAGCTCGGTCAAACAGACTATGCTCATGCCAAACCAAACGGTCATCACCCTGCAAACACAGCCAACGTGAAGCGATACATAGACTTTGCTGCAGCGAACGGATTGGATCAAGTGTTGGTAGAAGGCTGGAACATTGGTTGGGAAGACTGGTTTGGGCACTGGAAACAAGATGTGTTTGACTTCGTAACTCCCTATCCTGACTTTGATATCAAGGCTCTTAACGAGTACGCCCATTCGAAGGGTGTGAAGCTGATGATGCACCATGAGACCTCTTCAAGTGCTCTTAACTATGAGAGACACCTAGAGGATGCGCTCAACCTGATGAATAAGTACGGTTATGATGCAGTAAAGACTGGATATGTCGGAGACATCATTCCACGTGGTGACCATCACTATTCTCAATCGATGAACAACCACTACATGCATGTAATTAAGGAGGCTGCAAAGCACCATATCATGGTGAATGCACATGAGGCAACGCGTCCTACAGGTCTTTGTCGTACTTATCCAAACATGGTGGGCAATGAGTCTGCACGTGGAACAGAGTACGAAGCGTTCGGAGGAAGCGACCCTAACCACACTGTTATATTGCCTTTCACACGCTTACAGGGCGGTCCTATGGATTACACTCCTGGTATTTTAGAGACTCAACTGTCTACTTGGTGCAGCAACAAGAGCTGGGTTCACACCACACTCGTTGGTCAGCTCGCTCTTTACCTAACCATGTATAGTCCATTACAGATGGCTGCCGACCTTCCAGAGAACTATCAGAAGTACAACGATGCATTCCAGTTTATTAAGGATGTAGCCGTTGACTGGGACGATAGTCGTTATCTTGAGGCAGAACCAGCACGCTATATTACAGTTGCAAGAAAGGCTAAAGGCACCAATAACTGGTTCATCGGAGGTAAGACGGGACTTGCTGCTCATACGAGCAACATCAAGTTAGACTTCTTAGATAAGGGTCGCAAATATGAAGCAACCATCTATGCTGATGCTAAGGATGCCGATTATGAGAAGAATCCAAAGGCATATACTATCACGAAGCGTAGCGTTAAGAAGGGTGATGTTCTTAAGTTACAAGAGGCTCGCGGAGGTGGTTTTGCTATCAGTATCAAGGCTCTTTAAGGAGGGTGAATACACATTGAAGTGTAGCTAAATAATAGCAAGTCGCATGACTTATGCAGTTTTCTTGGGACTGACTTCATGCTGACATAAGTGTTGCGACTTGCCTTTTTCCCCCCTTTCTGATAGACTAATTCTCATAAAAAAGCAAACTTTTTTAACCCAAACATACTAAATACTCGAATGCTACGTATATATATTAATGAGAGATTTTAAGCCCAAATTAATCGTGATGAGAATGAGAAGAATCTTTATCTTAGGTGCATTCTTATGTGTTACCTCGCTTATGAAAGCACAGTTGTATGCGCCTACACTAGATGACCTTGATAAGGTTCTTGCTGCTTCGGGACAGTATGATAAGCAGTTTGAACATAATATTGAGAAGGTAAAAAAAGCAATTTCATGCTGCCAAAACAAAGCAGAAAAGATATGACTTGACCGATAAACTCTTCAACTTATACATCTCTTATTCCGTCGACTCAGCCATTGTCTACGCTGAAAAGAAGCTACAACTGGCTAAGCAGATGAACAATAAAAGAGATATAGGGGACGCTAAACTCAATCTTGCCTACCTATTTATAAAAGGTGGACAGCTCAAGGATGCAAGTGACTTAGTTGAATCTATTCAACGAGATGAGCTTGTGCCGAGTCTTTCCTTTTACTATTTTTCAACACGAAAGACGCTCTATGACAACCTTGCCGATGCTGCATTAACTCCATGGCAACGCAAACAATACACCCAACTAGCTGAAGTTTGCAACGATTCTATCGTTGACCATGGTACAAGAGTGGATATTTGGTCACGTGCAGAGAAGTTTGTTAACCATCATCAAGACGAACAGGCGAAGCAGATACTACTTGAGGCTTATGCCAAGTTAAAGCCTTACGACAGGCAGATGGGCTTTGTTGCCTACTCATTAGCAGAGATATACAGACGCCAGAAAGAGGTTGATGAACAAAAGAAGTTCCTCATTGCAGCCGCAATCTCCGATATTCACAACTCCGTTAAGGAATATCTTGCGTTACAGGAATTGGCTACCATTCTCTTTGAAGAGGGCGATAACAAGCGCGCCTACGCCTATATGGGGCGAGCTTTGGACGATGCCGTCTTCTGTAATGCACGTCAACGTACAATCGCAATGGCTGATGTTTGGCCTGTTATTCAGAAGTCGCACGAGCGTGAGAGCACCTCTCGAACACTTTGGTTAACAATAGGATTGATACTTATCAGTCTGTTGTCTGTATTCCTCATTGTGATGATATTCTATATTAATCGTCGCCTCAAAGAGTTGAAAGAAATCCGTAAGCTCCTCTCAACAACTAATGAGCAACTCAAGGAATCGAACCATATTAAGGACGAATACATCACTCGATTCCTTAGCCAATGTTCAATGTATATTGATAAACTCGACACTTATCGCAAGCATATCTATCGACTTTTCTCTGCTGGCAAACGTGCAGAACTGATGGAAACTCTCAAGTCACAAGAGTTTGTAGATCGAGAGTTAGAGTCCTTCTATGCTACCTTTGATGAGACGTTCTTAGGGCTTTTCCCAGACTTTGTAGAAGACTTTAATGCCTTACTAAAGCCTGATGAACAAATCATACCGAAGCAATCAAGACGTCTATCAACCGACTTGCGTATCTTTGCACTCATACGTCTTGGTGTGAAGGAAAACGAGTTAATCTGTTCGTTCCTGCGTTGTTCTAAGGCTACTGTTTATGCTTATCGCTCGCGTGTGCGCCTTAAATCATTATGTCCTGATAAGTTTGATGAACAGGTGATGAAGCTTTAATCGTATCTAACATTTGATAATTTAGATAATCGCCACAACTCTTATTATATGAAAAAGGGTTGTGGCGATTATCTTTTTGCCCCTTTCCATCTGTTAATTTAACGCCTTTTAGTCGGATGAAACACGCTCCTTTCTTATTGTGTAAACCATCAGTAATCATCGTTTAAACGCTCATACGTTATAAAAAAATAATCTAATTTTTATTAGAAGATTGGTTTGTTTTAAAGCAACTTTTTAGACTATTTTCTCGTTTAAAAGAGTATCTTTAGAGATAGAAACGATATTCTTTAGCCGTTTTAAATATGCTCTTTTATTATTGTAAATACCACTAGAAGCGTTCTTGTAAGCCTTTTCTAAAAGCCTTACTTGTCAATTGTTTTTTTCTTAGAAATATTGTGTTTAACCTGTGAAAATAGATTAATATCTCATTCATAAAAGTATTTGAATTTAGCAAAAAAACGCTTGGTAATAGGTCTAATAACATTATGTTATACTTATAAAATCTGGTTTTTTTATAAATCGCTAAGTACTTAATAATCAGTTGTTATACCCTTTGAAACATTTGTATCAATATAATAGGTATATTTAATATAAGCATATTTTTTTGTAACTTTGCACATGTAAAAAAGCGAGAGAACTATTAATGTTATAAAAAGTTGACATGTGATCAAGGGTACAAAGAGGACTATTTTCTAGGATGTAACAATTATTTCGACGTTTATTTATCACACGACATCCAGCCAATGCGTGCCTATCAATCACCAAGAAAACTTAAAATTAAAATTTAAAACAAATGAAGAGAAAATTACTTCTGGCGTTGTTTGCAATCATTTCACTAGGATGTTTTGCAGACTCTCAACCAACAGATGCTGAGCGAAGAGCCAACCTCTTTGTGAACAATGGTATGCTGTTTAGTATTCAGAATTTCGTGAGTACTACTTCACAGGACAACACTGTTGAGTTCTGTGGTTGGACTAATTTGACTGATTTGAGCACTGATGCAAAGAAGGATGCTGCTTTGGCTGATGCGCAGTTTAATGCTATTCGTAAGGTAGGAGCAGTTACTATTCCTGAAACAGTTACAGCGGGTGTTACTTACAATGGAGTACTTCTGGGTAATGCAACCTATAAGGTTATCATGCTTCGTGCTGACCTCTTCCGTGCAAAAGATTCAGGGGTTACAAGTCAGATAACTAAGATTACAATTCCAAAGACTGTTCAGCACATTGAGTCACGTTGTTTTGATCAATGTGAGAACATGACTGAGTTTGTGATTGAAGGTGCTTCTGATGGTACTTCTCAGTTAAAGGAGATTGACTCACATGCATTCTTAAATTGTAAGAAGTTGGCGTCTATCACGCTTCCTAATTCGGTTACTTACTTAGGTGAAAATGATCCTAACTCTAACGCCGGTGGTGTGTTTGAAGGTTGTGAGTCGCTTACCTCTTTCACATTCCCAAGTAGTTATGCTTCAACAACTTGCCAAGTTTTACCTTCAAGAATTGTACGAACTTAGCAACTATCAATTGGAATGGTTATAATCCAAAGCGTTTAAACAAGAATGCATTCGAGAATTGCGATAAAATCACATGGTCTCAAGTTCCTCAATCTGTAGAGGAGTTAGGCGATAACTGCTTCTATCTCTGTGATGCTTTGACGTCTGTTGACCTCTCAAAAATCAAGAAGATGGACACAGGTGTGTTCTGGGCGACACCTTTAACATCTGTTGAATGGCCTGCAGCTGTAACTGAAATTCCTGCAAATACATTCTGGGCTTGTGGCAAACTAACAACTATCAAGGGTATTCCTGGGCAGCCAGGTGCATGGGATAACATCACTAAGATTGGTGCAAATGCATTCAATATGTGTGATCATTTGACTACTATTAAGTTGCCAGCAGAGCTTAAGACAATTGATGCGCAGGCTTTCCGAAGCTGTAATCAATTAGCTACAGTAGACTATGGTACTAAGGTTGAAACTATCGGTGACGGTGCTTTCTGGTCTACTGGTGCACTGAAGAAGTTCTTCTTCAAGGGTTCTGTTAAGACACTTGGTGCTGATGCTTTCCGAGAGAGTGGACTTACTTGTGTTCACCTCAAGGGGGGATATGACTATCGGTAAAGAGGCTTTCATGAACTGTACAAGCTTGAAGTACGTAGAGTTCCCTGCTACATCTTCAGCTACTCAGCCATTGACTTATGTGGCAGAAAGCATGTTTGCAGGTTGTACAAGTCTGCCTTTCATTACTCTTCCATCTACTGTAACAGAGATAAAGGCTAACGCTTTCAATGGTTGTTCAAACTTGAATTACGTTAATATCTTGGCTGAAACACCAGCAACATTGACTACTAACGCATTCGATAACACACCAAAGAATGTCTATGTAAAAGCAAGTAAGTTGTCTGTTTATCAGTCAAATGCTGATTGGAACACACTCAACTTGAAGGATACTTACGAGCAGACACTCGCTACAAAGTATGCTACTTTCACCCACGACTTCCCTGTAGACTTCGTTGCTGCTAATGGTCGTGATGCTATGGAGGCTTACGTAGGTAAGAGTACATACAAGGTTACGCAGCCTACAAAGATTCAGAAGATATTGAAGATGACAAAGGCTACTTCAATCGCAGCCAACGAAGGTGTTATCCTTGCTGGTACACCTGGTACTACTTATACATACCGTATCGCAGAGTCAGCTGTTGCTAAGCTCGCTGATAACAAGGTAATGCCAGTTCGCGAAGATACTCTTCTTTATCAGACAGAGACAGATGGTAAGAGTAACTGGACACTACAGTCTGATTATAAGTTGCACTTAACTCAGAACGCAAAGACCATCTACTGTGGTAGAGCTTATGTTCATGAAACAAATGAGACTGGTGTTCAAGGAGCAAAGTCTGTAGTCTTCGGTTTAAGTCTTGACGATGAAGATGGTAATATGACCAACGATGCTACAGGTATCGAGAGCATTGATGCAGCAGGTAAGGCTGAAGATGACAATGTTTACTATACCATTTCAGGTGTTCAAGTAGTGAACCCAACAGAGAAAGGTGTATATATTAAGAATGGCAAAAAAGTTATTGTACGATGAAAAAGAACTATGTTAGTCCTGTCACAGAACAGGTAGAGATAAAGCTAGAGAAGCATTTGTTAGACTTGTCATTTGATGATACTCCAGCAGATCCAGGCTCTGCTCTCGGTAAGAAACATGTATTTGATGACATGGACGATGACTATTCTGATAGAGTGAATGTAACATCAGGTGGTGACGTATATGTGGGTAACCGCAGGTCACTATGGGATGATTAAATATTAGAACTAAATTTATATTGAAAGGGCATTGCCACGTGTCTAGCCTAAAGGGGTTAGTGTGTGGCGATGCTTTTTATATTTAATAAGGTCGTAATTCATCATAGTTTTAATGAGAAAGGATAGTTAATGAGATTGAAACGATTACTTTTTTTGTGTACAGCATTACTATCGTTTGCAACGTCGTTTGCTGATGATTTTGTGCAAAATAGCATTAAATACACAACAAGTTCGGATAAGACTGTAACGTTGGTGGATGGTAAGTCTACCAGTGGTGACGTTGTAATACCATCCAGTGTAAGGTATGGTAAAAATGATTATGCGGTCACAGTCATTGAACACAACGCTTTCCAGGGGAATAACTCGATTACATCTGTGATTATTCCTAGTTCTGTTAACAGTATTGGTTATAGTGCTTTCAACGCTTGTAAGAACCTTCGTTCCGTAACAGATGCGTCAAGCAATGCTAATATGCAGGGCTATGAATACACTGATTGTTCCAATCTACAATCAGTCACATTGTCTGGTTCCTTGCAGAAGATTGGTTATCGTTCCTTTGCTAACACTGGGTTAACATCCTTGGTGTTGCCTGCCAATGTGAAAGAGATTGGTGGACAAGCCTTCCAAGATTGCCAACATTTGACACAGGTGCAGTTTGATAGCCGTTTAGAAGTTATCAAGGATCATGCCTTTAAGCAGACGGGACTTATCACTTTGGAGCTTCCTAGTGGTGTTAATGAGATTGGAGAATGGTCGTTTGAAGGTTGTCAAAACTTGAAGAAGGTGGTCTTACCACTTCGAGCAACAGCCTTAGGAACAGGTAGTTTCTTCCATTGTACATCATTGGAATCAGTTGTTATTCCTGGTAATATCACCACTTTCAATGACAATACCTTTAATGGTTGTAGCCGTTTATCGGCTGTTTATTATTTAGGTGATAACCAACCTAGCGTTAATCAATACACTTTTGCGGGTGTTGATAACAAATTCAACTTCTATGTGAAACCATCTGCTTTGGCAAACATAAGGGGTGTTGCTTATATATCAGATAAGGTGAAAGATAGCTTCCCCTATCAACAAAGAAGTAAGTATGCCACCTTCTCACGTGAATTTGCAGTTGATTTCGCTTCTGTGAATGGCTTGAAAGCATATATAGCAAAGGGTGTTGGTGAGAATAACTCAGTCAACTTGCTTCCTATTACGACTGCTGGTGCAGGTACTGGACTCGTTATTGAGGCTACACCAAACACTGTTTATCAACTCCGTTTGGCTGATAATGATACTCACTATGACGACAATGCACTCCATGTAGCAACTAGTGAGATTGCCAACAATGCAACGATTCAGCATAAGGCAGATCTTACTTACCTTTCTAACCCAGTTGATTTGACAACTGATAAAGTACGTTATGAGCCTAATAGCACTGTTACCTTCACAACTAAGTATGCTTTCCCAGATGGAGCAAAGGTGCGTTATCTACATGGAAATAAGGTTGTCGCCACTGCAGATATTAGTGGAAAGACTTCATGGACATGGAAGGTTCCTGCTGATAACTTCACTGGTTATCTTGCAGAAGTGTATACTACAGTAGGTACAACTGACAATGTTTATGCAACAATAGGTATTGATGTCTCAACAGAATGGGGTCGTTTCCCACGTTATGGATTTGTTTCTCACTACGATGCAAGCAAGACGCTAGATAAGGTAAAGGGCGAGGTTGCTATGCTCAATCGCTATCACATGACTGGTATTCAGTTCTATGACTGGCAGTGGCAACATCATATTCTATTCCCTCAAGACTCTACACATTGGAAAGATATTGGTTTGCGTAATGTCTATAAGTCGTCAATCGATAACTACATCAACCAGTTGCATGGTGTAGGAAGCAAGTGTATGTTCTATGACTTGATATATGGTGTGACTGGAAACATGAATGGTAACACACCAGAAACACCTGACAATCTTGATAAAGACGGCGTTAGCAGTGATTGGGGATGGATTGACTTGCATGAAAGAAAGGTGGTGGTTACGATCTCCATCAGTATCAGTATCCTCTTGGTAGTTGGCCGAGCATATACGTAATGAACCCTGGTAATCAGAATTGGGTCAACTATCTTGCTGGTTCTATCAATAAGGTTTATCAGAACTTTGGCTTTGATGGTTATCACATCGACCAGTTGGGGCATCAACGTGATGCTTATTACGTTAACTTGAAGAGTAAGAAAGTGAACGGAAAGAAGGTTTATACAGATGGTGACCGCCGTAACACGAATGACTTTGAGGGCTATTTTGCTAACTTCATCAACCGCATGAAGGCGGATAACCACAATAAGTATCTTGTGATGAACGCTGCTTCAAGCTTCGGAGGACCAAACATTGTGGGTACAAAGAACGTTGAATTTGGTTATAATGAGATGTGGGGAGGTGACGACTACTACTGGAATTATCGCAAGATCATACAGGATAACCGTCGTAACAATGGTAAGAACACCTTTAATACAGTGTTCGCTGCCTATTTGCATTGCCGCAATGGTCGCCCAGGAGAGCTTCGCTTGAGTAGTGCTTTGATGGGAGAAGCTACAATCTTTGCCCTTGGTGGATCAAGAATAGAGCTTAGTGGAGACCACATGTTGTTCACGGAATACTTCCCAGATGACACTCGTCCAATGTCAAGTAAGCTGCAAAAGTCAATCATTCACTACTATGATTTCCTTACAGCATACGAGAATTACTTGCGAGATAACAATGCGGAAACAACTGTAAGTATGACAATGGATGGCAAGCAAGTGGCAGCTTGGGATCTCTCTAACCCTGATCCAAGTCTAAATGAACATCCAGAGATGCAGACAATAGGACCTAAGCCTTACATGGTGAACACTTACAGCACCAAGAAGGGGGATGTTACAACAATCCAGTTGTTGAACTATAGCAATGTATCAAGGGACAATTTCAATGTTCGCGACCTGTCAGAAACAATGCCATTGCCTAATGTCTTGAACAATAAGAAGATTGTACTTGATGATGCGCAGCCTGTTGCACGTATCTGGGTTGCCAGTCCTGACCGTCTTGGTGGTGCTCCACAAGAGTTAGACTTCACGCAGAGTAGCGGTAAAGTAACGTTTACCTTACCTTCTTTAGAGTATTGGACAATGGTTGTTGTAGAGCATGGTCAGAAGTCAGTAGACAATAGTTCTCGTATTAAGAACTATGTCTTGAGTGGTGAGAGTTTCTCATTGGCACAGCAGAATAGCCTTGTTGCGGGTGAAGTTTATCTGTCTTTCCCTGCTTCACTTGTGTCAGCTACGACAAATGTAATGCCTTTGAAGATGGTTACAGAAGGTATTAAGAACCTTACTAATGTGTGTGGCAATAGTTCAGATGACTATTACACGTTATCAGGAATAAAGCTACAAAAGCCTTCAAAAGGTGTTTACATCCATGATGGTAAGACTATTGTTGTGAAGTAAAGTAAACTTTTAGATTGATAAATCCCCCTCTTTATTGTGTGAGACAATAGAGAGGGGGACTTTTTTATAGTCGTTTATTAGATATAATTGACGTGTAACTTTACGTATAGTTGATGTGTAAATTAGAGTACAATGAACCTTTAAGTTAAAGTACAACTAAGCTTTAAGTTAAAGTAGGATTGTCATTTAACTTAAAGTATAATGATTGCCTAATAATGGTTCTTATAAGTCTTTTATCTCGATGAAATCGTGATAATTTCCACGAATCATATTACGCTTTTGTAAGTCGTCTAATAGTGCTATAAGGCTATTCCAAAAGTCTTTCATATTGTAGAGCACAACTTTCTTCTGGTGATAGCCGATAGTGTTTGAGGCTATAATAGTGAAGACTTCATCGAGAGTACCTACTCCTCCTGGTAGTGCATAGAACACATCTGCACGCTCCATCATGATAGCCTTGCGGTCAGTGAGGTCTTCACAAGGGATTTCCACATCAACGTAATCACTCATTTTGCGCCCTTCCTCCATGATACGTGGTATGACGCCGATGGTTCGCCCACCTGCTTCATGAACGGCCTTACCGATACATTCCATCAGACCAGAGTTCCCTCCGCCATATACTAAGGTGTGCCCATTCTCGCCAATCCATCTTCCCAACGTCTCAGTTAAGCGAAAGTAGTCAGGGTCGATATTGTTATTTGCTGAACAAAATACTGCTATTTCCATCTAATTACCTATGTTTGTTAGTGTACAAAGATACTAAAAATACATGAATCGAGTGTGTTATATCAATGTTGCCTTCGTCTTTTATTCTATTAAGAAAAGGTTCGCTAAGTGTGATTAGCGAACCTCTTCTAAAATCAATGGATGAGTATCAGTTTTATTCACCCAATAGCTTAGCAGCCATCTCACGTCCTAAGCGAGCACATTCGGCTTTGATTTCTGGTGTTGGAGCCTGCTTCATCTCAACAGGTTCGCCCACCTTCTCGAAGTGGAGATGATTCTCATTCCATTCGCCGATAGCAGCAACAGCCTTTGAAGCCCATGAGTAAGAGCCGAACCAACCGATGTAATGGTTCTTAATATCACGATTGGCAACCTCTTGGAGTAGTACGTCCATCTCGTGATAAAGCCCTGCATTGTAAGTAGGAGCACCCACGATGAGACCACGGAAGCGGAAGATGTCTTGAAGAATGTAGCTGTGGTGCGTCTTGGATACATTATAAAGACGAATGTCCTTAACGCCTGCTAAAGATGCTGCACGTGCTATTTGTTCAGCCATTCGTTCGGTGTTTCCATACATTGTACCATAGCAGATGACCAAACCAGGGTCTGTCTCATACTTTGACATACGGTCATATAAACTGATAACTTTATCTACATACTTATGCCAAACAGGACCATGTGTAGAACAGATATAGTCTATATGAATACCAGCGAGCTTCTTCAAAGCATTCTGAACAGGTGTTCCATACTTTCCAACGATGTTTGAGTAATAGCGAACCATCTCTAACCAACACCAGTCGGTATCAATCTCTTGATCGATAAACCACCATTTAATGCACCAAAACAGCCGAAGGCATCGCCAGTGAAGAGGTGAGACACCTCACCTTTACACAATGTCATCATTGTTTCTGGCCAGTGAACCATAGGTGTCATAAAGAACTGTAAGGTGTGAGCACCTAGTGATATTTCCTCTCCGTTCTTAACTTCTATGGTGTTATCTTTGATTCCGTAGAAGCCAGACATCATGTCGAAGGTCTTTTTATTACCGATGACTTGTATGTTAGGATAGTACTTCTTCAATAGAGCTAACGACCCAGAGTGGTCAGGCTCCATGTGATTAATGACGAGATAGTCAATCTGTCGGTCGCCCAAAACCTCTCGGAGCTTTTCAATGAACTGTACGAAGAAGTCTACCTCTACGGTATCAATAAGGCAAACCTTCTCATCCTCGATGAGATAAGAGTTGTAACTAACACCATAAGGCAATGGCCACAAGCCCTCAAAGAGAGCTTTGTTCCGATCGTTAACGCCTACGTAATAAACTTTATTGGCAATTTCTATCATTTTTATATCATGTTTAGTGTGGTCTGTTTGGGTGTGTTTTAGGAATGAGAGAGCTTCATTTTTTCTCCAAACTCCTTGCTTACATAGTTGAAGATGTCCTTACAACAATCAGCAGAGAAGGCTAAGGCACATTCAATCACCTTGTCCCATTGTTCTTCCGTTAAGCCTCTTTCGAGGTCAGCACGTGTAATACCATGTTTCAAGATACCGAATATAATACCTGCATTGAAGTTGTCTCCAGCCCCGATGGTACTAACAACATTCGTGTTAAGAACAGCGTATGACTTCTTAAAATCACGTCCTCCACGTATCTCTACAGGTTGACTTCCGTGTGTATAAACAAATTGTTTGCAATAGAAAGAAATCTCTGCATTGTACACCTTATCGGCTTCCTCCTTTTTATAAAGGGTTGCAAAATCCTCATGACTACCCGAACAATGTCAGCATAATCGAGGTTCTCTATCAGATTAGGTGTTATCTTGATGACCTCATCCTTATGTGCTAGTCGGAAGTTAACGTCATAATAGATGATAGCTCCACGTGAATGAGCATAATCAAGAAGTCCCATTACTTGTGGACGTATAACTGGATTCACCGCATAATACGACCCAAAAAGTACGATGTCATCGGGTTGTATATCTGGATAAGTAAACTCTAGTTGGTCATGAGGGTGGTCTTTATAAAAGATGTATTCGGCATCATTGTTCTTATCAAGGAATGCCAATGATACAGGAGACTTCGAGTCAGGGAATATACTGACGTTGTCAGCATTCACACCATTGTCTTGTAAGAACTTAATGATGTATTCTCCAACATGGTCATTGCCTGCTTCTGAAATAAACGTAACGTCCACTCCGCATCGACCCAATGAAGTGATAGCATTGAAAGTAGAGCCACCTGGCACTGCTTCCACTGGTTTATTATCCTTGAAGATGATGTCTAAGACTGTTTCACCTATACCTATTACTTTCCGCATTTGATTGTGAATTACAATTGTGTTCCACTTTAGTTGTGCAAATATAGTGTAATTTAAGCGGACTACAAAAAGTTTCTCTCTTCTTTTTTTATTGGTCGCCAAAGACGCTTACTATATCATTCTTTTTTCTTACTTTTGCACTATGATTGAATATCAAACGGCAGTCTTGGATAACGGACTGCGTATTATCGCTCTTCAAACAGCCTCACCTGTGGTTTATTGTGGCTACCAAATCAATGCAGGAGCAGCCCATGAGCAGTCGAACGAGGAGGGAATAGCACATTTCTGTGAGCATGTTACATTCAAGGGTACCACTCGTCGCACCGCTTTAGACGTCATAAACTGTCTTGAGGAGGTGGGAGGTGATTTGAATGCATTTACCACTAAGACCGATACAGTGTATTATTCTGCTATCTTGAAGGAACATCTTCCAAGGGCGATAAGCCTTCTTACGGATATAGTCTTTCATAGTGTCTATCCTCAGAGGGAGATTGATAAGGAGGTGGAAGTCATCTGTGACGAGATAGAATCGTATAACGACAGCCCTTCAGAACTGATATATGATGAGTTCGAGAACCTTATCTTTCATGGTCATCCATTGGGACATAACATATTAGGGACGTCAGAAGGTGTGCGAAAGTTCACTACCAAAGATGCACTTCACTTCACGCAGCAACATTACCGACCTGATAATGCAATCTTCTTTGCCTATGGTAACGTTGATTTCAACATACTTCTGCAACTCTTGTCACAAGAGAATGGCACAAATGTGACCACAGTTGGCGAACTTGATAAGCATTTGGAGAAGCCATTGCCAGTATTGAGTGCATACGAACCACAGATAATTAAGATTGACAAACACACTCATCAAGCACATGTAATGATTGGTAATCGTGCCTATGCAGTGCATGATAAACGGCGAATGGCACTCTATCTCTTGAATAACATATTAGGTGGTCCAGGTATGAGTGCACGTTTGAATCTTGCATTACGCGAACGGAGAGGGCTGGTGTATACGGTAGAAAGTACGATGGTAAGCTATTCTTCAACTGGATTATGGAGTATTTACTTTGGTTGTGACGCACAAGATGTGGACGAGTGTATGGCTCTTGTACGTGCAGAATTAGACCATTTCATCGAGAAACCATTGACTGATTCAGAGCTAACAATAGCCAAACAGCAGATTAAAGGACAGATTGGTATTGCCTGCGACAACCGTGAGAACCTTGCACTCGACTTCGGTAAGGGCTTCTTGCACTATGGTTGGAAGAAGGATATAACGGCTCTTTATCGTAATATTGACGCCATTACGGCAGAGGAGATACAAGCAGTTGCACAAGAGTTGTTCGTTGAAGAACAACTTACGAAACTAATTTACGAATAGGAATTTATAGATATGAAACAGAGGTATTTGACGTTCTTTCTTTGAAAAGGAGATTGCTGTGGCATGATATTCTCTGTTTACTTTAATATAAGAATAGGTAACAAACATACAAAACATAAATAATGCAGGATAATGAAAGCAAACATTGCGCATACAGATAAGCAAAGAATCGTCATCGTTGGAGGTGGACTAGGTGGATTGGAATTGGCATCTAAGTTGGTTGATAACGACTTTCAAGTGGTCTTGATAGATAAGAATAACTATCATCAGTTCCCTCCTTTAATTTATCAAGTGGCATCAGCAGGACTTGAGCCAAGTAGTATCTCGTTTCCATTCCGCCGTATCTTCCAAGGAAAAGACGATTTCTTCTTCCGCATGGCAAAGGTGGAAGCTGTGGATACTGCGGCTAAGAAGATTCAAACATCAGTGGGTGAGATTCGTTATGACTACTTGGTTTTGGCAGCAGGAGCGAAGACAAACTACTTTGGAAACAAGGATATTGAGGCAACAACACTCCCGATGAAGACGGTGGGAGAGGCTATGCGCCTTCGTAATACCATCCTTCGTAATCTTGAGAAGGCTGAGACAGAGGATGATCCAGCACGCAAACAAGCTCTTATGAACATCGTTGTTGTGGGTGGAGGTGCCTCTGGTGTGGAGATCGCAGGTGCTGTAGCCGAGATGAAGAAGAATATTTTGGAGCGTGATTACCCTGATCTTGAGGCCTCACAGATGCACATTTATCTTGTTAATGCAGCTGATAGACTTCTATCGGCAATGGATCCTGCATCCTCTGCAAGGGCTGAGCGCGATTTGAAAGAGCTACATGTGCATATTCGTCAGCCGCAGTTTGCAACAGAGTATAAGGATGGTATCTTGAAAACAAGTGCCGGGCTTGAGATTCCTGCAGAGACTGTTATCTGGGTGAGTGGTATTTGTGCGAACACTATCGAGGGTTTGCCGAAGGAAAGTATAGGTCATGCTGGTAGAATCCTTACCGATCGTTTCTGTCGTGTGAAGGGCTTACAAGATGTTTATGCTATAGGCGATCAGAGTTTGATAGAGGGCGATAAGGAGTATCCGTTAGGTCATCCTCAGTTAGCACAAGTGGCTTTGCAACAGGCAAAATGTGTTGCACAGAATCTTAAAAACCAGTTGAAAGGACAGGAAGAAAAGCCATTTAAGTACAAGAACCTTGGTGTTATGGCGACCATTGGGCGCAATCATGCAGTTGCAGAGATTAATGGTCAAAAGTTTGGAGGATTCCCTGCTTGGTTCTTGTGGTTGGTAGTTCACCTCCGTTCTATTCTAGGAGTAAAGAACAAGACATTCATTCTCTTAAACTGGGTTTGGAATTATTTGAATTATAAACAGAGCCTGCGTCTGATACTGAAAGCCAAGTAAATCTTTCAGTTCAGCAGCCTGTTAGGATAAGAATTTACCCTTTGGAGCAATGGTTGATATGCTATCAACCATTGCTCCAAAAGGGTATTTTATTATCTGATAGATACTTCTTTTTGTTTGAAAGAATGTTTGTTTGTCGTGAAAAAAATAGTCTAAAAAAATAGAATTAAATAAACTATTCTTCTTTGATTAATAGTTTATTTTTTTGTTTTTTTAACTAATACTCCTTTGCACTATAGGAGTAAGTTTCCTTCGATTTTATTAGTTGTTATTAGGATTTTAATTAGGTGTTAGTAAGATAAGTATTAGATGTTAGTAATAAACAAAAAGACTTCGCATCCCTGCGAAGTCTTTCATTTAACATCTAACTTACTCACGTAAGTTGTATGCTTCTGTACTAACTCAAATAATTAACTTTAATAACGACTATTTTTCTATTTGACGTTACAAAGGTACGAAAAAAGTATTAAAAGAGGACATTCTGATAAGTAAATTCTTTTGCTTTTAGACTTTATAACAGTAAGAAAAGTTCGTCCATATTTATGCAAAGTATATATAGTGAACATCGAAAACTATTTGTTTCTTATTCTCTAAGAAGGCTGATTTATAGTTTGTTTTATTTGTAAGATCCAACTTCTTGGCGTACCTTTGCACCCCATAAAGGTTGCATGCCACCTGAGAGTCTGCGTGTTTTAGTTGAAGAGAAGAGCGCAGGCAAGTGTCTTTCTGTGGGTTCGTTTGGTGGCGAGTTTACCTTTTCTATAGGATAATAAATAATAAACAAACGAATTTGAAGACATTTGAAGAGTTGGGCGTGAGCGAAGAGATTCGCCGTGCCATTAGTGAGCTTGGATTTGAACATCCAATGCCTGTACAAGAAGAAGTAATCCCTTATTTATTAGGTAATCGAAATGACGTTATCGCCCTAGCGCAGACTGGTACTGGAAAGACGGCTGCCTTTGGCTTACCACTGCTTCAGCGGATTGATACAAGCAGTAAGTCGACACAAGCGATAGTGCTTAGTCCGACCCGAGAGTTATGCTTGCAGATAGCAGATGACCTCAAGGACTTCGGTAAGTACATCCCTCATCTGCACATCGCAGCCGTTTATGGCGGTGCTTCCATCGATACCCAAATCCATCAGTTGCGCCATGGTGTACAAATCATTGTGGCTACTCCGGGTCGATTAATCGACTTAATGCACCGTGGAAAGGCTCGTTTAGACCAAGTACGGAACGTTGTTTTGGATGAAGCTGACGAAATGCTGAACATGGGTTTCCAAGAGAGTATCACCGAGATACTCACTGGTGTGCCTGAAGATCGTAATACTCTTCTCTTCTCTGCAACGATGAGTAGGGATGTAGAAAAGGTGGCTAAGGGTTACTTACACGACTATAAAGAGATTGTTGTGGGCAGTCGTAACGAAGGAGCGGAGAGCGTTAACCATATCTATTATATGGTGAATGCACGCGACAAGTACCTTGCTTTGAAGCGACTGGTGGACTTCTACCCTAAGATCTACGCCATTGTATTCTGTAGAACAAAGGTAGAAACACAAGAGATAGCCGATAAGTTGATTAAAGACGGCTACAATGCAGAGTCGTTGCATGGCGACTTGTCACAGCAACAACGTGACCTTACAATGCAGAAGTTCCGCTCTCATCTCACACAAATCCTCGTTGCGACCGATGTTGCAGCACGTGGATTGGATGTGAATGATTTGACGCATGTCATCAACTATGGGCTACCTGACGATATAGAAAACTATACCCACCGTTCGGGGCGTACAGGTCGTGCGGGCAAGAAGGGTACTTCCATTTCGATTATCCACTCTCGTGAGAAATATAAGGTACGTAACATTGAACGTGAGATAGGTAAGGAGTTTATTGATGGAACGCTTCCTTCGCCTGAAGAGATATGCAAGAAACAACTCTTCAAAACGATGGATAACATCTTGAAGACGGATGTGGATGAGGAACAGATAGCACCTTACATGGAGGATATCAACCGCCAGTTTGAGTATATAGATAAGGAGGATCTTATCAAGAAGATTGTTACGTCCACCTTTGGACGCTTCCTCGACTATTATAAGAATGCGCCAGAGATTGAGAAACCATCGGCTCGCAGCAGTCGTGAGGAGGGTCGTAGCGGTCGTAGTGAGGGCAGAACAACACGCAGTCGTGGTGCTCGTAAGGCAGAGAAGGGCTTTAAGCGACTCTTTATTAACCTCGGTAAGAATGACGGCTTCTATCCTGGTGAGGTCATGCAATTCATTAATAAGAATATGAATGGGTACCAGGCAGTGGGGCATATAGACCTCCTTGCGAAGCAAAGTTACATCGAAGTGCCTGAACAAGACGCCCAGAAGGTGATGAAAGCCTTAGATGGTGCTGTCTACAAGAGGCGTAAAGTGCGTTGTAATGATGCTGATGAACCAGGGCACGGACGCTCGGCTGGTGGTCGTTCCACTGGTAGTCGTGGTGGTTACGGAAGCCGTGCTGAAGGTCGTCAAGACGATCGTGGGCGCAGAGGTCGTGGGCGTCGTCAAGCAGAGAATGACGCTCAGTTTGCTACACATAAGTTCAAGAAGGACGATTGGAAAGAGCTTATGAAAGGTGCACCAGCAAAGCTGAAAGGTGAAGAACCCGACTTCTCAGAAGAGGGGGTGGGCACGTAGACGCCCGAAGAAGTAAGTCTTATCAACCTTCGTCTTCTGTTATGTTCTATTGTCGTTACCAATCTCCCTTGGGCATACTCGTGCTTGCTGAGGCTGAAGGAAAGCTAAGGTATTGCTGGTGGGAGGATGTTATGGAGAGGAAGATAGGCGATGATTGGACGGAAGTTGATAGTTCGGATGATTCCTTATTGGCTGAGGCTTGTCGGCAGTTAAACGATTATTTCTCTGGTAAACGAGGCTCATTTGACTTACCATTGGGCTTTGACGGAACGCCCTTCCAACGTCTCGCATGGCAGACCTTATTAACTATTCCTTACGGCGCGACCCTCTCTTATGCCGAACAAGCTCGAAGAATGGGACGAGAGAAGGCTGTAAGAGCAGTTGGGAATGCCAATGGTCATAACCCTTTAATGCTCTTTGTTCCCTGTCATCGAGTCATTGCTTCGAATGGAACCTTGGGCGGTTATGCGGGTGGAACAGACCGAAAAAGACAATTACTAAGCATAGAGAAAGAGGATGTGTCAGATTAGGCACATCCTTTTTGTTGGTAGTAAGCAACCTGTCTCACGCTCCTTAATAATAAAGAGTGAACTTCGCTTTGATGGAAGTAAAGCTGTGTTATCACAATAAGAAGCTGGGCTTTAATACCTATTTAGCGGTTTGTTCATAGCTAAAAAGAGGCTGTATCACATTCTTTTATCAATCGTTTACATTGATAAGAGAACCGATACAGCCTCTTGGTTATTTGTGTTACGCTATCTGGTGATTGATATTCTCTTCATCAGATAACCGATTTTACTTGTGCTTATTGTGGATTGATCTCCTTTAATAGACGGTTAGCATGTCCCCACTTATCCATGAGATAGAGTACAAAACGGATGTCAACGCCAATGCAACGAGCAAGTTTGCGGTCGAAGTTGATGTCACTTGAGAGGCTATCCCAGTTGCCATCAAAGGCGAGACCAATGAGTCGTCCCTTGCCATCAAACATCGGGGAACCAGAGTTACCACCAGTGATATCATTGTTAGTAAGGAAACATAGTTGCATTTTACCAGTCGTCTTGTCAGTGTAAGGACCGAAGTCTTTGGCACTCATAAGCTCTTTCATGATAGGTTCTACCTGATAGTCCTCTATTTTCGAACCCTCATCCATCTTCTTAACAATGCTCTCTGCGGTTGTATAATAGTTGCTGTTGAAGCCTCCAATCATGTATCCTCCCACCTGTCCATACGATAGACGCATGGTGGAATTGGCGTCGCTATAGTGTGGCAAGTCCATCTCCATTTGTACTTTAGCCTCACACAACTTCTTCTCTTCAGCGTCAATCTCTTCCGTCTTATTGCTTAGGTCGGCAAGAATGGCACGATAATTTATCAATAAGCTAATGCCTAACAGCACTCCAGGGTCCTTGAGCGTCTTCTCGTTCTGATAGAACTTTTGACCTTTCTTGAGTAGTTTGCTCTGTGAATAAACGAACTTGATGTACTTCCCATAATCGTTGCCGAACTCCGTCTTGATGGTCTCGTAGAAGTCAGGAAGGAACTTTGCTGGTACATGTTCACAATAGTTCTTTAGCATGGCAGCCGCCATCTCTTGGTCAAGGGCTGGGTTCCATTCATCTTGATTATCCTCATATACCATGTACTGCTTCTTTGGTTCGTTCGCAGGACCATACACCTTGAGGGAGCCACGAGCCATATTAAGTGCTCTGGTGAATAACTCTGACGTTCTCCAGAACGACTCCATCCAATACATACTGGCAAGTTTTGCATCATTACTATTCGAATAGAGCTTAGCTAACTTATCGAAGTCAACCTTTACTGTTGGGTCTTGGATATTCTTCTCTTTGAGCCATGTACGAATGCGAGCTTCGTACTCTGCCTTCTGACGAACCAGTCCGATAGAGTCGATACACTTGTTCATTCCCATGGAGTTCTTCCAATAGTTCGCAGCCTGGACGTACCTGTTTTCGTATTGTATGCGTGTCTTCTCGTTCTTATCCATGTACTTCTTCATGAGTGCGAGTTTGATATCTCGAGCCTGAACACGTACAGAATTGTCAATGTCACGACGCTGTTGAATACCATAAGAAGACAAGTAACGACTTGTTGAACCAGGGTAACCAATGGTCATAGCGAAGTCCTTGTCCTTGTAACCCTGCATGCTCACGGGTGCCCAATGGGCTGGGTGATAAGGCACATTGTCCTTTGAGTAGGCTGCAGGACCATTCGTCTTAGGGTCTGCGTAGATGCGGAATACAGAGAAGTCACACGTCTGTCTCGGCCACATCCAGTTATCTGTCTCACCTCCAAACTTACCCATACTCTTAGGTACAGTGAATACTAAACGGACGTCAGGGAAGTCTTGATAAGTTGTTGCATAATACTTGTTTCCCTCGTAGAATGGGTCGATATTGATGTGCAAAGTCTTATCGATCGCCTTGATTGAGTCGGTTAGATGATTTGTGAGAGAGTCTAATATGGCTTCAGTCTGCTCTGCATTCTTTCCTGCGATGAGCTTGTTCACACGTGCCGTAACGTCCTCTTGCTTCTTCATAAACGACACATAGAGGTTCTCGTTAGGTAGTTCTTCAATGTAATTCTTTGCATAGAAGCCATCCTTCATATAGTCATGTTCTACAGTGGAGTGGGCGTTGATAGCACTAAAACCACAATGGTGATTGGTGAAGACCAATCCATCTGGAGATACGACAACGCCAGAACAGTAACCAGAGAAACTCACAACGTAATTGCTAATAGCGTTGGGTGAGTTGTAAATCATGTCACATGGCAACTGAAAACCCTCTGTCACCATCTGTTCGTAGACTGCATCTGGGAGGTTGTGGAGCGTCCACATACCTTCATCAGCATGGATAGAAGGACTGCTTAAAGCCAATGACGCAGCAATAAGTAAGGTTGATTTCTTCATGTTTAATATAATTGGTTGATGATATTCTTTGGTTTCTTTCATTCCTCAAACACTCTCCTTAACTCTTATGTCTCTGTATCTTTACCAGTGGAAGGTCGTGGTAAAGGACGTGAGCAACGAAGAGTAAGATGATAATCGTGTTCACGGTAAGGGCGAGAGGGACGGATAAACGTTCATTGCTAATCGTTATTCCTGCAAAGAAAAGACCGCCGATGAGCACATAAACAAAGATACTCTTCAATGGATAAGCAATGGGATACTTACGTTGACCGACGATATAAGAGAGTATCATTGCCGTTGCATTGCCTAAGAAACCAGCCCATGCACAGGCAATGTAACCATAACGTGGTACGAAGATCACGTTGATTCCAATGATTACAGCACATCCAATGCCAGAGAAATAGGCACCCCAGATGGTCTTATCAATGAGCTTATACCAGAAACTAAGGTTGAAGTAAACGCCCGTCATGATACCACCAGCCATCACGATAGGTACTACCTTCAGTCCAATCCAATAGTCACGACCAATGATGTGACGCAGAATATCCATATAGCCCATTACCACCAAGAAGGCAAGTAAGGTGAAGATGATAAAGAACTTCATAGCTCTTGCGTATGTCTCTTTGTTGTCTTTGTCTCGAGACTTACCAAAGACGAAGGGTTCATAAGCGTATCTGAATGCCTGCGTAATCATTGACATGATCATAGCAATCTTACTGGCGGCACCGAAGATACCGAGTTGTGCATGTGCATCGTTATTCTTGTAGACATAAGGAAAGAGTATGTAACCTGCCGTCTGATTAAGTATTCCTGCAATACCGAGGATGAGGATAGGCCAAGAATAGGACAGCATCTTCTTTGCGAGAGGCACATCAAAGAGCTTCCCACTGCCGAAGAATCCGTCTTTCAGCTCTCTCCAGAAGCAGAAAGTGATAGTTCCTGTACATGCCAAGTTGATGTAGAAGGCATAACCCACCTCATGTCCACCTAATACGAGATAGTAAGCAAGGTTCAAGATGATATTCAATGCGATGAATAAGAGTTTGAAAGCTGCGAACTTGATAGGGCGTTTCTTATATCTAAGATATGCAAAGGGAATGCACTGGAACGCATCAATCGCTACAGTGATAGCCATTGCCCATACGTAAGAGGGGTGCTCCCCGAATAGCCCATAAAGTTACAGATGGGCTGTATAAAGATGAATACTAGAGCAATAAAGAGCAGGGATGTGAAGCCTACAAGCGTCAATGTCGTTGAATAGACACGCTTTGGATCCTGATCACTCTTATTGGCGTAACGGAAGAAAGTGGTCTCCATTCCGTAAGTAAGAACGACGAGTAAGAGTGCTGTATAGGCGTATATGTTTGTGATAACACCATATCCTCCGCTCGCTGCACTAATCTTTGCGGTGTAAAGGGGTACGAGAAGATAGTTTAAGAACCTTCCGATGATACTGCTCATACCATAGATAGCAGTGTCTTTTGCAAGTGATTTTAAATTTGCCATTGCTTGTTTTTATTATTAGGCACCCACTTCTAGAGAAGTAGTAACCCCTAATCGTCTTATATTGGTTACTAGAAGAAGATATAACAGATAGCGATTGCAGCTATTACACCAGCCAAGTCGGCTAGCAGTCCACAGGCTACTGCATGTCGAGTGTACTTAATGCTCACACTACCGAAGTAGACAGCTAGGATGTAGAAGGTGGTATCTGTTGATCCTTGGAAGATACAACTCAATCGTCCAACGAATGAGTCTGCACCGTAAGTCTTCATTGCTTCAATCATTAGTCCACGTGCCCCGCTACCTGAAAGAGGTTTCATAAGAGCCGTAGGGAGTGCATCGACGAATCGAGTGTCCAGTCCGCAGGTTTCGACAAACCATCTAATACCTTTCATCATAAGCTCCATACCACCTGAAGCACGGAATACTCCGACAGCTACTAAGATAGCAACTAAGTAAGGAATAATGCGTACTGCCGTATGAAACCCTCTTTTGCCCCTTCGATGAAAGCGTTATAAACGTTTATCTTCTTTAATAATCCGGCTGCAATGAATAGGACGATAATGGTCATCAAGATGAGGTTTGAGGCAATAGAAGTTACTGTTGCCATGGTCTGCTTGTCCATTTGTCCAAAGCTCCAGATGACTACTCCGACAAACCCCATCAGTCCGATGAGCCCTAAGAGGAGTGTGGGTTGGAAGATATTAATGCGTTGCCAGCCTGCAGTAATCAGTATTCCAACCAGTGTAGCGACGGTAGTTGCCAATAAGATAGGGATGAATACGTCAGTTGGTTGGGCTGCCCCGTACATGCTTCGATAGCCAAGAATAGCTGTTGGAATGATGGTTAGTCCTGAAGTATTCAGCACTAAGAACATGATCATGGGGTTTGTTGCCGTGTCTTTCTTTGTGTTTAGCTCCTGCATTTGGCTCATCGCCTTTAGTCCAGTAGGCGTTGCTGCATTGTCAAGACCCAACATGTTGGACGCAATATTCATGAAGATCGACCCCATGACAGGGTGGTTTCGTGGAATATCAGGGAACAACTTCGATAGAAAGGGCTCAACATGCGTGCAAGAACATTGACGATTCCCGCTTGCTCACCTATCTTCATGATGCCCAACCACAATGCCAAGATTCCTGTTAGGTTCAGTGATGTTGTAAAAGCGGTCTCTGATGATTCGAAAGTAGCTTTTACCATCTTTTCAAATATAGTCGTGTCGCCCATCAGAAGAGAGATAATTCCAAAGATGAAAGCGATGAAGAAGAACGCTATCCAAATGTAGTTCAGTGCCATTTAACCTATTTGTTACTGTTAATTCTTTGTCTTTTGATTGATGAAAAGGGAACTACTGGTAGCGAATGTGCCATTCTTCCCATTGCAAAGATACGCATTTATACGTTAACATGGGGCATAATAAAGAAAAAAGATAGGTGTGTTCAAGGAATGAGAAGGGAAGAGGAAAGGTTAAGGGAATGCTAGTAAAAGCCTTTCAAGCTCCTTCGAAGAAGGGTATGTGGCTATGGGGACTAGTAAAGGAACGCTTTTCTCCATTTAAGAAGGGCGTTTCCTTATAGTGAAGAGGGCGTTTCTTTGATGGGAAGAAAGCACTTCCTTAATAGTACTTATTCTCTATCTCGAAAAGAAACATTGTGTTTGTCTATGATTCGTAGTGGTGTTTAGAACCTATCCTCTATCTCTGGATGAGGGTGAGAGGCGCTAGCCTTAAATGAAGGAGATAGACAAGTTGGGATGCAAAAAGGCTACATAAGCGATTGCGCAAATGGTTGCGAATCCACTTATGTAGCCCATGTTTTAGTTTTTGAAAACCTTAAGTCGACAGGAATTACTTCTTCAACTTCAAGTCATAATTCATGTCCTTGCTGTTAACAGCAGGCTCTTCAAAGTCAGAGTTAACCAATCGGAGGGTTGAATCATTTACTACGAGGAAGTTGGTGGTGTTGCCCTTGCCCAACTCAAACTGGTAGTAGGTATTCTTCTTACCCTTAACATCCTTCTCTACAACCTTATACTTACCTGTGTAGCTGTAAGTGGTGTCTACTTCTGTTTCAGACTTCATATAAGCCTCTGAAACGCTGTAGCCATTGGTTGAATCTTTCGCTAATGCGACATGATACTTGATACCTGCAACGTCTGCAGCAGGTGTCATTCCTTCATAAACTGATGAGTCAGCTGCAACAGAGTCCTGCGCTGTTGAATCCTTACTCTCTGCGTTTGTTGTAGTCTTGCCATTGTTGCAAGCTACCATAGCTGCGCATGCAGCTACCAATAACATTACTTTTTTCATAACTTTCTATACATTAGTTTGTAATTAATCTTTATACTCTCGGGCTGCAAAGATATTATATTTTCTTTGAAAGAAGCAAGTCTTTTAACCTTTATTTTATCTTTATAGCCATTGCACGCAATTGCTGGTTGCCTGTTTGATCGGTAACTCGAATGACGAAGTGGTAGTCTCCTGGGTCAATATCTGTTGGTATTTTGATATCTTGCTTAGCGTCGAAAGACTTACTTCCGCTAGGTATCTTGAAACTTTCATCATAGTGGAAAGGCTTTACAGGCTTCTTCTTTGGATCCATAGAGCAGCCTAGAGCCTGTGTTCCATGCGTGTGATGGTCGAAGTTGTTGTGTATCTCTATGTTGTAACTACCTAATTCGTCATTATCAGTAAGGCGATAACGGAAGGGAATAATGCCTCCTCTTTGAAATACATCACAGTCCATTGGAACGGCAGTAATGCCTTGATCAGTGATAATTGGTAGTTGATTGTCTTTTACAATGTCGTCGTTATTAGTGCAAGCTATTGTTCCGAGTAGCATTGCAGCAGTTGTTAAACCGAATAAAACCTTTCTCATAAGTTTCTTGTTTTATGTTTGTTCGTTGTTAATTAGTTGGTTCTTCGAAAAGATGTAAGGTATATGTGTCCGCCACCTCATAGGAGGGTAGGGCGGACACATGTGCTGTTTACTCTTGTTGTTATTGATGAAGAATACTATAAGGAGGTTATTTTACGATAAAATCCTCAATCTCTTCGGTTGTCTCGCGACCATCAACATCCTTCACAGTGAAGTGTATGTGATAGGTTCCTGGTTTACATTCTGCAGGGACAGCAAGTTCTTTGTTAAATGTAATCTTACCTTTTTTACCATTGAGATCATTGATTTCTATCTCATGTTCCTTGTCTCCGTGGAACTCAACCTCAATCTCTTTAATATCTGAAGTTGTCTCTATGTTGGCTTGGAAAGTAAGCTTTCATTAGGTGCAGCAGTCATCTTGTCAACATTTAGATTGGTTATCTTCGGTGCCTTCGTATCAACTGTCTTTTTCTTTAACTGGATCTTTTCACTGATGTAACGAGTAGTGTTATCAACTGTTGTAACTGCAATGATACAAGTATATTCACCTTCTTTGAGATCGTCTGAGAGCTTAAGATGCTCATGGAACTTGGTGTTTAATACGCCAACATACTTTGCATCTGTGTATGATTGAAGCTTTACTTGTTTATTATCCTTTAATAGGGCAACTTGGATAACACGGATTTTTGCATTTGAGACAATGTCACACTCAAGATGAATATCACCTCCGATGATACCAATCTTGTTGTTGTCATGACCAAATTCAGGATCCTTGAATTCAATAGTACTTGGTGTAACATCATCGTTATCACATGATGTTAATACCATTGCAAACACGCTTAAGAGTGCTAAAGCACCAATAAATAATTTCTTTTTCATTGTTTAAATTGTTTTAAGTAAGGCTTTCGCCTAGATTTGTAATCTTATAACTTGTCTTTGATGACTTGTTTATTTATGTTTAAGGAAAGGGAGTCATGGGGGAAGAAAATGTGTATATGTCTGCCCACCACGCTCATCCTTTCACTGTCTCAGATTTGATTTATAAGATTAAGTGCTATTTCTTCTTTAGAAGTCCAGCCCTACCATTAATGCTACATTGCGTCCCGGTTCGGGCACATCGATGAGTCGATAGAAGCTAGTATGGTCATAATACTTTCGGTTCAAGAGGTTTTCTGCATTGAGATTAATGCGTAGTTTCTTGTTACCGAGGTTGAAATTCTTTCCTGCATTGAGGTTTAGAGTGTAATAACCTGACGTCTGCTTCTCTGGTGGAACTATGTTGTTTGTCTGCCAGTGACATGCAAGTTGAATGCTACAAACCCTTCATTACCCATCTTCTCACGACAGAAATCATACTTGATAGTGGCATCTGCTGACCAAGGAGTGCTGAATGGGAGGGTGTAACCCTTCTTTGCTCCTGATAACTGTTCGGCATATAGATACTCACCCTTTAGTTCCGTGCTCAGAGAAGGGAGTATCTTCCAGTTTAATTGTAGCTCTGCTCCATAACGAATCACGCGACTTTGTGTATAAAAATACCATTGTAAGCCTTCGTAGTAATCGGGAGTTGGATTCATGTAGATGTAGTTTGGGAAGTAATTGAGGTAGGGATCGAGCTGAACGGAGAGTCGATCATTGCCCCAGTGAATGCCTGCATCCACTTGATAAGACTCTTCTGGTTTGAGGTCTGGATTACCTTTCTCGTATCTAAAGATGTGATAATTGACACCATCTGTACCGAGTTCCTTTGGTATTGGAACACGGAAACTCTTACCGATATTGAGCTTCAATATCCATTGCTTAACTGCATAGTTTACACCAGCTGACCATGTCAAGCTATTGAAAGAACGGCTAAGATTGATGGAGCGTTCCTTATATACGGAGTCAGTAGCATTGATTGGTGTCTTGAACCAGTCGTTGTAACTATGCAAGTGAGTATGTACGTGGTCATAACGAACACCAGCGTTAAGAATTAAGTCGTTCGTTACCTTAAAGCGGTCGAAGGCGTAGGCTCCGAACGAACTCGTCTCGAAGTCTGGAATAATAAAGCCCCATCCTGCACGGCGGTTATACTGATATTCACTGTTGATACCCGTTGTCAGTGTGTGTCGTTCGCCCATCGTGAGGCGCATAATGACGTTGGCGGTATAAGTATCTTTCTTAAATTCACGCTCAAGGGTATGTGGAGGAATTGGCATATAACCATGTGATACCGCTTCTGCAAGCTCCTTTCTATGGTTGTTCTGATAGGCTATGTTGGCTTCAAGAGCTAGGTTGCCATGTTGATAAACGGTGTGGCTCATTGCCTTAAAATGGTTCACACTCTGATAGGGTAAGTCGATGTCTCGACGTGACTTATCATAGTCAATGCTTGACAATCTGACCTCCAGACCATGTGCATTAGCAAAGAATCCGCTCTTTGAATATGTATCAGAAAACTTCAACTCAGTATGGAAGTTATAATGCTTGTAACCAATGGTTACACTCCCATCTCGCTCTAATCCAGCTGTGTTACGAAGTCTTTTCTTATAGAGAGGGATGTCGTAAGAGAAGTACTGAATACTATTGGTTGGTACTTTGTAATCGGCATAATCAATGTAAGTTGCGTTTGCTTTCCAATAGAAATGCTTACCAGTTCCTTGCAAACGGGCTGCTGCTCCAATAGATGCGTTATTGCTTCTCGTGAAGAGAGAGGCACTTCCTTCAAATGGTTTTGTAGGTATGAAGTTGGTGTAAAGGTTGATAACTCCACCAATAGCGTCCGATCCATAGAGTAGAGCAGCTGGTCCTTTGATCACTTCGATACGGTCGATAGCGAACTGATCAATCTCTAATCCGTGGTCATCTCCCCACTGTTGTCCTTCATGTTTGATGCCATCTTCGGTTACAACCATTCGATTAAAACCGAGTCCACGTATCGTGGGTTTCGATTGTCCGGAACCGATACTCATTGCCTTAACTCCAGGTATTCCGCTGAGTGATTGCATGAGACTTCCAGTGAAGTTTGTCTGTAAGTACGATTTGTCAATATGTATGGTATTGACTGAAGATGACATTTGTGTCTCTTTCTGACGATCGCCTAATACGGTGACATTTTGCATAACAATACTACTATCAACGTCGCTTTTTTCTTTCGCTGGAACGACTATTGATGTGTGTTGTACGGCTACTGCTGTCACACAGATAGGTGATAAAACGAAAGCTAAAATAGCTTTATTCATTATCACGTGTTCTAATGTTTAAATAAAAGAAATGCTGTTTCAACTCTCCTTTATATGCGTTGGAAGCAATATAAAAGAGGGTGTTTGTGCGTCATGACGACAGATTATAGACTTACAATAAGGTGTATTCTCCCCTATACGAGAGGATGCAATATTATACTATAATCCCTTTCGCGATGACGGAAAGAGGGCTTAATAAAGGATAAGAAGCTGATAATCAGGAAGACTAATAACAGTGATTATCATTTATGAACGTCCCCTTTAAAAGCGTACAGGGGGAGCTCTAAGACTGGTGACTTCTACCTCTGGGCGTACATAAGAGATGTGCGTAAAAAGGAAGAGGAACCCCAATAAGATAAGGGTTGCTGTTGCAAGCAAGACATCCGCACCTTTTACAAAGTTGAAAAAGGCAAAGTGACAGATGGAACAAGAATCAGGATTGTGGCTTTGACCTTGTTGTCCTGTTGCATGATGACCGTTAGCAAGCTCAGTTTCAACCTGACATACATGCACAGACTTTACTACCATTGGCAACATGAAGAGTGCCAACAGTAGCCATGCAATAAATGTCTTTTTTTGCGTTATAAGCCTGCTTTGTCATCTATAATCTATCTATTTGGAAGCAAAGTTATTTATTATTTCGTTATGAAGCAAGTATTATCTTTCCTTTTTGATATTCTTAACATTGAAGTTGAGAATACCAATTTTGTTGGTTAGTATAGGTCGATGGGTATTTAACTATTGGATATAAAATACCCTCGAAAAGCCAAGTAGTGGGCTTTCCGAGGGCAAGGTATTATGGAAAAATCTTATTAATTGTTATTCTCTACATCGTTATTCTCACGACGTGGACGACGCTCTTCATGACGATGTTCACCATCACGACGTGGACGACGTTCTCCTCTTGGGCGACGTTGAGGCTCTACATAACCCTCTGGCTTCTCGAGTAATACACGACGAGAAAGCTTGTACTTACCAGTCTTAGGATCGATGTCGAGTAACTTAACCTTAATCTTGTCGCCCTCCTTGATACCTGCTTCTTCAACAGTCTCAAGACGCTTCCAGTCGATTTCAGAGATGTGAAGCAAGCCGTCCTTACCTGGTAGAATCTCTACGAAGCAACCGTATGGCATGATAGAACGTACTGTACCCTCGTAAACCTCACCAATCTCTGGAACCGCAACAATTGCCTTAATCTTACCAAGAGCAGCATCAATAGAATCCTTGTTAGGCGCAGAAACTTGCACCTTACCTATTCCCTCTGTCTCTTCGATAGTGATAGTAGCACCTGTTTCTTCCTGTATCTGCTGGATAATCTTGCCACCAGGACCAATCACTGCACCAATGAACTCCTTTGGAATCTCCAATTGGATAATACGTGGAACTTGTGGCTTCATTTCCTGACGTGGCTCTGCGATAGTCTCTGTCAATAGGTTGAGGATGTGCTCACGACCAGCCTTAGCCTGCATCAAAGCTTTCTCCAAGATTTCGAATGATAGACCATCACACTTGATATCCATCTGTGTTGCAGTCAAACCATCCTTAGTACCTGTAGTCTTAAAGTCCATATCTCCTAAGTGATCCTCATCACCAAGAATATCGCTCAATACTGCATATTTCTCCTCACCTGGGTTCTTGATAAGCCCCATTGCAATACCAGATACAGGCTTCTTCATTGGAACACCTGCATCCATCAATGCCAATGTTCCTGCACATACGGTAGCCATTGATGAAGAACCATTAGACTCAAGAATCTGGCTAACTAAGCGTACTGTGTATGGGAAGTCTGCTGGAATCTGACCCTTCAAAGCGCGCCATGCCAAGTGACCATGACCAATCTCACGACGACCAACACCACGTTGCGCCTTAGCTTCACCTGTACAGAATGGAGGGAAGTTATAGTGTAAGAGGAAGCGTTGATAGCTCTTATCTAACACATTGTCAACCATCTTCTCGTCCATCTTGGTACCGAGTGTACAAGTTGATAAAGACATCGTTTCACCGCGTTGGAAGATAGCACTTCCGTGTGGCATTGGTAGAGTATCTACCTCACACCATATTGGTCGAATCTCATCCGTTGCACGCCCATCCATACGCTTGCCAGTGTCAAGTACACTGCGACGCATAGAGTCACGTTGAACATCAGCAAAGTATCTTTCTATTTCTGCGTGTTTTTCTTCGAGGTCGTCTTCACTTAAGTCAGTGTGTGCTGCATCGTATGCTTCAATGAAGTCAGACTTAATCTTCTCGTAAGTCTCCTCACGATGTTTCTTGTCGTTGTCACCGCTTTGAGCCTCTGCATAGCAAGCATCGTATGTCTCTTTGCGTACCTGTTCGCGTAAGTCTTCATCATTGATTTCGTCGTCATACTCACGTTTCACGTCAGTACCACATGCTTTAGAAAGCTCTTCCTGCATCTCACACATAGGTTTGATAGCCTCATGTGCTGCCTTCAATGCGCCAATAAGATCCTGTTCAGAAACCTCATCCATCTCACCCTCAACCATCATAATGTTGTCCTTAGTGGCACCCACCATGAGATCCATATCTGCATGTTTCATCTGCTCGAAGGTAGGGTTGATGACATACTCACCATTAACACGTGCAACGCGCACCTCTGATGTAGGATAATCAATAGGGATGTCAGAAGCTGCTAAAGCTGCTGATGCTGCAAATCCTGCGAGAGCGTCTGGCTGATCAATGCCATCGGCTGATAACAGCATTACCTGTACATAAACTTCGCAGTGATAATCTGATGGGAATAGTGGGCGAAGTACGCGATCCACAAGGCGTGAAGTAAGGATTTCATCGTCATTTGCTTTGCCTTCGCGTTTGGTGAAACCACCTGGGTAACGTCCTGCTGCAGCATATTGCTCGCGATAATCAACTTGCAAAGGCATAAAGTCTGTACCCGGAACTGCCTCTTTAGCTGCACAAACAGTGGCAAGAAGTACTGTGTTGCCCATGCGGAGCACTGCGGCTCCATCTGCCTGCTTTGCAACCTTTCCGGTTTCAATTGAGATGGTTCTTCCATCTGGCAATTGAACTGTTTTCGTAATTACGTTCATCTAAAATTAAAAATACTTATTGTTTTGACCAACATCTAGGGAACAAAAAGTGATATGTACGTAAGGTTTGATACCTTCTAACGTCCCTTTTCACGCATCCCTTCAAAATTAATCCGTGCAAATTTACCTATTATATATTTAACGAACAAATAATTGGCTATTTATTTTCGACTGATAATCAATGATTTTAAAATTGTTTTCTCTTGTTGTTCTAACTTGTTGTCTAGGGAAAACCAGTGGTCTTCTATGTTCTTCATCATCAGCTTTCTCCATTATAGATGTAAGTCTTTAAAACGTGGTATAGAGCAAGATAGTCCTTTATGGGTATGTAACCTATGTTGCAAAAAGTAACTATTGAATGTTTCTGAAAAGGCTTTTTTTCTAAATTAAAAATAGACTAAAAAAATATTTATTATAAAATTAAAATCTGATAATTATTAAACTAAAAGTAGATCTAAAGTAATGTACTCTTTATCTTAGAAGGTAATACTATAGCAAATAAAATCGCCTTATGAGCTAAAAAGAGAATATCTCTTTCTAAACTTATTTGGTGGTTGCGTAAATTGACGTAAAGTTTCTTGTGAGGTAGAAATGAGGCGTAGGAAAGAAATGGAATAGTCAGAAGATTAGGGGGAGAATACTTTGTTTTTTATATATCACTTTGATAATATTTGATACTAATTGCTTTGCTGTTTTCTCAATTTACGTTACCTTTGCACGAAACTTTAAAAGTTAAAAACGTAATATCTATTAATTAATGAAGCATACTATCAAAAGAATATTCGTTGCAGGAATAATAGCAGTGGGGGTAATTGTGCTGGCTAGTTGTGCTGGAGAACAATTTCATGTTAATGGCTCAATTGCTAATGCAAAAGATTCTGTACTCTATTTTGAGCATAATGGTCTAGAAGGTTTCTCTACAATAGATTCTGTAAAACTCGATGAAAAGGGCAATTTTTCGTTCTCTTCAGATAAGGTTGATCATCCAGAGTTCTTTCGTTTGCGTATTGCCGGACAGATTATTAATATCGCTATAGACTCTACTGAAACGGTTAATGTACAGGCTACTTATCCGCAGATGGCAACAGATTATTCTGTAAAAGGTTCTTATGAGAATGAGAAGATAAAAGAGTTAGCGTTGAAGCAAGTTGACTTGCAAGCTCAGTGTCAAACTATTTATGCCGAGCGTCCAGATATTGCCGACTCTTTAGTGAATGTTCTTGTTAGTGGTTATAAGCAAGATGTGTCACGTAATTACATCTTCAAAGAACCAATGCGTGCTTATAGTTACTTTGCTTTATTCCAATACATTGTAGTGGGGAATGAAGCTCGTTTAATCTTTGATCCTACTAAGGATGCCAAGGATAACAAGGTGTTTGGAGCTGTTGCAACGAGTTGGGACACTTATTATCCTGGTTCGGATCGTACACAGAACCTGCATAATATCACCATCAAAGGTATGAAAGACGAGAGAATAGTGCAAGCACAAACTAAGCCTGTGGAGGTAGATGCGAAGGAGATGGGGGTTATAGATTTACCTTTGCGTGATAATCGTGGTGTAGAACATCATCTTACTGATTTAAAAGGAAAGGTTGTCTTGCTCGATTTCCATGTTTTCTCTGCAGAAGGATCAACTGAGTACATCATGAAAATGCGTGAACTTTATAACAAGTATCATGATCGTGGATTGGAGATCTACATGGTTTCTCTCGATAATAACGCTCATTTCTGGAAAGAACAAGTAGCCAGTCTTCCTTGGATAAACGTTTATGATGATACGGGTATCAGTCGTGCATATACTGCTCCTGCGCAGACTATGCCAATCATCTATCTCATTGATCGTGGTAATAACGTTGTAAAAAATCCATCACAGATACAGAATTTGAGTGAAGAAATAGAGAAACTATTATAAAAAAAGATTGTAAACTTTGTGGGGATGTACATACTTGTGCATCCCCACTAGTTTTTTTGTAAGATAAATAAAGAACAATGATGAGAATAAAAAATCTCATTTTTGTCGTTGATGTCATTGCTGTCACAACTTAAACTTTGTATCTCGTTGGGAGTATGTTAGAAGCGAGTAATGTAAAAGTGACAGCAAAGTTAAAAACCTAATTGTATTGTTAGAGACTAAAATCACAAATCACACCAATCACAATCACATTTAGGTTTTTTCATGTTTTCGCATAATTAAAATAGACATTATATATTATTATTTATTAATAAGGTATTATATTATATGGGATTCCATTTTGCATATTGAAACTACCTTTTTGTGATTTGTGATTTTGTGATTTTGTGATTGTTAGACATGTAATATTGAACTTTTCTTCTTTTGATCATTTATTTTTGCTCTCTGGACTTTATTCCGTTAGGTCAGTGGTTAACTTGTTAAGTCGATATAGTCTGAAGGTTACATTTATCTTTATCTTCTTGTAATACAGTACCTTACATCGGTGCTTGCAATACTTGTTAGTCTTGTACCCCGGAAACCATTGTTTTCTATCTAAAACTGCTTATCTTTGCAGCAGGGAAAGAAAAAGCAGGCTCACCCTCTACCCTTTGACCTCTGATTTTAACCTTATGGTCTTTTGCTAAATGGAGAACTGCACCAAGTGTATAAAGTTCCTAGTTCAATAGTCAATGGTCAAAGTTCAAAAAGATTAGTGTTAGTCGATTCAAAGGTTAGTGTTAGTAGGCTCAAAGTTTAGTGTTAATAGATTAATAGTTCGATGTTCAAAAATAAATGCGGAATAGCCTCTGTAAAGGCAACCCCGCAAGAATTATAAGCTAATTAAGTTTTTCCAGATAACAATATGTTGTTAACTATTGTCTCTATGGATAATGTTGGTAAGAGTTTAGAAACTCTTCAACCATGCCTTGAGATCCATCATCATTTCTTCGTGATAACGGAAACCAATCTTACTACCCCAACCATGACCACCACCAGGGTAAACATGGAGTGAAGCACGAACATCATTGCGATAAAGTTCTGTGTAGTAGTTGACACCATTTGCAGGTGGAACAGTATCATCATCGTCACTAAGAGCGATGAATGCGCGAGGAGTAACACGACTAACGTTCATATCTGCACTGTATTTCTTCTCGTCACGCTTGCTTGGGCGTTTACCTAAGAAGTTGATACGACTACCTTCATGCCCATAGCCTTCTACCATTGAAATGACAGGGTAGAACAGAATCTGGAAATTTGGCTTTGCCTCACCTTGACTACATGTTGCAATAGTTGCTGCTAGATGTCCACCAGCAGAAAATCCCATGATACCAATGTCATTACGATTAATTTTCCAACTGGTAGCATTCATACGTACCAACTTCATTGCTTGTTCGGCATCAGAAATAGGTACATTGGGTTCACCATGTGGTAAACGATACTTTAGAACGATAGCAGCTATACCTTGATTCTGGAAGAACTCCCCCCAATCATAGCCTTCTTTGTCCATAGAAAGAGAGGTGTATCCGCCACCAGGACAAATGACAACAGCACGCCCAGTGGCTTCTTTTTCCATTGGAAGGTATACGCGAACCTTTGCAGTATCCTGTGAGTCGCCGTTGTCATAGGGTGGACGACCATTATAGAGTTTAACATCAAAAGCCCTCTGAGCTGACATTGACATTGCAATAGCAGCTAATCCAGCTACAAGAAAAAGTTTTCTTAATTTCATTCTAATATAATGTTTATTTGATTCTTATCCGCTAAGATGTAATAATCAAAATTTTATTAATGCTGGAGGTAATGCCTCCTTGGTTACAAGCAGATTTGCAGCCTATTGGCGCAAAGTTAACAAAAATATAGGATTAAACTAGTGGAAGTTTAGAGTTTTTAGTATATTTGCAAATTGAAGAAGTAAAAGGCATTGAGTCTAAAGGTATTTTAATGATTGTGAGTTTTATGTTAACAACTATTCTTTTGGTATTGGATATATCAGTTTTCTCTCAATCAATAATTCATCTCCAATAATCATTTTATGCACGTATTAGAGAAGTTTCAGTATTGCCCTGTATGCGGAAGTAAGCATTTTGTTGAACAGAATGAAAAGAGTAAACGTTGTGAGAGTTGCGGCTTTGAATATTTTCTTAATCCTAGTTCTGCTGTAGCCGCCTTTATTTTGAATGATAAAGGAGAGTTGCTAGTAACACGAAGGAAGTTTGATCCTGGACGTGGCACGTTGGATCTTCCAGGTGGCTTCTGTGATATTGGTGAAACGATAGGAGAGGCTTTAGCACGTGAAGTAATGGAGGAAACGAACCTCGTCATTAAGGAGAAGTGTTATTTCTGTTCGCTTCCCAATAAGTATCGTTATAGTGGCTTTGACATTCCAACACTTGATGCTTTCTTTGTTTGTAAGGTCGAAAATGAGGAAAAGTTGAGTCCTGCAGATGATGTAGAAAGTGCTATATGGACCCCTTTGAATGAAGTTCATACAGAACAATTTGGGTTGCGTTCCATCCGACAAGCTCTTCGTGATTTTCTTCAAAGGCATGACGAATACTTAAAAAAGTAGAAAAATTATCTATTATATAAGGTGTAAGCAAAAAGTTTAAGTACTTTTGCGTCCTTGAAAAAATGTACAATTAGTAATCATGCAAGAGAATCTGGTAATAGTAGAGAGTCCTGCAAAGGCTAAAACAATAGAAAAGTTTCTTGGTAAAGACTATAAAGTGATGTCTTCTTATGGTCATATTCGTGACCTTAAGAAGAAAGAACTAAGCATTGACGTCGATACGTTGAATCCTGATTATGAAATCCCAGAAGAGAAGAAGAAGGTTGTCAGCGAATTGAAGAAGAATGCTAAAGCGGCTAAGAAGATTTGGTTGGCTTCCGATGAGGATCGTGAGGGAGAAGCTATTAGTTGGCACTTGTGTGAAGTGTTGGGGCTTGACGAAGAGAATACGAGTCGTATAGTCTTTCACGAGATTACCAAACCTGCTATACTCAAGGCTATTGAGTCTCCACGTCATTTAGATATGAATTTGGTAAATGCACAGCAGGCTCGCCGTGTGTTAGATCGTCTAGTGGGTTTCCGTCTTTCACCAGTTTTATGGCGAAAAGTAAAGCCTGCTTTGAGTGCTGGTCGTGTGCAAAGTGTTGCCGTTCGTCTGATTGTTGAGCGTGAACGAGAGATTCAAAATTTTCAACCAGAGCCTTATTATCGTCTGAATGCTATCTTCGCTGTTACTAGTGAAGATGGCTCAAAGAACGAGATAAAGACAGAACTGAATAAAAGATTTAAGACGCATGAAGAGGCTTTAGCATTCTTGGAATTGTGCAAACAATCAAAGTTTATGGTTTCATCGATTACGAAGAAACCATTAAAACGTATACCAGCTCCACCTTTTACTACATCAACTTTACAACAGGAGGCTGCTCGTAAACTTGGATTTACGGTTAGTCAAACAATGATGATAGCCCAGAGATTGTACGAAGCAGGACGTATCACTTACATGAGAACAGATAGTGTTAACTTGTCGGCTTTAGCCATTAATACAAGTAAGGCGGAGATAGAACGCTTATACGGCACAGAATATAGTAAAGTAAGAATGTATCAGACGCATAGTAAGGGCGCTCAAGAAGCGCATGAAGCTATTCGCCCTACTTATATGGAGAATGTTTCTATTGAAGGAACTAGTCAAGAGAAACGTCTTTATGATCTTATTTGGAAACGAACTATTGCATCTCAGATGGCTGATGCTCAGATAGAGAAAACGACAGTTAATATAGCATTGAGTTCAGAAGATGGTTCTTCTCAAACTGATTTGCAGTTTGTTGCAAATGGTGAAGTTGTTGCTTTTGAGGGGTTCTTGAAAGTTTATTTTGAGTCAACTGATGATGAAGAGGGAAATGAGGAATTATCACATGCTTTACCAGTGATACATGAAGGTGAGGTGTTGGAGCGTCGTGAAATAGTCTCAACAGAGCGTTATTCACAAGGTCCAAATCGTTATACAGAAGCTAGTCTGGTTCGTAAATTGGAAGAACTGGGTATTGGGCGTCCTTCAACTTATGCTCCAACAATTTCAACTATTCAACAACGTGAATATGTTCAGAAAGGTGATCGTAAAGGTGAAGAGCGCAAATATGCTGTTGATTCCTTGCTTGGATTGAAGATAACATCAAAGAGCAAGAAGGAAATGGCTGGTGCTGACAAGGGAAAGTTGATACCAACTGATGTTGGTATAGTTGTTAACGACTTTCTAATGGAGAACTTCCCAGACATTATGGACTATAACTTCACAGCTAAAGTTGAGCAAGAATTTGATAAGATAGCAGCAGGTGAAGTGGAGTGGAATAAAGAGATGAAACTCTTTTATGAGAACTTTGAACCAGAAGTTGAGAAGGTTATGAATGCTCGCTCTGAACATAAAGCTGGTGAAAGAGAATTAGGAATAGATCCGAAAAGTGGTAAACCTGTATTTGTTAAAATAGGTCGTTTTGGTCCCGTTGTGCAGATAGGTAGTGCAGATGATGAGGATAAACCACGTTTTTCTCAACTCCCTACAGGAAAAAGTATGGAGACCATTACACTAGAAGAAGCGCTAGAATTGTTCAAATTACCACGTACATTGGGGCAGTTTGAAGGCTCAGATGTTGTTATTGGAGCAGGTCGCTTTGGTCCTTATGTACTCCATGATAAAAAATATACATCAATACCAAAGGGAGAAGATCCATTAACAATAACGCTTGATGCTGCTATCAATCTTATTCAGAAAAAGCGTCTACAAGAAGCACAGCGTCACTTGAAGACTTTTGAAGAAGATGCTAAGATGGAGGTGATGAATGGGCGTTATGGTCCATACGTTGCTTATGATGGTAAGAATTATCGTATGCCGAAAGCTCTTTATGATAAGGCTTCTGAATTGACTTACGAACAATGCTTGGATATTGTTAAGAATGCTCCAGAGCCAAAGAGAAAAAAGTAAGATAACTGATCTCTCCTTTATAATATAATGTTGATCACACTTTTTCTTACGACATAGAAAGTGTGTAATGATATATGAAAATTTCGTGAGTATGTCAGATAACAAGGCTGGAAACATACCGCTTCGTATCATTCTTATCGGTTATATGGGGTCTGGCAAGACTACTATTGGCCGAGCCTTATCGAAAGAGTTGAACATTCCTTTCTATGATTTAGATTGGTATATAGAGAGTAGGATGCGAAAATCTATAAAGCAGATCTTCGATGAAAAGGGGGAAGAAGGATTCCGAAAGATAGAAAAAGCAATGCTTCATGAGGTGGCAGAGTTTGAGAATGTTATTCTAGCTTGTGGAGGTGGTACACCTTGTTTCTTTGATAATATAGATTATATGAATGCTCAGGGAGAAACCATATATTTGAAAGCTAGTCCTGAAGTGTTATATGGTCATTTGCAGATGGGAAAGTCTGTTCGCCCTCTGTTATTAAATAAGAAATCTGAGGAGGTACGCCAGTTTGTTTGTAGACAATTGCAAGAACGTGAACCATTCTACACCAAGGCAAAGCATACATTAGATGTTAGTTTGATGGACAACTATGAGAAGATTCAAATATCTGTAGGTGGTGTCTGTCAGTTGTTAGCGTTAGATACAACGTTAAACGGTAAGTAGTGAAGATTCATAATTTCTATTTATAGTTTGAAAAAGATATACAAGGGTTAGGAAACGACAATGAAAGTGGACGATAGAAGATTCTACAGAACTGTACAACACGTCGGGGTGGGGTACTTCTTATTTCGGTATTAATAGTAAAGGTGATGTTTATGTAACACCATGTAAAGATAATACTCAAATTGATTTACGTGATGTTATGGATGAACTAGCCCTACGCGATGTTACACCTCCAGTGTTACTTCGTTTCCCTGACATTCTTGATAATCGAATTGAAAAGACTTCGTCTTGTTTTGAAAAAGCAAAAAAAGAGTATGACTTCAAAGCTGAGAACTTCATAATCTATCCTATTAAGGTGAATCAAATGCAGCCTGTCGTTGAAGAAATCATCTCTCATGGGCGTAAGTTTAACTTAGGCTTGGAAGCAGGATCAAAGCCAGAACTACATGCTGTAATTGCTGTTCAATGCCAGAGTGATTCCCTTATTATCTGTAATGGATATAAGGATCAGAGTTATATTGAGCTTGCTCTATTGGCGCAAAAGATGGGTAAACGTATCTTCATTGTCGTTGAAAAGCTCAACGAAATAGATCTTATCGCACGTGCAGCAAAGAAACTTAACGTTAAACCTAACCTTGGTATTCGTATAAAATTAGCATCTAGTGGCTCTGGAAAATGGGCTGAAAGTGGTGGTGATGCATCGAAATTCGGTCTTACTTCCTCTGAACTTCTTCAGGCTTTAGAGACGCTTGATGCAAAAGGGCTGCATGATAGTTTGCGTCTAATTCACTTCCATATAGGTTCGCAAATAACAAAGATTCGTCGTATTCAGACGGCTCTAAATGAAGCAGCACAGTATTATGTGAACCTGAGGAAGATGGGGTATAACGTAGACTTTGTTGATTGTGGTGGTGGACTTGGAGTCGATTATGATGGTACACGTTCATCCAGTAGTGAGAGTTCTGTGAATTATAGTATTCAAGAATACGTCAACGATTGCGTTTATACGTTTGTAGATGCAGCTAACAAGAGTGATATTCCACATCCAAATATCATTACGGAAAGTGGTAGAAGTTTGTCTGCACACCATTCGGTTCTTGTTATTGATGTTCTTGAAACTGCATCTTTACCTGAGATGTCTGAAGAATTTGAAGCAAAAGAGACCGATCACCAGCTAGTAAAAGACCTTTATGATATATGGGATAATCTTGATGCTCGTAATATGTTAGAGGATTGGCATGATGCAGAGCAGATTCGTGAAGAAGCCTTAGAATTATTCTCTCATGGTTTGGTTGACCTTCGTACTCGTGCGGAGATAGAAGCAATGTATTGGAGTGTATGCCATGAAATCAATAATTTAGCAAAGAACATGAAGCATGTTCCTGATGAGTTACGTAACATGGATAAACTTCTTGCAGATAAGTATTTCTGTAACTTCTCCCTTTTCCAGTCTCTTCCAGATAGTTGGGCTATAGACCAATTATTTCCAGTGATGCCTATTCAGCGTCTCAATGAGCGTCCAAGCCGTAATGCGACATTGCAAGATATAACCTGTGATAGTGATGGAAAGATATCAAACTTTGTTGCTATGGGGCGTAGCAGTCATGTACTACCAGTTCATCCGTTAAAGTCAAATGAGCCTTATTATCTTGGTGTTTCCTTGTCGGGGCTTATCAAGAGATCCTTGGTGATATGCATAATCTCTTTGGCGATACCAATGCCGTACATATTTCAGTGAAGGATGGGGGGTATCATATCGATCAGATCTTTGATGGTGAGACTGTCGAAGAAGTTCTGGAATATGTTCAGTACAATCCTAAGAAGCTTGTTCGCCAATTGGAAATATGGGTAACAAAGAGTGTTAAACAAGGTAAGATCTCTCTAGAAGAAGGTAAGGAATTCCTTAGCAATTATCGTAGTGGACTTTATGGTTACACATACTTGGAATAGGTTATGATTTTCTAGAGGAGGTAGAGCATACTTGGCGAATTAAAGAGAAATGCGATTTTATGCAATCTAAATACTTAGTTAAAAACCAAAGTATGCTCTGCAATCTTTGATTTATTAATATAATATACTCTTGATTATTGAGATTGTGTTGTCGTAAACAATAAGGTGATAATCATAAATGATGTGTTATTAAAGGTTAAATAGATACTCTTTCGTACTATTCTCTGTAACTTTTAGTCATATATAATCGTCATTTAAATAGTGAGAAGATGAAAAATATCAGTTTTCGAGATGATATCTTGCCGTTGAAGAATCAACTCTTCCGGCTTGCACTTCGTATCACACTCAACAGGTTTGAGGCTGAAGATATAGTGCAAGATACGCTGATAAAGGTTTGGAATCGTCGCTCTGATTGGGAGGACATAGACTCTATTGAAGCTTTTAGCTTGACGATATGTCGTAATCTCTCACTCGATCGCATCAAGAAAAAAGAGAATGATAATAACTCTTTAGAAGATGTAAAAGGAGTAGAACCATTATCTTCATCTAATCCACAAGACCGAATGATTCAAGCTGACAGAGTGAATTTAATTAGACAGATAGTAGATTCACTTCCTGAGAAACAACGAAGCTGTATGCAGCTAAGAGACTTCGAAGGTAAATCTTATAAAGAGATAGCTGTCATATTGGATATTACTGAAGAGCAAGTGAAGGTTAATATCTTTCGAGCAAGACAGGCGGTCAAACAAAGATATTTGAAACTAGATAATTATGGATTATAAGTACATTGAACAGTTACTGGAGCGCTATTGGCGCTGTGAAACTTCTCTTCAAGAAGAGGAGATTCTGCGTGCGTTCTTCTCTCAAGAGGACATTCCAGCAGCTTTACTACCTTATCGCGACCTTTTTACATATAGTAAGAATGAGAAGGAAGAGAGCGTACTGGACAGTGACTTTGACCAAAGGGTATTGGGGATCATAGAGAAGGATGAGCCTGTGAAGGCACGTATCATCACGATGCGTCATCGTCTTATGCCACTCTTTAAGGCTGCTGCTATAGTAGCAATTATCCTCACGTTGGGGAACGCAATGCAAGTTGCTTTCTCTGATGAAGACGCCTCACGTGCAGTATCAAGTACTGCTGCCGTAGACAAACCCCATGAAGGTCCTTCCGTTGCTAAGGCTGATTCTGTAAAGGTAGACACCTTACAACATAAGATACAGACATCTGTGTCATCCATAACAAAGTAAGACAATTTCTATGCTTTCTCAATAAATAATCATTTAAAAGTAAAACAACTCGAGGCCGTGAGGTCTCAATATTCTCTCAAATTTTTCATAAATACTAACGTAGAAGAGCTGGTACTCGTTAAGAGTATCGGCTCTTCTGTCTTAAGGGAGGCGTGTGTTTACTCTCTACCCAATTGATCAACAACCTTCATGACATTGGCTGGTGGACGTTGATTCAGTAGTTCGTTCTTCATGAAATCCATATAGGGTGCAATGTGTTGGAAGAACTTCTTATACCCTTTGCATAGGTAGTTAAGACCAGGATTACCATACTTATCCTTTATAAATCGGTTCTTTGGACACTCTCCATGACAGGCAAATTCCCATTCACACTCACGACATTGAAGTGGGAGCGAGGCATGCTTGAGTTTGCTAAACTGCCGTTGTTTCTCCCCATAAAGCATATCAATCAATGTCTTATCTTTTACATTACCAAGTTTGTATTCAGGGAACACGAAGTGGTCACAAGAGTACACATCTCCATTGAACTCCATTACTCCAGCATGTCCACACTCCTTTGCATACACACAGATACCAGGTGTTTGTCCCACCCAGTTAGCCAATATACAATCAAAGATCTCCACGTAGGTTTGCCCCACATCATTGCGTACCCACTCATCAAAGACAGCACACAAGAAGTCTCCCCATTGCTCTGGTGTAACCGAGAAGTCCGCTATTGGCAACTCTTCCTTATCGGTTAATGTAGCTAGATGTCGCCCATCCTTATGTTGTATGATGCGCTCTACAATAGGCGAAATCTGTATGAACTGGCATCCAATCTCCTTGAAGAAGTGATAGAAGTCGAGCGGGTAATCAGCATTGAAATCGTTTACTACCGCCATAGCATTCCATTCCACGTGGTGTTTCTGGAGCTGTTTAATCCCCTTCATAACCTTTGACCATGATGGACCATTGCGTGCTGTGCGTCGGTATTCATCGTGAAATTCCTGTGGACCATCAATCGATACACCTACAAGCCAGTTGTTCTCACGTAGGAACTCACACCATTCATCAGTCAATAACGTACCATTTGTTTGTATAGTATTGCTTATTCTGCGCCCGTTAGCATACTTCCGTTGCAGTTCAACTGCCTTTGAAGAATGATAGTGGGCGCATCATCGTCTCTCCCCCATGCCATGTAAAGAGAACCTCATTCATGGTTTGGGCATTGATATATTCCTTTGTGAATCGTTCTAATAGCTCTTCTGTCAGTATGCGAGTTGGTGTGTTCTTATAGAGATTTGCCTTTTCAAGATAATAGCAATACTCACATCTGAGGTTGCAGGAAGCCCCGACGGGCTTTAGCATGATATATAAAGGGTGCGAAAATGGCGCTATTGTGTTCATGTCTATGTGTCTTTTCTTATCTTACTTATCCTTATCTACATTTGCTTAATTGTCATCTTTTATCCAATGAAGGCATTGTAACAGGGAAAAGTTCACTATTCGTATGCTCTTTCTGAGCAATTTCTATCATCTTCTGTACGATATCTGGATGCTCATTTGCTATGTCATGATCCTCATGAAGGTCGTTTGCTAGATTGTAAAGATGTGGTATTCCATGAATAGTAATCAGTTTCCAATCCCCCATTCGAACAGCTGTTTGATCCGTTTCAGCGAACTCCCAATAAAGATAAGGGTGCTTCTTTTGTCCGATTCCATCGTTTATGAGCGTAGGAAGAATTGATATTCCATCGAAGTAATCGATAGTCTTTTTCTTATTACGATAGCTTCGTACATAATCCTTTACACCTGCCATTTCTGCAAAAGTAGGCATGAGGTCATAGAAAGCAAAGGGCAAATTACTCTCTACACCAGCCTTAATGTGTCCATTCCAGCGAGCTATGAAAGGTATTCTGATGCCTCCTTCGTAACATTGTCGTTTAATACCTCTTAGCTTTCCATCGCGGTTGAAGAAGGAAGGATCAGCCCCACCTTCCTCGTGAGGACCATTATCACTGGTAAAGATAACGAGCGTGTTGTCTGCAAGCCCCCTCTCATCCAATAGCTTGAGAATCTCTCCTACGTATGAATCAAGGCGTGTTATCATTGCAGCAAACTGTGCGTGCGTGTGAACAACAGCGTTATATCGTGAGCCTTCTTGCCCTCCCCACGTCTTATCAGTGAAGAACTGCTTCTTATAAAACGCCACTAACGAGTCGTCCGGTTGCGTAAGTTCAGCATGAGGAAGCGTATAAGTGAATACTCCAAAGAATGGTTTATCCTTCGTTTGAGCCTTCAGCCAATCCATGGCATGCTGGTGGATGAGGTCAGCTGAGTATTGCGTGCGTTTAAAGTATTCGTCTCCAAACATCGGATGATTGATGTTTTCTGTCAAGATAACACGTTTCACCGCCGTATCTCCTCGTTCTTTGTAGTATTCGTTGAGGAAGTTTGGATAATAGAGGTGGGCTTGGAATTGGCATATATAGCCATAGAAATCATCCACCCCTCGCTTATCAGGTGTTGAAACAGAGCCTTCGTAACCTCCTGCCCACTTACCGAACATTCCCGTTCGATAGCCATTATCCTTCATTATCTCTGGTAAGATAATGTGATTGGGGTCGTAAGGATGCTGCCCAACTATGCTGAAGTCTTTGTTTTCCCCATAGTAAATAGGCTTGCTATTCTGCCAATATTCCTTGTTACCACGCACCTCCGTATGTCCCGAGTGCTGCCCAGTCATTAGGCAAGCACGCGATGGTGCACTCACTGGAGCACCTGCATAAGCCTGCGTGAAACGCATTCCTTCCTTTGCCATTCGGTCTATGTTAGGCGTAAGGATATACTTTGACCATAGCAACCGAGGTCGCCATAGCCCATATCGTCACACATTATATATATAATGTTAGGCTTCTGTTGCTTTTTAGGAGTTGTGGCATTGCCTTGCACACAACTGAAAGCTGTGATGGGCAAAAGCGTTTTTACAATTTTAGAAATCATATTAATAGGTTTTTAGGTTTGGTTTCTTGCATAGAAACCCTATTGCTGGTTCTTTATTACTCGTCGTTTCTTCTTGTTTGAATGTACAACTTTTCAATCCTACCAAACCTCATCTCCATCACTAAACGACAGTGGGAAGCGACGGATAGTATCGGGTTGGATGATCGTAAGAGTTGTATTTCCTTTCTGCTTCACAATCCTGTTTCCAGCCCTTAGGTCTTTATCGGTTATAGCCCAGAACTTCGTTATTTTATGTACACGTGTGCGTCCGTCTCGGTCGACACCCTCTACTTGGTAATCCCTAGAATCCCTAAAGGACACCACTTTGAAGTCGAAGGTTTGCTCTTTAATGTGCGCTATTAACTCTGGACGAGTGTCCCTTAAGCAATCGTAGAAGAATGCATAACCAACCAAAACATAGAGAATTACTTTATAATTTCAGCCTTGTAAAGGTCTAAATAAGCAATATAATAGCTCAGATTGCGCATAGGCTATGATGGATCCATTGGTTATGTGCAAAGATACAAATATTTTTCTTTAATTGTGACAAGCTGTTGTTATAAATTAAAAGAGGCTCTTTTAAGGAGGAAGAGAGCCTCTCTTTGTATCAAGGAAAGGCTCTCTTCATGGCAAGGAAAGGCTCTCTTTAAATGGAGAAGAATATTTACTTTCTTGCACCTCCTTGTTTGTAACTAAAGAAGTGAATCTTCTTTATCTCTCACGACCATCTCTTCTTTTGTGCTGTTCTTTGTTTTTTGGAGTGCTTCTCTCACCCTCTTTGTATTTCAAAAAAAGCTCTTGTAAATACTTAATAATGAGAGATTAAGCAAGTGATGACCTATAAGTTAGAGTCGAAAGTGCAAACGATTACGCATAAATTGATATAAATCATGCAAAGAGCTATTGCTTATTCACATTATTATTATTAACTTTGACGAAAAATAACTACCCAACTCTATGAACATACAGTTTAACATAGACTATCAAACCTACTATGGTCAAGAACTTGTCTTGAGCATAATTACAGGGAGACACAACGGGGTGAATGAGACCTCACAGTACAGGATGCACACTTTAGATGGCTATCACTGGAGCGTAGAAGTGCGTAAGGACGTGAAGCTAGGGACGCAGATTGATTACTTCTATAGCGTTCTTTGTGGTGATAATGAAGACCGGAAAGAATGGAGTGTCATGTGTCATCGATTGAACTTCGATGCTGAACGCGGTTTAAACTATCGTGTTTACGACCACTGGAATGATATTCCTGAGGATTCATACCTATACTCTTCTGCTATTGCTGATTGTGTTGTCGGTAAGAAACAAGAGAAGGTTAAACTCAACAACTTCAACAAATCGGTTACACTCAAGGTGCGTGCGCCACAGTTAAGGGCTGAAGATCAACTCTATCTCATTGGTGCTGAACCAGCATTAGGCGCTTGGAACGAAAAGAAAGCACTGAAGATGACACAGCACAACATCAATGAGTGGATGGTAACTATTGATGGTGCAAAGTTGGCAAGCAGCCGTTTAGAAGTGAAGTTCTTCATTAAGAACAAAGCAGATAACGATGCTATCGTATGGGAATACAGCGATAATCGTATCGTAGAACTGCCTGCAATGGATGAAGGTGACGTCATGGTCTATGAGTTGGATGAGGCTTTTTTCCCACTTCCAGCCGTTCGCATAGCCGGAACATTAGTCCCTGTCTTCTCTCTTCGTTCGGAGTCTAGCTTCGGAATAGGCGACTTTGGCGACCTAAAGAAGATGGTTGACTGGGTAAGTCTGACGCAACAACGTGCGTTACAGATTCTTCCAATCAACGATACAACCATCACTCACACATGGACAGACTCCTATCCTTATAGCTGTATATCCATCTTTGCACTTCATCCGCAGTATGTTGATCTCAACGCCTTACCTGCTTTAAAGGATAAAGAGCAGCGTGATAAGTTTGAAGCCTTGCGTAAAGAACTTAACGCCTTACCGCAGATTGACTATGAAAGAGTCAATGATGCGAAGACAGAATATCTACGTTTACTATTCGAACAAGAGGGTCAGAAGGTGCTCACGAGTGATGCTTTTAAAGCCTTCTTCATCGAGACAGAGAGCTGGTTAGTGCCGTATGCTCAATATTGCTACATGCGTGATAAGAATGGAACAGCTGACTTCTCACGTTGGTCCGACCATAACCAATGGGATGAAGCAGAGCGTAAACAGCTATCGTCACCAAAGGAGAAAGCATACAAGGAGGTCGCTTTCTTCTATTATGTGCAATATATCCTTAGCAGTCAACTAAAGGCTGTCCATGAGTATGCACAGGCGCATAAAGTGATCCTGAAAGGCGATATTCCTATCGGAGTAAACCGTTATGGATGTGACGTGTGGACGCAACCTCGATACTTCAACCTTAATGGTCAGGCAGGCGCGCCACCTGATGATTTCTCTGTAAATGGGCAGAATTGGGGTTTTCCAACATACAACTGGGAGGAGATGATAAGCGATGGTTGCAAGTGGTGGATACGTCGTTTCCAGAATATGTCGAAGTATTTTGATGCCTACCGAATCGATCATGTCTTAGGCTTCTTCCGTATATGGGAGATTCCAATAAGTGCTGTTCATGGTCTGTTAGGACAGTTTGCTCCATCGTTAGGAATGAGTCGTGAGGAGATTGAGGGCTATGGTTTACACTGGCAAGAGGAGTTATTTACCGAGCCATTCATCACTGATTGGATACTAGATCGTGTATTTAGAGAGCATGCAGATGAGGTTCGTCAAAAGTATGTTGAGCATATTTGGGGTGACAGATACAAGATGCGTCCTGCCTTCGATACGCAACGTAAGGTAGAAAAGGCATTTGCTGGTAAGACCTCAGATACTGATGTTTGGATACGTGATGGTCTGTATTCTCTGATTAGCGATGTGCTCTTTGTGCGTGATCATAAGGATCCTAACCGCTTCCATCCACGCATTAGTGTGCAGTTCGCATTCATCTATGAGAGTCTTTACGATAGTGATAAAGCTGTATTCAACAGGCTTTATAATGATTATTACTATCGTCGCAATAACCAGTTCTGGTATCAGGAAGCAATGAAGAAGTTGCCTAAGTTGGTGAATGCAACACGTATGTTGGTATGTGCCGAGGACTTAGGTATGGTGCCTGATTGCGTTGCTTGGGTAATGAATGAGCTTCGTATCCTTAGCTTGGAGATACAGAGTATGCCGAAAGACCCGCATGTTCGATTCGGACACTTGGGTCAGAACCCATACAGAAGTGTAAGTACTATCTCCACACATGACATGGCTACACTTCGACAATGGTGGGATGAAGACTGGGCAAGGGCGCAGGATTACTTCAATAGTATGCTTCATCGTGGTGGACCAGCACCTCACCCATTACCTGGATGGCTTGCTCGTGACATCGTTAGTCGCCATTTGACATCACCAAGTATGCTCTGCATCTTAGGCATTCAAGACTGGATGAGTATTGACGAAACGCTCCGATTAGCTGATCCTGACGCCGAACGCATTAACATCCCGGCTAATCCTAAGCACTACTGGCGCTATCGTATGCATGTAAGTATCGAAGAGTTAATGAAGAACAAGGACTTTAATGGACAAGTAATTGACTTGATTAACCAAGCTGGAAGATAATTCTATTAGGCGATTATGATGCTTTGACAAGCGGTTATAATCGCCTATTATCAATAAAACCATCTATAACTATTCATTAAGAAGACTAACATAACAATGAAGATAAAGTATTATTTGGCTGCTTCTATCGCTGCCTTAATGCTCTCACAAGGGTGCAGCTGCGCAAGAGAGATTCGATGAGGTGTCTTACACACCATCGGCTACAACCTTCCGTCTCAATGCACCATCAAAACCTGTACTAAGGCTATATGATGAGGGACTTGGTGGTAAGGCTTATAAGAAGTTGAAGCTCACGCAGAGTGGTGATAATACATGGTCAGTGGTAGTGAAAGGCGACTTAAAAGGGAAATTCTATACTTTTGATATTGGTAAGGGAGAAACTCCTGGTGTCTTTGCAAAGGCTGTTGGATGCAATGGTAGTCGTGGAGCTGTGGTGGACATGAGGGACACGAACCCTGTTGGATGGGACTCGGATAGACGCGTTCCGACGAAGAGTCCAGCCGACCTTATTATATATGAGCTACATCATCGGGACTTTTCTATAGATAAGTCATCTGGTTTTGTAAACAAAGGGAAGTACCTTGCTCTGACGGAGCAGAAGGCTATTGACTATCTAAAGAAGTTGGGTGTGAATGCCATTCACATTCTTCCTTCCTTCGACTTTGCCTCTATTGACGAGTCGAAACCAGATGTTCCTCAATACAACTGGGGCTATGATCCGTTGAATTATAACGTCCCCGAAGGGAGTTACTCATACGATGCCAGTCTGCCAACTCGCCGTATCATGGAGTTCAAACAGATGGTACAAGCATTGCACAAAGCTGGTATTAGGGTGATACTTGACGTTGTTTATAATCACACTTACGACCTTGCTAACAGCAACTTCGAGCGTACCTTCCCTAAAGCCTACTATCGTTATAAGGCTGACAGAACGCCTTCGGATGGTTCAGGTTGTGGTAACGAGACAGCAAGTGAGAAGTCGCTTATGCACGAGTTTATGCTTGAGTCAATGAAATACTGGGTCAAAGAGTATCACATCGACGGTTTCCGTGTAGACCTCATGGGCGTTCATGACATTCAAACTATGAATGATATCCGTCGAGAACTCAATGCTATTGACCCCGAGATATTCGTTTATGGCGAGGGATGGAGCGCTGGAACTTGTGCTTATCCGCATGATAAGCTGGCGATGAAGGCTGCTATTCCACAAATGCCAGGCATTGCAGCGTTCTCTGATGACATCCGCGACGCTTTGCGTGGACCATTCTCTGATGATCACCAAGCTGGCTTCTTGGGTGGTGTGAAAGGTTTGGAAGAGAGCATAAAGGCCGGTATTGCAGGTATGATAGCCCATCCGCAGGTTGATTACAACAAGGTGAACTATTCAAAGAAACCATACGCAATAGAGCCAACACAGATGATCTCTTACGTAAGCTGCCATGACGACATGTGCTTAGTAGACCGTTTAAAGGCCTCAATACCCGAAGTGGTATATGATAAGGATGCGTTAATTAGATTGGACGAATTGGCTCAAACGGCTGTATTCACATCTCAAGGCGTACCTTTCATGCTATCTGGTGAGGAGATGTTACGCGATAAGAAGGGTGTTCACAATTCGTTTAATTCACCTGACAGTATCAATCATTTGGATTGGAATAACCTAACTGCTTACCCACAAGTGTTCCATTATTACAGTCGTCTCATCCGACTTCGTAAGAACCACCCAGCCTTCCGTTTAGGCAATGCAGACCTTGTCCGCAAGCATTTGGAGTTCCTTCCAGTACAGGACTGCTTGGTTGCTTTCCGTCTAAAAGACCATGCCGGTGGTGATAAGTGGAACAATATTTACGTCATACTCAATGCTAATTCAAGTCTAAGAACCGTCAACATCCCTAAAGGGAACTACACGATTGTATGTGCAAATGGCGATATCAACGAAGCAGGACTTGGTCAGATGGAAGGCGGAGAAGTAATGGTTGATGCGCAATCGGCATTGATCTTACATGATTAAATACGTCTCCTCCCTTCCTTACAAGGGTTAAGTAGATAGCAAAAAGAGGCTAGTAAGAAGAAGTAGAAGTATAACTTTTCAACAAGTCTCCCCATCCTTCCAATGGATTGGGGAGCTTTCCGAATAACAATGAACCTAAAACAAACAATCAACAAAGCAGCTCTTTGTTCTGCAAGAAGGCTATGGAGCAGCTTATTCTTATTATCTTTATTCATCGTTCCAACAGCTATGACAGCTCATAACAGTGCATCCGTACCTAAAGGTCAATCGGTATCGAAAGTGGATATCACACGCATTGAACCAGAGAATTGGTTTGTCGGTATGAAAGATCCAACACTTCAGTTGATGGTTTATGGTAAGGGTATCAAGTTCTCTGACGTATCGACTGATTATCAGAACGTGCGCATTGACTCACTTGTTAGGCTTGATTCGCCTAATTACTTACTGGTTTATCTCAATCTAAAAGACGCTAAACCGGGTGAGATGACGCTATCGTTTAAGGGCAAGGATGGTAAAGTTATCAAACGAAAGTACCAACTTTTGGCTCGTTCTATGGCTGGTGCTGACCACAAGGGATTCGATAACTCGGATGTACTCTACATGCTTATGCCAGACAGATTCGCAAATGGTAACCCGAAGAATGACATTGTCAAGGGTATGCAAGACCAACTATGCAACCGCAACGAACCGAGCCTCAGACATGGAGGAGACCTAGAAGGTATACGTCAGCATCTCGATTATTTCACTCGTTTAGGAGTAACAGCTCTATGGTTCACACCCGTTTTGGAGAACGATAGACCAGCCGATAACGGGAAGAATAGTACGTATCATGGCTATGCAACAACCGATTATTATAAGGTGGATCCACGCTTTGGTACAAACGATGAGTACAAGAAACTCATTGCTGAATGTCATCAGAAAGGACTGAAAGTAGTCATGGATATGATCTTTAACCATTGTGGTGACTATCACACATGGAATCGAGATATGCCCTCAAAGGACTGGTTTAATTATCCAAACTATGGTTTGCAAACAAGCTATAAGTTAACTCCTGTGCTCGATCCATACGCCAGTAAGGTGGACATGAGGGAGACTGTTGATGGCTGGTTCGTAGCTTCCATGCCCGATCTGAACCAACGCAACCCACACGTTATCAAGTATCTTATCCAGAACTCAATGTGGTGGATAGAGACAGTGGGTATAGATGGAATACGCATGGATACCTATCCTTACGCTGATCGAAAGGCTATGGCTGAATGGATGAAGGCATTGGATGCGGAATACCCAAACTTCAATACCGTTGGAGAAACATGGGTTACAGAACCTGCTTACACAGCTGCTTGGCAGAAGGATAGCAAGCTCTCTGATATTAACAGCTATCTGAAGACGGTGATGGACTTCTCTTTCTTTGATAAGCTAACGCTTGCAAAGAACGAAGAAACCGATGATTGGTGGAAGGGACTGAACCGTATTTACAACTCATTGTGCTATGATTACCTCTATACAAACCCATCTTCTGTGATGGCATTCATCGAGAATCACGATACAGACAGGTTCCTTGGCAATGGCAAGGACACAACAGCTCTGAAGCAGGCTTACGCTTTGTTGCTCACAATGAATCGTATTCCACAGCTTTACTATGGTACGGAAGTACTCATGAATGGTACGAAGGAGATTACAGATGGCAATGTTCGTAAGGACTTCCCAGGTGGTTTTCCAGGTGATAAAGTCGATAAGTTCACACGTGAAGGGCGCACAACTGCAGAGAACGCCATGTTCGATTGGACTTCAAGAATACTACATTGGCGACAAAACAATGAGGTGATTAGCAAAGGAAAACAAACCCAATTCATCCCTTGGCATGGTGTTTATGTGCTCGCAAGACAGTTTGATGGCAAGACTGTTCTCACCATTCTCAATGGCAAAAAGGCTGATAATAAGGTGGAGGTAGCACGTTATGCAGAGGTGATTGGTCAACATACTACAGCCACAGACATCACAACTGGCAAGACAATCGACCTCACAAAGGACATCCCACTGGGGCATCGTCAGACGATGATACTCAGTTTCTAAGCCCATAAACAACAAACAGCAAGAAAGCAATCAAGCTCTTCTCGCTGTTTGTTTATTTATTTCTTTGTTCTACTCAAACATTTGCAGACCTATTAACTGTACTAATTCTTTGAACTCGGGGGAGTATTTTACACCCGTCTTACCCCATTCGTACTCATGACGAATATTCTTTCCTGGATAATAGATAGTCACAAATAAGCTCCCTTTATCAGTACAAAAATCGTTATTCTTAACGGCTATCACATCCTTAGCAGAGCCTGCGACGTATATGTCATCCACGAGTTCTTTGACTCGAAAACTGCGCTCGTCACTAACCTGAACTATGTCTGTTGTGTCTTTCACCTTGCCCTTCACCGATACATTATGCTGTATATACTTACACGAACGACCCTGTTTATCTACTATCCAAGTAATGTATTTAGAATTGAAAACATAGCCTGGAAGTGACTCAATAACAACAGAGTCATACGCTTCTGATGTATTCTTCGCCGTCAACACTCGGCTTCCTTTGGAACAGCTAATGGCTATCAAGGCTATTACAACACATAAATAAACGGGCTTCCTCATCTGTTCTAATAAGCAAAAAAATGATAATTATCTAATAGGAGATTATAATGATTCTATCACTCTATTCTTAGTTCTACTCGTCCGGATGTCCTTTATAATGCTTTCTGTAGTCCTATCATCACGCCAAAGACCAGCAAACTGGTCTGCCCAATGCTCATCCTTCGCCTTTACTTCCCTATGAAGTAACGAGTCACTTAACAAAGAAATCAGTTCCAACTTAACGTTATCACTTAGGTTTTTAAGGATATTCCAATACGGAATCCGCCCACTATTTAATGTGTAATTACCATCCATAACTATTCCTTTATATGCCTGTTGCAAAGATACACAATAATGTGTTTGCCTCCAAATAATCGTCTTTTAAGTTGCTATTAACCGATAGCTCCATCAGGGTTCACGACAATCTTTGAGGCACTTCATGCTCTCCAGGATTATTACAAGGCTTCTGTAATACTTCTCCAAGGCTTCTGTAATAGTATTACAAGCCCTTTGTAATATTTCTGTAAGACTTCAGGAAGATTCCAAAAAGGCTCTTTTAAAGACCAAGATTGTGGTTAAGAAGATACGAGATGAGTATTAGTAAGAATAGAAAATGATTTTTATTAATCCTTACTCTACGTCTTTTAACTGGTGAGATAAGGGTAAAAAAAGCCCCTCTCTGTAGGAGAAGGGTTTGGGGTGAGGCTTGTATCTTTAATTGAAAAGCTGTTAGGGTTGAAAGATGATAGGCACTGTTACACGTGCTTGTATTGGGCGGTCGTTCTGCATAGCGGGCTTCCATCCCACCATGCGATTGGTTAATCGAACCGCTTGTTCCTTATAGAACTCTACGCAATTAGCAAGTACTTGCTTCTGCTTAGCCGCATCCAACTTCATAAAATGCTTACTTGTGCCCTGCACATTCTTAACATCTACGACACGAGCACCCGTCACGGAACCATCCATTTCGACGTTAAATAAGACGGTCATTTCGGCATGTACCTTCGAACGAATAGCCTGAATGTTGTGGTGCTGATTACGTGCAAAATAGTTGGCGATGGCTTCCTGCCCTCCTTCAAACGTCGGGAGAACATCCGCCTTACTAACTTTTGGTTGCAAGTCGATGGACTCTAACTTTGCTTTTAACTTGTTGATCTCTACCGTTCCCATAACTACTTTGCCGTTAGGGTCGATGAGGTACATCGAAGGAATCCAATCAATCTTATATAACTTGTCGATAAATGTATTCTTCCTAAACTTCTTCAGCTCGCTTACCTGCGTCCAATTCATCTGATAACGATTCCAGTATGTCTTTGCCCAAGCCTCTCGGTCGGTATCAAAAGAGATACCAACGAATTGCACACCATAGTCACGGAACTGCTCATAGAGTGCTTTCATGGCTGGAATATCACGCCGACAATCAGGGCACCAACTCGCCCAGAAGTCTAAAACAACATAACTTCCTTGGTACTGGCTCAGCTTGATATCCCTACCATCATAGGTTCTCAAGGTAAACTCTGGGGCTTTCGTACCTGGCTTCAACATGTTAGTTGCATACTTTGCATCCAAGTCTATTGCAGCTTGAATGGTATCATTTGTTTGTGCGAGAGCAGCTGGAACCGCCATAAAGAACGCACATGCAGCTGTTAGGAAAATCTTTTTCATATCGTTACTTATCTACTTGCTGTTTTCTTACTTCACGTTATTTGTATTAGTTCTGTTGGTTATTTGCAAATATACTATCTTATTTTCAATAACACAAGACCTATTGTATTTTTTCAATTGTCAGTGTTTGGTCGCAATACTCCACAACTGCTGGACGGTGCGTGATGAATATCACCGTCTTATCATGTGTAGAGAGTATGTTCTTGAGGAGCTTCTTTTCAGTCTCAGGGTCTAGTGCAGAAGTGGCCTCATCGAATATCATTATACTTCGATTACGCAGTAGGGAACGGGCAATGGCAATGCGTTGTGCCTGTCCTTCACTCAATCCGCCGCCTTGTTCGGAGCATGGAGTATCAAGTCCAAGAGGCAAGTGGAACACGAAATCAGAACAACTCTTGCATAACACTTCTTCCATCTCTTCTTGTGTAGCATCTACCTTTCCAAGTAGGAGGTTCTCACGTATTGTACCACTCAAGAGCGTGTTCCCCTGTGGTACATAGACGAAGTTTGTACGCATGAGAGGGGGATAGTTCTCTACTTTCCTGCGCATTATAAATCTCGACCTTGCCCTTTGTTGGCTTCAATAATGCTAGTAACATCCTAATGAGAGTAGTCTTTCCTGCTCCCGTTTCACCCAATATGGCGGTACACGAACAAGGGTAGAAATCGAAGTTCAAGTCCCTTAGTATCTCTCGATCACCATCCTCGTAACGATAGTTAATACCCTTCAATCGGATGCCACAAGGCGATGATAACTCTATCGGGTCGCCCTGTTCTTCGAGTGGATTCTCCTCTAATTCCATCAGTCGTTCGGCTGCTGTAAAGACAGAGACAAAGGCTGGGACAAGCTTTGTTAGTTGTCGGGCAGGGCTTTGAATCTTATTCACTAACTGCAAGAAAGCCGTCATTCCGCCAAATGACAATGTATGAAGTGACATGCGAATAGCCGCCCATGTGAAGGCGACAAGATACCCAAATGCGAAGCCAAAGTTTAATACTAAGTTAGAGAAAACAGAGAACTTTGTCTTGCTAATAACCTTTTGTCGCAGTTCTTTCTGTGTACCTTCTAGCTTGCCAACTATCATCTCGTCGCTCTCAAGAGTCTTAATCAACATACGGTGTTGGATGGTCTCTTGGAGTACACTTTGTACCTTAGAATCAGAGTTACGAACCTCCCTTGTGAGTCGTCTCATTTGACGAACATAGACCTTACTAACCAATACAAACAATGGTATGATGACGACAATCAAGAGTGCAAGTCGCCAATCCATCGTTAAGAGGTAACAGAAAGCTCCGAGGAACATAGCCAATGTTGAGATAGAACTAGGGATGGTTTCGGTGAGGAAAGTGACGACATTAGCAACGTCAAGTTCCAATCGGTTCAATACATCTCCGCTGTGGTAACGTTCCCGCCCATGCCACTCTGAGCGCAAGATACGGTCTAGCATGTTCTGTTGCATCCTATTCTGCGCCTTTATTCCCAGCAAGTTTCGCACCCAGACAGAGGCGATACTCAATGCAAAGTCACATAGAATCAAGCCTCCCATAGTACTAACAGCGATGTAAATACTGCCTGGTTTAACATGAGAAGCAACGTCAATGGCATTTTGGACAGCCCATACAGTAGCTAAAGAAACGCCCACACTGAGTAGACCAATCAATGCATTGAGGATTGCTTGCTTATGGTTTCCGCGCCACGCAAGCCATAACCAATGAAATATCTCCTTAGTAGTATAGCGTGTGTTAGGTATCTGGAAGAGCCTTCTTATCTTATCAATCATTGTATAATCTTTCGTTAGCTGTGGTTTATGTCTCGGTCTTTATCAAACAAAGAGAGTTAGTGGTTAGGACATGATAACAATCCGTTAGAACTTACGAGTATCTGCTCCCCACATGAGTTTCTCGCGTAGTGTGGAGAAGAAATGCTGTTCCTTTCGCTTTACGATACGCACTTTATGAGAGGCTTTCCTTATCTTTAGCGTCACACCCTCACGTAGTTTCTCTGATCGTCCATCAACTGCTGCCAAGAAGTTGTGGCTTCGGCTCTCTACTTCTAGGGTTATCTCGGCCTTGTCACTGATAACGATTGGACGAATGTTGAGGCTATGAGGAGCAACAGGAGTCATGCTAAAGATGTCCGATTGAGGGACTATAATAGGTCCACCAACGGACAATGAGTAAGCTGTTGAGCCTGTTGGCGTACTGATAACGAGTCCATCTGCAAGATAAGTGGTGAGGTATTCACCATTAACAGTTGCCTTAATAGAAATCATCGCAGCGTTATCTCGTTTCAAGATTGCAATATCATTCAGTGCGTATGGGCATCCCTCCAATGGTTCGCCAAGTGCTTCTAATTGCATAACGGCACGTTCCTCTATCTCAACATCACCTGCAAAGACATCATCTAAGATAGATCTAGCCTCATCAGGAACCACACTTGCAAGGAATCCCAAGCGTCCCATGTTCACTCCAATGATAGGTGTTTGCTTCGGACCAACCTTACTTGCCGCCTTTAAGAACGTCCCATCGCCCCCGAGAGAGATAACGTAATCGACATCAAAGTTCACTCCCTCAAACACACCAGCTATCTTTAAATCCTCCTGAAGTTTATTCTCTAAAGCATGAAAGAAGCCTTGCTCTAAGTAAATATCAGCCTCGTGTTGAGCCAAATAACCCAACAGTTCTTTATCCGAATAGACTCTAAAGCTTTAGAAGCACTACCAAAAATGGCAAAGCTCAGTTTCCTCTCAGTCATAAAAACATACCTTTTAAATATCTTTTAGCCTTGCAAACGGTACTAAACGACGAATAATTAGTATATTTGCAAGTACTTTACTTCTGCAAAAGTAAGGTTTTTAATTGGATTTGTAGACTTAAATACGAAATAAATTATGGCTAAAGTGTATGAGTTTCTGGCTAATGGTTTCGAAGAGGTAGAGGCATTAGCACCCGTAGATATCCTACGTCGAGGTGGCGTGGAGGTTAAGACTGTGAGCATAACAGGCTCCCCGCTCGTTGAATCATCGCATGGGGTGATGGTGAAAGCCGACTTACAAATGGAAGACTTAGGCGTTATTGATGATGCAGATATGCTCTTGATACCAGGTGGAATGCCTGGTGCACAGAACTTGAAGGACGATGCGCGTGTTGGAAAAGCACTGCTTCATCAGGTGGAGAGTGGTAAACGTGTGGGCGCAATCTGTGCTGGACCGATGGTTCTCGGTGCTTTGGGAATCCTCAAGGGCAAGCGTGCTACATGCTATCCGGGCTTTGAGAAGTTTCTTACAGGCGCAGAATACACCAAGGAATTATGCACTATTGATGGCAATGTAACAACAGGTAAAGGCCCTGCTGCTGTCTTCGCTTATGGTTTCAAGCTATTAGAACAACTCGTATCAGTAGAGAAAGCGAACGAAATTAGGGAAGGTATGTTGATCAACGAACTCATTGCTCTGCATTAAAACATCGTCAGAAGATGACAAGATACGCTATTATCGTTGCAGGAGGAAAGGGCTTGCGAATGGGAACGGAGGTGCCGAAACAATTCCTTCCCATCGCTGGTAAGCCTGTTCTGATGCACACTATCAGTAGGTTTCACGCCTATGATGAGCACTTAAAAGTCATCCTCGTTCTTCCAAAAGAGCAACAGGATTATTGGAATCAGCTCTGTGAAGAATATCATTTCACAGAAGATTACCAGCTTGCGGATGGTGGTGCAAGTCGCTTCCAGTCGTGTCGTAATGGCTTGTCAATGATACCTAATGATGCAGAAGGGCTCGTTGGTATTCACGATGGTGTGCGTCCTTTCGTCTCAAACGAGGCTATCTCACGTTGTTATGACGCTGCAGAGAAAGAGAAGGCAGTGATTCCTGTATTGCCCGTAACAGATACCTTACGATTTGTGGGCGATTCCGATAAGGGGAGGAATGTGTTGCGAAGTGATTACAGAGTGGTTCAGACGCCACAAGTATTTGATATCCAACTCCTCAAAAAAGCATATAACCAACCCGAGAGTACTAGCTTTACTGATGATGCTAGCGTTGTTGAAAGCATTGGACAGGCTGTCACTATGGTGGAAGGGAATCGTGAGAATATAAAAATCACTACCCCCTTCGATCTGAAAGTAGCGGAGATTTTGGTGTAAGAGAGGCTCAATTCCGGCACCCCACCCAGCCTCCCCCAAGGGGAGGAGTGCCTCACGGGAGCCAGTGGGGTTCATTATGCCCATTTAACAAGAGCCTCTCTTTAACGTGAAGAGGGCGTTTCTTCGCATCGAAGAGAGCCTTTATTTGCAACAAAGAAACGCCCTCTTTGTTTTCAAACAACGCTATTTACTCCCCCTCTTCATTCGGAGAAGGAGCGAAGAAGAAGCTCTTTCTTCAATGCCGGGATACTTTTCTCAACTCTACCTAATCACAATTTTGAATTATGAATTATGAATTTTGAATTATAAGAGAACCTCTCTTGTTAGCTTCCGTTAGGCTACATCCCCTCCTTTGGAGGGGCTTGGGGAGGCCTTCTGTAGCTGTGTTGAGGTTCTCAAAAGTTGTTGTAACACATGGATATACTATCACAAGACATCATGTATCTACCAGGTGTAGGTCCGAAAAGGAAAGAGATTCTAAGCAAAGAGCTTGGCATCTGGAGTTATCGTGACCTCTTGGAGTATTTCCCCTACAAGTATGTTGACCGCACAAAGATATACCTTCTCTCTGAGTTGTCGGCTGATATGCCCTTCGTACAAGTGAAGTGTAAGATACTAAGCTACGAGGAGTTTGAAGTCGGGAAGCGTCGGAAACGAATTGTGGCACACGCTACGGATGGTCATGGGATATGCGATATTGTGTGGTTCAATGGTACTAAGTATATTTATCAAAACTATCAATTAGATAAGGAATACATCATCTTTGGGAAGCCAAGCTACTATAACGGACGCTTTCAATTCAGCCATCCTGATATCGACGATGCCAGTCAGTTGCAGCTCAATGACATGGGTATGCAACCTTTCTATATAACGACTGAGAAGATGAAAAAGGCTGGTATCACCTCTAGAGCAATGGAGAAACTAACGAAAACACTGCTTAGTAAGCTCACAACTCCGCTTGACGAGACCCTTCCCTCATTCATTACTAGTCCCTTACACCTCATCTCTCGTGATGCAGCCATGCGTAAGATTCATTATCCAAAGTCGGTAGATGATACGCAGCGAGCACGTGTACGCCTTAAATTTGAGGAACTCTTCTATGTTCAACTCAATATTCTTCGCTATGCAAGTGACCATCGGCGCAAGTATCGGGGTTATATCTTCAATCGTATTGGAGCACAATTTAATTGGTTTTATACGCATAACTTGCCCTTTGAACTTACTGGTGCACAGAAGAGAGTGATGCATGAAATACGTGCAGATATGATGTCTGGCAAACAAATGAATCGTCTCTTGCAAGGAGATGTAGGTTCGGGTAAGACGCTCGTAGCCCTTATGTCTATGCTCATAGCCATAGATAACGGCTATCAAGCATGTATGATGGCACCGACGGAGATACTTGCAGAACAACACCTACAGACTATCAAGGAGTTTCTCAAGGGTATGAACTTACGTATAGAACTACTGACTGGTATTGTGAAAGGCAAGAAACGCAAGGAAGTACTTGCTGGGCTTTTGGATGGAAGTGTACATATTGTTGTTGGAACGCATGCTATCATAGAGGATAAGGTGCAATTCCAAAACCTCGGGATGGCTGTTGTTGATGAGCAGCATCGCTTCGGTGTGGAGCAAAGAGCAAAGTTATGGAGTAAGAGTGACAACCCTCCTCACATCCTCGTAATGACTGCTACTCCTATTCCACGTACCCTTGCCATGACGATATATGGTGACTTAGACGTGAGTATCATCGATGAGTTGCCTCCAGGACGCAAGCCCATACAGACGATACACAAGTATGATGACCAGATGACGAGCCTCTATCAAGGCATAAGACAGCAGATAAAGCTTGGCAGACAGGTGTATATTGTTTATCCACTCATCAAAGAGAGCGAGCGAGTAGACCTCAAAAACCTCGAAGATGGATATGCTGCTATGTGTGAGATATTCCCTGACTTCAAGTTAAGTAAGATTCATGGTAAGATGAAGGACAAGGAGAAAGAGGCAGAAATGCAGATGTTTGTCAGTGGAGAAACGCAAATCCTTGTTGCTACAACAGTGATAGAAGTGGGTGTGAACGTTCCGAATGCGAGTGTAATGATTATTCTTGATGCACAGCGTTTTGGGCTTTCTCAGCTCCATCAGTTGCGTGGACGTGTCGGACGAGGTGCCGAACAGAGTTATTGTATACTTGTTACTAATCGCAAACTCACAAAGGAAACGAGTAAGCGAATTGACATTATGTGTGATACGAATGATGGTTTTGAGATTGCAGAAGCTGATTTAAAGCTAAGAGGTCCTGGTGATTTAGAGGGTACGCAGCAAAGTGGTATAGCCTTCGACTTAAAGATTGCCGATATAGCACGTGATGGTCAGCTTGTTCAAATGGCACGTGAAGAAGCACAAAAGATAATTGATAGTGACCCAACCTGCCAAAAGAATGAATATAAATTACTATGGGACAGGCTTAAAACGTTAAGAAAGACTAACATAAACTGGGCTGCGATCTCTTAAAATTAATTTGTCGAAAGTTCTCACAATATGCTCTTCTAAACGGCTTGACATATATCATCTACGAATCAAGTGATATAAAAGTCGTTTGTTAAACAGCCTATAAAAACTGTTAACCTGTTGTCTTTTTGTCATTTTTTCCTTATCTTTGCGAAGTCTTTTGATACTTAGTTCGATTCTTTGTTATAAGTTTTCAACATATCAAGAGATAGGAACTTAACAATTTGTTCCGGCCTTTTTTAGGCTTCATAGTACAGAAATAAAATAACTTGATTATGATGTTTAAAAGAATTGTTAGGACTTTCGCACTTACATCTCTATTCGCCCTAACAGCCCACACTGCTAACGCACAAGACTTGCTAGCACGTCAGGCACCAATTGATAGACGAGCTAAAGCACTTGATACAATGGTTATTAGTCGCTTACGTGAGTCTGAAGAAGTTGAAGAACCAGCATCTGAACTCTACAACGATTGGAATAACAATTATGCACATAGGGGTGGTAACCTCCCTGATGTATACAAGATTGACCTCCGCGGATTCCATATGCCAACTCCTAGTCGTGTCATTACGAGTAACTTCGGACGCCGTTGGGGACGTCGCCACTTAGGTATGGACATTAAAGTCTACATTGGTGATACAATTCGTGCAGCCTTCTCTGGAAAGGTTCGTGTAGTTAAGTACGATGCAAATGGTTATGGTAAATATGTTGTAATACGCCATAATAATGGACTTGAAACTATCTACGGACACTTATCAAAACAGCTTGTTTCAATAAACCAGACAGTTCGTGCTGGTCAGCCGATTGCTTTAGGTGGTAATACTGGGCGTTCTACTGGTTCTCACTTGCATTTTGAAACACGTCTTGCTGGCGTAGCTTTGAACCCAGCTTTATTCTTCGACTTTGCTCATCAGGATGTTACTGGCGACTACTATGTGTTCCATAAGAGCACACTAGCACAAGAGTCAGAACAAGCAACAGCTGCTCGTGGTACTTCTTCAAGCCTTGGTTATTCTCGTGAAAACATTCAAGGCACACGTGGACAGAGTTCTTCTACTCGTCAAGAGAAGGCTTACAATACTGATTTCTCTAATCGCACACCACGCACAGAGGCTACAAGTAGCAATGGTCAGATTATCTACCACTCTGTAAAGGAAGGTGAGACTATCGAATCAATCGCCGAACAGTATGGCGTAAGTGTCGATAAGTTATGCCACTTGAATCGCCTCGGTCGATATACAAAGGTAGACAAGGGATGGATTCTCAAGATTAGTAAGTAAACGAATTAGTTGATAATACAAAAACACCTCGTTAGATATTTTATTCTAACGAGGTGTTTTTGTATTAGGATAGCTTTTGTAATTTGCAGTTATTCCTGTCATCATTTTCGTGTACACAACATACTGATTACAGAATAATATTATAAGTGCTAAAAGTGACAGTAGCTAATATTAAAACTAAATTAGGGCTTTATGTAACCCAAAGTGGGTGTGATTTTTATTGAAAGGAATAGCACGGAAAGTACTTACCGATTGTCAGTACTATCTTTCTTGAATGAGTCGGAGATGCCTTTACCGAGTTTCTTAAAGAACTTCTTACCACCTTCTCCTATCTTGCGGGTTACCTCGCCCATAGTCTTCACTTCGCGTTTTACAACACGACCTATGCCACGTGACATTGTCCGCAAACCATCTTTTACTTCTGTCTCACCAGAGTCTCTTCGTTCAACTCTATCGGTTTCTACCTTCTTGCTGGTAGTAGGCTTTGTTGCAGAAGATGGTTGAGGCGCAGGCGTAAGATGCTTTGTTGGAGTTGCGGTGTGTGCTCTTGCCTCTGCTTTCTGGCGTGCTTAACCAAATGTGGAGATGCGCCTGCAATTCCACTATACTCTGTTTGTGCTGTTGCTGATAGACTTATCAGCGACAAAACAACTACAAGTTTTGTTTTCATTCGTTCCATAGTCTTTCGTTTTATAACTTACTAATTAAACGATAAATGAGCATTGTAAATTATAGTCCTTAACAAACAATAGTACGCTTTAAAGGCCTTTAAAAGGGGGAAAAAAGCTATTTAAATACTTTACGAACAACAAACCACGCATGGAGTAAGACCGTTGTTAATAAGCCATAATGGCGGTTCATCACATCAAAACGCTCTTTGAGGGAATCCTTATGATGAATAGTTGTTTGTCCTTCTTCCATATAATTAGCAACGACGGCATGTATGTTACGTAGAAGAAGGTGTCGCCGTTCCCCCTCTTTCATAACTCTTATACACCAGTCAACATCTGCTGAATAACGGAAAGATATGTCATAAGGAAGAGAGCGAGCAATATCCATACGTGCATAAAAGGCTTGATGGCATACCACCATGCCCTGACGGAAAGAACGCCAAGTAAGTCTTTCTGGGGGACTGAGTCGACGGTGATACAAGAAATTACCCTTGTCATCAATTATATCCGTATTTCCAAAGAGGACAGCTGGATGCTCTTCACCATCTCCCACGACAGCTGCTAACATTACTTTATTTAATGTCTCTGCATCAGGAAAGCGGTCACCTGCATTCATAAAGACAATATAGTCTCCTGTTGCTAATTGTAGCCCTTTGTTCATAGCATCATAGAGTCCCTTGTCAGACTCACTTTGGATTTTTACAACATGCCCATTCTCTGCGTCATCAGATTGCTTTTGATAAGCCTTAGCAATACTTATTGTATCATCAGTTGACGCTCCATCAATAATGAGATGTTCCACATGAGGATAGTTCTGCATCAACACACTGTCTAGAGTAGGGCGTAAGACAGCAGCTGCGTTATAGGTTATTGTGACAACAGAAAACGTAATCATAATCGATAATTCTTAAAGGCCATAGCCTCATTATATATATTAATGTATTGCAAAGCGACGCTACGTTGAGAATAACTACGCTGTACCTTTGTTATTGCTGATGAGGAGAGCTCTTGGTAATCGGCTTCTTCTAGAATCCAATGAAGTCCTTGTGCGAGGTCAGTAGCATCACGATACTTTGCAACATAACCATTTACCTTGTGGTCAATCTCTTCCGGAATACCACCCACCTTAAAGCCTACACAGGGTACACCACACGCCATTGCTTCCATAATGGTGTTAGGTAGATTCTCAGAGAGAGAAGGTAAAACGAAAACATCAGAAGCATTATAGACATCTACAATACGCTGAGTGTCGTTGATATATCCCAACTCATAGACTTCAAAGTCGAATTCTTCTCTTAGGTCCTCTGCATGACCACCTAGTATGGCTATAGCTGTTTGGTTAACTATCTCCGGATGATTCTTTGCTAACTTATGGCAGGCTTCAATGAGATAAGAAATTCCCTTGTTTACATTTGTTACGCGTTGTGATGCAAAAAGAATAATTTTCTTGTCTAAAGGAAGTCCTGCATTTATGCGAGCCTGTTTCCTATCTGTGGGGTGGAAAACACGTGTATCAATGGGATTGGGGATAGAGAATACTTGTTGCCCAGCAAGAATAGCACTCTTGCTTGCCTCCTTTTCGAGCCATTTGCTACACGTTACAAACATGATGTTGCGCCCTTCAAGCATCTTCTTCTTACGCTGAAGCACCTTATTAGATAAGTCGTTTGCAGAGCCACCATTGGGTAGAAGGCGACAATTACCGCAATAAGACTGATAACGCAGACAGTTTAGTGTGATATGACAGATACCTGTTGCAGGCCAAATATCATGCATTGTCCAAACAACAGGCTTTCCACTATCAAGGATCTTGCGGATTCCTTTCAGCGAAAGCATTCCTTGATTGATCCAAGAGAGGTGTATAATGTCAGCCTCTTTAAACTCTGGTAACTTTGTGATATCAACTCCAGAATTAGCAATATCTATCTCAAATAGGTGCTTACGACTGAAGTGTAGATGCCAAAATATGGTCCATCGTTCCCAAAGAAAGTGTAATTGATTGCGTAAAGTATGTGATAAACCAACAACAGTAATATCATCCGTCAATTTATCACGTACTAACATCTTTGCTTTTACTCCATTGTTATTCAGAGCGTCCTTAAGTCGGTTGGCAGCTAAAGCAGCACCACCTGTCTTCTCACTGGTATTTACTATCAGAACTTTCATTCGCTTATTTCCTTTTCAGCAAAGTTACAAGAAAAGGCATAAACACACAAGGAAAGTAACAAAAATATTAGTTGTTTACGGACACAGAAGGTTGATTTGCGTCAAGAAAGGGGCGTTATCTTGATAAAACATAAGTAAAATGTTGCAAGGAAGTGAGAATCATCCTACCTTTGCATTGTCAAAAGGTTAATAGATTGTTTAGGTTAGTAGTAATAGATTTAGGTTTTTAGTTATTTTATTTTAGGTAAAACGTTTAACGATTGATCAGTGATAGCAAAGGTAGTCGTGAGATTCCCTTTCACATAAAAAGATTTTTGGTTAAACATACTGATAACGCCGATGCTCGTTGAGAGTATCGGCGTTTACTTTTATGGATTACATCACTCGGTCTATTACAAAGCTCTTATAATATAGATTTCTCCGCACATCACCCTTTACTTGCAGTAGTTTTCCTTTCGTATCAAAACGATATTCGTAAGAGTCGATCCTAGTCTTCATATCCTGTATGGCTGGGTCTGATTCATCCACAAAATCACCATCTTTCACTTCGGGGTCGCCTTTAAGCGATACGACAAGCCCTTGCTTATCCTTTGATATGTTATAAGTTCCATAGTCACCAAGTAGGTCGAAGTACTCTCTGCCAGTGGTCTCACCTTCATCAAAGTGCATCTCTAGTCCAATCATTGCTGTTAACTCGGGCATATATTGTATAAATGATCCATCTTTTATGAAGTTATCCAGGTGATATAAGATATTCTCTCCTTCAGTTGTCCTCATCGTCTCATCAGTTACTCTAGAGAACTTTCTATTCCTTTTCCAGTCCTCTTGACACCATCGTTTGAGGTTCTTATACCACTGATCGAACATCTTCTGATCCTTCACCTCAACGTTGGTCTCTCCCGTCAGATTATTTGCTTCGATGATAAAATGCTGCTTGAGCATCTGTTGCAACGTCTTAGCTTCAAGTTTATTTAGTTCCTTGTCGTATGCACCTGTTTGCCAATCAGGCAGCTTTACATCTAGCCCCTCTACTATGCATTCTAGCGACAAAGATCATTATTAACCACCAGCGGGACAAGTTTAAAGGTATGTGTTCCCGTTATCCATTTCATTTCACAATCCACTTTTATACGATAAGTGAGCGTATCCCCCACAGTATATTGCGATGGAAGTAAGGGCTTATAAGTGGGTTCTTTCACAACTGATGCCTGCATTCGCTTCATAAATAGTTGCCCCTCTGCCACATTCTTTATCTCTTGAAAGAATGAGACTCTTCTGTTGACTGGCACATTCTTTTTATCAATTGGCCATTGTAACTTATTATCAATCGCCATGTACACATCATCCTTCTGCGGATTATTATAGAGCCTAACCAATCGTTTTGCATCCTGACGAGTGAGCCTTAGTGTACCAGTAACGCTCCCATCAGAGATTTCATCTTTACGCACGGCAGTGAATGAAGCCGTAGGTATGGCATAAGGCGACTGCTTATCTAAGGCACAAAGGATTAGCCAATCATCCATCAGTTCGTTTATACCAAAGCCAAAGATGTAACGTGACGTGTCATAGAGTTGCTTCTCACGTGCTAGATTTAGCAACCTCATCACAATTTTCTCATCCTGTGGATTCACCTGCACATACGAATTCATGTGGAAAGCAACATCTTCTCCATTATCAGCTGCATCTGCCGCCGCTGCTGCAACATACCCATCTGTATCGGGTAAGGTGCCGAAACGCTTCTTGAAAGCCGCTGTTGAGTCAGCTTCCGCTGCATTCTGATTCCCATAAATCTCGTCATTAAAGCGTCCGAAATACTTCACTAATGGGCGTGTCGTAATATGCTTCTGATAGGGTAGGAGCTTATCACTAATCGACTTCAGTAGTTCGTGTGGGTCATGTACTACTGGATAAAATGATATTTGCACGGGCTTCAATGCTTGTGCCATGGACATTTGCAGACAGCTAATAAGCATTAATAAGAGTAGGCTTATACGTTTCATAAAGTCTATATGTTTGATAATTTACATTCTAATTCGTCGTTCATTCATTCCATCCGATTAGTTCATGCGCTCTATGAGATAGCCATAAGCTTCAACATCTGACATTCCTTTGTCCTTCTCTGTTGCTTCCTGTTTGACAATCCATTGATATTCTAACCGCTGTATGAGTCCTTGCTTATCTATATGGTAGATATATCTTTCCTCCGTATCACTGTCCTTATCCTTTGTCTTGAGCGTGATAACAAGTCCCTCGTTGGCCTGTGCGATTGTATAATCGACTAAGTTCTTCGCACAAGGGAAGTAACATGTGCCTTGTGTCTGCCCCTCAGAGAAGAAATAATCCATTACCGTCATCACCTCTAATTCGGGTAACCGACGTGCCATATTATCACCCGTAAAGTCTGCACTCACCTCCTTCAATAGTTCCTCAGCCATCTGCTTGGCTGCTCCTTGCATTTCCTCTTTGCTCGCACCAAACATAGCTGCATTCTTTATCAGATATTCCTCTATCTCTTTAAGGAACGTCTTGGAGTTAATCAATGTCGATACTGCAGTGTGTGTTGACAGGTCAGTCTCTATCATAATGTGACACTTGCGTAACCTGTCATAGGTATAATCTATTATCTTCTGAAAGACTTCTTCATATTCACGCATCTCCTTTTCATTTGCAGCGTGGAGTGTATCTTCAATACATTCTATGCGTGTCATCTTGTCGTTTACAAGTCTTGGTATGAAACGGAATACATGGGATTCCTTCTGCTTACCTTCCTCTTTTCGAGCAGTGAAACGATAGGTCAGGGTATCACCTATCACGTATTGCGGACGATAAAGTGGTTTGAGTGGAGCTTCCTTTACAGCCGTTGACTTCAGGCGTCGCACAACCTCTTCCGCTTTAACCGCACCCATCTCATTCGGAATTTCTATCTCTGTAGTGGAAACCCCACTATCAACAAACATCGTGGCGAGGAACTTTCCATCCAGAAGAACCACTATATTATTGTCTACTTCTTGATAAGTCAACTTCGTAAACGCTATTGCGGCATCACGTGTAAGGCTTAGTTGGAATACGGGATAGCCATCAGAGCTCTTGCCGCAACGCGCATTCGTGATTGACAATGTTGGGATAGCCACAGGACTTTTTAAGTCTATGACGTGTAAGTCGTACAAATCCTTATCCAAAGGTGACCTCGATAACAAGAGTTGATAGTGTGTAGTGTCATACAAGCCTTTCTCTTTGGCAAGATTTAAAAGGCTCTGCACCATACTTCTATTCTGTTCAGAAACATAGAACAAGGCATCATCAGTAGGGGAAGGGCTCGCTTTGTCAATCTCTGTATCGATAAAGCCCAATAAGTCGATAAGCGACTTCGATGTTATATGTTTCTGATAAGGCAATAACTTCTTATTGATTGGTCGAATAAGGCTTGCTACATTCTGAGAGGCAGGGTAGACTGACAGCGTTACTGGTTTATCACTCTGCGCAATAGCGCATTGTAGGACTGCAACAAGCAATAATAATGATAGGAAGAAACGTTTCATAAATTGTTCTAAAGTAGTTATGTGCGACAATAAGGATAATTCGTTTCATAAGGTTTATCATTTGGTTATTTGTTCTAAAGTCATACGCTACTATCACCATAATCAACTATCTTATGCGTTCTATAAGATAGCTCGAAGGAACACGGAAGGTTGGACTCACAGCATTACGAGGTACCTTCGCATTAGCAATCGCCTCATACCTTAATTGTCGTATCAGTCCACGCTGGTCGATAGAATAGGTGTACCTCCCTGCCCCACCATTCTTATCTGCCTTGACAGTAAGCGTAATCACCAGTCCATCATCCATCTTCGTGATCATATATTCTGCTATTTTATCCTCCAAATAAAGGTAACATGTGCCTTGTGTCTGCTGATTAGAAAAGCGATTATCGAGCTGTGTTATCACATTCAATTCCGGTAGTATGCTTTCTATATACCCTTGTTCAAAGAACCCATCCCATTCTTCTGCCAGCCTTTCACCCACTTGCTTCAGGTCATTATGCCCAGACAATCCCATCACTTTGACCACTGCACGATGCGTTGTAAGATAGGTCTCCAACGCATGGGATAATGCTGGTAAATCCTTCAACATAGGCACAACAAAGTGAGACGACTGATCTGTCTCAATCATAAAATGGTTCTTGCGTAACTCATAAACGAAATAATTAGCCATATCCTTATATTCCTTGTTTCCCTTAAAGAACTCGTCAATGGTAAGAGCAATAGAATCTACCACACATTCCATCCGTGTTATACTATCGTTCACAAGTCTTGGGATGAGTTGAAAGGTGTGCGAACGCTGTGCAGTACCCTTATTCTGTGGGAAAGAAACACGATAAGTCAGCGTATCACCCAATACGTATTGCGGACGATAAAGGGGCGTATAAGCAGAATCGCTCACCACAGCAGCCTTCAGATGTGGCAATAGTTTCTGACCTTCCTCTTCTCTAAACCCCAATGATAGCTCCAGCGTCTTAGTAGAGATAACACTTCGAACACAAGGAGATGTGAGGAGCTTACCATCCACTAAAAAGAGTATCAGATTATTTATTTCGTGATAGGTAAGGTTTGTGAAAGCATCCGCAGCACCATGTGTAAGACTTATTTTAAATACAGAATCACCATAAGAACCCTTGCTGAAACGTACATCTGTAAACGAAAGCGATGGAATTATGTAGGGATTCTTTAGGTCTATAACATATAAAGCAGACGGCTCTAATGCGGATTCTCCACTAGAGAATAAGAAGTGATAGCGGGTGGTATCATATAAATGTTTCTCTCTTGCAAGATCTAAAAGACTCTGCACCTTAGACTGATTAGTCCCTGCCACATAAAAGTAAGTGTAATTAACAAGATATGAGTTTCTATCCTCCTCTGTTGTACGACCTTCATCACCAGCATACGTATGGGGAACACGACTCATAAACTTAATAAGCGACTTAGAAGTAATATGCTTCTGATAAGGCAATAGCTTCTCGCTAATCCTATTGATAAGCCCCGTTGCATCCTTTACTGCCGGATAAACAGACAGCGTTGCTGGTTTCTCACTCTGCGCAATAGCGTATTGTAGGACTGCAACAAGCAATAATAATGATAGGAAGAAACGTTTCATAAATTGTTCTAAGTAGTTATGTGCGACAAAAATAAGGATAATTCTTGAAACGGCAAAGGGGATAAAGCATTAGATTCACATTTGATATCAAGTATTCTCTAACGCCAGTAATGGTAAGTTCTGTATGAAGATACGAGCCCTTGAACCCTTTTTGCGCTCTTTGTCTAATAGGTTTCCACATTCTTTCTCACCTGTTCCGCATTCCTCTCACACGTGTTCTGCATTCTTTTCTCATGTGTCTTGCGTCTTTGTGTTCCGTATCTTTTGTTAGTTTCACCATGGTGAAACTATTTCCTCACCACGGTGAAACTTAAGCGTCACCATGGTGAAACTTATGCGTCACCACGGTGAAACTAAATTTATATACATGTGTCAATGATGCGTAACACGTGAGAAAAGAATGCAGAACACGTGTGAGAGGAATGCGGAACACGTGAGAAAGGAATGCGGAACACGTGAGAAGGAATGCTGGAACAGGTGGGAAACGATTCGCAAACAGGTGAAACGTTGATGTTCTGCCGCTGAAACAGACGCTCTTTGATAGGACTGTGACTGTTTCTTGTAATATAAACTGATTTTATTATCACCCTTTGGTAAATCTACTGGAAAGCTATACACAAGCTGAGAATCCATGTAGGAGAAGCAGACGATTGGACTTTATAGCGCTGGAATATTCGTATAATAAAAACGGCTGATAGCAGTATTAAGAATCGCTATCAGCCGTTTTTTACTTAGTATTCATTAGCCTTTACACCTTTTCTATCAGGCATACCGCATAAGCCGCCATACCCTCTTCTCGTCCAACGAAGCCCATTCGCTCTGACGTGGTGGCTTTGATGGATACAGCGTCGATGTCGCAACCTATGATATTGGCTAGACATTCGCACATTGCTGGTATGTGAGGATTTATCTTCGGACGCTCAGCGCATACGGTTGCATCGATGTTGCCCACACGATAACCCTTTGTGGCAAGTAGTTCGATGGTCTTACGTAAGATTACTTTCGAGTCCATATCCAATGTTTCGTTGGCGGTATCTGGGAAATGATAACCAATATCACGCATATTAGCAGCACCGAGTAGTGCGTCACAAATGGCGTGAATGAGGACATCCGCATCGCTATGTCCTAGCAATCCAAGGCTGTGCTCTATCTTAATACCACCGAGATAGAGGTCACGCCCTTCAACGAGTTTATGGACATCATAACCCATTCCAATGCGAAAAGATGGGATTGATTGAGTAGTATTTGTCATATATGTTAGATGATAGCCCCGCGGGGGGAGGCATTTACTTCCTCTTAAACAAGTCCTTTATACCATCCATATCGAATGATAGGGAGAATCGGAGCGTTTGGTCGAGTGGGTTGTTCTTAGCTGTTGCAATGACATAGCCCGCATCTAGTGCGAATACATTCATCTTGAATCCAGCGCCTACAGTGAAGTACTTGCGGTTTCCTTTATTCTCACTCTCGTTGTGATAACCTGCACGAAGTGAGAACTTATCATTGTAGGTATATTCAGCTCCCACACTCCATTGCACCTCCTGCATCTCTTCAGAGAATCCATTGGGCGCGTCGCCGAAGCTCTTGAAGATACCCGAGATAGATGATACATCATAGTAATCCTTCTGCAAGCGGTTGTCATAATCTACTTGTGATTCGCCCGTATTACGCTTGGGGTAAGTTGGAACTAGTAACTTGTTTGCATCAGCAGCTATGGTGAACTTATTGAACTCATCAACAGGAATCATCAGTGCGGCACCTAAGCGGAGATTAGTTGGTATGAATTCCGAGCGATTATCGCCACCGAACGTTATCTTAGAACCAATGTTCGAGATATTCAAGCCTAGTCCTAACTGGCACTCACGCTCACCAATGTTGATATAATTCTGGTAATAGCAAGAGAGGTCGGCAGCGAAGGCGGAACCGGGAGATGTATCTTCCTTATAGTCATACGTGAGGTCGGAATAAATCCAACGCACGGCGGCTCCGAGCGAGAAGTGCTCACTTAACATCAAAGAATAAGCTACATCTAATGACATTTCGTATGGGTTGATGGTCATATTAGAGCCGTCATTCGTCTGCACCTCACCCAAAGAGAAGTAACGAAGGGAGGACGACACTGCACTGTAATCACCTATGCGATAATATCCAGCTACGTAAGCGAGGTCGATGTCACTCACCAACTGGCGAAGCCACGGGGTGTAGTTCAAAGAGACACCTGCACGAGAAATATTAAAAGGATACTTCGCAGGGTTCCAATACTGGGAATTGACATCAGGATCAGTGGCTGCTCCTACATCACCCATACCTGCTGCACGTGCATCAGGAGCAATGGTTTGTGAGGTAACGGAGGTAGTAACTGGGTTGAACATATCCTTCTTTGTGCCCTGTGCGAATGCGGCAGAGGAGGTCATAACGACCATGGTTAAGAAGGATAAACGAAGCTTTTTATTCATCTTATTTACTTGAATTGCTTATGGAATATTGCTATATAAAGAATCCATGATGCAGCTAGTTTGCCAGCTTACATCATGGATTAAAACGTGTTACTTATATTACTTATTGTCTAGGACAATGAGTTTCTTAGCCTTTGACACCTTTGTTGCACCATCACAACTGAGGCGAACTCGATAGAGATAAACGCCTGTTTGCAATCGTGTTCCATTATCTACTATCAGGTTCCAGTTGGTTGAGATGGCATTACCTGATGATACGCCTGACTCCACGTGATGCCAGAGTAGGCGTCCACCCATGTCGAATACTTCTATCTCTACATCCACATTCGAACCCATGTAGTTATGCGATACGATGAAGGTTGTCTCGTTGTAAGCTGGATTCTTCGATGCACTGACGCTATAGATATCGGGGGCAAGCCCTTTGACTACATTGAAGTGGAGCGTTACAGTTGACGCATTGTTTTGGATGTCCCATGCTCGGAACTGCAAGGTGTGTGGTCCTTCTGATAGTTCGGGTAGACTGTATCCCGTTGTGCCCGAAGTATAACTGCCGAAATCATAACGGAAGTTATCATTGAGGAGGTAGGTTTGTGTCAATTTACCATCTATGCACAACTGCATATCATGACCAATTCCGTTGCCTGACGCATTGATTCCGTCCTTGTCGGTTATCTGTGCGACGAAGTAAGGAGTGCTATTCACCTTGCCTCCGTCGACAAAAGAAGGAGAATTGAGGAAAGCATAGATAGATGGTCCGATAGAGTCGTTATAGACTACTTCTGACCCATCAATATTGAATCTATCTTCATATCCTTGCGCCATGAGAGAATGGTCTTCGTTGATAGCAGAGAAGTTCATTAAGCCTGTACCAGAGGTATAATTGATGTCACGTGGTACAGCAAAAGTGAGTGTAAACTCGCCATTGCGCACACTATCCGTGCCATTGTAAAGCGTCTTCAGTCGGTCGTAATAGGTGAGGGCTACGTCGGCAGACTGGTCTTGTTTCTTGCAGGTTACGAGTTCTTTGGTATCTCTTACGACCGCAGTGATGAGCCCATTGAAGTCCGTTTGCTTATTACCATCCTTTGTAATAGAGCCTTTCACCTTCACGATTGAGCCACCTTTAATAAGGATAGTATTACCAGTATTAACCGCCTGACCATTGATTGACTCTACGTTCACTTGCAACTTTGGGAGGTTGAGGGCTAAAGCTGGATCACCTAAGAGGGCATATTGCAGTTTGTTTGGTGTAAGGTCTCTACTAGAGTTGATTAGCTCGCACTTTGCGAGTCGTTGCGCCTCACCGAGTGTGGTAGGCTTTCCGTTTGTAAGACTTAGCACATGCTTTAAGAAGGCAGTATTGATAGCCTTGTTATAATAAGTATATACTGTATGAGTCGTTCCCCAGAATGCTACCGAGCCACCTTTGCTATTCAACATAGCCGCTTCACCAATAGTTGGAATCACACCATCATACGGCATAATATCACAACTGGCAGTAATCCATAACGGAAGATTTGTATTGGAGAAGTTCTTGAAGTCAACAAGACGGAGTACTGCTTCATGTGAAATCTGATCTTCTTTACCATGCCCAGCATAATCCATTATCAATGCTCCTTGTGCTTGCTGTTGCTTGATTATCGCACTAGCTTCTGGGTAGGTGTTCCCCTGTAGCAGTAGAGATTCGAGGGTAAGCATCCCACATCACCTTCTTTATTTGATAAGCAGGGTAGGCGGATGAAACCGATTCAGCAGTTTCATTCACATCGCGCATGTGGATATTATTATTGCCATCATCACCCATGAACATAAGTACATTCTCCCAGCTTCCTCCATTCTTATTTAATGCGTAATTAATGGTCTTGTCAACGAGCGTCTTCGCATCAATAGCATTGGTAACGGGGAATCGTCCAACACCAAGATCCTCTTTATCGCGACGCAGAAGGTCAGTTCCTTCACCATCATCCATCAGTGTGAACCATCCGTCATTAATGTAACAGTCTGTCTCACTAAATGAGTTCTCACTCTCGTAAGCAAGTAGGTAATCATCTGGATTCAATAGACGGCAAGAGCTGGTGTTCATGCGATTATCCCATACACAATCACCAAAGAGCAAGAGTGACTGGGCATGGTCTGTGCATTTGTAGCACGATCATATAACATCTTCATGTAACGTCGGTAAGCCATTGCATCAGGTGTTCCACTAGAGAACTCGTTGTATAGTTCGTCAGCAGGGACAACTCGTACAGAGATGTTATCATGTGTTCTGTGGAAATCAGCTAGGCGCTCAGCTTGTTGTAAGAGCTTCTGACTTGTTGGGATGATAATCACCATATTGACAGGCTCATCGGCATGATGATCCTGATTGGTGATATTATATACATACTCTGGAGTTGGGAACGATGTTCTCAATGAAGGTGCTGGAGCAGGCGTTGGATAGGTCATTGCGAGATAATCGAGCCTTGTTGGACCACCAGAGATCGTCGTGAGCCGGATGCTATCTACACTTTGGAGGTTTGATACAGCATAGTCTCTGATAACCTCATAACCTTTATCAAAGGAATCACCAGGTGCAATATGTATCTCACCTAGTTCTTTTCCGTTGGCTTCCACCTTAATGGTTGATGTGTATTCACCCGTTGTCACAGCAACAGTCAAGATACCTGTGCTAGCTTTTGCTTTATTCTTTAAAGTGAAGACCTTGCTCTCATTTAATTTTAATGGCGTCTCTTCAAAGAGATTACGACCACCATTAAACCAACTGAAGTTATCTACCTCGTGCAATGAATGGTAGTCATTTGCCGATGGATAAAAGCTATTTAAGAAGGTTGTACTATCTGATATGGATGCTGGATTACCAGTGTTATCTTCTGTAAGGAAGTAATATCCGTAATCAGAATAGGGATTGCGAGTGCGTCGAGTGGCTGAATTGCTATCCCAACTGACAGAACCTTTAGCATAGAATAGCCTTTTACCATGAATTGTATAGCTTGGGACTTCTTTCAAGTCATCATGCGATATGATATAATCCGCTGTCAGTTCTTCATCTTGGAGATGCCCACCATAGCCATAGATTTTCACCTTATCTAAATTGGTGAAGCCAGCTCGTCGAATCAAGTCATTACTTAATTGATATACGCCATCAGCTGGTACACGTATCTTTGCCCACTTGCCAGTAGACAAGACGGAATGTTTAGCATAACGATTGGATACCTCTGAAGTCGTAAGCCCACCAGCTCTAGTACTCATCATAGATTTCATTCCTCTCTTAGCATTCAACGACTTCGGACGTGAAGTGAGTGCTATCATAAAGCTAACAAGGAACTGTTTCTTGCCATCACGTTCTACGATAGGTGTTAAAGAGAATTCTAACACACCCTTTTTACGCTCGACCGTCATCTGTTGATGTATCTCTGGCAATGTTGGAGGTACTTGTTTTGTGAGAGAATTATAATGTTGTATGTCCTCAGGGTTCATGTTTATGAACTCAGGGTAGCGTATCTCTAGCTCATAGATAGAGTCTGCATAATTCTCTCCAACGGGAATAGCGTAATGGAAATGAGGTAAGAGTGAGTCAATCGTAACATCTTCAACTGTTAGATTGAAGAATCGTTTCTGTTGTGCACTCATCGTTATACAGCTCAACAGAAGTATGAGGGAAAGAAGATTTATTCGTTTCGTCATTGACTTAATAATTCTTTGATGATTGTAGGGGACTTGTTATAAGTTACTCAATCCTTATGCTTTGTTTTGATAAATAGCTTTTATACCTTTTACTTACAATGAAGATCCAGTACTTTACGTTCCTCTATATATCCTTCAAGGTGGTCGTTGATATGTACAGGGAATCCACTAGTAGGACAACCAGTATAAATAAGGTCGCCAGTCTTTAGTGTGAAAAACCGACTAATATAGCTTATGATTTCATCCACCTTATAGATCATATCGCTCGTACATCCTTCTTGCTTTGTTTCCCCATTGACATCAAGGTGAAAGCGAAGACGTTGAATATCCAAGAACTTATCTTTTGAAACCCATTCGCTAGTGCAGCAGCTCCATCGAAACTCTTACTCATATCCCAAGGAAGTCCCTGCTGGCTCAGTTTCCTTAGTAAGTCACGTGCCGTAAAGTCGATACCCACTGTTACAGCATCATAATATCGAGAGGCAAAACGCTCGGATATAGACTTACCTAAACGGCAAACTCTTACAACGATTTCAGCTTCATATTCTATAGTTCCTAACTCATCAGGAATGAAGAAAGGCTTCCTATCTTTCAATAGAGAAGAGTCTGCTTTAGTAAAGATAACAGGATCATCTCGTTTCAATAACGGCTCATTTAGTGCTTTATTGTATCCGACATAATTCATGCCGACTGCAAATATCTTCATATCTTATCTTGCTTATCTCATCTACAACCATTAATTCCATCAATATGGACAGTCATGATTCTGATGAGCTAATAATCTAAAAAAGAGTTGCAGGAGCCTGATGGCTTTCCTACAACTCCTTGCTTATTTTGCTTTAACGATATACGTTGATTAGTCTGCAGAGAGTGTGAAACGCTTGTAAGCAACGATCTTCAAATCCTTACCTTGAGCCTTAAGCCACTCGTCAACGCTCTGCTTATCACCATCACCAAATTGGAACTCTTGATCAACCAAGCAGTTCTCTTTGAAGAACTTGTTCAAACGACCCTTAGCAATGTTTTGAATCATTCCCTCGTTGAGGTTAGCGGCTTTCTCTGCACCAACAGTCTTACGAATCTCAATCGCCTTGTCAGCTTCCTCACGAGTCAACCAACCCTTGTTGATGTTTGACTCGATGTGATCATCACTATCAACCAAGTTTGCGTTGATACCAGCCTTCTTTATAGCTGCTACAACGGCCTTTTCAACCTGCTCTTCCTTTGTCTTCTCAACAGCCACCTTGAACTCTTCATCCTTTACAGATTGTGGTACAGAAGCTTCATCCAAAGCAACTGGTTTCATTGCTGCTACTTGCATCGCAATCTTGTGACCAGCGTCCTCGTTATTCTCATTGAGCTGAACCATAGTCGCAAGGGTATGCTTGTTCATGTGATCATAAACAGATACATTCTCACCCTCTAGGAAGTTATAACCATCAAGCTCCATCTTCTCGCCAGTTACACCAGAGCGCTGTTGAACAGCAGTAGCTACATCTTCTCCGTTAGCAAGCTTTAATGCCTTAACCTCATCGAGGCTCTGGCACTTGTTTGCCACAGCAGCATCCAAAATCTCTTGAACCAATGCAATGAAGTCCTTACCATTAGCCACGAAGTCGGTCTCGCACTTAACAGCAATCATAGCAGAAAAGCCATCAACCTGCTTTACAAGCACACAACCATTAGATGTCTCACGATCAGAACGCTTAGCCGCAATTGCTAAACCACGCTCACGAAGCAATTCTTTTGCTTTGTCGAAGTCGCCTTCAGCCTCTGTGAGAGCCTTCTTTACATCTGCTAAACCTGCGCCAGTCATAGCGCGGAGCTTCTTGATATCTTCAATAGATACAGCCATTTTTGTTTTTCCTTTCTAATATTATTAAATAATGTGGGCGTTGATGAGAGATGATGAACCTATATATCAAAAGATACAAGAGTTCATTAGCACTCACCAGCGCCCACTATGTTTTATTTTTTTACTCAGCAACTGGTGCTTCGTTCTTAGCCTTTGGAGCTTCCTCTGTTTTACGAGCAGAACGCTTTGGCTTAGCCTCTGGTGCTACTTCAGACTGCTCTGCATTAGCCTTCTCATCGGCCTTTTCAGCCTTACGCTCTGTAAGACCTTCTGCAATAGCCTCACAGCAAGCACCAAGGATTGCTGCTACTGAATCCTTTGCATCATCGTTTGCTGGAATAACATAATCGATGTTCTTAGGATCAGAGTTAGTATCAACAATACCGAATACAGGAATGCCCAAGCGATTAGCCTCCTTAACGGCAATGTGCTCTTTCATTACATCTACAACGAAGAGTGCAGATGGCAAGCGAGTCAAGTCAGCGATAGAACCAAGGTTCTTCTCGAGCTTTGCACGCTGGCGAGAGATTTGGAGCAATTCACGCTTAGAGAGGTTAGAGAATGTTCCGTCGTTCATCAACTTGTCGATGTTCGTCATTTTCTTAACTGCCTTACGGATTGTAGGGAAGTTGGTCAGCATACCACCGGCCCAACGTTCATTAACGTATGGCATATTAACAGATGCAGCTTTCTCAGCTACAACTTCCTTAGCTTGTTTTTTAGTAGCGACAAACAAAATCTTCTTTCCACTCTTAGCAATGCCCTTGAGTGCTTCTGCGGCTTCATCAACTTTAGCCACTGTCTTGTGAAGATCGATGATGTGGATACCATTGCGCTCCATGAAGATATAAAGGCGCCATTGCTGGATTCCACTTACGACGGAGGTGGCCAAAGTGGCATCCTGCCTCCAATAACTGGTCAAAATTTGTTCTTGACATGTTGTTTTGTTTTACTTGTTTACTTTCTTTTTAATTCTTTCTTGACGAATAAGCTTCGTCAGGCTTGTTAGAATCAATCAATGAGTAGTCCCCCGATAAAGGAATCTCATTAATTTAGATACTAAACTCCTTTTCTTTGATCTTCGACCTTTTATGTCTTTAATACGAACATACTAAATGTACATATAAATTCTCAAGATTATAAAGACCAAAGAAAAAAATATTAACGCTTACTGAACTGGAAGTGAGCACGAGCCTTTGGCTGACCTGGCTTCTTACGCTCAACTGAGCGACTATCACGAGTCAAGAAACCTTGAGCTTTCAATGCCTTCTTATCTTCTGCGTTAACCTTTACCAATGCACGCGCAATAGCAAGACGCAATGCCTGGCTCTGACCTGTAAAGCCACCACCATCGAGGTTAGCCTTAATGTCATACTGACCCTCTACACCGAGCAACTGCAGTGGTTGTTTAACCACGTATTGCAGGATAGCTGATGGGAAGAATTCAGTTAAATCTTTCTTGTTAATTGTGATCTTACCGGTGCCCTCTGAGAGGTAAACACGAGCGACTGCACTCTTACGGCGACCAATTGCATTAATTACTTCCATCTTTCTCCTTATTATTTATACTGGTTAATATCAATTGCCTTTGGCTTCTGTGCCTCGAGACCGTTGAGCTCTGTACCGTCGATAACATAAAGGTTATCCAGCAAATGACGACCTAGAGGACCCTTTGGTAACATACCCTTTACGGCGTGACGAATCATCTTGTCAATACCATTCTTGCGAGCACGAAGCTGTGCAGGAGTATTGAAACGCTGACCACCTGGGTAACCAGTATAACGTGTGTAAACCTTATCAGTCTCCTTCTTACCAGAGAATACAACCTTAGCCGCATTGATAATGATTACATTGTCACCACAATCTACATGTGGAGTGAAAGATGGCTTATACTTTCCTCGAAGTAATTTAGCCACTTTAGAGCAAAGGCGACCTACAATCTGATCGCTCGCGTCAACAACGACCCACTCTTTCTTAGCTGTTTCCTTATTAACGGAAATAGTCTTGTAACTTAAAGTGTCCATTTTAAAAAATTAATAATTTTACTACTAAAAAACGTTTTCTATTTCACGAACATGCTTTGCCTAACCATGTCGCCCGGCCAAAGACAACACTATTAACATGATTCGTAAGGGGCTCTAAGAGTACCCCCATAATAATCGGACTGCAAAGGTAATTGTTTTCTACCTTATATATATAATTCTCCTATAATCATTGTGCATTATTTACGATTATTTAACCAATCGCCCTCTCCTTATCCTCACCCAATAATAAAATTTCGTGCTTTTTCTTATCATCACAATGGTTAAAAAAATCTCTTGTTATAATGCTCTTTTTCATCTTCAAAAAAATGTTTATTTTAAAAACCTCTAAAAATTATTTATGGTGAAAAAAACAGGGGGAAATGAGGGTTTTTAGTACAATACCTCAAATCCGCAACTAAGCCCTTGAAGGTTCTTATTGCGTTTACACGTCCTCTCATTACTGAATTTGCAGATAATTTGAACTTGAAGCACCCACTTCTGCCTACAATATCCCCTTACCCCACAATGTGACTTGAGGCAATACACAATATCATTCCCATAAGTTGTAGGCACTATCCAAAAATCAGTCTGGAAAAACATCTGCGTAAGCATAATTACAGGTATAGATATTCAGCACATACCGCCTTGATGTCTTGATCCACTTGGCTGGTACAGAGATAAACCTGAAGACAAACGCTTTTTATGCGACTTGTTACATTGAGTCCGAACTTCTTTACGTCAAGTCTTTTGAATAATGGCCTTGTAAAAGTTACGGATAAGTGCTGTAAGAAGAAGGAACACTGTGTTCTCTGCCATGAAGGATTTGGGCAATCTGTCCCACCCGAAACCATTGTTCATATCATCGAAGATACGTTCCTTTTCTCCACGAGGGTTATAGAACTCGACAATTTCTCTTACGGAAGAATCATAGTCGTTAGTCAGGATACAACGGTATGTGTATTCTCCTTCCCAAAAAAATCCTGCACACCATCCATCCGTTTCTGTCTTTGAATCACAAGTCGATATGCCTTACCTTTCCACTTCTCAACAAGGATAGAGTTCAATTCAAACTCAATGCCATTGATTTCTTCAGTTTTCCAGCCTTTGAGAGCAAAGGTGTCATTGTAGATCGAACTGCAGCGGTTAGCACGGATATAGAAGGACTTGCAGTGTTTTTTTCTATTTCCTCCACGATTTCCTCGGAACATGATCCACAATCAGCTCTGAAGCGATTGATAATGAGCCCATTCTGTTCAAATCTCTCAAAGAACCTCTTCAGCGTGTCCTTCTGATGGAAACGAACATTTGTGTTACCATCGCTATTCTCTATACCGACTATCAAATCGCCAATAACCGCCACGCCAGGGCGATAACCAAAGGAACTTCTTGTATGTAGGCTTTGCATCATACTTCTCTGTCTCTATGAACTGATGGTCGAAATCAACATCATACATCTCACCCTCTTTCAGTTGGCCAGATGCAAATATACAATTGAGCAATAAAGTATTGAGAGTGTCAGCCGTATTGAAATCGTAGGTCTTGCCCATATCTGATGTGTATGAAATGTTTTTCTTGCGTCAACTCCTTTATCGCCCTGAGGATAGTATCAGAGCTACAAGTGCGAAGTGTCGGATGAAGTGAGAGGTGGTTCATCAAATGAGTAGTGACATCCTCAATACATGAACCGCCACAGAAGTAGATACTCATGAGAGAACGGATGATTTCGCTGTACTGATAACCGAACGATCTACACCTTAGACCGAGGGTTGAGTCGATGACAGATGATAATGTGGAGTCAAATTGCTCCATGATTGAAAATAATCCCCCAAAAGGAGTGAGTCTCTCAGATTTAATTTGTATCTTCGCCATGTCTATCGTTGGATTCTCTTGTTTTTTTGCAACACTAAGATAAGTGAAAATTCTGACATGGCAAAATCCTGAGCAACTTTTTGTTGCTCAGGTACTTAAAAAGTTTAATTTATAATAGTGTTGCGGAATTAAGGCAATAAAGATAAAATTTTAGTGTAAGGGAATATTTTAGCACAAATAAACAGGGGTTTTTGAGTACTAAAATATAGTGTTTGAGTGGGAAAACTTATATTTTGGGGATAAAATACATTTTTTCAAAAAACAGGAAAAATGCGAGTTTCTGTCTAGGATGATATTGAAAATCGTGTAAAAATAAGAAGATTCATGGGCGTGATTTCTTTACAAAATGAATATTCTTGGGCAAGTCTTTTACACAGTTTTTTTGCACACTAACAGAAGGGGTAATGTGAGGTTATAAAACCCTCTCCAGGGGGTATTTTTTTCTCTCTCTGAGGCTTCTAATCTTCAAAAAAGACCGATTTCATCGAGATGGAGATAAGTAGACAAGTGAAAAGAAGCCTCCCCCAACCCCTCCGAAAGGAGGGGAGCTTCCTTTCTGCTATTTTTTTAGATGATGTCAGCGAGGGGTTCTCTGCACTCTCCCCTTTTTCGGGAGTTGGAGGGGCTGGAGGCTTTCCCCGTTACAGCGTTACACGTTACACGTTACATTTTTGCTTATGGAGTTTTCGTAGGGGAGGCAGGGAGGGTATAGTTTATTATTATATATAATATATATATTATATATAATAATAATTTTATTTATATTTTTAATTTATAATTTATTTGCCTTAAAAATCTACATTTTATTACTCTTTGTTTTATTATGCTTTTTTTGCCCTTAAATTCCACAATTTTTACCCCTTATTAACGTGTGAGATATAAAAATGTAACGTGTAACGTGTAACGGTGTAACAAAAAGGAAGTGAAAGAAAGCCTCCCCAAGAAGCCTCCGAAAGGAGGGGAGTCCCATTCGCTCAGGGAGGATAAGCAAGGAGAGTATTGCAAATCTTCATCCATAGGGCTCCCTCCTTTCGGAGGGGTCGGGGAGGCTTTTTTGGAGGGGCTTGGGAGGCTTCTTGGGGAGGCTTTTTTTCACTCGTTAATGCGAAAACTGTATTTGTGTATTATGCTGATTATTAGTTATTTACCAGTGTTTTTTTGTCATTTTTGTTGAGCACTAACACTCCCTCGTTACCCTCATTTTTCTTGCTTCCTTCTTCGATTCTTCGTATCTTTGCATTGATGATTAAAAACCATTGACCAGTAAACTTGTTAAACGAAAAAAATCCAGCGTTATGATTACTAAGATAATCCAAAAAAATAAAATTCCAAAATCAATATAATGATTCCCTCGAGTTAGCGAATTTGCTAGTCGACGAATTGTTCGTAAAGGTGCTCTGTGCTTTCTCTTGCCTCTTGCGATACTCCGTGTATGAAGGCGAACGTTTTAACGCTGGATTAAAGAAATCTGCATTGAAGTGCTGGAATCCGTTTAGACGGAAGGTGCTGAACGAACAGAGTTGTCCCGAACCATTTAAACCCTTTTTAATAAAGTTCCATTCATCTTTTTTTAAAATCTGCACCATGAAGTCAAAAAAGTAAAAAAGCCGAATCTTTCTAGAACTTTTTCCTTACTTTTGCAAGTGTTTGGAGATCCTTGTATGGCATTGCTTAATAGCGTTCTCTGAATAACAAAACAAACACCTATAAACATTTATTCAATGAAAACAAAAGCTATTTTATTGGGACTTACATTCGCTCTTATTCCTGGTCTGAATAGAGCTGAAAACGGCATTAAGATGGTTGTTGGTACTTATACTGACGCAGGAAGTAAGGGTTTATATTCCTTCTCTTTTGATGATTCTAATGGCTCTGCAAAGGAACTCAGCTCGTTAAAAGTCGATAATCCTTCTTATTTCACCTTTAGTAAGAATGGGCGTTTTATTTATGCTGTAAGCGAGAAAAACAATGCCACAGCAGCACTTAATGCCATCAGCTTTGACCCTGTGAAAGGCGACTTAGGATTGATGAACTCTCAACTGACGCATGGCGCAGATCCATGTTATGTTGATACGGACGGAAAGATTGCGCTCACGGCTAATTATTCGAGTGGTACAATTTCTGTATTCCCTATCTTAAAGAACGGCACGTTGGATAAGTCTCTTCTTATGGTAAGTAGTAAAAAAGGCGGACCTAACAAGACGCGTCAGAATACGCCTCATGCCCATTGTGCTATCTTTGCCCCTGATGGTTATATTCTTTCAACAGACTTTAGTGGGGATAGGATTCTTAGCTTCTATTATGATAAGGATAAGAAAAAACTTGAAGATCACGGCATAGCCGCTCATCTGAAAGCTGGTTCTGGTCCTCGTCATATCACCTTCTCTCCCAATGGTAAATATGCTTATCTTATGAGCGAATTGTCAGGGAAAGTGACGGTGTTCACTTACGAAGAAGGAAAGTTGAAGGAAATCCAAACGCTAGTGGCTGATGATGCACGTGCGCAAGGAGGTGCAGATATTCATGTCAGCCCTGATGGTAAATTTGTTTATGCTAGTACACGCCTAAAAGGGGATGGAATCACGATCTTCCGTGTGAATGGCAATGGAACGCTAACGCGGGTAGGCAAACAATCAACAGGCAAACATCCTCGTAATTTTGCCATCACGCCCAATGGTAAATTCCTCCTTGTGGCTTGTCGTGATGCTAATAAAATTCAAGTTTTTTCACGAGACAAGGAAACGGGTATGCTCAAGAATACGAACCAGGATATCCATCTGAGTCATCCTGTTTGTGTAAGATTCTATAATTAAAATTTTACTAACTATTGTTAATACTTCATACAATCCTTTCCCTTTCTTCTCAACCTTCAATCTAACTCTAAATGCTCAAGAACTCACAATTCTCAGCAATATAACCTCGTTTCAAAGTATAGACAGATATTTACATTTTTAAGTCTTATTTACTTATTAACGAATCAAGAGGAATGATATTCATTATAGTTAAAATATTAAAATTGTCCTCGTTAACACATTGTTATTGTGCGATTTATAGTTAACTTTGCATCCGTTTTGGAAGGCTATTTTTTAAGAGTGTAAAGCCACTATTGTTTTATTTACGACAATTAACTTCGGTAATTTTAGATTGTATAACAAATTATAAACCATAATTTTTGGAGTTCAACGCCCTCAGTAATATTAAGGTGAGAAAACTCCGTTTAGTGATTATTTTGATATGAAGAAGAAAGATTATGTAAAGCCTAACGCACAGGTGTTAAGCCTTTACACAGACGAGTTTATGGAGGGTGGGTTCCATGCACACAGTGGTATACATGGTACTATTGATTCAGGTGAAGATGCAGATGACCCAGAAGAGTCTAACCCAACAGCTTTCTAAAATTAAAAAGACGATTAACGTAATGGAATCAAAGAAATCCCAAGACATAATTAAGTTTAAAAGACAGATGAAGAAATTACTTTATTCGTGCATCGCTTTCTGTACATTGATATTTGCGAGTTGTGCAGACCAAGATGTATCAGAGACAAATGCGACTAATAATGATGGACCTGGTGTAAAGGTTTCTATGGCGATGGAAGGTGAAATGCAGAGTGATGCAGTAGTACACCCCACTAGTCGTGCTATTGGTTATGAAGTAAAGGACGATAATGGTTTCCCAACCGCTAAAGGTCTTTACAATGGTGTTGGAGCAAGTGCGCACGAGCTTGCAACAGGCACGAAGGTTCCTGTTGTACTTATATTCAAAAGTGACAACGCAAGCCAGCCTGTAACAAAGGCGAAGACAATGTGGACTTACACACAGGGTGGTAAGTTGACTTTGAAATCAAGCGAGACTTTCGAGATGAAAAGTGGTACTGACCTTAGCCAAGGCACATGGTATGTATGTGGTATCTTAGGTGGAGAGTTGGACAACGCAAATAGTAATGTTAAGTTCGATGGCTTCGTTGGAGATTATACACCTACAACAAGTGGAAGTAAGACTACCTTTGGCGCAGAAATCCCTTACGTCTTCGGTTGGCGTAAGTTGGAAACTAACCAAGCAAAGAAAACGATTAAGGCAAATGTTCCTGTTCGTTTCAAGCAATTTGGTTCTATCGTACGCTTGAAGGTGACTAACAATACTGGTTTCGGCTTTAAGTATGATGGTGTTCGTATCATCACAAGTAACATTCTCGTTGGTCAGTTCGACCTAAGCTCATTTGATAATGTATCAACTTCAGACCTTGCAGATACACAAGATGGCGTCCTCAATGATGCGACATCAAATGATTATAAAAAGGTCTTCAAGGCATTTAATTTCACTCAGCGTGCTATTACTGATGCTAAGATAACAAGCTTGGCTTCAACAAATAAGTTCAGCATACACAATGACCTTAGCTATTACGATTATAAGTTTAATGACTTCGTATCGCTTGCAAATGGTGATTCTGACAAAGGTTATGTATACGTTTGGATGGCTCCTAAACAACAGACTGTGAAGATATATAATAAGCAAGAGGGAGTTGGTAGTCCTGTTGAGACAAAACAAATCTCTAAGACACAGTTCATGTTGATGGCAATACCAACAGAGACAAGTGCAGGAAACAAGGTTGTACCAACATCTATCAATATGATACCTGCTTATGGTACACGTGCTGACTATGTGTCTGGTAGAAACTATCCAGCTAAGGGAAGTGTTGTATATAACTTCCCTCCATTGAGCTATATTGCAAAGCACGATAACTTTGGTACTGATGCTGAACTTTCAAGTGATGCTAATCAGGACATCACACATACACAACGTTATTCATATAGTGAGATAGAGACTAACGTTAATAACCCTTCAAAGAAGCCTAATGGCTATATGTTTGCACACCACGAATATTGGCGTAGTATTCTTCCACAATTCTATGGATTCTCTGGATTCCGTAATAATGGAAATACATATAACTGCTCTATGGGCATCGTATCACCAGCAAGATTACCAGGTTGGAATGGAACGAAACTTGTATACCAATCTTACTCTAAGGGTGTAAGAGATAGTCAAGGAAATCTAATAGCTTATATGATTGGTTTGTCAAAACAACCCGACTATATAAGCAATGCAGGTGAAGGACGAGCTTACCAAGGTTATGCCAAGGATCCTTTAACAAGAGCAAGTTCTGGTGCTTTCGAATCAGCACCATGGATTCAAAATAATGACTATCGTTATGTTATGCGTTGGGAGGACAAGAATGGTAATGCAATTCTTAAACAGCGTTATCTCGGTCCACGCTTTGTACTTGATATGGATGATATTGCTAACGAAGACTTCTGGGCTAAACCAATTACTGGTACATATCCAAATGATGTAGAACGTATCGTTCCTTACGCAGGTATATATGATGTTGCATCAACTTTAGATCCTTCAAAACCTGCCGGTTCAAAAGAAGGACAAACATGGTGGTACTTTAATGCTAACACTATTGGTAAGTGTGCACAATATTGGACACCAGATGATGCACCAGCTGGTGGACGTTATGCAACTCAATCTCCTGGTGGTGGTGCAATGCAAGATAATGCTCACCAAGCACCAAAGTTGTCTGTAACATTTAGATATTCAGTTGTTGCTGACGATATAAGTGGATTCTTCAACTGTTATCTTTACACACGTACGCCATTAGATCAAGATCATAAGAAGTCTTATGTTAACGACTCACGATTTGTTGAAGGTCTCATTATGAAGGCTCCTGTACGCTTGTGGAAGACAATTCCATACGCTGACTAATACAGAAATATTATATGATAAAGGTATCGGCAATGTCCTTCAAAGGATGTTGTCGATATTTTTTTTTTTGTGTGTAAGGCTATTTATTTGAAGTACTGGTTTCTATGAATGATAAATAAAATAATGGAAAGGAGGAACATTTCTTTTTATTTATCGATAAAATTCCTATCTTTGTCCATTAGAAGTCAAAAATAACTATACATAACCTGCAATGAATAGAAAGTTAATGACATGGGCTATATGCCTTTTTACAAGTACTACGCTTATGCATGCACAATCATTTTTGAGTCAGAACCACGCCATTAAGCGTGTTATTACATCGGATAAGTACATTCTTCTACCAGTGGAAGAGGATGAGAATAATGCGCATATTCGTGTTATCAAGGATAACCAAGTTGTGAAAGAGTTTAATTGTAAGCTCGCCATCAATAAAACTGATTATAGTGTTCCACTCGATATCAGTGAGTATGGTGGTGATGTATTGCTTGATATCCAATTCACGGGAGATAAACGTAGTATTGGACTAATAAAGGACTTTGTTTGTTGGAAGTATATAAAATTGTCGAGCGTATTCGATACTAAGAATCGTGAGAAGTTCCGTCCTATCTATCATCACACTCCAGCTTATGGATGGATGAACGACCCTAATGGTATGTTTTATAAGGATGGTGTATGGCATCTGTACTATCAATATAATCCATATGGTTCTCAGTGGGAGAATATGACATGGGCACATAGCACGTCTACTGACCTCATGCACTGGGAAAATCAAGGTGAAGTTATACAACCTGATGCGCTCGGAACTATCTTTAGTGGTAATAGTGTTGTTGACAAGGAGAATACGGCTGGTTTTGGTAAAGACGTTGTGATAGCCTTTTATACATCTGCTGGTAATGCCCAAACACAAAGCCTTGCGTATAGTACAGACAATGGAATGAGCTTTAAGAAGTATGCCAACAACCCAATAATCACCAGTGATGTGCCTGATTTTCGTGATCCAAAGGTCTTTTGGAATGATGATTTAAAACAATGGAATCTTATTCTTGCGTCTGGACAACAAATGAATATCTATAGTTCTAAGAACTTGAAGGACTGGAAGTATGAGAGTTGTTTTGGTGAGGAATATGGTAATCATGGTGGTGTCTGGGAGTGTCCTGACCTGTTGAAGATAGGCGATAAATGGGTTCTTATTTGTAATATCAATCCAGGAGGACCCTTTGGAGGAAGTGCGACACAATACTTTGTTGGTACATTCGATGGTCATAAGTTCACTTGTGAATCAAAGCCAGAGGTGACAAAGTGGATGGATTATGGTAAAGATCATTATGCCACGGTATCGTTTAGTAATGCTCCTAATGGTCGAATTGTCGTTCTTCCATGGATGAGTAATTGGCAATATGCCAATCAAGTGCCCACTCTACAGTTCCGTTCAGCCAATGGCTTGCCTCGAGATGTGAGCCTTTATAATTATAATGGTGAAGAGTATGTTAGTGTTAAGCCCTCTCCAGAGGTCTTAAATGCCTTTGAACAGAAAGTATCTGGACGTTTCCAAACGGCATCTTATCTTGAAGTAACCAATATCAAGAGCAATGCTTCTATTGTGTTAAGCAATGATAAAGATGAATATGTGACAATGGTTTATGATGGAAAGAATGGTACATTTAGTATGGATCGCACACAGAGTGGACTTACAGAGTTCCATAATGACTTCAAATCAAAGACCATTGCGCCCACCAATGGAACTATCAAAGGTATGCAGATATTTGTTGATCGTTGTAGTATTGAAGCCTTTGATATAGACGGGAAGGTCGCAATGAGTAATCTTGTATTCCCTTCTAAGCCTTATGATAAGATTGTGGCTAAGGGATGTAAGGTGAAGATTCACGCCCTAAAGGATGAATAGTTAGAAGGGAGGAAAGGTTGAAGAATTCGTTTATTGACTTATAAATAATCATGTAAAGAAGTGTTTGTTTGTATCAATGGACACATATTTCAATCTTTTTCCACCATAAAAAAGTAACTTTGCAAGTATTATCTAGAATAATTCAACTACACAAACTAAAAATTTAAACATTATGTCGAAAACCAATAAAATGGCTATGCTTCCAGTCATGCTATGCTTCTTTGCGATGGGCTTTGTGGACTTGGTTGGTATTGCCTCTAACTATGTAAAGGACGATTTACACCTAACTGATTCCACGGCTAACGTCTTTCCATCTCTAGTCTTCTTCTGGTTCCTCATCTTCTCAGTGCCAACTGGTATGTTGATGAACAAGATTGGACGTAAAAAGACTGTCTTACTCAGTCTCATCATCACCTTGTTTTCATTGTTACTCCCTGTCTTTGGCGAGTCATACGGGCTTATGCTCGTATCGTTCTCACTCCTAGGTATTGGTAATGCACTGATGCAAACCTCGTTGAATCCGCTTGTTTCTACCATTATGAAGGGTGGAAATCTAGCTTCAACACTCACCTTTGGACAGTTCGTTAAGGCTATCGCCTCCTTCATGGCGCCCTATCTTGCCATGTGGGGAGCGCAGGCAAGCATCCCTGCCTTTGGACTCGGATGGCGTGTTCTATTCCCTATTTATCTTGTAATAGGTATCCTTGCCACCCTTTTACTCTTCTCAACTCCTATCGAAGAAGAGCCTATTGAAGGTAAAGCAAGTTCTTTCATACAATGTTTAAGCCTATTGGGTAAACCAATCGTATTGCTTAGCTTCCTTGGAATCATGTGCCATGTAGGAATCGATGTAGGTACTAATACCACTGCACCAAAGATTCTTATGGAGAGATTCAACATGTCTTTGAATGATGCGGCATTTGCGACATCACTCTACTTCATCTTCCGTACGCTTGGATGTCTTACTGGTTCATTCTTCTTGAGAGTAATGAATAATAAGGTGTTCTTCACTATTTCGGTATTGATGATGGCTCTTGCTATGGTCTGGCTAGGCGTTGGAACACGGGATACAGCCGTATATTTTGCCATCGCACTAGTAGGTTATGGTAATAGCAATATATTCTCGATGATATTCGCAAGAGCCCTTCAGAGCGTTCCAGATAAGCAAAACGAAGTAAGTGGATTGATGATTATGGGACTCTTTGGAGGTACCATCTTCCCACTCTTCATGGGCTTTGCTAGCGATGCTTTGAACCAACAGCTCGGAGCTGTACTTGTAATGGTTGTAGGCGTGCTTTACCTCTTCAGCTATATTCCAAAGATGAATAACAAATAAAGAAAAGCGTATATGAAACAAGTAATTGTCGGCCTCGGAGAGGCACTATGGGATTGTCTCCCTGAAGGAAAGAAGCTTGGTGGTGCACCAGCAAACTTTGCTTATCATACAGGACAGTTCGGTCATGATTCCTTAGCGATAAGTGCTGTAGGCAATGATGCCTTAGGTAAGGAAACTATCGATGCCTTCAAACAAAAGGGCGTACACTATATTATGCCTGAAGTTGACTATCAGACAGGTACCGTTCAAGTTGAGCTTGATAGCGAGGGAGTACCAACTTATGATATCAAAGAAGGTGTGGCATGGGACAATATCCCCTTTACTCCAGAGATAGAGGAGGTCGCAAAGCATTGTCGTGCCGTATGTTTTGGTTCATTGGCTCAGCGTAGTAGTGTCAGTCGACAGACTATCCAGAAGTTCTTAGAGACGACTCCTAAGGATTGTCTAAAGATCTTTGATATCAATCTTCGCCAAAACTTCTATACGAAGGAGATTATCACTAACTCGCTCCACCATGCTAATATCCTCAAGATTAACGATGAGGAGCTCATCACCATTGGTCGTCTTTTTGGCTATCCAGGTCTTGATATAGAGAATAAATGCTGGCTTTTGTTGGGCAAGTATAACCTTGATATGCTCGTACTGACTTGTGGTGTGAATGGATCTTACGTCTTTGCACCTAATATCCAATCGTTTCAAGAGACGCCAAAGGTTGATGTCGCTGATACTGTTGGTGCTGGCGATTCTTTCACAGCAAGCTTTACTTCTGCTATTCTCGCTGGTATGTGCATCCCAGAAGCACATAAGTTAGCGGTTGAAGTAAGTGCGTATGTATGCACGCAAGATGGTGCAATGCCTAAGATTCCACAGACAATGTTGGATAGAATTAAGTAATAGTATCATCCTTTCAAGAGCCTTACAATCCTTGATGTAATATCCAATAATAGAGGAAACACAAATAGGAGTAGGCACAAGAAAGATAATTTTACATCATAAGAGGGCGTTCCCTTGAATTAAGAAGAGCCTTTCCTTGCATTGAGGAAAGGCTCTTCTTAATTCAAGGAAAGGCTCTTTTAGTTTCTTCGCTATAGTTATTACAAAGTAAAAAGGCATATCGGAACGCTTTCCGATACACCTTTTCGATTTAGAGAGAGTTATAAAAAAGTAATGTATTTATCTATTCACTTGCTTTATGCTCCTTGATGACTCCCACCGAGATAGCACCTAATACTAAGGCTACTCCAGCGACAATCATCATGTGACTCTGCTCAGAGCCGACCAACTGAAGTAGTAAACCACCAATAGCAGCTGCAATGATTTGTGGAATACAAATCGTTCCGTTGAAGAGACCTAAGTATGCTCCCATGTGCCCATAACCCTCCAATGCATTGGTGACAAAGGTGAAAGGCATAGCAAGCATTGCTGCCCATGCACATCCAATGAGGATGAATGGAATAAACATAACGTATTGGTTGTGTATATAAGCTGCCATGACGAACCCGATACCACCGAGAATGAGCGATAGTGCATAGGCTAACTTGCGATTCTTGAATTGTGGGAGAATGGTTGCCCAAACGACTGATCCAATGGCTTGTATTGCGAAGAGGATACCTACCCAGTTACCAGCTTCTTGATAACCTGCCGTTGTTGTGGCATCATGTGCAAGCATATCGACGTTCCAACAATTTGCTGCGACTGTGCCATTCGTGTATGTCCACATATACATAAAGGCGAACCAACAGAAGAATTGAACCACTCCTACCTTCCAGAAAGTGGCTGGTGCATTCTTTAATAAGGTCATCCAACCTGTCTTCTGTTCGTTTTCTGGTGTCTTCAAACTATGATATTCGGCATATACCTTTGGTGGCATCTCTTTGACCTTAGCTGTAGTATAGATGACGCAAAGGATGAGTATGCCTGCGCCAATATAGAAAGAATAAACAACGGAGTCGGGGATTACACCTAAAGGAGCTTGGTTTGAAATGCCAAGGAAGGTGAATAAGAAGGGGAAGATATAACCAGCTATGGAGCCAGCGTTGCATAGGAACGATTGAATAGAGTAGGCGAGTGTCTTTTGCTTCTCGTTAACCATGTCTCCAACAAGCATCTTGAAAGGTTGCATTGCCATGTTGATACTGGTATCAAGGAACATCAATGAAAGTAAACCAAAGACCATTGCTGTAGATACCGCCATACCTAATGACCCTGCATTAGGCAATAGGCACATGACCAATACAGCAACAGCAGCACCTATGAATAGGTAAGGTATGCGTCGACCGAAGCGTGTCCATGTTTTGTCGGATAGGGTTCCAACGATGGGTTGAACAATGATTCCCATCAGAGGAGGGAGTATCCAAAGTAGCTGAGCTTATGTGGATCAGCTCCAAGTGTCGCAAAGATACGAGAGATGTTAGCACTTTGAAGTGCATAGGCAATCTGAACTCCAAAGAAACCGAAGCTCAGATTCCATAGCTGCCAGAAACTTAAATTAGGTTTTTGTTTCATTACTTATATTCTTTATAGGGCCTCTTTAAGAGCTCCAAAGGAGTATCTTTTGAAGGCAGACTTTGTTTTCTTATCTAGTTGTACCTCTTATTATCAACCTTGTACGTATTATTCTCTTTTCGATACGAGTCTTGGGTATCACTCCTTCCACCTGGTCTATGAGAATATTAGCGGCCTCTTCGCCTACACGCATACCACGTTGTTCCACTGTTGTTAACATCGGATCGCAGGCAATGGCACGCTCTCCGTTCGTGAAACCACAGATAGATATATCTTCTGGCACACGATAGCCCATACGTTTACAAGAGTAGAGTATGCCTATTGCTGTATCATCATTGACAGCGAAGAAAGCATCAGGGGCATTGGACAAAGACATTACATCAGGGGTTATAGACTCAGCATCTGCACGATTGTCACAGGTTCTTATCAGCTGTTCATCGGGTTTTAATCCATGCTTCAAGAGCGCATCTTTATAGCCATTATATCGGTTTTTACCAATCTCCATGGTTAGTGATGTACCATAATAAGCGATGTTTTTACAACCTGTATCTATAAGGTGTGATACAGCTGCATATGCCCCCATATAATCATCAACGACAACTCGACTAGCATTGACTCCTGTGCTGATACGATCGAAGAAGACAAGAGGTAGCCCTTGATGGATGAGCTTTTGGAAGTGATCATACTTCGTTGTATTCTTCGCCTGAGACACAATAATGCCGCAAACCTTGTTCTCGTGGAAGGCTTTACATATCCTTACCTCGTTCTCATACTTCTCTTTACTTTGAGCAACCATCAGTTGATAGCCTCTAGCAGATGCCTCCTCCTCTATACCAGAGAGGATGGATGAGAAATAGAAATGCGACAATTGAGGGATAATCACGCCTATTATCTTTAATGGTTGAACCTTGCTTTTGCGCAAACTCTCAGCTATGATATTGGGAAAGAAGTTGTGTTCGCGCGCATAACTCTTAATCTCTTCACGCTTCTCAGCCGATATTCTTGGGCTATCTTTTAGTGCGCGAGAGACAGTAGCAACCGATACTCCTAAGTCTCGGGCTATATCTTTCATTGTTATGCTGGGCTGATTGCTCATCCGAATTAATAGGTTCCTTTATCCTTATATATTTACTTCTGTAGCGCAAATATACACATTTTTCACAAATCATTTGACTTATGTCAATTTATTTATAGCCTTTTTATATGTGCAAACGTTTGCACAGTTTAAATAACATATTTAATACCCAAAAAGTGTGAAAGTGATCTTTCTCATTTAACTTTGCACTTACTAACCTCTCAAAATCGGCTATTAACCGACCTTGATGATGCTGAACATATATACTTTAATCAATTTATAACACTTTAATTAACAAAAAGATGAAGCAGGTAAAATGCAAGTTTCCTGTTAAGGTGATGGGGCTCTTCGCTGGTCTCTGCCTTTCAGTCAGTGCTTTTGCACAATCTACTACTGTCACAGGACAGGTGAAAGATGCTTCAGGTGAGCCTGTTATTGGTGCCTCGGTTCTAATTAATGGAACTTCAAATGGTACTGTAACGGATCTTGATGGTAACTTCTCTGTCAATGTACAACCTGGTGCTACACTTACAATCTCTTACATTGGTTATCAGAAACAGCAGGTTTCTGCATCCAATGGTATGGTCATTACGTTGAAGGATGACCAAGCTCAACAGATGAATGAAGTTGTTGTTATTGGATACGGAGCCGTTAAGAAGAGCGATTTAACGGGTTCTGTAACAGCTCTGAAGCCTGATGGGAAGAATAAAGGACTTGTTGTTAATGCACAGGATATGCTCTCTGGTAAAGTTGCAGGTGTGAGCGTAACGAATGATGGAGGTACTCCAGGTGCTGGATCAACTATCCGTATTCGTGGAGGTTCGTCTTTGAACGCATCTAACAATCCATTGATTGTTATCGATGGTGTGGCTATGGACCAAACTGGTGTTAAAGGTGTCACCAACCCATTGTCGCTTGTTAATCCACAAGATATTGAGTCATTTAACGTCTTGAAGGATGCCTCTGCGACAGCAATCTATGGATCTCGTGGTTCAAATGGTGTTATCATCATTACAACAAAGAAGGGCCGTCGTGGAACACAGATATCTTATAATGGAAGCTTTACTGTTAGTACGAAATCAAAGAACCTAGACGTTTTGTCGGCTGATGAATATCGTAAACTTATAACAGAGAAGTTCGGTACGGCATTGTACACACTGGACTCTAATGGTAACCAAGTTCCTACTGCTTACGCTCGTTTGGGTAAGGCAAATACTAACTGGCAAGACGAGATCTTCCGTACAGCATTTAGTCATGATCATAACGTTGCTGTATCGGGACAAGCTGCAAACTGGCTTCCTTATCGTGTAAGTGCAGGCTATACGAATCAGCAGGGTATCATTAAGACTTCTAGTTTCGAGCGTTTTACTGGTGCTTTGACATTGAGTCCTTCTCTTTTGAATGACCATTTGAAGTTGACGTTGAATGCAAAAGGTATGTGGACAAAGAACCGCTATGCTGATGGTGAAGCGATAAAGGCTGCACGTCAGTTCGACCCTACACAGCCTGTTCGTGCAACTGGATTTGATAACTTCGGAGGTTATTATCAGTGGTTGGACGATGGTACTGCGCTCAATGACCCTACTTGGCCACAGACTTACTACTCATTGGCTACTAAGAATCCTGTGTCTATCCTCAATTTAAGGAACGAACGCGCCATTAGTCGCGACTTCTTAGGTAGTGCTGATGTAGACTATAAGGTACATGGTTTCGAAGACCTCCGTTTACACGTTACTGCTGGTATTGATATTGCCAAAGGACGTCAGACAAAAGATATTGATCCTGCTTCTCCACAGGCTATTTACTATGGTTCACACGGTTGGGAATCACAGTTGAAGCGCAATATGCAGCTTTCTGCTTACGCTCAATACTACCATGACTTCAACGACAAGGCTAAGAATCACTTTGATATCATGGCTGGTTATGAGTGGGCACACTTCTGGCATAATACGCACAACTCATATTGGAGCTTCTATCCAAAGACTAATAACGATGCAACACTTGCCGGTAAAGAGCGCAATCGTACGAAGTATGACTATGCGACAGAGAATTACCTCGTATCTTTCTTCGGTCGTGCTAACTGGTCATTGATGGATGGTCGCTATATGGTAACAGCTACTGTTCGTGATGATGGTTCGTCTCGTTTTAAAGATCACTGGGCTGTATTCCCATCATTCGCATTTGCTTGGCGTATGAATGAAGAGAATATGTTGAAGCAGATTGATTGGTTGTCTGACCTCAAGTTGCGCCTTAGCTGGGGTATGACAGGTCAGCAGGAAGGTATCGGAGATTATAACTACTTCGCCGTTTATGAGATGAATACAGGTAACGAGTCTTACTATCCTGTCTATGGTGATGGTACGTTAGCTCGACCAAAGGCATTCGATCCGAATCTGAAGTGGGAGACGACCACCTCTTATAATATAGGTTTAGATTGGGGTATCCTCAAGCAGCGTCTTAGCGGTACAGTTGATTGGTACTATCGTAAGACAAGTGACCTCCTTAACAGTGCAACTGTGTCTGCTGGATCTAACTTCCGCAATCAGGTTATGAGCAACATCGGCTCTATGTTTAACACAGGTGTTGAAGCAAGTATCCACTGGTTAGCCGTTAATACCAAGCTATTCAACTGGACAATGGATTACAACTTCACCTATAATTATAATAAGATCACTAATCTTAACGGTGGCAATGATGCGAACTACTTCGTTCCAACAGGTGGTATCTCTGCTGGTACAGGTGGTAACATTCAGGCACAGCATGTAGGTAACGCTGTCAACTCCTTCCATGTATTCCAACAGGTATATGATAAGAATGGAAAACCATTAGAGGGTGTAGTTGTAGACCGCAATGGTGATGGTAAGATCACAGATGCTGATAAGTACTATTATAAGGCACCTGCTGCTCCTGTAACAATGGGCTTTGCTTCTCGCTTTGAGTATCGTAATTGGGACCTCGGTTTCGCACTCCGTGCAAGTCTTGGTAACTATGTTTACAATGATGCTTTCGCAAGTGTTGCAAACATGTCAAACTCTGAGTTGTATTCAAAGGGTAAGTTTCTTGTAAACCGTCCATCGGATGTTTTGGCTGATAACTGGCTCACAACAGAGACAAAGTCTATACAGACTGACTACTGGGTACGGAATGCTTCATTCCTAAAGATGGATAATATTACCCTTGGTTACAGCTTCGCTAACCTCCTCAAGCAGGGTAAATGGAATGGAATCTCTGGCCGCGTTTATGGTACAGTGAACAATGTCTTCTGTCTTACAAAGTATAAGGGACTTGATCCAGAGGTGTTCAATGGTATTGACAATAACCTCTATCCACGTCCAATATCATTTATCTTGGGTCTGAATTTGAACTTCTAATCCATTTAAAGAGTAGTTACAATGAATACAAATATTAAATATATATTCTCTGCAGCAGCCTTTATGCTGTCTGTAGGACTTACCTCTTGTACTGGTGATTTGGATGTTAATCCAATTGATCCAAACCTAAAGACAAAGGTTAATACAAAGGCTGAAAGTGCCTTAAACAAGTGTTATGCTACCATTGCAATGGCAGGTAATGGAGGAGCTAATGGTGATAGTGATGTCGATGGTATAGATGGTGGTACGAGTGGTTACGTTCGTCAGTTGTTCAATACACAGGAACTTACAACAGATGAAGCCATCTGTGCTTGGGGTGGTGATGAAGGTATTCTCAACTTCGACTTCAATACTTACGATGCTTCACATCCTATGTTGAAAGGTTTCTATAACCGTCTTTACGCAGGCATTACTTATTGTAATCAGTATCTTAAAGACTACGGCGACTATAACGAAAAAATGTCTGCTGAGGCTCGATTCCTCCGTGCTTTGAACTATTATTACCTCTTGGATGAGTTCGGTAACGTACCATTTGCGACAGCAATATCGTCTAGTAAGCCTGATCGTATCGAACGTGCTGATCTTTACAAGTGGCTTGTTGATGAACTAAAGACCAATGTTGAGCCTAAATTGAGCGAACCTCAACCAAAGACATCAGCTACTGCTGGCTATGGTAGTGTTGATAAAGCAGCTGCATGGATGCTCTTAGCTCGTCTTTATCTGAATGCTGAGGTATATACAGGTACAGCTGACTGGGCTAATGCTAAGCTATATGCAAAGAAGGTCATCGACTCTCCTTACAAGCTCTACACAACCAAGAAAGGACAGTGGAGCGCCTATCAACAGCTCTTCATGGGCGACAATGGCGAGAATGGAGCATCTATTGAGGCTGTCTTCCCAATCCTCCAAGATGGTAAGACAACGACCTCTTACGGTACAACGCTTTACCTCATGGCTGGCTCAAATGACAACAACGAGCACATAAAGGATGCCACAACAAAGGGTAACAACACAACAGCTGGATGGGGTGGTAACCGTATGCGCCCAGAATTGGTACAGAAGTTCTTCCCTAACAACGACGCTCCTAATATTGGTGCATACGCTATGCCTGCTGCTGCCGATGATGATCGTGCGCTCTTCGATGGTGATGGTAGAAACGTAGATAATGGTAATAATGAAACTGATGTGAAAGTGTTTACCAACGGATTTGCCGTTTGTAAGTTCACTAACTTTAAGACGGATGGTTCTGCCGGACATGACTCTAATTTCCCTGATACCGACTTCTTCCTCATGCGTGCTGCTGAAGCTTATCTGATATATGCAGAGGCTGATGCCCGTATGAATGGTGGAACGACAACAACCGATGGTACACAATACATCAACGCACTACGTAGTCGTGCGCACGCTACCACTCACACCGCTTATTCTCTGCGTCAGATCTGTGACGAATGGAGCCGTGAGTTCTACTTCGAAGGTCTCCGTCGCACCACACTCGTGCGTTTCGGTTACTTTGGAGGTAATGTTAACTACAACTGGAGTTGGAAGGGTGGCGTAAAGAACGGCCGTAACTTTGATGCTCACCTCAATCTCTTCCCTATTCCTTCATCTGACTTAACAGTTAACAAAAATCTTGTTCAGAACCAAGGATATAATTAAAGTGTATGCCAATACTTAGCTGATGGTGCACACCAGAGGCTAAGTATTGGATAGAAAGAAGATTGAACTGTCGAATAGAACATAAATGATTAAATGATAATTAATATGAAATCAATAATAAAGTCATCATTGTTATTGTGTGCAGGTGTAGCATTGTTTTCTGCTTGTGACAAGGACTTGGAACATAATCCAACTCTTCTTACTCCGAAGACATTCACCTTGAACACTCCTGGCTATGCTGCACAGACTGTTGACCTAAAGGTTGCTGATAAGTTGAACTTCACTTGGTCACAGCCAGAATATGGTGCTCCGATAGCTGCCGAGTATGGTATGCAATTCTCAACTACCAATAAGTGGACTAAATCAGTCGACAAGGTGGTTGATATGGATGCTGAACGTGGCGACTACGCACCAGTAGGAACACCAACAGGAACATGTAGTACGTCGGTTAGCGCAGCCGAACTTGCGACCGCAATAGAGAAGATGGAGCGTTATGAGGATGGTCATGTGCCAGCCAGCCAAGACCTCTATGCACGTGTTTATTCACTTGTTAATGGTGATACCATCTATTCAAATGCTGTTAAAGTAAGCGTTGCTCCTTATTATGTTGAGCTATCTGATGCTCCTGTTGAGACCTGGTATCTCATTGGTGGTAACTTCGGTGATGGCTCATGGGGCAATAGTCAGGTTGTACCTTTGCTCCCACAGGAAGGTCAGGAATATGACAAGAAAACAGGTAAGGGCGTTATCTCTTGGACTGGTTATCTATCAACAGCAGGCTTCAAGTTGAAGAAGAATCCTGCAAGTTGGGATGATGGTCAGGTTGGTCAGGGCGCAAGCTTTGGTGATTTCAAATATAACGATGGCGGCTCATCAGATATTAAAGTACCAACAGCAGGCTACTATACGATTACATTCGATACAAAGAATCCTAAGTTGAAGATTGTACCTTACACTGGTGCTGCACCTACTGTCTATACTTCAATGGCATTGCCAGGCAAGCATGATGGATGGACTGTTGCTGGTGGAACTCCAATGACTGCAGAGACTTCTGTTGTTGAGAACCACGATTGGAAGGCTACTGTGACATTCGCTGAGAAGTCAACAGGTGCTGATAGTGAGGGCTGCAAGTTTGCTGCTAATGGTACTTGGGATGTAAATTGGGGTGCTGAAAACTTCCCATACGGCGTTGCAACTAAGGGTGGCAAGAACGTTCGTAACTTGAAGGGAACGTACACAGTTTACTTCAACGACATCACTGGTCAGTATTCTTTCGTAAAACAATAACAAATAAAAGATACCTTTAGAAGGTGTGTGCCTTTGGGCATGACCTTAGGGCACACCTTCTTCTTAATAACAAGAATTGATATGAAGAAGATATTAGTCTTAGCAAGTACTGCACTGCTCCTTGCTTCTTGTGGTAGCAATGAATATGAAGAGTGGGCTAAGCCACAGTCTAATGCTGAGGAGACGGCTAACTCTGTGAAGTTCACTGTAGCTGAAGCACCCGCAATCGACTTCAATACCGTGACAGCCGACTCTGTTCAGCTCTTTACTCCATCAGTGGTTTCAACTGATGCCGTTGCTGAACAGACCTTGACTGCCGTACTTTCTAATAACAATAAGACGGCAACCTTGAATGTCAGCGATGCGGGAAAGGTGAAGAGTACAGAACTTGTTTCTGCCATAGAGAACCTTTATGGTAAGAATGGCGACCAGCATGAAGTTGCCATGGCGGTGACCAATAAGATTAAATTACAGCGTGGCGAGGGATATAGTCTGTCGCAGAATGTAAAGGCAAAGGTCACTTGTGTTGCTCCTGCCTTCACCCAGTATCTCTATATGTCGGGCGACGCTAATGGTTGGTCATTCAGCAATCCGCTCTATAGTCCAGCTGCCGATGGCAAGTACACTGGCTTTATGTATCTCAATCAGAACGGCTTTAAGTTTGCTACCCAACAGGATTGGAATGGTACTGACTATGGTCAGGATCTTGTAGAGAAGGGTGCTAACATCGTAATGACTGAGCCTGCTGGTTTCTATAAGGTGGACCTTGATTTGACCTCACAAACCATTACTTACACCGCAATCAATAGTGTTGGTATCATTGGTTCTGCTACTCCTAATGGTTGGAGTTCAGATGCTGCAATGACTTACAATGCTGCTCAAAAGTGCTGGGAACTTGATAACGTAACCCTGACAACAGGTGAGTTGAAGTTCCGTGCGAATAGTGATTGGGTGTTAGACTGGGGCGGTTCTTTGGATAACATCACCTTTAAGGGCGGTAATATCAACGTAACAGCTGGTAAGTACAACATCAAGTTGTATCTCTCTTGTGACAGCAAGTCACACTGCACAATGGAGCTTGTTCCATAGACTCTGAATTTCTATTTATATATTTAAGGTGCGTTGGTTCGTTGTTAGCCAGCGCACTTTTTTTCATGCTCCTTGTGCATATCTGTCCCCATGTCAGATATGTTTCATTCCAGTCTCAGTCTATGAAACTCATCGTCTCAGTACATGAAACGCAGGGTTTCAATACATGGAACGCAGAGTTTCATCCTATGGAACGCATCGTCTCAGGCTTTGAAACGCACAGTCTCAAGCCCATGAAACACAGAGTTTCAAGTATGTGAGACACAGAGTATCAGGCGCTGATACACACAGTCTCAAGGCGTGAAAATCCCATTACCATACGCTGATAATGTCTATTATATGAGTTCTGCTTGGCTACAATCTGGACTTCTCTGCATTGCCAGCACCCGTACCTTTGTATTTGCTTCGCTTAGCATTAAAGTTGTAAGTGACGGTCAGTGAGACAGCGCGGGAGTAGTTGTAGCAATCTTTGTCTAATGTTGTTCCATAGCCATGAAGCGTCCATCGCTCACGTTCGGACTTGAAGATATCGTCAGCCGAGATTGTGAATATGAGTTTCGTTGCAGAATGACTTGCGAAGAAATATATTGGTCTTTGCGAATCCATTGATTGTTTGGAATCCATCGTACAGCTTCGTGCGTGCTCTGAAGTATATGCTTGCTATGAAAGACTTACTGAAAGCAAACGTGTTGTTTAATGAGAAGATGAAACAAGGGCTGTTCTTCACTAATGTTCCATCGTCTGATGGTGCGTGGAAACACTGCTGCATGTAATGAAACTGTGCTGTTGGATGATATAACCCGAACTTAGGAGAAGCTGAGATACTTGCATAAAGGTTCTCAGAATGGTCGTAGTTGTAGGTTGAAGAGAATGAGATAGCCTGATTATTGTATAGTTTATGAGTCCAGAACATCACGTCTTTGTAGTACTTATAGCCTATCGAGAGACTCAACCAACGATATATCCCGTTTATTTCTACGTTGTGTATCTGTTCAGGATGCAGTTCCGGATTACCCCCTTCATAGGCATAACGATTGTTATACTGTATGAAGTTGCGCAGAGTACGGTAGCTTGGACGATGGATTTTACTGTTATAATTGAGTTGAAAGCTCCACTTCTCGTGATTCCATGATAGGGAAAGGAAGGGAAGAGATTGCTGTAATGTTTACTGGCATCGTCTTGTTTCACTCCAAAAGAGTAATAGTTGGAGGTTACATGCTCATATCTTAGTCCTGTGTTAAGTATGAAATTTCCGAAAGAATGGGTATATTCAGTGAATAGCGCATGATACCTTCCCTTGATATTGGTCTCTGATGCCGCTACAATCTGCTCTTTGTTATTGAAATCTCCACGTGAGTTTGTGCTGGAAAGTTCCGTTCCCCAGTATATATTTCCGCCCCATAACGGGTGACTAAGAACCAGTTTCCCTGCCCAGAGGTTGCTGTGTTGGTTACCCGTGGAGTGTACTTCACGATTAGGGAACTCGTTGGAGTGTTCCGATTGGGCGTGTCTTTCTTTTGTGCCTATACTCATGTAAGAAGCATTGAAGTCTATGCTAAGTTTTCCAAGCCGTCCCACATAATACAAGTCTGCCTGATGTCGAGCAGGAACACGCACTTCCACGTCTCCTTTCTGTGCTATTGTTCCTTCTAAAGTACCATTCTTATAGATGTTTTGGTTGTTATCTATAGACCCATCCATGTGATAGTCGGTGTAATAACGATAAGCTCCACCGATGGTATTGCTATCGTTTACCAAGTAAGAAGCACCAATATTTTCAGAAAGGATATTATGGTTACTCTCGTATCTGATATGTTGTTGCGTCTCAATATCCTCTCTACTGGTATGTATTTGAGAGCAGAGATAATTCTTCTCTTGGTCTTTATAGTTCATCCAAGTGAGGTTATTGAAAAGCTCCCAGTGCTTAGTTCTATAGGTAAACTTGGTTGCCTCCGAACCTGTCCACTTCCCATTGTATTCTATCCGAGTATCATTGCGAAAGCTAAGACCGTCAGCTTGCCTGCGAATAGTCTTGATTCGGATGACAGACTGTACTTGTGCATCGTATTGCGCACCGGGACTTGTAATGACTTCTACGCTCTTTATGTTGTCAGACTTTAGTTCCGTAAGTTCTTTCATATCGCTTATTCTGCGATTATTGACGTATATAAGCGGTGTACCCTTGGCAAACACCTGCACATTATCACCATTGGTTGTGACACGAGGGAGTTGTCCTAAGACATCCATAGCTGTTCCTAATTTCGATAAAAGGGAATTTCAACGTTGATACTCATCCCTCCACTGGTCTGTTTGTATAGTGGACGGGATGTTTTAATGGTCACTTCCTTCAGCTTTAGGGCATCGGGTTGAAGCTGAATGATACCTGCTTGCTCTGTTGAAAAGGTACGATAAACAGGTTTATAACCCACGTAACTAATGCGGGCGATGACCTTTGATGGCTCAAATGGTACTACGAAGATACCACTCTCATTACTAACTCCACCTGATATAGCACTGGAGTCGACAACAGACAATAGTAGAACATTAGCGTAAGGCACTGGCTGTCCGGTCTCATCAATGACCTTTCCTGTCAGATGTCGCCTTGTCTTGTGTGTACATTCCACCATGATAACGTCTCCGCGACGTGTCATTCGGATGGGATAGAAGCCTATGAGTTGTTCAATAGCATCTGGAACACTCTTGTTCTTGATGTTAGTAGTGATGCGGAAGTCCTCTAAGTCGTTGTAAATGAAGTTCACGGTGTATCGGTTTTGCAGGTAGTTTAACTCCTTCAACGCCTGCGCCATGGATACATTATTATATTGTCGACTGATACGTTGGGCTGATACTCCATGCGAGCTGATGAGGAGTAGCAGAATAATAAGATATCTTTCCATAGCTTTACTCTATTGTTAATGTGTTATCAGAATAGCTAACTTTTACGCGGTCAAAGGCATTCAGCAGTTCAATATTCTGTTGAAGACTACACTGTCTATCCCATTTGAAGTAGAGACGGATGTGTGTTGATACTGGATTTAGCACTTTCACGTCGACATGATAATATGCTGCTATAGCATCAACGATGGTCTTCAAGGATGTATCCTCAAACACAATAGGTTGCGGAGGAATACTATCTGTCTTGTGAAGGAGTACTCGGTTAAGGCTGTCTGAAACTGCTTTGCGTTCTGCCTGCGCCTTCTTTATAGAGTCTGTAGCCGTTAGATGAGGAGTTTTTGGGTGTATTTCAACCTCCTCTTTACTATTAAAGAAAGGCAGAATACCCAACTGAACTGTAGCAGCAAACGCCAAGCCTGATATAAAGATGATACCGATAGTAGATGCTGCAATCCGCTTCCAGTTACGTCTTTGTGGTATAGAATGTTCTATCGCAAAGCGTTCCCACTCGGCATTAACGTCTATGTCCTCTTCCTCATGACGTTTCATAGCACGTTTAGTCATAGCCAGATAGGATGCAAACGAGCTTATCTCCTTATCCGCAAGCAGTGCTTCTATCTCTTTCGTCGTGTATTTCTCAGGATGGTCCAGCATGTTGAGGAATATCCTTTGTTTCTCTTCTGATTGCTTGTTGTTCATTGTCTTGCTTGGTTAAGTTGCCTTTAATGATGTTAATAGCCTCTGAAAGATGGTGATACACAGTTACTCTGCTCACTCCTAAGTCATCGGCAATGCGCTGAAAGGGTAGTCCTTGCACATGACGTAGGCGTAGAATCTGACGACGAATAGGCGGCTCTAAATGTTCAATGAGTAGCATTAGGCGGTCAAGTAGGGTTTCGTCATGTTCGGAGAGAATAGTCTCTGCATCATTCAAAAGTAGTTTTGAGGTTCTTTCTCGTATGTCTTTATGTGCAATAATATTCAGACAACGATTGCGAACAGCCCTTATCAAATAGCCTTCTTCCGTCTCTGGAAGTAGTATTATACCCTCTTCAAAGACCTTGGCAAACACATCACTTACCACGTCTTTACATTCATCTTGATCGTAGAGAATCCCTTTTGCCACCCGGAACATCGGTTGGTAATAGCATTTGAAGAGTCTTTCTATGTCAGTATTTTCATGTATCATACACTATTCTTACAGCTCAGAAGGTGGAAATGTAAAGCTTGACAATGATTTTTATTGTATTAGATTACAAAGGTAACGATTATACTTTAATAAGCTGTTTATGATCAAGAAAAACGTTAAAGTACGCTATTTGTATGTCATAAAGACTTATCTTTCCTTTTCAATGATAGTCTTTTTCATTAGTGGTATATATTGTTTGTTTAAGTTTCAACCTACGAAACTCATCATTTCAGGCTTTGAAACGCACAGTCTCAAGCCCATGAAACACAAAGTTTCAAGTATGTGAGACACAGAGTTTCAAGTATGTGAGACACAGAGTTTCAGGCGCTGATACACACCGTCTCACGGCTTGATACTCTCATTGCCATGCGTTGGTGGCGATTGAAAGTATATTATTTTGAATCAGAGAGAGTCGTGTTGTAGGGTGGAGGAACGGGAGATGAGGGGGCGTGATAGCCGTTAGTTGTGGTCGTGGCCATACCCTTCTCGAAGTGCAAACGTTTGCATGCAAAAAAGCGTATACCATTATCTGTATTGATAGACAATGTGTTGAAAATCACTAACTTTGCACTCATCAACAAGAGATAACTAAAATTAAAATCTATATGAAACGTATTTTGACTTGCTTATGCACACTCTTTCTATCCTTATGTGCCATGGCACAGGGTTGGCCTAGTAGTTATGGCGGTGTGATGTTACAAGGTTTTTATTGGGATTCGTTCGACGATTCGCAGTGGACTGTGCTGGAGAAGAAAGCTAATGACTTCTCTGGTTATTTCGATCTTGTGTGGGTTCCGCAGAGTGGTAAGGCTGCTGGCTCGAAGTCGATGGGCTATGATCCGCTCTATTACTTCAATCAGAACTCATCGTTCGGTACGGAGGCAGAACTCAAGAGTATGATTCGTTCCTTCAAAGAGAAGCATATTGGGACGATTGCCGATGTAGTGATTAATCATCACGGAACGAATAATGGATGGTTTGGATTCCCTGCCGAGACATATAAAGGAGTTACTTATCAGCACCAGTCTACTGATGTCTGCGCTAATGATGATGGCGGAAAAGCGGGCGAACAGGCTCGGAAAGAGGGCGTGCAGTTAAGTCAGAACAATGATGAAGGAGAGGATTGGGGCGGTATGCGCGACCTTGATCACAAGAGTCAGAACGTACAAACGATTGTCAAAGCATACGAAGATTACTTGCTCAATGACCTTGGTTATGCAGGTTTCCGATATGATATGGTGAAGGGATTTGGTGCTTCGCATGTTGGTGATTATAATACAGCAGCAGACGTGAAGTACTCTGTTGGCGAGTATTGGGATGGCAATGCGAATACTGTAAAGGCATGGATTGATGCCACAGGAAAACGTAGTGCAGCCTTTGATTTCGCCTTCCGTTATTCTGTTCGTGATGCTATCAATAGTCAGGATTGGCGTAAATTAGGCAATAGTACTATTACGGGTTTGAATGTAGATAATGGTGTCTACAAGTGTTATTCAGTGACTTTTGTTGAAAACCATGACGTTGAGTATCGCTCTGTATCAGAACAACAAGACCCTATCCGAAAGGATACGTTGGCTGCTAATGCCTATCTTTTAGCTATGCCAGGCACGCCTTGTGTGTTCTATAAACATTATCTTGCTTATCCTAAAGAGATAAAGGCTATGATTGACGCACGCAAGTTGGCAGGGATTACTAACGAGAGTGCGTATCAGATGTATCGCTCTTCAAAGGATTATTATGCCAATGTTGTGAAGGGAGAGAAGGGTGATTTGCTTGTCGTTGTGGGTAAAGGTGCGAACCAACTGGTTGTTCCTTCTTCACGTTATAAAAAGCTGTTGAGTGGTTATCACTATGCTTATTATCTTGCAAGAGAGGCTGAATTGCCATGGGCGGATAAGGCTAATGGAAGTTATGAAAGTGAGAACTTGAAGGTTAAACTGGTGGCTGTTTCTGCTGATGATAACGCTCGATTGGTTTATACCTTAGATGGTTCAACACCGACGGTAGGTAGTCAGAAAGTGGCAAATGGTGCTGAAATCACATTGCCTGAGGGGAAGACTATATTAAAGGTGGCAGTGTTGTCGAATGGTAAAGTCGGGGAGAAGGTGCTCACACGCACGTATATGGTGAAGCAGGCAGCGCCTTTCGTGCCTCAAACTATCCGTGTTTACGTGAATACGGAGCAGGTGGGTTGGAACGATTATGTGAATATTCACTCTTGGGGTGGTACTCATGTCGGAACGTCTTGGCCGGGTGATAAGGTTACTTCAAAGACAACCGCAAATGGTAAGACATGGTTTTATAAGGACTATACCCTTAATAAGGCGAATGATTATGTCAACTTTGTTTTTAACATAGGAACGGCTACTACAGCGGCTAATAATCAGACCCTTGATATTGAACGAGTGAATAAAACATCTTACTTTGAGGTTACAAGTACGAAAGAAAATGGGAAATATAAGGTGAATGATGTGACTTTTAGTGTGACCAAGATTGATAATGTACGTAGTAAAGAAGCACCAGCCAGCACCGATAACCATTATTACACCTTGTCTGGGCAATGCCTTTCTAGTGTTCCCACACAGCCTGGAATCTATATTCATAGGGGTGAGAAGGTTGTTATAAAATAGATAAAAGCTGTTGAATCTCATACTTTCAGTAGCTGTCAAGAAGGTTGTTTCAGTATAAAGCTCATACTTTTAAATGATGTATAACTAATAAGTTCGGGTTTAATCTCATACTTTTTAAATGATGTAGAATTAATAATTTCAGGTTTAAGGTTTTATGTTTGAATGATTCAAAACGATATGCTTTCTCAGATAATAAGTTTTGAATAACGATGGAAGAAGGTGGGCACAGCGGTGTTCACCTTCCTTTCTTTTCATGTTAGGTATCGAGTCTTATTCCCTTAAACTCTACTCTTTTCCTCATTTAATAGCGCTAATTGTTAAATAATGTAAGCCTTGTAATATTTACAAAGAATAGTTTTCTCTCTTCCAACAAATACTCTTAAATTTGCATTCGAACATTAATTAATAATTTATTATGGCGACAAGAAATAATGTATATAAGTGCCCAAAGACAGGCAGTTTAGTAGAAGTATTAGTTGGAGGCGAGTGTGAATTAGGTGACTTGCAACTATTGAAAGAGAACACAACAGATGCTGCTACAGAGAAGCATGTACCAGTTGTTGAGAAGATAGAAGGCGGTTATCGCGTTACAGTTGGTGAGGTTGAGCACCCAATGACAGCTGAGCATTCTATCCAGTGGATTGAATTGATTACTGAAAACAATGAGGTTTTACGTAAGTACTTAGACCCAAGTGAAAAGCCTGTTGCTGTTTTCAAGACTGATGCCAAGGAGGTTTATGCACGTGAATATTGTAACCTTCATGGTCTTTGGAGATCAAAGTAAGTAAGAGACAAAGCGTCTATTTATAATAAGAGAGGATACATCGGCTCTTTCATAAGAGTCTTGTGTATCCTCTCTTATTATATTCTATTTCTTAGTAATGATTCCTTCTTTCTATAAACCACGATAGAAACGCTCCTTCGATGGAATCGATATATTTAGTCAAGATACCTTCTTTTATTGTTTTATACTTTTTTCTTATAAAGGAAAGTAGACTCTGTTGATAGTCAGGGAGATGCGAACTCCATTGTTGGAAATTCTTTATACATATACTAATAGAACTTAGGTAACTGCAGTAAAATGTTTAATTTTGCAACAGAATCTAAACTACACCTTGATGAGATGTACTCAATTTATCATGTAAAGAGTGTATTTATTAACTTTACCTATTAAATATAATGAGACAAAAGCAAATATTTTTTTGCCGTAGTATGCTTAATAGGCGTACCTTAAGTACAGCATGCCTTGTTGCGTGTTTGTTCTCTGGTGGTGCCTTAAATACTGTCATGGCAACCCCTACTGATTTAATGGTAAGTCAGCAAACAAAGACTTATAAGGTAACAGGTCAGATTACTGACTTAGCGAAAGAACCTTTGATTGGAGTTACCATAACGGTAGTTGGAACAAATGGTCCAATACGTGCAATTAGTGATATTGACGGTATTTTCTCCCTCAATGTACCTGAAGGTGAGAATAAATTAGAGTTTTCTTACGTCGGATACAAGAAGCAGACAATATCAGTATCAGGTGCAAAATCATTGAATGTTGTGCTTGAAGAAGAGACGAAGGATATTGATGAAGTTGTGATAACGGGCTTTAGTAGTCAGAAAAAAGCATCTATTGTTGGTGCCATTCAGACTATCCAACCTAATGATTTGAAGTTTGGTAACACTCGTTCTTTATCTAATAATCTTGCTGGTAAACTATCTGGTGTCATAGGAGTTCAACGCTCTGGTGAACCTGGATATGACGATTCTAACTTCTGGATTCGAGGTATTAGTACCTTCTCTGGAACACGTGCACCATTGGTGTTAATAGATGGTGTTGAGCGTGATCTTAATAATGTTGATGTAGCCGAGATAGAATCTTTCTCGGTATTAAAAGATGCTTCTGCAAGTGCCATGTATGGTGTTCGTGGTGCTAATGGTGTTATCGTTATTACGACAAAACATGGAAAGATTGGTGCTCCGTCGGTCAAGTTCCATGTTGAGCAATCGGTTAATACGCCAACTCAATTACCTAAGTTCTTAGATGCACCAGCCTATATGGGTTTACTCAATGAACTCGCAGGTGAAGCTAGTGCGCCTCTTCCTTTTACACAGCAACAGATAGACAGAACACGTAGTGGATATGACCCGGATCTTTATCCGAATGTGAATTGGATAGACGCTATTACGAAGAAATATGCTTATTCAACACGTGCTAACCTAGATGTAAGCGGTGGTTCTGACTTTCTCCGTTATTCTATCGTGGCTTCTTACTTCCGTGAAACGGGTATGTTAGCACAAGATAAATCATTGCCATTTGATAATTCAACCAATAATCAGATGTTCAATCTGCGTTCTAATATTGACATGGATGTGACTAAGACAACCTTGTTACGTGTGAATATTGGTGGATTCTTGAATCGCTTTAGACAGCAGAGCTGTAATACTGATGACGCTTTCAAGCAGGCATTTGAAACGTTACCCTTCGTATCTCCAATTCGTTATAGTGATGGTACAATACCAAAAGTATCGAATCGAGCTAATCCGTGGGAAACGGTAACACAGCATGGGTATGACTTCTATACAAGCTCTAAGATTCAAACACTCTTCTCAGTAGAACAGGATTTGAAGATGGTTACTCCTGGTTTAAAGGTGAAAGCTCTCTTTAGTTTTGACCGCTGGAACAAGAGTACACGTAGTCGTACTGCCAATCCAGGAACAGTTCTTCCTGCAACAGGACGCGATGCAGAGGGTAATTTGTTACACCTTCAAGGAAGTGTAGGAGATGAGTCCATGGGTAGTAGTAAGGGAAGTGAGTATGGTAATACACGTGTTTACTTTGAAGCAGATATGTTGTATAACCGTCGTTTCGGAAAGCATGATGTAGATGCACTCTTCCTTTATAATCAGCAAGCTTATGATGATGGTGATATTCAAGATTATCGTAAACAAGGTATAGCTGGGCGTCTCTCTTATACTTATGATAATCGTTACGTTGCAGAGTTCAACTTTGGTTATAATGGTTCAGAGAACTTTGCCAAAGGTAAGCGGTTTGGTTTCTTCCCTTCGCTTGCTGTTGGTTGGTTAATGAGCGAGGAACCTTGGATGCAGAAATATCATAATATTTTTAATAAGATAAAGTTCCGTGCAAGCGTTGGTAAGGCTGGTGATGATAAGATAGAGGGACGTCGTTTTGCTTATTTAACGACTTTGAATCAGTCTGCTCAAGGTTATACTTGGGGAACAACAGGTCAGGTTAATTATGAAGGTGATATCAAAGGTATCAGTGAGGGTGATATTGGCGTGAGCAATCTGACGTGGGAAACTGTAAAGAAGTATAATTTTGGCTTTGAACTAGGTCTATGGAATATGATTGATTTTAACCTTGACCTCTTCCGTGAGAAGCGTTCTAATATCTTCATGAAGCGTAGTATTATTCCTTCACAAAGCGGATTTATCAACAACCCCTGGGCTAACTTTGGTAAGGTAACTAATGGTGGTGTAGAGATGAGTCTTAACTTCCATAAGCAATGGAATAAGGATTGGTTCACCTCTGCTTATGCTAACTTTACATACGCAAAGAATCGTGTTGATGAATATGATGAAGCTGAAAAGAAGAAAGGTACCTATCGCGCACAGACAGGTCGCTCTCTTTATGAACTTCAAGGACTAACAGCTGAGAGACTATTTACGAATGATGACTTCAATGCCGATGGTTCATTGAAAGCAGGTATCCCATCACAAAGTGGTGTAGGTGGTACAAATCTCAAACCAGGTGATGTGAAGTATGTTGATAAGAATGGTGATAACGCTATTACAGAAGAGGATGCTGGATTCATTGGGGGGACTATTGATCCACGGATTGTTTATGGATTTGGTGGTGTGATAGCCTACAAGAACTTCGATTTTAACTTCTTCTTCCAAGGGGTTGGAGATTCTCATCGTATTATAGGTGGTACACCATATTTTATACCTGGTAGTGGTACAACTGTACAAGGAAATGCTTATAGTGAGAATATCAGCAATCGTTGGACTACTGATAATCAAGATCCATATGCGTTCTGGCCACGTTTTACTTATGGACCTAATGTTAATAACTATCGTGCCTCAACTTGGTGGAAGAAAGATATGAGCTTCCTTCGCTGTAAGACAATAGAACTTGGTTATACACTTAATACTAACTGGCTTAAGAGTCTATATGTAAAGAGTATGCGTGTGTATGTCAGTGGCAATAACCTCTTTGCCTTCTCTAAGTTTAAGTTATGGGATCCAGAATTGGGAACGAGTGATGGTTTAAGATATCCAATGAATCGTTCTATTCAGTTTGGTGTAGACATTAATTTCTAATGATGTTAATTATGAAATCTAGAAAAAAATAGCTAAATACTTTTGCAATTGGTTTGTTGACTTTAAGTGCAACAACGTCTTGTTCTGATTATCTTGACAAAGAACCAGATACAGAACTAGACATGAAGACTGTATTCACAAATCGTGATAAGGTTTATAGAATGCTGTCTTATGTTTATAATATCATCCATACTCCAGATAAATTTGCCTTAACAGAAGATGGATATGAGGTGTTTGCTGATGATTTAACACCATCACGGCGTTGGGAACAATGGAGTTGGGATCAAACAATTCCGAAGCTGTTTGGACAATGGACGATAAATTCTTCGTGGCGAGGAAACCTATGGGGGGATATGCCTAAGTATATTCGCCATGGTTACATCATGGAGAATATGTTGCATGCATTGCCTGATCAAGACCTTCCTCAGCGTGAAGTTGACAATATCAAGAACGAGTTGAAGTTCTTAACAGCTTATGGTTGGTGGCAAGCTGCAGAGGCTTATGGTGGTATACCATTCAAGCCAGACTATATTACTCCATCTGATTTTACACTTTCGGAATTGATGGTTGGACAATCAAAGTTCGATGATATCGTTGACTATTGTGATAAACAAATGCTAGAAGCTGCTAATGCTTTACCTGCTACTTATGCTGACCCTTCAAAGTATGGGCGGATAACAAAGGTCATGGCACTTACTGTTCGTGCACGTATGTTGCTCTTTGCTGCAAGTCCATTAGTAAATGGTAACTCTTGGTATAACAATTATAAGAACAAGAATGGAGAGCTAATTTTTCAACCAAACTTATGACCCCAATAAGTGGAAAAAAAGGCTGCAGAAGCTTGTAAGCTATGTATTGATGAGGCTGAGAAAGCAGGATATGAATTATATAAAGAGTATAATGATGATGGTTCGATAGACCCATTTATGTCAACGTATAATGTTCACATCAAACGTTGGAGCGAAGGAAATCATGAGATAACATTCCCTGTAACCAAGCACAACGCATATAAAGACATTACAGGATTGCTCAATTGGTGTTCTGTACGTGAAGTCGGTGGTGGTAATGGACTTGGTGTTTATCAAGGTCTTGTGGATGCTTTCTTTGCAAAGAATGGCCTTCCTATATGTGATCCCAACTCTAACTATCGTGAAGAAGGATTCTCTACAGTAACTGATACACGAAATACAAAGTGGGAATATGGTACAGGTCATACGGGAGAAGTAACAGCTCCACACACCTATAATATGTATTGTAATCGTGAACCACGTTTTTTTATAACGCAGTAACTTATAATGGTGCATGGCTTACATATGTTGGTCGCAAGGCTGATATGCTATATAACCATACAGATAATGTGCGATCAAGTTCACCGCACGATGCACCTCAGAATGGTTATCTTCTTCGTAAGGCAATTAACTTGACAGATAATGTTAAGACGGGAAAGATTACTGATAGACAAGGTTTCATCTATCGTCTAGCCTTCACATATTTGGATTATGCAGAAGCAGAAAACGAAGCCTTTGATGATCCTGCAGCTCGTTCTTCGGCATTGGTATATCTAAATCGTATTCGTGAACGTGCTGGTGTACGTCAGTATACATTTGATAATGTAAGCCTTCAGGATGATAAGTATATTCATATAGACAACTCCCAAGCTGCACTTCGTAAGGTTATTCGTGCAGAACGTCGAGTAGAGTTGTGCTTTGAAGACAATCGTTGGTATGATATCCGTCGTTGGAAAGATGCAGAAAACTTGCCAGAGATGATAGGGTGATGGTTACGGTATGAACTCTTTGGGAGGTGATGAAGCTAGCTTCTATAAGCGTACAGTCTTCCAACATCGTATTTGGAAGCGTCAATATTATTGGATGCCTGTATATATTGATGAATATGAGAAGAACCCGAACTTGGTGCAAGGTCCATTCTGGGAAAGCGAATAGTCCAACATGAAATATGAATTATAATTGCGAAAAACAATGAAGACAATCAATAAAAATATTCGGACTTCTTAGTATCCTTCTAGCATTTACTGCTTGTAATGAAGATCCTACTTATTTTTCAACTACCTAATCAGCCAGATGATATGCACATTCAAGCATCTGTTTCTGAAGTGGTCTTGAATAAGGGACAAGAAGGTCAGCCCGCTATTACTTTCAAGTGGGATGAGGTGAAAAAGTCCTATTAAGGACTATGATTCAATCACCTATAGTATTAGACTCTATGCCACAGAATCAAAGAGTGATAACCATACGGAATTTATTTCTATAGGTAAAAAACGAGAAGTTACATTCACTCATAAGGAGCTTAATGATATAATAGCTCGGTGGGTTCCAGCTGGTACAAAGGTTTCTGTGACAGCGGAAGTAGTAGGGTTGATAAATAATGAAATCAAATATATTAAGCCAGAATCCTCAATGGTAGAGTTTAGTGTGACTGGTTATGAGAAGACTCCAATGTATCTTTATGCTCATCTCAAGGATGATGCTACGGGGGCTGAACGTGTAGAACGACTAAGTCAGCGTCAGTTGGGCTCTGGTATTTATGAAGGTACATTCCCTGTAACTCCTTGTAGTTATTATTTCACAACATCACCTACATCAGATCGTCCTGCTTATGGTCAAGATAGTGGTGAGAAGCTGAAGTTTGTTAATGAGGGTAATGTCTCAAACTTTGCGAATACAGCATCTGGCACACGAACATTTATTGTTGATATTAATGATGAGTTCATGGATTGTCGTGTCGTGAACATTGTTCAATTACCAACTCGTGAAACAATCCGAATCGTTGGTGATGGTTGTTCTATTGGTTGGGATCCTGGATCATCAGAAGGCTTATTTAAGATAGAGAATCCTCGTTATCCTTATATCTACTCATGGACAGGAGAATTTAAGAACGGAGAAATCAAGGTAAATACTGGTACGAACTGGGGTGATCAATTCTTCTTTGCTCCAGAGTCGAATGCTGATCCTGCTGTTAATCACCAATTGAATATGTTTAGATATGAAGGAGCTGGTGGTGATGTGAAGTGGAAAGTTACTACTCCTGGGCGCTTTAAGTTTACCCTTTGTTTGGATGCAGATAACTTTACACACATCCTTTGAGCCTGTACAATAATAGGTATAAACAATCTTTGTGATTGATTCTTCAAAAAGAGATATGTTGCAATTTTCCTTAGTTGTAGCATATCTCTTTCTTCTTATCTAAACTTGTGGAAACTCTTTTCTAGTATCGATAGGGTGTATTTTTCTTATGATTTTTATTCTTGCTTTTTGCTACCTTTTCCTATTTGAAAAAGCCCTAATTTAGTTTTTAATTATAGTTGATGTCATTTTTAATAATTGCTGTAGTTGTCTTGATCTTAGTGATTTATGTTCGGTAAGAGGGTGCCAAAAATTGGTAGTAGAAATATTTTTCTTCGTTTTTTTATAGGTCTTAGCTCTTTTTTTAATTCCTTTGTATTCTTCATCCTTTAGGAAGCTTCGAACTACTAGTGTAAATAGTCAATACGACTTGTGCTCCTTGTCAACACAATAAATCATTAAAAGCAAGTAGACAGCTAATAGAGTGGGGCTTTAATGTGAATATGTTATCTTAGAAAAGAAAAAGGAAATTCTCTAATTGAGAATTTCCTTTTCTATGCGCTCCAGGATGGGCTTGAACCAACGACCCCCTGATTAACAGTCAGGTGCTCTAACCAACTGAGCTACTGAAGCAGGTGCTTGTTTCTTGTAAGCGGTTGCAAAGGTACGATGTTTATTTGTAACTACCAAATATTTTGAGAATAAATTTCAATAAAAGAGTAAAATACTTTAATTTCCTATGCTAATTATGTATTTTTCCATTATAATAATGTACTTTTGCCCCCTATAAGCTCATAACTTACAAACAAAAACATACGTGATGAAAAAAAACTATTCATAGTATTCTGTCTTTGGATTCTTGCTTTTGGTGGTGCTGCAGTGGCACAAAATAATTCGGACAAGGATCATAATTTTAAGGTTGCAAAGAACCTCGAGACCTTTTCTGCAATATATAAATACCTCGATTTGATGTACGTTGACACCCTCAATGCAGATGAGGTTGTTGGTAATGGTATTAATTATATGCTTCATTCGTTGGATCCTTATACGGTGTATTATCCGGAAGATAAGGTGAAAGACCTTGACCTAATGATCTCAGGTAAGTATGCTGGTATCGGTGCGGTGATACGTTATAACTTTGCTATAAAGAATACGATTATTGATCAACCATACGAAAATATGCCTGCTTCAGAGGCTGGATTGAAGAAAGGGGATATTATTCTTGCTATTGGTGACTCGTCTATGGTGGGTAAAGATGTATCCTATGTAAGTAATAGATTACGTGGTGATGCTGGCTCACGATTTGTCCTCACGATAAAGAGACCATCAACAGGTAAGAAGATGAAGTTTAAGATTACACGTCGTTCAATTCAACTTCCTGCTGTTCCTTATTATGGTTTGCAGGATGATGGAGTCGGTTATCTGAATCTCAACTCCTTTACAACTGATTGTTCAAAGGATGTGCGACGTGCTTTTCTTGACATGAAGAAACAAGGAATGAAGTCGCTAGTCTTGGATCTTCGAAATAATGGAGGTGGTAGTTTGCAAGAGGCTATCAATATTGTTAATATGTTTGTTCCTAAGGGCATAACATTGGTGAAAACCATTGGAAAGATAGAACGTGCAAATAAAGAATATAAGACAACTGTTGAGCCAATAGACACAGTTATGCCGATTGTTGTTCTAGTGAATGATGAGACTGCAAGTGCCAGTGAAATTACTAGTGGCAGTTTACAAGACTTGGATCGTGCGGTTATTCTTGGTACACGAACCTATGGAAAGGGACTTGTGCAAGTGTCAATGGATCTTCCTTATAATGCTAATTTAAAGTTGACAACCAGTAAATATTATATTCCTAGTGGACGTTGTATTCAAGCAATCAATTATAAACATTCTAATGGTGGATACACCGAACACGTACCAGATTCCTTGACGCATGTGTTCTATACAGCTGATGGTCGTGAGGTCAGAGATGGTGGAGGTATTAAGCCAGATATTGAGGTGCAACCAGACTCCTTACCTAATATTGCTTTTTTTATCTTACCTCATCTGGACGTGATTCAAGTGAAGTGATGTTGAATTGGGAATTGAAGTATTTGAGTACACATCCTACAATTGCTCCTGCAAAGAACTTTGTTATCTCCGATGCGGATTACGCTGATTTTAAACAGGCAGTACTAAAGAGTGGCTTCAAATATGATCGTGAAAGCAAGAAATATCTAGAAGGTCTTGTGAAATTAGCAAGGTTTGAAGGTTATTATGATGACGCTAAACCAGAGTTCGATGCATTGGAGAAAAAAAGCTCAATCATAACATTGCTAAGGATCTTGATTACAACAAGCAGACCTTAAAACAGTTGTTGACAAGTGACCTTGTTTCTGCTTATTACTACCAGAGAGGATCAATGGAAAAATAGTTTGCAGTTCGACAAACAATGGAAAAAGGGCAGTAGAGTTGTTAAAAGATCCAACTACATATAAGAAAAATACTGCAACCATCTGTTGATATTAAAAAAAGTAGTAAGTATTAGATAAAGCGTAAGTTTTTAAGACTATCAATAGATACCTTCTTAAAGAGAAAAGATGCCCTTTGAAGTAATCAAAGGGCATCTTCTTAGTTATTAAAGGGTATCTATATACTTGTAAAAGGGTGTTTTCGTATGATGAAAAATAGCTTATTTATAATGATTAAATAGTCTGTTTTTTTAGTTAATTTTTTTAGATTGTTTTTTTAAAAGCAAAGGAGTTGTTTCTCCTAATTCAATATAGTACTTTCTGTTTCACAAGAAAGGCTATCTTGGGTAATAATTAAAAAGTATGTTTACTTTAAGGAGCATTGGATTAGTTTGGGTTAGAAAGTCTTATTACACATCACTTGCGTTATATGTATTAGAACAAGTGAAGTCTTAAGAAAAAGTAGAAAACATTTGGCTTGTGTCGAATTTATTTGTAACTTTGCAC
>BNJV01000210.1_pt1 | contig 218295 bp, 309 predicted proteins | sample 8540591 | NCBI WGS metagenome assembly BNJV01 (sample SAMD00202457, study PRJDB9452) | human saliva metagenome | host: Homo sapiens
AATACATTCTTCAGATGATTAACAAACTGACCTTGTTAGGATTCATGATGCAGCAAGATGAGATAAATGCTAACTATACGCCCGGAGGTGGAGTTACGCTCCAGTGGGGTCAAAATTCCCTTAGGCTGGGACTGGGATGGGATAAATTAAGGCTGTAGACTTGGCAGAGCTTTGAGTGGAGAGGTAGACATAAGCCTATGGTAGGACAAAGGCCAGTAACTTTCGTAAGTTAAACTCCCGCCATTAATGTATCGTTGGAACCCCATTTAGACCAGGGTTCTTTACTTGAGTGCATTTTTGGGATTACTAGTTATACTTTTGGAGTGGAGCTGAGAAGGTGAGCCATTAAGTTGAGATGTCCAAATGAGATTGGACTTATGTGGTTTTAGCTTTTAGTTGTGAAAAGCATGAAGTATATGGGGGTAGTATGTATAAAGTTTTGTTCGATGAAGATGAGCTCCTTGGTGCGTATAGGGCTTCAAAATGCGATTAAGTGGAGCGAATATTCATGGCAGACTTGCCGCTGGAGGCGGATGATGGCGGGCAGGCCTTTGAACTTTTCAAGAAGGGCCAAAGGCCTGATGTGGTTATAACTGATATAAGAATGGATGTGATGGATGGGCATAGCTTAATCAGAAAAATAAGAGAAATAGACAAGGATTGTGCCATATAGTGTAATTTCCTGCATAGATGATTTTGAATTGATAAGAAAGCTGTACCGTTAAAGATAAATGGTTATGTACTTAAGGCAACACTTAATATGGAAGAAATTGATAAAGCTTCTTTAAAGCAAGGACTACCTTGTTGTTGGAATAGGAAGAAATGGTGAAACCAAGGCAGAGAATGAAAATTATCTTGAAAAAGGGCTTAAGAAATATCTGCTTGGTGAGGAAGTGAGCCTATTTGGAATGAAAAATGAGAGATGAAATATCTCTGCAAGTTTTCACTTAAGGCAGAGGACAGGGATAAGATTAACGATTCTGCAGTGAAATTTCATCAATGAACTCCTATTCATCAGTTCAAAGAGGGTGTAACCCTTCTTTTGATAAGACTGTAAGTTTTTTATATATTCCTGCCTATTGATAATAGAAAACCTTGAGAAGAGGGCTATAAGGGTAAATGAACTGATTGAGAGTTTTCTTGGAGATTAGCTTATGTATATACCTATAGTGTGAGAAAAGATAAGGAAAAAGCTGCTGACTGGTTTATGAGGCACGAAAGTCGGGAGAAGATGTCAATAATTCATCCAATTGGGATTATTCAATCAAAAATGCAATAGCCTATATAAATGAAAACCATGGTGAACAGCTTAGTCTTGCTAAGGTTGCCGGTGTTGCCGGTGTTTCGCCTGCTTATTTTTCTTCGCTCTTTAAGAAGGAAAATAGGTAAAAACTATGTGGAATATCTCAATGAAGTGAGACTTAAGGAAGTACTTAAGGAGTTTAAGATAAGTGATGCAAGATTTCATTTATTGCTGAAAAACATGGCTTTTCCTAATCAGGAATATTTCTCAAGATACTTTAAGAAGGTAATGGGAGTTCTCCTGCCAAATGGAGGAGGAAAAACAGTTGAATATAAAGACAGGGAGAAAAAAGATTAATTGGAGGGTTAAGGCCCTCCTTTCGATACTGGTAACTATTATAGCCATAGTTGCTATACTTTTTGGCGTGACCTATCTGTATTTTGAGAAGAAATTTGAAAATAATACCCAAAGATAGCAGAAGCTTCATTTAAGCAGGCAGACAAAGAACTTCAAAAATGCTTGGAACCGTAGAGGGAGAAATAAACAGATATGGTAATTTGAGGGCTCTCTCTTGAATACTTGAGAGATGAATATAGGAATGATATAAGTAAGAGCATAGCTGCCATACGCAGATTGTTAAGGACTTTGATGGCCTTGTCGTCGGTGGATTCCAACTCTATGCCGTATCTTTGGTTAAGGAGATGGAAGGTTCATACTTTCAACCTCAGACGAGAAGCAGGAGTGGTGAAGTAAAGATTGACGTGCAGGTTTAGAGAAATACTAAAGAGGGTTAAAGAAAACTTTCCGTACATGACATGGATATCTAATTATGAACTTAAAGATTACGATGGAGGGATTTCAGTCCGATTACAAATAAAGCTTTCATTTTTAGGAATAAAGTATCTGGATTGCAGGTTACAATGGGGTAGAGGGACACTTTTATTATTGCAAGCGTAGATGAAAAATCCATAAGAAAACTTACGAGCAGGTTGTATATACGGAGTAGTTGCCCTCCTTTGTAAAATGATGAGGCATAATTATATCAGAGACTGGAACAAAAACTGCTTGGAAAGAGATATGAAAAAGAAGAATGAATTTCAGAGCATAGAACACGAGACTTAAAATTTTGATGGAAACTTTACAATATTATACCTAAAGAAGGCTATCTTAAAGAAACTAAAGACATAAGAAGGTTTGGAACTCTGGTAATGTTAGTTAGCTGTATCTTCATCTTAATAGCAGGTACATGTGGAGCAGGAGATATACGAGGCCGATACAGTACCTTATGGATCAGATGAAGCTTGTCATGAGTGAAAATTTTGATATCAATCAGCCTGTGCAAAGAAGCCAGGGTTGGGGAGGAACTTGACGAGCTTAATACTGAATTTTACCATCTTGTGGTCAAATTAAGTACATTTCTGAGATTAAAATAGTTTGAAAGAGAGAATACAAAAAGAGCTTCTTGCCCTGCAATATCAGATGAATCGCACTTTTATTAGGTTCCATCAATTCAATCAGATGGACGGCAGCTCTTACCAACAACAGTGTAACAGCCAATGCTCAGAGATTCTAGCCAAAATTTTACCCGATTCTTAGGAACCGGATTTTTAGGAAGCTTGAGGATGAACTTATTTTTCTGTGAAAACTATGTATCGATGATGAACATCCGCTATGGAAATACTATGGAGTACAAGGTTATTCTGTGATAAGGTGGCTGTTGGAAGATTTTCCAAGAATGATACTCAGCCAATGATAGAGAACTGTCTTCAGCATATGGGTGATCCACTGGAGTAATAACTGTAGATATAAGAAAAGAAGATATAATGAAGGTGTCAATCCAGTAACTAGTGGCGTTACTATGGCAGAGCAAAGCTTGACAGTCTAAATGGATGCTTAGGAATGACGACACCGAAATTCAGAACTATATAGGCTTTCAAATGCTAAAGAGGCTTTACACCTGCTTACAAAGACACTGGAGATATCTGGCTTGGAGGAAGATGAGAGAGGCACTTTGATTGTTCAAATCAGGTTCTATACAATTCAAAGTTATATGTATTGTCACTTTTTAACAGGTAAAAATGTTGAATAACAGTATTTTTCTCCCTGTTAATTTTTCTATCGTTATTTCAAAATGTCATTATACATAAAATAAGTCACAATAAGATATTCTCAAAGAAATTTAAAAATACAAGGACTTATAAAAAGTAGAGACAACTATTCTTTGAAAAAATGCTTATAATTAAAACTGCAATACTAAATAAAGTAGTAGAAAAGTAGGAGATTATGAAGGGTAAAAAGTATTATCGTGTATGCGTACACGGTAACCTAAAACTAGCATTGCTTGCAGGCTGTGGTCAGTAAAAGATTCACAGAGGCAGCGCCTGCAGCTTCTAAAGACGAAAGTGAATCGACATCAAGGCTTCTACAGTGGCGGCAAACACAGCGGATATTTGGAACATGCAGACATCACCATCGGAGGACTTAACCTGAAGGATTCTAGAGAGAGGCAGAGACCTCTGCCACAGAGACAGTTGATGTAATAGAGAAGAAGCTAATACTGCTCAATTAAGTTCAAAGGCTAGTCAGAAGGACAGCCCAGCCTTGACCTTATCAGGTGAAAATACAGCAGACATTGTCTGAAATTAATCTGAAGATAAAGCATCGATGCAGTATTAAGAGGCAAAACATACATTAATCTTGAGAGATTATAAGGCACGCCCCTCAAATATCTTCTCTGATGCACTTAGTTTCAGAAATAATGTAAATGAGAATTTCCAAGAGCGATGAAGTAAAGGGACAGTGCTTTGTTACACCTGATGTTGACAACAGACAATGTTGAAGAGACTCTGGTGCAATTCTTCCTGATGCATGCAGTCGATCGGGATTTATATAAGGAAATCGAGCACCTAAGATTACAAACATGATGACGAGTATATTGCTGCATTAAAAGAAGATGAAGGAAAAAATACCCTAAGACAGAGTCAAAGTGATGAGACTTATGCATATGCTAATCTACAATGATGCTAAGTTACACGCCTACTTCGCACAAAGGCTGCCTTCAGAAGGATATGCGTAAAACCTTGAGGGCGGACCTCATGTACAGAATGTAAAGACAAAACGAGCTTGTTTCAGACATCTATGATGGATGAGAGTGTAAGGTTTACACCTTTCTACTGGAGTGACCCAAGTTCTCTAACAAACGTTTATAAAGAGGCACTTGATCGGATGCACTATCACACAAAGGGTAGAGGATATCCAGGAAAAATACAGCAAGGGCTCACTTTCATGGCGGGACGGAATAACTGGTACTTGTCGATTGATGTACAACAACGAAGACAGAAAGAGATCCAATGCATTAAAGAATTTGTGTTTACTCCTTGAGGGGATGGGCTACACGAGCCTAACAGCAGGATGGAGTGGAGAAAGTACTCGCCCTGTATCTTCACACTCACCAAAATGATAGAAAGAGCGGTTAGGTTCTTGACCTTCAGAGTGCTGGAAGCTTCAAGAGAACCCTGTTTCAGTGTATTGCAGAGCAGATGAAGCTACGAAAGGTGGTAGGCTACCTTTGGGATGATACAAAGACACACAAGACAGACGGAGCAAAGAGTTGAAGAACTTAAGAAGTCAGGTATCAGTGAGAACAATATGTACAGCAGTATTGGATGTACAGATGAAGCAGTTTTACGGCAGCACTCTATAACGTCTCTCCTGCAGATGATATGCAGATACACTCACAGCAGAGCAGAGGATAGGGGTAAGACTCTTAATATTTCTTCATCAGACCTTCTTAAGCAATGGCATTGCTGAAGGAAAGAATGTCAACATGAGATACCAGTGCCGCTATCAGAACAATTCAGGCAGCTCAAAGGATATCAACCCATGGCTGACGGCAATGTTGAAGAAATGTACCAGCACTAGATCTTGTAATGGCTAAGTCTGACGTTGATTTTTGATACAGCTAAGGCTAAGACGTGGAAGACTTAAAAGGGCACTAATGTTGAGAAATCAGTTAATTGCGTGAAAGAAAACTGGAACACAGCAGTTTTCAACTTGACAGCAGTGAAAATAATAGTACAGCGGCGCTCTTTGCAAACACGCGCCGTTTCATAGAAAACGGAGGGAATTAATGCTCAAAGAAACTACACGGTATCAGTGACAAAACCAAGAAAAGATTATAAACTTTTATACTATGCCCTTCCATTTTATGATGATAGTATTGTTATTTAACTACATTCCTACTTTTGGCTGGATTTATGCATTTTGATTATGTGCCCGGAGTTAAATTTAAAAAGACAGTGAGTTTGTAGGACTTGGAATACTTTAGACTGATATTTTACAGATGCGAAATGTATGGAGATCATTAACAATACCTTTATTTTCGCACCTTCGATATCTGTTTCCTCGCTTCCGATGCTGTTTTGCGATACTATTAAATGAAGTTAAAAACACGGTCGGTAAGAAAGATAGTGCAGACTTTACCACGCTTCCAAACTTTATAGCTGGGTAATTATCTTCTCTTTCAGCTTTTTACGCTCTTCAGACGGGACTAATAACCAATCTGCTTCTAAAAATAGGTATTGGAAACCGAGGGGCTAGAATCTCCTTGGTACGAGTGCAGTGGTATCATATTCCAGTCTACCCTGACTTTGAAAGGACTTGGCTGGAGTCAATTATTTATCTGGCGGCAATTGCAGTGAACTTGACCAAGAACAATATGAGGCTGCAAGGGTAGACGGGGCAGGATATTTCAGATGTGCTCTCCACATACCATGCATGCTATGATTGAACCTTCGCTGTGCTCTTTTATACTAAATATCGGAAATTTCTTGAATACTGGGTATGAGCAGTACCTGCTTTTCAAGAATTCAATGACTGCTGATAATATTGAGGTTCTGTGACCTGTATGCATATAGAATCGGACTTGAAAATATGGATTATTCATATGGTGTGGCTAATAGTATTATCAAATCCATAGTGAGCGTAATCTTTAGTGACCTTCGCCAATCTTGTGGCTAAGAAGGCACGTGGCAGCGCAGTAGTATGAGAGGAGATGCATATGAACAATCATGTTAAAAGTTCTACTTCAAGACGTGTATTTCTAGGTGTTTAACTATATGTTTCTGCTTTTAATAACCTTCATCTGTATATATCGTTTTGGTATGTATAACATATACTCTTTCAGATCCTGCTAAGGCAGGTGAGATCTGCCTGTACTCATGCCTTCTGGGTTTTCTTTGGGAAATTAAGCAGATTCTACATTAAAGGGATCTCTGCTTGGAATTTCATTTGCAAGAACTGTGTGTGGAACCATACTAAGTGTTGGAAGTTGTTCGTTCCTTAGGCTATCTCAAAAAGAGGCTATGCCTTGCAGAAAATTTCTTTACCGCTTCCTCATTCTCACCATGTACATTAGCGGTGGAATGATAGCGACTTATATTGTTATTAAAAATAGCTATGGTTTTATTGAACACTTTCTGGGTTTATACTCTATACCGGGAATGGTTTCACTACAATGTAGTTCTGATAAAGACCATGTGGAATCCCTTCCGGCATCCCCTTGAGGAATCAGCTGCTTGACGGGGCAGGAGTGATGTACGATATTTACAAGATTATCTTCCGCTTTCAAAGCCTATAATTGCTACTGTTGCTGTTTTTGTTGCGGTAGGACAGTGGAATCTATGGTTTTGATAACCACATACTACTAGAGTGTTGATGAACTTAAGACTCTCAGTACCTTCTTTACAATTACTTAAATGAGGCACAGAGAATAGCCGAGCAGCTCAGAAATGCCACCTCAAGTGCGGATGCAAGTGTACTTATGCAGCAGATATCATCAAAAGGTATTAGAATGTCAATTACAGTACTTGCGGCCCTTCCTATTTTCCTGTTTTACCCATTTATGCAGAAATATTTTGTCAGCGAATTATGGTGGGTGCTGTTAAGGGTTGATTTTGTTGAATGGAGAAAATATGAGTTGATAAATATGAAGAACTTGATAAAAGACTTGTAAGTGTTGTTCCATCAAAGAGACAGGTGGAATATCAGAAAAAGAGAATTTTACGGATTCATTCATTTTACGGTAAAACACTTCTGTACCAATATGAATGGGGGCTTTGAGATGAATCTCCTGAGATATTTAACCCATATAATCTGGATGCGGAAGTATGGGTAAAAGGCAGCTGTAAGTGCAGGAATGAAAGGCCTCATCCTTACCTGTAAACACCATGACGAGTTTCTGTCTATGGCCATCTAAGTATACGGACACTGTGAAGAACTCACCTTACAAAGACGGTAAGTGAGATATTGTTAAAGAAATTGTCAGATGCTTGTAAAAATATAATATTAAATTTGGAGTTTATCTTTCTCCTTGGGATAGAAACCAGCAGTCTATGGCAGTGGGAAGGAATATGATGATTATTATATCAACCAGATGACTGAGCTTCTACCAATTATGGGGACATCTATCTGGATGGACTGGAGCCCGAGTGAAGAGCCCAATGGCAAAGAAACAGGTGTATGACTGGGACAGATATTATGCTAAGGTAAAGGGACTTACAGCCTGAAGCAGTGCTTTCAATAAGTATGCCCTGAGTGCGTTGGTGCGAAACGAGGCGGGGCATAGTGAGAAAGAGCGAGTGGAGTACAGTCAAAAGACTATGACTTCACCAGTGTATTAACTGCAAAAGCTTAGCCAACAGGAAGAGCAGGAGTTTAGAGAAAGAGCCATTGACCCAACTAGGATGACCTTTGGAAGCAGGGAAGTACTTGAAAAATGAGCCTGAACTCTGATGAGGTTTCCTGCTGAGACCGATCTTTTCCATCCGTCCGGGCTGGTTCTACCACCTGAGGAAGATGATGAGGTAGAAGCCTGGAAAACTTAAAGGATGTTTACTTTAAATCAGTTGCGGGAGGCAATCGCACCCTGCTTCTTTCAACCTCTGCCCAATGAAGGATGGAGGACTTATGAAATGATATTAGTAGGCTTACAGGAACTTGGGATTTATAAGGGAAAGCTTCAATGATAATCTTCTTGATAAGGCTGAAATTCTATCTTTCCTGAAAAAGGTGAAAGAGGAGAGGATATTAGCGGTGCTAGGACTGATGACTACGAGACTTACTTTAAGACGGAAGACGGTCAGAGAGCTTAGCATCGAGGCTTAAATGGAAGGAAGGCAGTTCCTATCTTGTATTAAAAGAAAATATCCTGATGAGCCAAAGAGTAGAAAGTTATAAGTCTACGAAGAAATAAAAAGGTGAAGGATATAAAGAAATCTACTGACGGAACTGTAATAGGTTATAAGAGAATCATCACTTAAGCGGGAAAAAGTGACCGAATTAAAATAGAAAATAACTGATTCCAGGGTTGCTGCCTGCCATCTCCTTTGTAGGAGTATACTGGATTATAATCAATATAGTTGATAAAATGTGACTGTGTATATGACACCAAATCCGAAAATAACACAGCCACATTAATTTTTATTCAACAGAAAGCAGATAATAATAAACCGGCTGGCCGCCAAATTGAAGTTCTACATCAAGTCCTGAGTAAGTGTCAGAAATTTTCTTGAAAGAGCCTTGGCATCATTTTTCGCCAACATCAGCACCATAATATAGGCTTATAATACTTGTATCTTCATCTACCAGATTATTTAGCATTTCAAGGACTGCCTCTGTCAACTGAGTCACAAACAGAGATGATTCCATTATCGCCAATGCCCATTATATTGCCCCTCGGCTGATATTTTTCCATCAATAACGGTGTCACGGACAGCATAGGTGACTTCGCCGGATTTGGTATATTTCATACCATCAGTCATTTTATCGGTATTCTCAGTAATATCACCACTCATGGATATAATTAATCACAGCTGATATTCCCTGAGGTACTGTTTTGCTTTGGTATGACAATTATATTTCTATCTTCTGTAAGCTCTTTTAGCCTGATTGGCAGCGAGTATAATATTTTTATTGTTAGGAAGGATGAAGATATTGTCAGCATTAACTTTTTCGATGGCACTTAGGATATCATCAGTGCTGGGATTCATCGTTTGTCCGCCTTCAATCACATAGTCAACACCAAGTTCTTTAAATATTTTGCTGAGGCCTTCTCCTGCTGATACTGCTATGAAACCGGCTTTTTTTCGAGGCTCATTTACAGCTTTTTCTATATTATCTTCAGCCATTTTCTGCTCTTTGTGCCTTCGCAGCATTTTCAATTACCCTTTCGTGATGTTCCTCACGCATATTATCTATCTTCATGCTTTGTAAGCTGACCGTAGGTAAGGGCTTTCGAATAGCAAGTCCCGGATCATTTGTATGAACATGTACTTTAACTACCTCATCATCAGCTCACAACAACTATACAATCAGCGAGGCCTTCAGGGTAGTGGTTTAAATCAGCCTCGTCTTTGCGGTGAATTCTTTTCAGACATTATTATACCCGTACAATATCCAAATTGATATCGGCAGTTTCTATATCGTCTGTAATTCCTGACGCATCGGATGAAACAGCAGCAGTAATATTGCCGTCTGCAAGCGGAACTATTTTCCCAAGAAGGACATCATAAGCACCCTTAAGTACTTCTAGAAGACCCGACCACCTGAATCTACAACACCGGCCTCTTTAAACAGGAGCACATCAGGAGTTGAATCAAGAACCTTTCCATGATGAGCACATGACTTCACCGGCAAACTTTTGCAATATCGTCAGTTGTGCCATTAAGCTCGGCTGCTTTTTCAGCTCCCCCTTAGCTACTGTAAGTATGGTTCTTTCTTTGGTTTCATTACTGCACTACTGGGCTGCTCAGAAGCCTTGCCAAAGGCGGAAGCAAGAACAGAAACGTTATATTGCCGGCATTTGCTGTGATTTCTTTACAAAACCTCTCAAAAGCTGTGAGAGAATAACTCCCTGACCATTCTGGCGCCTCTTAAAGAGCCGCTGGACATAGCTTTAGCAATATTTTCTATAGTAGGCTCTTCGACTCAGTTTAGCAGCTTTTTACATGAGACATTGCCGTAAGAGTCATATTTGTTCCCGTACTCCGTCAGGAACAGGAAATACATTGAGTTTATTAATTTTCTCTTTTGAGACTCAAGTCCCGCAGCACCTGCTAAAAATGCTTTTTAACATATTGCATCTAATTTAGATATTGCCACTTGTAATCTCTCCTAGTCTACGACTCTACACCTTCAACATATACGAAGATGTTCTTAACTTTCATACCGTAAATTCTTCAATCTATAGGTTACATTTCAATAGGTTATCAGCAACGGCAGAAATACTTTACACCATAAGCTGCAATGATATGGAGCTTGGCAGTAATTTCGTTATTTTCAATATATTTCAACACCCTTTGCTAAGGTTATCTTTCTGCAGGGCTGCAAGGCCGCTAATCATGTTTGAGAGAGGCCATGCCCACTATACCGACAGAACATTCTATAGCGGCTGAACCTGCATAGCTGGCGATGACATCTTCATTGATAGATACTTCGCCCATATTTGTATTAACATATCCTTTCATAAAACCTCTTTCCATGTGATAGCACACTGATATTGATGTTTTCGGTATACTACAAGAATTATACCTATTATATAGGAAAAATTCAAGTTTGATATTTCACTTTATTTTTATTTAAAATATGATAATATTGAGAGCGTCAAAACAATGATATTTTAGAATAAGGAGAAAGTATGTCAAAATTTGTAAATAGTGATGAAAAGCTTTATAAGAGTATGAACTTTGTGGGTGTGGTCAATATAATTAGCGAGATAGTCATTATCGTAATTTCGACTATATGTGAGCATTTATTATAGTCAGTGGTGGAAAACTGTTAAAAGGATAGGGATAACTTTTAATGGAGAAAGTTGATGCAGTTAAGGCTACAGAGAAATTCTTTTAGAATACTTGATCCATGTTGTATGTGGGACTTTACACCACTAAAAAGTACTTGTATGGCATAGTTTTCTATCTACGCTTATTACACTTATTACCGGATTATGGCGGTATTTGGAGCGGTATATGGTTTGGGCTTTCTGCAATGCTTGTTGGAGTGGTGGACTTGATGGTGGCAGTCGATGACTCTACCGCAAATGACCCAAAGAACAGGGCAGTAAAGAGAGGTATTTGCAGGAAAAAGACAAAAAGCTTGAAAAGGAAAAGGAAAAGGCTGAGGAGAGAGCTGAGAAAGGAAGAGGAAAAACACCTTAAGAATGAGCCTAAACAAAGTGCAGAAAAGGCACTTGGCAAAGGCAGAAGAGGGTGCGGATGAAAATGCAGGCTATAGAATAAGCAGCGAAGAGATAAAAACTATGTATTAAAAAGCATAAGGCAAAAAGGATCATAGGGATAATTATTGATTCTCTGTGAGTCTTGGGACTCTAAGGAGCACCTGTTTATATCTCAATGACGAAGAAGTATTACTTACTTATCCTTTGGAGACGGAGAGCTCTTCAAACTGACTCATCCGCTTGAATATAACCCCAAAAGCTTCATTGTGAAGTTGGAGTCAGGCCAATCCTGATGCTGAATACAAGAAGTTTAAGGGAGGAGCGTTGTGGCTAGTGCTGCACTTTTTACCTGATTATTACCAGAAAAGAACGGATACAGGAACTGCATTTTATAAGAACTCTACAGGCTTGGGAGGATATGTACTTTACAAATACTTGGCCAAGAACGTGTTTTAGACATGACAGGAGCTGATTTTGAAGTGAAAGACGATATAACTGAGGATGAGGCATGGAGAGGACTTCAAATGCTTATAAGGCCAATATATTGTGAGAGATGGTAGCAATTTCGTCAGATGAATATAAAATATAATTACAGGGCTTTTAAGCAGCCTGCAAGAGCTGATATACGCTGATGACTTCAATAGAATTTTGAACAGATGTATAGATATAATTTCTAACAAGAGCATATAAAGAGTTTTATATTGATTATAGAGAAAAATAGAGAGAAACTAAATAAGCTGGTTCAAATTGATAAAATTTCTAAACCTTGATCTAATATACTGGTACAAGGTTTTTAATTGACTAAAATAATGGTTGAAAGTTTTAAAAATGCGACTCTCTTTTAGTAAAAAGTTTATTATAGCTTGCGATGTAAAATGATACAAAGATAGTAAGTTAATACAATATAAATAATCGAGTATCTGTAGAAAATTACAATGAACAAAAGTGGTCCATACAGACCAAATTGTAAAAATATATAAAATAAAGGATAAAAATGATATAAAGATGTTGATAAGGAATTTAAGTATAATCAAAAATAAATCCATATTATATATAGAATTGTACATAAAATAAGATTTATATTTTTAGAATGTGCACTTTTGTTTATGGAAATAAGTAGTAGTTACATTATCTCAAAGGAGGAGAACTAATGAAAAGGACTCAGATTTCTGGCATTGACTTGCAGCTATACTCTACAACAGGGATGCTTGCAGGCTGCGGAACACAGGGTGGCTCATGGCAAACTCAGGAAGTGAAGGCAAGGCTTGGAAGTACAGCAGGAAGTGCTCAGGCGTAGCACTTAACGATGCTGGAACCTATCCAATAGTTAAGGATGGTAAGCTTGAACTTCCGTATTTACAATGAGCATGCTCTAATGTCAGGATTTTTGCTACCAATGACTTTACAAAAGTTCTTGGAGGAAAAGACAGAATTCCACTAACTTTGTGACAGCAGGAAGGGATGAGTATGAGGAAAGCTTAATCTCTCCACAGTCAGGTGACTATCCTGATGTGATACTTGGCGGTGCACCTAACCTTGCGAAAGTACGGAGTTAAGGAAGGAGTTATTATTCCTCTTGATGACTACTTACTGAAAAGAATGTACCTAACTCACCTTAAGATGAGTTGCTAACTCATGACATAAACAAGACAGCGGAAGCTGACGGAAAGATATATTTCCTTAGGTGGAGTAAAATGACTGCTACCACTGCCAGTACGCAAGAAGAATGTGGTAAATCAGAAATACTCAAGGAAATGGAGTTGAGATACCTACTACTACAGAAGAGTTTGTAGAATGTATGTAAGAAGTTCTTAGAATATAAGAAGGGTGAACTGGCAGCTGCAGGTGCGCTCAGGGCTGGCACACCCGCATGCAGGACTGGCTATGGGTTCATTTACCTTTGTACCAAGTAGTCCGCAACCCTTAGTGCAAGAGACTATGTAGTCCTTAACGATGAAACAAAAAAGGTTGAAACTGTAGCTGTTACAGATGCTTATAAGGCAGGTCTTAAGTATATGAACGAGCTGTATAAGATGGGAGCTATCTATGATGGTAACTTCACACAGACAAGTGAACAGCTTAGAACCCTTGCCAATCAGGCAGATGCTCCTGTGCTTTTCTTTACAGCAGGTGTTAACTCAGATATCATAGACCCTGAGAGCAACAACGAGCTTTTATAGAACTATGTACCTGTAGCACCTCTTAGACGACCTGATGGAACTCAGATAGCTGGACTATTCTCAATTCAGGCTTTAACTCAGGCGGTTCTGTGTAACAGATAAGTGTAAAAATGTAGAAGCAGCTCTGCGTTGGGTAGACTTCTTCTATAATAGTCCGACAGGTGACCTTTGTTCTCAGTATGGTGCTGAAGAAGGAAAGACTGGGCACTTAACCCCAAGGGAAAGGTTGGCTCAAACGGCGAGCCAGCGCTTTATGAAGTACTTAACCTCACTCATCAGATCCTCAGAACCATAGACTGGCAGGATGTAGACCTAGAGTTGCTCCTGCTTCATACCGTCTTGGACAGGCAGTTGATCCAAACGTAGACCCTTATTCACCTGCAGGACTTGAGAAACTCTTATTTGATACTTCAAAGAACCTTTACGAGCCATATGCAATAACACAAAGCTTCTAACCTCTCAGAGCTTAAAGCTTACAGATGAGGAAAGCACAGCTGTTTCTACAATGGCAGCGAGCTTGAGAAGATTATGGAGGAGAATGCAGTAGCCTTCATAACAGGAACCAAGGATATAGACGCTGAGGATAGCTACAAGGATGCTGTAAATAAGGGCCGGAATTGAAGAAATCTTAAAGACATACCAGACTGCGTATGACAGACAGACTAAATAGTGTTTTGCCTGAAATATAGGCAGATAAAATTAAGGAAGCTGTCCGCACTTTGGACAGCTTCCTTAAGTATCTGAGAAGCTTACCTGAAAAATTGATGATAAGGCTGCTAAAAGTATAGAATTTGTGTCTAATACTGCAAGATGATTTATTATCTTTTGGCGCTGCATCATTTTGATTAATGTGTTAGAGAAAGGAATCTATGCAGTAATGATACAAAATAGTACTATGGCGCGTAAAAGTAACAAAACAAGTCTGCAAACTGGCAGTTTTGGAGTTATTATAGCCATTCCAATCATTTATGCGGATAATAGTTGCCATATTCTATGGCAGGTATAGTCCTTGCCTTTCTAGTGACCTTTTCCATAGGAAGGGTATATTTGGAAGCGAATGGGTGGACCTGAGATATTTTAAAACAATTCCTAGACTTCAACAAGTAGTGTTTGGTTATCAAGAACACCCTTTGATTCTCGGTATATATTCATTTTTAGCTCATTCCTGTACCCATCCTGCTTTATGATAGGAATCAATGAAATGAGGGCAAAGAGATACAAGAAGGCTGTAGCAGATGGTTACTTATGCACCATACTTCATATCCATAGTTGTACTTGTAGGTGATGATGATGCAGATGAGCACTTAGAAGCGAGTATTATCAATGTCTTACACAGAAGTTAGATTTTCTCCGATTAATTTTCTTTTAGTGACCCCTAAGATATTTAGGCATCTCTATGTATGGAGTGGTATGGCAGTCTGCGAGCTATGCTTCTATCATTTGCCTTGCAGCGCTTTCGAGAGGCAAGAGAACTACAGGAAGCGGTCTATAGTGACATGCAAACAGGGCAGAGAAGACCCATAGATATACCCTGCAATCCTGCCAACTATAATAATCATCGTTGATATTTAACTGTGCAAGCATAGTGAGTATAGGTCTTGACAAGGTATTCCTTTATGCAAAACTCTAAATGCTTCAGTATCTGAGGTTATATCAACCTTTGTGTACAAGGTGGGTGTAGTTAACTCCAATGTCGGATTTTCTACGGCTGCCGGACTCTTCCAGTCAGTTGTGTCATTTGTACTTCTTGTAATAGTCAATAGGGTATGCAAGAAGATTACAGAGAATAGTTTATAAAGAGGTGATATAATGGAAAATACAAAAATTCAGATACATAGGCATAGGGTGACAAGACATTTACAGTTGCTAACTATGTGAGTGCTTACAGCAATATTTTTGATAGTGCTTTATCCGATTATCTATGTGGTTTCAGCCTCATTTTCCAGCCCTCAGGCAGTTATTAGCGGAAGAGTTCTACTGCTTCCTGTAGAGCCTACCCTAAGAGGATATGAGGCGGTATTTCAGAATGCAAAGATACTTTTCGGGTTTTGCCAACTCTATATTTTATCTGGTTGCAGGAACTGCATATTATTATAATAATGACAATACTCGTGCCTACCCACTCTCAAGAAAGGAGTTTAGGGCAAGAGGTGCGGTGGCTATGTTCTTCATCTTTCTACTATGTACTTTAGCGGTGGTATAGTGCCATCTTACATCCTTGTAAAGAGCCTCCGCATTATGGATACAAGGTGGGCTATGATAATACCTCACAGCTATGTCTCACCCTACAATATGATAATCTGCAGACCCTATATAGTAAATTCCATTCCTGACGAGCTTTTTGACTGAGGCTTCTCAGATGGATGGCTGTACACCTTTTAAGTATATGATGAAGGTAATCGCACCTTAGCAAGCCAATAATTGCAGTTCTTGTACTCTACCATGGAGTTGCAAAAATGGAATGATTATTTTAACGCAATGCTTTATCTCTACAAAGAAGGGCTTCAGCCACTTACCATAGTAATGAAAGAAATACTTATTCAGAATAAGGTGGATTTGACCAAGGTGGGCAATAGCTTCTGCAGTAGCTAAAACTTCAGGAATGTCGGAACTTCTTAAATATTCTACAATAGTAGTAGCATCCCTCCTGTTATGCTTCTTATCCTCTGATTCAGAAGCATCTTGTAAAGTGTACTGGTTGGAGCGGTGAAAGGATGAATATGGGAAAATTATATATTGAATGTTGCGTAGACAGGCTCGCATCAGCAATAAACGGTGAAAAGGGCGGTGCAAACAGGTTCGAGCTTTGTGCCAATCTTGTAATAGGCGGAACTACTCCAAGTTTAACATTATTCAGGCAGGAGTTTGGAAACACTAACCTGCCAATCTATCTACTGATAAGAGACAGATTCGGAGATTTCTGCTATAATGATGATGAGATAGAAGAAATGTGTGATTCAATTAAAGCTTTGTGCGGATGAAGGAGCTGATGGAGTTGTGTAATTTGGAGCCCCTAACTCCAGATGGTGACTTGGATGAAGAGGTTCTTAAAAGATTTACTCGTGCTTCAGGGAATACTAAGGTTGTACTACTAGAGCCTTTGATATGTGCAGAGAACCATTTGAGGCACTAAGTAAAGCTATAGAACTGGTATTGATACCATCCTTACATCAGGGCAGAAAGGAAACTGCGTAGAAGGGCACTCTTATAAAGCGAATTAATTGAAAAGGCAGGAGAAGATATTAGTATACTGATAGGGAGCAGGAGTGGAGTGCTGATGCTATTAGAAAAAGTATATGAAATAACAGGTGGAACCAACTATCATATGTCAGGTAAAAAAGGCAATAGACAGCAAATGATATATAGAAGAGAAGAGGTAAAATGTGGGACTGCCTCTCTTAGTGAGATATGATATATGAGACTTCTGCCGAAGAGATAGCTAAGGCTGTAAATGTGCTAAAAGAATTATAAGATTTTGAAACAGGAGGAAAGTGATGGTTTTTCAAAAGAATTTAATAAAAAGATAGAAGAGAGGCTTGATTATAGGATACAATGAATTAGGTCTTACTTTATTAAAAAGATGAACTTGAAAAATTAAAAAGAAACTGAAGATACAGATGTTATGGAGGGACTGAATTATTTATATGCCTATATGCCATTACAGTGATATAGGTGACTACAAGATAGAGACCTTCCTTGATTTTGCAAAACATGGAGTTTTTCTCTTTAATGAGGGGGAGTTTAAGGGAAGGTTAATAGAAGAAATGTTTGCAGAATATGTTCTCTTTGCAAGGATAAATAATGAAGACATCGTAGAAAACAGAGGTTTTATAATTGGGTGAAGTCTCTTATTAAGGGCAAAACTATGAAAGAGGCTGTGATAGAGATAAAATTACTGGTGCTCATCAAAGGTAACCTACAGGTCTACAGATGGAAGAACAGCCAATCCGATAACAGTGTACAACAACACTTATGGAAGATGTGGTGAAGAGTCTACCTTTGGGGTTTCTGTTTTTAGAAGTGCAGGTATACCTGCAAGACAGGTCTATGTACCGCTTTGGTCACATTGCGAGTGATAACCATGCCTGGGTCGAGGTATGGTGTGACGGGAAATGGTACTCCTCGGTGCCTGTGAGCCGGAGGATGAGTTAAATCAGGGCTGGTTCTAAATGCTTCTAAAAAGAGCTATGATGGTTCACGCAAGATGCTATAATCCAGAACTTGAAAAGGATGTGAATGAAGGTGATGGAATCCTCGTTGCTGTAAAATGTCCTAAGTACCTATGCTCCAGCTAAAGAAAATGTCTGTAAGGGTTGTAAATGAAAAGTGTGGAGTCTTTTTCCTAGCACCAAGGTGTATTTTAAGGTAATAAACTATAGTGTACTTGGAGAAATAGCTGTTACCTGCACCGATAATAATGGGTAAAGCAAGGCTTAAAACAGGCAGTGGCAGCCTTATAATATCAGCTTATAAGGATGGTACTTACGGTGAAGTCTTAGTCGATACAGGTAAAACTACAGAAGTAGAATTAAAACTTAGATCAGATGGATATAAAGAGGTTGAGGCTCATTTATTATGAGAGCGCCAAGCCTTGAGAATCCTGTAAAGACTGAGACAGCAGCAAACCACAATAGTTCAGATGAAAGAAGAAAGGCTGAGGCAGGGGAAGAGGGGCATATAAAGAAGACAGCTTATTTAACGAAGAAACCGCTGAGTGGACAACCAAACGGTTTAAGAGAGGATGAAAAACTTCTCACCTCGGCACTTTTTAAGTCTTGTGAAAAACTCAGAGGGAATTAGAGAGGTTTATTACTGAAAATAGAGAGATTTCTGATAAATGGAAGGTGAAAATGATTGAATATCTTCTTCCTAGGATTATCAGGATACTGAGGCAGGAGACACTTTTTGAGCATTGTCTTTATACAGACGGTAGTCTGCTTTGAAAAAGTATCCTGAAGAAATTTTTACAAGTACATTCTTTGTCCAAGGGTGGACTTGAGAAAATAGTGCCTTTATAGGAAGTATTTATCTGAGAAATTTAGGATGCCAAGGTATCAGACATAGGTGAGATTAGGACTTTATTTAATGAGGTTGATACTTTACTTAAAGAAAAGCCTGAATTTGAGTATTCAACTCTATAGCACTGCTTATGGTGCCTTTACAGAGTGGTTATGCAAGCAAAAATCAAAAAGAGTAATTTTTATAGAACTTCTAGAGCCTTGGTATCCCTTCAAGGTTAAATCCTAAGGATAAGACAATGGAAGTTTATCTGATGGTGAATTTATTGCTGTTGAATTATCCAAGGAGAGTCAAAAGGGAAGCTTGGAGTTAGTCTTTGCAACTCAAATGTAAACTGGAGTTATTATGAAAATTTTAGTCTTTCGGTTTTTGCTGATGGAGACTTCCTCCTCTGGATTTAGACTTAGGAGGAGCTAAGAAGGATGAAAAATGTATTAGAGTTAAATGTTGGAATCTACAGGCTTTATAACAAGTAACAGGCTCAAAAGTGGAAATATATTTGTTAAATCAGCTATTGCAGAAGTAAGAGAAGGAGAGAGAACTAAACTGGCAGTAGATTTTTATGAGGCGGATATAAGTGACGATGCTGTCAGACTACCTATAAGAAATATAGTTTTTGAAATGATAAGAAAAAGAGACTCGATAAAAGGAAATTACAAAAAGATAATAACGCTATCTTTATCTGGCTCTCTGCAAAGGCAGAACCTACAGAGCATATATATAAATGAGCTTTATGGTAAAAAGAGAACTAGTTTAATAGTCTTAAAACAAAGGTTTATCTGGTAGATTAAAATCAGAAGATGAGCTGGAAGATGCTAATATTAAAAGGGTTGTGGACAGCCTCTGCAATAGGGATATCCTTTTTGAAAGCTTTGATACAGAGGCAGGAAAGCTTGCCAGAGAGCTCTACCTTGAACCGGGACTATACCCTCTTATCTGTGTAGTGATAAGGAAGGAAGGGAGTTTACGCAACTGCAGGCTACAATGTGGGAACAGCAGATATGTTACTTAAAATATGCGGATATTTAGAGGAGGAGAACTATGAATCAGGTCATTAAAGAGTAGAACAGAGCGTACAAAGTGGTACAACAGCGCAAGATTTGGAATGTTTATCCACTGGGGCTTATATGCTATTCCTGCCAGAGGTGAGTGGGTTAGAAGCGTATACGAAATACCCTAAAGAAGAGTATGAGCCTTATTTTGATGAATTTTATGCTGAAAAACTACAACCCTAAAGAATGGGCAAGGCTTGCTAAAGAGGCAGGAATGAAATGCAGTCCTTACTGCAAAGCATCATGATGGCTTCTGCCTATATGACAGTAAACTCACTGACTTTACCTCTATAGATGCTCCTTGCAAAGAGACCTTGTAAGGAGTTCTGGAAGCTTTTAGAGCAGAGGAATAAAGGTAGGACTATATTCAATAATTGACTGGAGACACGAGGACTTCCCTCATTACGAGCGATATACCCATCCAATGAGGAATAATGAAAAATACAGTAATGAAAACAGAAACTTTGACCGCTACCTTGACTCATATGTTTGGACAGATAAAAGAGCTTCTACCAACTACGGTCACTTAGACCTTGATGGTTTGACTCTCTTATGGAGATATGAAAAGCGAGCAAGTGGAAAGCTAAGGAACTTATGGAAAGTGGTTCGCTCCATCCAGCCACACATCATAGTTGACAACCGTCTTGAGGGCAGTGCAGAGGATGCAGGCTCTATTAAGACACTCGAGCCTACTACCTACTCAGGCGACTTTGCTTCCCTGGAGCAGATGAGTACCACCTGGAAGGAATAAGGGATGTGGCAGGAATCCTCTTCCTGGGAAGCCTGCATAACCCTTCACAACCACTGGGGTTACTGCTCCTATGATAAGCATTATAAATCAGCTAAGATGGTTATAAGAATGCTTGTAGAGATGTGTGAGCAAGGGAGGAAACCTCTTTCAAATGTAGGAAATTACAATAGGGTGGGGATTCCGGTAGAATCCGTGGTCATACGCTTGAAGAAGTAGGCAGGTGGATGAAGCAAAATGGAAGAAGATATATGATTGCGGATACGCAGAGCTTCCAAAGCCTGAATGGGGAAGATTTACAAGAAAAGGGCACATTTTATGCGATGTAATGGAAGAACAGGCAGGAGCAATCTGCCTGCCTAAACTCTAGCTGGAAAGATAGAGAAGATGCGTCTGGTAAAGGACAATTCCGTTATAGATGAGAACCTTCTACTGGAACTTAAAGGAGTTCTCAGAGCATCTCATTCTTCTTCTTGTCGCCAAACGCAGGGATTGTTATCCGCTTCCGGATGAGATAGATACTGTGGTTGAGATATTTTGAGGAGGAATAGATGAGCGTAGTCTTAGGAAATGTAGGAAATACAGAGGTTATTTTTGTAAAAAGTAAGGAAAAAGGGCTATCCTTATGAAGAGAAAGTTGGGACTGTCTTTACAGGCTGGGTGGATACATTTTTGCTGCCTCTGAAAAGGATAAAAGGTCCTTTTGGTCGGGATTGGAAAAGAAAATGCAAAAGAGCCTACTCATGGAATACTGCAAAGGCCTGCATGAACTTAAAAATATGAGATAAGTGAATACAGCTTCAATGTAGAGAACTTAAAGTTTAATAAGGACAGCTTTGTAAACTTTTATGAAGGGGATTTATCTATCCATAAAGGCAAAAAGAGAGCTACAAAAGCGATGCTAAGATAGAAGAGGCTAAGGTAGGCAGATAGGCACAAACCTGACATAAGCCCTCTTCTAAAGAAGGCAGAGATAATAAGTGACAGCATTATATTTGCAAGAGATATAGGTAATGCTCCGTCAAACTACCTTCACCCCAAAGAGTTTACAGAGGAATAGCCGAGTTTGTGAGGATACAGCCACAGAAACTGAGATATTGATGAAGAAGAGCTTAGGAAGCTTTGAAAATGGGTGGAATCTGTGGGTAGGAGGAAGCAGTGCCTTCCCTCCTTACCTTGTGAGTGCTGAGATACAGGGTAATCCTAAGTCTAAGGAAAATACCTGCCATAGTGGGCAAAGGAATAACTGTAGATACAGGAGGGCTACCGCCTTAAGCCTTCACAGTGCGGCAGGCATAAGGGAGATAACGGCAGTGCGGCAGCAGTTGTGGGTGATAGACTATCCTGCAAAGCTAAAGGCTACAGGTGAATGTAATTGCCATTGTGCCAACAGCTGAGGAACAAGATTGCGCCTGACAGCTATGTGGATGGAGATGTGCCACATCCTACAGTGGTAGAACAATAGAAGTCTGTGATGCATGCAGAGGAGGCTCATCCTTGCAGATGCAGTCACCCTATGCCGTAAGAAATAGAAAAGGCCACAAGGTGTACTTGATGATCGCAACTCTACAGGTGCTGTAGTCAGGGTATAGGCTTTACCATGGGAGGAGGGTAACGGACTCTGATGAGATGTGGGAAGAGTTTTACAGAGCTTCTTAAAAACAGGAGAAAAGATGCCCCGTATACCTTTTGGCAGGAGAAAGTATGAGAAGATGCTTGAATGACATAGCTCGATATCAAGAACCTTGGTGGAAAATTCTGCGGAACTATAACTGCGGGGGCTATTTATTAGAGGTTTTGCCAGAGAAAAAGCCTTTAGCTTCATGTCGATATAGCAGGCACAGCCTGGGTGGATACACCTGACTATACTTATCAGGACAAGTATGCAACAGGGGTGTGCTGCCGATACCATAGCTGAGTGGCTGATGTAAAAATAACGCTTGTGGAGGCAGGGAGATATCTTCCTGGAATGATGACATAGCAGCATATCAATGGTTCTTAGATTTTTGGAACTATCCATATACAGGGGAGGAGGTTATTAATTATGAATGAGAAACAGTGTAAATATTGTGGAGAAGAACTGGAAGAAGGTACATTCTATGGTGCCAGAAGTTTTTCGTACAAAAGGAAAAGATTCCTGCTACCTTATATGAAAAGGTCTTTTTGATAAGCGAGGAGCTATAAGAGTTCCGCCATTTTATTTTCCTCTGTTTGCCCTAAGGAAAATCCACTTGCCCTATGTTTGTAGGAATTGCAAAAACTATAATGATTTTTATGAAGCCAATGAAGAAGAATAAAATATAAGACAATAGTTCTTATGATAATATCAAGGACTGATAGATTAAATACAGCTGTCAGTTCTTGCTATATATAACATACAACAAGTTTTGCAAATAATTTGCAAAATTTCTCTTGACAAATATACAAAAAGAGTAGTATTTTTATCCTTTGTAATATTAGCGACTGAGTTGCAAAAATCTTTATGTAAAGTTATAAAAGGAGAAGATATGAAGAAAAGAGTTATTATGCTTACAGCTTTGGGCATGTAGCAGTATGCGGAATATTTGCAGGCTGTTCTAAGACGAGGGACTGAGACAAAATCAAGCACAAAGTCAGTAACATCCATACAAGCAGTGCGGCTGTTTCAAGTATGCAAGTACCAAAAAGTGAGGCTAAGACTGATGATGCCAATGAAGTTTAGTGTAGTGTGTACCATTTTCCTGAGTATGACTGGATTAGACAGTTGGTTGGAGATAAGAAGGACAATTACGAGATTACCTACCTCCTAGATAAGGGTGTTGACCTCCACTAGCTACCAGCCTACTGCTGAGGACATTGCAAAAGATTGCAAACTGTGACCCTTTGTATATGTAGGTGGTGAGTCTGACGGCTGGGTTGATGATCGCACTTAAAGAGAGCAAAAACGATAAGATGCAGGTGGTAAACCTTCTTGAAACCCTAGGTATGTAAAGCCTGAAGAAGTAGTGGAAGGTATGCAGGAAGAGGATGAGCACGACCATGATCACGAAGATGCAGACTATGATCACGAGGATAAAGACAAAGACCACGATCACGAAGATGCAGACCACGACTCATACCACGAAGAAGAGACAGGCGACGAGCATCTGATGGCTTTTCACTGAGAAACGCTACAGCTCTTGTAAATACTCTTGCAGAGAAGCTTCAGACTATAGACCCTGAGAACAAGGATTATGTATGGGAACAGCAGTAGATTATACAGCCAGCTTGGAGATCTTGATTCAAGATACCTTGCAACCATTAAAAAGGCTAAGGTAAAGACAGTACTTTTTGGTGATAGATTCCCATTCCGTTATCTTGTGGATGATTATGGACTCAGTACTACAGTAGCCTTTGTAGGCTGATAGCAGAGACTGAGGCAAGCTTTGAGACAGTAGCCTTCCTTGCAAAAAGACAGACGATCTTAAGCTAGTGTTCTTGTTATAGAGAATTCTGACTGGGAAGATAGCAAAGAAGATAGTTGAGACTACTAAAGATAAAAACCAGAATATAGTTGTACTTAACTCAATGCAGTCAGTTACAAATGATGATATAGCAAATGGTGCGACCTATCTTTCCATTATGGAGAGTAACTTAAAAAGGCTCTTGCTTCAGCGCTTACGTAGTATTTGAAAAATGTGTTACGGCATTGCTAAAGCCTTTGCTATTTGAGATAAAAGGCAGTTGGATTGTATTTAGCAGATAGATGGTTTCTGGGTTTGTGGCCTCAGAGAAGAAAGAAATCCTGTAAAGCAGGATTTTTCTTGTATTTTGCAGATGATGACACATTTTTATTATAGATTTGAGAAAAATAATGGCATTTATAACTGTAAAAAATCTTGAGCTGGGTTATAAGGATCAGCTCTAGCTACAGGAATTAATTTTACGGTTGAGAAGGGGATTAGTTTATATGTAATAGGGGAAAACGGGGCAGGTAAATCCACCTTTATGAAGACTCTTTTTGAGGCTGATGAAACCGGTATCTGGAGAAATTACCACGGTGATGGTCTCTTCCCTATGAAATAGCGCTATCTTCCGCAGCAAAGTCTTGCACAAAAGGACTTCCTGCATCTGTCTGGGAAATTGTGTTGTCAGGCAATCTCAAGGATAGGAGCAGAGTATTTTACAGAAAAGAAGACAAGCTAAGGGCTGAGGAAAATCTCGAGCAGGCTTCATATTATGGATCTTAAGAAGAAAATGCTACCGCAATCTTTCGGGTGGACAACAGCAGAGGGTACTCCTTGCAAGGGCGCTGTGCAACTGACAAGCTCCTCCTCCTTGATGAGCCTGCAGAGTGGGCTTGATCCAAAGGTGATGCAGCGAGTTTTACGGACTTATAAGTGATTTAAATCAGTGGTAGGACCATAATTATGGTTTCACACGACTATGGCAATAGAGAATGAGGCAGGGAAATGTTCTTCACACTTGGGAAGCCGTGGACAGCTTTTCTTTGAAGTAAGAAGGATTATCTAAAAGCGATGCAGAGAAAGTCTCGGAGATAGAGGGAGAAATTATGGCAGAAATTTTTAGAAAAAATTGCAGTACTATCTTCAATTTCCATTTGTAATCTATGCATTTTATAGTAGGAGTGCCATGGCACTGTGTTCCTCATTACTAGGCATGCTTGGTTCTTAAAGAGGTTTTCATACATAGGGGATGGACTTTCATATCTGTGACTAACTGGTACTGAAAACGTAGCAAATGTCATAGGATTACGGATGAAAATGATTATCATCCTGCCTGTCACAATAATTGACAACTATCTTCCTCCCTAAAGACAGGGCAGAACAGCTCAATAAAAGGAGATGCGGTTGTGCACTGCTCTCGGTGGGAGCACTTGCAATAGGCTGCATGCTTATAGACATGTTATTTAACATCAAGGGCAATGTGTCAGGAGATGTCTGCTCACTACCCTGTTTTGGTTCAACTTCAACTCACCCTAAGTAAGGAAGTAGTTCTTATCTGTATTAGCATATGCATATAATGGTCTTCTTTGTGCTATTTTCCCAACAGACTCTTTGCAGTAGACCTTTGATGAGAATTTCTCAAAGGCAACAGGAGTAAAGACAGACAGATATAATCTTCTTATAGCTATAATTATAGCTGTGATTATAAATTAGCTTTGGGATGATCTTGTAGAGCTCCTCCCTCATATCTGCACTCATTATCTTCCCTGCACTCTCTGCAATGAGGCTTATAAAGAACTTTTAAGGGGTAGTTATTTTTCAGCATCCTTATCTGTGGTTTGTGCGGTTATAGGAGATGCTTGTTTCGATTTTCAGTATCTACCCCTGTAGAAGCTCAACCATTGTGGCTGCTGATATGGTGGCAGCTCATCTGTGTTATAATAGGGAAGATAAAGGTTGATTTGCACTTTTTAAACACAAAAGTATGCTTTAATGAGACTGAGGAGGCTTTATATGAAAAAGAGAATGTAACACTGCTTGCCCTTAGCGTTTATTATTATGGTGACAGCCTGCGGCAACGATCAGGCCAGTACCAAAATGCAGAAGCAAAATGCTGTGGAACAGGCTATAAGTAATCAGGTAAATAAGGAAATGAGATGAACAGGTTAAGAGCTGGAGGATGAAAGAAAAAGTCTGGAACAGGAAGCCCTAGTTCTTCCGGTTCGAGTACAGGAAGCCAGATAGTAACTCAGAATGGCCAAGTCTTAGGGCAGCCTCTGATTTTGAGGCAAAACTAAAGAAGCCAGAGAGCAGAAGTCATTGACGGCATTGACTATGACCTTCGACAATGGAAGCGGCCGCATGATGTATGCTACAGCGCATCTGCCAGATGACGGAGTCCCAGCCAGTTTGAAGCGCGAAAGATGACAGTTAAGATGAGAGGGGGCGGTATCTGTCTGCTTACTGTATAGAGCCTAGAAAAGAGTATTATAGCTATTGCTTCATCTCGGATGCGGCGGGATGCGCGCAGCCAGGGAATGGAATTTGCTACAGGGATAAGCTAAAGGCAGCAGAGGACAGCTTTCGTCCAAAGGATAGTACGGACGTCGAAGTGGTAGGCAAGTTTGAGACTTATATGGAAGACGGCAGTGATGTGCTGCCATCTGAAGGACTCTAAAATGACAATGTAAAAGATGATGGGAGCTGTGGTCGTGAGTGGGAGGATACCTTTAAGGGCGTGTCTCTATCAAAGTGCGAGTTGAAAGTAATGGTGTGGTATATACACCATGGTACTGTCGGGTCTAGTCGAGAGCAGATTGCTCGATATTTTTATCAGGTATAATCGAGAACCGATACATATTTTTGCCGTTATTTCCGGATTTCTTATCTTGTGGGGATGGGGCCACCAGAGACAGAGAATTTGGAGTATATACAGCATATAAAGACAGCTTCCCTAAATATGTGCTTTCGTAATGGCTAAAGTGGATTTTTAGCAGGGATGAGTGCTCTCAAAATGTATATTTGATTTTCTGTGGAGGATGCTGTAATTAGTAAAATACAATATGTATTGTAAAATATAGTACATTATTGTATAATTAAATTTTAGAATTATATCTGCAAGATTAGCTACAAAGATTGAAAAGGAGGCATATTATAATGGTTAGAAAATATTGATGTTAAAAGTAAACCAACTCCGAGCAATACAGATGCTTTAAAATGCAAAAAATTGCAATCTCAAAAGATGATGAGTATCCGAATTTACCAAGGAAGAATTGTCAAAATTTAAGAAGATTTCTGAGGAAAAGAAAATTGACAGGCAAAAACAGATAGTGACCCTACGACTGTCAGGTAAGGCTTTTGAAAAGGCTAAATCTTTTAGGGAAGGATACACATGATTCTTAGCAGAATTATTGAGGGACATTAGAAGATCCTGAAATAATAAAGCATTACATTTAATTTGGATTTGTTTTCTTTAATCTTTAATCTATGAAACATTTGATTGGTTAAAAATTGTTAAAATCTATTTCTTTTGAGTTATAATAACTGACGGATAAAATTTATTTGAGAGGAACCTATTTTCCTCTCTGCCCTTACTATAACCTCACTATATTAGCGATAGATAGAGGTTTTCTTGCCTCTTTGCCTGTACGATGTTCTTCTGAGACTCAATAGCTCGGTGGATAATTTACAAATATTTCGATAAGAATATTGATAATAATTAAGACTTGATTTACAATATGATTGAATAAGTGAGGCTAATCAAAATAGAATTATCTATGTTGATATTTTACCTGATAGCTGAATAATTATGAGAGGATGAGTATGTAGAAAACTACTTTGATACTGTGGCTAAGGAGTGGAATACTCCTGAGAGAGAATGAAAATACTATAAAGCTTTAGCAGAAGACCTGCTTATAAAAATAGGAGTAGAGTCAGCACCTTTGGTAAAGGCACTTGGAACAGGGTTCTAGGAGCGGGATGTTGGCTGTATTGCTTCAAAACATTTTAAGAAAATAGACTGCATCGACAGTTCATCAGGTATGAGAGAAGAATTTTACAAAATAAAAGAAAAGTATTCAGCTGAGAATATTTTTATATATGGTGAGAATATTTGGACAGTACGGATGAAAAATATGACCTCATCTACAGTCACAAGGCTTTTCATCATATTGTGGATGTGGAAGGGAACTAAAAGGAAGCTTAAAAGGGTTATGGCTAATGGAGGAAGACTTTTTCTCATTGATTTTTGTACAATTCCTCCTGAGCTTCACAAGGATTTTCCTAACTTTAACGGGCATCTATGGATTCTCTAAGGAAGAAATATCAGATTATTTTCAGAACGCAGGCTTAAAGCTTACTGAATATGAGATAATAAGACAGGGAAAAAGCAAAGATATAGACTATAATCTATTTTGCAGTTGAATAATATATCGATACAGGTGTCAAATACTTTTTGACTACCTGCTAATTATGTATTTAAGGAGAATGAGAAAATGAATGATTTTTGTTCTGGTTTTTATCACGCTTATGATAGGATTTCTATCTGCAATAGCTTATATCAATTTTACAGGTAGTAACCTTGCACCAAATTTCTGCCAGTGACCAGATACAGAACTATGTCCTTGGTGGAATTATCTGGTGGTGTGATATAACAAGAATATAGGTATATTTGAGTGTCTCCTTGTTACGCTTGCCTGGTTCCTAACCTTGTGACAGGGTTTAGGATTTTAAAAAGCATAATGTCAGGGTTAAACAGATTATAGATGGGGAAAGCACCTTATTATTATAAATAATGGTAAGGTAGATATTGAGAATTGCAAGAAAGCAGGACTAGCATATGATATGAGCATTTAAGCATAAGAGCCCAGAATGGTATATTCAGTTAAAAAGGTTAAAAGAGCTGTAGTCGAGCAAGACGGTAAAGCTTATTATAGTGCTTAATGAGAAGAAAATCCTAAGTTCTCTATAATCACTGATGGACATCTTCAGAAAGATATCCTTAAGTAATCGGAAAAGACGAAGACTGGCTCAAAGAAAAATGAGAGAGAGAGGCTTTGAGGAATATAATCAGATTTTCCTGGAGAATATGTGGACGGCAAGGCTATATTTGTGTCTTATGAATAGAATTGCTTGAACCGTGCAGGATGATACCTATAGAGACTTTAATTCAAAACTAATACCTACATTAGACAGGGAAACTATGATAGGAGTGAGAACTCCTTGAGCACATTAAAAAATGGCTGAAATCAAAGGATATCTACACTGTAAGATTTGCCATTGGTATGCTTATGGAGCATTTTCTTGAGGAAGACTTCTTAAGAGCCTTAAGGTGAAAAACTAAACAATAAACTTTATATAAAATGCCACAAATTCTGCAATAATCAGGCTTTGTAAGCATTAATTTTTATTGTAAAAATAATCTCCAAATATCTTAGTATCGTCTTCCGAAGAAAAATGATACAGCAATTACAATAACAGCTCCAATTATGGAAGGGATGAGAGCCATGTCTAAGCAGGTATTCTGAGTCTCCAAGGAGAGACTGTCCAACAGCTGAACCTATAAGCCCGGCTAATATATTTTTAATCCATCCCATCTGGCGGTCTTTATTTGTTATAAGACTTCCTATCCAGCCTATAAATGCACCAACAATTAGTGACCAAATCATAAGTAAACCTCCTTGTAACAATCTTGTTCCAGACTAACTAATAAATAATTCGGTATTGCATAACCGGTTTTGGCTAATAATATACTATTAAACTTAAAAATCTTTTACTTAATTGGTGAATAAAATATTAATTATTTTTGATTGAGTTAAAACTGCTTGCAAAAAGATAAAGAATAAGTGTAGAGTAATAGAAACACAGGATATTCCGAAACATATTAAGCTTATGTACAGGGAGGGATTGGAAGTGGATGAAAAAGCAAAGAGATGAAAATAAAATGTCTGACTTTGATAGTAATAAATTAATGGATAATTCTGATTTTTAGAAATAAAAAGATAATTCAAACAAGTATAATTGGAATCATAGCCAATGTGCTTCTTGCGGTCTTTAAGGCAGTTATTGGTATAATAACAAATTCTATAGCTATAGTTCTCGATGCGGTAAATAATGCATCTGATGTTGCAAGTTCGATTGTTACAATTATAGGTGCTAAACTTTTCAAAAGAAAGAACCAGACATAGGCACATCCGTTTGGTCATGGCAGGGTAGAGTATCTAGTGCTATGATAATTGCAGAATGTATACTTTATGCAGGTGTTACTGATGGTAGAATCGTAAAGAAGATAATTACTCCTGAAATACCTGAATATTCAACTTGTTTCACTTGTAATAGTTGCAGTAGCGGTTGTGATAAAAAATGCTGGGTCGTTATGTTAAAAACGGTGGGAATTATGGTAAAATCTGAATCGTTAATTAATTCTGGTACAGATGCAACTATGGATGCTGTGATATCGGCATCAACCATTGTGGCAGCAGTTTTATATTTGAATTTTAAGATTTCGGTTGAAGCCTATCTGGTGCAGTAATATCCGTATTTATTGTTAAAGCCGGAATAGATATGTTTGAGAGACACTTTCCCGTATATTGGGGAGGCGAGATCCTGCTATGTCGCAGGAAATAATAGAAGACAGTTATGGAGTTTCCTAAGTAAAAGGAGCATACGATCTTGTTTTGCATGATTATGGACCAGATGTTTATCAAGGTTCTCTTCATATAGAAGTGCCGGATGTATATACTGCTGATGAAATTGATAGACTGACAAGGAAGATTGCAATGGAGGTGTACTCAAAGCATAATGTTGTACTTACGGCAATAGGAATTTATTCTTTTGAATTCAAGTGATAAATTTGCTATTCGAATATACTATTGAAGAACTTGTAATGATGAATCTGTATATACTCTCAAATGCATGGTTTTTATTTTAATAGGGAAGAGGAGTCGGTGCGCTTCGATTTTGGTTGTTAGTTTTGAGGCTAAAGATAGAAACCAAGTATTTGATGATGTGGTGGATAAAATACAGAAACACTATCCTGAATATAGAATTGATGCAATTATGGATACTCGAGTATAGTGATGTAATAAATTCAGAATCTAAGTAAGTATAACTTTTGTTTTGATGCAGCTAAAAGATATTAATGTAAACAAAAATTAAAGAATACTTTCTTTGTTAAATATGTAATAGCAAGGTAGTGATAAAGCGATATTCCGGCAAGGTATGGAATATATATATGATGGGCTTAAATGGCTTAACTGTGTAGAAAATCATGACATCAAGATATGGTTTAAAATTTTTGACAAACATTTTTCAAATAACAAAAATGTAAATTTGATTGAGTTGAACTTGAATTACGATTTAGAATGATGTATAATCAAGATGTACTATTTGACTGATGAAGAGCATGCTCACTAAAACGAACCAAAAGGAATCCGGAAGCTTCCTTTGGCTCTTTTCCTCGTTTCAGAGACCGAGCAAGTCTCGTAGGCTAGTTGTCACGATGGTTACAGTCTAACCATTTGCCAATTAGATCGCTGATCAAGTTGACCGTGACTGCAACCAAAATTTGACCGATGATGTCGAGCATATCCTCACCCCCATTTCTTTGTCAGATTTGGGAAGCGACAACTTCTAATATTATATCATTTAAAAGCCTTATTATTCTAGAATAATAAAAATATAAAAACATAGAAATAATATAGGATTAATATATAAAAACTCATTTTTGGGCAAATTAAAAGGGTATATAGACGAGTTTAAAAACTGTTTAGAATATTCAAATAGTTAAATATATATACAGATTTTGTAGTCAACTATAATAGAGAAGAACCCTAAGAGCTGCAACACATCTTAGATGTTCTGTCTTATTCTTCCTGATTATAAAGAGCTAAAACTAATATTGTTAACATTATAGGGAGTAAATAAGTTAATTATTGTTAAAAATAGGAAATATCCGATTAAGGATAATTAGCTATTTATAAACAGCAATTGCACTAATTTTAACTCCCTATTATATTTTAATAGGTGATATAAACTTCCTAAAGCTTTAGAATTGTTTACATTATTAAATGTATTAATTAAAGAAAAACAAATATAAATATAAACTGCCATGTTGCAGTTATTGCAACACTAAAAACAGCTTTATAGTTCTCTGAAAAATACATACCAAAACTGGTATTAAGGTTGATTAACCTTAATCCAGAATAAACATCCAGATAATATTTAAAAACTCTTTCATATTTTCCATAGTCTCTTTCCTCCTTTCTTAAAAATATTAAAATATAACTATTCTAAGAGCATTAAGGAGGTATATCACCTAAAACCAATATAACAGGAAATTATATTTTTTGCAATATCTTTTTAAAAGTTTCCGGGCGGTGGGGATTCAAAGGGGAACACCCTTTGACCCATAAATCAGAATAGGCAGGAAAGAGGACTATTTCCCTCTCCTGACCTTTATCCTGACCTCTGTTCCTTTATCAGGGACAGAGGTTATATTTATACCATAACCTTGTCCACAAAGCGAGTTCTATTCTATGGTCTCACATTTTAAGCCTGATTCCTCCAAGCCTTACTTTGGCTTGGCTGTTTTTCTCATTCTTTGATTTTTCGTATCAAATCCTTTACCGTTATCAGTTACGATTATAATAATATCTTTATTTGATTTCTCAAAGGAAATTCTTATCTTACCACCATCCCTTTGGACGAAGCCCATGGTGATGGCATTTTTCAACTATTGGCTGAGATTATGAGCTAGTGCATGGCATTTCAAGCTTACGCGCATCACCTATTTCTGTACATAAAGCATATCTTCATATCTGATTTTTGTATCTCAAGATAATTCTTATGTTCTATTTCTTCTACTTTAAGAGTGACAAAATCAAGCTCTGTGCTTAAAGACAGTCTTAAAAAGTCTGCCAGTGCAGAGGTTACCTTGACTACAGCCTCATTTTCATTAAGTTCGGCAGAAGCCAGAGTATAGTATCCAGTGTATTATATAGAAAATGAGGATTTATTTTGGCTTTTGCAGCATTTTAAGCTCAAACTGTCTTCTAGTTTCTTCTTCTTTTGAAATATTTTCAGTAAGAGCCTTTATCCTCGTCTATGAGCCTGTTGTATTCATTTTCAAGCTCAGTAACTTCTTTTTATGCCTGTAGCTATGGTATATGATTCCATCTTTCATCCAAGTTCATCTATAGCAAAGCTTTTAGTTCGGTAATAGGCTTACTGTCAGCCTTTTTAGAAGCAATTATACCTATCAATATGCTTAGTAATACAAGAAAAAAAGGACAAAAATAAAAATAGTTTTGGTTAAGTTATTTTTGAAGTAATTTTACATTGTCGGCAGCCACTCAAAAAGCTTCCAGGTTGAATTGTTAACAGTAGCCTCATATACCACATTACCGTCTTTAATATCACCATCCATAAGGGATTTAAGTTCTTTCACCTTTTTCATATCACTAAATACGAGTAACATCAGGATGATATATTATGTCGCCGGATTCTGACATAATATATACATAGCCTCTTTTGCCGAGGTCAAGGTTTTTAATATAATCTTCTATAAAATTATATGAAATATCCATAAGCACAACGCCCGAGGTGCTCGCTGTTTTTTTACCAATAATTTCTCTGTATACTGATATAGTCCATTTGCTTTTTATCAGTGGCAAAGGCACTATGTCCTGTTTCTGAGAGCATAGGCATGCGATTAGAAGCAATGGCTTTTTATACCAATCCTCCTTCATCATGTCATCTGAGAGTGTCATAGACATATCACTGTCACTGTGATTGCAAAACCATTTTTAGAAATGACAGCCACACGCTTATTCGGCTGTCACTTTCTTTTGCAAGAGAAATCAGTGAAGAAATGGTTTCCAAAGATTCGGGGAGGACTTAGCAAGAGCAGCCTTTTATATCTTTATGCTCGGCTATTATGTTGCTGGAAAGTTCTGAGTTTTTCAAGATAGGGAAGATATATACTCGCCTGTCTGGTTGACCATAGCCCTTGTACGCATTACATCATCTTTAATCAGCATATCAGAGGTAAAATGATAGATGCTGCCGGAAAGCAGTGCTATTATAAAAAGGGAAAATAGCAAAAAGTAAGAGCTGTTCTTACATGTAATTTTGAAAAAGCTTAATCTAGTTTTCATTTGGTTTTCATCCCCTGCTTAAACTGTTTTGGAGTAATGCCAAAGGTCTTTTAAATCTGTTTGTGAAATAATTAACATCTTCATAGCCTATTTCCTCTGCAATCTCATAGTTTTCATATCAGTGGAAAGACAGAGGATTTTTGCCTGTTCCATTCTTTTGAGTGTTACATATTCCTGAAATGGAATACCATATATCTGTTTTATTATACCACTTAAATAACTGCTGTTAAAACCGAGATTTTCAGCCATATACCCAAGAGAGAGGTCAGAGTCAAAGAGGTGTTCATTCATATATTCTCTTACTGTTTTAAAAACTTGAATTATCACCGGACAGTATACTCTCACTTGTTACGCTAAGCTCCGAAAGCCTGTCTTCAAGTCTGATTTTTTCTATTTTATCAATCATACGTCTAAGTACAAGTTCTATATCTGTTTTGTTTACAGGCTTTAACAGATAATCATCTACGATAAGCCTTATTGCAGTCTGCATATACTCAAAATAATCGTATCCTGTAACCATAATAATTGCAAAATTTTTGTTTTTCTCTTTGAGCATTTTTAGCTAAAGATTAACCCGTCTGTATTTGGCATATTTATATCAAGCATTATTATATCAATTTGTTCTTTATTCGTTATTTCAAGGCACGCTTTTCAGCATTGCCGGCTTCAAATATTTCACTTATTCCTATTTCAGACAAGATGGCGAGAGATTTTATCCCTCGCTCTGATTATTGGTTCATCATCAACTATAAGTAGATTATACATCATATCTCCATTAAAAGGTTATTGTAATCAAATGGCTGCGTAATGTTATTATATCACTTATTATTATTTATGGAAGAATTTATTATATCATCTGATATAGAATTTTTTCCATATCCTGATGTACTGCTGCTTTCAATCTCAGAATCCGGAGAGTTATTTCTCATAAAAACCTCAGGTGCAGCATCCACCTGAACCACAGCCTATTATAGCAGTTGCTGTAGTTATTATGGCGGCTATTGATCTAAAATTTTTCTTCTTCATATTATTTTTAACTTCCTTTGTATTTTTATTTTATACTGTGATTGTCAAAAAGCTAATAAATTCTTTTTGCAAGCAAGCCCAAATCAATTTTTACACTTTTTACACTTGTATTATTTTTACTTTATTAAGTATTTTTAAATAACTTTATAGCCTCTTTTATCCATTTCTGCATATGGAATAAATTCAATAGATGCACTGTTATACAGTATCTTTTACCACCAGCTCTTTTAGAGACCATCATCAAAAACATGACCTAAGTGTATGTCACCGCTTCTAGCTTCTTACTTCGGTTCTTATCATATTAAAACTACGATCTTCAATATATTTTACCACATCTTTAGCTATAGGTTTAGCAAAGCTTGGCCAGCCACAGCCTGACTCAAATTTATCGGTAGAAGTAAAGAGTGGCTCTTTGGTTGTAATGTCTACATAAATACCTTTATCAAAATTATCCCAATATTCGTTTGAAAATGCATATTCTGTCTTGTTTTGTACAGCAACTTTATATTGGATGTCAGTAAGTGTTTTCTTAAGCTCGGCATCAGATGGTCTTGGATACTTTGTGGCATCTATTACAGGTTCTTCATCAGGCGACAAAGGTTTCTCAGCGAGAGAGAGGTCTATATGGCAGTAGCCGCCTGGATTTTTTTCAAGATAATCCTGATGATACTCCTCAGCTTCAAAGAAATGTTTAAGTGGTAAAACTTCTATTGCTATAGGCTTGTCATGCTTTAGTTTGTTCTTTCAAAATATTATCAATTATTTTCTTGTCATTTTTATCGGTATAGTATATACCGCTTCTATACTAGTGTACCAACATCATTTCCCTGTTTGTTCACACTGACAGGATTTACAACTCTCAGATAATGTGTGAGTAAGTCTTCAAGACTGATAATTTCAGGTTTGTATATTACCTTTACTGTTTCAACGATGACCACTTGTATGTAAATCTATAATAGGTTGGATTTTTCGGTTTTTCCATTTGCATATCCGCTTATGGCATCTTCTACACCGTTTAATTTCTGCATATATGCTTCAAGTCCCCAAAAACAGCCACCGGCAAGATGGAGTTTCTTTTACTTTATCAGATTTATTCATCATGTTCCTTTTTATGTTTAACTTTATTTTGCTTCACTATTTTATTTGCGGCTTGTATCTCTTGTTGCTTTTTAAACCCACTTGCAGTTAAGTATAAAAGCAATTGCTGCAAAAATATAGGTATTATCCAAAAGTAATTTATTTTTTTACTCATATATATTTTCCTTCCTGCTTGATTTTGAGCAAGCCTTAGCCATAACAGCTCGTATATAGAAGTGATGTTATTATGAGCTAAGGTGTAAGATCTAATACACATCTGCAAATACTAGAATTAGGGGACAAGTTTGATTGAGGTATTTTGCAAGATGGCTTGTAAATAATTTGAATTAAATTATTTAAGGTTTTTGATTGTATCCTTTATATCGTCATTTGAATTATGTCCAGCTTTTAACAGTAGTATCGGTTCCGTTGCTTCCTACATAGACAGAGGTAGGATATACTTTTTACACCATAATGTTCAGTAACTTCTCCTGTTTCATCAAAAAGCACCTTGAGGTTTTTGTGACCTAATTCTTTTTGAACCATTTCTTGAAAAGCAGCTATCCATTTCCTGTTTCTTCCCGGTGCAACTACAGTAACTATTTCAAAGTGCATTGTTTTCGCCTAGCAAGTTTGTCAAGGTCTTCAAGACCGGTAAGGCAGATAGAGCACCATGAAGCCCAAAACTTCATATAAACCTTCTTGCCCTTGTTATCGCTAAAGCTTATAATCATTACCAGCTAAGTCCTTGAGGGTAAAGTCATACATCTCTTTATTATTCATCATTCTATCTTTCTTCATACTCTTTGAGTCTTTCATCTCATCCTGCATCATCTTATCGGACTTATCTTTTTCATATTGTCCTTCATCATCATTTGTCAGATTTTTCATTTTCTTGCCGTTATTTTCTTTCATCTTCATTTTCTTGCCAGCTTTTTCTTCTCATTTTTATTGGATTTGTCCATTTTCATATCGCCATCCATCATCTTATCGGACTTATCCTTCATCATCTTGTCATCATCCTTCATCATCAGTCGTCAGACTTACCTTTTTCATATCATCTTCCATCATCTTATCGGACTTATCTTTCATCCCTATCGCCGTCTTTCATTTTATCGGCTCTTGTTTCTATTATGGCAGCTTTTGCAGGAGTCATATTATTTCCCTTTGCGTGATAGCCTGCTAAAACAGATGTTGTTACTAATGCTCCTACAAGAGTCCTAAAGTTTTCTTTCTCATTTTTAATTCCTTTCAATTGTGTATCATTTTCTCCGAATTTTTGTTTTAATTAACTTATCTTAAAAAGTGTTAATTTGTTTCGGCTTGATGTTCTATATGATAAAATAAAATTGTTCGCTAATATAATAGAATATGATTAGACATGAGACTATTATGTATATTTTTACTATATTGGAATTATGAGGTAATATAGGTTATAATACAGTACTAAGGTAGATAAATATTAAGGATAGTGATATTTATGGAAGTTATAGTTTGTGTGTCAGGCAGAGATAGCTTGAACAGATAGATAATTATTATTAACTATGGCAGATTATCACCTGATATCTGTGAAATATTATAATTGAATAATGGACTTTATTATGAGTATTTTGTAAATAATTAAGGCTAAATATGGAAAGGAATTATATTATGAAAGAAAATTATTTTGACACAGTAGCAAAGAGGTGGAATACTCACAGAGACAAAATACAGAATGAAGATATAAAAGAGATTATTTTGGATAGCTGTAAGGAGAGAGAGCCATTCTGAGATAAGGCACTTGAGATAGGTGCAGGCGATGTGTATGTTGGCTATCTTCTTTCAAAAACATTTTTAATAAGATGAGACTGCGTAGACAGTTCAGAGGTATGAGAGAGAGTGTTTAAGAAATAAAGAGAAATTTTCAGCAGATAATATTTTTGTTTATGATGAAGGCTTCCTTGAGAATACAACTGAAAAATACGATCTCATATACAGCCATAAAGCTTTTCACCACATTGTAGATGTAGAAGGTGAATTAAAGCTTTTGAAAAAAGAAGTGGCTGCAACAGGAGGAAAAACTATATCTTACTAGACTCTGTACAATTCCGACAGAATTTCATAAAGTTTTCCAAATTTTGATGGACATGATGGGTTTTCAAAGGAAGAGATACATACTTATTTTGAGAATACAGGTTGAAAACCGACTAACTACGAAATAATTAGACATCGGGAAAAAGACGATGATAGAATACGAGGTATGGCAGTGGGAGTTGAGAAATCAATACTTTTAACTATTATTAAAGATAAAATTTTAAGCCATATTCCTGAAGAAAATAAGATATATTTAAGAAAAGGATAAAACTAAGAAGAAACAAATTTGAAAAAGTGAGAGTTTACAGGTATCAATAAATACAAAAAGGCAAATCATTAAACAAGACAATATATATCTTCATATACAAATGGGGTATTTGCAGACTGTATTAGAACTGGAAGCAAGTTCACACGAAAATCCAGTATTTATACCTCGCCATATAGGGTAAGTTACAGATTACAGAAGTAGGAGGTAATCCTAGAAATATATTTTATACAATCTAATATCGGAAAAACCTACATTCTGAAAAATCTATAGGTTGAGTTAAATTCAAAATCAATAAATTTCATAATAAAAATTCACAAAACTGATATAAAATTAGGATTTAAAAGTATTAAGTCGAAAAATATCAATTTTATGGATAATATTTGCTATAGCATTAAATATGTTACAGAGTCATAATCTTCTTCTCAGAAATGCCGTAATTTCTGCAATCAACAAAAGGCAATCTCTTCATATCCTTAGCTATTCTGATCTTCATTAGCACCCTCTATTTTACCCTCTATTTTTACCTTCTATTTTACCTTCTTTTTGCCTCGTCTTTCCTCTTCTTTTTCTTCTCTGATAATTTTTCTAACATTTCATTCATTTCTTTTCTGCCTCCTTCGCTTATTTTAAACCTGGTTTTAATCTCGCTTGTAACGGAAAAACCTCTGTATTATAAGCATCGATCTTTTTATAAACATCCATAGGTTTTTGAGCTTAGAACCATCTTTTTAACGGTGGTTACATATATCTCAGTAAGTCCATCGTCAATGAGTTTCACCGGTTTCACGAACCACCTTGTCTATGGTAGACCGGAAAAGCCACCATAAATATGTCAAACTTAGATATGAATATAATACAAACATCGGGTATATCTTCAAACTGGGTGCCGGATCAGTTATATTTGTAGTCAGGATAGATCCGTTGTAGCGTACCCTTTTAGATGGTCATCATCATTTTCTTTGTACTTCAATATTATATGTCTTCCGTCTCCGGATATGCATTTGGCATCAAATACTACAGAACGCCCATGCAGGTTTGTACCTTCCCACTGTACTCTAGATTCTGTTACTGTTAGGTTGTCATCTTCCAAGATTACTCTTAGGATTTCTTCATAAAACTCTTTATGTTCAGCCATTTTTCTGAACATCACATCGTCTATAGGATTTAAAAGTCTCGAAAGCTCTCTGATTTTTTTCTTTTTGGCATTATAGTCCTTTCTTTCTTAGAATCTGCATAATGCCTTTAAGGACATTATAGCAGATATTTGAAAAATATAAAATAGAATTCTTGCTTTAGAAGTAACAGTGTTATTTGAAAAAGTAAATTCCACATTGGTATGGATTTTTACTAATTCCATACATCATATTTATTGCTCTGGATTTTACTTTTTCCATACACCATATTTTTAACTATGGACTTTACTGATTCCATGAGTTAAAATATATATTGGGTTAGATTCATCAGGTTAGGGTTTTATATACAAACTGAAAGGAATATTTTAATTATGGGAAAACATTCACATCTTTCTTTAAGCCAGCGTTCTGACATAGAAATCATGCTTTCTAAAAATGAGCTTTAATAAGATTGCTTTTGGCTATAGGAAAAGACAACACAACTGTTTCAAAAAGAAATAAAACATAATTACTGAACAGACGAGGCTCATACGGCAGGTCTTTTAATGACTGTCTGCATTCAGTGGACAGACTCATAAAAAGATTTGTATGCAGCCACTGCCTTAACAAAAACAGAACATGTCGGAAGCTGCATGGGAAATGCATGCCACTGTGTGATGATTATGTCAGACATATCTGCCCTAAACTTCTTAAGCCACCTTATGTATGTAACGGATGCCCTGACAGAAACAGGTGCCGCCTTGAAAAAGATTTTTATAAGGCAAAGGGAAGCTGAGGCAAGATACAGAAAATCGTTGTCTGAATCAAGAACAGGGTTTAACCACAGAAAACGAAAGGGGAATATATAGACGGGCATTGTAGAAGGGGTAAAGGGCGGAAAGTACTTTCCTCACTCTCTTCTTTGTAAAACAGAACCTGCAGCCTGCTTTTCTGAGAAACTACAATGACTCACGTTCCTGTTACGGATATATTTGAAAGGCTGTATATTGAACTGAGACCTGATATTTTCAGGAAAAATATTTGATGTGCTGCTGTTAGACAACGGAAGTGAATTTTTCAAATCCGCAGGCACTGGAATTTGATGCACAAGGCAACAGGAGACTTAGGGCTTTTTACTGTGACCTTCACCTTACTAAAAGGGTGGCTGTGAAACAAACCATGAAAATGATAAGAAGGATAATACCAAAGGTGTGGATTCAAAAGCTCTTATGATATTTTTGCATTTCAATACGGCAAAAATATTAAAGAGCTTTAGGTATTCAAAAAATTTCACCGGATGAAATTACCCCTAACCCCTAAGCTCCTAAAGAAATAAACCGGAAATCTCCGGTTACAGGATGAACTCTAACCCATGCTAAAAAGGGTGGAATTTACTTATTCCGTATTTCGGAAAGTAAACTCGACTCCTGTTTGTTACTGCATAGGAACTTCTCTCCTTGTAAGACTGATTATAGCACTTTTTCAGATAATGTATACATACGACTCTTAATTTGTACAGAATTTGTAAAAAGTAACTTCCACTACTTTAGATACAATAAAAATTTAAGCTCAGATGTGGAAGTTACTTTTTCAATCTACCTTTTCAAAAACTTTTAAAAAGGTGTTGACAAACCTATTGGCTTTGTGGTATCATACTATCCGTTGCCCCACAAAAGACCACTTAATAAAAACTGTAGAAATATAGTAAATAAGCGGATTGTAAGGCAAAAGAACCTTGATAACTAAATAGTGAGACAATCTTGAAAATTCAAACGAACGCGTATAAGTAGTAATACTTGTACACCTTTTACTAGTAAAAATTATTGACTTTAGCCGGTCAATAACGGAATAAGCAAGAGATGATAAATGTCAGCTTGTTCTGACGAAGGCAAACACTTTTATGAGAGTTTGATCCTGGCTCAGGATGAACGCTGGCGGCGTGCCTAACTAGCATGCAAGTCGAACGGAGATTACAGACGGAAGTTTTTCGGATGAAGGCTGTAAGTTTAGTGGCGGACGGGTGAGTAACGCGTGGGCAACCTGCCCTATACAGGGGGATAGCAGCTGGAAACGGCTGGTAAGACCGCATAAGTCGGATTAAACCGCATGGTTTGACTGGGAAATGAGCAATCAGGTATAGGATGCGCCCGCGTCCGATTAGCCAGTTGGCAGGGTAAAAGCCTACCAAAGCAACGATCGGTAGCCGGACTGAGAGGTCGGACGGCCACATTGGGACTGAGACACACCTGAAACTCCTACAGGAGGGCAGCAGTGGGGATATTGCACAATGGAGGGAACTCTGATGCAGCGACGCCGCGTGAGTGAAGAAGTATTTCGGTATGTAAAGCTCTATCAGCAGGGAAGATGATGACGGTACCTGACTAAGAAGCCCCGGCTAACTACGCTGCCAGCAGCCGCGGTGATCACGAGGGGGCAAGCGTTATCCGGATTTACTGGGTGTAAAGGGAGCGCAGGCGGTTTGGCAAGTTGAGAGTGGAAGCAGGGGCTCAACGCTGACTGCTCCCCAAAACTGTTAAACTTGAGTATGGGAGAGGCAGGCGGAATTCCTAGTGTAGCGGTGAAATGCTTAGATATTAGGGAAGAACACCGGTGGCGAAGGCGGCCTGCTGGATCAAAACTGACGCTGAGGGCTCGAAAGCGTGGGTAGCAAACAGGATTAGATACCCCTGGTAGTCCACGCTGTAAACGATGAATACTAGGTGCTGGGAGGCATAAAGCCTTTCGGTGCCGCTGCAAACGCATTAAGTATTCCACCTGGGAGATCGCTCGCAAGAATGAAACTCAAAGGAATTGACGTACCCGCACAAGCGGTGGAGATATGGTTTAATTCGACGCAACGCGAAGAACCTTACCGGTCTTGAGATCCTCCTGAATACGGAGTAAAGTGTCTGTAGTCCTTCGGGACAGGAGAGACAGGTGGTGCGTATGGTTGTCGCCAGCTCGTGTCGTGAGATGTTGGGTTAAGTCCCGCAACGAGGCGCAACCCCTGTTTTCAGTAGCCAGCGGTTAGGCCGGGCACTCTGGAAAAGACTGCCGAGGATAACTCGGAGGAAGGCGGGATGACGCGTCAAATCATCATGCCCTTATGACCGGGGCTACACCGTGCTACAATGGCAGTTACAGAGGGAAGCGAAGGCGTGAGCCGGAGCGAATCCAGAAAGAGCTGCCTCAGTTCGGATTGTAGTCTGCAACTCGACTGCATGAAGCTGGAATCGCTAGTAATCGCGAATCAGAATGTCGCGGTGAATACGTCCCTCGGGTCTTGTACACACCGCCCGTCACACCATAGAGTCGGAAATGCCCGTCAGTGGCCTAACCGCAAGGGAGGAGCTGCCAGGTCAGGTCTGGTGACTGGGGGTGAAGTCGTAACAAGGTAGCCGTATCGGAAGGTGCGGCTGGATCACCTCCTTTCTGAGGAAGAAGAAGTAGGGATTGTCTTACTGTTTAGGTATCAAGCGAGCAACTTTGTAGCTGAGCGGGAGAAAATGTGAAAGCTTGCTTTTCAGACATTTTCGAGAGCGAAGATACAAGCTCGAGCCAAACTCTAGCGAGGACGAAACGAAGTGAGTTCGAGCCAGTTTGAATCGAAAGTTGCGAGATGAAGTACCAAGATATGTCTAGTGGCGATGCGTCTAGGGGGTCACACCCGTTCTCATCCCGAACACGAAGGTTAAGGCCCTAGGCGAGCCGATGGTACTGCACTGGAGACGGTGGGAGAGTAGGTGGCTGCTAGATTTATGGGGGTATAGCTCAGTTGGGAGAGCACCTGCCTTGCAAAGCAGGGGGTCAAGGGTTCGAATCCCTTTATCTCCACTCAGGATAATATCCTAGAATGTACCTTGAAAACTGCATACCGAACAAATATTTATGCAAGTATGATTTCATTTAAGAAATTGTACAGCTAGATATGAAACAACATCGAGAAATTGTTTTCTTGACAAACACGAGTCGAAGACAAATGTTAATAGAGAGAACAATAAAACAATGTTTTATTAAAAAGATTTTTATAACAGTACGCTAGCTGTTATAAAATTATTAAGAGAACCATAATGAGTTATCTAAAATACCGTTGAGATGGGTCACTCGCAGAAATGCTTCGCATTTCCTGCTCGTGATAGGCGTTTCGTAGAAACGCCTCCTCACAACGGCACACACCGTCGCCCTGCAAGCAAGCTTGCGTCGCCGGAGATGTTCCGTAGAGCATTCCCATCTCAACTAAGGTCAAGTTACAAAGGGCGCAGGGCGGATGCCTTGGCACCAGGAGCCGAAGAAGGACGTGATAAGCTGCAGAAAGCTGCGGGGAGGAGCAAATATCCATTGATCCGCAGGTATCCGAATGGGAAACCCGGCAGAAAGAACTTCTGCCACCGTATGATGAATCCATGGTCATGCGGAGGAACCCGGCAACTGGAAACATCTAAGTAGCTGGAGGAAGAGAAGAAACATCGAATCCCTAAGTAGTGGCGGAGCGAAAGGGGACGAAGCCCAAACCAAGGATTTATCCTTGGGGTGAGAGACTACATACGAAGAAGCAGCAGGTAGCAGAACGGTTTTGGGAAAGCCGGCCAAAGAGAGTGAAAGCCTCGTATGCGAAACAGACTGTGATTCAGTGGTATCCGGAGTACTACGGGACACGAGAAACCCCAGGAAGCAGGGGGAAATCACCCCAAGGCGAAATACTACCTGGTGACCGATGAGTATAGTACCGTGAGGGAAAGGTGAAAAAGAACCCCGAGGGAGTGAAAGAGAACCTGAAACCCTGTGTCTACAAGCTGCGGAAGAGCGACTAACGCTCGACCGATGTACTTTTTGTAGAACAGTCGGCGAGTTGCCGTTGCTGGCAGGTTAAGTACTTAAGGTACGGGAGCCGAAGGAAACCAAGTCTTAATAGGGCGTGTAAGTCAGTAACAGCAGACCCGAAACAGGGTGACCTACCCATAGCCAGGATGAAGTCTGCGTAAAAGTGGATGGAGGTCCGAACACACGTCTGTTGAAAAAGGCGGTGATGAGCTGTGGGTAGCGGAGAAATTCCAATCGAACCGGAGATAGCTGGTTCTCCCGAAATAGCTTTTAGGGCTAGCCTCGGTATAGTCTCTAATGGAGGTAGAGCACTGAATCGCTGCGGGGGCGTCAAAGTCTACCAATGCGTATCAAACTCGAATGCCGTATAGATGTTTACCGAGTCAGACTGTATGGAGATAAGTCGGACAGTCAAAAGGGAAACAGCCCAGACCATCTGCTAAGATTCCCAAAGTGTATGTTAAGTGGTAAAGGATGTGGGGTTTCGAAGACAACTAGGATGTTGGCTCAGAAGCAGCCATTCATTCAAAGAGTGCGTAATAGCTCACTAGTCGAGATATCCTGCGCTGAAAATGTCCGGGGCTGAAACATAACACCGAAGCAATGGAATATACCGTAAGGTATGTTGGTAGGGGAGCATTGATAACACGGAGAAGCGGTACCGTAAGGAGCCGTGGAGGTTATCAAGAGAGAATGCCGGAATGAGTAGCGAGATGAAGGTGGGAATCCTTCAGGCCGTATATCCAAGGTTTCAGGGTAAAGCTGATCTCCCTGGGAAGTCGGGATCAAGCTCAGGCTGAGAAGCGTAGGCGATGGACAACTGGTTGATATTCCAGTACCTCTGGCTGTCAGAAATGTGGGGACACGGAAATTCAGGAAGTGCCTGTAAAGGATTCAGGTGCAAGCATGGTTTATGCCGGGCAGGCAAATCCGCCCAGCAAGTGGACTGCTGTGACGCCAGATGAAATATAAGTAGGGAAGCTTCTGGGAGAGCTGTCGAGAAAAAGCCGCTATTGTGCAGCCAGAGCCCTGTACTGCAAACCGACACAGGTGGATGGGGAGAGTATCCCAAGGCCGGCAGGAGAAGCATTGTAAGAACTCGGCAAAATGGCGCCCGTAAGTTCGTGATAAGGGGTGTAGAGATACAGGCCGCAGAGAATAGCTCAAGCAACTGTTTACAAAAAACACAGGTCTATGCGAAACCGTAAGGTGATGTATAGGGGCTGACGCCTGCCCGGTGCTGGAAGGTTACGGGAGTGCTCAGGAGCAATCCGAAGGTACGAACTTAAGCCCCAGTAAACGGCGGCCGTAACTATAACAGTCCTAAGGTAGCGAAATTCCCTTGTCCGGGTAAGTTCCGACCCGCACGAAAGGCGTAATGATTTGAGCGCTGTCTCAACAATGCACCCGGTGAAATTGAAGTACCAGTGAAGATGCTGGTTACCTGCGCCAAGACAGGAAAGACCCCATGAGCTTCCTCCATCTTGGTACTGGGATTAGATATATGATGTACAGGATAGGTGGGAGACAAAAGAAGCAGGGACGCCAGTTTCTGCTGAGTCAATGTTGGGATACCACCCTTCGTGTATCTGAGTTTCTAACCTTTGCCCGTTATCCGGGCAGGGGACAATGCCGGGAGGGGAGTTTGACTGAGGCGGTCGCCTCCAGAAAGTGTATCGGAGGCGCTCAAAGAGCCCCTCAGAATGGTTGGAAACCATTTCAGCAGAGTGTAAAAGGCAGAAGGGAGCTTGACTGCGACACCGACGGGTGGAGCAGGTGCGAAAATGGGACTTAGTGATCCCGGGTGGTATGTAAGTGGGAATGCCATCGCTCAACGGATAAAAAGCTACCCTGGGGATAACAGGCTTATCACTCCCAAGAGTTCACATCGACGGAGTGGTTTGGCACCCTCGATGTCGGCTCATCGCATCCTGGGGCTGTAGTAAATTTCCCAAGGGTTGGGCTGTTCGCCCATTAAAGCGGTACGCGAGCTGGGTTCAGAGCGTCGTGAGACAGTTCAGTCCCTATCTAGCGCAGGCGCAGGATATTTGAGGAGAGCCGTCCTTAGTACGAGAGAGATAGGGATGGACTGAACCGCTGGTAGACCAGCTGCAGTGCCAGCTGCACGGCTGGAAGCCAAGTTTGGCGAGGGATAAACGCTGAAGGCATCTAAGCGTGAAGCCCTCCAAGATAAGATATCCCATAGCGTAGGCTAATAAGACCCCTTAGAGATATGAGGGTTGATAGGGTCAGTGGTGTAAGCGGAGTAATCCGTGTGCCTTCTGATACTAATAGGTCGAAGGCTTGACCAAAGAAAAGGAAAGATGTTGATTCGGTTGCAGTTTTGAAGATATATGAAAAAGAACACTTAGGTGTTCTTTTTTGCTATATCTAAAAACTAAGCTGGTTATTTGATAATAATTATTAGGGGTGGGGAGGATGAGTGATGCTAAAAATATTTGTGACGGGGATAATCATTTTGGAAGAAAATTTGATAAGTACAGTGTAAAGAATCAGCTTATTGAGAGTAGATTTGAATGCCTTGAAGAAATGGTGAGAAATGGCTGAGAAAAAGAGCATTGTGAGTTTTTGTAATTACCGGAGATCTTTTTGATAATACATATGCAATTTCAAAAATGATGTAAAACCAGTGTGGTTGAAATCTTGGCAGGATTTAATCAGAAAAGTATTGGTGCTTCGGGTAATCTATGAGTTTTTATTCAGGCAATGAGAAGTTATGGAAAGGATTTTTACAACTGTGTCTGATACCTATGGTAATATAGTTGTTTTAAAATAAATACCTCCTTTTTGAGATTTGACAGTACTGATGGTAAGGTTATAGTCTACCCTGCATGTTGTGACAGTAAACATGAGTGATACCAATGAGGTTATCATGGATATATAATGAAGACATTAATCCTATAGATAGATATAATATCGGCATCGCTTATAGGTGCATTAGAGGGTTTAGCTATTGATACGGAAGGGATTTATTTTCCTATGAATAGGGCTGAATTGCATAGCATTCCGGTTGATGTCTGGCTATTAGGACATCATAGATTGACAGAACCTAACATTATAGAAGGTGAAGAAGTATCGGGTTATAATATTTTTAATGCGTGTACATAGAACAGCTTTGATTTGCATAACAATACGGAAGGAAATGCATTTATCGTTACTATTCAGAATAATAATGGAATCAAGAAAATATTGGCATTATTACAGGAAAAATAAGATATTTTGATTTAAATTTACAAAACTAATGATTCAAAGGGGGATTAGAAGAAGCACTGTCAAATTTAGTTAAAAATTGTCAAGAAAAATCAATTATCCAGCTTAACTATTTCAGGTAGTATAGAGGCAGCTGAATACAAAGAAAAGGAAAGAATTTATGAAAATATTCTAGGCAAATTTATATATTACAGCATTAATGATACTGCTCTGAGTGAAAAATTAACAAGGATAAGATTGAAAGTGAATTTTTCGGAGATAGGATTTGTGGCTAAATTCCTAGATGGATTGCTTGATAATCCGGTTGAATTACAGATGGCATATGATGTTGTGAGAAACATTAAAGCAGTGAGGGCAAGATAGATATTAAAACAATTAAAACAAGACAGTTCGCAGGAATAAAGAATAAAGAAGTAGAATTAGAGTCAGGTTTAAAACTTATCCTCGTAGGAAATAATGAAACCGGGAAAAAGTACATTGATTGAGTTAATCTATCAGATGCTTTATAGAAACTCAAAGCTTAGTAAGAGGGAAGATAAGGATTTTTGAGAAGTATATTCCATCGAATGAAAAAGGGGATGTTGTAGATGGAACTCTTGTATTTACTACTTCTGAAGGCGAATATACACTTAACAAAAAATGGGGTGTTGTCTCTGAATGTGAACTCGTAGATTCAGATGGAAATATTACTGCAAATGAGGAGAAAATCCAGTGAAATTGTTGCAGCTGAACTAATTTATAAACAGGGACTTTACGATGATGTTGTCTTTTTGTATCGCAAAATAATAAATTAAATGTTGTAGAACATATTTTGAATAAATTGGATAAAAAGGCAGCAGTAAAAGCAGGATTTAGTATCAATAATCGCCGCTGAGGGAATGACATCTACAGAAGGAATATCACCGGAGGATATTGAGAAAATTATCCAAAAGTAAGCTTGATGCATTATCAGGGCATTGGGATTTTGTAATGGATGGAGTAGGAGAAAAAGGCGTGGAATTGAGAATCCATGGGCTAAGGATGTAGGTATAATTTTTAAAATCATACTATAAACTTGCAGAATTGGAAGAAGCTTAGAAAAAGGTGAGATGGTTGAAAAAGCTATTGGAGCCGATAACATCAAGATACTACGAGGCAAAAAGAATTTGAAGAGCATAGTGCCGAAAAATATGAATATGAAAAATATGCTGAAAATACTGGCAACATACAAAAAGTGGTATGAAGCTGAGACAAGAGTATAAAATTAAACAAGAAGAAATAAATAGAGATTTAATTTTCCTATCCGGAACTGATTAAATCATATGAAAAAGCAGTTGAGACTTGATGTGCTTTTACTTAAGGCGGGAAAAGATTATTAATTTTACCGGAGTATAGAAGAGCATAGAAAAATAAATTGTCAGAGCTAGAGCCCTTGAGTTGACGGGAAAATGAGGAGATGCTGATGATGAAAGAAGACTCACGGGAAGCGGAGACAGCCATTATAGGCTTAAAATGCAAGGCTTTCCAATCTGGATTTGGCAGCTAGCATTAAGAAACTTGGTACGGCTGATATATAGTAAAAATCGAGTTGCTACAGGTAAAAACATGAGATATTTCTACAGGAAATTTTGACATTAATGAAACAGTGGAAATTACAATCCAGGGGATTATGAATTTTAATAATTACAGCAAGGGGTGTTAGATGTAGAAGAGATTAAAAAGCAGCTTGCCGAGGCAACAGCCGGGTACAATGCAATTCTAAACAAAGTATAGGTTTCAAATATTAAAGAACTTAGAGCTAAGAAAGAAGAATATGCTGAATTGTTAAAAAGGTTTGAATTTGTCAATGAAGAATACAATAGACTTACTACAGGCGTTGAATTATCTAAGCTTGAATTAGAATACAATGAAGTTAAGGGTAAGGAGGAACAGTTTACAGGTCTTAATGAAAAGATTGAAGAACTTTGTAAGTCAGAACCAATTACATCCTTTATTGCGAAACAGGAACAAAAATTGAGATAATCGAGGATAAAGTATGGTAAGGATGATACGGTTAATGCAATGAAGTCCTGCTTATCTAAAGGTAGAAATTGAAATTGGTAAACTTGATTCCATTGAAGATGATGCTGCTAACATTCAGGAGAAATATCTAAAACTTACAGATTTGGATGAATATAAGTCATATTTAAATTAAACATTGACAATGCAAATCATAATATTAAAGAAAGCGGAAGCTGTCCTTCGTGAGGATGAGAAAGGAAATTGGGGATGTTGCTTTAGATGATTTGAGGATATATATTGATGATGCTGCACTGGAACTGCAAAGACATAAGGATGAGTATGAAAGGTGGAAACATATTTTAAAGGTACTTGAAAATACAAAGAGAGTATGGCTGGTGAAAGTACAATGCCGGATGTGAAAAGAAAGATTTGCAAGATATCTTTCGGTAATAACCGAGGGAGGATTGTACTTCAATCTATGGATGATAATATGGATATTAATATATATAGGTGGAAATAATCCTATTAAATATACTATACTGTCAGAAGGAACAAAGGATACGATTGCACTTGCATTTCGGCACGATATTGGAACACTTATTCCCGGAAGGCGGCGGTCTGGTGGTTTCGATGATCCATTTACGAAATGGATGAAAGCCGCACAAGACAAAGCATGTAGCTGGTTCAAAGTTTGCTGATACTCGGTAATCAGGGTAATATTTGTCACCTGTGACAATAAATATGAGGCAGTTGTTGTCAGGCAAACTAATAGAAATTTGAGTAAAAAGATGAGGAGGCGCAATGTACAAGTTTACTAAGGACTGTTTTGTAGGCATAGTTAGTATTGATAGCAAAAGGCTTGAATATTTTGAAATTTTGAATTATGCTCTTAAAGATGATGGTTTGGAAAGTGGTCTGTCTAAAGCAAAAAGATTATTGATAAGATACGGGTATGCGGGACAGTGGGCTTTGCTGAAGAAGAAGCTATATATGACGAATTGTTGATAAAGAGCTGGAAGTTCAAGTTAAAAAGAACATAAATGGTTTTTAGAAAAATTAGTGAGTTTGGCAGGGTTTTAGATATAATAACTGAAGAGAGGAAGAAAGAACTTAATAAAATTATTAGATTTATGATAAAACTGGTTTATACAGCCATATAGTGAGTAAGGATACGCGTGATAAAGTAAACCGCTAATAGTATCCGAGGGTAAAGTCTTAGAGGCTGAAGAGATGGAAGAAAATTCTGATCCCTTCGCATTTACAAAACCAATACTTAGTTGGAGTTAATTTTATTGATGAAGAGCATAGAAGGCTTTTTGAGGATAATAAAAAGAGGGCAAACGATATAATGCATAATGATTTTCTATATGATAAATTCGATCAGATTAATGCTGTACTTGGAAATCTGTTGGAATACACAGAAGGTGCATTTTGCAGATGAAGAGAAGTATATGGAGAGTATTAGTGATGATGGGCTGGAAGCTGCGGAAGAAAGCTCATACATGTTTGTTGAAAAATTGAAAAATATTAATCTTGATGAAGTAGATGAAAAATCAGGATGAATATTTAAATAAGCCTATTTGAATTTTCTTCTGGATTGGCTGGTAAACCATATAGTGAAGGCAGATAAACGCATCCCTGTTATAAAAGCAGGAAAATTAGTACTTTACTTATTTAATAATTTGTGGTAAAATAATAAAAGTGTGCTTACACACTACAATACTATCACGAAGTATATGGATACTCCGACCTTATGCTTGGTAATAGCGAATTAATGAAAGGAGAACAGTATGATATCAAAAGAGAAAAAGCTGAGATTATCAAGGAATATGGCAGAACACCTGGAGATGACAGGATCACCTGAGGGTTCAGAATAGCTATCCTTACTGAGAGAATGCATAGAACTTAACGCACATCTTTCTGTTAATGCAAAGGATCATCATTCAAGAAGAGGTCTTCTTAAGATGGTTGGTGCAAGAAGAGAGCTTCTTGCCTATTATCAGAAGAAGGATCTTGAGGATACCGTAAACATCACTCGTTTTAGGTCTTGAAAGTAATAAAGATTAGTAAAACACACTACACATAAACACTGAAGGATGCCTTAGGGCATCCTTTTTCTACTAACAATCCGGAATCATAGGACTTTATCTCTTTTTCTCCACCATAAATAATACTATTAAAAATGACACAAATATGTGGTATACTATAAAGGCTTTGTAAAAATTAAAACACTGAGAAGACTTTTATGAAAGAATTGAATAGATGTATAAAAAGGAAGATTGGCAATAAAGCTTTTATCTCTATAATAATTACAGGAGTCTGTGGTTATTCCTGTATTATGACTCCGGCAGCGAATAGAATTGTAAAAAGGTAAAGAATGGAACTTCAGGTGAAATTCGTATAAAAAGAGGATGATTTTGTAATATTTATACCACAGATGAAAAATAAGAGCAGTCTTATTTTTACTATTCTCCTGAAAAATGGAAAGAATTTATTTCAATTTGGAAATGGAAAGCACTGGGTCAGCAAAAAGGGATTAGCTCACTGTAGTTGTGTCCGGGATAGATACACAGGGAAATTTGAACTTTATGGCGGACTAGTAATGTCATTATAGAGAGACCAGCAAGACAGGTTGTAAATACCATAAGCAATGCAAAAATAGTAAAAATGATGTGAAATAACAACAAAGGAAATAATGCTCAAATTAAAAATACTCAGGATAATGAGGGATAACAGTGATAATAATCCTGTAGTAATGTAGAAAATAATAACACTGCAGCTACGCAGTCTGCAACATAATACTTGCGGATGTTACAGCGGTAACTCTTTCAAATACAAGGCTGACAGCTCAAAAAGAACTAAGATAGGTGCTTATGACAATGAGTAACAAGTTTTAAGATAGATGTGAATAGCAGTGTGGGAACTTAGTGAGTTTCTAAAATGCAGATACTAAAAATAGTAAGTTCAAATAATAATATGAAGGTGGCGGCTTATCTGGAAAGAATGTACTTACTATGAGGCGTATACAATGCAGGAGTAAGCGTACTGACAGTTGATATTAATGGTAAGAAGTTTAATTTGTATGTGAGATATAATTGATATTGAAATTTCCTCTACTTCTGTAGTGATAGCTGAAAGGTGGTTCTCACCAACTTAAGATACGTGGGGAAGGAGACAGTAAGATTGAGATGGATTCAATCAATCCTAATATTGCTGAAGTTGACACAAATGGGAAAATTACAGGGAAAAATAGGAAATACGCTAATTACAGCAAAGGTAAATGGGAAGACTTTTGGCTGTGTGGTTTCAGTAACATCTGAGTGCGTAAGAATGTGGTGGAATGGGCGAGAGCCTACTCCTTGAGAAGTAGGTACAGCCAGTCAAGGAGGATGGAAGAAGGGTACTATGATTGCAGTGCGCTTGCCTGGAGGCATATAGAAAATTTGGATTTTAATATTATGAATACAAATTGTGCGCCTACTACTGCGGCTATGGAAAACACTATGATCAAAATAATCAGATTGTGGAAGGTGGTCTATCTGAGTGAAAATATAAATAAGATGGCTTTTGAACCCGGTGATTTGTTTTTATGGAAGGAAGGGTAAATAACGGAAGATATAAAAATATTTATCATCGTTGAAGTAATATCGGGATATACATTTGGTGGTTTTTGATAAAGGCAGGAAAGCCGATTATTGGAATAGAGTTTGCAAATAGAAACCAAAGCGATTTTAGAGTTTGTAGGTAAACCATAACTTAGGAGAATTAAATGATAATAAGTCTGATTTTTATGTGTTTTGTAATATTTAGTTTTTATGGGTTGGATATATAGAAAGTATTTATTGTACCATTAATACATCACTGGGACAATAGAGGGTTCTTATTTGGGTATATTTGTCCGATATATGGTACAGGAGCCACAGTTGCCACAATAATATTTCAGGAAGTATTTAAGGATAGAGAGGTGTCTGCTTGGCAGATATTTCTTATATGTATGCTTGGAAGTGCAGTATTGGGTTTGTGACTTCATATGTACTTGAAAAACTGTTTCATCTGCAGTGTGGTGGGATTATAGCAAGGTTCCCTTTCTAATATTCAGGGTAGAATTTGTTTACCTGCCTCAATAGGATTTGGCACCCTAGCAGGTATATTTGTGGTAAAAATATATATCGCCCTTTGTATTTGGACTGTTTGTAAATGTTCCGCCGCTGTGTATAGAGGACTTTCAATGATAGTGTGCAGTTCTTGCAGCTGACTTGGCACTTACTGTATCAGGCCTTACACAGTTGGTTAAGAGTTGGAAGAAATGGGTGCAGAGTTTGACAAAAGAATGGAAGCGTCATACAAGGGTTATTGAAGAAAAAGGCAGCTTATTTCTGAAAAATGGGAAGAATATGAAAAACTTACAACTGATAAGATAGAGCGTATTCATTGACTATGAACCTGGCTCAGCATGCATCTTAGAAGTATGAAAAATTCAGATCAAACGGCACAACTTCATGAGTAGCCGAAAAAGTTAAAGGAAACTATCAATGCTTTGCCGGTGAGTAGAAAAGTTAAGGAAAATTAGATGATGAAAAATAATGGGTTTATAAGAGATGAAGTAGAGAGATTATTAGAGGAATACAGGATCATAAAGCATGTGCATAGAATGAGAACTTTCATTCAACATGGTAAAATTACAAGCCTATGATCATTGTTTTTGGGGTAGCGGCGATGAGCTACTAGGATTAATGGGATGTTTAAAACTTAAGTCAGATGAAAAAGCTTTTGATAAAGGAGGAGCATTTTTACATGATTATTTTCTATATGATTGGCACAAAAAGAGGTTAAGTTTAAAAATGTAAAAAGAATTTTAAACTTTCATGGATTTATGCATCCAAGCTATGCGGCAGCTAATGCAAAACGAGATTTTGATATGGGAGAGAAAGGAAGAGAATATAATTAGGAGCCATATGTGGCGCTAACTATGACCAAACTCCTAAATGCAGAGAAGCAGTTATTGTGTGTATTGCAGACAAACTTACTTCGGCGACTAGAAACAATACTCAGATTCTAAAATAAACCCTTAGATACAGGCTTGTTTTTGAAATGAAAAAGCAAGCTTGTATTCTAAAGGGTTCATATAAATTATATTTCTTTAATTTTGTATGACAGTATAACCTTATCTGTTCGAAATTTCTTTTTGTATTTAGAAAGAATCCTGTCATAACCATTTCAGCATTTTTCAAAATTTACACAAGGCAACATGAGGGATATACTGGGCGCCGCTGTATTTGGATACAACATCACCATTACGGGAGGCTTAGCTTGAGAATTTCCATCAATTTGGCCACTCTTAGTGCATCAAGTTTTTGAAAGTTCAGGAGTCTTTCCCTTGTCAGACTGCAGGGGTAACCAGACAAAAGATAGAGTAGAAAGACCTAAACGTTCAAGCCTTCTCTTTGTGAGCTGATAGGTTTTAACGAAGTAACCGTATTCACAGAAAAGCACCATTATCTAAAGAATTCTCCATAAGATGTTCCTGAATGATTACAAGATCCGTCTCAAGAGACTCTGTGTATCCATAATCTGACTATATAGTGCTAAAGCTCTTCTGATGGATTAACACCAAGATTTCGATACAAAATACCAGTATGCAGAGTCATGGTGATTTGGAGCATCTTTGTAGCAGTCGCACCTTTTATATAGGCAGTTATTGGTATACAATGAAGGGTTTCATCCAAATTATCAATTTCAATGGCATAAGTATTACTTTTTATAATCGTTTTCACAATCATTTTCATTGTCTAAAAGACTGCAAAAGCTTTTTAACAGCATCAAGATATATACTGTGATATCTGGCACTAATAGGGATAGTCCAAACCTCACCGGATAGTTTAGGGATGAAATCTCCCTCGTATAACTGAAGAGCTTCAAGGTACTTATTGATTTTGTCCTGAGTTGAAAGTGATGAAGTTTCTGCATCACGAACAAGCTCTTCAAAACCCTCAGCATCTAAAACAGATTTCATATTCAGAGATTCCAAGAATATGCACCACGGCGAAAGAATGCAGCCATCCTCCTCAAGTCCCAGTGGCTTCAGCATTTCCCTGGTACGAAACAGCTGAGTTTTAAGGGCATTTACAGGATTACTATTATCATTTGACCACAAAGCATCTATAAATCTGGACTGTAGTAATGGCACTTTTATGATTTATAACAATAAAAAGCAAGAAGATTCCACATGGAACGGTTTAGAGTCATCAGATATAATGTGGCCATTATGATTCAATGCTGAACTTGCCCAGAACTGAAATTTTCACTATTGGCTGCTGATACCTCTCAATCCAATTTGTGAATACACCTAATAAATATATTTGTGTACTTTTTAACACCAACATCATCTTAATTATATTATACAGGCTATAAAGCGGTTTGGCAACTATATAAATACATACTGCTGATAAAAATTTACTAATTTTACTAAATATATGATACAATTTATGAATAAGGATTATCCAAAGGGAGTAAGTATCAAAAATATAAAATTGAAATGGAGGAAAATGGATAATATAAGGGGATAAGGGTGTCGCCGAGTGATTAAGCAGGATGAGCAGACAGAAGATATTTATAAGCTTTTATTGATGATGAGGGAAAAAGGAGGCAGAGGCCATAATTCAGGCTGTGTATTCATTAAAAATATTGGTTTTCAGAAGAAGAAATTGATGTTTTATGAGGTATTTGGAAAAAGAGACAGTCTGAGGTATTGGAGAAAGCCGAGACAAATAAATCCTTTATCAAGAGTGGGAGATAAAATTTGCTTGACGAAGTTAATATCAATAGTAATAGTAGTAGCAGTTCATTAAACATATAAAACAAGTGAGGCAAAAAGTAGAATATAATTTGTTAATAGTGAAGGAGAAATTATGCAATATATAAAAACAGTAACAGAACTTGTTGGAAAAACACCACTTTTTAGAACTTGTAAGCTATGAGGAGAAATATGCACTTTAATGCAAAAGCAATACTTGCAAAAGTTAGAATATTTTAACCCCTGCCGGCTCAGTAAAGGATAGAATAGCATTGAACTATGGTAGAGACTGCAGAAAAGAGGGAAAACTAAAAAGGCTCAGTTATAATTGGGCCTACAAGCGAAACAGCCAGGGATTGGGCTGGCGGCGGTTGCGGCCTCTAGGGGTTACGATATTATTATTGTAATGCCTGATACAATGAGTGATGGAGCGAAGGATTTACTAAGGCCTATGGTGCAAAAAGCTGGTACTCACAGACGGCGCTAAAGGGAATGAAGGGAGCCATTAGAAAGGCTGAAGAACTTGCGAGAGATAGAGAACAGCTTCATTCCGGCTCAGTTTGAAAATCCGGCTAACTCCTGAGATACATAAGAAGACTACAGGATATGAGATTTGGGATGATACGCATGGGCAAGGTAGATATATTTGTTGTTGCAGGCGTAGGTACAGGAGGTACGATTTCAGGAGTAGGTGGTATCTTAAGGAAAAGAACCTAAAATGTGAAGGTAGTTGCCGTAGAGAGCCGGTGAATTCAGCTGTATTGTCAGGAGAGCCAGGCATGATGCTAAAATTCAGGGAATAGGGCAGGCTTTTGTTCCTAAAGCCCTTAATAATGAATTTACGAGTGAAATTATTGAAAGGTGGAAAATGAAGAAGCATTTGAAGGGGCAGAGACATACTTGCAAGAACTGAAGGAGTTCTTGTTGGAATATCTTCAGGTGCGGCTGTATTTGCAGCAAAAAGCTTGCAGAAAGACTCTGAAAATAAAGGGTAAGGTGATAGTGGCTCTTTTTGCCGGATACAGGGGACAGATACCTGTCTACAGCACTGCAGATGAATAAATAGGATTAGTGGAGATGAAGGGCTATATAATATGCATTTTAACAAAGTTAATTTGCACTATTATATACTCTTTATTTCTATTTAAATATTTGGTATAATAAGAGTTGTTATGAAGATATAGTTGACTTGGTAAATAACCTAAATAAAGGGTGATAATATGAACAAAACAGAAATTTCAGAGATAAGAAAGCTGTTTAAGAAAGATAATTATCAGTATAGATAGTCTTGCAGCCTGTTATGTAGATGTGGATAAAGAGAAAACTTTTTGTACTTAAAGAGGCTTTAAGCAGCTTATCAGAGGAGGAGTTACTCTATCATTTTAGGAATTTTTCATGTAAATGTTTAGGCGGCACTCTTGGAAAAATCTTATAAACATGGACTTTCCGTTAGATGCTGAATTTGGAGACGGGACAGCAGAAGTTTTTGCTCAATCCTCAGGGACAGTGGACTAAAGGAAGAAGAAGTACTCCAAAACTTCTTTGATTTAATTACTAGCAAATTACCCAAGCAGCGATAAATATTACATAGTTGCAATTCATGGAAACTATAGATGTGCCAGGTAGGGCAGGATGGAGAAACTTTAGATGATGCCCTCAAGTTATCTATGAGTATATGCTCCATGCAATCTGTCCGGTCAAACTTACTAAGGCCACACTTGGATATGGCCCTGCGGCAACTGTCGTATAGGTGAAGTAATGAGAGACTGGGTGTTGAACCGCCGAGAAAGCCTTTCTTTTCCGGCATTTAATGATAGAGATGGATATTCAAAGTATTTTATATTATACACCTGAAGAACTCTTTCCGGAATTTATTGATGCGGTATTTGGAACGGCATCACCGCCTCACCGGTGACACAGTACTGGGAAACGTTTAACAGCCTTATTACGAGGACTCTTGGAGATGAGGTTAGCCTTGAAGTTGTTCAGAGGTACAGGAAAGATATATCTGAGTTATTAGACAAAATAAGGATGTACCGGAACCAGTAGAACTTTATGGCATATGAAATGAAGGGCTGTTTGAAAGAAAAGTGGGTGGAAAAGGAAAAATTAGAGTTTTGATGAAACTTTTAAAGGAAGTAGCAGGAGAAAAGACAGCAATTATAGCTAATAATCTTCCGTAGTTAAGCAGCTAAGCATTAAGGCTCCGGGATATAGAGATTAAGGTTGAAAGCCTGGAAAAGTGCTTCTCTATAAAGCCATAAACCGGTGGATGGAGTAATGTCCATAGTGATTCCGGTGGTTGACGGAGTTGAGATGAAAGCGGAATTCCTGTAAGTAAGCCTGTTACAGCTAAAAATAGTAATTAAAAGAAGAATAGTGGAGGGCAAAGTGGATTACAGGATATGGTTATAAAGAAAAGAAAGAAGGAGGTAAGCGTTGGAACTAAGATAGGTTTGTTTTTATTAGGTATATAATAGCTGGTCATCCCGCTTATTGATAAGAGCGTCAGAGCAGAATGCTAATCCTAAGTCAGTTTCCATGGTTTGCGGAGGAGACGAATCATGGATGTATTTCTTAAGGTGAGAGGGACATGTGTTTTTGGTGGTGTGCTAGCTAGCGATGGTGCTTATGCCTTTCATATAAAATATTCTTAGATGCTAAGTTTATAAAACCGCCTGTTGGATGTATCTGATGTATTTGGTATGCAGGTCTTAGATTTTATTTCAACCTTGATTTCTAATTATAAGTTTTGGATTTAACGGAATGTTTGAACAGCATAAGGTCACTTTGGGTAATATTAGCTTACTGTGTAGTTGTAATCTATGCCTGTTTATGCACAGGATGGTTATGGAATTAAATTTGTAAGATGCTCACTGAGTCTTGGCTGATTGTACATTCGTTTCATAGGTATCAGCCAGCTTATAGGACAAGATTTCTGGGGTTCAAAAGCTTGGCGGGTTTCTTTATAGTCCAAGCAGCTTTTGAAGGTGCGGAACGATTAGAAAATTTAAAGCTTTTACCTTTTCAGGTTCAGGACTCTCATCAGAGTATATCTATCGTATACAATCCGAACTATGAAAGGCTCATACGGCATTTGTACTTTTCCTATTTTTCTTGGTGTTGGCATTTTCTAAAATGTGGAAGAAGATTTTCTGAGGATTGATGACGGTAATCAACTTTCTGATGTGCAATGGGTTCTGTTCAAGAGTCTTCTTGGGAGCATTTGCAATATCAGCAATGTTGCTATTATTTTTATTTAGGAGAAAGCTTAAAAAGGCTGGCCGGTAATGGTTGGATTTATTTGTGATAATAATAGCAGGCGAGCGATTTACTTTAATTATGTTGGGGTGTAATCTATTGACTTATGTGAAGAACTCAGCAGCATTTCAGAAAAATGATTATTTGCTTGAAAAAGTAGAACTTCAAAGTAACTATCGTGGACATAACATACAATGGAGTAAAATTTGGAAATGTCTTATGAATCAAATGGTGAGGTTGCAAATTTATATTTTATAGATGAAGATGGATATGAGCATGTAAAAGTTAAATCCGGATTTCTTCTATGGTCACATTAAAGGATGTGAAAGATTGAGGAGCCTAGCTTTGAATATATATGGCAGCCGCAGGAGGAATCAGGAATGCTACCTTATAAGCTGTAATACCCCTAAAGGTTCATTTTCAGTGACTTCACAGATAATGGATATAAAAATCTATACAGAGAGCAGGTAAAACAGATGATATTTATACTGCACCATCTGCAATCATAAAAAATTATGATGCTTTTGCTTCAGGCAGAGGTTATATCTGGTCAAGGACTTTTCCGGTGTTCTTTAAACATCTCTTACTTGGAACAGGTGCGGATACCTTTACCATAGCCTTTCCGCAGAAATGATTATATTGGAAGGTTAAATGGGCTTTGGTAACATGAGTTATCACTAAAGCCACATAATCTTTTCTTCAGGTAGGAGTGCAGCGTGGCAGTTTGGCACTAGTTTGTTTCTTAGGTGCTGCAGTTATTTACATAATTCAGACTTTCAAGCTATTTAAGAAGAGGGAACTGAAGGGAGAAATCGAGACTTTTGGAGCTTCTATTTCTCTGGGTATAATAGGATATATTTCAGCAGGAGTATTTAATGACTCTTGTGTAGCCCTTGCTCCTATTTACTGGGCAATGCTTGGAGTTGTTTTTGGAATGAAATGCTTATGTAGCTAAAAGGAAGATATAAATTGAAACCAATGTTGGATTAATGACTTATACAGACACCAGCAGTTGATAAAGAGGGATCTAATCATCCTCATATGATCTGGTGGTCGTATAGGGCTGCCGGGAGTCCTTGCTTTACTTTTGAGTTTGAGCTTAAGTTTTGATAAAATACCTATGTTTGTAGAAAATGTACAAAGTATGCTTATAATTAAAGATATTGTAACAATTATAATATTACACTGGACATCTCTATACAAACATGAGTATCATGTCCGGTGTAATTGAAATGCAAAAGATTATTTTGGCATGTAGAGGCGGCGATTGTAGAAGTTATTGTTGCTTCGATAAAGGGTTGGGGATAATTCAGCATATTTTTCTTCCAAGAACTTATCATATTTTATACTTCTTTTATCTTATTAATGCTTACTGCGGGTATAAGATTTCTGTACAGAACAGTAAGAATGCAGATAACAAGCAGAGTAATCGACAATGCCTCAGATTTCTAAGGTTATGATGGTAGTGCTGGAGAAACTTAGGACACATAGTGATCAGAGATACCTTTCAAATTGCAAAAGTGTAATGAAGAAATCTGCTGCATAATTGATGATGATAAAAATAGGTTGGGAAATTATAAACGGGATTAAGGTTGTTAGTGACAGGGACAACAGTAACCGAAGAATGAAAAATATGGAATCAATGAGATAATTATGGCAGTTTCCCTCCGCAAGCAGGAGACTTGAGTGAACTTATAGGAATTTGTAGCTGAAAACAGACTGTAAAAGCTTAAAAATTCACCCTAGTGTATGGAGATAATGGAAGGGCATAGTATCAGCTACAGTGCCCTCGTGATGTGAGTGGGACTTTGCTTGGAGAGAACCTGTAAGAGTTGAACTTGACCTTGTACGTGAGATATGTGGAGTGAGGTTGTACTTGTGGACAGGCGGGGTGGAGGATCTATAGGAGGCGAAGTCTTTGCAGGCAGATAGCAGACATAAGCCGAAACAGTTGATTATAGTGGATATTTATGAAAACAAATGCCTATGATATAAGAACTTGAACCCGGCGTATAGATATCCGGAGTTAAACCTTGCTATTGTATTAATTGCATCTGCTCGTAATTGAACAGGCTTGACTCTATCTTCGCTGAGTATAGACCAAATTTGATTTACCAGGCTGCTGTGCACATGCACTATGATGCGCCTCCTTATGGAAAAGAAGTCCCAGAATGAAGCCATAAAAACAATGGCTTGGTAGCTATAATAAGCAGTTAAGACTGCAGATAAATATGGAGTAGAGACGCTTTCTGAAAGCTTATGTCAACAGAGACAGGCCGTCAATCCGACAAATGTCAACAGGTGCAAGCAAGCGTGTGTGAAATGATAATTCAGACCTTTGGCTGGCCATTCCAAAGACAGAGTTTGTGGCTGTAAAGATTTGGAAATGTACTTGGGAGTAACGGATGCGTAATCTCCGCTGTTAAGAAGCTAAATAGCGTGAGAGGGAATACCGCCACGTTACCCATCCTGATATTATAAAGATGTTTATGGCGACTATTCCGGAGGCTGTTTTCACTTGTACTTCAGGGCGGGAGCTTATGCAAAGGGAGGCGAGGAAGATGTATCTTAGAGATGTGGGAGAGCCAGTTAGATTCTTGACAACTATGCCAAAATATAATAAGACTTTCGGGATTTGAAATGCCTGACAAGGATATTAAGATAGGTACTTTCAGGTTTGAGACCGGGAGAAAAGGATTAGCACGAAGAACTTCTAATGGCAGAAGAGAAACAAAGATACTGAAAATAAACTAGCCAGCATATAGGCCAGTCCAATAGAAATGGATGGAAGATTTAAATCTGAGTTAGAAAATATAATAAACCTTGCTATGGAGCCATCAGGTGAGAAAATCAGAAAAGCGATAAAGGGAAAGAGTACTACATTACAAAGGATGAAGATGCCACTTTTTAAGAAAAGAAGATGGAGAGTGGAGAATAGTGCAGAGAGAGATTGAGTTTCTCTCGAAAATTGATTTCCTACAGATGGAATCTATTTGTGTCTTACAGCTTGGGATTGCCTGTTTTGATCCTGCTTATAACAACGATTGTTATTTCAACGATGGCAGTGCCGGTATCACATATTGGAAACACTGGGGTTGTAGGTTGTAGTTCTCGCTGACTCGCTTTATAATTTCAGTTAAAACTTTGAATGATGAGTATATAGCTGAAACGATTCCTAAAATTGGCTATGCGTGGTCAATTTTGTAGTGTATACAAATGTGTATGAGGCTTATACGCTTATGGGATATTTATGGAATGGTGTGAAAAGAAAAAGCACCGTGAGTAAATTTGAACATATTTATTTGTTCATAATTTGTTAAAAATTAATTACAAACGAGCTTCATATTTATAAGTGTACTCTAATCATCAGTTAGGAGACAGCAGCTAAGTTTCAAACCTGATAATAAATATGCCAGATCTCCCCAATCGCTTATAGATTTGCTCTTTTTCATTTGCAGGTTGGTAACTCCCTGTTAACCCACTACCTCCTCTTTTCTTATAAGGACAGTAATAGCTGTCCTTTATAGTAGAGCATTTCCTTCCAAAATGTCCTATTACTTCAAATGGATTACACCGTGGAGGATAAGGGAAAACGTAGATATCACTTAAACATTATCCAAATTGTTGGTTTGCATCATAAATCGTAAGAATTACTTAATACATAAGTCTGTATAAATGTTATACTTTAGGGTAGATAATGGCTAAAAGTCCATAACATTTAATTTCTAAATAAGGAGAATATGTGGAAACAAAGGCATTTTTGGTTGTTGATGATGAGATATGAAATAGCAGATCTTTGTAGAAATACACCTTTGTAAGGAGGGAAGTTGCCTGAGTGTAAAAGGCAAATGATGCAGTTATGGCTTGCGCTGTATAGAAAGTGCTGAGGAAGATATTTTACTAGATCCTTGATATAATGATGCCGAAATGGATGGACTAAGCATGACGTATCCGTGATGATAATAACATTCCTATCATTATGCTTTCTGCCAAAAGTCCACAGACCTTGATAAAAATGATGGGCAGGAAATGGAGCAGAGTGACTATGTAACTAAACCGTCAAATCCGCTGGAACTTATAAGCAAGATGAAGGCATCCAGACGATTTACCGAATTTAATTCCAGTCAAAGGACAGGGCTGATTTAGATGATGAAATTATAGAGGCTAGGTGCTTTATATAAACAAAAGAGTACAAAGAAGTAAGAACCTGTGATAAAGAGGCTAAAATTAACTCCTATTGAGTATGACATTTTATGCTGCTTGCAAGTAATCCGGGAAGGTATTTTCAACAGATGATATTTTACAAAGACATGGAATAGGAAGGCCTTTCTGAGGCACTATACTGGGTCTCTAGGTACATAAAGAAGGCTCAGGGATTGAAATGGATGCAAGAAAGTGCAAAATAATAGAGACAGTTTGGGGAGTTGGATACAAAGATTGAAAAATAAATTGTTTCGCAGCGTAAAAGAAAATCGAGATTACCAACCTGCTAGTCGTAAGCCTTGTCCTGTCTCTCTGTTACTACAGTAATCACCCTTGGACTCTTTATGTTAGAATTTATAAAAAGATAATGCAGGCTATTTCAAAATCGGAATAATACAGGTTCTGCATTTGCTATACCGGCTCCGGTACGGGCGGCGATGTATCTGTGGATGGAAGTATCCGGTCTGATAATGAGGCGGTGCTGGCATGGGAAAGCAGTGACCACATAACTATACGCGTTATAAAGGGATGAGTCAAAGATTAAACTGACTAGTAGCAGCAGGTTTGCATGGTTTATGCTTTTGGAAAATAATAGTTTGTTTTCTATGCAGTTTTATTTTCATCCTACTAAGAGAATAACTGATTATTTTGAAAAGTTAGACAGGGATAGAGGATTTTCAGAGAAACTTCGATGTTGATTTTTAGAAGTGAAATGAAGTGAACTTTTCCAACATGGCAAGAAATCTTAATAGAACTACAGGAAATAGAAACGAATGCTTGATAAGGAAAGAAATGGGACTAGATAAAGAATTTATAGCAGGATACTTATGACGAACACTTTGCTAACATCTGTAATAAGGTTTATACAGTGTATGGCTAAAGTCTTATGAAAGCTAGGGAAGGGATGAAGAAATCTTAATTAAAAATGAAGAGTATGTGAGAGAATAAATCATGATAAGGCAATGAGATTACAGGGGTTTGATAGAAGAACTTTTCATTTTACTAAAGACGGATTCAACAGAGTCAAGACTGCATTTAGAGGATATAGACATGGTAAAGCTAATAGAGACAGCTTGCAGATGAATGTTACATCCAGCTTACAGGAGGCAGGAACTTAGCCTTGAATTCAGAAAATCAGCAGAAGTTATAAAGGTGAGGGCAGATGGAGCTGATGGCAGGGCTGTGTGAAACCTGCTTCAAACGGTATAAAATACGGAAGGATGGAAAAAAGCTGTCTTATAGAGATTATATAGGGAAGATGAGAAGAGTGATTTACACCTTCAAATTATTACATGGAAGACTTATTCCCAAAGAAGGATATTGAACACATTTTGAGTAAAATTTTATAGGGTTGAAGAATCTCGAATCTAGTAGAGACTGGAGGACAGGCTTAGGTCTTGTAAATTACTAAAATATATAGTGAGTTTACAGAGTGGTGGTTCTATTAATGTGAAAAGTGATTTGAATGGAACTGTATTTGAAATAATATTGCTGGTAAAAATAGAGACTAGCTTTGAAAAATATATTATTTACTATAATATCTGGCCGTTATCCTCTCCAGCTCTGTAAATTCAGCAGAGTTTAAGCCCGGCATACCCTAAGTCTGTATCATAGAGAAGAGCATACCCTAAAGATTCATCCTGGGAGATGTTGATCATAGAGTTTTGGGATTAAGGCTATATGCATCATCGACTAGGTAGAGTAAAGGCAATAAAAATATCAAAAGAGATTTTGCGGAAGTGTACAACTTAGATGTTATTCGGTTGGTACACTGTCGTCATACAGTGAGAAGATAAATTTGCACAAGGGTGAGTAAATACAGATTTATATTTTTATCCATTAAATACTGAATCTCCAGACTTTACAGTTGCTGTGAATAGTAATGGTAAAGTAGTAGAGTTTTGATGATGAAATTGAAAGTGATTCAATAGATGGAAATTCTGATTTGGTCATTGCCGGTTTACTCCCCAAAAGACGGTGAGTTTTCATTTGCAGGGGAGAAAAATTTTTAGGATTAAAAGGAAATTTATTTAACTGAAGAACAGATGAGGGCGATTACATGACACTTTACCTTTTGATTTAATTATCATACCGGATGTATACGGAAACTGTATTGAAAGCAAAGACACTTGTATCTTAAAGATAGAGAAAAATATGGAAGGTTAAGCTACGTAAGAGCGATGTGGGAAAATTCAACCTGGCAAGACTATGTTTGGGCAGGGATAATAGAACTGAATGGATAGGAAGGTTGAACAGTATACTTATATTCAGTTTGGGAAATTTGAACATAAAAACGATTAGATATATAATTATTATCTTTATATATATAATAGAGTAAATCAGTAACTATAGCTTCATTTTGTGAAGAAAGAAGAAAAGGTGGAGTATTGGATTTTTGTTTGCTGATATAGTGCTTATTTTTGCAGCAATTATATATATGGCAGCAGTAACAGCTGTATAGAGAGCTATGACACAGATGAATAGTATCATTACTGGATCTGAGGGATGACAGACATGTGAAAAATGTGGACTTTTCAGTGACAAATTCCTCTAATACCATATAAACTTGAGATAAATAATGGTTATAGGGTGGACAGCCATGGAAGTACTCTAAGGCAGATGGGAAGATTCAAAAAGTTATTTACAATATTGAGAGTAAGACAGGTGGAACAGATATAAATGTTATGGAAGAGTCTGCCTTTTGATACCCTCTACAGAGCAGAGGGAAACCGGCTGTATCCGTTAATAATGCAGGAGAAATTTACAGGATAACAGGTATTAAGGGAAGGTTTAATAAGCCAACCGGGGCAGATTTCAAAATAAGGTTTTTGCAGTATGCGATGATGAAATAATATATATAGGTGATGTTGCTAAGGGTGAAAAAGGCAAGAACTTTGCAGCTGAAGAGAAATCTTTTTCTAAATAGATTTAAATGCAAAAACTGTCTAGATTCTGCTTTTCTAGGTAAAATATTTGACTTTGCTTAGAGAGAGAAGTCTAAACTCAAGGGATTTACTGGCAGCAGTATGAGAAAAATTCAGATTTAGATTATAAAAACCATTTTTGCTGCATGCCGGATTAGAAAATTGATGGGTGAGTTTGCATCAAGTGGAAAAGTGTTAATGGATATACAGGTATTGCTTTTATCAGCTGAGAAAAAGAAGATATAAGTATAGGTGAGAATAACTGTAATGCGATAGGAGTACTTCTATAGTCAGAAGGAGAATACGGTTATTTATTTTCAATACAGCTCTCCTTAATCGAAATTCTATTGATAGTTATACACTTGACAAGGGCAGAAGGTCAAATCCTCCATAGCTTTGTTATCCAGATATAAAGAAGATATCAATCCATGCAGAGTGTGTCATAAATCCATCTGAAGGAACTTTTGACTTCATCTTTCACCTGACCATAGTTTTGTAGGATTAAAAATTATACTAATAGTAGAGCAAAAAGGAGTCGACAGGGAAGATCAGAGTTTTTGAACATAGCTTCACCTAGTGCGAGAATGGTAGATTACTTCGTTAGTGAGGTGGAACAGTCAGAGTATGATGAGATATCGGCTTTTACATACCTGGCATACCAAACGATATCATTGGAGTATGAAGAATGGAGATAGAGAATTTAGCAAAAGGCTTTTGGTAAAACCAAGGGCGGTTGACGGACTTTCACTGAGATAGAGGATGGGGGACATATATGGATTTTGTGGACTACAATGGAGCAGGCAAGACTCAACTATGAAAATAATATCAGGATTGCTCAGCTGGCTTGAGCAGTGTGACAATAAACAGTATGAATGCAGTGAAAAATGTGATAAGAAGAATGATAGGTTATGTACCCTGATTTTTGGAGTTATATGATAATCTTAAAGTACTTGAGTATATAGAGTTTTTGCATCTGCTTATAATATTGTAGGCAGCAGAAAAAATGTTATGACTTGTAACGAACCTACTATCAGATAAACTGGAATGTGGATGACCTTTCAAGAGGGCAGAAACAGGTGCTAGTGTATGCTGGTGCCTTATACATAGACCGGAAATTTTGATTTTCAGATGAGCCTACATCCGGAATGGATCCCAAAATCAAGAATAGAAATAAGAAATCTTCTTAAGTAGGCTTAATGGAGAGGGAAAAGACTATAGTAATAAGTTCACATATCTCAGATGAAATCTCAGAACTTGTAACAGGGCCTGCAGTTATAGAAGAGCAGGAGGTTGTAAAATGAGTCAGCAGAGAGAGATACAGAGAGAAAGACGCAGTATAGAAAATCCAGAATTATAATTAAAAAGTGGAAGATGCGAATATAGCAGCGTTTGTATAAAAGGAAGAGGAATCTAGTAGTTAATCTAGACTATATGAGATGGACATGAGTTTTATGTAGTTATAACGGTTCGCGGAAGAAGAAGAGGGATATTTGTTAAAAAGCTGATAGAAGCAGGTGTTCTGATTTCTTCATTGTGAGCGTGGGCATGATTTGGAATCTGTATTTAATGAAAATTATGGGAGTAGAGATAGATACAAAACAAATGTCACCCAGTATGAAAAAGAACTTAAACAATCAGTAAGAAGGCATATAAAATCTCTACAACACTGGGTTTATACTGTTTCACACTGTGTGGGTTATAGCTATTTACACTGGTGGCAATAGCTAACACCAAGTTACCCGCTTACATGTCATCTATACTATAAAGCAGGATTTCTACTCGCCTTTTATTCTATACTTTTTGTATTAGAATTTGCTCTGGCCTTGTTTGTGGTTCCGGCGCTCTACAGTTATTCTCTTGTATGAAAGAAATTTAGGAACGCTGGATTTATTGTTGCTTACTAACCTGGTACATTTAGAATAATAATGGCAAATTATTATCTACGTTAATAAGTTTCTGTGTATTTCTTTGTTTCCTAACGTATCGCTTATTTTTACCATGGGTGGAAACAGGCCTAGGTGATTTGGGAAAATATGTGCTGCTAATAATACTGTACGTCCTTTTATATAGGAAGCTCTGGAGATTTTAATGTCCACTATTTTGGAAAACAAAGCACAGCTACTGCGGTTACCTACATATGGGTGATGTTAATTACATTTGGGTACAACTTTTGTTACCTTCTTATAAACATTGTATTTCTTGTGTTTGAAAAATAACTCAAGTTAAATAGTATATATATTAAACCCGGTTATGACGCTGTTTGCCCTTTTGAGATAGTCCAGATGGGGCTGCCCCGAAGTAATTCGGTAACTACATCGTGTCAAAATATATGATTTTATTATGAATAATTGGTATATCAAATAAGCTTGACGGTACAGGCCGCAGTCACTATAATTATTATAGGCCTTGCTGAAACCACTGTCAATCCAGTCGAAACACATAGGAAGAGTCAGGTTTAAAATCTTTTGAAGAACAGTCTCGCTGTATTTAGCATCGTATTCAGCCTGACTTAAATCATCTATATAATTGAGTTCATAATTCCTCTTAAAACTCCCTTGTCTTCTGAAGGCCCTGCCTTATTGTAGCTATTGCAGCAATAATTTCATCATTATAAGCGGCCTACTATTACAGAGCCGTTGATATGTATTTTAACAACATAGACAGGTTTTGGAAATTGTTTTCAATCCTTACACCTGTGTAACGATTAATAATTTCAAGATTTTCATATCTGAAGTCCATATTATCGCCATTTTAAAATATATAATCTTTCCCAGGGACGGCAAAACTTCGAGTTTCCATAGCGGTGCATAAGATTGACCTGCATCCCATAGTCAGCTGCAAATAAATGTCCTCCTCTCCTTATTATCTTGTGATGAGAATAGTAAAAAGATCTTCTGCAGAAATTTCACTTAACCTCTGAGGGTGATAAATAATATTCAAAATATTTTCGCCTTAGATATATTGGATTTTTGATATAAATACCGTTATCACGAAAATTAACTATAGTTATCCATTTTTCAAAGTTTAACTTCATAGATTCTTCATAGTCATTTAGCAATTTGCTGCCGGTAGAAACTAATTCCAGGGCTTCATTATATGCGGCATTAGCATCTTCCATATTTGAAAAACTTCAAGGCTGATATGTTTTTGACTTATATGTAAAAGAAGCTGCAAAGCGTTCCTGCCCTTTAGAATCAATTCTTTTATACACACCCCTTAATGACTGTTTTCATATATAAGTACCTCTTGATGTTAAAAATAGTAGTATTTACTAATGGTATCATCTTTTGAAATATCTGTCAAAAAGAGATTTGAAAAATCAATCCCAAATCTGACAAAATTACACAGGTGTAGCATTAAAAATATGCATATTTCATCTGTAGACAGAAAATATTTAAGATAAATAATCGCTGAATCCCCAAAAATATAAGCGTTTTTGTTGACAAATGGACTTGAGGATGGATTTATACTTACGAGCATAGGTTAGTAGCTGCTTTGTAATATATTTGCAACATATACATAAACTATTAAAAATGAGATATAAAAAGATTATAGGAGATGTATGAACAAAGGGTTTAAATTATTTTTTATTAGAGCAACAACTGCTTGTTTATCGCTTAGTAGTGATATTACCGGCTAATTTATACAGCGTAAAGGCAGAAGTACTAATGATGAAGTTAAGAGTACATCAGTAGAAAAGAGGCAGAAGATACAGAAGATGGAATAAAAGGCTGTAGAGAGCAGGAATTAACAGCTAAAAAGAAGGCAGAAGAGATTAGGATTGCAGAAGAGGCCGCAAGAGGCTGAAGAAGCAGAGAAGGAAGCTGAAAAAGAAAAGGAAGAAGCAAAGAGAGGCAGAAGAGGCAAATAGAAAAAGGCTGGGGCTAGAAGAGAGGCAGAAGAGGCAAAGAAAAAGGATCAGCAAAAATGCATATAACATCAATACTGACAGCTAAAGACAAAAGAAAATCTGTATCGTCTCGTACGGTCAGAAGTGAGAGTTATATGGACGAGGAAGAGTAAACTTTATGTTGCGAGGCGTAGTATTAAACAGAGTTAAAAATCCAAAATTCCCTAATACAGTAACAGGGTTGCAATGGCACATAATCCAAGAACCGGAGTTTATCAGTTCTCACCTGTTAAGCCGGGTGGAAGATTTTGGAGATGTGAAGCAACAAAAGGAAACAAGAAAGGCTGTGAGATAAGGTGCTGAAAAATGGAGATTATTCAAATGGAGCAGTGCATTTATAGCTAAAAAGTATACTACCTATAAGGCGGCTGCCTGGTTTGACAATACTCTTCATCACCTTTTCCATCACAATGGACAGGATTATTACCGATACAGATAATTGATAGAATCATAAAAAGAGCTTTTCGAGCTGGTTTTCCGAAGGTTCTTTTTCTATTATAAGAAAAATCTTACAAAAATTTAAAACAAGTGATAAGAACTTTATTTTATGTTATACTATCGGTATAACACATAGGAAGATATACAGCTTTATATGGGATATTCAAAACAGCCATGTGGTGGGTTATAGGTTAAAAGTTATGACATCAAATATTAAGGTGCTTTATGAAGATGATAACATCATAGTCTGTGTGAAGCCACCAGGTTTTATCTCAGGGCGATAAAAAGGCAATAAGGATATGGTGAGAGAGTTAAAGAAATATTTGAGTGTTGGAGTCAGTTTAAGAAGAAGGTTAAAGCTGTTTGAGGAGCCATATATATCAGTTGTACACCGAGTTAGATAGAAATGTAAGGGGAATAATGGTATATGCAAAGACTAAGGCAACAGCTGCAGGGGCTGTCAAAACAAATAAGAAAATAAATTTTCTAAGAAATATATGGCTGTAGTTAGTTTTGATAGTGAAAAAGTATCGCCTGTTTTGGGAAGGTGGGAGATAGAACTGATATCTCATGGTGGATAAGGCAGGCAATTTGTCAAAATTGGATGAGAAATCAAAAGCGGGCTGAAGGGCGGAACTTAATTATAAAGTACTCAGGATATCGGGAAATAAGGCTCTTTGCAGAAATTGAACTGATTACGAGACATCACGGATAGGAAAGGCTTCGAAATGTCAGAGATATTTAATGGAATAGCAGGCATACGAGTATAATCCTGATTACAAAAATGTTACAGGATGGCAGGGAGACAGCACTTGAAGCAGTAGAACTTTCATTTATACATCCGGTAACTAAAGGAAAGAATGAGTTTTAATATACCTACAATAGGAAAAGAGTTTGGAGAGATTTAATGCAGAAGATTATATATAAGCCGATAATAGCAGTACTCTTATTTATATTATCAGCAGCTTATTTTATTAGTAATATAAAAAGAAACTTCTTATACAGGCAGGATAGAGACAACGGAGATGTCAACAGCAAGTTTCCCACAGTAACTATGCTTAGAGGTGATAAGGAGATTAACCTGTTACATAGTTATGGCCCAGGAACTTGACGATTTTGGAATAAGAGAGGAAATAACCCCTCTTGAAAATAGCCAGAACATTGATTTTATAATAAATACTTATAGCAATAAAAATAATAGAATAGAATATGAAGTTAAGGATCAAAATGACAATATAATTATCTCAAGCGGAGAGGTAAACAGCCCTGAAACTGATGAGGAAGGGAAGCAAAGGTTTCTTTAAGATTGGATACTGAACTCTCACAAAAAAATGGACTATATGCTCAAGCTGCGTCTTGTAAATGACGATGGTAAAAAGTTTATATTTTTACCACGGTTAAGTTTGTAAGGGGAGACAAGTTTGCGAGATAATTATAAATTTGCATCAAAATTTTGGGAAGCAACATTAAGCAAGTCAGATGAGAAGGCAATAAAAGCCTTATCTGGAGACTAATGGAAGTATGGATAATGAAAGTTTTGCCTATGTAAATATTCACTCTTCCTACGGAGCTTGTGGCTTGGGGCGATATACAGATTGAAGCCCTTACGGTTCCTGTAATAACAGTGACAGAAAATACTGAGAACATAACAGGAATGGTATATAAGTATATTGCCAAAACTTCAGGTGAATCCCCTAATTATTATTCAGTTGAGAGAATATTATAGGATAAATAAATTTGAAAATACCACTTATTTGCTGGCTTATGAAAGAAGAGTAGAAGAGATATATAATCCGGAGGAAAACTTCGGTATCAAAGAGCCAGTTAAAAGCTTGGAATTACAGAAAAGACAGATATTGGGTATAGTTTGGATAAAGAGGGAAATATCTTGCCTTTGAAAGAGAGGAGGGGCACTGTGGTACTATGAAACCAATGAGAATAAACTAAAAAGGATATTTTTCATTCATAGGGATGATTTTCTCGATGAAAGAACCTATTATGACAAACCATAGTATAAAGGTACTTAGGATGGAAGATAGTAGGGGAGTTTTTATTTCATTGTCTATGGATATATGAATCGTGAGTATATGAGGGGAAGACAGGATTGTTCTCTACAAATATTTACGGGAAGAAGATAGAATAGAAGAGCAGGCTTATATACCGGTGAGTATGCCAGCAAGTGAGGGTGACCTATCAGAGTTTTTAGTTTTGTAAGTTCAGAACAGTTTTTCTATTTTTCGCTGTATAATAAAGATTTATTCTTATAGTCTTATTAGAGAAAATTATCGGTTATAGCAGGAAATGTTGCCGGAGGTTCATACTTGGCACTTTCTGAGTAATCACTATATTGTGTGGCAGGAGGTACCAGATCGAACAAAGGTAAAAACTTATAATTATGGATCTTGAGACGAGAAAAGAAACTGAAATAAATGCAGATAAGGGAACGGTTATTGGGCTTTTTAGGGAAAATTTCGGCACTTTGTATATGGAATTGCTTATGAAAAAGGGACATAATCAGTAGGAAAGATGGTAATATAACCATACCATATAGAAGGCTGTGATTTCAAATATAAAATGGTGAAAAGTCTTAAAAATTATGAAAAGAAGAAAGTTTATATTACAGGAATCAATATAGTAAATGACGCAGTTGAACTTGTAAGAGTGAAAAAGCAGGGAAATAAGCTGGCAGGCATTAAAAATGATTATATATTAAATAATGATATGAAACCAAGGGCAGAAATTTCTGTTGTGGACAGAAGAACTGATAAATATTTAACAGAATATTACCTTACACTGCCTTATGGCTCAAAAATGGAGAATTTGCCGGATATAAGCGGTTCTACGCTTAATACAGTAATAACAAGAGATTTGACTATCAGGCTTGGAGAAACGGCAGGAAAAACGAGTGAGAAGTATTTTGCCAATATTGACGGTGAATTCAAGGACTCCTCGTATAAGGCATCTGATATGATTAAGCAGGCGGATAAATATATGGGTTATGTACTTGATATTACAGGTAAACTTGTGTGGGAAGCAGGCAGGTTAAGTACCTCAGCAAAAGCAGATGATATAGATGTAGACTACATTTATGAAGAGGATGACAGCATTCATTCCGCAATAAGACTGCTTCTTACAGCGAAGGGAATCTATATATCCACAGAGGATTTAAATAAGGATGAAAGTGCAATGGCTGTACTGAAGTCACAACAGGAAATTACTTCCGTAAATCTTTCAGGAGTGGATTTTAGTAATATTTTTATTATATTGATAGGGGAAGCCCTGTGATTGCGATGAAGAATGATAAGACTGCGGTTTTGATTACGGCTTATACTCCGCAAAATATAGAAATTATGAATGCAAAGACAGGTAAAAAGAGTCTAATGGATAAGAAAGAAGCAGAAAAGATATTTTAAGGCAGCCAGGAACATTTTTCATTTCTACTTTTGAATTAGGAGGTCTTGTAAATGTGATGTGATAATCATAGGTGCCGGCTATGCCAGTACTGAGTTTACAGCAAGAAAATTGGCAAAGAGGAAAGAAGATACTTATAATTGAGGAGAGGGGGCATATTGGAGAAATGCTTTCGATGAGTTTGACGAGCATGGAATATTAGTCCATACCTATGAGTGCCATATCTTCCACACAAAAATAAAGAAGTATATGATTTTCTTGGAAGGTTTACAGAATGGATACCTTATCATCACAAAGTTGTGGGAAATGTATATAGTAGAATTCATCCCATTCCTTTTAATCTAAATAGTATAAGGATGGTCTATGAAGAGGAAAAAGCGGATCGCATTATAAATAAGTTAATAAAGGAGTATGGAAAAGAGTGCCATCCCTATACTTAAACTTCGTGAAAATGAGGATGGAGATATAAAGGGAACTTACTGAGTATGTATATAACAATATATTTGTGCAAATATACCGGTAAACAGTGGGGAGTAAAGCCTACTGAAATGAGATGAGGCTGTTACAGCAAGAGTTCCAGTTATCTTAACTGAGAAAAACGGATATTTTACAGACAAGTATCAGGCTATGCCCTAGGAAGGATATACAAGAATGTTTGAAAATATGCTTGATCATCCGGGCATTGATGTAAGGTTAGTACCTCTGCTAAGGACTGCCTGAAACTTGAAAAAGGACAGATTTATTTTTGAATGCACAGAGTTTGCAGGTGATGTTATATTTACGGGAATGACTGATGAACTCTTTGACAGGTGTTTTGGAAGCTTGCCTACAGGTCGCTCAAGTTTGATTTTTGCTATCATAATGTTGATTCATATCAACCGGAGCTGTGGTAAACTATACTGTTGATGAGGATTTTACGAGAATAACAGAGTTTAAGAAGATGACAGGACAGAAGGCAGTGGGAACCACTATTATGAAGGAGTATTCATTAAACTTTATACCTGACACCGGAATTGATGCCATACTATGCTATATTAAAGTAGTAATAATAAAAGCTCTATATGCAAAATATGCAGGGCTTGCGGCAGAGTATAAACATTTACATCTTCTTGGAAGGCTTGTGGAATATAAATATTATAATATGGATGCAATTACAGAAAAAGCTTTAGAGCTTTGTGAAAGGATGGGATAATGAAAGTTTTAAGTGTTACTATACCTTGCTACAATTCTGCAGAGTATATAGGTATACAATAGATACACTGCTTACGGGTGGGGAGGATATAGAGATTATAGTTGTAGATGATGGCTCAACTAAGGACAATACATTAGAAGTACAAAGATTATGAGAAAAAATTTCCAAACATTGTAAGGGCTGTTCATCAGGAAAATGGCGGGCATGGTGCAGCTGTAAATACCGGCCTGGCTAATGCAAACGGGAGGTGTTTTTCAAGGTAGTTGATTCTGATGACTGGGTAAGCATAGAGGCTCTTACAGAGGTTATGGACTTGTGCTCGCTCTGTGATAAAGGGAAATAAGTCATTGGACTATGTTAGTCTGCAACTATGTGTATGAAAAGGTTGGAGAAGAGCCTAGTACAGTGAGATATACTAATTGCTTACCGGAGAACAGGTTTTTACCTGGCAGGATGTAGGAAGATTTAGGAATTCGCAGTATATTCTTATGCATTCAGTATTTTATAGGACAGCTTTACTTAAAGAAATAGGGCTTAAGCTTCCGGAACATACTTTTATGTAGACAATATTTTTGTGTATTATCCACTTCCTTATGTGAAGACCATACTACTATGGATATAGATTTTATAGATACTTCATAGGCAGAGATGATCAGTCTGTAAATGAAAAGGTTATGATGGGAAGGATGGATCAGCAGCTTAAGATAACTAAGATTTTAATAGATGCAATATGCCTGTCTAAAATAAAAAGAATCAAGACTTAAAAAGTATATGGCAAATTATCTTGCCATGAGTGATGACTATTTGTACAGTTTTTCTTATTAAATCAGGAAAACCGGAAAAATATCGAGAAGAGAGAGAAATATGGAGATATTTAAAAAGGTAAATCCTAAGATGAATCATATGATTAAACATACGCTTTTGGGTGCAATTGTGGGATTACCCGAAAAGGTGGCAGAAAAATAATAATTTTGGGGGTTATGAAGCAGCCAGGAAAAATATATAAATTTAATTAAAGGAGATATTTATAGAAGGATAAGATTGCTTGTAATTGTGAGAAAATGTTACTTATGGGCAGATTATAGATTCTGTAAACTCAGGAGCTAAGACTTTTGAGGAAGTATCTGAGATAACAGGATGCAGTACAGGTTGATGGTGGATGTAGAGAGATTTATTGAGGTTTTTGTAAGAGATTTGGTTATGTTTCCTGAGGATAATGCAGGAGATTAATCTCACAACTTGGTCATAGACTGAGAAACTATTTATTATACTAAACTATGAAGAATAAGACGGTTTTATAAATTATTTAAGTTTACTTGTATGGAGGAATTATGTTAGAAGTAGGAACAAAAGGCACCGGATTTTGAGTTTACAGGATCAAAATGGTAAGGTACATTCCCTTTCTGAGTATAAAGGTAAGAAAGTAGTTCTTTATTTTTACCCAAAAGATGAGTACACCAGGCTGTACTAAGCAGGCCTGTGGATATTCTGAAAGATATCCGGTTTTAAAGGAAAAAGGGGTGGAAGTAATTGGAATAGTAAGGATAGGATGTTGTTTCCCATAAAAATTTGAAGAAAAACAAACGGCTTTCATTTACAATTCTTTTCAGATACTGAACTTAGTACAATAAAGGCTTATGATGTGTGGCATAAGAAAAAGATGGCAGGAAGAGAGTACTATGGGAGTTGTAAGGACAACATATCTTATAGATGAAGAGGGAATTATAATTAAAGCTAATGATAAGGTAAAAAGCAGAGAAGGATCCTGAAGACTATGCTTGGGTGAGATGAATAATTAAAGATTTTGTTTAAATAAAAATATGCAGGAAGAGATATGCTTCTGCATATTTATATTATAGGTGATTAAATTGCCTGTCATTATTCTTTCAGCCCAGTTGATAGAGTCCATCTTACCAGTTAACAAGACGGTCTCCATCAATTCCAATTTGTTTAGATAAACCATCTATTTCTTCCCAGTCACCCTTTTCATAAGATTCAGCAAGTTTTAGAACAGGTTCTAAAAATTTCACTTCTCTTTTTAACCAAGGCATCCTTAATATCATCGCTAATAGATAGGTCTTCCATAGCTTCTTCCATTTGTTAAATCAAGCATAGCATCTAATACGCTGAAAAGACACATAAGAGAGTTTCAGAATACCTATGGTAGAGCAAACCACAGTTTATAGGCTATAAGCTCACCAAACTTAGAGCGTATTAGAGAGGTTCTTATTAATTCACTTGGTTTATTTACAGAGAGTCCTGTAACATCATAATATGAACCCAACGTTCAAAATCCGTTAATCCCATTTTTATAAGAGCCGATTTTAATCCCTTTTGTATATCATTATCATTTTTCCTGCTTACTACATTTACAAGCCTGTAGCTACGGAAACATCTGATTCGAGAATTTCAGATAGGATTTGAAATGAAGGGTCTTCACTGTGAAGCTCATTAAGAATTCGTCTATATATGCTGATATCAGGTTTTTACCCTTAAGGCCGGCAACAATTATGGGTTTACTGAAAAATATCCCTGAAAAGGTGGAACTCCCATTTTGCAGTCTCTATAAAATCCTTCTCGGTTTCAACCTTTTCAGCATAAAGTACTTTCTTACGCCTTTAAGGCTTCCATTATTTCATTTTTGTATTGTGTGAAGAGGAGTAGCAAGAAGATCAAATTTAATTATGTCCGCTACAGATACCATCTGAAAATCATGGACGCTGTGGTCAAAAATCATCCAGTGCAATGCGGTATCCTTCTTTACGCAAACTTTCAAGACGGCGCATAAGACGGTTATCAACCTGTACATCTTCTAATACTTCAATGACAAGGGTTTGAAGGATCTACCAATTCAATTGAGTGAGAGCAGTGAATTATAATTAAAATTTACAAAAAGCTTTTTATCACTGACTATTTTCCCAACACCTATCTCAAACAATCCACCAAGTACAACTGCGGTTGAACTTTTCCGTATCTGAGTACCGTTATAAGCAACGGAGTATTGCTATCTCTAAAAAGCAGCTCATAACCATATATATCTTTAGTTTTATCAAATATAGGACTGTCTTGCAATCATACATATAGGTTTCCCTTTCTTAAAATACTCATACATAAAGTCATACATAGGTATTATTAAATACAACTATGATGATAAGTATATCACTTTTATCAATTTATTAAGTCAAATACTAATAAAAAATAGCCGTAAAAAGGTTGTAGTATGTAAATCATTGTCATTAAATCTAATTTATTCTAAAAAAATCATAATTAAGATAGAAAATTTTAAATGAAAAATTAGGATTGACTTATTTTTATCACGAAATCACATTAAAATATCAGTATTTGAAAGGGAGGTAGAATATGAAACTTGCAGAAGCATTACAGGAAAGACTGATATAGTAAACAATATAGAGACTTCAGTCAAGGATTAGAAATAATGCCCTTGTACAGGAGGGAGAAGAGCCTGCAGAGAATCCTAAGGAGCTTATAAAAGAATTAGATGCCTGCATAGAAAGACTTGGTTACCTTGCAAAGCAGGATAAATAAAACCAATAATGAGACTAAAATCAGGGGATATGACAATAACAGAAGTTATTGCAAAGAAAAGATGCACTGGTGATAAAAGCAAAGGGTATACAGGGATTTTTTGTATATAGAAGCAAGCAACATGACAGGAAGGGCAAGGAGAACAGAGATAAAATTATTTCCAACCCTTAAGGTAACTGAGGCTTCAGAAGACCGTTGATAAAATTATCTAAAGAGATTAGACTTCTCGACAACAGCCTTCAGGCAAAAACTGGAGTACGGATCTTATTGAGGACTAATCTGAGATTTTAATTTACTTAGTTGGTAGCTGATTAGAGGGCGAATGTAAACTTTTCGAGCTTTGCTCATTCAATTGTGGCTAGCTTCAGGCAGGCAGGGGTTCGAATCCCATCTTATTAGTTTATGGCCATTATAGAGTACAAGCGTATAATTTATTATAATTTAAGGCATTATACCATACATTGACTAAGATGCGAGGGTAGGAACGGGGACTAAGAAAGAAAATAATTCCTATTATTCTAAGCGTAACTAAACCGTAAAAATTTAATTCCTTATTCTAAGGGAGTTATTGCTGAAAAATACGAGTCTTCCACATATTTCTACAGGAGATATATTTAGATATAATATCCAAGAATAATACAGAACTTGGACTCAAGGCTAAGGAATATATGGATAAGGGACAGCTTGTTCCGGATGAACTCACTAGCAATAAGGCTCTACAAAGAAAATGGTGGCAGACACCGGAAAGGGAGACAAATGTCTAAAAAGCTAGATGTACTTGAGATAGAGGGAACAGTTATAGAGAAGCTCCCAAACGCAATGTTTCAGGTTGAACTTGAAAATGGACATAAGGTACTTGCACATATAAGCGGTAAGCTCAGAATGAACTTCATTCGTATCTTACCGGGTGACAAGGTAACTCTTGAAATGTCCCCTTATGACTTGACTAAAGGGAAGAATTATCTGAGAGATAAATAAATTGCAGGTATAAGGCAGAGGCTTGGCTTCTGTCTTTTTGACAGGAAATTTCTCTGAAATCACCTGTCATCTCGAGGGATAGCACTGCAGCGGATATGTAGATGTCGCTTATTTGTGAAAGATATACTTGCACAAAGTCAAGAAATTACAATATTTGTGAAAGATGAACTTGCACAAAAAACAAAAATATAATATAATGTGCAAGTAGGAGGTGCACATTATGAGATTAAAAAGGAAATGTACCTTGAGCAAATCCGTCCTTACTACGATTCGGATATTATAAAGGTGATAACCGGAGTTAGAAGATGTGGAAAATCCATCTTTTAGATGAAATTAAGGATGAGATTGCTTGTTCAGGGAATAGCAAGTGATAAAATAATATACCTAAATCTTGAAGACCTATGGACTATGAATACATCGTAAATGCTTCAGATTTGAATAAAGAGATAAAAAGTAGGATTTCAGATAACGGAGAAGTATTATATAGATGAAGTTCAGATCAAAAAGACTTTGAAAAGGCTTTAGCATCTTTTCAGTGCGACACTTGAAGTATCACTATTTGTCACAGGCAGTAATTCAACTCTTTTGTCAGGAGAGATCAGCGACTCTTTTGACAGGAAGAACAGTTGAATTTGAGATATTGCCATTTCGTTTTACGAAATGAAACAGTATTACGAACTTAACAACCTGGACTGGGTGAAGACCTGTTTATGAACTATTTAAAATGGGGTGGTTTTCCACTTCGCTTTGATTATAAAGATGATGAGGGCTATACACAGATATCTTTCAAAACCTTTACAAGAGTATTGTAAGCAGGGATATTATTGGCAAAAAGCAAAAGTAAAGATAAGAGTAGCTTTTATGGATATTTCTCTTTATATTTTTGGCAAATGCAGGGAAGGAATTCTCTGTAGATAATATAGTTAAAAGCATATAAAAAGAATGGTAAAGAAATATCTAAAAGAACAGTTTATAATTATCTTGAAAGAATGAAGAAAGCACCTGATTCATCAGGTGTGGGACGATACAATATTACAGGAAAATCTGCACTTAGTAATCGAGAAAAAGCAATACGCCGTTGATATGAGGATTTAGAACCATTAATACCCATACAATAGAATTATGAAGACACATCTTGAAAATATAATATACAATGAACTTCTAACAAGAGGATATACAGTATTTGCAGGCAAGACTTTTTAAGGGTGAAATTAGATTTTGTTGCCATAAAAAGGTGGGAAGAAATGCTTTTATTCAGGTAACTATTTACTTGCCAGAAGAAACAATAAAAAGAGAATTTGGAGCTTATGCAGCATAACTGATGCATCACCAAAAGTATGTTATGTCACTTGATAAAATTGAGTTTGAGTCATGATGGTATTGTGCACTTAAATATAATAGATTTTCTGCTTAGAAGAAAAGATTTGATGCTGACATAACAATATGCTTTTTATTGCTTGTGCTACCTGAGAGAAAAAGTGATAAAGTTAGTGCTATAGACTAAAAAGCAATCCTACCATTTTGCAAAAGATTACATTATATCTTGAAAATTCCATAAATTTTATGCTATAACCCCATCTTTGACACTTACAACAATCAAAAAGGCTCTAAACCCTTTTGTAATCAGGGTTTTAGAGCCTTTTATATATCTAAAATGTAGCTATTTTTTCTTCTTTTTCATCATCGTAAAAATCATATTTCTGTTTGATACAATCTCTAAGTCAGTTCGAAAACCTAAAATCTCTATGCAAAGCATCAGTAAGGTCTGTTCTTTCATAAAACAGGAATGTAGCCATCACCGGAGATACCAACATATTTCATATTCCTGAGTGTTTGTATGATTTCATAGCATAGAAAAAGCTTACTTCAGGGAACTGCTCTGTAAGCCTTTTCTCCAGAATACGATACAGTACAAAGGGAAGCATAACAAGTTAAGAAATAAAGCCTTAATCCTGTCTTCTCTTGAGAGATAAACAGGCCTTGCCTTAAACTCAGGTTTTCATAATGAAAGCGATCTTCGATTCTCGCGCTTATGGTTGATTCTTACAATAGCTTCTGCATTATCATCAAGGTTTGTACATACAGCATAAAAAGCCGTCATACCGTTCTTCCTCAGCTATCTTTTTCATATCCAACTCTATGAGGGATTTTTCAGCAATCTCACCATGCCTTGTGATATGCTCTTCTGATAATAAACGTTTATAATCATTTTCATACCTTTTTGTAAGGATTGAAGGGTGGTCAAGAGAACTGCTTGCTTTTCAATCTGCCTTCCTCTTATTTTTCTCTGATAAGCCTGATATTTTTAGAGAAAAATGTGATAATAAGATGCTGTTCAAGACCATCTTCATTAATCCATCTGTCTTTATAGAAGGTAGTATGGTATGATCTTCTACAGAATCAAGTTCACTTATTCTATAAGTTTTTACTTCTGCTTTTCTCCACCTTCATCCTGAAAGGCAGAATTCTTTTAAGAAGCCTTTTTAACTTTTTAATTGACTGTGTTGTGATAAATTTACGGTTTTTGTATCATTAAATCTCCTGGTTGCTGTAGATGAGAGACCGGAGTCGGTACATACAACAAGTTTATCGATACCGAAATCTGATATGACTTTTCTCTAACGGTGCAAGAGACGGCTGTTCGTTCTGATTGCCTGGGAAACATGGAAAAAGGCAGAGTGGAATTCATCTGCATCCATAAACAAGCCCATCTGTACAATAGGGTTTGGTCTATGTTCTTTGGAGATACCGTATTTCTAAAGTCATCTTCATCCTCTGTTTCGAAGTAAAAAGTTGGTACAGTCATAGTAAAGGATATGTTTCTTTTCTCTATAACAGACATAGAGTTCTCGTAAAGCCTTTTTGTATCAGGTCATTTTCCTTTTACAATAACTTCAAGAGCGCGATAAACCTGATGAGAGTTCAAAGTTTCTTTTCTCCAGTAAATTTTTCTGAATAGTGGAACAGAAGCTTCTTTGAAGAGGCGAAAGAATTCTTGTATAAAGGAGGGAAGAAAAAATGTTATCTAGAGTCATATGTTATCTTATATTTTCTCAGATATTTCATCTGCTAGTTTAGGGAAGCTTTAGTTCGTTGTAAATCTTCTTTAGGAAGAGATAGCCTGCATTAACAGATTTCCTGACATTTTTATCAATCTGTCTGCTTCTGGAGTACTTAATAGTGATATCTTTCTTTGATTCTTTTTCAGCAATGAGTAGGTTTTTACATACTCATTTGCCCATTCAATAGGATCCATATCACCTGCACGAGCTTTCAGTTCTTCAAAGAGAGCCGAGAGCGTTCTACTGTCTTGGTGGTGGATTTATCATTAATCCATATGGATTTTTGTACATAATAAGTGAGAATTCTTAGAACCTGAGTTTTGTAAGTTTCATCGTATTTATACCTCCTTCTCTATTATAACATAAATACCTAGAAATAGCTAGTATAAAATAGAAAAATTTGACAGGAAAATAAGCCATGAGTTGGCTTTAATAAAGGAAAGTGGCGTTTTGAGGTTGGAAGGAAATGTCAAAACTTCCGTATTGATTTGAAAATTAATATATATTTAAAAATTATATAAAGAAAAATATAGGGTATAATTTGGAGAATAGAATCGCAGAATACAGAAAACCATTAGGGTCGTCTCAGCATAGACTTGGGAAGAAAGTATGAGTATCAAGAATAAGCATAAATAAGATAGAAACAGGGAAAACAACACCGACTCTAAAGGTTACGAATGATATATCTAAAAAGCTTTAGGAGTTTGTATATATAAAATTTTTAATTTAGACGGCATTTATACCTATGAATGTAGATGCTGTGATTTTAAGGAAAAATATGAGTAAATATATTTAGGAGAATTAACAACTATGAATGTAAATATTTCTATCGGATATAGTGCAAGTGATATTTCATATGAAGATGTGGAATTAGAATTTCGAAACTGGTGAGAGTAAATAACATTATAGGAGAAAATGGCACGGGTAAATCTACATTTATAAGACTCTTATTGGGGAATTAAAGCCATTATCTGGCACTGTTCCTTTGGAAATAAAAAGAATATTAGCAATTGTTTCGGATTATATTTCATTACCACTCGAGTTAAAAATTTTTAGACATTGAGGATTTTTTAGGGGATGAGAATATTTCTTATATGAAAAAGAATTTGAAATTAACAAATATTATTTCATCTTTTAAGAACCATAAAAATTAGCGAGTTGAGTACAGGACAAAAAGAATTGTAGAAATTTTTGTTGCTTTTATCTACAAAAAAGAAAAATTTTGATTTTAGATGAAGCTTGTAATGGATTAGATTTTAAAAATCGAAATTTTCTTGGATAATATCAAAGATTTAGTTGAGAATAATAAAGTCTCTATACTTCATACTTCATAATTTAGAAGATGTCATAGATTTAGGAGGAATGTATATGTTCTTGATAAATTCAATAAAATTCTGTAAGTATTACGGAAATTTTATCGATTACTGATTTGAGGACATTTATAAAAATCATTGATATTTATAAAAATGTAGGGAGGGCTTATAGAGTTACTGAAGTTTGAATTAAAAAGGATGATTAGAAGTCGAGTTTTACAATTAAGTATAACTCTATTGATGTTAATAGGTGTTTTAGGAGTTATTTTATATAATATTTACTATGCGGATATAGATGATAGTAGGTATTTATTATTGAAATCATATAATTCTTTTACACAGTTTATCTATTTGGTTTTGGCGTTCGTATTTTATATCGGTGTTTTGTAAAGATTTTTCAAAACGGTGTTTATACATCATTACGAGCAGTTAGGAGTTTCATACTCTAAGTAACTATTACCAAAATTCATAAGTATACTGGTAGCTGTTTTTCCATTATTAAATATCGTGTTTATTATAGCAAATTTATTAAGTGGGAATCATGATATGAATTATTTTATGCTTACTGTTTTGTGTTAATTTGAACATTATTTATATAATTGCGTTAGCATTGTTTTGTCAGTAGTTTTTAAAAAGATAATTGTATCTACATTAGTAATGTATGGTTTGTATATATAATGGATTAAATCTATGGATTTGTTCGGATTATTCAATCCAACAGATTCCAATAGTTTATCTTCATATTATTTAGGTAAACTTTTAAATCCATCTCAGGTACATTATTCACTAAACAAAGTGGATATTTCAAACTCTTTTGCTATGTTTTTGGAACAATAGCTATTCCTCTAGTATGGATATTTGTATTAATTGTTTCTAGTACATTGATACAAAAATATAGAAGAAGGTGATTATATTATAGATTTAGGAATTGAGCCTAATACGGTTTTGCAATACTCTTGACTGATAAATGTACAGCTGAATGTGAAAATGTGCTGTTTTTGCATCTTCACCCTCAAAAAGAACAATGTGATGGATATTGGGTTATTGAGGAAAATAATTGATCAAGCCGCAAAAATGCCAAATATAAATACAGTTGGGTTTTCTGGAGGAGAGGTATTTCTTCAATATGATATTCTAGTTGAAATGGTAAAAGTATGCTGAAGCAAGGACTACGAACAAGCATTGTACAACAAATGGATTTTAGGGGTAATCACATATGATCAAGCATTAAAAATACTTCTATTACTCAAAGAAAATGGAGCTCAAAAGTTGGGATTAAAAGCATGGATTATTATCATCAGCAATATGTTAATATTAATAACCTAAAAATATTTTAATGGCTAGTAGAAAAAGCTTGGCATTCCTGTAGATATAGGAAGTGTAATTACGAAATCAACTAGTGAGTTTATCTGAGATCATTAAAAGTATTAAAAGATTATTTGATAGAGTGTTCGCATTTTCGTGCAGCTTGTTTACCTAGGTAATGCAAAAAACATAAATAAGACTGAGTTATATTACGATGAAGATTTGCTTAATAGAGATAAAGATACAATGCTTTTGAATTGACGTTTTTCGATATATATTAATGGGGCGATATATCCATATTGTTCACAGGCTGGGAATGATACTCAATATTGAGATTGAAATATTAAATCTGATAGTTGGAAACCCTCTTGTCTAAATACTAGAGGAAATATGTATATTAAATTATTAAAAATATGGGTTTTCGTGGTTCATAAAAAAATAGCTAAGGAAGAAGGATTTGAGCGTATTTACTAGTAGAAAATATGTTAATAAATGTGATTTATGCAATTATATACTAAGTGAGTGAAGACTTTTTGGCGTGTGTAGAAAAGTATATTAAGGAAGAACAATATAAGATATACAATAAATACATTACTGAAAAGAGTCTAAATTAGATTATGGAGAATAAGTATATTAAAGACAAATACGAAGTTTTTGAAAAAGATTATATAATAGTAAAGAATATTTTTGATAATCATTATTTGCGTTTAACCGGAAAAACTATGAATTATGTCGTAAAAATATTAATAGAAATGATGCAAGAAAATTTGTTATCAGAAATATTTTTGTGTAAAAATTTCAGGAAAAACATAAAGATCAATAGGGGTAAAGTTTAAAATAAATATATATTTCAAAATTGTGACTATGTACCAAAGCTTATTATTAAATTTACCATTTATGATTAACATGATGATGTGTAGCTTATTTTTGAGTATTTTAACAATATATTTGGATCATAATACAACTGATAGTTGGTTAAGCTCTTTATTTTTGGATTGTGGTGAATATTCTTGTTCATGAGTTTGGGCATTGCTTATTATGTATTAAATCAGGACGTAAAATAAATTCTTTTCGGAATTAAGTTAAATTATGGGATACCGATGGGTGTTTGTTGATACAAGCGATATATGTATGGAGTAGATTGAAGAATAAAAATAGAGGACATCTTTAGGTGGGTTTATTTGAGTTCTTTTATTATGTATATTTGCGATAGGGGCGTATTGGATTGCAAAACTGAATATGATGTTATATCCCATAAAAGATTGCTATATTTTTATATTATCAAATTTAGTTGCGTTTTTAAAAGTTAGATGGCTATTATATTCTTTCTGATATATTGGGGTGACGAATTTGGATAGAGCATCAAAATTAACGATAAAAAATATAATTAACTCGAAGAAAATAGAAGCTAGAGAAGAATATATACTTTTTTATATATTTTTATTCTAAGGTGTTTATTTATATTAATAATTTTCATACTAGTAGTGTATGAGGATCATATATTTTTCAAAAATATTTTATAAAACAATATGATGGTATAATCATAATTAATAATAATTGTTCAATAAAAAGGAAGGAGGTGGAAGGATATGGGAAGATATGGAAAACTTTTGAAGAAATTCTAGAAACAGGTTATGATTCAGAGATTGAAACTGTTGAAGACAGAGATAATTTAAGTTTGGCTTCTAATTTCTGGTTCATGGGTATTAGCTTTGCGTACAAAAATAGATGATATTGCTATCATATTGTGTATAAGGGTGATGATACTTAGTATTATCATCCCTTTTTATATGATAAGTTGTAAAAATTAAATGCGACACTAGAATAAAAATAGAAAACTCATACTAACTTCGTGCAAAATCTTAATAACGACAAAAAACACACACGGAGGTTAATATGAGTTATAAACATCTTACCATAAATGAGAGAAAATTAGAGCTTGAAAATAAACAAAAAGCAATATGATATCAAAAGTGGTAAAACAAAAATTATAACGAATAATGATGGTTATGTTTACTATGATATTGAGTTTAAAAAGAGGGTTTATATTTAAATCAGGGTCAAGCAATTTTTAATATTTTACCAGATAATTTTGAGAAATACGAAGCTGAAATATATGCAGAAATTCTGATATTGGAAAGGTGAGCAAAATCAACCAATAAAGTTAGAAATTCCAGCATACACATCTAGTGAGTATGGTTTTTATTGATAGTAAAATAGCTGATATATCTAAAAGACAAAAGGTAAAATGAAAAACTGGACAATCATATTATATAGTAAAATGTATAATAGAAAGAAGATGAAGTTAGTAATAATATTAATTTGAATAATGATGTATGTTAGCTCAAGCAAAAGATTGTTGTCGATGAGGAGAGTATTAACATATCTATTAGAAAAATTAATTTATGAGATTAAATTTACTATCTGATAGAAACGACTAAATTTAAATATTAGTCGTATTTACAAGAAAGGAGATTAGTAGTGAAAAATTAGATCAAATAGAGACAAGATTCAAAAGAAATAAAAAGATAAAAATAAACGATACAGAAGAAAGATTAAAGGCAACTAAAAATCAAGAAAGAAGATATTAAAACAAGACATAGTAAAAGAAAAGAAAGAACTCATGGGCTAATAACAAGAGGAGCAATCTTAGAAAGTCTTATAGAAAATGCAGAAGAACTAACAGATGAAGAAATAAAAATCCTACTAGGAAGGAAGCAACAAAGACAAAAAGAATTTAAAAGAAACACTAAAATAATGAGAGAAAATTAAGAAAAATAAAGATCTATAAACAACAAATCCCATAGATTTCTAAGGGCGCAATTATACACCCTAAAGGGTGATTGCGTGCCTTTAGAGCCAAACCCTTACGCGACAACAACCATTCGCTTTTTTAAAAGTCAAGAGGACATAAAACTCGCTAACGCTCTCGCCCTTGACTTTTCAAAATTTAGAATGAAAGTAACAATTAAGCCGACATACTGAAACAGCAAAAATTAATTCAGTAGTCGGCTTTTTAATTCTATCATTTCAAACGCTCATTCTACAAAGTGGATATAAAAATCTATTAAGCCTCCACCTAAAAACAACAAAAGAAAGGAAGTGATAAAAATGGCAGACAGTTTTCATTTTTCAGTAAACATAATATCAAGAGGAAAGAGCAAAGTGCAGTAGCAAGTGCAGCATATAAGTGGGAGAAAAATAAAAATGCTAGATTTTCAAGGTAAGTGCAACACTATTGCCAGATAAAAATTATATCAATAAAATCAGACTGAATTTAATCAAATTTGGTTTGATTTTATTGCTTTATCGAAAAAGGGTATAGCAAACAGACCTGAAACCACATCTTTCAGGTTAAATGCAACGGTTTTTAGTGTTGCGTTTACTTTGAAAAATATTGCCAATATCTACTCAATAAATCTTATATTTGAGCTAATAGATTATATTTCACTTATACGAAATCTGTCAAGACAAAGTGAATGGGACTTTCAGCCCAGCCTTGACTAGAATTTCGTAAGTGAAATTCATCATAATCAAGCCCTAATATAACTATAAAATAGAACTCAAAATAGCCTTATATTTTCCTTCGTTTATCAATTAGAATGGCTCTTTGTATTATATTGGAACTGAGATAATGATATTTTCAATGTAAATGCAACAGGGATATCTGTCAGAGTAAGTACAACACCATGTTGCATTTAAGTTTAGAAAAACTACATTTATTATTTACTTTGATTTTTAACAGTCATTACAACAATGAGTTTTTGGATATTTAGAATTCGTGCAATTCTTTATGGGACATCAGAGTTGCAAGAAGCTGTTCAAAGATTATCCTATTACTATATATAATCAGCCTTTCAGTTATTTTTAACATATATATTGCCATATGTCGCAACGAACTTTTATCCCACACTGATATTTTTAGGAAAAAGAAAATAAAATTGGACAAGTTTTTGTATTTAATATTAATAGATATTGTTCTGATTTATGTTGAAATTGTCCTTTGGAAAAAGGGGTAAAAAGTTATCAAAAGTTCAGGAAGTTAATTATATGAATAATGATTCTAGATTGTGCCATAGCAAAAAATCTTTTTCAAAAAGAAATATTGGTTATATAAAAGAATTACAAGCTAACGGGGTTCAAAATTTTGTGTGTGTGTAGGTCCAATAATTACACTTGATTTAACTCGTATGTGTAGTTACAATTGTCCATTGCATCTGACCAAAAATATCATAAAAATAATGGAAAGTTACACAGATGAGGTAATAGAGATGAGAATGGATATGATGAGTATAATCAGTATGAGTTATCAAATCATCGGTCTCTTACATAAAAAGATAGAATTGAATTAAGTCAACTATTAGGGATACAAGCACAATTTTTCTCATATGCAAAATTATTCTGCAAAATAAGACAAATTGAACTTGAGATAGATGAGTATTTTTAAAGGCATGGACATTAAGAGACTATACATGTACATATGATATAAAAAGATTGTTCTGTCTTTATTCATAGTGAGTATGATGTCAAAAATATATGAAGGAATTTTGGGAAGATGAGTCTATGAGTTACAAAAAGAAAAATCCTATTTTGTGATATAATGATAGATTGCATTAATAATGGAGGTGTAGAAAAAAATTATATAATAAATAGGGTGTTTTGAAATAGGGATGACTAAGACAGAGAAGGATATACTACTTTAATTCATGGGAGGGAATTCCTAGATTTTTGGTAGAAACAGGAGGAAATCGTTTTACAAAATTCGAGATACAAAATATAAAAGTCACCCAGTAGAATAAAAGATAGGAGATGATTCAAGCTGAAATAGAACAATTAAAAAGAGTATATCAATACATATGAACGAGATTACAATATATGATATAATGTATTTTTAAATGGAGCAAGTCAAAGTGCTTAAAAAGCACATTTGTGAAATAGAATATAGTAAGTTAAATATACAGGAGAGAAGATTCTATTATAGGAGATGAAAAGTATTACGAAGATTTTTAATAGGATAATGATACGATTGTTTTTCAGGTTTGATCCTTTTGTTATTGGATATGAGGAAGAAAAATAGTATTATATTTAAAACCACAAAATACTACGTGATATATATTTGTTGCAAGGTGTTATTCGTCCTACTTTATTTTGGAAGAATCATATAGTTGGGGTTTGGTGGAAAACAAGGAATACTGTAAATATAAAAATTTTTGAAAAACTATCATATGGAATAAAAGCAAAGTTTTGTGAACTATTGGCTAATTTATTAAATGATGAACTGTTAGGTACAAAAGTAATAGAAGATTAATAGATAGAGTGGGGGTGCGGGCATAAAGTTGGCATCAATCAAACAGCTCTCAGCAACAGAGAAAAGGCAGAGATAATCGATGCCATAAAGAATAACTAATCATTGCCTTCACTGCTACGCATAAGTTGCAAATATCAAAAGCAATTATTATTAACAAAGAAAGCTACTGTATCTTAAAAGCAAATATGAAAAACTTAAAGACTAGGATATTTCACCTGATGCTGAACTTGTTAACAAAATGCCAGATGATGCCGAAATATAAACCATAATTCTAAGCGAGCCTTATAATACCGCCTTTATTCTAAGCTTTCCATCATCACCAGTCACCTCAGCACTTATCTTCACCTTTGTGAAAGCATCCACTATGCCTTATGCCATAGAAAGCCCTATGCCCATATCCCCCTGTCTCAGAGTTCCTGGATTCATCCAGCCTATCAAAACCTGTCAAAAAGATGTTCCAGCATTTTCATTAGTCAGGTTCTTGGCTGAATTAGTGGCCTCTATAACAATGTGTCCATTCTTCTCTTTTTATTTCAAGTCATATTCCCATCCCTGTAGAATACTTAACAGCATTGTCAAGGAGGATGGTAAATAACTCCATATGCCCTCCATATCCCTTTTAGGTGAGATTAGGCTGAATCTCAGCTTCAAGCTTCTTTTTTACAGTAGCAAGACCTGTGAAAAGTAACTGTTTCACTAGCAAAGGTCTGATACAGAAGTCCTATGAACTTAAGGCTATCTCTGCCCTCATCAAGCTTTGACAAATGAATAAGGTCATTTGTAAGCCTAGCCAGTCTTCGTACCTGAACTTTAATATCATCTAACCATTCATTTTCACCCTCATTTATCTCCATAACTCCTATGTCAGCCTCTATGATGGCAAAGCGGAGTCTTTATTTCGTGACCTGCATCAGATATGAACCTTTTTGCCTTTCATAGCTTTTGGAAACAGGTGCAATTATCCACTTTGAAAATGCTAAAAACTAATAAATACAGTAATCCAGCCTGATAAAGGATGCAGAGACTTACAATAAAGAAGTAATTTGCACTGGATAGGCCATTATATACATCAAAGGCACATAACAGCATTATAGCCATTTAAAGCTTCACCTTTGCATACCTATAGTTCCTGTAAAAGCCTCTGTCTGAACTGCCATTATATATATAGCAATTTTAATACTGTCTTCCTCAGATACAGCAAAGACTATGTGGTATCGCTTGAGGCTACATTCCCTCGCTATCAAAGCTAACAACGAGAATATCTGCTCTCAAACTTCCACCTCAGGGTGAGATTCCATCATCAAAAGGTCTAAAGCCATCTCCGCCGCCTTCCTCATCAGGAGGCTCAGGCCTTGTCTCTTCAGTATTATAATTATTAGCTAGATAATCTATAGTGAGTAGTCAGCATTATCAATTACCTTCTTGAAGTTGATATAGTTAATTCCACCAACTATAAGCTCACTGATACAGCAGGGTTACAGCCATTGAAAAGCTGCTATCAGCTTGAACCTGAGTCTTGAAATTGCATGTTTTCATTGATGTAAAGAGTCCTTTCTATTTTGACTTAATAAGAGTAGGCCTAGATTCCTGGTTACCTTGATTTCGATGTCAGCTCCAAGGAGGCCAGTTTCTTTCTCAGATAGGGAAATATTCACCCGAACAACACTAATATCCGCTTCGGTATCAAAGCCTCAGATTTTCTCCATAAATTTCTCAGCGAAGTAAGTTCTTAGGATAACTCATCACTAAGCTCCATCATCTGAGAATTCCTTGTTGGATAACTTAAATTCACCTGTCTTAGTGGAGTACAAAGCTTGCAGAGTTTGAGAGAAACGTGCCGAATTCAAACACAGAGTCTCCCTCAGCCATACGGCTTCTGGTCATTGCCCTGATTCTTTGCAAGCAGTTCCTTTGGCTCAAAGGCTTGGTCAGATAATCATTTGCACCTAAATCAAGCCCCTCTACCTTATCATCCACCTCAGATTTGGCGGTGAGTAAGAGGGACAGGGATGAGAGTTTCCCTTATTTCTTAGCTCTTTGAGTACGGTAAAGCCGTCTTTTTTAGGCATCATCACATCTAAGATTACTCCATCTGCAGGTATCCCATCAAAGGTATTCAGAGCTTCTTCACCGTCAAATACGGCATCAACACTATATTTACTGGCTTTCAAGTATAGCCTTGACAGCCTTTGAAAGCGATTTTCATCCTCGCAAGTAAAAAGCCTCTCATGTCTCCTTTATGGTTTTTGCTTATCTGTAACATAGAATAAAAAGATATAAGTGTCAAAGTATAAAGATATGCAATCTGGATGGCAAAAATCAAAAATATTCTATTTAAGTTTCATTTTAAGGGAAAAGAGGTTTTTTATAAAAACTTGATTTTTAAGCCGAAAATGCTTTTAGAAATATAGAAAATAAGCGTATTTTAGAAGTTTTGAATTTGCATTTATTGACTTGATTTTTACAGATAAAACAGGTTTAGTGATAACAAAAATAACAAAAATACGCTTATTTATTTGTTGACCTTTATTAATTCTATCTGGCTTTTAAGATACTCTAGAGTCCTGTGACCGTAGACTCCATTTGTCACGTCTTGGGATGAATGTCCTAACATCATTTTTATCAGTTTCTTTCACTCCGTTTTTCATCACATAGCATATGCAAATGTATGCCTGCAATCGTGAGGGTGTGTTTTCTATACCTAATCGCCTTAAGACATCATACAGTTTAAGACGAAAGATTGGTGCTTATACCATTAAGTCTATTTGGGTTTTTGTCTGATAGTGGCATTATACTCGAGTGTATGGGCACATATCTATTCTTTTCCAGCTTCAGTTTTAACTCCTCCAAAAAGTAACCTGCGTTTTAGGTTTTATTTCAGCAGTCTCATATTCGGATATTCTCAGCCCTGAATATATAAGTATTGGAATGTTGGCACAAACAGGATTGCCGTTATTAGCGCCATAGTTTCTTTTATATCATCCGCAGTACGATGGATGCCCTTTATATCGTCATTTTCGGTTTTAATGCTACTATGTGTAGAATAGTTTTTCTCTATAAAAGCTCATCATGTATCTGCGTATTTGTACATCTGCTTAAAATAGATTGACTATAAAGCTCTTTAGATGAATGTCAAGTGGGCGAGTCATCAACTACTTTCTGCAGATCTACAGTTTTCAATGATGTAAAAACCCTGTTGTGCAACACAATACAGTTTTTAAAAGCCGCTTTGTAAGAAGCTAGAGCTGACTTGCTTAGCTTTCTATTGCTTTCGTTAAACTTCCATTCCATAAATTTATCATAGACCTGTTCGAAGGTTTCGCCCTCTATAGTGCCTATATTGAGTGCAGATAGGATTTTATTCACTACAGGGGTTAACTGTCCATGGTCTACCTCTTCAAGCAAATTAGGGCAGATATCACCTTCTTGTATTGCCCTGTATGGAAGTTTAGGAGTACGGAAAAGGCAGCCTCCCAAGTAGGGCAGTATGCAAGAGCCTTGTCATAGAGCTGGTAGCCTCTTTCGTCTCTGTAGGTAGAAGGGGCAAAGACTGCATAGGGGTTGGCTCTGTTGCCTGATAGTCTTCTTATACTTCCGAATCCGTTTCTAAGCCTTGGGTATTTTTTTTTTTGGCATGGTATGCTCCTTTCGTATGTCTTGACAATGTGATTTATAATTTATGTAACAGGGAAGGAGGACAGTGCATGCAGCTTCTAATCGACAAAACAAAATTAGAACTTTTGTTAGTGAAAAAGAAACAACATATCGGTAAAACCCCTGACACTGGACAGCTTATCCTCATATCCTTTTTGATATCAGTATATTTCGCCTCATGTGAGACTGTATTGGGGATATCAGGCAATACATTGAGGTTGCATTCTCTCTTTATTAGGTATAGTTTTTATTCAAAAGCATATACGACCTTTTGGAAAATAAAAATGCAATTATACATACAACGATTTATTCCACAGATATTAATACCCTAAATGAGATTACACATAACCACTCTATCGTCATAGTAAAGACAGTTTAACAAACATCGGGAGATTCCTTGTGTATGATGATAATGCGTGGGGTGCAGGCTTTTCATAAACTATAAGGAAAATGGAAAATAATGAAGATTTTATAAAAAGCCATCTATCAAGTGAATTAAAAGTAGATATTTCAGACATCACCTTAAAATTCACAACTATGAAAAAGTACATAAAAACTTTCACAGCGTGATAAAATAAATAAAATGTATTGTCATAAATTTTTATCTTGCTGATATAAAGAAATTTCCGTTAAATACTAAAAATGACACCTTTACGATTGATGGTAAAACATACCATTGGGTAAGCATTGCAACCCTTGAAGCTGACAAGAATGCAATGGCTAAAAACTCAGATGTAATATCATTCGTAAAAGAATATTTTTCAGTGGTTTCGAAAACTGGATATGTCATTTTTGGGCGCAAAAATACCCTGTAAATATTGCAATCTACAGGGCGGTGTGCTACAATTTAAACAGTTGAATAAATTGTTTACTGGTTATCGCCCAGTAGATGATGGTTGCTCTCCTGTTGGCGCAGGAGGCTTTTTATTTCAATTGTCAACTGATGGTTTTACAGTTGGAGAACTACTTGAATTGCAATGGCAAATAGTGCGTTATGTTTTCGATTTTAATTAACCAGCGATGCAAAAATAATAAAAGCAAAAACTATACAAAATATATTAAACCATTTTAATCTTGAATGCTTCCAGTTTTTATCGTTTATCGTTGCAACAGATTTGACAAGCAGCCAAATAACATTTATAAAAACAAATCCTAATAAGTCCACAATGGCAAGAAGCCTAAATACTTACACCCATCATGTTCTGCAATACAGAAGTCGAAAAGGTCATGCACCTACAAAAGCAAGCACAATAGATGCAAATATACCGAGGATTGATATATGTCCTTCTCAATCCCTTTAATTTCCTTTTGTTAGATTTATTTTTGCATCTTCTATACTTGCTTCAAGAATTGTCTTTACATTATCTGTCTGAGTTGAAACAAGCTGAAATGGTCATACAGCTTTATGATTATTTTTAATGAATCAGGGTTCATTGTGCCATTACTTAAGGAATATGAAAGCAGACGGTCAAAGTTTGTTGCCAGCTCCCTCTTACCTCAGCATCAAGCGTGAACACATAAGAACTGATTACAGAGTATAAAAATTCTGTCCATTTTTCGGTTTCTTTTGATGTAGTCTTCTATAATCTTTATTGTGCTGGTGGGATCATATTCCTCCGTATCTGCCCTAAGACTATTAAATATCTTTGTAATTATACCCTTAGTAGCATTATATTTTGGTATAGAGTTTAATGCCTTTGTGGACTCATTGTCGCTTTTCATTAACACATCAATCATCGAAGTACTCCTTTAACGCATCTAAGGTTATTATGTTGTTTTTTATGAGGAACATAGGCATTTTTCCATGGTGCTTGTCTATGTGTAAGGTCGACAAGGTCTGTTGCTGAATACGGAGAAAAGTTTGTCAACAACATCATTTTGATCATCTGTTTATGCTTTTTGAAAATCATATCAGTATTTATAGGAATTCTTTTTAAGTCCCACAAATTATTTTTATCTATTACCAAATATGAATCCAAGTGAGGGATATCCAGCCCGCCATATTTTTTATATTCCATATAAGCCTCACGAATAAAGGTAAAGTTCCAAGCCTCTATATCTTCGTGAAAACAGGCTTTATTAGTGGAAATGAGGAGTAAGCCTGTATAAAAATACAACAATTTTTGCAATTTTAGGTTAGATATGCTGTATCCTTTATCATTGCAGTAATTAATTACATAATGGCAAATGTCTAAAAACATTATACATATAATTTATCCTTTCTATGGGAATAGTTGAAATCTATCTAAGATAAGTATAGCATAAAAGGGACAGCCACAAATGTAGCGAGGTAATGACAGGCTGTATAGTGGTTGTAAACTAATGGTTGACAGATCACTATACTAGTCAAATTCTTTACACTCAGGATCGTTTTCTATATCTGCCAACATCTACCAAATCCCATTCGTCAGGCTCTACTTCCTCTATATCGTCCCAAGATATTAATTGCTCCAAGTTTTCCATATGCCTATCCTCACTAATAAACAAGCATTTTGCCAGCCCTTAAGTCTTCAATACTCACGCTCACATACTCATCATTTTTCTGTATATGTTCCAGTTCATCTCTTTCAGCTATGTGAGCTTCGTAAAAATCAAGATTTCCCAGGCAAGCATTAGCTTTTTAATCATCTGATTAGCAAGAACCAAATCATCATCAGGAAGAACATTTATAATTGCTATTGTTTCTTTTTCAATAGTTCTCTTTCCATAAGAACCTCCTTTATTTGTATATGTCGCCCTGCTACCTAAACTGTCGATAAACAGAGTGTCATCAATAATTCTAAATAATATGCGGTATTTACCGACTCTTAACCGATTTGTATTATTATATCCCTTTAATGGCTTTATATCACCTTCAGGAGGTATTTTTTATCAATCCTTCGATTGATGTGGTATGTTTTGTCTATATCTTTTATCGAGATTAGATAAAGACTTGATAAATGTTTTTGAATATTTTATTTCCATACACTCTCCTTAAATATCACACCTTCCCAACACCTTACCTAAACATTCTCCATACTCACCCACAATATTAGTTTGTAGGCTTTTGTTATCTGATATAAGTTCTCCATTGCTCATACGCTTTAACATAACTAACTTTGCACTTCATTGACCCTAATGGTATTTCAGAAGCCGTTTAATCATTATCGCTCTTTATATAAATTTAGGGAACCAATCAATTGCTCTTTATGTTTGAAAATATCGCTGACATCCCTTAGTTCATATTTAGTGTAGACTTTATCTTTGCGGGAATCATTAAAGCTTTTATTTTTGAATTCAAATATACCCGACAGAGGGTTTTGTCTTAGGTTTTTGTAAAAATTCCAAAATATCTTTCAGTATCTTTATAGATTATATCATCTGCCGGAACAAATTCGGACAATATAGCTCTAATGATATAAAAAGCATCTAATTCTTCCTGGGTGGTTATTATTTTACTTTCTGCAATATCTTCTTCTACATTTTCCACAACATCTTCTTTTACATCACTTTTCAGTTGTTAAAGCCGAAGAAATCTTCTAGTTTTACTATCTCATTCACAAATGCAGTGAAAGATTTTTGATTATAGGCGAAAAATTTTTTTCTAATGTTTTTGAGTTTTTCACTCCGTCGTAGATATTGTTAAGAATATACCTTACAAATGATTCGCTAGGGTCATCAAGTTCATTTGTTAAAAGTTGTTTTAATTAAAGAGCTGTATTTTAACTCTTCGGCAGTGCTAAAAATTCTATCACTATCAAAATTAGACTTGCAAAATTTCTTTAATTCTACTAATTGATTTTCTTTAATATTTTTAAAATCTATTTCCAAAAAGGAACTAAATCCATTTTATTGGCTTCTTCTAAATCTGTATAGAATTTGTAATTAACTACCATTGGTGAGAATTCCAAATTTTGCAGTAATTATGAAAAAGTACCTAAATAATTGAGAACCATATTTATCAAGCTTCTCACCACACCATTTACACTCTATAAGAACAACAGGGCTCCCATTTTTCCATAATGGCATAGTCAACTTTTTCTCCTTTTTAATTCCCTACATCAGCAGTAAATTCGGGACAAAACTCAGTTGGATTAAAAAGCGTCATATCCCAATATTTGGAAAAGGCACTATTAAAGACATTTTTGGTTGCTTCTTCGGTTTGACAAACATTAATTCTTGCCTCAATTTGGTTAGTAAATGCTTTAATTTCTTCTAAAAATCCATATTAGCTACCCTATATTTTTTTAGTAATATTTTTATATTAGCTTTAATGCTACCATAAAATTAAAAATTTTTCCTCTCAGCTCGACAACTTTCCCAATTATCCTAACAGGTTTTGCTGTCTATATCATCTTTTTAAGATATAGGCTCATACTGCGGATTAAGCGATACAAGAGCGATACCGTCATTATACTTTTGCAGCCTCTTACATACAGCATCATCGCCATTAATAGAGGCAATAACTATTTCGCCGCTTTCAGCATCATTTTGTTGCCTAACAATAACGACATCACTGTTCCATATACGAGGGGACATACTGTCACCTTGTATCTTAAGGGACAAAGTATTCACCATGTCTTGCCATATCCTCTGTAATCTCTTCATAATCAAGGACATCTTCAATCATTTCTATAGGCACACCTGCAGCAACTCTGCCAAGGACAGAATTTTTACTCCTTTTTCTTTGGTGGAGATTCTTCGTTGGTTTCATCCCAGCCCATAAGATAGGCAGGAGTAGTTTGTAGTGCAGAAGCTAACACCTCTAATTTATCTAATGGTAGATTTTTAATTGCGCCAGTTTCATATCTTTGTAATGTAGACTTACTCATATTAGTCTTATCTGCCAAATCCTGAAATGAATATTCCAGCTCAAGACGACGCTTTTTAATTCTTTTTACTATATTATTGACATCTTCCATAATCAACCTCCTGAGTAGATTATATAACTAATATATCAAATATGCAACAGTTATTTTTGAAAAAAATAAAAATAGTTGCAAAAATGGGTTGACAAGATAAAAAATAGAGTGGTATTATTAAGACATCCCAAATACGCAACGAAAGGAAGTGAGGAAAATGGCATACGATAAACTAAAAAGGAAGAATGGTAGAAAAGAAAGTAACACAAGGTGAAATGGCTAGAGACTGAATGTAAGTGTATCTACGCTAAATGCTAAGTTAAATAAAAAGCGTGAGTTTACAGTCAATGAGGTTATTGTTGTGTGTAAGGCTTTTAGAGATAAATAATCCTAATGAATATTTTTGTTGCCTAAATCCCAAATATGCAACGACAAGAAGGCAAAAAGGAGGAGATATGGAAGATAAAGAAAACAGAAGACACAGAGATAATATTAAGTAGAAAGCGAATGTGTATGCTGATAGTACATCATAGACAAAATAGCTGAAGAATTGCAAAACTTTTATCCTAAACAAAAAGGTTTTTGCTTGATAAGCTACAATGTCTTAGAAAAAAATTTTTAATGACATACTTGATGAAGAAACTAAATACCAAGCAAGCCTTTTGCAATAGCCATTGCAACATCAGAAAGGTAAAAATGCTTAAAGAAATATTAGGGAGTAAAAAGAAAAACTTCAAACTGCCAACCGCGTTATTAAAAGGAATTATTACAAGATAGTGAAACAATAATAGGAAAAGATATATAAAGCTGGAGTTATTTAAAAGGCAGGGCATTGATTTTAGTTACTCAAACGGAACATTCGGACAGAAACGAACTTAAGCAGGATTTTACTCCTGAATGTCTGTGCAAGGTTGTAGCTGAGTTAACAGAAGGTGGCAGCTATTTAGATGTCTGTGCAGGGGTTGGCGACCTTAGCGTATTTGCTTTTAAGTAAGGCCGACAAGCTTTATTTGGAGGAATATTCAGAAAGAGCAATCCCTTCCTACTGCTTAATCTAGCATTTAATAATGTAAACGCTTTAGTATTTCAAAAAGATGTGCTTACAGGTGAGATATTTCACACATATAAATTATTGGCAATGGCGAAATACTCAAAGATTGAAGAGGTAGAGAATGCAGAGAGTATCTACAGTGTTAAAAAAATGTAATAATGAATCCGCCATATTCATTAAAAGTGGGATAGTAAAAAAGCAGCAAATGATGTGAGATTTTTAGAATACGGCATCCCGCCAAATTCAAAGGCTGATTATGCGTTTCTTTGCTACATGGATTATCACAGCTTGAACCACAGGAATTATGATAGCTATAGTACCACTATGGACTTTTATTCAGAGGGAGCATCAGAAGAGGGCAATAAGACAGAAAAATTAGTTGAAAATAATCTACTGGATACGGTGGTAGGCCTTCCGGATAAGCTATTCCTAAATACGGATATACCTGTATGCTTTAATGATATTCAAAAAGACAGGAATACGGAAAATATTCTTTTTTTATTGACAGCTCCAAAGAATTTGAAAAAGCAGGGTAAACAGAACTATTTAACTGAAAGCCAAATTGAAAAATCATCAATGTATATAAACACAGGCTGTCAGTAGATAGATATTCAAGGACTGTATCAAAAAAAGAGATAATTGAGAATTGTATAACTTAAATATTCCACGCTATGTAGACACAAGCGAGGAAGAGGAGATTCCCTGATTTATTTGAAATAATGAGTAACCTAGCTGAAATTGATGCGGAGGAGAAAAGAACAAGGGCAGAATTATACAGGCTTATATCAGAACTTGAAACTGAAAAATCCTAATCTTAAAAAAAGGACTGGAGGCAGACTTAAAAAGAAATGAACAGTATTCAGGAAGTAAAATTAGTAAGCATTGCGACAGTAGAAAAGAGCAATAAAGGGGAAGATTTACAAGATGGGGAGTGTCTTTTTCCCATTAAGTGCGATAGGGGACTGCAGTATTGTATCGATGTTAACAGTTGACGGAGAGATAGAGACAAGATACGCAGTAGCATTCTCCCGACTGTGGAGTGTATCCCTATATACTTCCATATAGCCATTGAACGGGCATTCCCGTTATTTGCATCAAAATATGCAGCAACGATAAACATTCAGAAGGAGACTCTAAAAAGAGTTTAGGCTATTGTGGCATTTTTGACTTGAAAGAACAAGCAAAAAGTTGTGGAGTGTTTTTCTATATTAAATAAAGAGATTGAAATATTGGAGGAACAAATCAGGATGGAAAAGAGAGTAAAGAAAGCATACTTATCGCACTTATTTCCTAAAAACTGAAAGGAGAGAGAATGACAGAACTAAAAATAATTGATGAAAGAAGGGTATTAGAAAGGAGTTTGGAGCTATGAAAAGGATATAAAGTTTTTAACCCCTGATTGGACTTGCAGGGATATGCAGTTTGAAGTAGGCAAAAAGTTATGAAATGGAAGAAGAACCTGTAGTTTGCAAAAAGAGGATTTCATTTCTGTGAAAAATTGTTGATTGTTTTGAATATTATGGATTTTATTCTAATAATAAAGTTGCTGAAATTGAAGCGTTTGGTGAACTTGATTTTTGAAGAAAGCGGAAATAAACACTGCACTAATAAAATCAAAATTATTCGTGAATTAACTTGGTATGAGGTTCTTGAACTCGTCAATACAGGGAAAAGATTGCACTGGTAGGAATAATAGTGGCGACAGTAACACAGGCAACAGTAACACAGGCGACAGTAACTCAGGCGACAGTAACACTAGGGCAACTGGAACACAGGCGACAGTAACACAGGCAACTGGAACACAGGCAACAATAACACAGGCAACAATAACACAGGCAACTGGAACACAGGCAACAGGAATTCAGGCGACTGTAACACAGGCAACAGGAACTCAGGCAACAATAACACAGGCAACAATAACACAGGCAACAGGAACACAGGCGACAATAACACAGGCAACTGGAACACAGGCGACAGTAACACAGGCAACTGGAACACAGGCGACAGGAACACAGGGCGACTGTAACACAGGTGACTGGAATTTGGCATCAAATTGTGCTGGGTGCTTTAACACTATATCGCAACCTATTATGTTTTTCGATAATCCAGCTAATATAACATTTCAACAGTGGAGAAATTCAAAAGCTTGCTTGTTATTGAGGAAAATTGAATTCGCCCCACTGAATGGATTTGCTCAAATAATATGAGCGATGTTGAAAAAGAACGACATCCTGAACATAGAAACAACAGGTGGCTATCTAAAAATTGGAGATAACAGCGAGTGTTACCTTTGAATGGTGGGAAGGATTAACAGACTATGAAAAAGAAATCATCAAAAGCTATTCCAAACTTTGATAATGAAAAAGTTTTATCAAATTACAGGAATAAAGGTTGAATAGGAGGAATGAGGAATGTGTGATATATGCGGACAGATGCCGTGTGATGCAAGGTGTCCGAACAGCTTGGAATTTGAACCGCTTATTAAAGTGTAAAACCTGTAAAAAGCATACTGTACGGTGGAGAGAGTATCTCCAAACATCCAGAGGATGTATATGTGGAGGATGCCTTGAAGGATTTACCATGTAGGGATTGGCTGGAAGCATTTAATAAAGATTTAGAGGAGGTATAACGATGGAGTGCCAAAAAGTGAATAACAAAGAGGCTGCCAAGCTTTTTAGGAATGAGCGTGGCAAGGATGCATGCATTGATGGACAGAAAGCTGATAGACATAGGTGCAGTAATCCAGCCTATGCCGGGATACAAAAAGCGTTCATACCAAGTATACCGCAGCAAGCTTTAATAAATGGCTTGGGCTTGAAGATGATAAAAAATGCAGACTACCTAAAAGGCAATCTGCAAATAAGGGATGAAACAAAAATTACAAGCTAATAATAGCACAAATAGGAGGGAAAAAGCAATGAGCATTAAAGATTTACAGAATATAAATTGGGAGACAGTTACGATAGAAGATTTGATAAGGGCACATGAATTGATGGGAATGTCGTTTGAGTTTAATAATGGCAAACTCACGAAAAATTTATATAAAACCCGGAGGAGTTAGAGTGATGACGGTTTATATAAGTGGTGGGATTACAAATGTTCGCAATTTCAAAGATAAATTTAAGGCAGCAGAAAAACACTTGTTAAAGTTGGATTTAATGTGATAAACCCTGCAGAATTACAAGGCAGCGTAATGCATGGAGAATTTAAGCATGGTGAATACATGGACATTTGCATCCCCTTGCTAAGCCTTAGTAATTGTATTTACCTTCTTAATGGCTGGCAGGAATCAGAAGGGGCAAAAAGAGAAATCAGACAAGCAAGAGTGTTTGGGCTATCTATAGTCACTCAACGAGCTGAAGAAGAAAAAGGGAGGGCTATATGGGAGCAATTTTGAAAGTTGATAAAGCCTGTATAGATAAAAAGAATTAGGATATGAGATTCCTGAATTTATCTATGAAGAGGCTAAGAGGCACGCAAATCTTAAACAGGCTTTACTTATTAAGATGGGGTATAAATATGTTCAAGAACCTTACTACACAATCAAGTTAATAGCTCAATATGACAAGACAGATATTTGACTTAGATAGATATATTAAACTTTTGGAGGGATAAAAAAACGATGAGAACATTATATGAGCTTACAGATGATTTTTGAAATTACTTACGCTTGCGGAAAGATGAAAACGAGGATATAGAGGTAATCCTAGCACCATTGAAGGTGTGGATTATGAAATTGAGCTTAAAAGCTGAAGGATATGCGAAGGTAATCAAGAGCTTGAAGCAAGAGCTGAAGCTATAAAGAAGGAAGAGGATAGACTTGCAGGAATGCGTGAGACTAGCAAAAAACAATATAAAGCGCATGAAGGTAACCCCTACAGCAGTCTATGGAGGTTACAGGTAAGACTAAATTTAAGACTGATTTGTTTAGCTTTAATATACAGAATAATCCGCTAAAGCCCTTGTACTTGATAAGGGCATTGAAGACATACCTGATGAAGTACCTAATCACAGCCGGCTGAGGTTGATAGTGCAAAGGTAAAGGAGTTGTTGAAAACTGGCGAAAGCTCTTGATTTTGCACACCTTAGTGTGTCGAAGTCTTTAAGAATAAGATAGGAGGCACTTATGGGATATTTCAGAGATTTAACAGCGGAAGAGATAGACTGCAGAGTACAGAACATTAGCAATAAAGGGACTTATGCTACTCCTCTATAAAGATGCAAGAGTTGATCAAAACATACTTGATGAAACATTTGGGATATTCGGCTGGCAAAGATCACATCAAGTAATGGATGGCAGGCTGTATTGTACTGTAAGCGTCTACGATAAAGAAAAAGGGCAATGGATAAGCAAGCAGGATGTAGGAACAGAGAGCAATACAGAAAAGGAAAAAGGCGAGGCATCGGATAGTTTCAAGAGAGCCTGCTTTTAATCTAGGTATAGGCAGGAGCTATATACGGCTCCGTTTATATGGATAGATAAAAGCAAATACAAAAGAGGCCAAGGACAAAAATGATAAGCCTACAACCTACGATAAATTTAGGGTTATTGAAATAAAGATTGATAAAGAGCATCATCACAGGCTTAGCAATAGCAAATATCAGCAATAAAGATACAGTTGTATTTACCTTTGGAGATGTTAAGGCAAAAAGTAAAAAGACAAGCCAAAAGGAAGAGCAGAAGGAAGAGGTTGAGGTAAAAGCTAACAGATGATGCAAAAATCAACGCACCACAGGCTGAATCACTTAGGGTTGTGTGTGTGAGGCACAATATGCCTGAAAAGAGCTATACAACCGTTACAAAAGAGAAAGCCTTGAAGATATGACGGTTGGAGACTGGAAGATATTCGCAGTAGAAGGAAAAGATACTTGATGAATGGGATAAAAACTACAGGAAAGATAACAGGGCTACAGCTTGATTACAGGAGTAAAAAGCCTGTAGCATCTCTTGAAAATGGATGTAGAGCCTGCTGAGATTGAAAGCCTTTTTAGAACTCAGGCTTGATATAAAGCTTGAAAAGGCAAAGAAAAGAAGCCTTGATGCAAATGCTATGTTGTGAGCTTGCCTTTCTGACATAGCAGGAGCAACAGGGATGACTAATTGGGATGCTTACCTTTATGAACTCAAAAAGATACGGCAAATACACCCATATCCTTGTTAAAGAAGAAGCGCTTGATGATATCAAGGCCTTGTGGAGAGAAACGGAAGAGGTAGGCAAAAGGGGCAATATGGTAGAACTGCTATGCTTCTTTGGCAGTTCCACCTATTCAAGCGCTGACTTTTCAAAACTGCTTGAGGGTCATAAGCGATATGAAAGATTTAGGACTTGTACCGCCGCCAAGCAGTGACATGAAACGGGCTCTTGAAGAATTAGAGGCAAGAGAGAAGAGAAAAAGGCAGGGGCATAGATGAAAGAATACAGCTTTGTAATTGAAGGGGTCACACTTCAAAAGTAACCGCACATTCCCGGCATTAAATGACTTTATAGGGGCTATGAACCGCAACCGCTTTGTGGGTGCTCAGATGAAGAAGAGTATGAACGCATAGCCAACGAGGCAATCAGAACCCAGCTAAAAAGGTGTACGGATAGATAAAAAGGTATTTATTGAATACACCTACTACGAGGCAGATAAAAAGGCGCGACAAAGTCAAATATAAATGCCTTTGCGGTAAAAAGTCATAGAGGGATGCCTTGCAGGATTGTGGAGTGCTAAAGAATGATGGCTGGGACAATATCGCAGGGTATAGCCAGTATTTCAAGATTGACAAGAATAACCCGAGGATAGAAGTGCTGATAAGGGAGGTTAAGAAGGATGAATAGTATATTTGAAGTTAACAAGTGATTTTTATACAAGACCAGAAATAATAATGCTTAGCAATGAAAACAAAGACTTTGTACCAATTTATTTGAGAATGCTTACAATGGCAATAGATACAGATGGGAAGCTTTTTATTTGAACCCAATATTCCATATGACATGGCAATGCTGGCTATGTTGTTTGGATGTTCATATTCGGTTATGCAGTCAGCTTTTAAAAGCTTTATGTTTGTTGGACTTTTGGTTGAAAATGACGATGCCTACTATCTACCTAAATTAAAAAGATATGCTGATAGTGGAAGATGATGAAGAGGAGTAATCTTTTATGGAAAGAGATTCAATGATTTTTATAAAAAGCTTTATGGAGGCAACAGATGACCTTGAACCTGAGTTATATAAAACGGTTATAAAAATGGTCTTACATTATGCCATGGAAGGAAAGAGCCTGAGGGTGACACCATTTTCAAAAAGCTTTCTTCTCTCTTATAAAACCCTCAAATAGATGCTAATAACCGAAGGTATGCAAATGGTAAAGCAAGGTGGAAGAAAGTCAAACCAAGACGAAACCAAAGTAGAGACCTAACCCAAACCAAAACATAACCAAAAGGCAAACCAAACCATAACCAAGACGAAAACCAAAGTAGAACCTAATGTAAATGATAATGTAAATGTAGTGATACTGTAAATGATTTAAGATATATGATAGTCAAGCAGGCTCGACCACTGTCGTGCTGAATCGTGTCGAATCTGTTCCGGCCTGAGAAACCGGGAGGCCGCCCTGAACAGGTTAAAAGCCCAAAAAGGCAAGGAAACCAAAGCCGGTAAAGAGGCAGCCGAGGTTATAGACTATCTAAAATACTAAGACTGGCTCAGACTACAGAGCTACCACAGGGCTATCATAGAAACCCATAAGGGACGAGGCTTAATGATGGTTTTAGCGTAGAAGACTGCAAGAATGTTATTGATACTAAATCAGGGCAATGGCTGAATAACCTGATATGGTTAAGTATCTGCGCCCTGCAACCCTGTTCAGTCCATCAAAGTTTGAGGGCTACTTGAACGAACATGTGGGCAAGCCTCAATCCGTGGGGATAGTCCGCCCATTTTGCAGAGCAGACAAGCCTTTAACCAGTCAATATCTGAGGGCAATTCAGAGCAGATGCTTGAGCCTGTGGAGGATCCTGTCACAGATGAGATGCTTGACGAATTAGGGCATTAAATAGCCCTTTTAGGCGGAGAAGGAGGATGAATGGAGCAACATAAACAGTGAATCCACGGTATGCCCTAAGTGTGGCAGTTCTATGTGGATAACTCGTTGATGAACAGGGTTGTGACACTGCTTGCAAGGCGCTGTAGAATGCTTTTGAGCCTCCAATGGCAAAAACACGGGATCGCCTGAAGCGGTATAAAGCGAGCCGTTCAGGGCTAAAAGCGCTTTAAGAATTTTGACACAAGGGCATAGCCCAGCTGAAAAGGCATATACAATTTGCGTTGATTACTGCAAGAACTATCAGGACTTCAAAGAATCAAGGCATAATTCAATCTTGTTGCTTGGTCAAGTAGGATGTGGCAAAACCCACCTTGCATTAGCTTCAGCAAATGCACTTTTGGATTACCAAAAAATCAGGGTTGTTGTATGCCCTCACAGGAAATGATTACAAGGCTTAAGCAGAATATAACCGATGAAGATAGCTATACAAGGCTATTGATACATCAAAACTGCGCCTATGCTCGTCATTGACGACCTCTTAAAAAGGGCAAGACTACAGAAACGTATAATATCCTGTTTGAGATAGTCAACTATCGCTATGTGTGCAATCTGCCAGTGATTTTAACAAGTGAAAAGACCACAGGTGAGCTATTAGACTTTGACAGTGCTATAGGCTCAAGGCTTATTGAAATGGCAGAGGGCAGGATTATAGGTTTAAAGGCAATGAATTAAATTATAGATTGCGAGGAATGCAAAAATGACGAGACTTGAGATAACTAAAAGGTTGTCAGAACTTACAGAAAAAGCTAATCAATCCAAACAATGACAGCCGTATATATTTGGGCTAGGGAGGTAACTTCGACTATGCCACCATCTAACCGTGTTAGGGTTGACTATATGAGACTTTGAGCCACTGAATACAACATAAGCGGTATCGAAAAGGAGATTTTTACTGTTATGAACTTAAGTCTTCTGTGGAGGACTTCCACTCAAAAATGGACATAACTTCATAGGCGATTATAACTATTAGCCATTTCCCTAGCGAGGTTTATCTGAAGGTATCCGCTCGAAATCCCATTCGGTGTTGGAGTGTATTGTCCTACAGGTGGAATCCTTGAATCTGTTAAACAGGCTGGAAGAATGAATAGAAAAAGGTCAGTAACTGAAATGCTGCTAATGATGTTTAGGTCGGCAAATCAGGATAGAATGAAGGGAGAATAATATGCAGAAGAAACTAAAAGAGATTAAGCCGGTGAGGTATTTACCTTTGGTGGGTATGAGTGGATAAAGGATTAGAGCAGGAAGGACTTGTTTTGACTAAAGATGACATTGTAGCAAGCAGGGAGTTTGACGATAAATCTAACGATTTTAATAAGGCACATATTAAAAATACCTCAAAATATAATTTTTACAAAAACTTAGTCAGTAACGGTGTTTGTGATGATAACATTAAAAGGATGGAATTAGATTTTTACAGCCGATGACGGCACATTTTCTCAACCATTTAATCGTGTAAGCTACACTGCATTACTCACGGCGGATTTATACCGTAAAAACAGACATTTGCTACAGCCAATTAAATCGAGTTGGTGGTTGGCTACACCAGAATCTTATCTAAAGACTTTCGCCTCTTCCGTAATGGTAGTGGCCCCCTATGGGAATATAACTACAGAATATACAGATTATCCTAATTGTGGTGTCCGCCCTCTTTGCAAATTATCCGATGAGACAGAAGTCGAGGTAGATTGTCCTTTGGAGGGTGACAGAAACGGAAGACACAACAGAGCTTATAAAGAAGTGGGCAATCGAGAGAGACTTTCAATCGGAGCAATCAAAGGCTCAAATGCTGGAGCTACTGAAGGAACTGATAAAGCTGGGAAATAACACTCAATAATCTCGGTAGGACAGATAATGAGAGCATAGGCGACATCTATGTAGGATTAGTAGTCCTCTGTATGCAGTTAGGTACGACGTAAAACGACTGTATTAAGGCTGCATATGAAGAGATAAAGGACAGAAAAGGCAAGATGGTAGATGGGATATTTTGTGAAAGAGAAAGATTTGGAGGTGTAACGATGCTGAGTAAGAGAATGTGACTTGTGCAAAAGCTATATTCAGCTAATGATTTCGCGTGGACGAAAAGGAAGAAGTTTGATGCAATAGGGCTTTTTGAAATTTGCAAGATATGAAAATAAAGTCATTAAGACATTTGATTTATGCAAAGACTGCCAAGAAAAAGAATTTATAAAATTTTTGGATGAAAACACAAAGGAGAAGCCTTGTAATGAATAAAAATCATAACAGGAAACGCAATTGAAGTGTTGAAAGAGCTTCCTGATTGTACTGCAGATTGCTGCATAACGTCACCACTTACTTAGGGCTAAGAGATTATGGAGTTAATGGTCAAATAGGGCTTGAAAAATCTGTGAAACTTACATAAATGAGACTTACAGATATTTTTAGAGAAGTAAGGCGAGTGTTAAAATATGACAGTACTTTTATGGCTGAATAGTGGTGACAGTTATGTGTCGAGCAATAGTGAATATAGTAATTGCAAACGAAAAGATTTAATTGGGGCTCCTTGGTTGCTTGCGTTTGCACTTAGGAATGACGGATGGTATTTAAGACAAGATATAATTTGGGAGGAAACCAAACGCAATGTCGGAAAGCGTAAAAGATAGATGTACAAAAAATATGAGTATATATTCCTTTTCTCAAAGCAATCTAAATATTACTTTGATTATGAGGCTATAAAAGAACCTGCTGTTGGATTTAATAACATAGTGCCTGCAGGAAGCAAAGGAACCTTAAGGCCAAACAGCAGGTTAAGGAAAGGGAATAGTCGAACATTCAGAGGAGGCGGAGTTTATACCAAAGGACAAAGCTTTAATAATTCTGCAGAGACAACGAGAGAAAGTCTATGGCAACAGTGAGAATGTAACCGGATTATGAATAAAAGAAGTGTATGGACTGTGGCCACACAAGGATATAAAGAAGCTCACTTTGCTACATTTCCGGAAAAGCTAATAGAACCTTGTGTGCTTGCAGGAAGCAAAGAGGGTGGAGTTGTATTAGATCCATTCCTTGAAGTGGCACAACTGCTATTGTGGCCAAAAAATATAATAGAGGTTTTATAGGGATTGAGCTTAATTCCGAATATGTTGAGATGGCAGAAAGAAGATTGGAAGGAGATAATGAAAGTAGCAGGGTATATAGAAAGAAAAAGATACGCCTACCAGACAGGTGTTGAGTACGGAGATTATACTATGAATCTAGTCCTTGGTTGTTCCCACGGCTGCAAATATCCGTGCTATCGCCTTTTTAATGAAAAAGCGATTCGGGAAAAATCAAGAACTATGAAGAGTGGCAGTCCTTTTTCTTGTGTCCAATACACTTGAGCTACTGGATAAAGAAATACCAAGACTTGGAGATAAGATTCAGTCTGTGCAACTTTTGCTTTACTACAGACCCGTTCATGGAAGGATATCCGGAGGTATCCCGGATGAGCATAGCGGCTATCCGCAAACTAAATAATGCAGGTATTAAATGCACAACGCTCACGAAAGGACTGTTGCCGATAGAACTTGCAGAATTTTTCAAAAGACAAACGAATACGGCATCACTCTAATTTCCCTCAACGAGGAATACAGAGAGAAGAGTTGAGCCGAGACGGCAACATACAAAAGACAGATTAGCTGCACTAAAAATTACATGAGGGCAGGTTAGTAAAGACATGGGTAAGTATAGAGCCTTATCCTCACACCAAATCTGATAGAACAGAGCCTTGGAGAGATTCTTGAGGCGGTCAGCTTTGTGGATAGGATTGTTTTTGGGAGGACAAACTACAATAAAACGGTCTCCGATTATAAAAGGAAATAAGCAGTTTTATAACAAATGCAGAGGAGGTTATCGCTTTTGTAAAGAACGCAATATTAATTATCATATAAAAGAAAAACGATGACACAGGAAGCAGTAAAAAGATACTGGAGGGATAATGAATAATCAGGATAAAACCAAAAAGAAAGCCGAAAAGCTTAGAGCCTTAACAGATGAACAGATTGTCGCGTATGTAGAGAACAGAGTCGAAAAAGGCTAGGAGTGAGGTTTTAATCAAGGCATATCCCTCAGGCAGAAAGATGTTGACAACCTTACTAGAGCCGTAACTGATATGCACGACTATATATTAGATATTGGCTCTACGAGTAAATACACATATTATGACGACTTGATTGGTCTTGTAAGCGACATTTACACGCTTATCGCAAGGCTAAACAGGAGGTAGATAATGGGCATAGGAGATGGGCAAAGTACATTAAGCGAAAACACATTGATGAATCTACCAAAGAAGGAGCTATAGATATAATCAGGCTGTTAGAAAAAAACTGCAAGATTTACCTAAAAACCTTAATCACCTACAGTACCATAGTGAAGGAGCTTACAGAGGTAAAAGAGGATTCAATACAATTTGAGGAGGAATAAACATGAGATAAAGCAATTTTAATGGGCAGACTTACAAGAGACCCTGAGGTAAGATATTCGCAGAATGATAGCTCTCATGGCTATAACAAGGTTTTTCGCTTGCAGTTGACATGAAGGTATAAAAAGCAGGGCGATGGAAACCACTGCCGACTTTTTAACTGTACAGCCTTTGGCAAAAGCAAGGGGAATTTGTGAGAAGTATCTGAAAAAGGGCACAAAGATAGAAAATAGTTACCGGTCGCATTCAGAATGATAACTACACTAATAAAGATAGCCAAAAGGTGTACAGTGTTCAGATTATAGTTGAAGAGATGGAATTTGCAGAAAGCAAAGGCAGTTCAGGGCAAGTAGAGCAGGAAGGTAATAATATGCCTCCAGCAATGGGAGAGCCAGGAGATGACGGTTTTTTATGAATATACCTGATGGCAGTGATAACTCTCTGCCATTTAACTAAAGGATATATATAAACAGGATTGTTTAATTCTTGAAAATTAGGATAGGTGGGTATTATGAATATCAAAGATTTCAAAGCTGGAGATAAAGTTTATATAGTGGAGAAAATCCATCAAAACGAAACAGTTAGAGAAGATGAAGTTATAAAAGTAGGTAATAAAATATATTACAACAAAAATGAATAAATTACAGTTTTATTTAAACAATGAAAATGATATGTTCTTGACTATAAACAGAGTTGGGGGAAAAAGAACTTATTTAAAAAGAACAAGAATTAAAAGATTATGAAGAATATAAAAACACTTAAAAGGGAACTTTATGACAAATTGCACAGACTTGAAAAATATTCTTTAGACCAGTTAAGAAAAATAAAAGAGATTATAGAAGATGCAAACAGAGGTTTTAAAACAAGAATTTAAAACAAGTTCTGAGATAAAGAGGTGCATTGAATGGCTCAAAAGGCACTCGAGTTATTTAATATTGATAAGCTTATCTCCACGATAATTAAATGTGCAGTTGATGATTACCAGGCTGAATTGAGAGGAAAAACAAGGTTTTTATGGCAAAGGAGATTGCAAGGAATTCAGGAAGACTCTTTTTAAAATCTGAAGCTTTTCAATATTTATCCGGGTTAAACGGTGAAAAAGATTATTAAGAAAATAAAAGAACAGGAAGAACTTAAAAGAAAAAGAAGCGGAGGTGATGCCAATGTGGGCGAAAAAGTACCTACAGGATATACAAAGATTAGATGAGCAGATGAACGAAAAACTAGAAGAGCTCTCTGATCTTGAAACTACGTATGGACAAAAAGGGTTTTAGTTTGTCCGAAAAGGTGCAAACAAGCCCAAGGGCTGATGGGTTGAAAATGGAGTTATTAAATGTTTGGAGCTAAGAGATAAAATGCTTACAGTAATTGCAGAAGCTAAGAAAAGAAAAAGCCTAATTATAAGTCAAATACAGGAATTAAAAGATATCCGACTTGTAGGGTCTTATACCCTACGGTATGTTAAATATATGAGCTTTGAAAGTATGGCTGTAGAGCTAAAAACACAGTTATGATCATGTGACAAGATTGCATGACAGAAAAGCTAAAAGATTTTTGAAAGATGCCATACAATGTCGGTTAGCAATGTGCTATAATAGTATCATTGAAATAATAAAAAGAATCAGTTTCCTCCTTCCGGTTCTTTTTTCATGCAATAGAGATTAGGTTGGTAAGCATAAGGTGCTCCGACCATTTATATACATAAAATTAAATTAGGTTTAAGCCGGAAAGGAGTAAATGCTAAACGAAAAGCAGAAAAAGATTTGTAAGTGAATACATTATTGACCTTAATGCAAAACAGGCTGCAATCCGCGCAGGATATTCTCCCTAAAACGGCAGAAGTGCAGGCCTCCAAGATTATTAAGCTTAGTTAAGGTTCAAAACGGAAAATTACCAAAGCTATGGAGGACAGGGAAAGTGGACAGGGCATTACACAAGATAGGGTACTGGCGGAGCTTTTCAGCCATAGCATTTGTAAGGCTACCGACTATGTAGAGGTAGACGAGGATGGATTTGTTAAGATAAAGCCTACCGCAGGGTTAACGGACGAACAGAAGAGTGCTATGGCAGGTATTAGAAAAGGGCGAACGGTGTAGAGATTAAGCTTGTGGATAAGACTAAGGCTCTTGAAAATGCTGTCAAGGCATTTAGGGCTGTTCAGAGATAAGCTTGATGTAAATATTGAAAACTCTGAAAAGCTTGATGATATAATGTCGCAACTGGGTGGTGATGGGTTTGAAGAATAGATTCCACTATCGCAAAAGTATATTGATTTTTATCAACAGCACCAATGTGTCGGCTGACTTTTTGGAGGAACAACGGCAAGTGGCAAAAACAACGGTTGGTGCAGGTGTGAAGTTTATGCGTATGGTAAGCAAGAGCAGTAAAAAGCTTCACATCATAGCCTCTAAAACAACAGGCACAGCAGAAAAGAACATTATACAGCAGGATAACGGCATTTTAGACTTCACAGAGGCGCTTCTTACTACGGCAATGGCGATAAGGATTATAAAATCCCTCATATTAAGTTTGAAAACAAAATCATCTTTGTTCTGGGTTATGACAGCCGGGATAAATGGGAGCTTGTACTTGGCTCTAGTGTCAGTTGCTATATATAGATGAGATAAATATCTGCATGGCTGACTTTGTGCGTGAGATTTCAACGAGAAAATGATTATCTGATGGCAACCTTAACCCCGATGATCCTAGCCTTCCTGTTTATAAGGAATTTGTAAACCGCTCAAGACCTTACAAAAAGTAAGTGAAAATATTGTCCCTATTGAGATACGAGAGGAATTAAAAGAGAAACCGGTACAGGGTTGGAAGTACTGGTTTTTTACTTTTGAAGATAATCTCAGTTTAAGTGCTGAGGATATAGAGAAAAAGAAACAGAGTGCCCCAACTGGCACTAAACTTTATAAGAATAAAATACTCTGGCTGTGTGGGCGTGCTACAGGGCTTGTATTTCCAAATTTTGACAGACATAGGCACATTATACCACTAAGCAAAATTAAACAGAATTTAAGGCAGGAACACTTAAATTCAGGCAGTTTAGTATTGGTATAGATACGGCATATTCGTAGAAGTCACCAGACACTATTTCAATGCTGTTCTTAGAATAAGCACAGAGTGGAGTTTTATATGTACTTGATGAGACGGTATATAATAACGAGATTTGAAGTGCCAAGAGCGCTGTCTGACACTACTACAGAACATAATTGATTTGCAAAGCAGAAACAAAGATGAATGGGGGCTTGCAGGAGGAATATATTTATTGCAGTGCAGACCAAGCCACTCTTATGGAGGCGAACAAGTATAAAAAGATACAATCCTTGCCTATCAGCTTCTTTAATGCTTATAAAAACTAAGATAACTGACAGGATAACAATGCAGTTGGGTTGGTTTCAAACTGACTGTTACATTATTGCCGACTGCCGCATAGAGCATATAAGAACCGAGTTACAGCTGGGACGAAAAATAAAGATAATACACCGGAAGACGGACATGACCATACCATACATGCTTCACAGTATGGGTGGCTGCCTTTTATTAAATTCATAGGATATTAGGAGAAAACAAATGAAATTGGATGGAGAAAGTGAGAGAATAGTATGAAGCTCGGCTGAATATAAACAAGGCAAATGACCCTACGGCAATAAAAACATAATGGAGAGCTTAGACTGGCAGGGCAATGCCATGAGAAAGAACAGGTTATGGTATCGCGGGTGAATCTTCGGAATTATCACAGTTGTATATGCAGATAAACTAACGGTATAGACCGCTATAAGTTTTGGGCAAGCAAAAGCGGTGCAGGAATGGAAATGAGAAAAAATCCATACAGGGCTGCTGTCACTTATAATTGATATTTTAACATCTATAGTGCTGTCGGACTTTCAAGGGGTGCAGTTAGGAAGCAGACCGCAACAGGATATATGGGATGAGATAAGTGCTGATAATAAGCTTGGGGAACTGCTTGAGAAGGCTGTAAAAGAAACGATGATAGTAGGCGATGGTGCTTTTAAGATATCAATTGATACACGGTTAAGCAAATTTCCGCTTTTAGAGTTTTTATGCCGGTGACAATGTGGAGTTTGTACAGGATAAAGGGACGTGTTAAGAAATGAGTTTTCCTGACACAGTACGACAGACACAGTGAGACTATATACTTTACGAGTATTATGGCGGGGGTTATGTAAAATACTGAGCTTTCACAGAGGGCGGGAAAGCAGTACAGATTGACAGGATACCTCAGACTTATGGATTAAAGATGTAACTTATCAGGGTGGATATATAATGGCTGTACCTATGCTGTATTCTAAAATTCAAGATTTCAGGGCAGAGGACAGTCAATAATTGATAGGGCAGACTGCTTTGATGCACTTGATGAAGCGTGGAGCCAGTGGATGGATGCCTTTAAGGTCGGGCAGGGCTAAAGAGTATATTCCAGAGTCATTTGTACCTAGAAATCCAACACAGGGGAACCGCTGAAGTCCGAAACCCATTCGATAACAGATGAGTACATTCAGATAATATGGCGAGGGTGCAGCACAGAAAGTAGAAGTAGACTCAGCCTGCAATACCGCATGAGAGCTATCAGGCTACCTACATAACCGCCCTTGATTTGTGTTTACAGGGACTTATTAGTCCTTCAACATTGGGTATTGATGTACTGGATAATGCCGAAGCACAGAGAGAAAAAGGAAAAAGCCACTCATGTATACAAGAAATAAGATAGTAAATGTACTGGTTCAGATACTGCCAAAGCTTGCAGAAGCAGTATTAAAACCTACTGGACTATGAACAGGCTTCCTCTGAAGATACTGAGATAACTGCTGAATTTGGAGAGTATGCAAACCCAAGTTTTGAAGCCTTGATGGAGACTGTAGGCAAGGGCTAAAGCACAGGGATAATGTCCGTCGAGGCGGCAATAGAGGAATGTATGGAGTATCAAAAGATACTGAATGGAAAGCGGAAGAAGTAAGACGGATAAAAGAAGAAATGTTGGCTGGGAGCTTGAAGAACCTTCACTTTTGAACCTTGATGGCATTGGCTTATAACAGGCGGTAGCTTATGGGTAAAGATTATGATATTACATCCGCTATGGAAACGATTGAAAACGAACTGATAACCTCTATGATAAGGAATTTTTGGGCTCCAGAGAAGCTGAAAAAGACCAGTTGTTTAAGTGGAATATGTGGCAGGTGGAACAGCTCAAAAGCATTAGATATTTATAAAAGGCGGAATGCTAAAAGGCTTAAGGGCTGAATTTAAGGACTAAATAAAAGGTAGAGGACTTCATAAGGGAGGCAAAAACAAAGGTGGATTTTGACGAGGAATAAAAGATATTAAGGCAATAAAGAAAGGATATAAATTCAGAGGCACAAAGCAGGCTATGACAGCTGATTTCTTTAGGGTTAACGAAGCTAAGCTATGCACTGATTAAAGCTACCGTAAGCGATATGGAAAAAGCGGAGATTGCAATTCTTCGCAGGTCTAACGATGCATACAGAAAGGCTATATTTAATGCTCAGGTGTATACGAACACAGGGGCAGGGACATATAAAAAGCTGTTGATATGGCTACCAAAGATATGCTCTCAGCAGGGTTAAAATGCGTAACTTATGCTAATGGTTCAATGCATACGCTTTCAGACTATGCGAAATGGCTATAAGGACTGCTGCCAAAAGAGCTTATTTACAGGTGCAGGAGAAAAAGACAGGAATGGGGGATTGCCACCGTCATAGTAAATAAAAGAGGCGGTGCTGCCCCAAGTGTCTGCCGTTTGTAGGTAAAGTTATGATTGATGATGTATGGAGTGGTGGAAATAAAAATGATGGGGCTATCCACTTATGTCAACAGCAATAGGTAAAAGGGCTGTACCATCCTAACTGTCGGGACAGCCATACAACCTTTTTGAGGGGCATAAGCAAGGAAGAAAGCAAACTACACCAAGGAAGAACTTGACCGGATTGGTGAAAATTATACCAATGAACAGAAAGAGAAGTACATAAAAAGGCAGGTTGAGAAGTATGACAGGCTTTCAAAGAACTCACTTGATGAAGAGAATAAGAAAAAGTATAAGGCAAAGGAAGGAAGAATGGCAGAATAGGTTAAAAAGCATTAAGAATTCTACAAGTAATACGAAGAATAAGGAAAAGAAATATGTTGTAGAAAATTCTACAAAAAGTGATATAATTGATGTTAAAAAGAACCGAAATTTGTAGAAATAGTTCCAAATGAGTCTGTAAAAAGGAAAAAGGCGAAAAGATAGATATAGTTGAATCAGAGCTGGGGAAATTCAAAGCTAAAGTGCAAGATATACAGTATGTGGAAAAAGGACTATTATAAGTTGCTGAAAGATAAATTTTCAAGATAAGCTCAGATGATGCAAAAAACAGTGTTTAATAAGTTTATTCCTTTAGATTCTGTTGAAAAGTATGATTACATAAATAGTGCTTATTATGACAGAAACGCAAAAGAAAATTCATATGAACTACAAAGCCGATATGACTAATAAAGGTACCACATATTTCCATGAACATGGGCATATGATTGACGATTTGGCTGGTGGAGTTTCTAAGGATATAGAATTTAAGAAATTGCTTTGCAACATGATATGACGAATTATAGGGATTAATTACGGAAAAGAAAAAGCTTATAAAAACTTATGATAAGGTTGATAAAGCTATAAGCCTTGAGCTAAACAACATGCATAAACATTCAGCGGTATCTGATATATTTGAAGGTATAACTAAAGGTAATATAGTTGGGGTAGCAGGTCATCCAGAGGGATATTGGGATAATGAGGATAATATAACAGCGGAGGCATTTGCGCATATGTTTGAAGTTGAATTTGATAAGACAAGATATGCAGAATTGGATAAGTATTTTCCAACGGCACATAAATGGTTTAAGGAAAAGCTAAAAGGAGATGGTAAAATGAGCTTGATGTAGCTCATGGTAAATTTATGGATTACTTTGTATAGTCCTGAACTTCCACCAAATGTGGATTTTGACCAGAATGAGTATGCTGAATTGTTGCTAAAATGTATAGAGGATGATTTTGATTATACAATAGAACTTTATGGAACTGTACCAAAGCCGTTTGACATAACAAAAGAGTATAATCCTGATTATGACTGCGTTTAGCAGGAAGGAGAAACTTAAAAATAAGATTATAAAAGAGGTTAGCCCTCCGCCTTAACAGGCAGCGACAAACCTCTTTTGTATCTTTTATACTAGCACATATAGTAAAAATCAAGCACCTTAGCAGGGTGCTTTTTAATGCCCAAACACGATAAAGGCTTAAAAAGGTGCTGACAGTGACACTGATGACAACGGAACATATAGGGTGACACCCTAAAACGGAGGTAGATATGAGAAGATTTAGAACCAACTTACAGTTTTTTTGCTGAGGGTGTAGGAAATGGGGAAAATGCACAGGCAGGAACTGAACCAAATGGAACACAGACAGGGACACAGTCACAAGGAGGCTCGGCTACTGAAATTGACTACACAAAAATACAGCAGATGTTAGACGGCACTCTAAAGGCTAAAGAGAGACAGCCTTAAAAAGCTTATTTTTAAGCAACAGGGCTTATCGCAGGAAGAAGCAGAGCAGGCAATGGCAGCCTTTAGGCTGAAAAAGGCAAAAATGCGCCTGATGTTGGAGCAATTCAAAAGCCAACTTGCACTGGGTACAGGAAGAGGCAAAAAGGCAAAAAATTGAAGCAAGTGCTACAACAGTGGCAGCATCGTTTGGTGTAGGCACTAAAACAATCCCATACATTATCAAGATGGCTGATTTTAGCACAGCTATAGGTGACGATGGGAAAATCAATACGGAAGCAGTAACCACAGCCATAAACAAGGTTCTTGAAGATATCCCTGAACTTAAGCCGAAGATAGGTGATAATCAGGGCTTTGTACAAGTGGGTGCTTCCGGAAACAACAATGCAGGTGGTGGAAATCCTGCACAGGAACAGTTAAACGCAATTTTTGGCATAAGACCAAAAATAAGAAAGAGAGGTAATTTATGGAACTGAAGTATGTAGACATATTTTTCAAACACACTTAGGGAGCTTTATGGACAGTCACAGCTGAGTTTTTGACTTGTACATCTCCAAATCAGGATTTGCAGATTGTACAGGGTAAAAACCTTAAAGTACCTAAGATGGTAGTAAGCGGTTACAAAGACCACAAGAGAGGTACTGTAGGATTTAATGCCGGTACTTATTTTAAACGATTATGAGATTAAGACACTTGATCATGACAGGGGATATTGAGTTTGCAATCGACCCTATGGATGTAGACGAGACAAATCTTGTCATAGTATTGCCAACATTCAGGCAAGGTTTGAGAAGACACGAGCAATCCCTGAGGCTGACTGCCACACTTTCTCTAAGCTTTTTACAGAGGCTAAGAGGGTAAATGCAAATATTTCCAATACTGCACTTACTAAGGCGAACATACTTGAACAGCTTGATGATGACTTAATCGCATTTTTCAGAGGCAGGAGTACCGCTTGACAGGGTAACTCATGTACTGTACTCCTGCAGTTAAAAAGCTTTCTCAAGACTGCTGACGGCATACAGAGAACCCTTGAAGTAACAGGTGATGGCAACATTGATAGAAGAGTACATACTGTTGATGATATTATGAAAATTGTGGAAGTACCATCTGCAAGACTTAAAACAGGCTATGACTTCACCAACGGTTGTGTGCCTGCCAGGGACAGCGAAGCAGATAAACTATATCCTTGTAGATCCTGGAGGCACAGGTATCAAGGCAGAAGCACAGCTACATTAAAGTGTTTACCCTGGGCACGATTCAAGAACCGCGGACAACTACATTTATCAGAACAGGAAGTATAACGGTACATTTGGTATTGACCAGCTTCTTAAGGAAGGTATCAGGATAAACGCACAGGCTTAACTGCAGAAAGGAGATTAAATGTTAGCACAAAAAGATAATAAAACCTACAGTATTACAGATCAGGAAAAGAAATCGTACCTTGCTGATGGCTACATGACATATATAGTGACGGGGAGAACTGCTTGAGCGGTCTCCCTCTGCTACTGTAGGGGTTGGGCGGTACACGAGAAGGCTCTTGCAAGAATAAAAAGAATTAGAAAAGAACTTGCTGAGAAGGAAGATAAAGAGCCCAGAGCAGGAAGATAAAAAGCCTGAGCAGCCAAAAAGGCGGCAAGAGTAAGAAAGCAGATTAAAAGGCAGGTGGGCAATGTATAAAAGCTTATGCAGATTTAGACGATTACAGAGCACACTGTAAAGAAGCAGTTGAAGATGATGAGTTGAAAAAGCCCTGATAAAGCAAGCAGACAGGTTGATACGCTTACCTTCAACAGGGTTGCAGGCAGAGGGCTTTGATAACCTGTCTGTATTTCAACAGGAAATTATAAAAGAGGTTGTCTGTGAACAGGCAGCCTTTTAATATTGCTAATTCAGATGTACTGGAATCGGTACTAACCGGCTACAGTGTCAATGGAGTTTCCATGCAGTTTGGAGAAAGCTGGAATATACGCGTACAAAAAGGGGTGGCTATGAAAAGGGCTTTATTCAATACTTGAACAAACAGGGCTTTGTTGCCAGTTAGCAGAGGTGAAATATGAAGTATCCTAAATTAGTACCAAGGAATGTGTGAAAACACCTATAAAAGTCATAATTGAAAGTGAGGGAATCAATTATGATGGTGAGCCTAATGGAACTAAAGCTTGACCTTTTTATGCAACTTTCAGGATGTGGCAAAGACTATTTTTACAGATGAAAAGACGGTAGAAATAACAGGACAGCCCTGTTTGATGGAGATATAGCACCGGATATGGCGGTTATAAGCGGAGGAACTGTAGAAGTCTTTGGAGAGGAAAGAAGAATTGAAAGAGCATGAAGGCCAGAAACCCTGACGGCAGTGTAAATTATACAGTATGTTTGGAGGTGGTTTAATGCCTGCATATGTGAAAATGAATATGTGGAGGATGAAAAAGAGCTTACAGATGCTGCTAAAAGAGCATTGGAGCAGACTGCAGAAGCTGTACACTACAGATGTAGTGCAGGGCACAAGTAATGCCGAGAGATACCGGTGCAATGCAGAATGAAAGTACATTTGTAGATAATTCCCAGGTGTCAGATGGACTGGTCAGGCTTGTAACCTCTACACCATATGCAAGAGGCTGTATTACCACCCTGAATATAATTTCAGTACTTATGAAAATCCAAATGCGAGGGTAAATGGTATGAGGACTGGCTTGCAGGCGGAACTTATGAAGATTTTGCAATAAATACTTTTAAGGAAATCTATAAGAAAGAGGCAAAGGTATGATGAAGCTGAGTGCTGTAAGAGACTATATAGCAGGTATTGGAATTACCCAAAAAGGTATATATGAGCAAGCTTGATGCCAAAGAAAACCAGTCAATAGGTGTTTACAGCAGGGAAACAAGTGGGATGCCGAGTACCTATCGGCGGCATTGATTTAGCGACTTATGAAGTAAAGCCTATATCTTTTACTGGTTCACTGGAATAGGTCAAAAATGAAAGTGAAGATACAGCATGCAGGCTTTTTAATACGCTTATTAAGACGGATAATCTCGTCGTGATAATAAGCCTGTTGCATATGTAAGGCTTATGACACCTGAACCTCTAGGATGTGGGAAACGGATGGAAAAGGGATATATGAATACATTATATGGATAGATTTTTATCTATAGAAAGGAGCAGTAAATGGCGGTTAAAAACAGGAGTTTTCCCGGTGCACAAAAATTCTTTCAGAGCAGGGAGAGCAAAGCAAAGGCAGTAATCATAAAGGATATAGAGTCTTTCTCTGTATCCATTGATAACGGAATTGAGGAATGGCATACTTTTTGACGAGGAAGGCTGGGCAAGAAGGTTGCTTACGGCTAAGTCAATATCAATAAGTCTCATCCGGTAAGAGGAGTATGGGAGATCCGGGTAATGATTATTGCGCCGGCAAATCTTTTGCAATGGGTAGAGATGCAGAAGGATATTTTTGAATGGACTTTTTGCGGATGGAACAGTAGTAGCATTTGAAGATGCCATATTTGATGTGAAGAATAACGGAGCTGGAGACAGTACAAATGTTGCACCACTTGAATTTGATGTGTTGAGTAACGGTAAGCCAAAAGGTAACACCAAGCATAGGCAGGACAGTGGGACAATAAGAACAATGTAAAGACACATAGCACGATTGAAATTAATCAGTCGTGCTATTTTTGAATAAGGAGAGAGAAAATGGCAAAAATAGTTGATATTACAGATAAGTTAAAATTTGAAGAGAACCTAAGCTTGTCATCAAGGGTGAAGAGTTTGAAGTAAATACAGATGCAGCAACAGTTATTGAGATTATCGGAGCATTTGAAGGCGATGATGAGGCAAAAAGCAGTAGTAAAAAGCTTATGAAAAAGCTTTTTCCAGTGTAAAAGCCAGGGAGAAACTGGCGGACATAGAAGATTTCAATGCCAGACTTAAGCATCATAATCAAGTCCGCTATGGAGTTAGTGCAGGGCGGTGATGATGCACAGGGAGTAACAGACCCATACTATGACCTTGTAGATGATTTCTCGCTCATTTCTGCATCATTTACAGCACAGTATGGGATAAGGCTTGCAAAAAGACCTAAAAAGGAATGAAATGGGACGAATTTAGAGGATTTACTCGGCATAGGCCTGAAACCGCTTGGCAGAATTGTGGCAATAAGGGCAGAAGATGATAAGGAAATGCTTAAACAGTTTACTCCTGAGCAAAATAGAATAGAAACGATTGGAGGAAAAGAAGGGCTTTGCAGACGAATGAAGAACAGATGAATGCTGAGCTTGAAATGATACAGAAAGCATTTCTTGCTCTAGCAGAATGAGGTGGTAAATGGGTGGTGCAGTAGGAAAGATACATCTTGATTTAGGGGATAAACCAAGATAATTTTACCAAACAATTGCATGGTATAACTGACCTTGCTAAAAAGGCGGGAACAGTTCTTGCAGGTGCTTTTGCGGTTAAAGGACTGGTTAGTTTTAACAAGAAGTGTTTAGAATTAGGCTCTGACTTGGAAGAAGTGCAGAATGTGGTTGATGTAACCTTTACCACTATGAGCAATAAGGTCAATGAGTTTGCTAATTCGGCAGCTAAAAATTTCGGTTTGTCTGGAAACTATGGCTAAGCAGTTTACAGGAACATACGGAGCCATGGCAAAGGCTTTCGGCTTTACAGAAAAATCAGCCTATAATCTTAGTACTTCATTGACAGGATTGGCTGGCGATGTAGCTTCATTCTACAATATTTCGCAGGACGAAGCTTATACCAAGTTAAAGTCTGTGTTTACAGGTGAAACAGAGTCATTGAAAGATTTGGGTGTCGTCATGACACAAACAGCACTTGATTCTTTTTGCCCTTGCAAATGGGTTTAATAAGACCACCAAGGATATGGGTGAGAGTGAAAAAGTGGCTCTTAGATATAAATTTGTAATGGACAGGCTGAGTGCTGCAAGTGGTGACTTTATAAGAACATCAGGCGGCTGGGCTAATCAGGTCAGGGTGTTAAAAACTGCAGTTTGATAGTTTTAAAGGCAAACATAGGACAGGGTTTAATCAATCTTTAACCCCTGTTATAAAGCTGTTGAATGTACTGATGTCCAAGCTTGTAATGGCAGCACAGGTTTTAAAATGTTCACGGAATTTATAACCGGCAGTAAGCCATCCGGTGGAGGGATATCCGCCGCAACGAAGTCAACAGATAAGATGGCAGGCTCAATGGGAGATGCAGCAGCCTCTTCGGGCTAATATAGGGAAAAATGTGAGGCAAGGCAGGCAAGGAGGCTAAAAACTGGCAAAAACCCTGTTGTCTGTAGATAATCTGAATGTATTATCCAAACAGTCTGACAGCGGTAACTCAGGTGGAGACAGCGGTTCTGTAGGGGGCGGTGCTGTAGGGCGGAGCAATACCTGCCATTGATATGCCCGAGGGCAATATTAAAGGCATTGGGGATGCTGCTAAAAAGCTGGCTAAAAACTTAGAAAAAGTATTTTAAGCCAATTAAAAGATATTTGACGATTTTTAAGAAGGGTGATTTCTTCTCGGCAGCTAGGGGAATATCCAGCTGGTGGCAGGCATATTCAAATTTTTTTGCAGATGCCATAAAAAGTTGACTGGAAGAAAATTGGCAACATAGGCGACTTTATTCGTGGCATAGACTGGGTTCTGATACTTTCGTCAATAGGGAAATCTATATGGCGAGGCAATCAATGCAGCCATTGAACTTTGGAACGGTATGTTTTGAGGCGGCACCTATAGAAACTGCAATATTAACAGCTATTGCATTGCTTAAATTTACACCTTTAGGCGGTATATTGTTAAAAGTTTTAGGTAAAGGGTTGATTAGGGGCTTAGCTTTTAGTGCGCAGAAATTGTCATTTAAAGGAATAACCACAGCATTAAGCAAGGGCGGTGGAAAGAGCCATAACTGTCGGGAAAAACAGTTGCTAAAGGTCTTGGCAGCGCCTTATCGAAAGGGTTAAGAGGAGGCTTAAGTGTAATCAGGGCTGTATCTAAAAGGAATAGGAGGGGCACTGGTTAAAGGATTAAGGGTTGGTTTTAGTTCTGCTAAAACCGTGGTTCAGGTCTTGGGCAAAAGGACTGGCTAAAGCTATTGCCCTGACATTAGGTAAAAACTATAATCAAAAGGGTTAAGCAGAATACTGATAAAAGGCATGAGGCACAGTATTAAAAGCGGGGAAATTACTGGTTGGCGGATTGTCTAAATTATTGAATGTAGGCAGAGGCTGCCATCTCTAAAGCTTGTTAACAAATTAGTGTTCCAGTTAATTCCATCTTTTGTAAGTGCCGTTTCGGAGGCATTTGCTTCTCTTGGAGGTATTGGCGGAATACTGACAACAGATCTGCAACAGTAGTTGAGCAGGTACATTTGCAGAAATAGCAACAGTATTTTGCCACAGGGCTTTGTCGGTGCAATCACCGCAGCCATTGGCGGATTTTTCTCTTGGGGAGTGGCTGAATGAACTTATTACAGGTGAAAAGATAGACATGAGCTGGGCTGAACAGTTTAATGCCATCAAGGAATCTTTTTCGGATGGCACTATGAAACAGGCTCTTGAACTGTGGTGGGATGACATAGCACAGCCGTAACAAAGGCTTGGGAAGGATTATCTAAAGGGGCATCAAAGGCTTGGAAAGATTTAACTGAATCAGCCAAAACAACCTTTGGAAACCTTAAGGTAATATTTCTGATGTTGCAACAGGGATAAAGAACACTTGGAATAATGCTTGGAACTCGGTCAAGACAGCGGCAAGCGGAGCTTGGGAGAAATTAAAGACAGGGGCGTCAAATGGCATAAATAATATTAAAAACAGGCATAGCTAATGGCTGGACAAATATAGGCTGGTCAGCAGGCATTACAGCTTTTAAAAACAGGTTTTAGCAACGGATGGAACAATATAAAAATTCTGCTTCTGCCGGTATAACTAATCTTAAAACAAGGCTCACTAATGGAATGAATGCAATAAAGACAGCATAGCTTAACATATGGAACAGATTAAAGTGGAAGCGTCTAATGTAGTCAATGGTATGTGGAAAGGCATAAAAGGAACTATAAATGGCATGATCGGTGGAATTGAAGCCCCTTACTGCAAATGGAGTAATTAAAGGATTGAATGCAATAATAGGCGCTTTAAATAACCTTAAGATTGAGATTCCTGACTGGGTGCCAGGGCTTTGGCGGTGAAAAATTCAAATGAATATACCTAAAATGAACCCTATAGCAATTCCAGAAGCTGGCACAAGGCGGGTATGTAAAAGCCTAATACACCACAGCTTGCGATGATAGGGTGACAACAGGCATTATGGCGAGATAGTGTCTCCTGAAGATAAGATGTATGAAATAACCTTTAAAAGCAATGCTTGATGCATTTTCAAAGTTTGGGCAGAGCGTTAAACAGGTACAGCCTGCCGGAATGGGGATATTACCATTCCGATATACCTCTTCCCAAATGGGGCAAAAGCTTGATGAAGTCATAGTAAGGGCACAAGACCGCAGAAGTTTCAGAAAGGGAGGAAGTAAATGACGCTATTAAAATTTGGGATATACTCCCTCAAGCCCATCTACATACGAGGTTGAAGTGACCGATGCCGATGGAGAGGACAGCGGAGAAGTGAGAACGGTGTAATGCACCGTGACAGGGGTAAGAGGCGGAGACAATCCCATATATTCGATACAGGTAGGCTGGGATGCATTAAGCGATAACGAGATGAAAGCCATACTTAATGCGGTGAAGAATACTTCGGTTGCGGTATCTTTTTATTTTTGGTGTGGTGCAGAATAAAAATGTACGCAGGCAACCGAAAGCTTAAGCTAAAGGCAGCACCAAAGGGGGTAGCCTGCTGGGAACTTCTTTCCCTCTTACCGAATATTAGGGAGGCATATATGTATAATGTATCAGAAGCATATAGGGAAGCAATAAAAGCCCCGTCCCGTATCTGCAGTGTGAAAGGAGTCATAAAAACAACAGGCGGCACAAGCATGAGATATCCGATAAAGATATTTTCAGGCGGTACATTTTTATATAAATAATCAATGTGTAAGCGAAAAGTGATTTTTGAATTTGGAGCTGTCTTTGTAGGTGAGCTTGGGATATCGTTAATAACGGAGATAGACAGATATAGCTTTTATGGGGCAGAAATAAAGCTGAGTTATTTCCTTGAATGCTTTGATGGGCAATTAGAGGAAGTGCCGCTGGGGGTATATTATGTTGAAAACATCAGAACGGGACAGCAGGTATGTAACTATACAAGCTTATGACTGCATGACAAATCTGGATAAAGAATTAGACTTTGACACCAACGGCTCTGTTTATGATATTTTTGACAGCTTGTAAGCAGGGAATGTAAGGTTGCTCTTGCACAAGATGAAAGTGCCATAAAAAAGCCTTGTCAATGGAAGCATACCACTTAGCATTTATGCGGATAAAACCCGACTTATAGGGATATAGTTTTCAGCAATATGCAAGTTTAACAGCAAGTTTTGCAACAATAAACAGAGAGGGTAAACTTGAATTTAAGCAGTTCAGCAAGAATGCAAGCCTTGATGTAGAGCGTGAAAACAGGGTAAGCACCAAAAGTGAGTGATTTCATAACGGTATATGACGGGCTTAAGATTAAGTTTATCGGAAAGGAAAGTATAAGGCAAAGCGGAAAACATCCGTTAACGGCCTACCCTCGAAATGGGTTCAATTCCTGTAATTGAGGGAAAAAGGAAGAAAAAAACAGAAGATAGCAGATAATATATTTGAAGTACTCAGCGATGTTAAATATACCCCCTACAGCATTGAAATGAATGGAAACCCTGCCATAGACTTGGGTGATAAGATTGTCATTAAAAATGTGGATGGCAAAGAAGAAGATATAGAAAGCATAGTCACCCACATTGACTGGCATTACAGGAAAAAAAGTTCGATACAGGCAGTGGGCGGAAAACCCTAAAATGCAGACATAAAACAGATTGATGCTAATAACTCTTATGAGGATCTTGAAAGTAAGATTGCTGAAAAGGACTTTGCAGTAAAGAATTACAGTAATTCGAAAGAGTATGCAGTAAAACAGCATAGAACAGGATGTTATTAAAATACAGTTTACTGCTGCAGCAAATATTCATCCTGCATTTTTTTGCAACCATACCAATTGAAATGGACTTAGACGGCAATGTGGTTATAAATTATTACCCTTGATGGAAAGCTGCTTTGATAACGCTGCGCTTGTTGGATACTACGAGAGAGGAAGCCATATAATTACCATCGTCAATAACTTCAAGGTAAAAAAGATGAGAAAAAGACTTTAACAGTAAAGCTCAAAACAGAATACTTTTCAAAGCGACATCAGGATGAACAAGGCAAATATTAACGCACTGACAGCTTTTTGCAATGGGCGGGCTTATAATCCGCAGGTGGCAGATACCACGCCTCCAAAGGGTAAAATAGCCAAATACGGCATTAAGGCAGTATTGTTTGCCCAAGGTATGCTGGCAGGTAAGGGGAAAAAGAGTTTTTATGGCGACCTTGCTTTTGATGAAACAATAGCAGGAATTAAGATTAAACCATTTATTATAGAACTTAGCGACAGCCTTAAACATAAGAAAAATCCATCCGGCAGGCAGCAATATAAATGAACACATATCAGGAATAGGATTTAACGGCTTTGCTGTAATGCTGAATGAGAAAATTTAAGCATAGAGAGGTAGGGTAAATGAAAGGTTATACAGATATAGAATTGACAAAATGTAAATACCGGAGAGGTAAAATATCATGATGAAAATATAGCTTACCAATGGTGTAATGTACGCACTCAGCCAAAGCCCTTACTGCTTTGGTACATTCCATAAATCCAGAAAAATACATGATGGCTGATAAGCCGCCGTCATGGCGGCTTATGGGGACTGCTTTATTTGATAAGCAGTTAGAGGAAAACCCGGAAACACTGGTGCCGCCCGATGGGGTGAGAATGGTTGGAAATGCAGTGGCAGGTGTTTCTAATTCATCAGGAGTGCCGGAATTTGGCAATTTTGATGCAAAGTCAAGTACTTATGAGGTATCTGGCAAGACAGCAGTACAGAAGCTTGTGTATACCTTTGACACTACACAGGCAAACGGAACAATTGCCTGTATGCCTTGCTGAGTGCACAGGCTGGTTATTATGGTTTTGGAAAATCATTCAGGGCAGAAAAATTACAAATGGTGATGACTGAATTTTAAAGATAACTCTTTTTCCAAGTGGTAACATTCCATTTTAATAGTACTTATTATGATAGTGAGTATATAAGTTTAATTAATTCCTCTGATAAGGAAATTGTTTTTTTGCTGATTACAAGAAGAATTTTTGCTGTACTGGTAGGCCGTAACATTTTTATTTAGAGCCGGAGACTAAAAATGCTAAATTAATATTGAGCAAGGTACACATACCGATGTCAAAGACAGGAGTAATATCCTTAAGCCCATATGCAGACACGGGCAGGCACTATGAATATGAAAGAAATTCCTTTGCCGGATGCAGAAGTTAAGGCAATATATGATCAGGATTATAAGCTCAGAATAATGCAAATAATTACAGACAACACCAGAGGCATACCTGGTCTGGTGGGGGTATGCTGATGAAAAAAAGGGAAAGTGGCAAGTTTGGGATTCATGTTTGGGAAATTACATCAGATTTGCAGCTCATACAAAGAAGACATTTTGGGTTTGATGCGTATGTTAATCAAGACGAGGGTAATAAATGGTGCGTAGAAAAATGGAGTTTTGTATGTACTATTTGAGTTAAATCAGAACGGACACTATTTCAGTTATATCGCTGAAAATAGACATAGCATCAGGGGTTCAAACGCGGCAAAAACTGCCTGAAAAATTGTTCCGGTATTGGTAAATATATGGATAAGATAATTCTGAATAAAGACAGCGGAAATGCATATATTTATGACACTGTATTTAAAAAGCTATACCCATCAATGGCAGAGATGCACGATATTACAATCAGATACATATGTTGCAAAGCATCTGTTCGTAATTGGCAAGCTTTTTATTGTCTGCACCTGCTATCTTGCTACAATAAATAACCTGTCTGAGCCTGTGGTTAAAACCCCTGAGCTGGTGATGAAGATAACATATACATTAACAACAGAACTTGAAACTTAAAAAGTAACAACAGAACTTTGTAAAAGGGTGGGTCATATTAAGGAGATTAAAAATGGAAATGAATTTTATCAAAGGAATTATAGGAATTACAGGGCTTTAGCAGCTTCATTATTTGGAGGTTGGGATACAGCATTGGTAACATTGCTAATATTTATGGCAATAGACTATATCAGTGGACTTATCGTTGCGGCAGTGTTCAAGAAAAAGCCCTAAGACAGAGACAGGAGCACTTGAAAGCAGGGCAGGGTTTAAGGGGTTATTCAGAAAAAGGAATGACACTCTTAATAGTACTTATAGCCTGCAGGTTGGATTTGGTAATGCACACTAATTTTATCAGGGATGCAGTAGTAATAGCTACATAGTTAACGAGTCCATATCTATAATTGAAAATGCAGGGCTTATGGGCATACCTGTTCCGAAGGCAATTATAAAAGCTATAGACATACTGAAAAAGGAAAAGAAGATGAGAGGGAAGCAGACAAGAAGGAGGGCAAATAAATGGTTAAAAGTAGGATCAGCAAGAATTGACGAAAACGGCAATGCTAACCAGGGGAAAAGGCTGGTGACCAGACAGGCAGGGGAGGTGGCAGAAGAGCCTTATTACAGCCACAGGCTGGGCTGGTATATGCTCCGCCCAAAAGAGGCAGCAGTTGCCAGAAAGGTAGGCCTTGCGATGGTTGAGGCGTGCTTAAATGCCAATATAGGCTATGACCAGTCCGAACGCTACGGAGTGATTAATTGCCTTAGAAGTACGGAAGAATTGCAAAAATCAACGAGCGTACAGAAGCAGACTGTAGCTCACTTGTAAGAGCTTGCTGTATTCAGGCAGGTATACAGGTGGGCGACTTCAATACCTCTAGCGAGGTGGCTGTACTTGAAAGGACAGGGCATTCCAAAAGGCTGTAATCGTAACCAATGATACTAAAGCTTTGCCAGGGCGACATCCTAGTAACTAGGAGCAAGGGACATACGGTTATAGTTACGGAAGGATACCCAAGAGAGGAAAAACCTGTGGTAAAACCCTGACAGAAAAGCCAAAGCCCTAATAAGACAGGCAAGAAGAGCCTTGAAGAGGTGGCTAGAGAGGTAATCGCTGGCAAGTGGGGCAACTAACCCTGAAAGAAAAGATAAACTTATTAAGGCTGGATATGTTCCCGGCTGAGGTGCAGGCGGTAGTAAATAAATTGCTGAAGTAAATAATAAGGTCAGAGATAGATGCAAAATAGCATTTATCCCTGACCTTATCCCCATAAACAAAAACACTTAAAATTGATTTATTTATCCTTGTTATATAGTTTGTTATTGTTTAACAATAACAAAACAATAACAAATATTTTTAAAAGTGGCTTAAAATCAAGAATTTAATATAAAAAACACGTTTAAGTTTCATTTAAAGCTTCACCTTATATAATGACCTCAACATAAATGAATAGCAAAGAAAGGAGAAAGCCTATGAAATTTTTAGTTATACCTGCCTTTGAACCAGATGAAAAACTAATAAAGCTGCTTGAAGAAGTAAGTGCACTTAATCTTTTCAGATTATAGTTGTAGATGATGGTTCAGGCGATAAATTTAATAATATATTTGTAGAAGCAGAAAAATACGCCATAGTACTTGCATCGATGGTGTCAACAAAGGAAAGGAGCGGCACTAAAGACAGCCTTTACTTATATAAAAGGGGCTTAATGTGAACGGAATTATAGTTACAGCTGATTCAGATGGACAGCACACAGTAAGCGACATAATCAAGGTTTCTGACAGTCTTAGGATAGATGAAGCAGCGATAACTACAGGAGCAAGATATTTTACAGGAAAAGTTCCTCTTAAGTCAAAGGTAGGAAATACCATAACAAAATACATTTATTACCTCGTATCCGGACTTTTCCTAAATGACACCCAGTGTGGTCTCAGAGCCTTTTAGTGTAAGCAGCATACCATTTCTACTCTCAATAAACGGAGACAGGTACGAATACGAAATGAATATGCTCTTACTTGCTAAGAAAAACGGACTTAGCATAAAGGAAGTTCCAATCGAAACCGTTTACATAGATGACAACAGCGGCAGCCATTTTAATCCTGTTAAGGATGCATTAAAGATATACGGAGAAATATTTAGATTCACACTTTCTTCTATAATTGCATTTTTACAGACTACTCAGCATACGGACTCTTAAGTTTGTTATTCGCTGCTCTGCCAACCTCCCTTATGTTGGTACTCTCCAATGTAGGAGCAAGGCTAATAAGCAGTACATTGAATTTCAACATAAACAAGAAGTTTGTATTTAAGCACAGTGAAAAAGGAAAGGGAAGCCTCATAAGGTACTTTAGCCTTGCAGCAGGTATACTTGGATTAAATACCATTATACTTTTTAGGACTAAATACCCTGTTAGGAGGCAACATTTATTTACTTAAGCTAATTGCAGAACTTGCTTGCTTTGCCATTAGTTTTACAGCACAAAAAGCTCTTTGTATTTAAAATGAAAAATGAGCAAGAGAGAGAATAGCAAGATTACCAATACTTAAAAAGGAGGAAGAACCATGCATAATAAGAAATTTCTAAAAACCACTGGCTTTAGGACTGGCAGCAGGATTGCTTGTTGCCTCACTTGACAGTTATGTATTGCTAAAGACCTTTGTAATACCAGAGGTACAGGCTGTGGTTGTAAAAACACGGACACCACCATGGCACAGGGCTGCTGAAAATACAGCTGCTACAGATGAGGGCGGCGGAGCGGAGGCAATGCTGTAGCTGATAATATGGGTACAAGCGGGGCAGGCGATACTGTAGCTGATGGTACTGATACAGCCACAGGCACTAACACAGAGAACCAGGCTGTGGCTGATAAGGGCTTCGAGAGTACGACAACGACCGATAATACAGCGGCTGCTACCCAAAAGACTGTGACAGATACCTCTTACAAGGACGGAAATGTAGATATAACAATAACCACAGTCAGAAAGAACAATACCACTGTATATGTGGCTGATGTCAAGCTTTTGGATTCAAATTACTTAAAGACAGCCCTTGCCTATGACTCATTCGGTACAAATGTAGCCGAAAACCACATCATCAATGGCTTCAAACAACAATGCTATCCTTGCTGTAAATGGTGATTATTATGGAGCAGACAGAAGCGGATATGTTATTAAAAATGGTGTAATCTACAGAAATACGGTAAGAAGCGACAGCGATTATCCTGATTTGGCAGTATATAAGGATGGTTCATTTAAGATAATTTATGAAACTGATGTGACTGCAGAGCAGCTCCTCGCTGACGGAGTAGTAAAACCTCTTTTGCCTTTTGGGACCTTCGCTTATAGAAAAATGGTAGTATAACTGTAGACCAGAATACAGAGGTAAGACAGGCTATGACAAAGAATCCTCGTACAGCAATCGGCATAGTTGATTCTAACCACTACATCTTAGTAGTATCTGACGGAAGAACAAGCGAGAGTGAGGGACTTTCTCTCTACGAACTTGCGGAAGTTATGAAGGAGTATGGTGCTACTACAGCCTACAACCTTGATGGTGGCGGTTCATCAACGATGTACTTTAACGGCAATATTATCAATAATCCTACAACCAACGGACATAATATATCGGAAAGAGAGGTGAGCGATATTGTTTACATTGGATATTAAAAACAAAAACTGTTAAAAATCTCATTGTTGCGGAGCACTCAGTCTCTTCCTTGCAGTATTTGCCTATGTTTATGAAATGTTCTCTTACGGACAGTACTCGGTGCATATGAGACTTATGTTCATCTTCCCACTTATTGCAGGAGTATTCCTGGTTTTTAAGAACACACTAAATAAATACTTTCTAAATACAGCACTTGCTGTATTTGCAAAATGGTTTCCTTGTAAAAGGAATCATCGAAATATCGGGGAGAACCTCATCATTTGACCATCTTTACTTAATACAGGATGCCTGTTTTTATTTGCAGCCTTTGTATTTAAGAAGAGAAAAATTAAAGAAAGTGAATAATATAAAGAAGGAGCCGGTATGCAGCCGGCTCCCTGTGCAAGTTTAAAAAAGTATAATGCTGCTCTATAAGATAAACCTAGTAAACAGATAGACATATAGTTAAAAGTTATAACAATACATAAAAATCAAACGATTTTTTTCAAAAGAGAAATTAAATGGTATTATAAATCCATCAAAGATAACCGCAAGTAATAAGGATGGTAAAGCCATACATTTTATTTACTATCAGAAAGAAAATTTGTGAGATATCAGGCTAAGGCTTGGAAGGCTTTCTTGCTATAGCTTATTCATGTAGAGTTACAGAAGTATAAAAAAATATCATTTGGAAAAAGGAGATTATCATTATGAGCAAATACAAATTTGAAACTTTTACAGTTACATATTGGACAGGGAGCAGGCTGACCTACTACAGATGCAAGACGGTGCCTATATATCAGACTACATCTTATGTATTTCATAACAGCAAACACGCTGCTGATAGATTTGGTTTAGCTGATCCGGGTAACATCTATGGAAGGCTTACCAATTCCACCCAGGATGTACTTGAGAAGAGAATAGCTGCCCTTGAAGGTGGAAGTGCTGCCCTTGCCCGCTTGCTTCAGGCTCATCTGCAATTACTTATACTATCGAAGCTCTGGCTGCAAAAGCGGCGGGCATATGGTTGCGCAGAAGACAATCTATGGAGGAAGCTACAACCTTCTTGCACACACACCTTCCTCAGTTTGGAATAGAGACAACATTTGTAGACATACACAATCTTGCTGAGGTAGAAAGCAGCAATTAAGGATAACACCAGAGGAATATTTATTGAAACTCTTGGCAATCCCAGCAGTGATATTCCTGATATTGATGCAGTTTCTAAAGCTTGCTCATAAACATGGACTTCCCTGTAGTTGTTGACAATACTCGGAACTCTTATTTAATCAGACCTTTTTGAGCATGGTGCAGACAGTAGTACACTCAGCTACAAAGTTCATAGGAGGACATGGAACTACTTTTGGGCGGTGTAGTTGTTGAATCAGGTAGTTTGACTGGAAGGCTAGCAGCAGAGTATGGCAATATCATGAGCCAAACCAAGTGCCACGGCATTTCCTTCTATGATGCTGTTGAGTCCTGCTGCCTTGTTACCTATATACGAGCAATCCTCTTAAGAGATACAGGAGCTGCAATTTCTCCATTTAATGCCTTCCTTCTCTTGCAGGGGTGTGGAGACTCTCTCTTTACGACTTGACAGACATGTTGAGAATACCAAGAAGGTAGTGGACTTCCTTAGAATCATCCTAAGGTTCAAAAGGTTAACCACCATCACTTCCTGAACATCCTGACCACGAGCTTTATAGAAGTATTTCCCAAATGGAGTGCTTCCATATTTACGATTGAGATTAAGGGAGGAAAGGAGGAGGCTTGGAAGTTTATAGATAACCTTAAGATATTCTCCCTCCTTGCCAATGTGGCTGATGTAAAAGTCACTTGTTATCCACCCGGCAACTACTACTCATTCACAGCTTTCAGAAGAGGAGCTTGCAGAACAGAATATCAAGCAAACACAATCAGACTTTCAATAGGAACAGAGCATATAGACGATATAATTGCAGACCTTGAAAGGTGGTTGCCGCTATATAAATAAAGTGAGATGTTGACTTTTTATATAAATCTGTATTATAATGTGAACAGGCGAAAGGTTATCAATAACCATAAATTAGGAACCCCCAAGAGCGGCTATCTCTTGAGGGGGTATATGAAATTATACAGCGTTTACAGCAATGTAAGGCGCTTTTTATTATTTTACAAAATTCTTTTTATAACTTTAAGGTTCATTTTAGGTTCGTAGTTTGTATGTACTCATAAAATAAATTACATAAAAACGAAAGAAAAATAATACAAAAATGAAAGGAGGAAAACTTATGGGACAGGGAACATTTCAGAGGTTTGAAATAAAGTTCTTATTAAGTAAAGAACAAAAGGAAGCAGTACTTGAAAGCAATGAAGCCTTATATGAAGGCAGACAGCTACGGCGAAAAGTACAATAGAAATATCTACTTTGACAAACCTGATTTTTACTCATAAGGCATTCTCTTGATAAACCAATTTATAAAAAGAAAAAGCTTAGGGTAAGAAGTTATAAAAAGGTAAATGAAGAGGATAAGGTATTCATAGAACTAAAAAGAAATTCGATGGAATAGTTTACAAAAGGAGGATTGAAGCTAAAGAAAAAGAAACAATGGATTACCTTTGTAAGGAAAGAAACTTAAGAAAGAAAGCCAGATAGGAAGGAAATTGATTATTTCTTGAGACTTCTATGGGGACATAGAACCAAAAGTATTTCTAAGCTATGACAGACAGGCGTTCTTCGATAAAAGAAAATCCTGATTTTTCGAATGACATTTGATGAAAACATTCTTTGGAGAGAAGACAACTAAGTCTAACTAATGAGGTTTACGGAAAACCAATACTTGAAGATGGAAGCCTTACTCGAAATAAAATCAGCAGACACTTTCCCATTATGGTTGGTAGAAGTTCTCAGCAAATACAGCATTTACAAAGTTTCATTTTTCAAAGTACGGCAATGCCTACACAGAGATTTTTGAAAAACAAGAGATGGCTATTTGCAAGAGAGGTGAAGTTCACAGAGAAGAAAATTTGAAAGAGAGGTTGAGTATGGATATGTTTAATAGTTTATTTAGTACAGGTACTACCACAGCGGTATCGCCTGTTACTGTTCTAATTTGTATAGGGGCAGCACTTGCGATAGGAATCTTCCTAGCTTTGGTCTACACCTATAAGAGCAGATATTCACAGAGTTTTGTGGTTACGCTGGCAATGTTGCCTGCAGTAGTAAGTATGGTAATACTCTTAGTAAATGGTAATGTAGGAGCAGGAGTAGCTGTTGCAGGAACATTCGGACTTGTAAGATTCCGTTCGGTACCTGGTACGGCGAAGGAAATAGAGCAATCTTTTTATCAATGGCTACAGGACTTGCGAGTAGGGTATGGGATTTGTGGGATATGCGGCAGCATTTGCGCTCATAATGGGAACAGTAACACTCATTTATACAAAGCTTGGATATGCAGTTTTTGCAGGATCTAAATTGCAGAAGAGCCTTACAATAACAATACCTGAAAACCTTGATTACACAGATGTATTTACAGAAACACTTAATAAATATACCAAGAGCTCAAACTTACTTGGTGTAAAGACAACCAATATGGGAAGCTTATTCAAACTTAGTTATGATGTAACCTTGAAGAAGGAGGGAATAGAAAAAGAATTTATTGATGCACCTAGATGTAAAAACGGTAACTTGGAAATTCGCTTAAACCGTCCCGGAATGGGTGGAGAAGAACTTTAATTAACAAGAAAAATAACAATAAACAGCTTATAAGAAAGGAAACTAAAAATTATGAAAAAGAAGATAATGATGATAGCTTTAACTGGTGAGCTTTTACTTAGTGTAACAACTTGCAACAGAGTGAGTGCTGCAAATAGCAGCGCCGCTGCTAAAACTGTGGTAACTACCACTTCAAGTACCACAAGCGGTGCAGGTGTAACTACTGACAGCTCTACAACAAGCAGCACAACAACTACTGCATCTTCAGGACATCCTCCTCTACTGCGACAGGAACAGTGAAGGCAGATATGTTTACAGATCGTGATAAAGATGCGTCTTATGACGAGTCAAGTGCTACCAAGGTTAATCTTAGTGAAATAAAGGATTCAACCTATACTATAACCAAGGAAGGTGTTTACATCCTTTCAGGAACCTATTCAGGACAGATAATTGTCAATGTGGCTGATACCGCTAAGGTTCAACTTGTACTTGATGGTGTGACAATTACCAATGAAAGCACAGCTGCTATTTATGTAAAAGAAGCTGACAAGGTTTTCGTAACACTCAAGGATGGTACTACAAGTACACTTACAACTTCAGGAACCTTTGTAGCTACTGATGACAACAATGTTGACGGTGTTATCTTCTCAAAGGGTGACCTTACCATCAATGGAAGTGGTTCTCTTAAGATAAGCTCCAGCGCACACGGCATAGTGGGCAAGGATGATGTTGTAATTACAGGTGGAAATATTGACATAACATCCACAAAGAAGGGTATCAGCGGAAAGGATAGTGTAAGAATAGCTGATGGTACTATCAACATTACAACAGGTACAGATGGTATTCACTCTGAAAACCGTGATGATACAAGCAAGGGCTTTGTATACATTGAAGGTGGTACTATTACAATAAATGCAGCAGATGATGGCATTCACGCAGGAACAAACCTCGATATAGTTGGTGGAAAAATTGACATTACCCAAAGTAATGAAGGTCTTGAAGGTAAGGATGTAAAATATCTCAGGCGGTGAAGTAAATGTGGTGTCAAGTGATGATGGTATCAATGCAACAGCTTCATGCACGACAGGACAGAAGGAAAGTATGCAGGCAGAAGATGCAAGCATCAATATCTCAGGTGGTAAGATTACAGTAAATGCGGAAGGAGATGGAATTGATTCTAACGGAGACCTCACAGTAAGCGGTGGTGAGACATATGTGAAGTGATTCAACCAGGGAGGTAATGGAGGTATCGATTATAACAGCACTAGGTACAATCACAGGCGGTACCTTCATAGTAACAGAGATTCAGAGTATGACTGAGAACTTTGGTTCTTCATCAACTCAGGGTGTTGTACAGTTAAGTGTATCCAATCAGGCAGCAGGCACAACCGTCAAGCATTGCTGATTCAAAGGGTAATGTACTTGCAAAGCTACACACCAGCCAAAGAGTATAACAGTGTTATCATCAGTACAAAAGGCATGACACAGGGTGAGACATATACAGTGACAGCAGGAACTACAACACAGCAGGTGACTCTTAGCCAGCTAGTAAACCAGCTCAGGCGGAATGGGTGGCATCAGCAGGGAGAGCTAGGGCGGTAACGGAGGCTCTGGCGGAAATGAAGGTGGATCCCAGGGGAGGCTTCGGGAACAGGAATGAATGGCAGATCAGGTGGAAACAACTTTGGAGATTTGAAACAGTAACAGTGATCCTGGCGGAAATATAGCTCAGAATGGTAACAATAGTCAGAACAGCAACTTTGGAGGCCACTAGGGGTAACGGAGCTACCAGGTGGAAACAACTTCGGAGGGGCACAGGGTAACGGAGGCCCGAGGTGGGAAACAACTTCGGAGGGTCACAGGGGTAACGGAGGCCCAGGTGGAAACAACTTTGGAGAGCTACTGGGGTAACGGCAGTAAGGTGGAAACAATTTTTGGAGGGTCAAACGGTAACAGGCTACCACAGGGAAGACCTGAGGGAGCCCTTCAAATGGCGGACCTGAGAACCTGAAGTCAACAACGAAGGCAGTTCAACAATAGTATGAAAGGAGGGCAGAGTAAATCATCCCGGAACAACTAACAGTTCAAACAATAATTCGGAACAAAGGGAAGTACTAATAAAAGCAGAGGCTAAGAACATAGTGGAAAGAGCAGCGAAGGTACTTTCACAAAACATCCAATCAAAAGATTGCTTTAATTAGCTACAAAGGAGATTGCGAGGGTTAAAGGCTCTCGCAGTCTTTTATGTAATAGAAAAACTTCTGCAAAACTTGATTTTACATTAAAAATTCTCTTAGTGAACATACAGCTGTAGAACATCGTAGATGACTTTTATGTGACTTGCCACAGGTGGTTGATTCTGTTTAACAGGATTCTTTATAGAGTTAATAAAATTTTCCCTTTCAATCTCTTTTTATTTTTCACAGCAAATATGGTATGATATGGGTGCTTATTCAACAAAAAGGAGTAACATTCATGGTTTTTCCAGTATTTTTATTTATTACAAGATTCCTACCACTAGTACTCGCTATTTACTTCGTAGTGCCAAAGCGTATAAGGAATCTTGTTTTGTTTTTGTCAAGCATACTTTTCTATGCTTGGGGAGAGCCTGTATATATTTTGCTTATGTGCTTTACTATAACTGTAGACTATGTTTTTGGTCTGATTATAGACAGGCAGATATCAGCAGGCAAGAAAAATCAGCCAAGGTCTCACTGGCAGCCGCAGTAGTTATTAACCTTGCCTTGCTTGGATTTTTTAAATATGCTAATTTTACTATAAACACAGTAAATTCGCTTACCGGAGCCGGGCTAGCAGCTATTAAGCTGGCCCTCCCTATAGGAATATCATTTTATACCTTCCAGAGTCTATCCTATGTAATTGATGTCTACAGGGGAGATACTAAGGTACAGAAAAACATCCTTGACTTTGGAACCTATGTAACCCTATTTCCACAGCTGATAGCAGGACCTATCGTAAGGTACCGTACAGTAGCTGAGGAAATGCAGGAAGAGTAGAGAACAGAGCCGATTTTTACAAGAGGTATCAGCCGTTTCATCTTCGGCCTTGGTAAAAAGTTCTGCTTGCCAATAACGCCGGTCTTCTCTGGGATAGTGTAAATGCACTGACTGCATCTGAAATGTCTGTGAGGCAGTTTTTGGCTTGGCATCCTTGCTTACACCTTCCAGATTTATTTTGACTTCTCAGGATATTCGGATATGGCTATAGGTATGGGACTTATGTTCGGTTTCCACTTTGATGAAAACTTTAACTATCCATACATGGCTAAGTCAATCACAGAATTCTGGAGAAGATGGCATATTTCACTTTCAACCTGGTTTTAAGGAATATGTGTATATTCCGCTTGGAGGTAATAGAGCCGGTATTGCAAAGCAGATAAGAAATATCATCATTGTATGGATGCTTACAGGCTTTTTGGCATGGTGCAAGCTGGAACTTTGTTGCCTGGGGACTGTAGCTACGGTGCAATCCTTATATTGGAAAAGGTTTTCCTTTTGAAACTTATTGAAAAGATGCCTAAGTTTGTAAGACATATTTATACTATGCTGCTTGTAATCATTGGCTGGGTACTCTTTTTCCTTTGATTCATTTAAGAAGGGTTGCTAAGTTCATAGCCGGAATGTTCGGACTAGGCGGCTATTCATTTGTAAATAAGGAATTTATCTACCTTTTACTTAATAATCTGGTACTTTTAGTTGTACTAGCTATTGCAAGTACTGATATGCCCTAAGAGGTGTATTGAAAAAGCTGACAGCAAAAATAACGCTGCCTTAAAAGGTACTTGGTATAATTACGCTTGAAGTGATTCTGGGAATTTGTGTTGCCTACCTGGTAGCATCAACCTACAATCCATTCTTATATTTCAGGTTCTAACGGGAGATATATATGAAGATATTAACTATTGAAAAATGCTAAATTGCTGTATTTGGCGGGACTTTAGCTGCCCTTTTCTTTGGGGCGGTTCTCCATAAAGCCTGCTGAGTTTTCATCGAGTCAGAAAACAGATATTTGGAGCAGCGTCCGACATTTACTGCATCTAAGCTTATGGATGGAAGTTTCATGAAAGATTATGAAAACTTTATCACAGATCAGTTCCCTGAAAGAAGCTTTTTTATGGGTGTGAAAACTGCTGCAGAGAGAGCTTGAGGGCAGGACTGATGATAATGGAGTCCCACTTTGGTAAAGACAGGTTATCTGTTTGGAAAATATGAGGCTCTTTATTTGAATCGGAGACTTCAAAAATAATATTAAATCTATTACAGAATTTGTAAAAATGTATGCGGATAAATTTGGAAAAGGCCATTTTTCAGGTGGCACTTTACACTTCATCTTCAGAAATTTTAAAAGATAAACTTCCTCCATTTGCACCTATATACAATCAAACTGGGTACATTACAAAGATTAAACAGGAAGCCGGAGACAGTTATGTAACAGATTTGGGTGAAATACTTAAAAACATTCAGAAGAATATATTTATTACAGGACAGACCACCACTGGACAAGCCTTGGAGCCTACTACGGATATGAAGCCATAGCTAAGGAGATGGGACTTAAAGCTCAGGCTTTGGAGGATTTGAAAGCGGACGAGGTATCAAATGATTTTCTTGGAACCTATGAGTTCAAAGGTAAATACAGGTATTACAGGTGGAGTAATTCTGATGATATTACAATTTATTCTTCACCTGAGATAGACAAGGCGGAGATGATGTGGGATAATGATAAGGATAAGACTTTTAACAGTATTTATTATATGGATGCCTTGAAAGGGAAGGATAAATATACTGTATTCTTTGGTGGAAATCATAGTGTGACTGATATTAAGATGGATAATAATACAGGTAAGACCTTACTTCTTATTAAAGACAGCTTTGCCCATAGTCTTGCACCTTTTTAATAAAGGATTATGATAGAATTATAATGCTTGATTTAAGATACTTTAATAAAAAGTCTTAAGAAGTATATAGACGAAAAATAAAATTACAGATTTACTTGTACTTTTACAGTACGCCGGACTTCGCGGAGGATGCAAATATTGGCAGATTGTTGAGGTAGATATGTTAAAAAGCGTTGAAGATTTCACTTATAATTTCTTTGTTTTTCCTTATGGTACTTGCAGGTGCGGCCTTTTTGACAAAGACTGCAAAGGATAATATCAAAAAGGCAGAAAACACAGTGCCTGATAGGGTGGAATATGCTAAAACCTGAGATAATTACTGCTAGGATATGTATAAGAAGGTTGCTAAAAAGCTTAAGATTAAGAAACCTGAAAATATATTCAATGAAATATCAAAAAGACAGCAAAAGAGCATAATTGATAAATATAAGAAAAATGGGAATTATACCGTGGATGCACCTCTTTTGATTGTAAACCCTTATGGAACCAATACTACGGGACTATATATTTATTTTAAGCATAAATTCAGGGTAAACACTGTGTATGCGGTGTCAGTAAAGGAAATTGACGGTAAGGAAGAAACACAAAATAAAGGGATTTTCAGGGCTCATATATACTAATACAACAGGTATGCCTCTTGCTGAACAGGAAGGGCTGATCATAGGAATGGTGCCGGGAGAAAGAAATTATGTGTCGGTATACATTTATGATGAAAACAATAAGATGATAGCCAAGGCGGGTTACAGGCTGGATATTCCTGAATCTAAGACAGTTGCTGTGAAGACCATCAACTCTACTCATGAGGAGAAGTAACTCAGCTTTCAGACGGACTGTATACTGTATTTGGATTAGACGACAGAGGTAGAAAAGATAAGCACATATTATTCTATGACAATTATGGTATCATAAGAGCTGAATTGCCGCTTGTCAGAAAGGTGGGAGAAGCCGCAGAGACTAATATAGGGCTGATTGATGATAAAGATTTTATGTGCAGTGGACAGCAGGAGATTTGCGAGTCATTGACCGATTTGGTAAGGTTGAGAAGTTTATCCCGCTTGAAGATGGAGCTGCAGCAGTTGGAGATATGGACTTAAATACTGCCATAAGAAAAGGCTGTCACCCTGTCAAAAGAGAAGAGGTAATGACGGGATATCCTCTGTGGATATTTTAGAAAGGCAAGTCTAAAGAAATAGTGAACTTTAATAAACTGTTTGCGGATTATTATAAGAGAGTGGTTCAAAGTTAAGTTTACCTCGGTGCAGTTTGTAAATGATAACGATTTAGTTGTAAGCGAGAAGAATACTTCTTCTATTATAAGAATAAATAATGTTTTTAGAAATCCTAAGATTAAAGGCTGTTATTTCGAGGAACAAATGATTTGAAGCCCGCTTATGGTGATGAATTTTATAGTAAGGATGGAGACTTTATAAGCCAGAAAAAGCAGAGTACAGCCTATGTTGATAGAAGTGAAAAGCTTGGTAAAGAAATATCACATATTGGTATTTAATAATAATGCCGGTGGGAAAAATTCGTTCTTCTACAAATACTTTGTAGATGCGGATAAGATGACTTATAGTTTGGAGGACAGTATTGAACTTCCTTACTCTGATGATAATGAAATGCTGCCCTTAACCAAGGATATCTTGTTGTGGCTTCTGCAGGGAAATGGAAGTTTTGAAGAAATATAATCCGGATGGAAACAAACTTGCAAGCTTTAGTTTTAAGAATGGAAAGAAGGCTTACAAGAGTATTTAAGTATAGTATGAAAGGCAGTTGGTTTACTAAATAATGGAATTTAATGAATTTATAAATGATAAAAAGATACTTGCCGGCATAGGGAAGTTTAGATTTAACAGACCTACTCCTGTTCAGGAAGCGGTTTATAGCAAAAATAATTGAGGGCGGCAGTTATTTTGTATGCAGTCCCCAACAGGCTCAGGAAAGACCTTGGCTTATTTGCTGCCTTTATTTGAAAAGTATAAATCTGTGGAAAGAAAACAAGATTATTGTGTAGCTCCAACCACGGAACTTGCCTTTGCAGATACACAGACAGGCAGAATTGGTCAGGAGGAATACAGGCGTTGGGCTTCATTCAGTCTGCCTTGGTGGAAATGCAAGTATAATAAGACAGATTGAAAACCTCAAAAAGAAGCCTCAGATTATTGTGGGTACTCCAGGAAGATAGTAGAGTTAATAAGAAAGAGAGAAAGATTGCAGCACATTTAGTAAGGACTCTGGTGCTTGATGAGGAGACAGGCTCTTTGATAAGAACAATAAAGGAAACTACGGATGAACTTATCAAATGCCTTGTAAGAGACAACAGCTTTTGTTGTTCTCTCGCAACATCTACGAAAGGCAGCTCTTGAGGGGCAAAGGCCTGGGCTCCTGACACATAGAGGAGATTAGGTGCTGACGGTGGAGAGAAATTCCTGCCAATATCAAGCATTGGTATGTTGTTTGTGAGAAAGCAAAATGGAAATTCTTCGTGGTACTACAGGGCACATAGGACAAGGAAGGCGATTATCTTTGTAAATGGTACTTATGATATAGAAGAAACCTATAAGAAGCTTGCACCACCATTATCAGGTGGTTCATGAGGGAGAGCGTACCAGGGAAGAAAGGAAGAAGGCTATGCAGGGATTTTCCCGTGGGAAACTTAAATATCCTGATAGCTACAGACATAGCTGCAGAGAGCTTGCAGTTTGAGGTGATGTGGATACAGTTTTCCATCTCAAACCTTCGAGAGATGGCAGATACCTTCCACAGAGCAGGAAGGACAGGAAGAGCTGCAGGGGTGGGAAGGAACTTACATAATAACCGAAAGAGAACTCCTCTTATTAAAAAGTATGAAAGGAACTCGGATCAAGTTTTCAGAAGTTTTACTATGAGGTAAGCTAATGGATGTGAGGGGAGTAGAAATTTGGTTCGGAAGAATAGCGAGGACAGATCCAACTTGGAACTGTCCTCTTTTATATAAATTAAACAATTTACTTGACAGACTAATGGGAAAAATATATATTATGGATAGATTCTATAAAGCATATTGTAAGTTCTTAGTGTTACAAAGAGTGGGAGGAATGCTATGAATAAGATGAGAAAGTTTATAACTACTGTGAGTGCTGTAATAATGGTGTTAATATGTGGTCTTATATCACCAGTATTACAGATAAAAGCACAAAAGTTATTCCCTGTAAGTACGATGGAGCAGGACAGTTTAATGAAGGTTTGGCTTGTGTTAAAAAGGGTAAGAAATGAGGTTTATAGATAAAAAGGCAAAAGTAGTAATTCCGCTTTGCAAAGTATGATGAGGGCTGCGAGTTTCAGTGAAAACTTGGCCGGGTAAAAAGATGGAAATATGGTTATATTGACAAGAGAGGTAAAGAAGTAATTGCATTTAAGTATGATCAAGGTCGGATATTTTAGTGAAGGCAGCTCTTGGGTGAAAAGATGAAAATATGCTTATATAAATAAAAAGGTAATGAAGTAATCCCGTTCAACTATGATGCGGCAGGAGAATTTAGTGAAGGACTGGCCTGGGTAAAAGATGGTAAATGGTTATATAAACAGCGGTAAGAAAGTAAATTTTTGTTTAAGTACGATGAAACAGGTGACTTTCAGAAGGACTGGCTGCGGTTGTTGAATATGTGGACACTGCTTGGGGAGAAAGGTGTCAGGCTATATCAATAAAAATGGTAAGAAGTAGTCAAATTAAAAATATGATTGGACAAGGTAACTTTTAGTGAAGAGATAGGTTGTGTTGATGTGCTGGATGGTTTTGTAAAATAGGTGATAATTATTCCATTATTTTATACGGATGCAGGAAGATTTAGTGAAGGATTGGCTGCTGTACAGGGGATAGGACTGGAATCGATATATATCATAGGGGATATGTAGACAAGAAAGGTAAGGTAGTAATCCAACCAAAGTACGGTTATGCAGATGAATTTAGTGAAGGATTGGCTGCCGTGAGAAAAGGTGATAAGTGGGGCTTTATAGATAAAAAGGGCAATGAAGTAATCCCATTTAAGTATGATGGAGCCTGGGGTTTTACTGAAGGCTTGGGTATGGTAGAAAAAAATGGGAAAATGGGGTTTGTGGATAGAAGTAAATAGAATAATAGGAAATGTTTATTATTAATATACCATCTCAATTGAGTATTACAGTTTTATATTTAAACTACAACACAAGAAAGTTAAAAGTCCTCCGTAAATAGCATAGTTTTTCTAAGTTTTTGGAAAAATAAGAAAACATTGTGACTTACGGAGGACTTTCACTAATTTAAATATATTCTAATAAGAATCAAACCCTCTGAGCATCCTAGCTCTGTTTGGGTGGCGGAGCTTTCTAAAACCTTTGCTTCTATCTGTCTGATACGCCTCTCTGGTTACATTAAATTCTTTTCCTACTTCTTCGAGGGTTCTTGTCCTTCCATCAAGGAGACCGAACCTGAGTATTAGCACCCGCTGTCCCTTTCGGAAAGTGTGGTGAGCAGCTTTTTGTATCTGATCCTGAAGCATAGTATAGGCAGCAGCATCTTCTGGATCCTATGATGGTGTCATCCTCTAGCGAAATCACCAAGGTGGCTGTCGTCTTCCTCGCCTATAGGAGTATCAAGGAAATAGGATCAGCAGATATTTTCATAATTTCACGCACCTTATCAACCGGAAGATTCATCTCTTTAGCGATTTCTTCTTCAGTAGGTTCCCGTCCAAGTTCCTGAAGTAAGCTTCGGAAATCCTATAAGCCTTATTTATTACTTCTGACATATGTGCAGGAATTCGTATGGTTCTTGACTGATCAGCTATAGAGCGGGTAATAGCCTGTCTTATCCACCAAGTAGCATAGGTGCTGAATTTATACTCCCTTTGAATAATCAAATTTATCAACTGCCTTAATAAGCCCAAGGTTTCCTCCTGAATTAAATCAAGGAAAGAAAGCCCGCGGCCAACATATTTTTGCTATACTTACCACAAGCCTAAGATTAGATTCGGTAAGCCTGTCAGTTGCAGATTGATCACCCTCTGCAATCTTTTTAGCAAGTTCAACTTCTCGTCCATACTTAAAAGAGGATAGTTTCCAATTTCCTTAAGATAGATTTTTACAGGATCATCTGACATAATGGGAGAGGTAATATCATCGCCTATATCCAGGTCAGCATCATCATCGACCTCAGGCAGGGCATCATCAAAAAGATCATCCTCCATGTCATTTATATTCATTATTGTAATGCCGTTATTTTCAAGGTAATCACAAATTTTTCATACTGATTGGAATCAATGTTTAAGTCCTTAAAATAATCATTCAACCTATCGGATTCAATCACATCCTTATTTTTTCTTGCAATTTCAACAATTCCTTCTAATTTTTGTGAGAAAATTATCTTTTGATATGGCTATATTATTATCAATTTTAGCGGTTTCAGTTTTTAACAGCCTTTCTTACAGTTTTTCTTAGTTGTAGTTTCATCTTTTTGAGATTTATCATCCTTATTTTTAGCGTTGGAAACCATTAGCACCTATCCTTTCAAATCTTTACATTACCAAAAGAGCGTAAAACTTTTTGTAATTATAACATAAATGTAAATTAAAATCTATTATAAAATTTTAAAAATTGCGGTGGAAAGTTTTGAATATTTTTATACAAAAGTGGTAAGATATTGAAGGACATCACCATAATATATATATGCATAATGAATTAAGCTGTATTAGGGTGATTAATATAATCAAACCAGCTGGGTGATGGGTAAAAGTATGCAAATAAATCTTAAATTTGGAGGTATAAATGAGTAAAGATAATGGCAGCAGTCAGATAATTGATTTAAAAATGAGAGGCTCAGTAAAGGAGTTATCGGGTTGTGAGTGGTAAGGGAGGAGTAGGAAAAGTCATTTGTTACATCAAGGCTTGCTTCTATTTTTGCTAAAAAGGGCTATACATCAGCTGTACTTGATGCAGATATTACAGGACCATCTATTCCAAGGTGCTTTGGTTTAAAGGATAAGGCTGAGGCAAGTGAAAACGGCATACAGCCTGCACTTAGTAAAGGCGGTATTCAGGTAATGTCGGTTAATCTCTTGCTGGATGATGAATCCGTACCGGTTGTGTGGAGAGGTAAATTATAGCAGGAACAGTTAAGCAGTTTTGGTCTGAGGTGGATTGGAAAGATGTAGAATATATGTTTGTAGATATGCCGCCGGGAACAGGAGATGTGCCGCTTACTGTATTTCAGTCACTGCCGGTAGATGGAATAATTATAGTTACATCTCCTTCGGAACTTGTGTCTATGATGAGTAGAAAAGGCTGCAAACATAGCGATACCATGCGAAATACCGGTACTGGCATAGTTGAGAATTACAGCTATATTAAATGTCCTGATTGCGGGAAACTTATTTATCCGTTTGGAGAGGGAAAGACCGATGATGTAGGGCTTAAATATGGAATACCGGTACTTTCAAGACTGCCTATGGACAGCAGGATAGCCTCTGCTATGGACAATGGTTTGGTTGATGTCCTTGATGATGGATGTGCTTGGAGAAACAGCAGATACGATTGAGTTTTTACTAAGGAATGTAGACCATAGCATTGATAGTGATGATTATGGAGAAACTCACAAGTTGGCTGTGCTCTTGATGAAAATGAAAAATGGCTGAGTAGCTTTGCGGCTGCTGTAAAATTTGTAATTGCAGACACTAAGGGTAGAAAAGTATTAGATAGAAATTATTTGGAGTGAAGTCTGCAGAGGAAGCTGTTGCATCACTTAAGAGTGCAGGTGTAGATATGATAATAAGCAATGGGTTGATAAAAACTGAGAAATTTGCTTTCAGTAAAGATTGGAATTGCAATTATACCGATACTTAAAAGAGTCCGGTAGAAGATGTGATTGCCAATTTTTAGATGGAAAAATATATTAGAGCATAATGTTAGAGTTAAAAATCAACTTTTTATTTTACATTTATTCGTTGTTGTGATAAAATGTGGACAGTTGAGTAAACACATTATTTTAAATAGCATCTAAGGGTGCGGAATGGAGATCATATGTATTTAGTATCAGCAAAAGATATGTTGGTTAAAAGCAAAAGCGGGTCATTATGCAGTAGGTCAGTTCAATATCAATAACCTTGAGTGGACAAAGGCTATACTTTTAACAGCGGAAGAACTTAAGAGTCCTGTAATTCTCGGTGTGTCTGAAGGTGCAGGAAAAGAGTATGGTGGGTGGATACAATGCTGTAGTTGGTATGGTAAATGGTTTGCTTAAGGATCTTTAAAAATATCAGTTCCCTGTTGCTCTTCACCTTGACCACGGCTCCTTTGAAGGCTGTTACAAGTGCCTTGATGCAGGATTTTCTTCAATAATGTTCGATGGTTCACACTATCCAATTGATGAGAATGTAGCTAAGACAACTGAACTTGTTGCAGCGGCTCATAAAATGGGTGTTTTCTATCGAAGCTGAAGTTGGTTCCATCGGTGGAGAAGAAGACGGAGCAATTGGCATGGGTGAATGTGCAGATCCTGAAGAGTGCAAGAGAGTTGCAGACCTTGGAGTAGACTTCCTGCTGCCGGTATCGGTAATATCCACGGAGTATATCCTGCAAACGAAGGGACTTTCGTTTGAAACTCTTGATGCTATTCAGAAGAAGACAGGTACCCTTCCTCTAGTACTTCACGGTGGTACAGGTATTCCTGCTGATATGATTAAAAAGGCTATTGAACTTGGTGTATCTAAGATTAATGTTAATACAGAGTGCCAGATATCATTTACAGCAGCAACTAGAGAGTACTTCGAAGCAAATAAGGATAAGGCAAGTCAAAGGATTTGGCCCTCGTAAGGTTCTTGCTCCAGGCTTTGAGGCTATCAAGGCTACAGTTAAGAGAAGATGGAACTTTTCGGTTCAGTAGGAAAAGCTGAATAAGAGAAATACTCTTTGAGTTAAGGTTTAATTTACTTTGCCACATCAGGTGGAGGTTTTGGTATGGGTATGATGTACTTAAACTTAACCGGATGTGGCAGTTTTACTATAGGAGCTGTCATCTCAATGTGGATTGCTAACAATTGGAAAGAATACGAAGTATTGGACTGTTCATCGGGAGAAAAGCTTGAAAACTGGGGCGGTTATTCTCTTATTCGTCCTGATCCTCAGGTGATTTGGGATACAGAAAAAGACACTTAAAGAATGGAAAAAGACCCTTCACCTATTATCACCGCAGTAACCGTGGAGGTGGAGAGTGGGAGTTTTTCGATTTGCCTGAACAGTGGAATATTCATTACAGAGATTTGACTTTTAATCTAAAACCATTTAGTTTTAAGCATACAGGACTCTTTTCCGGAGCAGGCTGTAAATTGGGACTGGTTTTCGGATATAATCTTAAAGAGAGGAAGAAAGCTAAAGAGTGTTGAATCTTTTGCCTATACCGAGGTGCAACGGCTGCTGCAGCTAAGGCAGGAGCTGAGGTAGTGCATGTTGACGCAGCTAAGGGAATGGTTGCCTGGGCAAAGGAAAATGCAAAACTGTCGGGACTTGAAGATGCTCCTATCCGCTATATAGTGGATGACTGTGTAAAATTTGTAGAAAGAAATAAGGCGCGGCAATCATTATGATGGAATAATAATGCACCCTCCTTCTTATGGAAGGGATACAAAGAGAAATCTGGAAAATAGAAGAGTCAGTATATCCTTTCATATGTACTGAACTCTGCTACACAAGGATAGTAAATTCTTCCTTATTAATATACTACCGGACTTCAGCCTGCAGTACTCAGCTATATAGTTAAATACTGCAACAAACCTCAAAATTTGGAGGTGAGGTACATGGCTGAGGAGATGGGGCTTCCGGTTGAGAATAATGGATTGGTGCTTCCTTGCAGTTGCATCGGGAAGATGGATTGGAAAAATAATGGAAAAACAAATAAATGACGATATTAAAAGAAAGAAGCCTGATAAAAAGTCTCTGATGTAAGTGAGATTAGAGATTATATTTTTCTATAATTCTTGCGTTTGCCTTTGCTTTTTCTTATGAATAAATTTGTATGCAAATGCAGAGATGCCTACAGGTTCAATGATTCCTATTGTACAGCCTGGAGACAGGCTTATAATAAACAGGCTTTCTTACCTGTTTGAGGATCCAAAGGAGGAGATATAGTTATGTTTGCTTATCCGGATAATGAGAAGAAGAAATTATCTGAAGCGGATTATAGGGACTTCCCGGGAGAAGCTTGAGATAAGGGAAGGGCTGATATATATAAACGATAGAGAAACTCCGTTATCAGAAAAATTGTCTTAACGATGAACCTAATGGAGACTTTGAATGCACAATGTTCCTGAAGGCTGTTATTTTATGCTTGGAGACAATAGGGACTAACAGTCTGGATGCAAGAAAGTGGAAGAATAAATATGTTAGAGAAAGATAGTGGGTAAGGCCTGGCTACGTACTACCCTCGTTTAACATTTCTGCAGTCATGCAGAGTATTAGGAAAAATAGAACAATATCCGATAACTTTAATAGAGGCTGGTGGAATATCGGAAGGTGGATAGGAAAATAATGGAAAATAAAATAGAAAACAATAAAAAGAGAAATGGGACAAAAAGTATTATTAAAGAAATAAGGACTATGTGTTTCTAATAGTTTTGGCATTTGCTTTAGCATTTTTGATGAATAAATTTTATATGCAAATGCTGAAGTGCCTACAGGTTCTATGATTCTATAGTTCAGCCGGGAGACAGGCTGATAGTAAACAGATTAGCGTATCTGTTTGAAGAACTAAAAGAGGCGATATAGTTATGTTTATTTATCCGGACAATGAAAAGGATAATTATTTAGAAGCGTATAATAGGGACTTCGGTGAAAAGAGTAGAAATAAGAGATGGCTTTAGTGTACATTAATGATAGTAAGAAACCATTGTCTGAGCCATGTTTAAATGATCCTCAAATGGAGATGGACTTATAATGTGCCGGAGGCTGTTATTTTCATGCTTGGCGATAACAGGGATATAAGTCAGGATGCCAGATATTGAAAAATAAATATGTAAAGAAGGAAAAATAGTTGGTAAGGTTTTATTTAGATATTATCCGGATATAACAATATTGCATTCGGCGGATTATTCAGAAAACAACTAAAACCGGAGGTGGCTATGAGAGGGGATCGGTCAAAAAGTTTAGTTTCTTTTATTATGTATATTGCCGGCAATCTTAATAATGTGTGACAGCCTTTATATAAAGGCTGAGGCGAGTACCGGTCATAAAACAACATTGGATCATAGGAGACAGTATTCCTCGAGGTATAGGCAATTTGGATTTGTACCGGTGTGGATAAAGCAGATGAAGTATATTGGCTTTACTGAAGGCGGGGTAAATATAAATTTTTATCCAAGGATTTTAAGATTCATATGGGTCAGTTATGCCTAAAAAGATAGTCAATACCTTTTACAATGTCTAGAAACTTTGATTTAATTGAAGAAGTAAGAAAAAGAAGATTGAAGATATTGTTATAATGCTTGGAAACCAACTGGCCTGGAGAAAAATCTGCTAAATTAACTGTGAGCACTCTTTAAAAACTTGAGAAGAAGAGCGGATGCAGGATATATGAGTAAAATGTATTACCATAGTGCACAAGGGCAGGTATAAAGACAGATCGTCTGTACTGACTATCATAATAAGCTGACCAGAGAAGGATTTAAAAGGAACTGACATAATATATATTGATGCCTGTAAACTTGCAAAAGTCTGTAAAAACTACAGGAATTGTACAATGATGGAATTCATTATTCAAAAGTTTACAATGTAATTTTAATAAAATTTTATCCTGATAGAAAAAGAGAAAAAGCAGTAAAATTTTCTAAAAAGAAGAAGATTAGTAAAAACTTAAAATAAAAACAGGATGAGGAAACAAAACACTAGGGAGTAATTAAAGGGCTTTAAGGAGGTATGTATCAATGGATGATAATAAAAGATACAGGCTTTTTTAGCTAGCATTTACAATACTTTAATATCTTTGGAATATTTCTTTATGAAAATGCATCTGAGAACGGATTATTTGACCGGAATTCTATATAGAGTTTATTAAGAGCGGTTCGAATGCTGAGGAGAAAAATTCTAAGAGCGGTAACAGAGGCTTTTGCCTGATAATAAGAGTGACTGCTGCTAAATTAACAGGCTCTAAAGATGATATGAGAGAGAAAGAAAGGTATTAATAATTGGTGACAGTAATGCTTATCTTATGAGCAGAAATGAAGAATATTATAAAAACAGATACAAGAACAGTATATACTGGCTGGCAGAAAGTGGAGCAAGTATAGAATTTATTAATGAAGATTTAACCGTCAATGTAGGAAGGTTTAATAAGAAGTATGCTAAAAATTCATTGGTTAAGGCTAAGGAAATTTCTATTAAGGATGAAGTGGTAGGAATAACGGATATAGTAGTATTGCTTGGAGTTAACAGTCTGGGTAAAACTGCTGCAGAGACTTTGTGCCACAGGCTGATAAAACTGGATGAGATAAGCGGAGTTGATGTACACTATGTTTCTGTATTGCCATATGTAAATAAGGACAGGTATAAATTAGATAATAACGATATAATAAAGTTCAATGATATTATGAGAAAGAAGCTGAATTAAATAATGTTAGTTATATAGATGCTTACGGACCATTGGCCGGTGCAGATGGTTACGAGAATGAAACTACAGATGGAATACATTATAGTCAGGAATATATACTAAGATATTTGAAAAATAATGGGAGACATCGTACAAAATAACTAAATTAAAAATTTGTGTAAATTATACTTGAAAAATATAAGCAAATTAGCATATAATAGTACTGTTGTAAGCATGATAGCTAAGAAGCGGAGGTTGCCGAGAATACTGCAATGCAGGTTTTGGGCTCGTGGAGCGAATGTCAAGAGACCGAAAGGTCTGTAAACCTGGCGACAAGTCACTGTACAGAAAACAACTAATATGTTCTACAGAGTAGGGCGTGGTGTGATTATCAGTATGTTTATGATTATGAAACACCCGGGTGTGTGTACAGTCACCGCTTGTCGTACTAAATACGTGATGATTCACGAAAGTGCGAAAAGGAGGCGACTTTTATGGCAAGTCAAGTAATGAGAATTACATTAAAAGCGTATGATCATCAGCTCATCGACAGTTCAGCAGCAAAGATTGTTGATACTGTAAAGAAGGCTGGAGCAAAGGTTAGTGGTCCTGTACCTCTTCCAACAAAGAAAGAGATAGTTACAATACTTCGTGCGGTGCATAAGTATAAGGACTCCAGAGAACAGTTTGAGCAGGAGAACTCACAAGAGACTCATCGATGTTTTCGAGCCTAACCAGAAATTGGTTGACGCATTATCAAGACTTGATGTTCCTGCTGGTGTTGAGATTAAAATCAACATGAAGAATAAGTAGGAAACAAAATTAGCAAGATCCTTAGGGTTATGGATAGAGAGAAAACTCCTATTTAAGCCATCTAGGATGACCGGAAAATTCCGATCTGCTGTAGATGTAACAGGAGGTAAAGAAATGAAGAAAGTCAATACTTGCTAGCAAAAATCGGTATGGCACAGATTTTTGCTGAGAGACGGTTCGTTAATTCCTGTAACTGTATTAAAGGCTGATCCTGCTGTAGTAAACTCCAGAGTTAAGACAGTAGAGAATGACGGCTATAGCGCAGTTCAGGTAGGTTTTGGTGAGATTCGCGAGAAGCTCGTTAATAAGCCAAAGAAAGGACACTTTGCTAAGGCAGGCGTTCCTGTAAAGAGATTCTTAAGAGAATTCAAACTTGAGGATGCTGAGAATTACAAGGCTGGAGACGAAATCAAAGCAGATGTATTTGCATCAGGCGATAAGGTTGATGTAACTGCTACATCTAAGGCTAAAAAGGTTTCAGGGTGCTATTCACAGACACGGTCTTCTCAGAGGACCCATGACTGCATGGTTCTAAATATCACAGACTATGCCGGTTCTAACGGTGCTTGTTCTGACCCTAGTAAGGTATTCGAGGCAAGAAGATGGCTGGACATATGGGACATTAGGGTTACAGTTCAGAATCTTGAGGTAGTGAGAGTTGACGTAGAGAAGGGAATGATCCTTGTTAAGGGAGCTGTTCCTGGCTCTAGAAGGCACTTGTAATGATTAAGAACACTACAAGAAAAAGTAAATAATATAACCTGACGGGAAGGAGGAAATATAAATGGCAAACATATCTGTATTAAATATGGAAGGCAAAGAAGTTGGAACATTAGAACTTAATGATGCAATCTTTTGCAGTAGAAGTAAAAGAGCATCTGATGCATAGAGCAGTTGTTTTACAGCTTGCTAACAACCGTCAGGGTACACAGAGTGCTAAGACACGCGGCGGCAGTTCGTGGAGGCGGAAGAAAGCCTTGGAGACAGAAGGGAACCGGGCCACGCTAGACAGGGATCTATCAGAAGCCTCACAGTGGAGAGGCGGCGGTGTTGTATTTTGCACCACAGCCAAGAGATTATTCATTTAAGATGAATAGAAAAGAGAAGCAGGCAGCCATCTGTTCTGCACTACAACAAAGTTAAATGAGAATAAAGCTTATCGTGCTTGATGAGTTCAAGCTTGGTGAGATTAAGACAAAGGCTGCTAAGAAGGTTTTTAGAGGATATTAAGGCTAACAAGGCACTTATCGTTCTTGGTGAGAAGGAAGAGAATGTTATTCTTTCTGCAAGAAACCTTGAGTCAGTTGCAACAACTTTGACAAATAGTATCAATGTATATGATATCTTAAATCATGACAGCCTTGTTATTACAAAGGATGCTGTTTCAAAGATTGAGGAGGTATACGCATAATGGCAGATATTAAATATTATGACGTTATTTTGAGCCTATCATCACTGGAGAAAGAGTATGAACGGCATGGCAGAGAAGAAATATGCTTTCTCTGTAAGTCCTGAAGCTACCAAGACTCAGATTAAAGAAGCTGTAGAGAAGATGTTTGCAGGAACAAAAGTTGTTAAGGTAAACACAGTAAATGCAGATGGAGAAAAGTTAAGAGACGTGGAGTAACTTTTACGGAAGAACTGCTAAGACAAAGAAGGCTTATGAAAAGCTTTCAGAGGATAGCAAGGATATCGAAATCTTCCAGGGATTATAATTAACAAAAATAGTATGGCACGCAGCCGATAACAGCGGCTTAGGGCGGATGCCTTAAGATGAAAGGAGTTTTATAATGGGAATTAAGAAATTCACCCATATACACCTTTCCAGACGTAATATGACCGGTTTAGACTATGCAGAGATTACAAAGTCAACTCCGAGAAGTCTTTGTGTGATCACTTAAGAAGAATTGCAGGCCGTAACAATCAGGGTAAGATTACGAGTAAGACATAGAGGAGGCGGTTCACGCAGACTTTATAGAATTATTGATTTTAAGAGAAGAAAAAGATGGAATCCCTGCTAAAGGTTGTTGCTATTGAGTACGATCCAAACCGTACAGCAAACATAGCACTCTTTGACATTATGCAGACGGCGAGAAGGCTTATATCCTTGCTCCTGTAGGCTTAACAGTAGGAACAACACTTATGAACGGTGCTGAGGCTGAAGTAAGAGTAGGAAATTGTCTTCCCCTCTTTCATCAATTCCGGTTGGTTCAAATATTCACAATATAGAGTTATATCCTGGCAAGGGTGGACAGTTAGTTCGTGCAGCAGGTAATGCAGCCTCAGCTGATGGCTAAGGAAGGCAAGTATGCTACACTTTAGAATGCCATCCGGAGAAATGAGAATGGTACCTGTAGAGTGCCGTGCTACTATCGGTCAGGGTTGGAAATATTGAGCATGAACTTGTAAATGTTGGTAAAAGCAGGACGTCACATGCAATAAAGGTTTCAGACCTCACAGTTCGTGGTTCTGTCATGAACCCTAACGACCATCCACACGGTGGTGGTGAAGGTAAAAATCAGAATCGCCGTCCAGGCCTCTGTAACACTTTTTGGGGGTAAACCTGCTCTTGGTCTTAAGACAAGAAAAAGAGCAATAAGAGGTCCACTAAGTTAATCGTAAGAAGACGCGATGGTAAGGGACTTAAATAATAGATTATAAGGAGGTTTAACTCATGGCAAGATCACTCAAAAGGGACCATGTGCTGATGGACATTTATTAAAGAAGATAGATGCTCTTAACGCTGCCGGTGATAAGAGCGTAGTTAAGACTTGGTCACGTCTGTTCAACAATTTTCCTTCATTCGTTGGACACACAATAGCTGTTCACGACGGAAGAAAGCATCAGCCTGTATATGTTAGCAGAAGATATGGTAGGACACAAGCTTGGAGAATTGTACCAACAAGGTCTTACAGAGGACATGGTAAAGACGAGAAGAGAATGTACATAATATATTTCCACAAAAACTGAAAAGGAGGTACATCCATCGGCAAAAGGACATAGATCCCAGATCAAAAAGAGAGAGAAATGAGGAACAATAGAGAAATGAGACCACACGCTAAGTTATCTTACGCCAGAGTTTCAACCTCAGAAGGCTTGTTTCGTTCTTGATGCTGATCAGAGGCAAGGATGTAAATACAGCACTCGGTATATTAGTAGCATACAACCCAAGATATGCTTCCAACAGTAATAGAAAAGTTACTTAAATCTGCTATTGCAAATGCAGAGGTTAAAGGTCTTAACCGCGACAACCTTTCGTTGAGGAGTGTTTTCCCAGGAGATGACACCCAATCGATGAAGAGAGTACACAGCCAAGGGCAAGAGGAAGCGCATACCGCATCTTCAAGAGAATGAGTCATATAACTGCTAATTCTAACGAGAAGTAATAAGAAAGGAGAGTTTAGATCAAATGGGACAGAAAGTTAACCTCACGGTATAAGAGTTGGTGTAATCAAAGACTGGTCATCAAAAATGGTGGCTGCGGAAAAGATTTTCGCAGACTTCCTTATGAAGATTATAAGATTAGAGAATTTCTTGAAGAAACTCTATAGATGGTGAGTAGGCAGTATTGATATAGAAAGAACATCCTGACAGAGTTATCGCATCGTTAGCTACATCGCAGCCTGGTATCAGCGATCGGTAAGTGATGGCTGATGTTGACAGACTGAAAGGTGTAGAGGTTCAGAGGCGTTAAGCAAGCAGAAACGTAGACCTGTCAGCGGTTGAAAAGAAATTAAGAAGGCTGACTTAAAATGCACAAAGTTAGTTGCAGAGAAGAGGAAGCGATAGGATCTTGAAGCCCGCATTTCCTTCAGACGTGCAAATGAAGTCTGCTGGTAAAGAGCACGTAATGAAGAATGGAAATGCTAAGGGTCTGTTGACAAGTTGCATCCGGTCGTCTTGGCGGTGCTGGATATGGCCTCGTACAGAGTTCTATAGCGAGGGAACTATTCTCTTTCAGCCACTTCTGTGCAGACATTCGAGGCATGGTTTTGGTAGAGGCTGACGGCGTCTATGGTAAGTGTTGGTGTCAGTGCTGGATCCACTCGGGAGAAGCCTTCTCCTACTAAGGGAAATGTCAACAAAAAGGAAGGGAGCGATAAACTAATGTTAATGCCTAAAGAGTGCAAAGCATCGTAAGCAGTTCAGCGGCTCTAAAGTGAAGGGCGCTGCTCACAGAGGCGCGGCACTATATCAAAATGGAGAGTCTCGGTATCGTTGCACTTGAGCCATCTTGGGTTGGTCAACCAGACAGCTGCCAGCCAGAATTGCTATGACTCGTTACATTGCCGTGGTGGTAAGGTTTGATTTAAGATATTTCCTGACAAGCCGGTTACTATTCAGCCTGCTGAAACTCGAATGGTTCAGGTAAAGGTTCCCTGACTACTGGGTAGCAGTTAGCAAGCCTGGCAGAGTAATGTTTGAAATTGGTGGAGTTGATGAGGTTATAGCAAGAGAGGCATGCTCTGTCTCATGCTATGCACAAGCCTGCACCTCTAAGTGTAAAGTAGTATTCTAAAGCAGATTTGTAGCCAGGAGGTGCTGAATAATGAAAGCGTACAAAAGTATAAGTTCAGGACTTAATGGTAAGTCACTACAGGTTGAGCTTAATCGAAGTTAAATTGCTGCTGCAAAGAAGGAATCTCTTCAACCTAAGATTCCAGAACGCAAACCAACCAGCTCAGATAAATACAGGCCGTATTAGCCGAAGTTAGAGACATCGCAAGCACTCGGGACTGTTTTAACAAGACAGGCATACAACCAGCAGTACTAATCCGAGCAGAGTACAATGGAAGAGAGAATTTTAGAAAAGGGAAATGGGCAAGGTAGTTTGATAGTGATGGACAAGACTATCGTTGTTGCAGTTAGGATGTCGAAGCACCTGTTGTATGGTAGATTTAAGGAGAACTCTAGCTTTACGCTGAGGACGCTAAACGTATTATGTAGGTGACAGAGCTAAAGTTATGGGATTTGACCTCTGTCAAAGACAAAGGATGGACTTGTTGAAATAGTTGAGAAAGCAAAATAATTATCCCATCTTTTAATATTTGAAAGGAGGTTAGTATATGCAGCAGGAAACCAGATCTGTTGCATGATACCAGTACAAAAGAGCTTTTGGCATCATGCGTTATGGGTGGCCTCGACCAGTGGAAGATATGCCGCCATAGGCGATATAACTACGCTAGCCATGTTAAAGATGCAACACCAGGCGGAGTGACAAAGCAAAAGGGTGACGCTAGGTAAAGGGCTGTTGCCAGTTCGCACTAAGAAGGGCCGCTCGTAGAAAAAGACGGTTCTTATATATATCTGATGAAAAATGCAGCAGGCCTTATAAAGGAAGACAAGACACCAACTGGAAACCTCGTGGAGATTTCGGACCAGCAGCAAGAGAACTTCGGGAGAAACAGTTCGCGAAGATCACCACTTGCTCCGGAAGTTTTGTGACAGTGCTGACAAAGAGTGGCTGCCTGTAAGATTAGGGTGATACCGTTAAGGTAACTGGGCAGGAAAACATACAAAGCGCACCAAGGAAAAGGTTATCTCCGCGAAGAAGGAAGAAGGGTAATCGTTGAAGGTGCGTTAACATGGTAACAAAGTACAAGAAAGCATCACAGTAGCAATCCCACCGGCGGTCCTTCGTACACGAGGAAGCTGCTATAGATATCTCTAATGTTATGCGCGTTGCAAAGGGCAAGGTAACAAGAGTTGGATTTACTGCAGCAGGGCGATAAGAAAGTCCGCGGTAGCTAAGGCATATACGCGATATCATTGACTAAATACTGAGAGGTGAGGTATCTCATAGTGTAACAGGCAGAGTGAGAAACCTCACGATAAGGAAATTGCACCCGCTTTACAGAAAAGCGGTTATAAGAATGTAATGCAGATTCTCAAAAGCTTTGATAAAGCAGTTATCACTATGCGGTGTTGCGTGAGGCCAAAGAGAAATGCTAAGCATTCCTGAGACAGTCAAATGCTAATGACCTTGGAATAATTACAGGACAGAAGGCTGTATGGCACAAAGGCGCAAGTCTGTCGCAAACTTTAAAACTCCGTGAGGGTATGCCATAATCGGATGGGTGTTACCTTAGGAGGCATGCAGAATGTCTGAGTTCGCCGGGACTGTCTCACCGAATCTTTGCACTTCCACGAGCACGTGATCAGAGGTGTTGCTAATCCTAATGCTTTTGATGGCAGAGGTGATTGAGTGCTTTGGGTCTTGGCGGAACAGCAGCTTCGGGCTTTCCCGAGACTGAGTGCGATAAGGGCAGTACAAGGTAAGAGGTATGGACGAATTTTCGTTACTACCGCCGAAACAACAGATGCCAGCAGGCAAGAGAGCTCCTTAGAGCATTCTGGTCGCCTTTTGCAGCGTACTAAGGAGGAAACGATGGTTGGTGTTATCAATCGAAACTCACAGTGAAAGACCTGCAAAAGTCCCTCTACCAGGGAATATACACACGCTGGGTAAAATCTGTACGTCCCTATGCTTTATTTAAGGAAAAGTACGAAATCCGCAGAATCGCTTCGCGTGAATTAGCTCTGCGCCGATGATCCCAGGCGTGAAGAAAGCCAGCTGGTACATATTAGGAAGCGAGTGCCAGATAAACGGACAAACAAGTGATCCAATTGCGGATATGCTTACGCGAACTGGGTACTGCAAATACGGCCAAGACGATGAGGTTGATGACTCTGCTCACAATATGAAAGGTATCAATCGCAGAAATTCTCTAAAAGAGGGTTATATTAAGAACTTGAAACCAAATGAGGTTAATGGATTTAAGAATATCCACATCAGTACGTAAGGATAAGGATGTGCATGAAGCGTGTTATTAACGGAATCAAGAGGAATTCTCAAAGCCGGGTTATAGAGTCTATAAGTTAACCAGCAGGACCTTCCAAAAGGTTCTTTGGCGGTCTCTGGAGTTGCTACTCACATCTACAGTCAAGGGCGTTATCACCGATATGATGCGTCAGAGCTCTGCTGCGCGTGGAGAAGTTCCTCGCATTCTATTTTGGCAAATTGGTATCTCGATACCAGTCAGAACAACTGGCATAAAAATGGAGGTGCAAAAGCGATGTCACGGAGCAGGATTAGAACGCCTCATCGCACCGGCAGGTGTTACTGCTGATTGCAGCAGATAAAAGGGACTGTAGTATCCTAAGGTAACACTTGAGAGTGCTTCAAGGAAAATGATAATCGTTTGGAAAACGTGAGATTGTTGTCACAAGACTCAACGAATTGAAGAAGATTGATGGTCTCTCTATGGACTTACAAGAACACTATTAGAATAACATGGCAGCTGGTGCAACCAGTATGTCATGCACTAAGACTCTGAAGCAAACGGCGTAGGTTACAGAGTATCTCGAGCTCGGAAAAGAACCACCTTAACTCTAGGATATTCTCATCCGGTAGTTATGACTGATCCCAGGAGTTGAGCTCAACAGTTGAAGGTACAAACAAGATTCTTGTGACAGGTATTGACAGGGGAGGAAGGTTGGGCCAGTACGCAGCTGAGATTAGAGAGAAGAGAATCGCCGGAACCTTATAAGCGGGCAAGGGTATTAAGTATGATTATGAAGTTATCAGGCGTAAGGTTGGTAAAGACCGGTAAAATAATTGAAAGGGAGGAAAAAGAATGGTTCGTAAAGCATCAAGAAGCGCCATTCGCGAAAAAGAAACATAGAAGAATGCGCACACCTTTCAGGCTGACAGCCGTAAGACCTCGTCTCGCTGTATTCAGAAGTACAGCCATATGTCACGCACAGATGCATTGACGACCAGGCTGGAGCTACTAGTTGCTGCATCCACACTTGAAAAGCGATGTTAAGGCCGGTCTGAGCATACCAATGATGTAGCTGCTGCTTCTGCGGTAGGTACTGCTATAGCTAAAAAGGCACTTGAAAAGGGAATTAAGGAAGTCGTTTCTCGAGAGGTGGTTTCACTTTATCAGGAAAAGTACAGGCACCGCTGACGCTGCTAGAGAAGCAGGTCTTGAATTCTAAGAGAAGGAGGAATAAAATGATGAAATCGTTCAGTAGATAATAACATCGAGAACAAATTTGAGCTGGACAAAGTAGTCGCCACCGCCGCGTTGTCAAGGTTGTAGGGCGGACGCAAATGATGAGACTCCCAGCCTCGCAGTTGTAGGAGACAAGAACGGCAGAGTTGGCAGCGTCTTGGAAAGGCCGCTGAAACTCCCTGAAGCTATCCGTAGGGGTAAAGAAGACGCTATTAGTAATATGGTTTCACCTCAACTGATGAAAAACGGAAGTGTATCTGAGGATTTCATTGGTAAGTTTGAAGTGCAGAGGTTCTTCTAAGAGCTGCCTGAAGGTACTGGAGTAATCGCCGGATACCCTGCTCGTAATGTGTGCTTGAGCTTGCAGGCTTCAAGAACATCAGAACTAAGTCTCTTGGTTCAAAACAATAAGCAGAATGTTGTACTTGCAACAATCAATGGCTTATCTAAGCTTTAAGACCCTGAAGAATTTCAGAGCTTCGTGGCATTTCCGTTTCTGATCTGTAAAATGCTAAGACATAGTACAGTGAATAACAACAGAGGACAATATAATGGCTGATAAATCAAAAAGTAACATTGGTTAAGTCCGTTATTGGACGTGATACCAAAGCACAGGAAGACAGCTGAAGCTCTGGCCTTGAGAAAACAGGCCGTAGCAACACCCTTCCCAACAACGAAGCAACAAGAGGAATGATTAGCAGGTTGCATATCTGCTCAAGGTAGAAGAAATCTAAAGCAGGGAGGTGTGAACGATGAATTTAACAGACTTACAGCCGACAGCAGGCTCTCGTCAGAGTAACAATTTCGTAGAAGAGGTCGGGCGTATGTGCTTCTGGAAATGGTAAGACTGCCGGTAAGTGGACATAAGGGACGTAGAAGGCGCTCGTTCAGGAGCCCAAGACCTGGTTTCTGAGGGTGGCTCGATGTCGCTTTTACAGGAGAATTCCCAAGAGAGGTTTCCACAACAGAAATTCTAAGGAAATTGAGAAGCTATCAAATGTATCTGAACTTAACTCTTTGAAGATGGAACTGAAGTAACAATTCAGGCTCTCCTTGAGGTGGTGTAATTAAAAAGGTATGTGACGTGTAAAGATTCTGGAAATAGGAACTTACTAAGAAGCTACAGTTAAAGTAAACGCCACAGTGCTTCGGCAGAAGAAAAGATTAAAAATCTTGGCGGGATTGCTGAGGTGATCTAATGATAAAAGCGATTCGTAATGCTCTTAAGGTAAAGGATATAGAGAGAGTTTTTATTCACTCTCTATGTCGTTGCAGTAGTCAGGACTTTGATCACAGCCCACATTCCGGGAATTGATCGTAGCAAGATATCTGAATTTTTATCTCAGATAACTCAGCTTTCATTTCTGAAACGCCATCACTGGTGGATCATTTTGAACAGTTATCAATATTTGCATTAGTATTACTCCATATATTACATCTTCCATCATTATGCAGCTCCTCACCATAGCTATTCCAAGGCTTGAGGAGATAAGAAAGAGGGAGAGGACGGAAGGAAGAAAATTGCTGCAGCTACACGCTATGCGACAGCTGCTCTTGCTCTTATAGAGAGTATTGCTATGGCACTAGGTTTTGGCCGTTCAGGATATTTGAGAATTACTCAGTACTTTCAGTTGTAGTTATAACTTCCTTTACCTGCGCAGGTTCTGCCTCCTTATGTGGATAGGTGAGAAGATTACTGATAGAGGAGTAGGTAATGGTATATCAATCATCCTTCTTGTAAACATAGTTTCAAGAATGCCTTCAGACATCATAAATCTTTTAAGACTTATGTTATAGGTGGAACTACTGTTATCAATAAGGTTATAGCAGCATCTCATTTAGAAGTGTAATTGCTGCTCTACAACTTACATTATTGTATTAAATGATGCAATTAGAAAGATTCCCCAGCAGTATGCACAGAAACTTCAGGGAAGAAGACTTGTAGGAGGTTCGAGGTTCTAATATTCCACTTAAGGTAAATACCGGCGGTGTTATGCCTATCATCTTTTGCAAGTTCAATCTTCAGACACCTATTATTATCTCGCAGATTTCGGAATTCAGCCAAAAAGTGGTGCAGGAGCAACCTTAGGTGAGAAAGATATTAAAGGTATTAAACCAGCAGGCTTGGTGTAACTTCACCAGCTGGGGAGAGGCTAAGTATACATTGGGGCTTGTACTTTATGTGATTATGATTATATTCTTTTGCTTACTTCTATACCTCAATAACCTTCAATCCGCTTGAGATTGCAAACAACATGAAAAGTCAGGCGGTTTTCATACTGGTATCGAGACCAGGCCGTCCTACAAGTGATTATCTTACCAAGGTACTTAATAGCATTATATTTATAGGGGCTTGTGGCCTTATAATTGCAGCACCTCGTTCCTATTATGTGCTCAGGAGTATTTTGGAGCAGATGTCCCATTTGGTGGAACATCACTATAATCGTAGCAGGTGTTATACTTGAAACAATGAGCAGATTGAGTCAATGATGCTGGGAGACATTATAAAGGTTTCTTAAATGATTAAAGAGTACCATATAATATGGAGCTAGCAGGTTTGTGACAGATGAATGTTAGAGTCCGGCTACAGCTTATTTTAATAGGTAATTCCTCTGAATTCCTGATTAAATAATATCTCCGAGGGATGCACAGCTTTCGGCAGAGAAATTTGCCTTACGGCACTGTTGCGGCGCGAAGTGTGTGTGCACACACTTTATTTAAGGAGGTCTCATATGAAAATAGTTATGCTTGGCGCCCCAGGTGCGGGTAAAGGTACACAGGCGATTAAAATTGCAGAAAGTATGGTCTTCCAATATTTCTACAGGAGATATATTTAGATATAATATCAAGAATAATACAGAACTTGGACTTAAGGCTAAGGAATATATGGATAAAGGGACAGCTTGTACCGGATGAACTCACTGTAAGCATTCTGTTGAGACAGAGTAGCAAAAGATGACTGTGCTAAGGGTTATATTCTTGATGGCTATCCAAGAACTATTCCACAGGCTGAAGTTCTTGAAGAGGCTCTAAGAAATTAGGGTGAGAATATTGATTTTGCTGTAAATGTGGTTGTTCCGGATGAAAAATATAATTGAAAGAATGTCAGGAAGAAGAACCTGTCCTAATTGTGGAGAAACCTATCATATAGTTTATAACAATACTCAAGGCAGAGGGAATTTGTGATAAATGCAGTGGGGATTTAATTCAGAGGCCTGATGATATGCCTGAAACAGTTAAGAAGAGACTTGAGGTATACCACGCTCAGACAAAAACTGCTTGAGGAATTCTCACCGCAGTAGAAATGTGTATAAAGAGGTTGATGGTACTAAGCCCTATGAATGAAGTTTTTGAGGATATATGTAAGATTTTAGGGCTGACAATTTTTGGAATTAAAGGAGAGATAATGGTTGTAGGAATTAAAGCTGAAAGTGAGATAAGTTTAATGAGAGAAGCGGGTAAACGCCTGGCTTTTGTACTTAACGAGCTTGAAGGCTATATAAAACCCGGACTTTCAACATTTGAAATAGATAAAAGAGGAGAGGAACTTATCCGTAAATGTGACGGATACCTTCTTTTCTTGGTTATAATGGTTTTCCCTGCGTCCATCTGTGTCTCCGTTAATGATCAGGTTGAAAGATGGAATTCCTGATAAGGAGCATTTCATAGAAGAAGGAGATATTGTAAGTCTTGATGCCGGTCTTATCTATAAGGGTTTTCATGCTGATGCTGCAAGGACAGTGCCTGTAGGAACGATTATTCCTGAGCTTAAGGACCTTATTGAAGTCACTAAACAGAGCTTTTTTGAGGGAATAAAGCAGGCAGTTCCGGGTAATCACATAAATGATATATCTATCGCTATCCAGTCTTATGTAGAAAGCCACGGCTACTCTGTAGTAAGGGATTTAGCCGGACATGGCATAGACAAAAACCTTCACGAAGCTCCTGATATTTATAATTTCAGGCAGAGAACCAAGGGAATTAGAGATTGAGAAGAACATGACATTTGCCATAGAACCGATGGTGAATATGGGAGGTTATGAGGTAGAATGGGGAGAGGATGACTGGACAGTGTATACTGCGGATTTTTCTTTTTCAGCCCACTACGAAAATACAATTTTAATTACTGATGGAGAGCCGGAAATATTAACTTTATAGAGGTGGCTATGGAATTAAAACCGGTGCATCCTTATTAGGTCAAATGCAGGACATGATAAGGGTGAACTTTATGTTGTGAATATTATACTGGGAAATTTGTTTTTGATAAATGGCAAAAATATACTAAGCTTCACTCTAAGAAAAAGAACATCCTTCATATACAACCTATCAATATAGATTATAGAAATGTACTAAAAAGGCAGATAAGCAGTGTAAAAGAGAGAATTTTAATGATGAGGATGTGGCTTTAGCAATAAAGCTTTGCAAAAGAGAGATGGTGGTGGACACCGGAAAGGAGACAAATGTTCTAAAGCAGATGTACTTGAAATTGAGGGAACAGTAATAGAAAAACTTCCAAACGCAATGTTCCAGGTTGAACTTGAAAATGGGCATAAGGTACTTGGCATATCAGCGGTAAGCTTTAGAATGAACTTTATCCGTATCTTACCGGGCGACAAGGTAACTCTTGAAATGTCCCCTTATGATTTGACTAAGGGCAGAATTATTTGGAGAGATAAGTAATAGAGTGGCATTAAGGACAGAGGCAGAGGCTTCTGTCCTTTTTATTAGGATAAATATCGTTTGGTAAAGTTAAGAGTATATTTATTATATATTATGTGCTATAATAACAGATAAATAACAGGGTTACCCAAAGCTTAGGGAGGAGTCAAATATGTTAAAAAGTACAGATGTAATTAAAAATAAGGATTATCCGATGTATAGAAATATAAAAAGATTAAAATTATTTTTTTACTGTTGCCGCTACAGCAACGGTAATGATTGGTATACAGCCACTGGCTGCTTCTGCAAATGTTCAGTATGTTGAACAAGATGGATTTGCATTAGAAGGTGAGAGTTTATATGAAGAGGAAGAGAAAGAACAATTTGAGGAAGAACAATTTGAGGAAGAAGAGGACTCAAGGATAGCAGAGGAAGAAGAAAAGTGAATGGGAAGAAATAGGGCGAAGAGAGAATGAAGAGAGAAAGGCTTGAGGAAGAGGAGCAAAAGAAGAGAAGAGGAGGAAGAAGAGAGAATGAGAGAGAAGAATATAAGAAAAAGAAGAAGAGAGAAAAAAATAAGGGCTGAAAAAGGAAAAGAAAAAAAGAAGAAGAGAAAAAAATAAGGGCTGAAAAGGAAAAAGAAAAAGAAGAGGCTGAAAGAGAAGAAGAGAGAGGATTAAAAAGAGGAAGATAAGAAAAGAAAAGAGATAGCAGAAAAAGAAACAGATAAAGGCATTTGCAGCCAGACTGGTAAAAATGCCAAAACAGATAAAGAGAAAATAAAGGCGTTTTATGACGGAATATGTAATTATGGTACATATGACTGGCAAGGATATAAAGAAGGTTATGCTCATATTTTTCGAAGATGATATGGATAACTCAATTTTAAATAATGCAATGATAATGCTTAAAAATAAGAAAGGAGTATGTGGACACTATGCATCGCTGTTTACAGAATGCTGTAGAGCTTATGGAATTAATTTCTGAAGTAGTAATGGAGATAAACCTATGTGGAGTAATGTAACTTTGGGAAATAAGAAATATGTAGTGGATGTGACTCTTGATGACGATAATTATAAGAAAAAGATAAAGTATAATTACTTTTATGATTAAGGAACACCCAAAAGTAAGGGCTATGAAAAATTCGTGAGCAGTATGCTAAGGATAATAAAAATTCCTGAATATAAAAAGGAATTTGCCAAAATAGATAGGAATAATATAAAAACACAGGCAGAATTTTTTAAAAGCTTTATCGAATGCCGCATACAGCCTTAAATGGTAATAAAGTATATAAATTTCACTTTAAAATAACAGGGAAAAACTTCAATATGAGTAATAACTTTAATGCTTTTTTATATGTTAGGTCTGCCTTGTAAGGTCAGTTGGAATAAAAATATATATACTTTGAGTTTTTAAAAGTGCGAAGTTATAGTTTATAATTCCAAATAAAGGGGAAGCATATGTCAAACAAAAGCTTAATAAAAAGCTATATTATTAGTACCATTAACAGCATTTTTAATCAGCCCGGCCACTTCTTCAGCTAAAGAAAAATAAATGATATTTTTAACAAATAAAAATATGGCTGTAGCCAAAGGGACTAAATATGATGAGGTAAAAGATATTTCTTTTTGAAATCAAAGCTGTAAAGTATAAAGGAAAATGGGGATTTATAAACCATAAAGGAAAGAAGGTTATAGATTTTGAAAATATGATGATGTGTGGACAGGTGAGCTGACATATTCATTTGGAGAATTAGTAATTGCAGTAAAAAGATGGTAAGTGGGCTTCATTAATGAAGAAGGAAAAGGTGACAGTTCCACCGGAATATGATGACATTAAAGAGGCTATGTTCATTGGGATTGAAAGTAAAAAGACGGAAAATGGGGGCTGGTGACAAGTGATGGACAGATTATAATACCATTTAAGTATGATGACATAGTAAAAGTTGATGGATCTGCAGCTGAAGTCGTACTGGACGGAAAAAAGGGAGTAGTAGAGGATAAAAAGAGATTATACCACTGAAGTATGATGAAGTAAAAGAGCTTACTAAGCCTTTATCAGGTTAGGCTTGGAACTAAATGGGGTTATATAAGTGAAGCAGGGAGGAAATAACCCTCGCCTAAATATGACAAAAACAGAATATTTTAGAGAAGGCTTAGCTGCAGTAAAAAGCAGAGAACAAATGGGGGTTTATTAATCTTAGTGGCGAGGAAGTTATTAAACCTAAGTATGATGAAGCAGGCTCTTTAGTGACAGCAGGGCAAGGGGTTAAGTTGAATGGAAAATGGGGATATATTGATACTAGAGGTGAAGAAATTATAATTCCTAAATATGATGAGGCAGGAAATTTTAAATCAAGGGATTGCCGGTGTATGTATAAATGGAAGATGGGGCTGATTAGTAAAAGTGGAGAGCCCTAAGGGGTAAACTCGTATATGATGCCATATTCAACGATGAGGGTATGTTATTCATCAGGGTGAACCTGGATACGAAGACTGGCTATATCAATAAAGAAGGCAGGGTTGTAATCCCTGTAAAGCACGATGAAGCATTAATTATAATGATGAAGCTGTAGTGGCCAGACTTGACAAAAATGGGGAGCTTATGATAGTACAGGTAAACTGGTAATTCCATTAAAATATGATGGTATTAAGTATGTAGTGATTAAACCATGATGATAAAAAAGGAAGTTCTGTATTCTCAGCTGATGTAGTTTCAAAGAAGAAGACTATACACTTAAAAATTTAAGGCAAAGAGCAAAAATATCAATGGTCAGTACAGATATGGTAAGTGGAAAGAATTTAAGTAATGAAGGTGTGGTAAATTCTGATAAAACAGGGTATAATGGAACGACATTTTTCATTATAGGAGGAAGAGTAAAATGGGGCTTATGAAAGCGTGTTTTATCAGTTTTATCCAATGGGATTTTGTGAGCACCATTTGAAAATGATGGGAATTTAGAGCATAGAATACTGAAGGTGCTTGACTTCATTCCTCATCTTTAAAAAGATTGGCATAGGAGCAGTGTATTTTTCACCTATTTTTGAATCTGATACATGGATATAATACTAAGGGATTATAGAAAGATAGATGTGAGACTTGGAACCAATGAAGATTTTAAGAAGGTTTGTGAAGAACTTCACAAAGAAGGAATCAAGGTAATACTTGACGGTGTTTTTAACCATGTTGGAAGAGGATTTTTCGGCTTTTAAGGATGTACTTGAAAAGAGGAGAATTCTCAGTATAAAGACTGGTTCAATATAAACTTTGGCGGTAATAGTAACTATAATGACGGATTGTGGTACGAAGGTTGGGAAGGTCATTACGATTTGGTTAAGTTAAACCTTAGAAACAATGCAGTCACAGACTATCTTATAGAAAGTGTAAGAGGCTGGGTAAAGGAATTTGATATAGATGGTCTTAGGCTTGATGTAGCCTATATGGTGGACAGGGACTCTTAAAGAGATTAAGGTATGAGACAGGGCAGATGAAGCCTGAGTCTTGGTGGAGAAATGATAGGCGGTGACTACAATCAGATTATGAATGATGAGATGTGCCACTCAGCAACCAACTATGAGTGTTACAAGGGAATTTATTCAAGCCTTAACAGTATGAATCTGTTTGAAATAATGCATTCCTTAAACCGCCAGTTTGGTGAGGAAAAACTGATTATACAGAGGTAAACATCTGATGAGTTTTGTAGATAAACTATGATGTATCAAGGCTTGCAAGTATTCTTACTGAGGAGAAACATATTCCGCTTGCCTATGCTCTTATGTTTACAATGCCGGGCATACCTATGATTTACTACGGTAGTGAATGGGGCTTAAGGCAGATAAAAAGAGGGAGATCCTGCCCCTAAGACCTCGCCTTTGATAAGCCGGAACATAATGAACTTACAGGGTATATTACCAAACTGATTAAGATACATAATGCCTCACCTGTACTCTGGTATGGAAGTTTCAAGACTTTACAGATATCCAATAAACAGTGTGCATTTTTACGGGAGTTTGATGGGAAACAAATGATAATAGCCATAAATGCAGACAGCAGCAACTCAAGAATTAATTTTCATCTTGACAATATAAATGGAAGCCTTATAGACCTTGTTACGGGAGATAAGGTAGAATTTAATTCCCGGACTTGAGATGGAGGGTTTTAGAGCTTATATATTTGAGATTTAATTGAGATAAGATTCATATTCAATCTAACTGTAAACAGTACAGAGTTAGTTGGGTATGGATTTTGTTTTTTAAAAACTTACTATATAGTATAATAGAAGTGTTTACGATATAATTTATAGATGATACAGGTGTCTAAAAGTTACGAATAATTAAGCAATGGAACAGTTGTTAAAATAAGGAAATAACCTTCGTAGGAGAATTTGATGAGAATCAATAATGTGATTGACTACCTTGAAAACATAGTAAATCAACATCCGGATAAATCAGCATTTGTGGAGAACGCTCAAAAACTTACATTTAAAGAATTAAAAGATAGTGCGGATACTATAGCTGGTTTTATCATAGATAAAGAGATATAAAGAACCGGTATTGGTTTTTATGGAAAAATCACCGGAAGAGGCAGCAGCCTTCCTTGGAGTAATAGAATCAGGCAACTGCCATGTGGCAATGGACTTAGAGATGGCAGATGGAAGACTTTCATATATTATGAAGATGGCGGATGCAAAACTTATGATTTGCGACAGTTTTTACCAAAGAAAAGGCAGTAAATCTGGGATTTAGAGGAGAAATCATAAGCTTTTGATGAGATTAAGGGCAGGCCTAATCAGGAAAAGCTTGCTGAAATTAGAAGAATAGCAATAGACACCGATCCTATTTATATTGTTTTTACATCCGGTTCTACAGGGATTCCAAAGGGAGTAATTGCTAATCATAGAAGTGTAATTGACTATATCGAGGAATTAGGCAAGGTTTTAGAATGATGAAACAACAGTTTTTGGAAAATCAGGCTCCGCTATACTTAGATGCTCTGCTTAAAAGATGTTTACACCACTATGAAATACGGTGCTACAACCCATCTCATCTCCTAAAAACTGTTTATGAGTCCTGTGAAGCTAATAGAATACCTAAATGAAAACAAGATTAATACAATATGCTTTGTAGCATCAGCACTCACTATACTTACAAAAACTTGGGAGCTTTTGAATTTGCAAAAACCTGAATATCTTAGAACTATTGCTTTTTAGGGGAAGTATTTCCTTAATCATTTTAAGGAATGGAAAAATGCTCTGTCCTAAGGCGAGATTTGATTAATCTCTATGGAACTACTGAGTGTACGGGAATGAGCAGTTTCATGTTGTGGATAAGATAGAAGAGATAGAAAATGTTATTCTATCGGAAAGCCCTTTCCAAACTACAGGTATCTTCTTATTAAATGAAAAAGATGAAGCGGTTGTAAAAGGAGAAAAGGGAGAAATTTGTATCAGAGGGACTGCACTTACCATGGGATATTATAAAGATCCGAAAGAACCAAGGAGAGCTTTGTGCAAAAACCCTCTAAATGAAGCTTTTTAGAGACGTATATAGAACGGGGATATCGGATATTTTAATGAAAAATAATGATTTGATTTTTGTTGAAGAAAAGATAATCAGATAAAGCACATGGGATATAGGATAGAACTGGAAGAAATAGAAGCATTAGGTAATTCGTTTGAAAATGTGGTAAGGGGAGTCTGTATTTATGATAAAGAAAGGGGAAAGATTTGCTTTTGCTTTATCAGGGAAATCCGAAGTTTCGGAAGTAAAGGTTCTGTTTTAAGGAAAAACTTCCTGCTTAAGATGGTGCCGGAGAAAGTAGTGAAACTGGACAATTTACCGGTTATGACAGGAGGTAAGATAGATAAAATAAATATATTAAAAATAATGAGATAAAGAGGAATAAAATGGAAAAGCAAGATTTAATTGATATTTTTGAAGGAAATTCATCCGGAAGTGGATTATGAAACTGAGAAGAACCTGATTGATTCTAAGATTTTTTTGATTCTATGGATATTGTCACTCTTATTTCAGAGATTGCAGACAGCTTTGATATAAAAATACCTGCAAATGAGATAGTGCTGGACAATTTTAATTCTGCAGAAGCTTTATTCAGGCTGATTCAGGAATTGGAGTAGATATGCAGTTTGTATCCTATGAATTCATTGCTTTTTTTATGTTTGGTTGTGATAGGTTACTATACTCTTTTTAAAAGATTTCAATGGCAGTTTTTGTTATTTGCAAGTTTATTGTTTTATTATTTGTCGGGAAAAGAATATCTTTTATATATTTCAGGAGTTACAGTATCAGTTTATTTAACTGCACTAAAAATAAGCAAACTATGATGGGTTAAAAGAGAAAAAGGTATTAGATAAACAAGGATTTAAGGATGAAAAACGGATAGGCAAGATCTCAAAAGATGGTTTTTGCTGTGGGCTTTTCATAGGGCTTGTCTTGCTTGGAATTCCTAAATACACTAATTTTTATGATAAACAATGTAAATTTTATTTGGAATGGTATTCTAGGAAGGAAGCCGCTGGGATTTGTGGATTTATTACTGCCTTTAGGAATTTCTTTTTACACATTTAAGAGCTTAGGTTATTTGATTGATGTATTTAGAGGAAAAATATCCGGCAGAAAAGAATTTTTGGCAAATTTGCTCTCTTTGTTTCATTTTTCCACAGTTGATTCATGGTCCCTGATTAGCAGGTTCGATGCTATTTCTGAGTCTTTGTTTGAGAAACATGATTTCAGTGAAAGAAGGTTTGTAAGAGGCTTATACAGGCTTCTATGGGGATATTTTAAAAAGTTGTTATAGCAGACAGGATAATGACGGCTGTAGTAACTATAGCTGCAGAACCTGAAAATACAATGGAAGTTTTGCTTTTTAGGCATGGTATTTTATTCAATTCAGATTTATGCTGATTTTTACAGGAGGCATAGATATTACTATTGCAAATTGCAGAAATGCTTGGAATAAAAACTGAAGAGAACTTTATCAGGCCATACTTCTCAAAGTCTATTAAAGAATATTGGAAAAGATGGCATATCACGATGGGAAGCTGGTTCACTGAATATGTGTTTTATCCGCTATCAGTTTCAAATGCCATAGTTTTTATTTCGGAGGTCTGCCAGAAAAATATCTTGGCAAAAATATTGGGAAAAAGAGTACCTGTATATATTTCAACCATAACAGTCTGGTTTCTTACAGGTTTTTAGGATGGAGCAGGTTGAATTTCATAGTATGGGGTTTGTTAAACGGAATATTTATGCTTATTTCTGAGGAATTGAGGGATTTTTATGAGCTTTTTCCATAGATATATTCCAATAAAGAAGTGCAAATTTAGGATTTATGATGCTCTCTGTGTGCTAAGAACCCTGTTTTTGTGAGCAGTGTAAGGCTGCTTGACTGCTATGGCGATGTGGGGCTTGCCTTTTAAGACTTATTTTAGCATCTTTACTGTGAATAACCGGCATTTGATAGGAAAAGAAAAAAATTGGGGCTTGATATACTCCAATTTGCAGTGGTTGGAGCAGGTGTCATCATTCTTTTCATTGTGAGTATGTTAAATAGAGGCGGAGATATAAGAGATAGAATTTTGTCTAAAAAGGCTTGGATATGGTATACAGGTTTTGGGGGCTGTATTTATAGTGGTTTTAATCTTTGGAGCCTATGGAATAGGATATGATTCTTCTCAGTTTATTTATAACAGGTTTTTAGGAGTAGGAATGAAGAAAGAAGTTTATATGGTTTCAGGAATCATCCTAATGTTTGTAATTTTTATGTATTACAGTGTTTGCTAATGCCTAAGTATGTAGAGGATATTCCTGAGGGAGCCTTAGTTTCGGAGTACTATAAGGAAGAAAATAACTATGATGTACTATTCATAGGAGATTGTGAAGTCTATGAAAACTTTTTCTCCAAAGGTCTTGTGGGAGGAATATGGGATAAACAGTTATATTAGAGGCAGTGCCAAACAGCTTATCTGGCAGTCATATTATCTGCTAAAAGAAATGCTTAAGAAAGAGAAACCCAAGGTGGTAGTTTATAATGTTCTGGCTCATGAAATACGGAACGCCACAAAAGGAAAGTTATAACAGGATGACCTTGATGGGATGAGGTGGTCGAAAGAAAAAAAGTGGATGCAATTTATGCATCTATGCTTCCTGATGAAAAAGATGATTGAGTATGTATTTCCTATCTTGAGATTTCATTCAAGATGGAGTGAACTTTCAAAAACAGGATTTTAAATATATTTTTCATAAACCTTGATTTCAAATAACGGCTATCTTATGAATGCTGATATAAGAGCCGTAGGGAAGATGCCAAGGCCGAGGCCGCTAACAAAGTATAAGTTTAGTGATGTTTCATATGCCTATTTGGATAAGATGGTAAAGCTATGTAAAGATAATGGAGTGGAACTGGTTTTTAATTAAGGCTCCGGTCTTATACCCTTATTGGTATGAGCAGTGGGATAAGCAAAATTGCAGAGTATGCAAATGAAAATAAACTTACTTATATTAATTTACTTGAACATATAGAGGAGGCCGGTCTTGATTTTAATACAGATACTTATGATAAAGGATTACACTTAAATGTATATGGAGCTGAAAAGCTGAGCAGGTATTTCGGGAAAAATATTAAGATATGAATTTGGACTGGCTGACAGGAGATGTGAAGTGGGACTTTTCGAGAATTTGGAAGAATAAGATTTTACTTTTATGATAAGGAAAAAGGAAAGAGAAGATAGGAGAGGGAAAGAAAATTAATAGTTTGAGAAGGTTGTGTGGGAGTAAAAATTTTCTAAAAATTTCTACTTGAAACTTGCAGTGGACTGTGTTATCACATATAGTGGACTTTATTCAGAAAGGAGTTTTCGAAAATGAAAGTTAGGTCATCTGTGAAACCTATTTGCAAAAAATGCAAGGTTATCAAGAGAAAGGTGCAATCAGAATTATCTGTGAGAACCCAAAACACAAGCAGAGACAGGGATAATTTGATTAAGATTAATAATTAGGAGTCTTGCTTTCGCGTTATGGATATCGCCGGAAATGTGAGCCGGTCATATCTGTGATACCGTATTTATAAGCTTTAGGCTTATATTATGAAGAAAAATTTTTCTTCTCCTCGAAATTCATCATTTCGTTGTACGGTTTGTAAAGCGGCTGGGTAGAGGAAATCATCATTCCAAAACCAAATTTCACATATATTGTTACTAATAATTGAAAAAAATAATGGAGGTTAAAACGCTAATGGCTCGTATTAGTGGTGTCGATTTACCAAGAGAGAAGCGTGTAGAGATTGGTCTTACTTTATATCTATGGTATTGGTAGAGCTAAATCTAATGAAATTTTAACAAAAGCAGCTGTTGATCCGGACATTCGTTGCAAGGATCTTCTGACGAACAGGTTGGAAAAATCCGTGATGTGATTGAAGAATCCGTTCTGGTTGAAGGTGATCTTCGTCGTGAAGTAGCTATGAATATCAAGAGACTTCAGGAGATCGGTTGTTACAGAGGTGTTCGTCATAGAAAGGGACTTCCTGTCCGTGGACAGAACACAAAGAACAACGCAAGGACAAGAAAATATCCAAAGAAGACCATCGCAAATAAGAAGAAATAATTAAAGGAGGATTCTTAGGTCATGAGCTAGTGCAAAAAGGCAGCAAAAAGTGACAAAGAAGCGTGTGAAAAAGAATGTCGAGCGCGGACAGGCACACATTCAGTCATCATTTAATAATACAATAGTTACATTAACAGATTCTGAAGGCAATGCTCTTTCATGGGCAAGTGCAGGCGGACTTGGTTTCAGAGGTTCCAGAAAAGTTCACCCTTACGCTGCTCAGATGGCAGCAGAGACTGCAGCAAAGGCTGCTGTTGTCTATGGATTAAAAGTCTGTTGAGGTTATGGTTAAGTAATCTGTGCAGGTAGAGAAGCAGCTATTCGTGCTTTAGAGGCTTGTGGAATTCAGGTAACCAGCATAAAGGATGTTACTCCGGTACCTCATAACGGATGTAGGCCACCAAAGCGTAGAAGAGTTTAATTCCAGGTAGATTATTTTAGGAGGAAAAATAAATGGCAAGAGATATGGTGCCTGTATTAAAGAGATGCAGGGCTCTCGGCATAGAACCAATGGTTATGGGACTTGATAAGAAGTCCAACAGAACTGCAGGTAACAGCAGAAGAAAAATAAGCGAATATGGTGCTCAGCTTCGTGAAAAGCAGAAAGCTAAGTTCATTTACGGTGTATTAGAGAAGCTCTTCAGAAACAATTTTGCAAGGGCTAAAAAGCTTAAATATGGTACAACCGGTGAGAACCTTATGATTCTCCTTGAGTTGAGACTTGATAATGTTATCTTCCGTCTTGGTCTTGCGAGAACAAGAAAAGAAGCAAGACAGATGGTTGGTCATAAGATGGTGCTTGTTAACGGCAAGCAGGTAAATATTCCTTCTTATACAGTAGCAGTGGGCGATAAGATTGAGATTAAGGAGAAGAAGAAGTCAATCCAGAGAATCAAGGATGTACTTGAGGCAACTAACGGAAGACTTGTTCCTGCTTGGCTTGAGATTGATCGTGAGAATCTTACAGCAACTGTTAAGGAGATTCCAACAAGAGATCAGATTGATGTTCCTGTAGATGAGGTGTTCATTGTCGAGTTGTACCTAAGCATTAATTCGAATAACACACTTAAAGGAGGAGCCTGGTAATGTTTGATTTTAAGATACCAAATATTGAAATTGCTGAGATTTCTGAAGATAAGAAATACGGGCGCTTCGTAGTAGAGCCTCCTCGAGAGGGGTTATGGTACAAACTCTTGGGAATTCGCTCAGAAGAATTATGCTTTCATCTCTTCCGGGAGCAGCAGTAACAACTGTTAAAAATCGAAGGAATTAAGCACGAACTTAGTTCTATTCCCCGGAGTAAAAGAAGATGTTACGGAAAATTATTATGAACATCAAGAGTCTTGCTATTAGAAATGACAGTGAGACTGATGAACCCTAAGACCGCATACATTGAATTTGAAGGAGAGGGTGTTGTAACAGCTGCTAACATTCAAGCAGATTCAGACATTACAATTACCAATCCGGATCAGGTGATAGCTACCTTAACGGTGGTAATAATTGCAGATTATATATGGAATCTAATATAGGTCGTGATTATGGATATGTTGCTTCTGATAAGAATAAGAGTGATGATTTAGCGATAGATGTGATTCCTATTGACTCTATCTATACACCTGTTGAAAGAGTAAAATATCAATATAGAGAATACCCGTGTAGGTCAGATGACAGATTATGATAAGCTCACATTGGAAGTATATACCAATGGTACAATGGGACCTGATGAGGCAGTGAGCCTTGCAGCCAGAGTGATGAGTGAACATCTCAATTCTTTCATTGACCCTATCTGAAAATGCTAAAGTAGTAGATGTTATGGTAGCTAAGCTCTGACAATGAAAGAGGAAGAGTACTTGAGATGAGTATAGATGAACTTGAACCTCGGTTCGAGCATTTAACTGTCTTAAGAGATCCGGAATCAATACAGTTCAGGAATTAGTTGGAAAAACGTGATGAAGATATGATGAAAGTCAGAAACCTTGGAAATAAGTCTCTTGAGGAGATTAAGGCCAAGATTAAGGCACTTGGACTTTCACTTAATGATGGCGATGAATAATTAGGAGGATATAGGAATGGCTGGCTATAGAAAGCTTGGTAGAACATCAAGTCAGAGAAAGGCTTTTACTCAGAAGTCAGGTAACAGAGCTTTTATATCATGGCAAGATTGTTACCACTGAGGCTCGTGCTAAGGAGCTTCGCCGTATAGCTGAGAAGCTTATCACACTTGCTGTTAAAGAAAAGATAATTTTGAAACAGTTACAGTTAAGTCAAAGGTTTTTCGTAGAGATGCCAATGGCAAGGTTGTTAAAGAAGTAGTAGATGGCAGGAAGACAGCTGTATATGATGTAGTAGACAAAGAGGTGAAGAGAGACCTCCCTACTCGTCGTAATGCAAGAGTACAGATGAATAAGGTTCTTTACTCTATCACAGAGCGTCCTGAGAAGGCTGCTGGAAGAAAGAAAAACACTAAGGTTGTTGATCTTTTCAAACAAGCTCTTCGATGAGATAGCACCAAAGTATGTTGACCGTAAGGGTGGATATACAAGAATAGTTAAGATTGGTCTCCGTAAGGGAGATGCAGCTATGGAAGTTCTTATTGAACTTGTATAAGTAGAATATTATTAATAAAAAGAGAAACTGTAACAGGTTTCTCTTTTTATACTGTAGAAAGAAACTCTAAAACGAATAATGTGACTGGTGGAGGAGAAGTTTACTGAGATGGATTATTTATCTTCAAGATGTCAGGTATGCAAGATTTATTAGAGAATTTAACTGAAACTGTTTTTCGAAAAATTATTAAATTTGAGAAACTTCTTTCATTTATTTGTGCATATTGCATAAAAACAAAGTGGTAAAATTGACTAAATAACGAAGCAGTTACAAGTTTATGAAAATACTTTCATAATTTAAGAATAATATTGAAAATAATTTTAATTAAGTTATAATATAAGATAGATATTGAAATAAAGAAATAAAAGAGGCAGATTATGAATGATAGAATAAATTCGCTTAAAGGAAAACTAATAGTTTTCCTGCCAGTACTCTTCCACATGAACCGCTTCATTCTTCTTTATAATGGGAAGGATGGCTTTAGCAGCTAAAGAAGGTGGAGCAGCCGGAATAAGGGCAAATACTAAAGAAGACATAGCTGAGATTCAGAAGAATGTTGATCTTCCGATTATTGGAATAGTCAAGAGAGATTATGAAGGTTCTGATGTCTATATTACTCCTACTATGAAAGAAATAGAAGAACTTATGGAGGTTAAGCCTGATATAATAGCAATGGATGCAACTATTGGTAAAAAGACCCGGAGGGCTTACAATAGATGAGTTCTTTAAGGAGGTTAAAAACAAAATATCCTAACCAGCTTTTTATGGCGGATTGTTCTACTGTTGAAGAAGCACTTCATGATGGATGAACTTGGATTTGACTTTGTAAGTCCTACTATGGTGAGGTTACACAAAAAGCAGAGTGAGCACCTTAAAATTGCAGATAATGATTTTGAAATACTTAGGGAAATCATTAAAAATGCAAAAACACAATGTAATTGCTGAGGGTAATGTAAGCACCCTGAAAAAGCAAAGAGAGTGATTGAATTAGGAGCTTTCAGTGTGGTTGTCGGTTCTATAATTACAAGACCGCAGCTTATAACAAAATCTTTTGCAGAAGCATTAGCTGCTGTAAAAATAAATTAAAAAGACATTTCTAAGGAGGAAAGATTTATGAAATTGAAAAAGTAACTTCACTTGCACTTGCTGCTATTATGGCAACATCCCTTATCGGATGCTCAAAGCCTGCTGATAATAATGCAAGTACAAAGACTTCAACAGCTTCTTCTACAAAGGCTTCAAGTACAGCCGACAATCCTGGCAGTGCTGCTGAGACAACATCAGCTGCAGGAGAGAAGACAGCTATTACCCTTTGGACATATCCAATTGGTAAGTGGGGCGATTCTGCAACAGTTGACGGACTTCTTCAGAACTTTAATGCAAAATATCCTGATATCAGTGTAAGTGTTGAATATCTTGATTACACTAACGGTGATGACCAGGTAAACTACAGCTATTGAAGGTGGACAGGCTCCTGACATCGTTATGGAAGCAGCCTGAAAGACTTGTAGCTAACTGGGGTGCAAAAGGGACTTATGGTTGACCTTTTCAGACCTTTTATACAGATGCTTCTAAAGACTTCTATGAGAATGTTACAGCTGCCTGCAAGGGTACAGATGGTAAGTACTATGAGTATCCACTTTGCATGGTTGCACATTGTATGGCAATAAATAAAAAAAGATGTTTGAAGAAGCTGATGCTATGAAGTATCTTGATGCTGAAAAAGCATACTTGGACAACAGAGAACTTCCTAAAGGCTGTTGATGCTGTTCAGAAAAAGGGACATGAAAAATGTACTCGCTGTTTACTGCAGCGGTCAGGGTGGAGACCAGGGAACAAGAGCCCTTGTAAATAACCTCTATGGCGGAACATTTACAAATGCTGAGCATACACAGTACACAATAGATGATGAGAAGAATATTAAGGCTCTTGAGACACTTAAGAAGACAAAAAGGGTGTTAACTTCGATCCTTCTATAGCAGGTGGTGATGAAATTACACTTTTCCGTAATGGAACACTTGCTGTATCACTTTGCTGGAATGCTTCACAGCAGAACAATGCAGATAATGCAGCAGCAGGTACCACAAACGATGGTTCAGAAATCCTTCCTATGCAGTTCCCTTCAGAAGATGGAACAGCTAAGCTTTGTGGCGGTATTTGGGGGATTCGCATCTTCGATAACAAGGACGAGGCTAAGATTAAGGCAGCTAAGACCTTCATCGACTTTTATGGCTAACGATGCCAGCCAGGTTAAAGAGTCTGTAAAGGCTTCAGGATTCTTCCCTGTACACAGCCAGTTAACAGATGTTTATGCAGGAACAGAGATAGCTGACACAATGGCTATGTTTACTAAGAACTCTATGCCTGATGGGTGACTATTATCAGGTAACAAAGGGATGGCCTGAGCACGTACAGCTGGTGGAATATGCTTCAGAAGGTTGGAGCAGGAGATGACATCAAGACAGTTGTAACTGAGTGCAATAAGGAAGCTAACGCAGCTGCTAAAAATAATTATATAAGCGATAGTCATTAGATAAAGATTATGCCATAGACCGCACAATACTCGGATTAGAGAGCAAAAACTAAGTTATGCTGCAGTCTGAGAGGCGGCTATGGCATTCTTAATTATATTAGAAAGTGAGGAAACTGTTTTGAGAACAAATACAGTTTCGGCAAGGAGTAAGGTTCTTGCCGCAAGAGAAACAAGAAATGCTTATCTTTTCTTACTTCCAAGTCTTATTTTTCTTTTGTAGGATTCGTAATATTACCTATGTTCATATGTATATATACGAGTTTCTTTTGATTCTACAATGGGCAAGGATGTAAAAGATGTATTCATAGGGTTTTGACAATTATACTAATCTTTTTAGTGATAAGGTATCTTACAGACACTCTGCCAATACCTTTTTAATAGTAGTTGTTTCAGTCCCTGTAGTAGCTATATTTTCACTTTGGGTATCCTCAGCCATTTATAATATGAACGGAAAGTTACTTTCAATCTTTAGAGTAATTTTCTATCTTCCGGTTGTAACAGGCTCGGTTGCAGTTACAGTAGTTTGGAAGTGGATATTTAACAATTACTACGGAGTAGCAAACTATTTGGGAAAGACAACAGGGCTTATTGATAAAAATATCAACTGGCTCGGAGATGAGAGATTTGCACTATGGTGTATTATTCTTATACTTTTCACTACTCTGTAGGCCAGCCTATAGTACTTTATGTTTGCAGCACTTGGAAATGTAGACCTCTCCTATATAGAGGCAGCACAGGTGGATGGTGCAACTCCTTTCCAGATATTCTGGAGAATTAAATGGGCAAATATCATGCCTACTACTCTTTATATTTTAGTTATCACCACTATTAACAGCTTTCCAGTGTTTTGCACTCATCCAGCTGCTTACATCGAGGTAAAAACCACAGCACTGATACTGTAATGTACTATATATATATACAGCATTTAGCTTTATAAATATGGATATGGTAACGCACGGGAGTAGTACTCGCAATCTTCATCGGCTTACTTTCAGCAGTTCAATTCTTTGCAGCGAGAAAGAGGTAGAAAATGAAAAAGAATAAAAATGCAGACTATAGTAATTCAGGCATTAATAAGATGACACCTGACAAAAATCTTTTGTTTGATAGTGCTACAATACTTGCTATACTTTTACTTTTCCTTTGTATTGGATAATAACAGGTGCATTTAAGACTCCGGCAGAAATAAATGCAACTCTCTCCTGTATGGTTTCCAAGTGAGTGGGTAATGACTAATTTCCAGAAACTTTTTCAAAGCAGAAAGCAGCTATATTTGAGATTGGTTCACTCAGTGGACCTGAGGCAGCAGCTTCTATAAGATGGCTTCTTAATACGGTATTTATGGCTGTAGCAGCTATGGCTCTTACCTGTATCACAGCAGCTATGGCAGGATATGCTCTTGCTAAAAAGCGTTTTCGTGGCAGAATACTGTTATTCTCACTTATAGTAGCGGCTATGGCACTTCCAAAAGCAGGTTATTCTTATTCCCCTGCTTCGTGAAATGTCAGCACTTGGATTATATAATACAATTTGGGCAGTTATCTTCCTACTGGGCTGGCCTTTCGGTGTATTCCTATGAGAAACAGTTCTCTGAGAGGCGTTCCAACAGAAAATGCTCGAGGCGGCCAGAATAGACGGCTAATGAAGCAAAAGACCTTTTGTACAGATAGTTCTTCCAATGGTTCAAACCGGGTATGGTGCTCTTGCAATCTTTACCTTTATATAATAGCTGGAATGATTACTTTATGCGCTTATTATGCTTAGTTCAAAAATAACCTGACAATTTCACTTGGTATAGCTAAGTTACAGGCAGAGAATGCTACTGATTTTCGGTCTTATTATGGCTGAGCTTCACTTGCGTCCATACTAATTCTTATAGTCTTCCTGCTTTTTCCAGAAGTACTTTACAAGAGGAATAGCTATGGGTGCAGTAAAGGGTTAGTGAATAAAAATTGTGTTTTTCTAGCGTAACCGGAATTAAGCAGCCTGTTACGCTAGTTGTGGTTATATTTTAATATTTTTAAGAAAGAAGGAAAGAAAGATGAGAAATTTAGAAAAGTACAAAGGGTATAATACCTGCATTTTTACGCTTGTTATGATGAAAAGGGTGAGATCAGCCCTGAGAGAGTAAAGGTTCTGACTGAGTATTTCATAAAAAGGGTGTTAAGGGAATCTATGTAAATGGATTCATCCGGGAGTGTGTTATCAGAGTGTAGCTGACAGAAAGCTCGTTATTGAAAGCGTAATGGAAGTTGCCAAGGGAAAGCTTACAGTTATAAACTCATGTACTTTGCAATAACACTAAGGATTCTATGGAGCTTGCAGCACATTCTGAGAAGGCAGGCGTGGATGCTATTGCAGCAATACCTCCTATTTATTTCAGATTGCCTGAATATGCCATAGCAAAGTACTGGAATGATATCAGCAGCGCAGCTCCTAATACCGACTTTGTTATCTACAATATTCCACAGCTTGCAGGCGTAGCTCTTACAGGTAAGTTATTTGAAATAATGAGAAATAACAAAAATGTAATCGGTGTAAGAATTCTTCAATGCCCGTACAGGACATTCAGATGTTCAAGGCTGCTGCAGGTGAGGATTACATCATTTTCAAGATTCATCCCGACGAGCAGTTTATAAGCGGAAGGGCAATAGGAGCAGAAGGGGAATAGGCGGTACTTTACGGTGTAATGCTGAACTTTTCCTGAAGATGGACGAACTTGTTAAAAAGGGTGAATTTGACAAGGCGAGGGAAGTACAGTATGCTGCCAATGAAGTTATTTTATAAAATGTGTTCTGCAACCGGTAATATGTACGGAGTAATTAAAGAGATTCTATGAGATAAATGAAAAAGCTTTGACAGTAGGAAGCGTGAAGAGCGCCTCTTTATGAACTTAATAAAGAAGATATGCCTATAGTGGAAGAGGCTGCTAGATGATAGGGGAAGCAAGAGAAAAATTTCTGCTAATAGAGAGAGGCGATGATTTTTGGAAATATTAAATATTATGAACAGTACGAATTTTTACAGGGAAAAATTTAGAAGTGTTTTGATTTTGTAAAGAACAATGATTTAACTTCAATGGAGCTTAAAAAGATATGACATAGATGGTGATGATGTCTTTGTGAACCTGATGGAATTTTACAACAGCTCCGGTTGAAGAAAGAGCATTTGAGGCACATAAAGATTATTGTGACATTCACTACATAGTGCGTGGCAGCGAAAGGATTGACCTTGTGATGTACAGCTGGAAGCAGGGAGTATCAAGCCTGATATTATGACGCTATATGGTGAACCGATTGGTACAGTGAATTTATATGAGAGACTTTCTGGTTTGTATGCTGCAGGATGGCCACAGGCCGGGGATTATGACAGATAAGCCTGAGACTATAAGAAAGGGCAACTTTTAAAGTTAAATTTTTAACGGCCGGATATTTAATCTTATAAGAATAACAAACATCTGCGAATATCGAAAAAGGCTTAGCCAAATTACGGTACTTTGCAGATGTTTTGTAAATAATGGTAAAATATAGGAGATATTATGCAGGAGAGAAGAATAGTTTGCTTTGGTGATTCTAATACCTGGGGCTAGTGATGCGGTTACGGGAGGAAGATTTGGAAAAAGTGTGCGATATACAGGTGTGCTGCAGGATATTTTAAGTGATGGTTACATAGTGGTTGAAGAGGGACTTTGTGGAAGGACTGCTGTATTTGATGATCCTTTGAATGAAGGCATGAATGGGCTTAAATATATAGTTCCTGTCTTCAGTCCCATTCAAGGACTTTGACTGGCATTACCATAATGCTTGGAACCAATGACTGTAAGGAGAGATCAGTGCCACCTGCAGAATATAGCAGACGGAGTGAGAAGGCTTGTTAGGACGGCTTCATCACTTGATATCTGGCTGTCTAAACCGCAGATTATAGTAACCCCTCCGCCTATAGAAAAAGGCTGTGAAACTTCAGAAGTATCAGGGTAAAATGGGAAGATGTTCTGATAAGTCTTATAGCTTGCAAAACTCTATGAAATCTACATGCAGAGTAGAAGGCTAGTTACTATATTAATGCCGGAGAATGCTCTAAAAATGAATGAGATTGATTATATGCATCTGGATGCAGAGAGCCATAACAACCTGCAGTAAGAAAATTGCAGATATTATTAAAAACGGCAGGAAATAATCAGGGTTATATAGTAAGGAGTGAAGATATGGCGATTTATTCCAAAAATCTGCTTCCGCTTATAGAATCAAGGTATAATACATTTACTCAGGCTGAAAAAGGAATTAGGATCTTATAATACAGAAAACATTGATTTATCTGCCAAACATATGACAGAAACACTTTTTGTATCAAATGCATCCTTTCAAGATTTGCAAAAGAAATGTGGATTTAACGGATATAGGGAATTTGTGTACGAATATAAGGAGACTTTGTAGAAAAAGAAACAAAGGCAGCAAAAACAGTATATGAGAGTTATCAGGAACTCTAAATAAAACATATAATCTGATGGATGAGACACAGATAGCAAGGCTTGTTAATTTATTATATGAGAAGAGCAGGCTGATAGTATTTGGACTGGGTAGTAATGGATATGCTGTTAAGGAGATGGAAAGCCGTTTCATGCGTATTGGAGTAGATATTGACAGTCTTGACCATCCGGACAGGATGAGGATGCAGGCGCCTTTCTTAACAAGTAAGCACTTGGTTATGGGTTTTTCGTTAAGTGGTGATACGGAGCCCGGTACTATATTTATTGAAAAAGGCAAGGGAAAAGAAGGCTGCGGTTGTGCTGTTTACATCATCAGCTAATGGTGAGTTTAAGAAATATTGTGATGAAGTAGTGCTTGTAGCCTCCTTGCAGCATCTTAACTCAGGAAATACAATCTCGCCGCAGTTTCCCATGCTTTTGCTGATTGATGTACTTACAATGAATATGTAGGAAGAAATAAAATTAGAGAAAAAGATGCATGCAGAGACCAATCAGTGCAGGCACTTAAGGGAATACAGAGATAAAATTTATGTTATCCCATCATTTTACTTATCATTTTACATTTTTGTGTTATACTTTCATTCGAAACAGATGAACTAAGTCTGCAAAATGAAAAGAGTGGGCCAAATGAGAGATAATAGATGTTAAAAATCTCGTGTTTGAATATATTAGGAGAGATGAAGAAGGCAATACTGAAGAAAGAGAGGGCTATAGATGGAGTTGAACTTGAAGTTTCTGAAGGAGACTTTATAACCATACTAGGGCATAACGGCTCTGGTAATCAACTCTTGCAAAAACACCTTAATGCATTGCTTGTACCTACAGAGGGTACTGTATGGGTTAACGGTTTTGATACAAAAGATGTTGAAAAATCTATTAAATATAAGACAGAGTGCGAGCATGGTGTTTCAAAATCCCTGATAATCAGATTATTGCTCAGCTGTCGAAGAAGATGTGGATTCAATAGGAAAAATATGGGAGTACTAACTGAAGAAATACTCCTGAGTTAAAGAGCCTTGCGGCAGTAGGAATGTCGAGCTATGCTAAACATTCTCCTAATAAGCTGTCTGGGGAGGACAGAAACAGAGGGGTTGCAATTGCAGGAATAATGGCAATGAAGCCAAAGTGTATAGTACTTGATGAACCTACTAGCCATGCTTGATCCGATAGGAAGAAAAGAGGTTCTAAGACTATTCATAAGCTGAATAAAAATGATAATATTACTATTATCCTGATTACACATTATATGGATGAGGTTATAGATGCAGATAAGGTCTTTGTAATGGAAGAAGGAAAGATAGTACTTCAGGGAACGCCAAGAGAAGTATTTACAGAGGTTGAAAGACTTGAAAATTACAGGCTTGATGTACCGAGGTTACAAAAAGCTTTACTATGAACTTAGGAAAAGCGGAGTCTCTATAGCTGAAAACAGTGCCATAGTTGAAGAATCTAGGAGGCTATCACAAAAATGTTACTCATAGCAGATAATATAAGTATGTATAGCAGTCCGGTACAGCCTATGAAAAAGGCTCTGGATGATGTAAGCCTCACTATAAATAAGGGGAGTTCATTGCATCATAGGGCATACAGGCTCAGGAAAATCTACGCTCATTCAGATTTTTAATGGACTTGAAAAAGGCAACTGGTGGAACAATTTATTTTAATGGCCAGGATATTTACGATAGGGACTTCAATATGAAGAGTCTTAGAAGCAAGGTAGGACTTGTATTTCAGTACCCTGAGCATCAACTTTTTGAGACAACAGTACTTGAAGATGTAAAATTGTAGCTCAAGAATCTGGGATTAGCAAACTTGAAGTCGATTTGAGAGCATTTGAAGCCATAAAACAGGTGGGGCTTCCGGAAAAATGCTACGATGATTCTCCATTTGAACTTTCGGGCGGACAGAAACGCAGAGTTGCTATTGCGGGAGTTTTTAGCAATGAAGCCGGAAATACTTATTTTAGATGAGCCTACTGCAGGACTTGATCCAAGAGGAAGGGATGAAATCTTAGATCAGATAGCAAAACTTCATAAAGAAGGAGCTTACCGTAATCCTAGTTTCTCACAGTATGGAAGATGTGGCAAAAGTATGCTGATAGAATTATAGCTATGAATGACGGGAAGGTTGCATTTGACGGTACTCCAAAAGAAGTGTTTAGGCATTACAGGGAACTTGAAAGAATGGGACTTTCAGCCCTCAAATTACCTATGTAATGCAGGAAATGAAGGGCTTGGGTCTTGATGTAGATATAGATGTGTCCACAGTTGAAGAGGCAAAAGAAGAAATTTTAAGAGCATTTAAGAAATCCACAAGATAGATAGGATGTAAAATGATTAGAGAGATATAACAATAGGACAGTATTATCCGGCAGATTCGGTGATACATAGGCTTGATCCAAGAGTCAAACTTGCAGGAACAATAATTTTCATTGTATCGTTGTTTTTATTTAGTAGCTTTACAGGTTATATTATTGTAGTTTTCAGTTTTTGAGTACAGTAATCAAACTGTCAAAAGTGCCGTTTAAGTTTATAATTAAGGGCTTAAAGCTGTATTTATTTTTACTTTTGTTTACCGTAGTATTTTTAATATGTTTTTGACTCAGGGCAGGGAACTTATACATTTTTGGAAATGTGGAAAATAACTGAAGAAGGCTTAAAGATAGCTGTATTTATGGGAATTAGGCTTATACTCTTAATTATGAGGCTCATCTGTGACTCTTACCACGAGTCCAAACCAGCTTACTGACGGTATGGAAAAGGGGCTTTCAGTATTTAAGAAGGTGGGGCTCTCCATGATGAAATAGCTATGATGATGTCGATTGCACTGAGGTTCATACCTATATTGTTAGAAGAAACAGATAAGATTATGAAGGCTCAGTCTGCCAGAGGTGCAGATTTTGAAACGGGAGGATTTATTAAGAGAGGCAAAGGCTCTCATCCCCTATCTTAGTTCCTCTCTTGTATCAGCGTTTAGAAGGGCAATTGACCTGCAATGCTATGGAAGCAAGATGTTATCATGGAGGCGAGGGAAGGACTAAGATGAAACCGCTCAAGTATAAAAAGACCGGACGGAGTTGCATATGTGGCCTGTTTTATATGTAGGAGTCATAATAGCAGTGAATATAATGGCTAATAAATACATTGAGTCTGACTAAATGAAGAGATTTGAAATCGACGGTTGCTTATGATGGGGCTGCTTACTGTGGATATCAATATCAGCCGGAACTTCCAACAATTGAAGGGTTGTGTAATGATGTTTTATCGGAGCTTCTTAAGGAAAATATTGTAACCAGGAGCCAGTGGGACTGATGCGAGGTACACTCTTATGGGAATGTGGCTGTATTTGATTCTAATACAACAATTCCTGCTGAAAAACTTGCTCCTGCACTTAATACAAAACTGCCAGACAGTATTAGAATTATGGAAAGCAGAGAAGTGCCTATTGATTTTCATCCAAGGAGAAATGTAATTGACAAGACTTATGAATATCATATAAACACTGCAAAAATCCCATTTCCTACGGATAGAATGTACATCCATAATGTAAAAGCATGTACTTAAATATAGAGAATATGAAGGAGGCTGCAAAGTTTATGAAGGCAGACACTGATTTTGCATCATTCTGCTCTACAAAGACTGATAAGGAAGATAAGATAAGGACAGTATTTCAGATAGATGAAAAGAATTCTTAAGAAATGGAATCGTTATTAGGGTGAGGGAGATGGTTTCCTTTTACAACATAGTAAGAAATAATACGGGTACTCTTGTAAAAGCAGGTGAAGGAAAGAGATAAAGCCTGAGGATATCCCGGTGATAATAGAAAAGAAAGGACAGAGGCCATCTTGGAACAACTCTTCCGGCTAAGGGGCTGTTTTTAATGGGAATCAGGTACAGGAAGAGTAGATATAATATAATTATTAGGAAGGTATTGTAAAATGGAAGATAAAAATGTATTTTGGGAATAGATATTGGCGGCACTGCCGTAAAATTTGGCCTTGTAGATGAAGAAGGAAGGATGATGGGTTATGTTTTAGAATATCCTGTTAAATTTGATGATTATGAAACACCTATTATTGAAACAGTGATTAAGAGGCAGGGCTTTTTATGGAAAACAATGATAAGAAATTTACGGAACTTGCAGGAATAGGCGTATCTGCCACAGGAGGAATAAACTCTAAGTTAGGGTATAGTAGAGGGTTCTGCAGGTCATATTAAGAATTGGAAGGGAACCAATATTGAAAGGAGCTTGAAAGTGAATTTGGAGTACATACAGCAGTTTTCAAATGATGCTAATGCGGCAGCTTTTGGGTGAAAATGTGGAAGGGGCTGCAGTAGGCAGGGAAAATGTAGTTGTTATGACTATTGGAACCGGAGTAGGTGGAGGAATAATAGTTGATTCTAAGATTTTACTGGCAGGAAAGGATTTTGCGGGGTGAAATAGGCCATATTCCGGTAAATGTAGGGGGAGAAGTCTGTTCCTGTGGAAATAAGGAGTGTATAGAGCATTATGGTTCTACGAGTGCACTTGTAAGAAAGGTTAAAAAGGCTGTTATGTCAGGTGAAATAAGAGGCATAAAAATAGAACGATGATGTGGATGGAAGGCTGATATTTAAGGAAGTGGCAGCAGGAAATGAAGCTGTAATTAAATATGTAGATGAATGGATAGGCTATATTTCAGCTGCTATCATAGGTCTAGTGCATACATTTAATCCTGAAATGGTGATTTTGGGTGGAGGAGTATCAAGACAGAAGAAACTTTTTGTGGATAAGGTGAGGAAAAAGTACTGAATATGTTATGCCTAATTTTGCAGAAGGACTGGTCTTAGAGGCTGCGGAACTTGGCAATGATGGCAGGTATAATAGGGGCGGTTAGGTTTGCACAGCAGACAAGATAAGTTTTCTCTAAGAGTATTTTAGAAGATGAATATAGTATTTTGACAGTGTTTACTAATATGAATATCTGAAAAAGCAGGGGTTACAAATGATGCTTGACATTTAACTTAAAAATTTAGTAGAATGTCTAGGTTGCTCATAAGAGTAATGTGTTGCTGGCAGTGGCTCAGGTGGTAGAGCGTCGCACTGGTAGTGCGGAGGTCACGGCCTGACTCCCGTCGCCAGCTTATATAAATTAAGAAAAAGACTAGTCATTTTTGATTGGTCTATAAAATAATATGTATTGTATTGTTTATGGAGAAGGATATTGCCGATTATGTAAATTAGATTTACATAAGGGGAAAAAGCAAAGGATAGTATCTATCCGTAAACACTCCATAAAGCGGCGCCGACTTAAATCAAGAAACTAACTCTTTTTGTGTGAGGGTGAGGTTTCACATCTATTGTATTCTTACATATTGCAAGGGTGAGGAGATTTTAGAGCCTTTACAAAAGGATAAAGATTTGGTAAAATAAATTTATTGAAATGCTTAGCTGAATTATAGTTTATTGTGTGATAAATTCGGGGTTTTTATCAGAAAAAGGGGTTGACAGGGAATGAGAGAGAATATAATTTTGACAGACAGACAGACAGACAGACAGACAGAGCAGACAGACAGACAGGTGTAACTCTGTTTAGTTTGGTTGTCTGTTTTATAGAAAAAAGAAGAAGAACTGCTTAAAGATGCTATCTTTAGGCGTTTTTGCTTTTTATGGGGAAAGGAGGGGCGAAGGTTAGAATCAGGCGACGAAACGGCACTTTGAAAGGATGAGATATATGTCCTTGAGAGAGAGCTTATATGTCGGGAAGAAGGAAGGAAAAAAAGATTAAAAGTTTAATGAGATGAAAGGAAAAAGAAAATGAAGAAATGTTAAAAAGATTTCCAGTGTTGTTAATTCTGGCTATGATAGTGGGGATATTTCAGACAGGAGCGGTATTTGCCAAGGCTACATATGATTATGTAGGAAATTTTAGTGAAGGACTGGCTTGGGTAGCGAAGAACGGCAAAAGTATGGGTTTATCAATAAAAAAGGGGAAGAGGTAGTAAAGCCTAAGTATGATGAAGTAGATAATTTCAGGGAAGGACTGGCTTCGGTAAAGAAGGACGGCAAGATATGGGTTTATCAATAAAAAGGGGAAGAGGTAGTAAAAGGTTGGAAAGTATGATTTTGTAGTGGCTTTCAGTGTGAAGGACTGGCTTGGGTGAGTTAAGGACGACAAGTGTGGTTATATCAATAGGGGAAGAGGTAGTAAAGCTTAAGCATGATTATGTGGGAGATTTCGGAGAAGGACTGGCTAGTGTAAAAGAAGGGCGATAAGTGTGGTTTTATCAATAAAAAGGGAAGAGGTAGTAAAAGCCTAAGTATGATTGGTCATGGGATTTTAGCGAAGGACTGGCTGGTGTGAAAGGGCGATAAGTGTGGCTTTTATCAATAAAAGGGGAAGAGGTAGTAAAAAGCCTAAGTATGATGATGTATGGTATTTCAGGAAGGACTGGCTAATAGTAAAGAAGGGCGATGTGTGGCTTTATCAATAGGGGAAGAGGTAGTAAAAGCTAGAAAGTATGATTATGTAGGAAATTTTAGTGAAGGACTGGCTAAGGTAAGGAAGGACGATAAGTGGGTTATATCAATAAAAAGGGGAAGAGGTAGTAGCCTCAAGTATGATAATGTAGAAGATTTCAGAGAAGGACTGGCTTTTGGTAAGGAAGGACGGCAAAGTCCGGTTATATCAATAAAAAGGGAAAGAGGTAGTAAAGTAAAGCTTAAGTATGATCTTTGTAGGAGATTTTTAGGGAAGGACTGGCTTTGGTATATAAAGAGCGATAGGGAAGGGTTATATCAATAAAAAGGGCGAAGATAATAAAGCTTAAGCGTATGATGCTGCAAATGATTTCAGTGAAGGAATCGATATAAGAGAGGAGATAACTGGTATATCATAGATAAAAAGGGAGAGAGTTATAAGAAAAATTTAAAGCTTAGTTTATCATAAAAGATGCGTTAAAGTAGGGCTTGCCGAGGCAGCCCTATTTTTAATGCCGATTTTAGAGGAGAGTATGAAGGAAAAATCTATATTGGTCTTTTTTAGATTGTTACTTGACAAATGCTTTCAACTATGATATAAGTAATATCGTTCGTTACGAACAGCTGCCGAAGACAGCAGGTACATCAGTTAAGATGTGTAAGTGGAAGCGCCTGCCGAGGGATGTAATTATTTTAGGAATGATTACGGTCTGAACTCTCGCAGTTTCAGGCTTTTTATTTGAGCAAATTCGATAATTCATCTGACTTCAAGCAGTAAGGGATATTACTAGAAACGCTCTATCCCAGTCAGGGAAAGCTGATTAAAGGTGTTTCGGAATGGAGGAAGATTATGCTAAAGTTGAAATCAAACATGCCAATGGTTGATGAGATTATGATATGTTGAAAAAGCAAGTTCCATAGTTTTAGTTGACTATCGTGGACTCACTGTTGAGCAGGACACAGCTCCGTAAGGAGTTAAGAGAGGCAGGAGTTGTATACAGGTATACAAGAACACCCTCTTAAAGCTGTGCGTTTGAAGGAACTGATTTTTCTGCAGTTAGATGTGGACTCAGAAAAGGTATTTCAGCTGTTGCATTTTCTTATGAAGATGTTACTGCCGCTGCAAGAGGTATTTCAATTTTTGCAAAGCAGGCTAAAGCGCTTGAGATTAAGTCCAGTGTTGTAGAGGGAACCTACTATGACGCAAAGGGAATGAATGTTAGCAACTATCTTTGCAAGAGGGAGCTTGTTCAAACTCCTTGGCGAGCTTACAGTCACCTATTACCAACCTTGCTCGTGTGTAACCAGATTGCAGAAAAAGCTAGGGAAATGGAGCTGAAGCTTAATTTTGTTATCAGATGGTCAAAAGTGTGGCTACATTTAATTTTAATGGAGGTATTTAATATGACAACTCAGGAATTTATCGATGCCAATTAAGGGCATGAGCGTACGTGAATTAAAACGATCTCGTAAAGGCTTGCGAGGAAGAATTTGGTGTATCTGCAGCAGCAGGCGTTGTAGTAGTAGCAGCAGGTGCTGGCAGCAGCAGCAGCTGAAGAGAAGGCAGAATTTGATGTGAGAGCTTACAGAAGTAGGTGCGAAGAGTTAAGGTTATTAAGGTTGTTCGTGAGCTTACAGGTCTTGGTCTTATGAAGCTAAGGAAGCAGTTGAGGCTGCTCCAAAAGGTAATCAAGGAAGCTACTTTCTAAGGAAGATGCTGAGTCTATCAAGGCTAGCTTGAAGAGGCAGGAGCTAAAGGTTACTCTTAAGTAATTAAAGTTTAATATTATTAAGGTAGGCATTGTATTATTGCAATATCTACCTTTTATGTTGATAATAATTATAAAAGCTATAATGGTTGTATATCTACTATACTATTAACTTTTAAATGAGGGAATGATTACGGTATTAAAGAGATGTGGAGAATTACAGCCGGGATGGTTATAGCTAAGGATGATACACACCGAAGGCCGGGATACTGCTGTGCTTAATGCAAATGAAGAAGTGACTGCAGATAGTATAGAGAAGCTTAAGAAAAATGATGTTTCTTTTTATATTTATTATGAAAAAGGATTTTTGATATAGAAAGAAATCTCTTATTCAGATGAGAGATATTCCTACTATGAAAGGGTACAGCAAAAGTCCCGACTACAAGCTGTTTAGAGGTAAGTTCTCTTCAGGAGTGGTTAAATTAAGAGGAACCTATAAATCGTATTGTGGATGGCAATCGGATGCAGATCTTGAAACTACGGCAAAAAGAAGATTATGGGAGACTTGGTTATGACGCGAGGAAGTCTTCCTACAACTTGATTTGTTATCCAATTTACGCCGCTTTGATGATGTATGTTTTGTACATAGTGTTTAAATGTTGCTATGCTTGCAGGTCTTCTTGCACAGTGGCTTGGCTGCTCTCAAAAAGAGATTGCATTGGCACAGGAACGCGGTCTTTTATCATGACATGAGGAGAAACTTACCATTCCAGTGAGATTATTTCAGCCGGGAAAAACTTACAGAAGAAGAGTTTGATGTAATTAAAAACCATCCTGTGGCAGGTTATCAGATACTAAAAGAATTGAAGGCTAACCCTCATCTATGTTAAATGCTACACTGCAGCATCATCAAAAGTTAGATGGAAGTGGTTATCCTTCACCATTTAATGTCAAGGAAATTGATCCATATGCAAGGCTCATAGCCCTGGTAGATATTTACTATGATGCTACTACTTCTGCCAGATCTCACAGAGGAATGGTGCCCATTTAAGGTTATTAAGATGTTTGAGGATGACGGAATACAGAAATATGATGCAGGTATGTATACTGTATTCTTAGAACATATAGCGGACAATTTCACTAGAGGCACGAGGGTTATGTTGAGTGATGGAAGAGAAGCTAAGGTGCTTATGACAAATAAGGTTCATCTGTCAAAGCCGATGGTAGTATCCGGCAGTGAGTTTATAGATTTGTCAAAGAGAAAAGACTTATATATAGATGAAGTAATTTGATTATGATTTAAAAATGCCTATTAGTGTATAATGGTTGTTGTATATTTGTTGATTATTTATTCTGTTAACAATTTGAGTTAAGACTATCAATAAAAAGAATAGTTGTATCAACTGATATTAGAACAATGTTATTATAAATAATTTAACCGCAAAGGAGGATTGCTATGGCAATTGAGAGAAGATTGATCAGGCTAAGGGTGCTGTAAAAGAAGGTTTTGGTAAATTGGTAGGGGATGCAGCAGAAGCAGAAGGTGGGCTGGAGAAAGCAGCATCAAAGGTTAAAGAAGTAGCAGAGAATGCTCTGAGAATGTTAAAGAGTAGCAGAGAATGCTAAAGATGCAGTAGAGGGTGCTATTGATGGCGTTAAAAATATATTTGGCAAGGATAAAGAATAAAAAACTTCTGTTTCTGATTTGCGCTAAATATGAATTTTAAGTAGATATAACACTTTGGTGGTGCCTACAATAATTGTTTTGTTGTAGGCACCATTTATAATGAATGAAACTACAAGTCCTGTCTTTTGGTATGAATACCAAAGGGCAGGATTTTTATTTGACAGGAAATTTCTCCAAAATTCCCTATAACATAAAATAACTCTCTCATATAAAAATTATACACAAAAAGCATGAGGAACTTCATACGGAATTCATACCGTTGTGATAGAATAGCTCATACAAAGAAAGAGGAGAGACGATATGGCGGAAATATTATTCTTGGAAGATGAAGTAAACCATAAGAGAAGTGATTGCGGAATATATGAATGTTGCAGGGCATAAGGTGACAGAGTGCGGCAGTGGAGATGAGGCTATGAGAGACTCTAAAGAAAAGAGTTTTGATTTGGCTGTACTTGATATCAAGGTTCCTGGGATGAGTGGCCTAAAAGGTACTTGAATACATAAGGACTGAGCTTGAGGTCAGATATGGGAGTCATTATGCTGACAGCTTATGAAGATATAAATACTCAGGTTGAAGCCTTTAACTTCTTTGCGGATGACTATATAACCAAGCCTGCCTCACCTATTATTCTTCTTAAAAGGATAGATGTGCTGCTTAGAAGAATAAAGAGTGAGAGCAGTATGAAAGAAACTTCACTTGTCATAGATGATAAGGCCTACAGAGCTTATTTTGAAGGGAAAGACCTGAGTCTTACAGTGAGTGAATTTCTACTCCTTAAGACGCTTCACGACTTACCTAATCAGGTTTTGACAAGGGAACAGTTAATACTAAGTATCTTTAATGAGGATTATATAGGGAATGACAGGATAATAGATGCTCTATGTAAAGAATTTGAGAAAGAAACTTCCTGTTAATGTCATAGATACTGTCATAGGTGTAGGATACAGATGGAAGGAGGATTAAATGAAGCTTGCAAATAAAAACTTATTATACAGCATAATTCTCGGTTGTGCTGTAGGAGTATTCATCATAGGATATCTCCTGCTTATGCTGCCTTCTCTTTATACTTCATATAAAAAGAGGCTAATTATGATGACTTTTAAGAAGTCCTTTATAAACTTCATAGAAAGTGAAGGAAATTCTGCAAAGGAGATTCCTACTAAAAAGTATTGGGATAAAGATACCGATAGATGGCTATATTATAGAGCTTTCCAACAATTCTATGAAGGGCAGGATGAAATTAAAGACAACGACTTAAGAAAGATGCTAGATAAGCTAAAGGAAGGCTTTTAAGAATATAGGGAGGGGAAATGATAAAAATAAGATAGAAGACTATGGGAAAGATTTTGAAAAAGATAATTGAAAAGTTCAAGGATAAGTTTGATAAAAATAGTTTCGTCTGGGAATGATATAATGAAGGTTGAGCTGAGTACAACGACACTCCACGGATTTTTCAGAAGAAAATGCAAAGTTTAACAGCCTTTGGAGAATCATCCTTCATTGTTGAAAGCAGTGTTAGAGAGAGTAGTGAATAAAGATAGATTATACTACATATTTAGGAGTAAAAAGGGAGAAAAATACTATCTGATTGAGATGGCTGCGGCGGTTTCACCTTTCAGTCACAGATATTATACCTGTTATATTTAGCCTGCTTCCCGTAATCATCCCTGTACTCCTTCTCCTTATCTTCATAACCTCAGGCCTTTATTCCAAAAACATAGTAAGCCTATTTCCCTGCTTTTGCAGGATGCTGACAACAGAAGGGGAAGCAGGGGATATATAGAGCCTATAGTTGTAAAAAGGAAGTGATGAAATAGCGGGACTGCCAACTCTCTCAATCTTTTGTACAAACTCTCAGGAAGAGGCATACGATAAGCTTAATAAAGAGGGGCGAAAGAAAAAGGGATATTTATGAGGGCATTTTCGCATCAGCTTAAAAACGCCGGTGACAGCGGCCACTCTGCTTACTGACGGCATGATAGAGAATTTCGGGAAATTTTCTGATAGGGATAAGTATTTGCCTGAAGTTAAGAAGCAGCTTATCGTGATTAGACAGATGACTGATGAGATACTAAGGATTAATCATATAGCGGACAACATCACACCGGTAAATGTATCTGTAGAAGAAATGGCGAATCAGGCTCTAAACTCAGTACGGACTATGACAGAAGTTAAGAATATAAGGACAGCTGTGTGTGAGAGGCTGATTGGTACCTGATCCTAATATTCTGGAGCAGATTCTGCAAATCTAATTGAAATGCAGCTAAACATACCGAAGAAGCAGGAGAGATTTGTATTTTGATTTCAAATGAAAGAATAGAGTTACGAATCAGCCGGCTCATATAGATGAGGATATCAAAGATTCGTTATTTGAAGCCTTTGTGACAGGAGGAAAGAGTGAGGCAGGCCATGGCCTTGGACTCTATGTGGCAAAGTATTTTGCAGAACTTTCAGGTTTCATTTTAACCTGTGAGAAAACACAGGAGATAAGGTTGCTTTACCATAAAAAGAAAGGAAGAGCTGTTATGTTAACATTGGACAGAGTGAAGGTGAGTTTAGGATAAGGTTGCCCTTGACCTTGGACGAACCATAGAGATAGCTGATAATGATAGAGTTGGGGTTATCGGAAGCAATGGAGCAGGAAAATCAACCCTTATAAAGAGTATACTTGGCATAGTTAATTATCAGGGAAGCATAAAAAGGGGATAGAGGCAGACAAGATAGCTGTTCATATGCAGCAGAATGAATACATAGATACTGTTCCTCTAAGAGTATTCTGGAAAATGCTGATAGGAGGGCGTATAAAGAACAATAAGAAGATTCTTGAAATGATAGACTTCTTTGAATTTGAACCCTGTCTTAATAAAAGGTGGAAGCAGTTATCGGAGGACAAAAACAGGATTCACCCTGATTTTTGGTGATGTGTGCAGAGAGTCCTATCACCCTACTTGACGAGGTGACCTCAGGCTCAGACTTTGAGACCAGACAGTTAATGAAAAAGTTGGTACAGTGGTATAAGGAAAGAAATACAACCCTGCTCGTGACTTCTCATTATTATGAAGAACTGAGCATCTGGTGAATAAAATCCTATATCTTGACTGTGGCGAGGTTATCGACTTTGGAAATAAAGATGACTTGTTTAGAAAATACTGTGGCAAGGCAGTCATCCTCTGTGAAGAAAAACAATGCTACAAAAAGAAATCGCAAAAATCACAGGGAGATAGTAGCCCTGAAGGAATGATAGCCTTAGATGTGATGAAGCCGAGGATGAAATTGTAATCACAGAAGCTCTTAGTAGTGAATGATAACTACAGAAGGAGCAACAATGATATAGAACTAATGACGATTAATGCTAAGGCCGTGTATTATAGAGGAGGGAAAAGATGAAAAAATCGATGTTTTATCTGGTGAAATATGAGGTTCTAAGCAACCTGTACAATGGCTATTCCTTCTTTTTTGGAGCAATCTTCCTATCTTCCTTATGGTAATCATATCAAAGGGGCTTTTCAAATGATGTTCCTAGTAAATTAAAAACCCGAACTGACTGCAGGCCTCTTAATAGGTATGTCAATGATAATTCCACTTTCCACTATGTTTCTTGGCTATGCAGCCACATTTTTCAAATGAGCTTGAAAAAGGATGTCCCTGTGAGGCTCAGTCTTTTTCGGGATGTCTGGAACAAGGCTGTTTATGGGCAAGCTGATAGCTAACTATGTGTTCTTAACTTTTTGTTTTGCTTTATATCTTGTAGGAACTCTATGTTTTGTCACGATTGCCTCTCCAAAAACCTATGGCTGTGTTTATCTGGATTGCAGCCATCTACCTGATGTCAGGATTTTGCATCGCCCTTGCACATGGAATAGCAAATATAATCAGAAGATTTGGAATTACCTACGCTTTGGTTATGGCTATATATTTTACCATTATGGCTCTGGTGGAATGATGGGAATAAAGCTTAAAGACCTTCCTTGAGCTTCAAAATATTAGCAAACCATTTCCATTCACTCACTTTAGTAATGGATACATAGATTTCTGGATGGGAAGAGATTATAACTTCGCCCTCTCATTCACTCTCTTATCTTTTTTGCAGCAATAAGTATAGGAGTGATGATGATTTCATTCAAGGTGAGGGGGAGAGCAGAGAGCTAATTGTTGACAGGATTAAGAATAGCAGATAGAATGATATCATAAAGATTGATTTAGGTAAACTTAAGATAGGATGGTATTGAATGGGGTATACTATGGCAAGTACTAGAAAAATAGATAATATTGTTGAAGAAGAAATGACTTTTAATAGGGAAGAACCAAAAGAAATCAAGAGAGCCAGAGAAATGCCAGTCGTTTTTGATGATGATTGGTCCCTGAAGTAACTCCAGAAAAAGCTATGAGTTCCGTAGAATTAACCCAAGAAGACAGGTTAAGACAAATAGTTAATGTATTTTAAATATCTGCAGTTGCTTTAAATTACTCCGGCTTGTTATACAATAGAATAAAATAAAACCGGAAAGGTGATATGCTAGAGAGAAAATTGGAAATTCAGTGAACTCTGAATATGTACGCCCTGATTTTGAACAGGTGAAAGAGAACTTAAAGTCATATATTGAGGGAAGGGAGGCAGATAGCTTTCACAGCAGCCTTATCAGCATATACTGAGTCAGAAAATGAAATCAATCATCTTATGATGATGTATACCCTGTCTATATAAGACATACTCTAGACACCTCAGATAAGTTCTATGAAGAGGAAAATGAAGTGTTTAACGAACAGTTCCCTACTTTTTGAAACCGATAATGTGTTGAAAGTGGAGAGGCATTAAATGAGAGTAAGTACAGAGCTGACTTTGAAGACCAAATTTGGGAAACTAGTTTTTGCAAGCATGGAGCTTGAAAAAAGAAGCGTTTTTCAGAGAAAATATCCTCTTTTGCAGGAAGAGGCTAAGCTTTACAAGCGAATATCAGAAGATGATGGCTTCCTGCAAGATTAAGTTTTGACGGGAAAAGAACTTAATCTCTACGGAATACAAAAGTATTTCGAGCATGAGGACAGAGAGGTAAGAAAGGCTGCATTTAAGGCCTATTCTGACTTTTATCATGACAATGAAAAAGCGTCTTGAAGAGATATGGGATGAACTTATTAAGCTTAGAAATGAGATGGGAAGAAACCTCGGCTTTTGAGAACTTCTATTCCTCTAGGCTACCTCAGACAAGGCAGAACTGATTATGGAGTAAAGGAAGTTGAATCTTTTAGAAAACAGGTGAAGACTATCTTGTGCCGCTTTGTATGGAACTCTATGATGCTCAGGCTAAGCGTATAGGTGTAGATACCCTGTACAGCTATGATGAAAAATGACATTTGCGGATGGAAAATGCAGTGCCTGCAGGTGATGATGACTTCATGATGGAAGAAGCTAAAAGAAAGATGTATCACGAGCTAAGCCCTGAAACTGCTGAATTCATCGACTTTATGATGGAGCATGAACTGCTGGATCTTAAAAATAAGCCTAATAAGGCATCCACAGGTTATAGTGACAAGCCTTGCACCTCTTAAGGCACCTTTTGTATTCTCCTGCTTTAACGGAACCATATTTGACATGCAGGTTCTTACACACGAGCTGGGAGCATGCTTTTTGCAGGCTATGGCTATGAGAAACCAGCCCTATATCAGAGTATTACTCAGAGTCTACAGACATAGCGGAAATCCATTCAATGAGTATGGAGCAGTTTGCTTATCCTTATGCTGAGAGATTCTTTGGAAAAAGATTCAGATAAGTACCGTTTCAACATTTACAGGATGCCATTACCTTTGTGCCTTTTTGGGGTTGCTGTAGATGAATTCCAGCATATCTGCTATGAGAAGCCTGAGCTTACTCCTAAGGAAAGAACCTATGAGTGGCATAAGCTTGAAGAAAAATATATGCCTTGGAGAAAATATGATGAATCAGATGAGTTTATGAATAGAGGCGGTTATTGGTATCATCAAGCTGCATATTTTCCAAGAGCCTATGTACTATATCAATTATACTTTAACTACTATGGGAGCGATGGAGTTTAAGAAGAAATACGCTGAGGATAAGGAAAAGGCTTGGGAAGACTATCTTAAGCTTTGCAAGGTAGGAGGAAGTCCCTAGCTATCTTGAAACCCTTAAATATGCCAATGTATCAAGTCCTTTTGAAGAGGGCTCAGTAGAGAAGTCCTGCTCCTATGCAAAGGAGATTTTGGAAGACTATTAGGTCAGGCAAGTGGAACTAAGCCTACAGTTTGAAGCTGTAATGACTGATAGGAGAAGACATTGAATAAAGTCAATTATCAAAAACTTTTAGATGAAAAAATAGAAGAGTTTACTAAAGAGGGCAGGGTTCCTGCCCTCTTTCTCCACGCCTGCTGTGCGCCTTGCAGCAGCTATACTTTGGAGTATTTGAGTAAGTATTTTCAATATTACTATTTATTTTTACAATCCCTAACATTGATACTAAAAGAAGAGTATGAAACCCGCATACAGGAGCTAGGCAGGCTGATAGAAGAGATGCCTCTGAACATGAAGTAAAACTTGTAAGCGGTGATTATGAGCCTGAGAAGTTCTATGAAATAGCCAAAGGGTAAAAGAGATTTGCCTGAGGGCGGGGCAAGATGCTACCGCTGCTATGAACTTCGTATGGAGGAAGCGGCTAGGGGCAGCTAAGGAGTACGGAGCAGATTATTATACGACTCACTCTTTCCATTAGCCACGCATAAGAATGCAGACTGGCTCAACTCACTTGGAGAGAGATTTGGAGAGAAACGATATGCTTATCTTTATTCGGATTTTAAGAAAAAGGCGGATACCACAGGTCGGTACAGCTCTCCAAAGAATATGGACTTTACAGACAGGACTATTGTGGCTGTATTTATTCAAAACAAGAGGCAGAGAGAAGAAATGCAGGCAGGACAAATTAATGTCCTATCTGCCGCTTCTTTTGTGGTTTAATCTTGAAATAAAAATAACTGATGTAACGGAAAAATAATTATAATCATTAAAGCAAAAGGGAAGAATTTTTGAGTTCTTCAATCTTAAGTGGAAAGTTTATACATAAATCCAAGGCCGAGTATCAGATGGAGCAAAAATTCCAACAGGCAGTGTTATTCTACGTACATTAAGTTCTGTTGCTAGAAGAATTATTTTGTGTGTGCTGCATTTTTATCAAAATTTGATAAAAGCAGCCAATGCAGGCATTATAGAATATTAGGCAAAGGCGGCAGCAGGGTTATAATTTCCCCAAAATAAAAGAACTATGAAGATGATGGACAAGCTAATATTTACTAAATTTCGTGTAAGTTTGAGGGTCATATAGTATTGTTGTGTTAAGATTATGCATGATAAAATACCTTTCTACTATTTAGTTAGTTTTAACTATACTATAAAATAGCCCAATTTCCAAGGTGGTTGGAAAACTTTATAATAGTAAAAGGTGGAGTGGTGTCTATCAGAGCAGAGTATAACACCTAAACTACCTAAACTACAATTACTATAAAATTGAAAATGTAGCTTGCATTAGAACTATATTTATGGTAAAATAAGCTTTTGGCAAAAATATTTATTATATTTTGCAAATATAGAAAGCGAATTAAACTCATGCCTGTTTTTATACTGATGGTGCCCTGAAGGGGTATGGCAGTTGAACGCTGAAAGCAGGCAAGAAAAAACCATGGAGGTAGAAAAATGAGCGTTATTTCAATGAAACAGTTGCTTGAAGCAGGTGTACATTTCGGACACCAGACCAGAAGATGGAATCCTAAGATGGCTCCATACATCTATACGAGAGAAACGGTATCCACATCATCGACTTACAGAAGTCTGTAGGAATGGTTGATACAGCTTGATGAGGCTATTAAGAACATCGTAGCTAATGGAGGAACCATCCTCTTTGTTGGTGCAAAGAAAGCGAGGCTCAGGAAGCAGTTAAGGATGAGGCTCTTCTGTTCAGGTATGTTCTTTGTAAATGAGAGATGGCTTGGTGGTATGCTTACTAACTTTAAGACAATAAAGAGCCGTATCGCAAAGCTTAAAGAGTATGAAAGAGATGAGTGAAGACGGTACATTTGATGTACTTCCTAAGAAGGAAGTTATCCAGATAAAGAAGGCTTGGGAGAACTTGAGAAGAACCATGGCGGTATTAAGGAAATGAAAGAAAAGCTTCCTGATGCTATCTTCGTAGTAGATCCTAAGAAGGAAAAGAATCTGCATTCAGGAAGCACATACACTTAATATTCCTGTAATCGGTATCGCTGATACAAACTGCAGATCCTGATGAACTTACCTGCGTAATTCCAGGTAATGATGATGCAATCAGAGCAGTTAGAGCTTATAGTTGCTAAGATGGCGGATGCTGTTATCGAGGCTAATCAGGGCGAGCAGATTGGTGAGGCAGCTAGAAGCAGCAGCTACAGAAGAATAAATGATAGTTCCAATATAGATAAAGAGTAAATAGGAGGACGATAAAATGGCAGCAATTACAGCAGCTATGGTTAAAGACTTCGTGAAATCATAGGCTCAGGTATGATGGATTGCAAGAAGGCACTTGGTGCACTGATGGAGATATGGACAAGGCAGTAGAATGGCTTAGAGAATGACTTTATGAAGGCTGCAAAGAAGGCTGAGAGAATTGCAGCTGAAGGTGTTTGCAGCAGCAGTAGCAGCAGACGGTAAAGAGGCAGCACTTGTTGAGGTTAACTCTGAGACAGATTTCGTTGCTAAGAACGAGAAGTTCACTACATTTGCTAATCAGGTAGCAGCAAAGGCTCTCACAACTGCTGCAGCTGATATAGAGGCATTCCTTTGAGGATGAGTTTGAATCCGGAAAGTCTATAAAGACAGCTCTTACAGAGCAGATTGCGGTTATCGGCGAGAATATGAACATCAGAAGATTTGCAGTGCTTGTAGAGAATGATGGTTTAGTTGAGTCATACATCCATGGCAGCAGAATCGGTGTTCTTGTAGGACTTAAGACCAATGTGGTTAATGATGCTGTAAAGGAAGCTGCAAGAAATGTAGCTATGCAGATAGCGGCTATGCGCCCTACATATCTTAATCAGAGATGCTGTTTCAAAGAATATCTTGACCACGAGTTAGAGATTCTTAAGGTTCAGGCAGCAAACGATCCTAAGTTATCAGGTAAGCTGCTAATGTTCTTGAGAACATTCTTAAGGGACAGCTTAACAAGGAACTTAAGGAAATCTGTCTTGTTGACCAGGTTTATGTTAAGGACAGCAGCATGACAGTTCAGTCTTATATTGATAGCGTAGCTAAGGAGCGAGGGATGCTATGGCTCTTACAGGTTTTCATCCGTTTTGAGACTGGTGAAGGCATTGAGAAGAAGAGCGAGAACTTTGCTGATGAAGTTGCAGCTCAGATGGGCAACTCACTCCTAAATTTAATTATGTAATATTTAAGTCTCTCTGCAGAAATTGTAGAGAGACTTTTATTTAATCAAAAATATTAGAACTCTAATTTAGATTTATATGAATGAGTTAGACTTATTGTATTTGAAAACTAATTTTGATATATATATAGTTAAAAAGTGAGTAGCTATTTGAGTTTGTCTGTTATAAGTCAAGTAATTTTTATTTAGATTTTGCGAAAAATGTACCGATTTATTATATAGTAATATTGTTTAATAGATCTTACTGTTTATTTTTAGGGAGGTGGACACTATACTTGAAATATTGAGGGAACAGATTATTTTCAGGGAGAATTTGCCTTTAAGAATACTATTTGCAGGCCTCTTTGGGGGCTGCTATGGTTTTGAGCGAAAGAATCGTAATAAGCTGGCAGGAGTGCGTACACATGCAATAGTTGCACTTGGAGCAGCTCTTATTATGGTGAGTATCTAAAATATGGATTTTTATGATGTTGATAAGTTTGATGCTTCAAGAGTTGCAGCTCAGATAGTGAGTGGTGTAGGGTTTTCTTGGAGCAGGAATTATCTTTGTAAGAAACAACAATTCGGTAGCGGTCTTACAACTGCGTGCAGGGAATCTGGGCAGCAGCCGGTATGGGTATGGGCATGGGAGCCGGCCAGTATTTTATTGCTACCATAAGTACAGTGATGATTCTGGTAATGCAGGTGGTGTTCCATAGAGTGAGATTCTTGTCAAATGAGGCCTATCAGGATAATCTTAGGGTTGTGCTGCAAAAATCAGATGGAGCAGTAAAGAGCTTGAAGAGTATATGACCAAAGAGAAAATAGAAATCAAAGCGATTAAGATCACAAAGGGAGATGCAACAATCTCAAGGTCGATTTTGAACTGTTATTTTCCTGCAGGGCTATGACAGAACAGGCTTTATCAACAGGCTGGTTGAAAAAGAGAATATTGTGTCGGTCAGAGGATAACAATAGTACTCAGTAGAATGTTGTAATGTTTATATAGAGATACTTGGACTTCGTTTTGCTGTAATGGCGAATTGTGTGGATTCAATTGACATAAGTAATACTAATGTTGTATATTTACTAAGTAGACTAACTTAAAATAAGGAGAAAATCTATGGCTGATTCAAAGACAGTTACTTGCTCATTTACTTTTAGATAGAGAAACATATGATGCATATAAAAAGTATTGTGACTAAAAACCATGAAAATGTAAAAGGTAATCTTTTAAAAATATATGAAGGATGTAATCCATTTTGAAATACCCAATAAAGATACTATTGATGCGATTAAAGAAGTGGAAGCTATGAAGAAAGATAATTCCATTGGAAAAGCATATACAGATGTTGATAGGATGATGGAGGAGCTCCTTGCATGAAATATACAATAAGGCCTACTGCGAAACATGTTTCCCATTGCAATTTCAATTAAGAAGTTGCAATGGGATTTTTACCGATTATAAACGAGAAAGTAGAGAACATTGTTGAATTTATGAAAGTGAGCTTTTAAAATGGTTGATTGTTATATATTTTTAATCATGGAATCAGTAAAAGTCTATAGGTAAAAGTATGATATATAGAATTAGTAAAAATCCACAGTTAAAGATATGGAGTATGGATAAAGTAAAATCCATACTATTGCGAACTTTACTTTTTCAAATAACAAAGTTGGATAATTATTTTTATATTGGTATTGAATGATTTGAAGTAAATAAAGTATAATGTTCATAGACTATTAACTCCTTTGTGGTTATGTTGGTTTGACGATTAACATTATACCTTATAAATGAGGGGGAATTGCTTTTTATTTGCAAAAACTCCTGAAAATAAAGATTTTATAAGAAAAACAAGGGTGTCAATTGACACTACCATAGAAAAAGAAGGAAGGAAAAGAAATGGAAAAAGAGAGAATTAAAAATTTTTTAGATTTTTTCTTATAAGTAGACTTGGTGCTGAATATTTTTCAAATACAAAAATATTGAGTTCAAATCGAAATATGAAGAATGCTCAAACGAAATTTGGTCCAACATATAAATATTTGGATTCACTAACAATAGATTCATTTGAGAGAGGTAAACTCTGGAAGAAGGATTATAATTTATATAGGACGACCAGATTGTAATGATTGCATAGTGTTTGAACCAATTTTGCAACATTTGGTAAATGAATATAATCTTTCAGAAAAATAAAAATATGTAAATGTAAAAAGAATTGAGGTCAGAAAGTGAGGAATGTTGGAAAAATTTAAAACAGAATATTCTTTTTCTCAAACTCCCTGCTTTATTAGTGTTTGAGAAAGGTAAAATGTGTTTCAAAATGTAGAATGGGGGAAAAGATGGTTTGCCAGTGGAAAAAAATTGTTGAATTGGCTCAAAAGAAGGATATAATATAATCATAATTTGTGGAAAACTAAAAAGAGGAGGATTAAAATAATGATTAAAAAAATTGCTATTATACCATATGTAACTAATGGAAGAAATTCGCAGGTTGGATGTGATGGACATCTTAATATTTTTTAAAAAGAGAAGTACTGTATTAAAAGAAAAATTTGCAGTCCGCACTTGCATCAAAAATCAGGAAGTGGAAGTAGTTATTGATGTTAATCACGGAGATTTACAATTTCTAAAACGTGAAGGAGTAAACTTGTTTTGATTCCAGAAGATATTGCAAGTTATATGGACTATAGCGGTATTAATATGGAAGAATGTTTTAAGTTAACACGATGAATATGAAAACGGAAATGTAGATAGAATTGTGAAAATATAGAGAAAAATTGAAAAATGGTCGTTATAGTGGCTCCAGTTGTCAAGACAAAAATCCAAGATTTTTATAATGAACTGATATAGTTGATAAGTAACAGGGAACATAGGGAGGATAGTAGAATACTCCCCCAAATCCATATAATGCATTAAGCTGCATACGGCAAAAGCGATGGTGAAATTTTTTCTGTGAGTCAGATATTCTATGATTATTCGTTGTTGCCCTAGGAATATTAGTAGTTGCCATTTACCAGAGCATGTTAGAAGCACCTTCGAGGTTTGTCTACTGTTTTCAAACTTTATAGCCAGCATGTTCATCTTGGGCGAAGGAAGTTGTAGTAGAGGCAACCAAAGGGCTAGGTCATAGTTGGCACTGCGTCGATGTTATCAAATCCAGTTGGATGGTCTGTAAGACTGTTTATAAGTTCGGTTGAGTCTCTCAATCATCTGCTTATAAAGGGCGGAACGCTTTGGACACAGCATCGTCGTTGGTAAGTCCAATAACCTGAGTGATATCAAAGTTTATTTTTACCTGGATTGAACAAAGAACTGTTGTGCAACAAGAGGATATGCACTGTATCCATTGGCGATAAATTTGAGTTTTGGGTAACTCTTTTAAGTGTTTGAATGCCATACGCAGTGACATACATTACAAGTTCACACAACGATTGTCGGATATCCGGTAACCATCCATCGACTGTCTTTTCGCAGTGACAAACCAAGGTTGGCTTTGTAGGAAAGACAGAGTCCCATTATGTTGGTCGAACTTGGAGAACTTAAGTGATGAAGTATTTTTAGGTAGGCTGTTTAAGTCCATCTGAGATAAGACTGTGGTGCATTACAGATAGGGGCATATGTGCACTCCTCAGGGATGTCACATTCAACTCTACGAAATGTAGGTTTGTAGGGTTTAATGGTTTTACCATAGCGTTTTTCGTAATGAGAATAGATCATTCCACTTCCAGTCCTGTTCGTAGGATATGATTCTAGGTTCATCAACCCGAATTTTTGGTACTTTGGAGTGGGAATCATCGAAGTCCCACTGCTTGGAGTGGAATATCTACAGATGAAATTAAAAAGCTGGCCAGTATTTTATATTGGTATTGAATGATTTGCAGTAAATAAAGTATAATGTTCATAGACAATGACTCCTTTGGTTATGTTGGTTTGACGATTAACTATTATACCTTACAAAAAGAGGGATTGCTTTTTGATTTGCAAAACCCCTGAAAATAAAGATTTTATAAAGAAAACAAGGAGTGTCAGTTGACACTACCAATCTTTAGTGAGAGGGGATTAGTTATGGATATTACTAATAGCTTTTGCAAAAAGTACTTGTCTATATCAGTTAGCGTCAGGCTAATCAGCTTTTAGTGGACTTTTTCGGAAAATTGAATAAAGGGATTGATAGGCAAATTTAGGATTGTTTGAGGTGTTTTACGCTCGGACAGTCCTTTTTGGTTTAAACAAAACAGATTTAAAAGGAAGATATAAAGAGATCGAATAGTAACCTGTGGGAATAATCTTTTGGTAGTTACACAAAAGACTGCATTATGCTCGATGAGGGAAGTACTATCATTGTAAACAGTAAGGAGCAAGAAAATTTTGTTAAAACAATCTTTGATTGGAGCATAAGGATAGTAAGAGGGAGAATCTGGTGAAATTATATTTAGATTTGTTCATACTCTTGAATGTTGCAATAGCATTAAGTATGAGTAACAGTGAAGGCTTATGCAAGAAAAAAACCAGCTGCTATAGTATATAAACTATTTACTGATGTAAAAGGAAGTAATGGATATTATTATAATGGTGAAGCTGACTGCTATCAGACAGTAAAATAATAAACCATATATATAGATGTGGATGATTTTTAACAGTTTAATGGGTATGGCAAGAAAGAATCTCAAGTCAAAGGCAGATGCAGGCAAAAAGTCAGTAGTAGTGAGACGAGGAGAAAATACAAAGAAAAAGTATGCGAATGGTAAGGGGTTGAATTTCCTAAAAGGTGTTAAAGGGAAAGCCTGAAAATATAAAATTTAATGTTGATGGTAGGAGAATATATCAATCAAAGGATATGTAGGTAACAGTTAAAAGGTCAAGAGGTGAGTTTTCAATTGTATTGGCAGGAAGTTTGGAAAAGAATATACAGAAAAGAGCTTGTAGATTTTTGAGCTTGCCAAAAAGCTTGACTTAATATCTGATAAAATATGTCAAAGAGAAAATATTTGTATGTACAAAACGCCTGATGGTATAGTGGAACTGAAAACCGGGAAAAACCTATTGAAAGCTATGATTTTAACAACGATACTCGGTGGAGGAAATATCAGGATATGATATAGGCGTAATATGGTCTTCTCCTATAAAAATTATTTGAATGAAGAAAATGGAGACTTAGTAAGAATTGAGTGTAGGAGGGTGATGAGAAAGAATAAAAGAGCAAAAGAGCAAAGCTAATAAGTTATTGTAAATGAATGACAAAACCGGCAATTTGATTTCAACCAAAACTCTTTGATTATCAAGGAGAAAATTCGGAGGATTCTACAGAGGGAAGATTATAATTATCTTATTTTTGGAAATGACAATAGAGAGCACAAAAGATAATAAAAAGTAGTAAGAATAGTCAGAAAGCATGACAGGATTTTATTGAGTGCTTAAGCTTTCTGTAAAGTGGAGCTTATACGATGGGAACCTTTGATGCAGGCTCCTTAAGGTGTGGAGAAATAGGGTAATATTATACTTACGTTTCGTACCCGCAAGAGGAAGATATGACGGACATCCAGAGTTTCACTTTCTACACAGCTTTTGATGAAGATGGACATGTCTTTTAGTATACAGAAATGATATGGGTGCTTTTCGGAAAATCATCGGTAGCCATGACTTCAATCGGTTTGTAATGGCTGATGAAAGCGAATTTATAACAGTGAGACCATGGAGATGGATATCCACGAGGGACGTGTGAAAGCTGGCTGAGTACGGATCACAACCAGAACAGGAGACTATTGTTCGTGGCGTCACAGGTAATAGTATTTTTCACCATCTCAAGAAGATGAGAGATACTTATCGTGGCTCCGGGAACCAGACGGGAGGAGTATCAATAGGTCATCTGCATATATAACGATCAAGTTCTGGTTGGTGTAAACAGGATGGATTATTCAAAAGCTAAAAGTTTTTAACAGCTATATTATAGAAGGAAAAGATGTATATATGAAAGAGATATTATGCTATATTCTTTGGATAAAAATACATTAGAAGTTACAGAAAATAAATATACTGATTACACTAAAGATATACTACCTATACTGCTCCTAAAATGGTGAGGATTGGATGATACAAAAGAGTAATGCTTATCTGGGAATAAATTAAATATGACTTGGAAGAAATTAAATGATCAGATAATAATCAAGAATTTGAAAACAAGTGCTACGGTATCTGATTGTTGACGAGGAATGGAAATAAGCTTTCAGAAATTAAGACTGTAAAGGACATAGGATGGTGACAGATGCAGCTAATTCTATACTGGATAATAAAGCGTTTGGGAGTCAATATTCGGGTGGAAGCTTTGTGCTAAATCAAATTCCATTTGCTGGATATCTTGTGGTAGCTATTTAACTTATGGCTGAAAATACACATAAAAGTACTGTGAAGAGATGAAGACGTACTTAAGTTAGAGTCCTAAGATGAGGGATTGAAGAGGGTTGAAAGAGGGTGGGAAAGATGCAGTAATATCAACAAGATTTAACCAAAAGAAAGGAAAAGAATGGGACTATGAACAAAGTATGATGATCAAAAATAAAAGACTGGAGCTTTCTTTTAAGTTTTGCAATGGTGATAGGAATTTTACATTCAGAGACCGCTCTTTGCAGAAACAGAGTATTCTCGGTTGGTAAAAAGACTTGACAGTGGATATTTATGTGTAATTGAGAAAAGATATGGGATAGCTGACGATAAAAGAACATTGTTTTGCCAATTGAATATGGTGATAGCTGCAAGGCAAAGGCTGAAGGTCTGATGGGACTGGAAAAGCATAATGGATTTGCAGATATGAAAGGTGAAATCGTTATTCCTGTAAAATATGGGTTGGTGTATGATTTGCAGAAAGCCTTGCGGCAGCACAGGCAAGAAATGATATATTAACAAGAAAATGATACAGCGGTATCCCGTTTGATTATGATGAGGCATATGGTTTTAAGGAAGGGTCTTGCCGTGGTAAAAAAGGCAAAGAAATGAGATATATTAACAAGAAAAATGATACAGTTATCCCATTTGAGCTATTTAACACAATTTTTTTTTGAGGAATATGCCTGCAGAAAAAATGTGGTGAAATGGGGGATGTATAAATAAACAAGGAGAAACAGTAATACCATTTAAGTATGAAAAGCTTTTGGTTTTTAATAAATGGATAACTACAGTACAGGAAAATGGTAAGAGGGTACATAGATAAGAAGGAAAGGAAAACTGAGGTTTATTCCTATGGGTGTATGATGAGACTGGAGATTTTAGAGAAGGAATTGCTGCCGATGAGGAAAAATGGTGAAATGGGGACATATAAGTAAAGAGAAGGGGGAAAGTGGTTACTCCTGTTAAATATGATTCATCTGATTTTTCTGAAGGGTTTGCGGTAGTAGGAAAATCAGAGAAATACGGCTATGTAAATAAAAAGGAAATAGTAATTAAAATTAAGTTCTGGGCAGCAGCTATATTTAAAGAGGTGCAGTAATAATATACAGTTCATGCCTGGGTGGGGTTATAAATAAAAGGGCAAAATAGTGATTCAGTCGGTATGGATAATGTGGATAAAGAAAGAAATTCCATTTTTCGAAGATGGCTATCTGGAGATACAGAAAATCTACAGTAAAGATTATCACAATAGAAAATATAGATTAGGACGGTTAAATAGAAAGAGACATATTTACACCTTTGAAATAAGCGGCTAAAAGTAAAATACCAAAATACTGCAAAATAGCAGTATATCTGATGCTTAATATCAGTAAACACAAATTTATTTCCTTGCCGGTTTATTAGCTAGATTTTCGCGTAAGTGCAACACTTTATAAAAATAGTAAAAGTGCAAACACTATTGCCAGATAAAATGATAAAATTATATCAATAAAATCGAGACTGAATTTAATCAAATTTGGTTTGATTTTATTGCTGTCGAGGGTATAGCAGGAACCTGAAACGCATCTTTCGGGTTAAATGCAACGGCTTTTAGTGTTGCGTTTACTGAAAAGGTATTTACTTTGATTCTGGTTTAGTGTTTAATAGTTTTGAGTCAATTCATCGGTTTGCCATACTTTAGCAGGAACCGTTCAGTGCTCGCAAGCTTCTTTTTGTTATAATGTTCACAGTATGGCAAGATGGCAGGAGCGGCATTATTACAGTCTTTTGGAACCATACATGCTTAACATTGCATCCATTATAGTCATTACAGTCACAGGAATTAGTATTTTGACAAGTGAATGCTTTGTATTTCTCTTGAAATGGTATAAGGATTTCTTGAGAAATCAGCAATGTTTGATTAAGCCTGTGCTGAATGGTTTAGGGTTTAATGGTTCGCTTGTCGAACTAGAAATGCAACACCATGTTGTATTTGAGTTGACTTCACAAAATAACACAAAAATATATTTTATGTAAATTATTGACTGAATGGTATATTTAGGTTAAAATTGTTTAGTGTTGGTTTTTATGATATTTACCATTATATGATGGTGGTTTATCTGAAAATGTAACAAAAAATTTGTTAATGGGAGGAAAAATATGTATTGTAACAATTGTGGATCTAACATTGATAATAATTCATCAGTCTGCCCTAATTGTGGAGCAACATCAATGGTTCAGGAGTATCAGGTTCGCCTGATAATGGAGGATTTTATGGGGGCTTTTAGGCTGCTGTATTCCGGTATCGGTCTTGTGCTACTTAGTATGGAAGGATACCAAGCCTAGGACAGCTAAAGCAGCCGGGATAGGTGCATTAGTTTCAGTTGGTATTGTTGTTGTTATCTATAATTGTTTTAGCACTTGGAGCCTCAATGTTTTATATGAATTAAACTATGATAGATTTTGTGTATAGATGAGCTCCGATAATGTTGTGCTGCCATTGCAGAGATGATAGGTCTTTTCATTACAAAGGACGCAGATTTCCCATATGTGCAAGATGTGACCGGAGAGATTAGCCGGGATAGTGGGAAGTATAATCCATGTTTTTGGTTTTGGAGGCCGAATGTGATTGCTTCGTTAATAATGCTGTTCCCCTTATTCTGGACGGCTTTGCTCAGGCATTAACTAAATATAAGTACCAATGCCAGACGGTTGTTGACAGGGATTTTGTTTGGGATAGGATTGGCATCACTATTTGCAGAATCTACCATAATAGCATTTGAATATGGGATTGAGATTGGCAGAACATTAAAAAGTAAAAACTCTATATGTTGGAGACGGGAAAAATTGAAAGCTATTATCAGTCCTAAAAATGCAACTTTATGTAATATGGGCTTCATCAGATTCCTGGCTGGCAGAAGTTAATGATAGAGGCGTACTTGTGCGAAAAATACTGGAACAGTTGAAGTACGGCAACTGCTAGAGATGGCAGTAAATGTGAGTTGGAAGAATAAAGATTAAAATAGTGAAGAAAATAGTTAAATGTTTTTTAGAGATATAACTGTACTGGTTTGTAAAACCCCTTGCAATTTTGTTGAAGAAATTGCGGGTGCATTTACACTTGTGCTATGCTGTTTGAGAAGAGAGATAGTATATTTTCTATCTTATGCTTTTAAATGAGCTTTTATGTAAGGGGTAGACAATGACCTGTAGAAGAAATAAAAACTCATACAAGATGGTGATAGATGTAGAATTTGAGATAAAATGCTTTGACAAAGATGTTTATGACACAGTATGTTCTTTTAACAATAGAAACGGCGGGCATATTAGGCATTAATAATAACAAAGAAATAGTTGGGTTAATCCTGAAAAGCAGATAAAATTCTTAAAAATTTTAATGCTACAAAATACCACCACTTTTCTTATAGTAGATATGAATGAAAAATAATTATTTATATTAGAGTGCCAAAAGGTTGTATCAGGTATGTGAGCATAATGGTAAAATTTGGACAGATCTATATAGGGAGATATTAATATTGCTAATAATGCGGAACTTGTATGCAGATGGTAGAAAGCAAAGCTCATATTTATTGATAAAATATATCCCAGCTGCTTATGGTCTTGGACAAGGGAGATGATTGGGGAGAGGCAAAGGCAGTATCAAGATCGAAATCATGTTTGGAAAATGGTGTGAAGAACTCCTTAGAAGCGCCAATTGGAATATTGACTGATCCAGGATACCAATAAAGAAGGAATAACTTTAGCAACAATTTTATTATTTGGAAAAGATAATTCGATAATGTCTGTTTTGTCCACATAAAACGGATGCAATATTCTAAAATTGGTTAACAAGACAGATATGATGATAAGGGATGTTGTTCTTACAAATTTGATTCGACCCAGTTATGACAGGCTTGTAGATTTAGACAAAAACATCGAATGACTTGTTTTGTTTTAGATGGAATTGTAAATGTAAATGCAAAGAAGACAGGATACTTGGGAAATAGTTCCAAATACTTTGGTGCATGAGGATTTTCAGTGGTTTTTCCGGCTAGATTATTGATGATGAAAAAATCGTTGTTGAAAATAGTAACTTAACATGTACTTTTGGGGGTTGAATTTGAAAAATTTGAACCATTTCTAAAATCCTACAATGTCTAAAGTTTTAAGAAGTTGGATTGGCGGATGAAACCGGAATGAGAAACATAAATGTGCCGGTTGTATTCGGAACACGAAATCATTTTGAAGAGATTGACGTATTTAGACTGTTGTTCACGCTGAGGAAATGACGAGCAGGAAAGGTGGGCAGAGATGTTCACTCTGAGTGAAATCCTCCTAGTGTCTCTCCTGAGTAGTCTCTGAGTGGTCTCTGAGTAGTACTCCCTGAGTTCTAGGGAGAATGAGATGGGATTATTGGGAGGCATGAGAACGTTGTGAATATTGCAAATAGTTGTGAGCTTGGAAGAGCCTGATAAGTGAGGAAAACGGTTCAGGGATATAAAGGGAATGTGCAGTGTCAGATATGTGTTGAGACAGGTAAAGGTGGTCGTTGGAATTTAACAAGATTCGGGAGAAAAACATTGAGGAAAACTATATGTATCAAGTGATTACAAGCTTTGAAAGCATCTTAGGACCCATCTCTTTATTCAGAGGCCTGCTCATTATCATAGTGCCCATCGTGGTGGCATATATCTTGAATAGGATAAGGCGGGAAATGATGGGGAACATAGTGAGCTGCCTTTGCCATGAGCCTTGGCTGTGGGACTTACATTTTTTCGATAACATTTAGGTTTTTGCAGCAAGAATGACATCAACACCTTTGTCTTTTAGTTCAGTTCATTCTCTGAACAGACAAGGGTTAACAAATCTGTATAATAAGGCTTCAAACAAATATGAACCAGATTCAGACGTTGGTAACATATACTGGACTCTTTCTCACACTTCATCATAGTTCTTTTCAATTCATGTTACAATGGATGTCAAAGTTGGATCATCTGCTAATTACTAATTATCTATCCTGGGTTTGGACATCTTTGGGATTGGGTGCCAGTCTTCAGTCCCAGTGGTTTCTTC